>Ga0310345_10000086_pt1 | contig 194577 bp, 183 predicted proteins | sample HC15DNA20500_MG_FD_204667 | JGI IMG/M metagenome (GOLD analysis project Ga0310345, IMG submission 204667) | Marine microbial communities from station ALOHA, North Pacific Subtropical Gyre - HC15-DNA-20-500_MG | ecosystem: Environmental > Aquatic > Marine > Oceanic | place: Pacific Ocean... | reverse complement strand
GCTTAGCCTGGACGGGCTGCGCTGTTATCCTTGCCGCCATTGTTTTGACGCTCGAGGAAAACGTCATGGCCGCAAACGAAATGCCCGAAATCAAGGTCGATGCCGACAGCATGTACCGCGAAGAGTCCTTCACGGACCTCAAGGTCGGCAGTATTCGTCGTCTGGTGCCGGTCACTAAGGACGGCGAGGATGACAGCGCGCGCGACGTGCGCTATGAAGGCTCGGCCAGCCTGATGACCCCGGCCGGCAACCTGCCGCTGTCGTTCGAACTGGAGGCAGACACGCTCTCCGGTGCCATCGACCAGTTCCCGGATGCGGTCAATGCCGCGGCCGAGCGCGCGATCGAGGAGCTCAAGGAAATGCAGCGCCAGCAGAGCCAGCAGATCCAGGTGCCGGGTCAGGGCGACTTCGGCGGTGGTGGCGGCCAGCAGGGTGGCGGTCGCATCCAGTTCTAGGCGGTTCAGCGTGCCGGGCGGTCGCGTAGTCAGCCGCTGCGAGCGCTGCGGCTAGTAGTGCGGCGGCGTCTCGTCGATCTCGTTCGCATCGCCGCCCTCCGCCAGGGCGGCGATGCGTGACTCCAGCTGCTCGCAGCGCTGGGTTAGACGCGCCAGCGCGCGGCTCTGGGCGTAGACCATATCGCTGAGCTGGTCGATGGTGTCGTCCTGATAGGCGATACGCATTTCCAGCGTTTCGATGCTCGACGCCGCGCTCATGCCGCACCGCCGGGTACGAGATGGATCTGCTCGGCAAGTGCGTCGCGCAGTGCCGTGATCTGGTCCTTGGAATATGCCCGCGTTTCGTCGAGATTGCCCCAGACCGGGCGTGGCCAGCAGGGGTCATCCGTCTGGCGCGCAATGACATGCACGTGCATCTGCCGCACCTGGTTGCCCAGCGCGGCGACGTTGAGCTTGTGGGCGTCGAACCAGCGTGCGGTGAAGGCAGATAGCGTGCGCAGCTGCTCGCTTACCCGCTCATGCTCGGCGTCGTCGAGCTCGTGCCAGTCGACGGCATCGGTATCCACCACCAGAATCAGCCAGCCGACGGCCGCGTTGCGGTTGAGCAACACGCTGGCGCGATCGAGCGTGCCGAGTACATGACAGTCCGCGAGCAGTTGATCGTTGATTTGCATGGGCATTCGCCTGACGCTTCCAAAACGGTCGGCGCACTCGGCGCCGGGAGCGCCATTGTATAAGATCGCTCTGGGGGCGCTCGCAGGCCGGGCGTGATCGTCGCGCCGGCCGTGCATCAATCGGGGGAGCCATGGACGCAATCAGGGGTTGGATCGAAGTCATTCAGGACGGCGGCTGGTCGGGCCTGCTCATGGCCGGATTCGCCGTCGTTGCGGGGATGTTCATCTTCGCCTTCATATCCAACAAGTATTTCTGGATCGTGCTGGCGGTGGTCGCGGCCGCGTTGGGCCTTTGTTATTACTTCGAGGTCGATCTGTCTTTCGACTTCGACTTCCTGGCCTGATTCGCGGCTTCGCGCTGTCTCAACCCGCGGGATCCGACAACGCAAGACGCAGGCCGAAGCCGACGAGCACCGTGCCGGTGATACCGTCGAGCGCGCGCGTTGTGCCGGGGCGGGCCAGTGCGCTTGCGAAGGGGCGCATGGCCAGCGTGAGCAGAATGAACCAGCCCAGGCTGAGGGCGGCATGCACGCCGGCCAGAAGTGCGCTGAACGCGACCACGTTGACGTCCGCCGGCATGAACTGTGGCAGCAGGCTCACGTAGAACACGCCGACCTTGGGGTTGAGCAGGTTGGTGGTGAGCCCGCGCACAAACCAGCGCGCCCCGGTCCGGCGTGCCTGTGACTGGCTCGCGTCGCCGTCGCGCCAGTCCGCGCGTGCGCCGCGCGCGCCGCGCGCGCCGCGCAATAGCATCCGCGCGCCCAGCCAGATCAGATACGCCGCCCCGGCAAACTGCAGCACCCGATAAGCGATTTCGGAAACTGCCAGAACCGCGCCGAGACCGAGTGCGGCGAGCAGCCCCCAGGCGAGAACGCCAATCACCACACCGAACGCGGCGAACAGCGCGTTACGGGCATTCTCCACGGCCGCGGTGCGCAGCACGAGCGCGGTATCGATACCCGGGGTGAGCGTCATCAGCCCGGCGGCGATCGAGAAGCTCAGCAGCGCGGTTGCTATGTCCATGGGGCTACCGTGCGTTTCGTTCTGCCGTCATTCAGGCGGGAGAACAGGTTTTATTGCTCTTGTTTTATTGCTCTGGGCGCAAATGCTCGCCATCGTCACAAGCGCGTATTTCGCAGTACGTCGACGCATTGAGCATTGTGGCGTCGATACGAAGGCGGTGGGGCATTTCTCGCAAACGCTTCGGAGTCGAACGCAATGTCATTGGCGAGAAATGGTGCCCGGGGCGAGAATCGAACTCGCACTCTGTTGCCAGAACCGGATTTTGAGTCCGGCGCGTCTACCAGTTCCGCCACCCGGGCAGGTGAACGCGCCGGAGTATACCGGTGTGACGATGTGCGACCAATGCTTTACCGCTGAAAACTAGGGCCGGGCGGCATCAATAGTCGGCGAGAATCGACTCCATGTCGGTCTGGTAGGCGGTCACGGTCTGCCGGTAGCTCAGCGACGGGCGCGCGCGTGTGCCGTTGATCACGAAGGCAAACGCGCCGTAGCCGCCGCTCTGCAGCCGGAAATAGCCGGCGAGTGCGCGCACGGTGACCGGCTCGCTGAGCGTGCCGGTTTTGGCGTTGATCCGCGTGAGCCAGTCGAAATTGCCCTGCTTGAGCGTGCGCGACGGCGCCGACAGCGGCACCGGGATGCTGCCGTAGAACGCCGGGAACAGCGATGGCTGGCGATACATATAGGACAGCAGGGCCACCAGGTCGCGCGCGGAGAGCTTGTTGCTCACGGCCAGACCGCTGCCGCTTTCGATCACCGCGCCATTGTCGTTGCCGGCCTGGCTCGGGAAATTCTCGCGCAGCGCGCGATCGGCGAGCGCTTCGAGTGCCTGTGAGGCCAGCGGCAGCGTGAGCGGGCGGTTGTAGCCGCTGTCCGCGGCCAGATTGAGCGTGAGCGTGTCGGCCATGTAGTTGTTGGAATAGGCCATGAGCGGGATCAGCTGCTCGGCAAGGGTATCGCTTTCGACCGCGGCCAGCGTATTGCCCTGATTCGCGTTGGACTGCACCCGGGCGGTGCCAGTTACCGAAATACCCATGTCCTGGAGCATGGCCAGCAGCACGCGGGCGGTATCGCCGGCCGGGCCGGTGACCGCGCGATGCACTTCGTAGGGGCCGGTGCCCATGGGCAGCGAGCCGCGCAGATGCAGGGTGGAGCGTCCGCCGTCGTAGGTGCGCCACACGCTCAGGCTCGGCCGCGTATGCGGCAGGCCGGTGGTCACGGTGTTGTCGATGCTGTAGCCGGACAGGCCGAGCGGATACAGGGCAACCCGGGCCGGATCACCCGAGCGCTCACCGGGGTAGACGTTCGTCTGGATGGTGGCGAAGTTCACGCCGGCCGAGGACAGCGGCGCGCTGTAGGCGTGCGAGGCGACACGCTGGGCGTCGCAGCGGTCCTTGGTAAGACACGGCACGCTGCCGAACAGGCCGTCGTCGACGACGAGGTTGCCGTTCACGTGCGTGATGCCGCGCTCGCGCAGGCCGTTGATCAGCGACCACAGCTGCGGATTGTCGAGCGACGGGTCGCCGCCGCCAACGAATACCAGGTCGCCGTTGAGCGTATTGCCCGAGACGCTGCCCGCACTGGTGAAACGGCTGGTAAAGCGATGCCCGGGGCCGAACTGTTCCAGTGCGGCGCCGGCTGCGTAGAGCTTGCTCACCGAGGCCGGTGTCAGCCGCTGATCCGGGTTGATCGCATCGATCACCGACATGTCGTCCAGGCGGATCACCAGCGCGGTGACATCCGCGCGCTGCGAGAGCTCGCGCAGCGAATCCAGATAGGGCGCGGCCGGCGCCGCGGCGCTGAAGGCCAGGGCGGCGAACGTCATGAATACAGCCGGGATGACGCCAGATAAACGCTGGCTTCGGGCCGGTTTGCGAGCAATGAACATGTAGTCCCCGTTGGGGCGGATAAGCCCGATGCGGCGCGGCGAAAGCGGCAGTGTATGGGTAGCGTGGCTGCCGACTCAATTTGACGAATTGCCGCGGGGCGCGTCGACGCCATGCGATGGCGGGTCTACACTGCGCCGCCATGAATCTCGAACGTCTGGCTCAATCAGGCGACGCCCGGCGCGCCCGTCTGTCGCTGCCGCACGGTGTGGTCGATACCCCGACCTTCATGCCCGTGGGCACCTACGGCACCGTCAAGGGCATGACGCCCGAGGAGCTCGAGGGCCTTGGCGCCCAAATCGTGCTCGGTAACACCTATCACCTGATGCTGCGCCCCGGCACGGAAATCGTCGGGCTGCACGGCGGCCTGCACGACTTCATGCACTGGAACCGGCCGATTCTTACCGACTCGGGCGGCTTTCAGGTCTGGAGTCTGGCCGAGATGCGCAAGCTCACCGAAGACGGCGTGGCGTTTCGCTCGCCGATCGATGGCTCCTCGCAGTATCTGTCGCCCGAGCGCTCGATCGAGGTCCAGCATGCGCTGAATTCGGACATCGTCATGTGTCTGGACGAATGCACCGACTATCCGGTCGCCAAGGAAGACGCGGCTGACTCCATGCAGCTGTCGATGCGCTGGGCCGCGCGCTGTCGCGACGCCCATGGCGACAGCAATAACCTGTTGTTCGGCATCAATCAGGGCAGCGTGTTCGACGACCTGCGCGCCGAATCCATGGCTGCGCTAGTGGATATCGGTTTCGACGGCTACGCCATCGGGGGTGTCTCGGTGGGCGAGTCGTGGGATCTCAAGGCACGTGTGCTCGAGGGTGTGCTGCCGGCCACGCCGGCCGACTACCCGCGCTATCTCATGGGCGTGGGCACGCCGTCCGATCTCGTGGCGGCGGTGTCGTTCGGCATCGACATGTTCGACTGCGTCATGCCTACCCGCAACGCCCGCAACGGCTATCTGTTCACCTCTCAGGGCGTCGTCAAGATCAAGAACGCCGTGCACAAGCACGATACCGGGCCGCTGGACCCGCACTGTGGATGCCCGACCTGTGCCCGGTACAGCCGGGCTTATCTGCACCACTTGTATCGCTGCGGCGAGATCCTCGCCGCGCGGCTGAACACCTGGCACAACCTGTACTATTACCAGGCGCTCATGCAGCGTATTCGCGATGCCATCGAGGCGGATCGCTACGCGGCGTTCATGCGCGAATTCTTCACGTCCGCCGAAGGCGCAGGCACGGCGCAGGCGGCCTGGTTCGGCTATGGCAACGCCGGTACATGACGGCGCACACGTGCGTCGGGGCCGCGAATGCCTGTGGCATACTACGCGGCTTGTTCCACGCCTGAACCACCAGTCATCGAAAGAGGCGAACTATGGATTTTCTGATTTCCCCGGCCTATGCGCAGGGCGGCGCGCCCGCAGGCGGCGGCATCATGCCGACGCTGATCATGGTCGGTCTGTTCTTCGTGTTCATGTATTTCATGATCATCCGGCCGCAGATGAAGCGCCAGAAGGAACACAAGAAGCTGCTCGAAAGCCTGGAGAAGGGCGTCGAGGTGGTCACCTCGGGCGGCGTGGCCGGCAAGATTCGCCAGGTCGGTGAGAACTTCATCGTCGTCGAGGTTTCGGACGGCGTCGAAATCCGTATCCAGAAGAACGCTGTCGCCAGCGTGGTGCCCAAGGGCACGCTGGAATCGCTTTAAGCGCATCCTCGTCTGGTCTGCCCGGCCCGTGGCGAGGTGTCGGCCGGGCAGAACCATAGATCGTTGATCGGGGCCCTATGAATCGCTATCCATTGTGGAAATACCTGCTGCTGCTGTTCGTACTTGCGGCGGGCGTGCTTTATGCGTTGCCCAATCTGTACGGTGAGCAGCCGGCGGTTCAGGTCTCGCAGGCGAGCGGGGACGCGGCCAGCCAGGCGTTGGTCCAGCGTGTGCAGCGCACGCTGAGCGACGCCGACGTGGCGCCCGAGGGCGTCACGCTCGAGGAAGGGCGCCTGCTGGCGCTGTACGCGAGCACGGAAGACCAGCTCAAGGCGGCCGGCGTGCTCAAGCGCCAGCTCGGCAACGACTACACCATCGCGCTCAACCTCGCACCGAGTACGCCCGACTGGCTGCGCGCGGTCGGTGCAGAGCCGATGGCGCTGGGGCTGGATCTGCGCGGTGGCGTGCACTTCCTGCTTGAAGTGGATATGGAAACGGTCTTCAACGAGACCTACGATCGCTACGCGCGCGATATCCCGCGCTTTCTGCGTGACGAGTCGATTCGTTACAGCCGCGCGGCTCGCGACGGCGACAGCGTACGGCTGCAGTTCCCCAACGTCGAAGTCATGAGCGAAGCGCGCGATGCGCTGAACAGCGAGTTCAACGTGCTCGACTTCCGGTCGGCCTCCGGCGGCGATAACGCGCTCGTGGCGACCCTCAACGAAACCGAGCAGCAGCGCATCACCGACTTCGCGCTGCAGCAGAACCTGACCACCCTGCGCAATCGCGTCAACGAACTCGGTGTCGCCGAGCCGCTGGTGCAGCGCCAGGGCGAGTCGCGCATCGTCGTCGAACTGCCGGGTGTCCAGGACACAGCCGAAGCCAAGCGTCTTCTGGGCAAGACGGCCACACTCGAATACCGGCTCGTCGCCCAGGGCAAGGACGCGCAGGCGGCCCAGTCCAGCGGTACGCCGCCGCCGGGCACCGAACTCTACGAGACCCGCGAAGGCCGTCCGATCCTGCTCGAACAGGACGTGATCGCTTCGGGCGATCAGCTCGTGGATGCGTCGTCGGGTTTCGATCAGCAGTCGGGCAGCCCGGCGGTGTTCGTGACTCTCGACGGCCAGGCGGCGAGCAAGATGTTCGACGTCACCTCGGCGCACGTCGGTGATCCGATGGCGGTGCTGTTCATCGAGAACAAGATCGAGACGCGCTACGAGAACGGCGAGGAGATCCGCGAGCGCAAGAAGGTCGAGGAAGTCATCAGCGTGGCGAACATCCGCAGTGCCTTCGGCAAGCGCTTCCAGACCACGGGCCTGGAACGCAACGAAGCGCACGATCTGGCTCTGCTGCTGCGCGCGGGTGCGCTGGCCGCACCGGTGAACATCGTCGAGGAACGCACCATCGGCCCGAGCCTGGGCGCCGACAACATCGAGCAGGGCCGCATGGCCGTGATCGTGGGCTTTCTGCTCGTCGTGGCCTTCATGGTGGTCTACTACCGCGGCTTCGGGCTGTTTGCCAACGCCGCGCTGTTCATGAATCTCGTGCTGATCGTCGCGCTGCTGTCGTTGCTGCAGGCCACGCTCACGCTGCCCGGCATCGCTGGCATCGTATTGACGGTGGGCATGGCGGTGGACGCCAACGTGCTGATCTTCGAGCGAATACGCGAGGAGCTGGATGCCGGGAACACGCCGCAGTCGGCGATCAAGTCCGGTTACGACAAGGCGTTTTCGTCGATTGCCGACGCCAACGTCACGACCCTGATAGCGGCGGTGGTGCTGTTCGGTTTCGGCACCGGGCCGATCAAGGGCTTCGCCGTGACGCTGTCGCTGGGCATTATCACCTCGATGTTCACCGCGATTGTCGGCACCCGCGCCGTCGCCAATCTGGTCTACGGCCGCAAGCGGCGGCTGCAAAGCCTTTCCATCTGAGTCGTCCGACATGCGCCTGATCAAGCCCAATACATCGATCGACTTCATCAGTTACGGCAAGTACGCCGTGATCTTCTCGGCGCTGCTCGTACTGGTGACGTTCGTGTCGTTCTCGATGGAGAAGCTCACCTTCGGCGTGGATTTCACCGGCGGCGTGGTGGTCGAGGTCGGCTATCCCGACGCGGTCCCGCTGGAGGACGTGCGCGGCGCGCTCGCCGAGGGCGGCTATCCGGATGCCACGGTTCAGCATTTCGGTGCGTCGGACGCGGTGATGATCCGTCTGGCGAGTGAAGAGGGCGCCGAAAGCTCCGAGGTCAGCACCCAGGTCATGCAGGCGCTGCAGGGCCAGAACAGCCAGGCCGAGTTGCGGCGCGTCGAGTTCGTCGGCCCGCAGGTGGGCGACGAACTGGTCAACAAGGGCGGCCTGGCGCTGCTCTATACGGTGATCGCGATCCTGATCTACGTGATCGTGCGCTTTCACTGGAAGCTGGCCGCCGGCGCGGTGACGGCACTTGTGCACGACGTACTGATCACGCTCGGCGTGTTCTCGTTGTTTCACCTCGATTTCGATCTGACCGTGCTCGCCGCATTGCTGGCAGTGATCGGCTACTCGCTCAACGACACGATCGTGGTCTACGACCGTATTCGCGAGAATTTCCGGCGCATGCGCAAGGCCACGCCGGCCGAAGTGGTCAACGCGTCGATCAACCAGACGCTGGCGCGTACGTTGATGACCTCGGGGACCACGATCCTGACGCTGCTGGCGCTGTTCTTTCTCGGCGGCGAGATCATCCACGGCTTTGCCACCGCGCTGCTCATCGGTGTGCTGATCGGTACCTATTCGTCGATCTTCGTGGCCAGCGCGCTCGCGCTGCGGCTGGATATCAACAGTCACGATCTGTTTCCGCCCAAGGAAGAAGACGCCGAGAAGGCGGCGCGGGCTACCCGCTAGCTTTCTGCCGCTTTGCGAACCCGGCGCGCATGGCATTGAGTCTTGTGACGTCGGGTCAGGCTGGAAAACTCGCAGGGCGAGGCTAGAAAACTCGTGGATCGGTATCGCCAGTTCTGAATCAACGATGCGGGCGAGTTTCGGCCTGAGGTTTCGCGCTGCTGCGCGACTCACTTTCTTTTGCTTGTCCAAAAGAAAGTAAGCAAAGGAAAAGGACACCCTGTCTTGCGTCGGCGCTTTGCGCCGATGCCCTGCGCGGCTCCGGCCGCAAGCGGGCCAGCCGGAAACTCGCTGCGCTCAAACATCCGGCTGTCTTATCCGCTTGCGGCCTCCACTGCTCGGCGCTGCGCCCAAGGGGACCCGATACAAACGAAGACCGGCTCGCTTACGCTTCGCCAAGATTGCAAAGCGATCTTTAGGCCGGACAAAGCCGAAGGCGAGTCCGGCCGGAACTTAGGCACGCCCCCAATTTCTACTCGGGACTTGTTACAACGCTGTGGGCCGAGTTCGCCGCGTCTGTATTCAGGTCCCGTGTGGCGCGACGAGAAGCGCAGGGCCGAAGGGTGTCCGGCGCACTGCGCCGGTGCGGACAGCTGTTTGAGGATCGCCAAAGCGATCCGAGTTCTGGCCGCATCCCTTCGGACCGAGCATCGCAGTGCACCGGCGCGAAGTGCCGGCGCGCAACCCGGGTGTCTTTTTCTTTGCTTACTTTCTTTTGGACAAGCAAAAGAAAGTGAGTCGCACTGCAGTTCGAAACAAAAGGGCCGACAAACTCGTGAGTGCCGAAAGACTGGTGGCTAGTCTCGACCGCGCTCTGTTTAAGAACCCCCGCGCGGTGTCCGCTCGATCTTCTCGATCAACTGCGGATAAAGCTTCGGATTGGCCGCGATCACGTTGCCGGTCTGCAGCGGGTCCTGATCCTTGATATCGCCCGCAATGCCGCCCGCGCCGCGCACCAGCAGCAGGCCCGCCGCCATGTCCCAGGGCGCCAGGCCCATTTCCCAGAAGCCGTCGAGCCGCCCGGCGGCTACATAGGCCAGATCCAGGGCAGCCGAGCCGGCCCGGCGCACGTCCGCGCTGGCGGACAGCAGACGGTTGAACACCGGCATGTGAGTGGCGATATCGTGCTTCTTGCGATAGGCAAAGCCGGTGGCCAGCAGGGCCTGACGCAGGCGCACGGTGCGCGTCACACGGATGCGCTTGCCGTCGAGCGACGCGCCGGCGCCGCGATCAGCGGTGAACAGCTCGTCCTTGACCGGATCATAGATCACCGCGTGTTCGATCACGCCGTTGACCTGGCAGGCGATCGATACACAGAAATGCGGGATCCCCGCCATGAAGTTCGCCGTGCCGTCGATCGGGTCGATGATCCATACGGTTTCGGAGTCCCCGCTTTCGCCGGATTCCTCGGCCATGAAGGCATGGTCGGGATACACACGGCTGATGGTGTCGATGATCGCGTTCTCGGCGCGCTGGTCGGCCTCGGTCACGAAGTCGTTGCGGCCGCTCTTGGCGGTCACTTCGCCGGTATCGCCACGCCGGTAATAGCCCAGGATCACATCCCCGGCGCGGCGGGCGGCCGTCACGGCGATATTGGTCAACGGTTGCATCGGCGAATCCTTGTCGAACCCCGGCGACTGGGCGCGCGGGCGAGCCATGAAAAGCCGTGTAGCGTACCATCTGCACGCCTCATGCGATGCGAGAACCGGTGATGACGGATCCAGCCACGGCTGAAAACAGGGTCTTCGATGCAGCGCGGCTCGACCGGCTGCGCATCGTACTCGTCGGCGCTCAACATCCGGGCAATATCGGCGCCGCCGCGCGGGCGATGAAGGTGATGGGCCTGCACGATCTGGTGCTGGTCGCACCCGAGCGCTATCCCGACCCCGAGGCCAGCGCCCGCGCGTCCGGCGCCGACGACGTACTCGAGGCGGCGCGCGTCTACGACACGCTCGATGCCGCAATCGGCGACTGCGCGCTGGCGATCGGGGCAAGCGCGCGCCGGCGCAGTACCCACTGGCCGATGGTGGACGCACGAACGGCAGCGATGCGCGCCATCGATCTGGCACAGGATCAGACCGTGGCGCTCGTGTTCGGCCGCGAGCGCAGCGGGCTCGAAAACGCGGAGCTGGATCTGTGCCAGCTGCATCTGCAGGTGCCGACCAACCCGGACTATCGGTCGCTGAATCTTGCCGCGGCCGTGCAGGTCGTGGCCTACGAACTGCGTATGGCCGCCGGCGACGCGCCCGAGGCGGCGCCGGCACACGAGCCGGTGTCGACCGCCGACATGGAGGGCCTGTTCGGCCATTGGCAGGACGTGCTGGTTGCCAGCGGTTTTCTCGATCCCGAAGCCCCGGGCGTGCTCATGCGCCGCGTACGCCGATTGTTCAACCGGGCCGCGCCGGATCGCACCGAGCTCAACATCCTGCGCGGCGCGTTGCGCGCGCTGGATCCGCGTCGCCGGCCGTTGCGCGGGGCCGTGAATGCCGACGACTCGTCCGCCGATCGGGGCTGAGCCGCATCGCGCACGGTCGACAAGACTTGATCCGGGCGCCCGAGACCCGAAATAGTGCAGTACTGACCGAAAGACGCCCGATCGGCGCGAGGACAACAGCATGAATCAGCACGATTCGCCATCACCCGCGCAGCGCACTGTGCGGGCCGTGCGCAGGGGCACGACATGATCGCCCGCATGCGCGAGGACATCCAGACCATCTTCGAGCGCGACCCGGCCGCGCGCAGCGTCTGGGAAGTGATCTTTTCCTATCCGGGTTTGCACGCGCTCTGGTGGCATCGGGTCGCGCACTGGTGCTGGACCCACCGGTTGCGATGGGTGGCGCGTTTCGTGTCACACCTGTCGCGCTGGGTGACCGGCATCGAGATCCATCCGGGGGTGGTCATCGGCCGGCGTTTCTTCATCGACCACGGTTTCGGCGTAGTGATTGGCGAAACCACGGAAATCGGCGATGACGTGACGCTCTACCAGGGCGTGACCCTCGGCGGCACGAGCTGGAACCCCGGCAAGCGACATCCGACCCTCGCAAACGACGTGGTCGTGGGCGCCGGGGCCAAGGTGCTCGGGCCGTTCACGGTCGGTGCCGGCGCCCGGATCGGCTCCAATGCGGTGGTCGTCAAGGAAGTGCCGCCGGGCTGCACCGCGGTCGGCGTGCCGGCCAAGCTGGTCAAGTGCAAGGACGGCACGCCCGAGGATCGGCGCCGCGAGACCGCCGATCGCATCGGCTTCTCGACCTATGGCGTAGCCCAGGACATGCCTGACCCGGTGGCCAGCGGCATCGACGCCATGCTCGATCATATCGACTCGCTGGAACGTCGCCAGGACGAGCTCGAGGCGTTGACCAAGCGCCTGAGCGAGCAACTGGGCGAACAGCAGACGGACAAGGCCTGATACCGGCCACGCCCGCGCCATGAGCATTTATTTCGATCACAACGCAACCACGCCGATGCATCCCGATGTGTTCGAGGCGATGCGCCCGTGGCTGACCGAACGCCACGGCAACGCGTCGTCGCTGCATCGCGCCGGTCGCGAGGCGCGCGCCGCGGTAGACGAAGCGCGTGGTTTGGTTGCCGATTGCGTGAACGCCCATCCCTCGCAGATCATCTTCACCGGCGGCGGCACCGAGGCCGACAACATGGCGCTCAAGGGCGTGGCCGCCCTGCGCCGGCCGGGTCGGATGCTGATATCGCCGATCGAGCATCCCGCGATAACCGATGCCGCGGAAGCGCTTGAACGTGACGGCTGGCAGATCGGCCGTGTGGCGGTCGATGGCCAAGGGCGGGTCGATGTGGCCGACCTGGAACGCCAGCTTGCCGGTGGCGATGTGGCGCTCGTTTCGATCATGGTGGCCAACAACGAAACCGGCGTGATCCAGGATATGGATTCGATCGCGCCCGTCGTGCGTGCGGCCGGCGCGTGGCTGCATACGGACGCGGTCCAGGCAGTCGGCAAGCTCGGCTTCGATTTCGCCGCCAGCGGCGCCCATTGCGCGAGCCTGTCTTCGCACAAGATCCAGGGCCCGAAAGGCGTCGGGGCGCTGGTTGTCGACAAGCAGATGGACATGTCGCCACTGGTTCATGGCGGCGGCCACGAACAGGGCCTGCGTTCGGGCAGCTATAACGTCGCCGGCATCGTCGGCTTCGGCGCGGCGGCAAAACGGCTCATGGCCGATCGTGACGCCGAGATCGCGCACATGCGTGATTTGCGCGACAAGCTCGAGACCGGCCTCGACGCGATGCCCGGCATCACCCGTTTCTCGGCCAATGCGGAACGACTGGCCAACACCTGCCAGTTCGCGGTGGCCGGCTATGACGGCGAAGGCCTGCTCATGCTGCTGGATCGCGAGGATATTGCGGTCTCGTCCGGCTCGGCCTGTGCCGCGGGCACCGGTGAGCCGAGCCCGGTTCTGCTCGCCATGGGCGTCGACCCGGCCGTGGCCCAGGGCGCGATTCGTGTCAGCCTCGGCCCGCAGAACACCCTCGACGAGATCCAGCAATTCCTGCGCGTGCTCGGCCGACTGTCGGACGGCGGCGGGATGGCCATGCCCGGCAGTATCAGCGCATCCGTTCTGGGATGAGCGCCACGCGCGACGTCCGCTATCTCGATCATGCCGCGACGACCCCGCTTGCGCCGGGCGTGTTCGAGGCGATGCAGCAGGCGCTGCTCGAAACGCCGGCCAATCCGGCATCGCTGCATGGGCCCGGCCGTGCCGCGGCCGAACAGGTCGAAATGGCGGCCGATACGTTGGGCACGCTGGTCAATGCGCGGCCGCGCGATCTGATCTGGACATCGGGCGCGACAGAATCGATCAATCTCGCACTCAAGGGCGCGGCCGAGTTCGTCGGTGATGCGGCGCATCTCGTGAGCGTCGTCACGGAACACAGCGCCACGCTGGATACGCTCGCCTGGCTGGAAAGACGCGGCACGCGCGTCACGCGTCTGGGTGTCGACAGCGCGGGGCGGCTCGATCTCGATGCGCTCGAGACGGTCGTGGCCGATGGCGCCACGCTGGTCTCCGTCATGCACGTGAACAACGAGACCGGGGTGATTCAGGACATCGAAGCGATCGGCGCGATCTGTGGGCGGCATGGCGCGCTGCTGCATGTCGACGCGGCCCAGAGTCTTGGGCGTCTGCCGATCGATTGCGCCCGCATGAACATCGCCTTGCTGTCGGTCTCGGCGCACAAGATCGGCGGCCCGAAAGGCATTGGTGCGCTTTTCGTGCGCCCGCGGACCGGTATTGCGGCACAGGTTCACGGCGGCGGACAGCAGCGCGGGCTGCGCTCCGGCACGCTCGCCACGCACCAGATCGCCGGCTTCGGCGCCGCGGCGCGGCGTGTGGCCGAGACCCGTGATTCGGAACACCAGCGTCTCGCGGCGTTGCGCGATCGCCTGTGGGCGCATATCGAGACGCTCGATGGCGTCATGCGCAACGGCGAGCGCGCGCATCTGGCGGCGCCGTTTCTCAACGTCAGCGTGGCGGATGTGCATGGCGAAGCCCTGCTGGTCGGGCTCACGGAAGGCGCGCTGGCGCTGGCGGTGTCTTCCGGGGCAGCCTGCAGCGCGGCGAAAGGACAGTCCTCCTATGTGCTGCGCGCGATGGGGCGTACGCCTCGTGAAGCGGGGGCGAGCATTCGTTTCAGTCTGGGTTCGGATACCGATACCGCGGCCGTCGACGAGGCGGGCGCACGCTTCGTCGCCGAAGTGCGGCGTCTGCGCGCGCTGGCCGGCGTGGCATGAGTCGCGATCGGGGTGCCGGCTGGCTTTCGCGTTTTCTCGCGCCGCGACATGCGATCGCAGAATGTGCCATTATTCAATGGCACGGTTTGGGCGAGGCCGATACGCCCGGCGAAGACGCGCACTGTCGCATCCAGCTCGCTTGCGAGCATGGCGGCGACGACGGGCGTATTGTCGCGGCGGCGTTCGCGGCCTTCGGCCCGCCCGTGGTCGTGGCCTGTGCGGACTGGGTCTGCGAACAGGTCGAGGATCGAACGATCAAAGACGCCCGCAGTCTAAATCTGCGGGCGATCGAACAGGCTCTGGCGCTTGCAGCGGGTGAGCGCTACGCCGCGCTGCTTGTCATGGACGCGCTGGACATGGCATTGGCCAGGGCATCGAGCAATCTGGGATGATGAGGCTATGAGTGAAACGGCAGTCGAAAGCGAAGAGATCACCCTGACCCGGGCGGCAGCGGAGCGCATCAATGCGCAACTCGCCAAGCGGGGCAGCGGTATCGGCCTGCGGGTCGGCGTGCGCAAGTCCGGGTGCAGCGGCTATATGTACACCATGGACTACGCCGACGAGATCAGCGCCAACGACGACGTATTCGAGGGCCACGGCGCCAAGGTCGTGGTCGATCGCAAGCATATGGCGGTGCTGCGCGGCACCACGCTGGACTTCAAGTCGGAAGGGCTCAACCGCATGTTTCGATTCGATAATCCGCGCGCGAAGAACGCCTGCGGTTGCGGCGAGTCGTTCACCGTCTAGGCTGCGACGGCGTAGACCGCCCTGACAATCGCGGCGCCACGGCGCTACAATGGGAGGTTAGCCGTCGTGCCAGCTGCTTGCTGGTGCGCATTTTTCGCGATTTGCAGTTTCCAGTAGGGAGAAACCATGGCCGTTGAGCGCACCCTGTCCATCATCAAGCCCGATGCCGTAGCCAAGAACGTGGTCGGCGAGATCCTGAGCCGCTTCGAGAAGGCCGATCTGCGCATCATCGGGGCCCGCATGGTGCATCTGTCCCGCGAGGATGCCGAGAAGTTCTACGCCGTGCATTCCGAGCGTCCGTTCTTCGACGCGCTGGTGTCCTTCATGATTTCCGGCCCGGTCATGGTGCAGGTTCTTGAGGGCGAGAACGCCATCGCCAAGAACCGCGACCTGATGGGCGCGACCAACCCGAAGGAAGCCGAAGCCGGCACCATTCGCGGCGATTTCGCCGAATCCATCGACGCCAACGCCGTCCATGGCTCGGATGCGCCGGAAACCGCCGAGCAGGAAATCGCCTTCTTCTTCGGCCAGGATGGCCTCTGCCCGCGATAAATCCCAACCGCGCCGTCTGCTCATGAGCACGAAAGCCAGCGACAACGCCGATACCGGCCGCACCGCCGCGAAAGCGACGCGTGTCAATCTGTTTGGTCTGGACCGCGAGGCCATGGCGGCCTTCTTTCGTGAGCATGGGGAGTCGGCGTTCCGGGCCAAGCAGGTCATGCAGTGGATCTATGCCCGCGGCGTGACCGACTTCTCGGCGATGACGGATCTGTCCAAGGCGCTGCGCGAGCGTCTGCCCGACATCGCCGAGATACGCCCGCCCGCCAAGATCCGCGAACAGAAAGCCAGCGACGGCACCCGCAAGTGGCTGCTGGCGGTCACCGAGGATCTGGATCCGGACAACGCCATCGAGGCGGTCTATATCCCCGAGGCCGACCGCGCGACGCTGTGTATTTCCTCGCAGATCGGCTGCGCGCTGGATTGCTCTTTCTGTGCGACCGGCAAGCAGGGGCTCAACCGCAATCTGACCACGGCCGAGATCGTCGGCCAGGTGTGGATGGCCGAGCACGACCTGCGTGCGCAGGGCCTCGTGCACGGCGAACGGGCGCTGTCCAATATCGTGTTCATGGGCATGGGCGAGCCGCTGGCCAACTACCGCGCCGTGGTGCCGGCGATTCGCATTCTGCTCGACGATTTCGGATTCGGCCTGTCGAAACGGCGGGTTACGGTCTCGACTTCGGGTATGGTGCCGTTCATGGATCGCTTGCGCGAGGAAGTGGATGTCGCCCTGGCCGTGTCGCTGCACGCGCCGACCGACGCCCTGCGCGACGAACTGGTGCCCATCAACCGCAAGTATCCGCTGGCCGAGCTCATGGGCGCCTGCGATCGCTACGTGCAGGGCAAGCAGCGCCGTGCGCATGTGGTTTATGAATACGTCCTGCTCAACGGCGTGAACGATAATCCGGAGCAGGCGCGCGGGCTGGTCAAGCTGCTGGCCGACCGGCCGGCCAAGATCAACCTGATCCCGTTCAATCCCTTTGATGGCAGCGGTTACACCCGGCCGGACGAGGCCAGGATTCGCAAGTTTCAGGACATCCTGCACAACAAGGGGCTGCGCACGACCGTGCGGCGCACCCGCGGCGACGATATCGATGCCGCCTGCGGGCAGCTTGTCGGCCGCGTGCGCAGCAAGCAGAAACGGCATTTTCGTGATGTGCCGATCCGGGTCGAGTCCAAACGCGCCGAGCCGGTATGAAGCAGCCCCGCGGTGTAGTCGTCGTATTGTTGCTGGTCGTTCTGGCGGCCAGCGCCGGCTGTGCCGGCTCGCGCAACGCCGTCGACAGCCAGCGGGCGGCCGAGGCCAACGCCAGTCTCGGTGCAGATTTCTTGCGCAAGGACGACAACGAACAGGCCCTGTCGCGGTTCCGTCGGGCGCTGGATTTCGACAGCAACAATCTCTCCGCGAACTGGGGCATGGCGATCGTGAGCGATCGTCTGGGCGAAACCGCCGATGCCCGGCGCTACTATGAAAAAGCGCTGGATCTGCAGCCCGGCGCGCCGATCTACAACAGCTACGCCGCCTTCCTGTGCAAGCAGGGCGATGTCGACCGCGCGGTGAAGTATTTCGACCGCGCGGCCAACGACAAGCGTTACGCGGGGCGTCCCGACGCACTGGCGAACGCCGGCCTGTGTCTGCATCGTGCCGGCCAGCCGGAGGCCGCCGAGCGTTACCATCGCGAAGCGCTCGCGGCCGACGCCGCCCAGTTCACGGCGCTGACCGATATGGCGCGGCTGAAATTCGAGCAGGGTGATTTTCTGCGTGCCCGCGCTTTCAACGAGCGTGCCGATGCGGTCGACCAGCTCGACGCCGAGCAGCTGTTGCTGGGTGCGCGTATCGAACTGGCCCTGGGTGACCGCGATGCGGCAGGCGCCTACGTAGAGCGCCACAACGCCCGCGAACCGAGTGCGACGCTGTCGCTGCGCCAACTGGAGCAATCGCGCTGATGAACGAATCGACACAGCCTTCCGAAGAAAGCGTCCCCGAGCGTCCGACGCGCAGCCGGTCCGACATGAAATCGCCGGGCGAGCTGCTGCGCGAGGCGCGTCTGGCGCACGACTGGTCGGTCGAGGATCTGTGCGCCGAGACCAAGCTCTCGGAAAAGGCCGTTCATGCGCTCGAGAACAACGAGTTCGACGAACTCTCGCAGCCGATCTTTGCCGGCGGTTACTACCGTCAGTGCGCCAAGGTTCTGGATATCGATACCGAGCGCATGATGGACGCCTATGCTGCCTGGGGCGGCAAGAAGACGTCATCCCAGACCGCGCAGCCGGCGGCCGTCGATGTCGTGCCCCAGGACGTCACGCCGCCCAACTGGCGCGCCTTCGGCTTGATCGGGGTGGTTGTGCTGCTGGTCGTGGTGGGCGTGATCTTCCTGTTCATGCCCGATAGCGACGTCTCCGACGAACAGACGGCCGGCCAGGGCGGCGATACGAGCGCCGTCGCCGACGGCCAGGACAGTGCCGGCGCGAGCACGCGCATCGGCAGTGGTAACAGCAGCGCGACCGGCAACGGACGGCCGACCAGCAACCGTTCGCGCGAGACCGGCACCAGCCTGCGCGTCTCGCCGGGCAACGGCGCGAACGCCGGCAGCGCGGCGGGCGCCGCTGCGCCGAACACCGGCCAGCGCACGGGCGGGCGTAACGTCAACGACACGCTGGGGATCGATCGCGAGGCCGAGCGCCGGCGCCGCGAAGCCCAGCAGGCGCCGCCGGAGCCGCAGGTCGCCCCCAACCATCTGGTGGTGAACTTCACGGATCGCTCCTGGGTGGATATCCGCGACGCCAACGGCTCGCGGCTGCTCACCGGCATCTACGAAGCCGGCGAGACGCGCGAGTTCGACGCCGAGGCGCCTTACCGCATTACGCTCGGCTATGCGCCGGGGGTGAGCATGCAGATCGGTGGCCAGGACGTCGACGTGGCTGCCCAGACCACGAGCAACAGCACCGCGCGACTGACCGTCGAAGCCCGCGATAACTAGTGCCCTGTGACGTGAGTATGCTGCACGATTTCGGCGCGTTCTCGCGCCTTGCCCAACACCACTAATCATTCGAAATTCACGTTTGCGAGCTTGCGCTTCCGGACACTAGCCCGACCCGATCCATGAGCCAGCGTATCCAGTCCATCCGCGGGATGAACGATATTCTTCCGGCCGACAATGCGGCCTGGGCCACGCTCGAGCGCGTGGCCGCCCGCGTGTTCGCGGGTTACGGCTACGAACAGATCCGCCTGCCGATCATGGAGCGCACGGGTCTGTTCAAGCGCGCCGTCGGTGAGGTCACCGACATCGTCGAGAAGGAGATGTACACCTTCGAGGATCGCGGCGGCGAGTCGCTGTCGCTGCGCCCGGAGGGTACGGCCGGTGCGGTGCGCGCCGGTATCGAGCACGGCATGCTCCACAACGCGACCCAGCGGCTCTGGTACACGGGCCCGATGTTTCGTTACGAGCGGCCGCAGAAAGGGCGCTATCGCCAGTTTCACCAGTTCGGCGTCGAGGCCTTCGGCCAGACCGGGCCGGACGTGGATATCGAACAGATCGCCATGGCGGCGCGTCTGTTCTCGGCCCTGGGCGTGACCGGCATGCGGCTGGAGATCAACACGCTGGGCACGCCGGACGAGCGCGCCGATTATCGCGATGCCTTGCACCGCTATTTCAGCGCCCATCTCGAACACCTAGACGACGACAGCAAGCGCCGTCTCGATCGCAATCCGCTGCGTATTCTCGATACCAAGAATCCGGCCATGGCCGAGCTCGTCGCGCAGGCGCCCACGCTGCGTGAATATCTCGGCGAAGAATCCAGCGCGCACTTCGACGGCCTCTGCCGGGGTCTGGATGCGCTCGGCATCGCTTACACCATCAACCCGCGACTGGTGCGCGGGCTGGACTACTACACCCGTACGGTCTTCGAGTGGGTCACCGCGGATCTCGGCGCGCAGGATGCGGTCTGCTCCGGCGGTCGTTTCGACGGCCTGGTCGAGCAGCTCGGCGGCAGCGCGACGCCGGCCATGGGGTTCGCGCTCGGCGTGGAACGTCTGATCGCGCTCATGCTCGACCAGAACGTGCCGCTTGACGATCTGACGCCGCAGGTCTATCTCGTCCATACCGGCGACACGGCGAGCGCACGAGTGCCGGCGCTGGCCGAAGTATTGCGCGACGCGTTGCCCGATCTGCGTCTGCGCGTGCATGTCGGCGGCGGCAGCATGAAGTCGCAGTTCAAGCGCGCAGACAAGAGCGGCGCCCAGCTGGCGCTGGTGTTCGGCGACGACGAGGCCGCCGCCGACGAAATCCAGATCAAGCCGTTGACCGACCGGCGGCCGCAGGAACAGGTCGCCATCGATGAGGCCGCCGCGCGTATCGCCGCATTGCTTGCCGGCTGATATTGAACCGGCGCGCGAAACCGAAGTCTCTAGAACGTTCTCAATCCAATAACAACGCAAAGCTCGACGCATGGCCGAATTCGATAACGAAGAAATGAACAGCCTCAAGCGCTGGTGGGATTCCAACGGCATGGCGCTGGTGATCGGCGTGCTCGTGGGCGTCGTCGTGATCGTCGGCTGGCAGGGCTGGCGCTGGTATACCGACAATCAGGCCACCGAGGCGGCCGATGTCTATCAGCAGGTCGAGCAGGGCATCGCGGGCGGCAACGTCGACGAGTCCGTGCTCGAGACCGTGGCGCGGCTGAAGCAGGACTACGCCGGCACGCCGTATGCGGCGAGCGCGGCACTGCGGCTGGCCGGTTACCACGTGCAGCAGCAAGAGTATGCCAAGGCGCGCGAGCAGCTGGACTGGGCCATGAACAACGCCGCGAACGAGGGCGTGAGCCATATCGCGCGGGTGCGTGCCGCGCGCCTGGTGTGGACGCAGGGCGAGCCCGAGCAGGCCCTGCAGATGCTCGACGCCGAGCACCCGCCGGCGTTCGATGCGCTTTATGCCGAGGTGCGCGGCGATATCCACGCGGCGCAGGGCGATCGCGAGGCGGCCTACAAGGCCTATCAGCGCGCACTCGACACGTTGCCGCAGGACACGCCGAGCCGTGCGCTCGAAACCAAGCTTGCCGATAACGCGCCGGCCGACGCCGCCGACGCGCCGTCCGACCAGGAGAGCGCTTCCGCATCATGAATCATCGACGCAACAACCCGCTCGCCGTAACGGGCCTCACCGCCGCACTCGCGCTGTCCGGCGCGTTCCTGACCGCCTGTGGCGGCGGCGCGAACGTCGCCGAACCGACGCCGCTGACCGAACTCACCGCGCCGGCCTACCGCATGGAAACGGTGTGGAAGACCGACGCAGGCGAGGGCGCCGGCGAATATGTCAGCGGTTTCGACCCGGCGATCGAGGGCGATCGGATCTATGTCGCCAACCTCGACGGCTATGTCGTGGCCCTGAACCTGGAGACCGGCAAGCGGATCTGGCGTTCGCGTACCGGCAATCGGCTGATCGCGGGCCCCACGGTCGCGGGTGGGCTGTTGCTCATGGGCACGCGCGACGGCGAAATCGTCGCGCTGTCGGCGAACACCGGCGAACGCGAGTGGACCGCCGAGCTGTCCAGCGAGATCATCGCGGCGCCTGCCGCCAACGGCGAGCTGGCCGTGGCCCGCACGCTCGACGGCCGCCTCGTCGCGCTCGATCTGACCACCGGCAAACGCCGCTGGACGATCGAACGCAGCGTGCCGACGCTGACCCTGCGGGGGACCTCGTCGCCGGTCATCGACGACGGCACCGTCTACGCCGGGCTGGACAACGGCAAGGTGCTCGCGCTGGACGTGAATACCGGCGAAGAGCGCTGGTCGCAGGCCATCGCCTTTCCGAGCGGCCGTTCGGAGCTTGAGCGCATCGTCGATATCGATGCGGACCCGCTGGTGATCGGTAATGAACTCTATGCGGTGAGCGCGGGTGGCCAGCTGGCCTCGCTGGCGACCACGTCCGGGCGCGTACGCTGGAAGCAGTCCGTGGCTTCCGAGCAGGGGCTTTCCTACGACGAGCGCAATATCTACGCGACCGATCGCGACAGCGACCTGCAGGCGATCAACCGCCTGACGGGCAGCGCGAGCTGGGAACAGGACGGGCTCAAGTATCGTGAACTCACCGGCCCGACGCTGTACGAGGGCGATCTCGTCGCCGGCGACTACGAAGGCTATGTGCACTGGCTGTCCGCCGACGATGGCAGCGTGATCGCGCGCGGCCACGTCTTCGACGAGCCGATCCGTTCGCAGCCGATCGTGGTCGGCAACCGGGTCATCGTACTTGGCGCGTTCGGCGAGATCGCCGCGCTGCGTTTCGCGCCGAACGGCGATCGATAGCCGCATCGCCGAGGCCGGCCCCATGGAACCCGTACTCCCCGTGGTGGCCCTCGTGGGCCGGCCGAATGTCGGCAAGTCCACGCTGTTCAACCGGCTCACGCGCTCGCGCGATGCGCTGGTCGCCGACCAGCCGGGGGTCACGCGTGATCGCCACTACGGCTTTGCGGTCCATGCGGGCCGGCGTTATATCGTCATCGATACCGGCGGGATCGGCCAGGACGACGAGGACATCGACAGCCAGGCCTTTGCACAGACCCGTGCCGCGCTGGACGAGGCGGACGTGGTGCTGTTCGTGGTCGATTCGCGCCAGGGCCTGCTGGCCGGCGACGAGACGATTGCCGAGCAGCTGCGCCGTATCGAGCAGCCCGTGCATGTCATCGTCAACAAGAGCGAGGGTCAGACCAGCGCCAACGCGGTCGCCGAATTCCACGCGCTGGCGCTGGGCGACCCCTGGGCGGTATCCGCGACCCATGGCGATCGCGTGGCGATGGTGCTGGAGCATGTGTTTTCGAACCTGCCGGAACCGCGTGCGCAGGTTCTGCCCCATCATCGCGACGCCATCCGGCTGGCGCTGCTCGGTCGACCCAATGCGGGCAAATCGACGCTGGTCAATCGCCTGCTCGGCGAGACACGCATGCTCACCCAGAATGCGCCGGGCACCACCCGCGACGCGGTGGCCAGCGAATTCACTTTCGACGACAAGCCGTACGTCATCGTCGATACGGCGGGTATTCGCCGGCGTACGCGCATCGACGACCCGGTGGAAAAGGTCAGCGTGGTCAAGGCCATGCAGGCCGCCGAACAGGCCCAGGTCGTGATCGTGATGCTGGACGCCGCCAGCGGCCTGTCGGCGCAGGACATCCGCCTGCTCAGTCTGGCCATCGAACGCGGCCGGGCTGCGGTGATCGCGGTCAACAAATGGGACGGCCTGCCCGCGAAGCAGCGCGAAAAGCTGCATGCCGAGCTGGTCGAGCGTATCGGCGCCTTTGACTACCTGCCGCTGTTGTTCATTTCGGCGCTGCATGGGTCGGGCCTGCGCGAACTGCTCGACGCCGTGCAGGCATCGCACAAGGCCGCGTTTGCCGAGATGACCACCAATGCGTTGTCGCGCACGCTGGAGGATGCGGTCGAGGGTCATTCGCCGCCGGCCGTGCATGGGCGGCGTATCAAGCTGCGCTATGCGCACCAGGGCGGCCGCAATCCGCCGACGATCGTGATCCACGGCAACCAGACGCAGCGGCTCTCGGACGAGTACAAGCGCTATCTCATGCGGCGTTTTCGCGAGAAGTTCAACCTGTTTGGCACGCCTATCCATCTGGTGTTCAAGAACAGCGACAACCCCTACGCGGGCAAGCCGCGCACACGCCGGCGCTAGACGCCAGACACGCGGGCCCTGCGTTCGGCCGCGCGCTCGCCCCTGGCGTGATCGCCTTGTAAGCACGAACCGGCGACCGCCGGAGCGTGGGTGCTGTCTCTTGCGCGGGTGACGCGTCGGCCGGGGCATGACGCGCGTGCTCGGCACGAACCAGACAACGCCCGCGATCAGCGCGTCGCCGAACGGGTCTGACGCCGATTTGCCATGCCTGGCATGCGCCGTGTGTTTCGACCTGAGGCTGGGCTCTAATCCCAAGACAGCCTCGTGAGTTGCGCCTTTCGGCAGGCGACGACGGGCTGTCGGCCAATCGCTCGTGGCGAACGGATGGCCATGACGGGCGCTGGCGTGTGTGAATGCAGCCGTATGCGAGGATAACGCGGGTGCGTGACCGACGGCGGATTGATCCGCTGGGCGTTACTGCCGGGTTTGATTGGTTTTGAATCCGCTTGGGCCAAGGGACGCCGCCAAATCCGCCGGTGCCGGGGCCGGCACGATCCGGTCGTGGTCGAACGCCAAACCGCAGACGGCGGCAGAGTGGACGATGCCGTGCCCTGCCGCCGTCGTACGTGAAACCCTGTCAGGAGACGCTTAACCGGCCCATGCCGATGGCTCGGGTCTTGGCGGCGGCGTCTCCCGTACAGCGGGACGGTCTACGATCGCTTCATTCGTCGTGGTCGAGCAGGAAGTTGGCGACCCAACCTTCACGATCATCCTCGAATTTCACGTAGCGCCAGTCTTTATCCTCTTTCAGGATTTCGACCGCGTCGCCTTCCTTGGCCTGGAAAAGCACCTTGGTGTTCGTGCTCGATCCCTCGCGGATATTGACCGTGCTACCGCTGATCGTCGCCGAGGGATACTCGGGCTCCGGCGGGGTCTCCGGCTGGGCGGCCGCGGCGCGTGCGGCTTCGGCTGCTGCTTGGGCCTTGGCTCTTGCCTCGGCTTCGGCCTTGGCTTTCGCTTTCGCCGCCGCTTCAGCTCTCGCGCTGCAGTCGGTGAACGTACGCTGGAACCAGTTACAGGATATGGGCGCCGAACTGGCCTGACTCCCGGCCGCGGCGACGGAATGCTTGGCCGCCGTTGCGGTGGTGTAGGGCTCGGTGTGCCCGTCGGCAAACACCAGCTGCGGCTGCATTTCCTGCGGCACGACCTGCAGCGGGCCAACGGCCAGGCGCGTGTCGTCGGCCTTGGGCAAGCTGGTCGGCTTCTCGCCGTCGATATAGAACTGCCACAGCTCGACCACCAGCGTATCGCCATCGGGTTTCCAGCCGACCACCATGCCGTCGTTGGTATAGCTGTAGCGCAGGCGCCGGATCTGCATCCAGATCAGGGCGTCGTCCACGGTCTCGAAGCGGCGCTGGCCTTCCTCGATATCGACCTTGGTGATGCCGTCGGCCGGTTCCCAGACGGGCGGCTGGCCTTCGTAATGGATGCCCATGCTGCCGGCAAAACGTTCCGTGCGCGGCTCCAGCACCACGCCGCGGCGATGACCGCGCCACGTGTACACGCGACGCAGGCCCGGACCGGCCTCGATCTTGATTCGACCCCAGGGCGCGTCCGCGACGAGCTGCGTGCCGTCAGAAAGTACGACCTCGTTCTGCTCGGGTACGGCGTCGCCGCCTTCCGGCACGGGCGGCGGCTCGGGCGTGACGACACGCGGGCCGGTGGCACAGCCAGCCAGCAAAAACAGGGCCGCGAGCGCGGCGACGATCGTGGTACGGCCGCGCGGCGCGGCAGGCGAAGGTTGGAACATAGGTCTGAAAACCCCTTTGACGTTGATTTTTAGGGCCTGTGAACACTGACGAAATCGCCGCGCCGCGGGCCATTTTTGTGCAAGGCAAGGCGCAGTGAGCGTGTTGTAGCTGTGCTACATGAGCGAACTGCAACGCCGAATTGCGCGAAAATGGACCGCGTCCCGAAGGGTTGCGTCCAAAAATCCGCCATGCGGCGTTGCTCGTCGTTCATTTGGCTCACCAAACTTCTCTCCTCGCGCCTAGCCTGGCAAATTTTTGGACAGCAACGCGGCGATTGGCGGCAGTGTTAACAGGCCCTTTGCCGGCTGACACATACCCCTCGCATCACGCGCCGCCGGCTTCGCGGCAGTGATCAGGTGGAGCGCTCTCCCGATTCGACATGCACCGCGCGTACCTCGCAATCGAGGCGCCCGCGGGCCAGATCCACGCTCAGGCGATCACCCGGTACTACTGTATCGGCCGATCGTACGACATGAGCATGATCATCGCGGGCGATAGCATACCCGCGTTCGAGTGTCTGCAACGGGCTGACCGCATTGAGCGCGCGCCCGGCGTTTCTGAGTTGCTGGTCGGCGTTGTGCAGGCGCGCGCGCATGGCGGTTTCCAGGCGCCGGGCGAGCGTTTCGCGCTGCAGCTGCGCAGCCGCGAGCCGGCGTTGCGGCGATGCCTGTTCCAGTCGACGCCCGAGGGCGGCGACGCGCTCGGTTTCGCGATCGAAGCGCCGCTGCATAGCACGCTGCAGCCGCTGCTCGGCCACGTCCAGCCGCTGCATCGGCACTTCCAGGCGCCGGCGCGGATGCTGGCGCGCCAGCCGCGCCTCGAGGCCGTTCAGCCGTTCGCGCGCGGCCTGCAGCCGCGCATTCATGCGGGCGTTCAAGCGCTCGGCGATTCGGGGCAGGGCGGCCGCCTGGGCGGTCAGGTCCGGGCACACCAGCTCGGCGGCGGCCGAAGGCGTAGCCGCGCGCATGTCGGCGGCGAAATCGGCAATGGTCACGTCCACTTCGTGGCCCACCCCGGAAACCACGGGCACGCGGCTGGCCACGATCGCGCGGGCGACGTTTTCGTCGTTGAAGCTCCAAAGATCCTCGAGCGAGCCACCACCGCGTACCAGCAGCAGTACGTCGCAGTCGGCACGCGCACTGGCCTGCGTGAGCGCGTTCACGATCGCGGGCGCCGCCGCATCGCCCTGGACCGGCACCGGGTAGACACGCACCGCGCCGAGCGGATAACGCCGGGAAACCACGCTGAGCACGTCACGGATCGCCGCGCCCGTGGCCGACGTGATCACGCCGATACGCCGCGGCGCAGCGGGCAAGGCGCGCTTGCGCTCGGCCGCGAACAGGCCTTCGGCATCGAGCCTGGCCTTGAGCTGTTCGAAGGCGCGACGCAGCGCGCCGTCGCCCGCGGGCTCCACGTGCTCGACGATGAGCTGATAATCGCCGCGTGCGGCATAAAGGCTCACGCGCGCCCGCAGGCGCACTTGGTCGCCGTCGGCCAGCGGTGTGCGGATCAGCCGCGCCTTGCCGCGAAACAGCGCGCAGCGCACCTGCGCATCGCCATCCTTGAGGCTGAAATACATATGCCCCGACCGGGGCCGCGCGAGGTTGGAAATCTCGCCCTCGACCCAGAGCAGGCCATAGCTGTGTTCGAGCAGCTGCCGTACCGAGGCGTTGAGCTCGCTTACGCTGAACACGATGCGCGTGTCCTGGCCGGGGTTCGAAGAGGCGCTGGTCATGGAGCGTTGGGCTGTCCTGGCAAAATCGGCCGCCGCGGCAGGCGGTGGTGTTCGGTTATTTAGGCGTTGCGCACCACGCGGCACATGCGCGCTGTTGCGCAGTATGGCGCGAATCCGCCGCGTATCGTCTCACGCTGCGATCGTGTGTTCGCCGCGCGCCTGATCGCGACGCCCTCCGCTCAGCCCCGAGGTGCCGCCGCGAGCGCGCTGGCAGCGGCCCGAAAGCGCGTCGGCAAACCGGCGAGGGTGGCCGCGAGCGTGTATGAAACGATCCGGGCTTCCTTTATAATCCGCGGTCTTTGCGGCGGCGATACGGCCACGTAAAGCCGCCCCCTGCCGGCGAGCCTATGACCCTGAGAATCAGCGAGCAAGCCCTGACGTTCGACGACGTCCTGCTCCAGCCCGCCTATTCCGACGTACTCCCGCGCCACGTCGACCTGTCCACGCGCCTGACCCGCAATATCACCCTGAACCTGCCGCTCATCTCGGCAGCGATGGATACGGTCACCGAGGCAGGCCTGGCGATCGCGCTGGCCCAGGAAGGCGGAATCGGCATCATCCACAAATCCATGCCGCCCGAGATGCAGGCGCAGCACGTGCGCACGGTCAAGAAGTACGAGTCCGGCGTGATCTCGGACCCGATCACGGTCGGCCCCGAGGCGACCATCCGCGAGGTGCTCGAACTCACCCGCCGCAGCCGTATTTCCGGCGTGCCGGTGGTGGACAAGGGCATTCCGGTGGGCATCGTCACCAGCCGCGATCTGCGTTTCGAAACCCGTTTCGATGCGCCCGTGACGAGCGTGATGACACCCAAGGATCAACTGGTCACCGTGCGTGAAGGCGCCGACCGCGATGAGATCCTCGGCCTGTTCCATCACCACCGCATCGAAAAGGTGCTCGTGGTCAACGACGCCTTCGAACTGCGCGGCATGATCACGGTCAAGGACATCCAGAAATCCTCCGACTTCCCCAACGCCTGCAAGGATGCCCAAGGCAGCCTGCGCGTGGGTGCCGCGGTCGGGCCTGGCCCGGAAACCTTCGCCCGTGTGCAGGCGTTGGCCGAAGCGGGGGTGGATGTCGTGGTGGTCGACACCGCCCACGGCCATTCCTCCGGCGTGCTCGATACCGTGCGCCAGCTCAAGCAGCGCTTTGGCGATCTGCAGATCATCGGCGGCAACGTGGGCACGGCCGAGGGCGCCAAGGCGCTGGTCGAGGCCGGCGTGGACGCGGTCAAGGTGGGCATCGGTCCCGGCTCGATCTGCACCACGCGTATCGTCGCCGGCATCGGCGTACCGCAGATTTCCGCGGTCGCCAACGTGGCCGCGGCGCTGGAAGGCACGGACGTGCCGCTGATCGCCGATGGCGGCATCCGCTATTCGGGCGATCTGGCCAAGGCGATCGCGGCCGGCGCCTATGCGGTGATGATTGGCGGCATGTTTGCTGGCACCGAAGAAGCCCCGGGCGAGATCGAGCTCTATCAGGGCCGTTCCTACAAGGCCTATCGCGGCATGGGCTCGCTGGGTGCGATGAGCGGTGATTCCGGCTCGGCCGACCGTTACTTCCAGGACCCGTCCGAGGAAATCCAGAAGCTCGTGCCGGAAGGCATTGAAGGCCGCGTGCCCTACAAGGGCCCGCTCGGCGGCATCGTGCATCAGCTTATCGGCGGCCTGCGGGCGTCCATGGGTTATACCGGCTGTCACGACATCACCGAGATGCGGACCCAGCCGACCTTCGTGCAGATTACCTCGGCCGGCGTGAAGGAATCGCATGTGCACGATGTGCACATCGTCAAGGAAGCGCCGAATTATCGGGTGGACTAAGTATTTCGGGCGGCAGCTTGCTGTCGCCCGTTTCTCGCTTCGGGTTTTCGGATTGGACGGACCATCGGGGCTAATGCCGATACTTCTTGGCTGAAACTTCGAGTGTTTGGATCCACGGTAGGGGTTTGAACGACTTGGGGTTTCGCGCTGCTGCGCGACTTACTTTCTTTTGCTTGTCCAAAAGAAAGTAAGCAAACAAAAAGACACCCTGTCTTGCGCCGATGCTACGCATCGGTGCCCTGCGCGGCTCCGGCCGAAAGAGGACAGCCGGAAACTCGCCGCGCTGCGCGCGACTCAGACATCCGGCTGTCTTTTTCTTTTTCGGCCTCCACTGCTCGGCGCTGCGCCCAAGGGGGGCAATACAGGCGAAGACCGGCTCGCTACGCTTCGCCAAGATCGCGAAGCGCTCTTCGTCGGACAACGCCGAAGGCGAGTTCGATCGGAACTCAGCCAAACACCGCAATTTCGGCGTGGCAGCTGTTCCAACTCTGTTGCTGGGTAGGCCGCGCTGTATTCGGGTCCCGTCTGGCGCGACGAGAAGCGCAGGGCCGAAGGGTGTCCGGCGCATGCGCCGGTGCGGCCAGCTGTCTGAGGATCGCCAAAGCGATCCGAGTTCTGGCCGCATCCCTTCGGACCGAGCATCGCAGTGCACCGGCGCTTCGCGTCGGCGCGCAACCCGGGTGTCTTTTTCCTTTGCTTACTTTCTTTTGGACAAGCAAAAGAAAGTGAGTCGCACAGCAGTGCGAAACAAAAGGTCCAACGAACTCTTGAGTGCGGTAAGACTCTTTGCTCGAAGTCGCCAGATCTGGAGCAAGAACCAGATCGGCTAGGCCCGTCCTACTGAGGGGCGCCCAGCGCGTCTGCTGCAAACGCGCCCAAACCTAGAACACAAACAAATGCGCAATCCCCACGATAATCGGAAAAGTAATCACCGTACGAATCAGAAAAATCGCTGCAAGTTCGAAGATATTCAGCGGCACATTCGATTTCAGAATCACTGCGCCAACCTCGGACATGTAGATCAACTGCGTGACCGATAGCGCGGCGATCACGAACCGCGTGAACTCGCTTTCGATCGAGGTGGCCAGGATCGCCGGCAGGAACATGTCGGCAAAGCCGGCGAGCAGGGCGGGCGCGGCCGCCGCGGCTTCCGGCACGTGCATGGCTTCGAGTACCGGCACCAGCGGGAAGGTGAGCCAGTTGAAGATCGGCGTGTATTCCGCGATCGCGATGCCGGTGGTGCCGATCGCCATGATCAGCGGCAGCAGGCTGAACAGGATTTCGGCATAGGTTGTCGCGCCGTCGCGCAGCAGCTGGCCGAAGCTCGGTGAGTGCGCCGCGCGCTTCATGGCGCGCTGCAGGCCCCAGCGGAACAGCGACAGCTCTTCGCCGCTGTCTGCCGCCACCTGTTTGCCGGTCGCCGGCCAGTAGTCGTCACGCTTGCGCGACAGCGGCGGCAGGCGCGGCACGATGATCGCGGCGACCAGCCCCGAAGCCGTCACGGTGAGATAGAAGGGGATGAACAGATGCCCGATCTCGGTGAAATTGGCCACCAGCAGCGCAAAGGTGATCGACACGATCGAGAAGTTGGTCGCGATCACGGCCGACTCGCGCGCCGAGTAATAGCCTTTTTCGTACTGCTTGGACGTGATGATCACGCCGACGGTGCCATCCCCCAGCCACGAGGCGGTCGCGTCCACGGCCGAGCGCCCGGGCAAGCGAAAGATCGTGCGAAACACGCGGTGCAACAGGGTGCCCACGAACTCCATGCCGCCGAAATCGGTCAGCAACGGCAGCAGGAAGGATGCGAACAGGAAAAACGCCACGAGCGCGGCGATCACGTCGAACAGCACCACCTGGCCGGTGTTTTCGCCCACGATCCATTCCGGGCCGACACCGAACAGCGTCATCGCAGCGAATACCGCGCCCACGATGCGCACCAGCACGAACGGCGTGCCGATATCGAACAGGGACGCGAACAGCCCGCCCGGCGTGCGCGCGTGGTGGTCGCGTAAATCGACAGCAGGGCCGAGCCCGCGAGCACGATGCCGGCGATTGGCCCGAGCCAGCCCTCCATGAGCGCGGCCAGCGCGTTCGACATGATCGCCAGGCCGATGGTGATCTTGCCGTCCTCGAACATCGGCGTGAGAAACGCCAGCACGCCCAATAGCGAGGGGATCGCAAAGCGCAGGAACAGGCGGCGGTCGGAAGCGGCGGTTGCGTGTGCGCCTGCCGTCGAGGAATCGGAATCGGCCATGGGTTGTCCGTGGGCGTGGTCTTGTTGAAATGGCGACGCCGCGACAGGCTGGCCCGAATAAAAACCGTGCCGCGCGCTGCGATACAGCGCGAAAAATCGCGTCGTCGGGATGATGCACAGGTGTGTCGAAAGCCGGGCGGGCCGCAGGCCGCCTGTCATCAAGGCGTTATTCTATCGGGCCGCGGGGTACACGCGCGAGCGCTGCCGAGCCGCCGACGATTCGGTATCCTGCGCGGCTTAGTAACTTGTTACTAATCCAGTCCATCAGCCGAGCACCGCACCGCGCATGACCCAGGATATCCACGCCGAAAAGATCCTCATCCTCGACTTCGGCAGTCAGTACACCCAGCTCATCGCGCGCCGTGTGCGCGAGGCCAATGTCTACTGCGAGATCTACGCCTGGGACGTGGCCGATCACCATGTGCGCAGCTTCAACCCGAACGGCGTCATCCTCTCCGGCGGCCCGGAATCGGTGACGGCAGAACAGGGCCCACGCGCGCCCACGGCCGTGTTCGAACTCGGCGTACCGGTGCTGGGCATCTGCTACGGCATGCAGACCATGGCCGCGCAGCTCGGCGGCGAGGTGGAAACTTCGGAAGATAAGGAGTTCGGCTATGCGCGGGTACGTGCCCGCGGCCACTCCCGGCTGTTTACCGATATCCAGGATCACGTCAACGACGAAGGCCATGGCCTGCTCGACGTCTGGATGAGCCACGGCGACCGCGTGAAAACCCTGCCGGCCGGCTTCAAGGTGATCGCCACCACCGACAGCGCGCCGCTGGCCGGCATGGCCGACGACGAGCGCGGCTACTACGGCATCCAGTTCCACCCGGAAGTCACCCACACGCCACAGGGCAAGCGCATTCTTTCGCGCTTCGTGCACGAGATCTGCGGCTGCGGCGAGCTCTGGACGAGCGAACACATCATCGAGGATCTGGTCGCTCGCATTCGCGAGCAGGTCGGCGACCAACGCGTGCTGCTCGGCCTGTCCGGCGGGGTGGACAGCTCCGTGACCGCCGCGCTCATTCACGAAGCGATCGGCGAAAACCTCATCTGCGTGTTCGTGGATAACGGCCTGCTGCGCCTGCACGAAGGCGACGAAGTCATGGCCACCTTCGCCGAGCACAAGGGCCTGAACGTCATCCGCGCGGACGCGGAAGATCAGTTCATGAACAAGCTCGAAGGCGTGGAAGACCCGGAAGCCAAGCGCAAGATCATCGGCAACACCTTTATCGACGTCTTCGACGCCCACGCCGCCGAACTCACCCATATCGACTGGCTCGCCCAGGGCACCATCTACCCGGATGTCATCGAATCCGCCGGCTCCGCCACCGGCAAGGCGCACGTCATCAAGAGCCACCACAACGTCGGCGGCCTGCCGGAAGACATGAAGCTCGGCCTAGTCGAGCCGCTACGCGAATTGTTCAAGGACGAAGTCCGCGAACTGGGATTAGCGTTGGGCCTGCCGCGCGACATGCTCATGCGCCACCCGTTCCCCGGGCCGGGCCTGGGCGTGCGCATCCTCGGCGAAGTGAAGAAGGAATACGCCGACAAGCTGCGCCGCGCCGACGCCATCTTCATCCACGAACTGCGCGAATCCGGCTGGTACGACAAGGTCAGCCAGGCCTTCGCCGTCTACCTGCCCGTCTCCAGCGTCGGCGTCACCGGCGACGGCCGCCGCTACGAACACGTCGTCGCGCTGCGCGCCGTCGAAACCATCGACTTCATGACCGCCCGCTGGGCGCACCTGCCGTACGAACTGCTCGAACACGTCTCCTCGCGAATCGTGAACGAGGTTAGCGGGATTTCTCGAGTGGTTTACGACGTGACCGGGAAGCCGCCGGGGACGATTGAGTGGGAGTAGGCGAGTCATTCGGCGATTAACCCGAAGCGCTCCTGTGAGAAATCGGTTTCTTTGCGAGATGGGATATGCGGACTCGCATTCGCCGGATTAGCTAGCAAGGAGTTCGCTCTCGAACTTGCACTGAGTTCCATCGCATTACGGAATGCCGTACAGTTTATTGAGATAGGCCGTACAGGATTTGCGATGGCGATAGAAACATCCAAACTTACGATTCGATTGCCGGTCGAGGACGTGCGGTTCGTCAAACGGTATGCGAAAGCCAACGGCCTGAGCGTGACCGAAGTCATCGACCGCTATCTGCGGCGTATGCGCCTGCTGGATAACGAAACCCCGCCGGCCGCTCTGGATGAAATCACGGGGCTGCTACCGGCGGATATCGATGCCGAGGCCGAGATGCGTGAGCGTCAATCCACCAAGCACGGTCAGTGATCCTTCTCGATCTGAACGTTATTCTGGACGTAGTCCAGAAAAGAGAGCCGCACTACAACGCATCGGCGGCTGTTCTCGGCAAAGTGACCGACGGCCACGTTCCCGCGTGCCTGCCGGCTCACGCATTCACTACGCTCCATTATCTGGTGGCACGACACCAGACGGAGCCGGTCGCGAACCGTGTGGTGGATTGGCTGCTCCGCTATTTCGAGGTCGCTGGTACTACGCGCCGCGAGTTGGAAGTCGCCAGGGCGCTGGATTGGCCAGATTTTGAAGATGCGGTTGTGGCAGCAGCGGCGGAGTCTTCGTCGTGTACACACATCGTGACTCGGAACGTCCGAGATTTCCGCGACTCACCGATGCCGGCTTTGACGCCGGAAGAGTTTCTTTTTGATAGTCGCTAGAGCGGGGTTACTACGCGTTAAACCGTGGTCTGTCCCCAATAACTCGCGCGCCGAGAAATCCCGAAGCACATGCTCGCCAGATTCGGCGGGTGGTCGATAAATGCACGGGCGGCGCGGAAGACTTCAATTGATCAGTTGGAGGCGGTCATGGAATACATCTTCACGCTCAAATATCGTTTGAATAGCCACGACGGTGACGATGAAGCATTGGTCGATCGACTGTTCGAAGCCGGCTGTGACGACGCGCTTCCGGGTATCGGCCATTCCGGGCGGCTCGCGCTCGAGTTCGCACGCGAAGCAGAAAGCGGGGCCGCCGCGCTCGAAAGCGCTATCGCGGATGTTCGAAAAGCGCTCGATGACGCCCAACTGGTCGAAGTGCTGCCGGACTACGCCGGCCTCACCGATATCGCCGAGCACGTCGGCATGTCCCGCCAGAACCTGCGCAAGATCGCTACCAAGCGCGGCGCGACGTTCCCGGCTGCGATTCACGAAGGCAACCCATCGCTTTGGCATTTGTCGGATGCCTTATCCTGGCTTGCCGATCATGGCTATGCGGTGGATGCCGCCACGCTCGAAATCAGCGCTGCGGCGCGTGAACTTAACACCGCCATTCAGGCGCGTCGCCTGTCGAAGGAGCGTTCGCGTGAACTGGACGCCTTGATGGCGTAGGGGCGTAGCGTGCCCGCAAGCGTGTGACGCTGACAACCACATAACGCGGTGTTACTTTATTAGCACCACGCGTTTTACGGTGCCAGTCATGTCCACCACGTCGTTAAAACTTCCCGACGAACTCAAAGCGCGGCTACGCACGGTCGCGGAAGCACGCCATACCAGCGCGCATGCGTTCATGCTGGAATCACTCCAGAACGCCGTTGTAGCGGCCGAGCAGCAACTCGCTTTTCTCGCCGATGCCGAGGCCGCGTACGAACAGATGTGCGAAAGCGGCGAAGGCTACGATGCCGCGGACGTCCATCGTTATACCCGTGCGCGTCTGCGCGGTGAATCGGTAGAGCGTCCGCAGCCGAAACTGTGGCGCGAATAATCTATGCCGCCCGGGCTTTGGCCGATCTCGAACGAGTCACCGAATTTCTTCTCGAGACCGAGCCGGATGCGGCGTCGGAAACCGTGGGCCTCATCACTACGGCAATCGAAACGCTCGAAGATCACCCGCTCATTGGGCGCGCGTATTCGCCCGACATTCGCGAACTGGTTATTTCACGCGGCCGAACCGGCTATGTCGCGTTGTACCGCTTTTTGCCGGCACGGGACCTGGTGGCCATTCTGTCGATACGGCATCAGCGGGAAAGCGGTTACTCGGTTGACGAACCAACGAGTTGAAAGTCAGATACCGGGGATAACGTGAATGTGGCAACGCAAGATCTGACCCCGACGTTTCAGTTGTCGATCGATTCCTTGACCTGCTGGTGCAGGTTTTCCTGCAGATCCTTGCGTGCGATCGGGCCCAGCTGCGTATTCTCGTCGGCCGGGTCGCCGAAGCTGATCTGCTGCATCTTCTCGACGTAGGCGTCGCGGAAGCGCTCGTAGACGGCGTCGACTACCACGAATCGTTTCGCTGCGACGCAGGTCTGGCCGTTGTTGTTGATGCGGCCGGTCACGCAGGCGTCGACGGCCTTGTCGATGTCGGCGTCTTCGAGCACCAGGAAGGCGTCGTTGCTGCCCAGCTCAAGCACCGTCTTCTTTAGATGTTCGCCGGCCGCCGCGGCGATCTTGCGGCCGGTGGCGGCGCTACCGGTGAACGTCACACCGCGCACGAGCCGGTGTTCGGTCACCTGACTGGCCTGATCCTCCTGGATGTAGAGGACGTTGAACACGTTCTCCGGCACACCCGCCTTGCGGAAGATCTCTTCCAGCGCTTCGGCGCAGCCCCACACGTTGGGCGCATGCTTGAGCAGCACGGTGTTGCCCGCCATCAGGTTGGCGATGGTGTAGCGGATCACCTGATAGAACGGGAAGTTCCACGGCTGGATGCCGAAAATCACGCCGATCGGCTGGTGGGTGACCAGCGCTCGGCCGCCGGGCAGGTCGCGCTCTTCGTCGGCGAGCACGCTGGCGGCGTTGTCGGCGCTGTAATCGCAGATGCCCTTGCACAGATCGAGTTCGCCCGGCGCCTGGCCGATGGGCTTGCCCATTTCCTCGGTCATCAACGCCGACAAGCGATCCTTGTCCGCGACCAGCAGTTCGCCGATCTTGCGTATCAGCTCGCCGCGCTCGTCGAACGAACGCTCTTTCCAGTCGAGGAAGGCTTCGTGCGTCTGTTCGATCTTCTGTTGAAGTTGTGCATCCGAAATCGTCTCGAATTCGCGGATCACCTGACCCGTTGCCGGGTTAACGGTCTTAACGCGGTCCGTCACAATAGCCTCCTTGCAGGGCTATGAATGAAGTGGTGACCCAGCATAGTCGGCATGGGCGGGTTATGCCGTATCGGTTCTTGTCGATTTCTTGCCTGATCGTCCAGTGGCGCGTTGCGCGGGCCACCTCACGTCGGTTGGCCCGCTTCGGGAGGGCGCGCACCTCAGCCTGCCGTGCGTTCGCATGCCCTGCCGCGAACGTGAAGTGCTGGCCGATCTCGGCCGCTGCCGGTACGCGGTGTTCAGGCGAGGCCATCGCGAATGCCGGGTGGACCGTGCGGCATGCGGGGCAGCGAAAGCAAGCGCGGCGCAACGGCCGGGCGGCGACGCCGCGGCGGTCGTACTCGCGTCGGCGTTCAGTCCTGTTTCGATGCGCGTTCGCCGGATTGGATCTGCTCCTGGCGCTTTTGCTGGCGAAAGCCATAGGTGGCGTTACGAACGGTTTCATCGCTCTCGAGGCTTGAGCCCAGTGCACCCGCGACCGTCGCCACCGAGCTGGCCAGCCAGGCCAGGGCGGGAAACGAGCCTGCCGTGGCCTCGTGGCCAAGCGTCTTGCCGAGCAGATCCCCGGGCACGAAAAGAGCGACGGCGAGGAGAAACAGGGCGAAAAGGGTGGCGTAATAGCAGAGCACGCCCATTGTCAGGGTGCCGATCGTCGCCAGATTGTACAGTCGGCGCAGCGTCGTGGAATTGGCCGCGTGACGGGGTTCCCAGAGCCGGTGGTCGATGATGATCCAGGCAACCATCGCGCTGATCGAAGTCAGCATCAGCAGGACAAAACGCCAGGGCTCGTAGGCGTCGCTCAAGCGCCACAGCGAGGGAAACACCAGGCCGTAGGCGCCCGTCGCGAACGCGACCGCGATGATGCCTTTGAAGGCGGGAAGAATCGTCCACGGACGATTGGCGCGTATCATGCCAGCCAGCAGGCGACAGCGGGCTCGGCGGGGCTTCGCCGCCACGAAGCGAACATCGATGTTCTCGTTGTCCGGCCGAACGCGCCGGAATGGGGCGAATCGCTCCATCAGACGCGAGCCGACCAGCTGGCGCGAGTTGTTGTTTCTCAACCCGTGTGTACTGTATCGGCGTTGGCGGCTCTGCACGTGGTCCTGTTGCCGATCGCGTGCTGCATCCGAACTACCGTGATGAAGCTCGTTCAACAGATGCAGCAAGGCTTCGCGCACCCGACGGCGCAGCGGCGCCGCGCCCAGCGCCGGCAGCGACAGAAAAGCCACGCCGCGCGCTTCGCTGGCTTCAGCGATCGTCAGTTCGGCGCCACGGAAGATGGGCAGGTCCGTGAGGCAGAGCACATAGTCCCAGCCGCGCCGTTCGCCGATCGACGCCGCGTTGGCGACCAGTTGTTGCGTATCGTCGCGTGCGCCGATTACCGGCTCGGTCACGGTATCGACCTGCCAATCGCAACGGTCATCGATGTAACGTCCTAGCAGCGTTGCCATTTCGGGCAGGACGAGTTCGACGATGCGCTCGGGCAACTCCGGCGCCGGGATCAGACCAACGACACGCCTGATTTGGGGCGGATTCGCGGTCGTGGGTGCACGCAGCGTCATGGGCGGTCGATTCGGTCGGCATGGGGCGGCGTATTCTATCCTGCGGCGACCTGGCACGCCGCTGTGCGTCAAAGCCCGACTTCGGCTCGGTGCCGCTCGAAAGGAAGGGTAGGTGAACAAGCCGGCTGTGGCGGTGGCGGCAACGCCGGTCGCGCGTTCGTCTCGGGCGATGGCGCCGTATGCACGCCCGAACCCGCCGACGATGGGCCTAACCGTGCGCTTGCAGCCCGTCGGGCCGGGTTGCAAGCGCCGCCCGCGGCTTGGCTCAGGTGTCGTTCGTGGCCGCGGCCGGTGCGCTGGCCCGGGTGAGTTCGATCGCGATGCCCCAGGGGTCGTGGCGGATCGCCGACGCATCCGTGTGTTCGAGCAGGTCGCCGCGGGGCGTAGCCAGGGTGAGGGCGGCGAGACCGGTCGTTGCCGGATCGCGCGGGGTCGCGCCCTGGCTGTTCCAGACGTTGGCGGCCAGCTGGTGGTGATAGCCGCCGGTGGCGAAAAACGTCGCGCCGGGCCGGCGGTGGGTGACGGCGAAGCCGAGCCCGTCCCGATAGAACGATTCGGCCGTGACGGTATCGCCGACCTGCAGATGCACGTGCCCGATACGGGTCGCCGCCGGGGCGCCGCGCCACGCGGATCGGGCCTGGCCGAGCAGGTCGTCGACGTCCAGCGGCTCGGTGGTCATCTCGACCCAGCCGCCCTGGCGGGTCCATTGTTCGCGCGGGCGGTCGACGTAGACTTCGATGCCGTTGCCTTCCGGATCGTGCAGGTACAGCGCTTCGCTGACCGCGTGATCGGAGGCGCCGGTGATCCGAGCGTCTTTCTGGGCGAGCGTATGACGCAGCCAGGCGCCGAGGTCGGGTCGGCTCGGCAGCAGAAAGGCCGTGTGGAACAGCCCGGCGGCGCGCCGGCCGGGGCGTCGTGCGCCGGGATCGGCGCGCAGCCGCAGCAACGCTTGATCGCCGGCGCCGAGCACGTGTTCCGCGCGATCGGTCGCCAGCGGCTGCAAGCCGATCGCCTGTTGATAAAAGCGACTGACGGTCGCCAGATCGCGGACGACGAGGGTGACGTCGGCGACCGAGAGCGGGGTAGCCGACAGGTCATTCGATGGGCTCATGACAATCTCCGATGGGCCGTCTGCCTTGCGTGCAGGCGGCGTATGGATTGGGCGGCCCGGCCGGCGATGGCGCGGCCGAGGCGGTATTGGCCTTGCCTAGCCGCGGTTCGGCAGGCGATAGGACGGCATCAGCGCATAGCGACCGTCGCCGGACAGCGCCAGCGCGAAGGCCGTGAGCGAAAGAAAGACCGGGTATTCCCAGCCGCCGTTGGGGCTGGCGAACATCCAACCGTTGCCCAGGTGGGGAATCGCCGCGAAGGCCAGCTCGATGGCCAGGATCAGGGCGACCCAGCGCACCTGTACGCCGAGGATCAGCAATGCGCCGCCGAGCAATTCGACGGCCGTCACCGGATAGGCCAGCCAGCCGGGAAAGCCGACCGAGGCAAAGAACTGGGCGGTGCCGGGCAGCGTCCAGACCAAGAGCTTGGTCAGACCGTGGGCGATGAACATGATCCCGAGGCCCAGGCGCAGCAGCGTGGGGCCCAGATCACGCACGGACGTTGCGGCCGCGGTATCGGCCCGATGGGTATGTGTCAGCGTTGCAGACATGAGGGACTCCTGTGGAACGCCGCGCTAAACGGGACAGCGGCGATTGATTCCTAGTTTATTGATTCTTATAAAAGGATAAACATGCGATGATAAAAATCACTGTTTACGTTTTGGAAACAATAAGGGATCTATCGTGGATACGCTGACGGCCATGCAGGTGTTCGTGGAAGTCGCGCAGCGACAAAGCTTTACCGCGGCCGCCGAGCACCTGGGCATGTCGCGCTCGGCGGTGAGCAAGCACGTGGCGTTTCTGGAGCAGCATTTTTCCAGTCGCCTGTTGCAGCGGACCACGCGCCGGCTGAGCCTGACGGAGGCCGGGCGCGACATGCGCGCGCAGGCCGAAATCATCCTCGACCAGTTCAAGCAGCTCGAGGGGGCTTTCCAGCACGCCGGGCAGAGTCCGCAGGGACGGCTGCGAATCAACGCGCCCTATGTTTTCGGGACCGTCTATCTGGGCTCGCTGCTGGCGGGTTACCAGCAACGTTATCCGGACGTCGAGCTGGATGTGGTGCTGGCGGACCGACGCGTGGGGCTCGTCGAGGAAGGGTTCGATCTGGCCCTGCGCATCGGCGAGCTCGAGGATTCGACGCTGGTGGCCAAGCGACTGGGCCTGTTGGGCATGACGGTGGTCGCGTCACCGGCGTATCTCGCCCGGCACGGTGAACCGGCGCATCCGCGCGAGCTCGCGCAGCATCAGTGTCTGACCTACAGCTACGCGCGGCACGGGCTGGAGTGGCCGTTCTGGGACGGCAGCCGTTGGCTGCGCGTGCGCACGCGCCAGGGCCTGCGCGCGAACAGCGGCGACGTGCTGCGCGATATCGCGATCGCCGGCGGCGGTATCACCGTCCAGCCCGATTTCATCGTGGGCGACGCGCTGGCAAACGGCGCGCTCACCGCGTTGTTGCCGGATTACCCGCCACCGCGACTGCCGCTGTACGCGGTGTATCCCGAGCGCACGCTGATGCCGGCCAAGCTGCGCAGCATGCTCGATTATCTGGAAGGGGCGTTCGACGCGTTGCGCGATAACCAGACCGGCCTGATTCGCCGGCCCGGCAAGCCTGATGCGCCGGCCGGCGGCGCAAGCCGGGCGTAGCCGGCGTTCCGGGGGTGCGCGCCGGGGCGGGGTCGGCGCGGTTTATCGCGGCAGCGCGTCGGGGTCGTAGCCGGGCTTGCGGTATAACGCGTCGGCCTTGGGGGCGATCTCGCGGTCGTAGACCTCGCGCGCCCAGTTGCTGGGGGCGACGTCTTCGATGGCGACCGAGATCTGTTCCGGGAATAATAGGGGACAGACCACGTTTTCCAGGGCATGGGCTGCTAGCTATCAAGTACTGACCAGCTGTCGTGTGGCGCATACGGGTTGTTCTATTCACGCCACCCGATTAGCAATCCGTTTCCGCAACAGATCGATATGCAGCCGAGCGTCGTAGGCGTAGCCGCGATACGTGAGCGGTAGGTGCAGGTTCGCGATCTGGCGATCCAGCTCGGCGAGTTCGGATTGGAGTTCGCGCAGTTGTTGTGGGTCTTCGGTTTCCGATGCGGCTTCGTCGATTTCGCGAATACGCGCGTAGTGGCGAAACACGCGGTTGCGCACGCTCCATTTGTAGAGCCCGGGCAGCGTGCGCAGCAGCGGCAGCAACAGAAACACGATCGGCAGCAGCAGGATTGCGAAGCGGCTGATCTGCGCTACCACCCAATACGGCAGGAACGCGTTCAGCGGGCTGGCGCCGTCGGCGATCAGATCGCGGGCGTAGGGGTCCTGCGGCAGGGACGTGTTGTCCATGGTCGGAAACTGGCCTTCGGGCGTGATCACGTCGCCGGGTTCGTGGACTTCCCGCGCGGCTTCGACAAGCCGGTCGACGATAGCCGGGTGCAGTTCCGGCTGTGCGACAATACGCGCCACCAGCCCCAGCAGCTGGCGCTCCCGCGCAGGCAACGGCGGATCGAGGGCGAAGGCGCCGGAAGGCACGTCCACCAGAATCGATTGCGGCATGCGCCTGGACAGGGCAACGATATGGTCGAGTTGCAAAAGCGTGGTGTCGCCGTCCGCCAATAGTGGCGCGAGATAGGGCGCCGAGAGGGGGGCTACGAACAGCGCGACGTCGGCGTCGCCCGAGGTCAGTGCGCTGGCGGCTTCGGCGCCGCCGCGCGGCAGCAGCGTATTGGCGTTGTCTGAAAGGCCCGCAGCGTTTAGAAACGCTTGCGCGGCGGCCCGTGTGCCGGAGCCGTCTTCGCCCGCGGCAATGCGCAGCCCGGACCATTGCGCGGGGTTGCGGGGCACGTCCACGTCGGCGGTCGGTCGGGCGAAGATGAGGAACGGTTCGGTAAAGACGGCACCCAGGGTTTCGATGCGCTCGCCCGCGGCAATGCCGCCCTGCAGCAGCGCAGCGTCGGCCTCGCCGCTGGCCATGAGCCGGGCGTTCTCGACAGAGCCGGCGGTCGGGATCAGCTTCAGGTCGATATTGTCTCTTGCGAGTATGTCGCGGTAGCGCTCGGCGATCCGCCAGTAGCCGCCGTTCTCGGTGCCGGCGGCGAAGCGGATCGTCGAGGGCGGGAGAATATCGCGGCTTAGCCACCACAGCGCCGTGACCGCCAGAACAACCGCGAGGATCAGAGCGGACACGCGAACCATGAAATTCCTTTGCCGGGTCTTTACTTAAACCGCATCAAACCGCGATCGGCTGGCCTTTTGCAACTGCGGCCCGGAATACTGGGGCGGCGCGCTCGCTCGCCGACGAAGAATGGGATGGCCGGCCACGGTTTTCACCCCGGCGTTCGTGCGGCGTGACCTTGGCCGCTTTTGCCGTACAAGCCCTTATTCAATTCAATGGAGACCATCGTGCCGACGCTGTCTGCGATCTATCGCTACCCGATCAAATCGACGGCCGGCGAGTCGTTGCCGAGCGCGCGGGTTTTCGAAGAAGGGCTCGAACAGGATCGCCGTTTCATGGTGGTGAAACCGGACGGTTCGTTCGTGACCGCGCGCAAGTATCCGGCGTTGCAGCGGGTCGTCGCGCGGTTCGACGGCGAACGGCTGTCGCTGATTCATGATGATCAGGTGGCGCTTACCGAATCGCGCCAGGCGTTCGCGCGGGAAAAATTCGACACCCGGGTGTGGGCGGACGATTTCTGTGCGCTGACCACCACGATTCGGCTCGACGCCTGGATGAGCCGCGTGGTGGGCGAGCCGATGAGTCTGCTGTGGCTGGGCGAGCGATCGAGCCGCTACCGCGACCTCATCGAAACCCGCGTGAGCTTTGCCGACGGTTACCCGCTGCTGCTTACGTCCGAGGCATCGCTTGCGGACGTAAATACCCGCACCGACGGCTCGCACGTGATGGCCCAGTTCCGGCCCAACCTCGTGGCCAGCGGTACGCCGGCGTTTGCCGAAGACGAGTGGCGACGGGTTCGCATTGGCGACGTGGTGTTTCGGGTCGATGCGCCGTGTTCGCGCTGCGTGATGATTACCGTCGACCCGGAACGCGGCGTACGTCGGGCAGACGGCGAACCCATGCGCGCGTTGATGCGCTATCGCAAGGGTGCGGGTAACAACGTGTACTTCGGGCAGAACCTCGTTGCCGAGAATTGCGGCGAGGTGACCGTGGGGCAGGCAATAGAAGTCCTCGAATGATGGCCCGGCTGCGTTGAGTCCACGACAAGACCACGTTCACTTCGCGCCGCCGGACAGGCAAGGTAGCGGTCGCAACCCCTTGTCGTTATGGCGCCGATCTCGCGCGGTACGTGACTGATCGTTCGCGCTGTGACGTGTCACGGGCGACTAGTGACCAGGGATGAGGCTCCAGCCGCGTTATATGCGCGCCGCCGCGCTCCTTCGCTCGGGCGCGCGTGATTTTGCCGAGGCCGCGATCCGGTCAATCGTCGCGCGTGATGTCGACGCTCGCTGCCGACGCATCCGCAGATAGCGCTGTCCAAACGGCGTACAGTGCGAATCATCACGCTGTGTCATTTTTTGGATTTTTCTGCATGCGCGTATTCAGCAATCCGGTCGGTCCCGGTTCGCTCTGGTTCGATAATCTCACCACCGCAGACGGCACGCCGGTGGCCTACGACCCGCAAGCGCGGGCGTTTCTGCCGATGCCGCCGTTCTGCGCCAACCGCGAACGCATCGGCTGCAACTGGATCGCCCCGGAGCCGGGCGCGTTCTGTCGTTCCTGCGACATGACGAAGCTGGCGCCGGACCCGTCGATCGACAACGTCATCCCGGACTGGGCGGAGACGGAAGCGGCCAAGCGCTGGGTGCTGGACAACCTCGGGCGCTGGCACTGGTTTCGCCCGGAAGACCCGGGCACGCGGCCGATGTTTCACATGCTGGGCGAGTACGGCGAAAACCCGGCGCCCATGGGCCATGCCCAGGGCGTGGTCACCATCAGCGTGGCCGAGGCGGACCCGGTGATCCGCACCAAGCGGCGCCAGGCGCTCGGCGAGCCGTACCGCACGATGATCGGCCATATGCGCCACGAAATCGCCCATATGCTCTGGTGGCGGCTGAGTCTGCGGGAGGATTTTCTCGACGCCTTTCGCGAGATGTTCGGCGACGAGCGCGCGGATTATGGCCAGGCGCTGCAACGCCATTACCAGAACGGCCCGCCGGCCGACTGGCCGCAACGCTATCTGAGCAGCTATGCATCGGCGCACCCGCACGAGGACTGGGCCGAGACCACGGCGCATCTGTTGCACCTGACCGACATTACCGACAGCTTCGTGGCCGCCGGTTTTTCGTCGCCCAATCTGCCGGGCGGCAGCTGGGACCCGTACGCCGAAACCGATTCCGAGCGGCTCATCTATATCGGCGCGTCCATCGCGGTCGGCACCAATCACCTGAACCGGTCGATGGGGCTGGCGGATCTCTACCCGTTCCTGCTGGCCGAATCCACGCATCGCAAGCTGGCGTTCGTGCACCGCTGGCTGCGGCGGGGCGCGCAGGGGCTGTGATCGCGCGGCGCTGATTGGCCTGATGGGCTTGATAGGCCGGCGTCGCGTCGGCCTGCGCCATCGCCCGCAACCCGGCCGGCGCGTGTTCCGGCGCGTGTTCTAGAATGCGCGCGACGTTTCGTTTCTACTCGCCCATGCCTGCGTCACGCGACGACCCGCCGCCGCTTAGCGGCAGCCTGTTTCCCGAAATTGCCGCGGACAACCCCGCCGGCGTCATGGCGGCCGCGCCCGACGCGCAGACCGTGGCCTTGGCTCGCGATCTGCCCAGCGGGCTGCACCTGGGTACGTCCTCCTGGCATTTTCCCGGCTGGGCCGGTCTGGTTTGGGATCGCGCCTACAGCGACAAGCAGCTCTCGCGCGAGGGCCTCTCGGCATACGCCGCCCACCCGCTGTTTGGCGCGGTCGGGCTGGATCGCGGTTTCTACCGCCCGTTGACCGTGGCCCAGTACGCCGACTACGCGGCCGCCGTCCCGGACGATTTCCGCTTCGTTGTCAAAGGCCCCAGCCAGGTTACGGACGCACTCGTGCGCGACGCCGGCGGCCAGGGTCGACGCCCGAACCCGGGTTTTCTGGACGGCGATCAGGCCTGGGCGCAGTTCGTGGCGCCGGCCTGCGAAGGGCTGGGTGCGAAGGTCGGCGCGCTGGTTTTCCAGATCAGCCCGCTGCTGCCGTCGTGGACGGTGAACATGGACGAGCTGATCGCAAGGCTGCACGCCATGCTGCGCGCGGTCGCCGGCGTGCGTGATCGGGCCCCGCAGGCCGTGATCGCGGTCGAGGTGCGCAACGGCGAATGGCTGTGTCCGGTGTTCGTCGAAGCGCTGCAGGATGCCGGCGCGACGTATTGCCTCGGGCTGCACCCGAAAATGCCGCCGATCGAGCGGCAGCTGCCCGTGCTGCGGCGCCTGTGGCCCGGGCCGTTCGTGTGTCGCTGGAACCTGAACGTGCGCCACGGCGCGTTCGGCTACGAGCGAGCGCGGGATCTCTACGCGCCGTTCGACAAGCTGGTCGACCCGGATCCGGACACGCGCGCGACGCTGGCGCGGGTCATCGCGGGCACGGTCGGCGCCGGCCAGCCGGCGTACGTCACCATCAACAACAAGGCCGAGGGCAGCTCGCCGCTGTCGGTCGCCGCACTGGCCGAGGCGGTGCGCGCCGCGCAGTCGTAACGGGTATAACGCCAAGTGCTCGGCGACGTGACGATCGTTCGCAGGGCACACGTGCCGATGTGAACGCGCGTCGGATGGCTCGGGCTGCAGGACGCCATGGCCGCGCGTAGCCGCAAGCGCGTCGCTTCCGCGGTCACGGATTGCCGCGCCGTGTCCTTGGCGCCATCTTCAATCCATACGCCGGCCATAAAAAAGGGCAGGTGCCTGAAGCACCTGCCCTTCGTTTGCGCGACGCGTTGTCGTGCGTTTAGCTTGCGCCGGCTTCCTGCTTGTCCAGCAGGGTCAGCAGCTTGTGTTCGTGCTGGATGCCCTTGAACAGCGAATAGCACATGAGCAGCAGCACGAAGGTGAACGGCAGGCCGGTGGTGACCGATGCCGCCTGCAGGGCAGACAGCGCATCCGCGCCGCCGACCACCAGCAGGGCCGCCGCGATGAAGCCTTCCGCGGCACACCAGAACACGCGCTGTGCGGCCGGTGCTTCGGTCTTGCCGCCGGCAGTGATGGTGTCGATCACCAGCGAACCGGAGTCCGATGAGGTGATGAAGAACACCAGCACGAGCACGATCGCCAGGAACGAGGTGACGCTGGTCAGCGGCATGTTTTCGAGCATGCGGAATAGCGTGAGCGAGGAATCCTGGATCCCGCCGGCCAGCGAGCCGACCCCGTTGAGCGCCTGATCGACGCCTACGCCGCCAAACGCGGCCATCCAGATCCCGGTCACGACCATCGGCACGATGAGCACGGCGGTGAGAAATTCACGCACGGTGCGGCCACGCGAGACGCGGGCAATGAACATGCCCACGAACGGCGACCAGGAAATCCACCAGGCCCAGTAGAAGATGGTCCAGGAGTGGTAGAAGCTCTGGTCTTCACGGCCGACGGGGTTGCTCAGCGGCAGCAGATATTCCGCATAGCCACTGAACGTCGTGAACAGGTTGCCGGCGAACGCGAAGATCGAGCCGGCGATGATCACGAACAGCAGCAGCAGACCGGCGAGGCCCATGTTGATGTTGCTGAGTAGCTTCACGCCGCCGTCGATACCGCGCAGCACCGAGACCAGCGCCACGGCCGTGACACCGGCGATGATGCCGATTTCCAGCGGCAGATTGGCCGGAACACCGAACAGGAACTCGATACCACCGGCGGCCTGTTGGGCGCCGAAGCCGAGCGACGTCGCCAGGCCGAAGATCGTGGCGAGCACGGCCATGGTATCGATTACGTTGCCGAGCGTGCCCCAGACACGGTCGCCAAACAGCGGGTAGAAGGTCGAGCGAATCGACAGCGGCATGCCCTTGTTATAGGCAAAGAACGCGAGCGAAAGCGCGACCACGCCGTAGATTGCCCACGGGTGCAGCGCCCAGTGATACATCACCGCGCCCATGGCCGCCGTCTTCGAGGCTTCGTCGCCGCCTGGAACATTCAGCGGCGTACCGGCCCATTCGGTGAAGTAGCCCACCGGTTCGGCCACGCTCCAGAACATCAGGCCGATGCCCATGCCGGCCGCGAACAGCATGGCGAACCACGACATGCGCGAGAAGTCGGGTCGCGCGTCTTCGCCACCCAGACGAACGCGTCCGTAGGGCAGAAAGATCAGCGCGAGGCAGAACAGCACGAACACGTTGCCCGCACTCAGGAACAGCCAGTCGAAGCTGTTGATCACCCAGTCGCGCGCACCCGAGAGCCCGCTTTTCGAGACTTCCGGAAACAGCATCGACCCGACGACAAACACCAGGATGAGCAGTGCGCTCCAGATGAACACCGGGTTGTGCAGGTCCAGTCCCAGTGGGTGGATGTTGTCTTCCCCGATCTCGTAATCGAACTCGTAGCGTTCTTCGAGTTCATCGACCCGTTCGCTCGTATTCATTGCGTCCCCTGTAGGCGGATGGCCGCGCGGGCATCGATCCTCACGCCGCGCGCGTGGGCTCAAGATGCGGTAATCGCGGATATTGACCCATAGAGGTTATGGCCCTGCCGGTGCGCTGTCAAAACCGCAGGGAATCAAAAAGCGGGTTCTAGGCGCCGTGAGTACTCGAAATCGGGTCGGTCCTGTGCCCGGGTATGTTGTGCATTGGCGATCGGCCGCTGTACTGGAAGAAAACGCGTTAACGGGAGTTTTGGCGTCAAATCAGTTAATTGCGGATCAGAACGTAATTGCGAGGCGCGCCGCTAACACCGCGCGCCCCGATCGGGTGTCGTTTTCACAACCGCATGCGGTCGATGACGTGCCGCCAAAGGCCGAGGTATTTAAAATTACCATTCAGTCGCGACTGAAACCTCGCAGCACGTTGACCGTGTTCGTGCCGATATCGGCCACGGCGTAGCCGCCTTCCATGAGAAACACGGTGGGCAGATCGGCTTGCCGCAAGCGTTGGCCGTAGTCGGTGAAATCGTCGCGCGTGAGCAGGAAGGAACTGATCGGGTCGAGCTCAAAGGTATCGACGCCGAGCGAGACGATGAGCATGTCGGCCCGGTAGCGGGCGATACGTTCCAGGGCGTGATCCAGCGTGGCGGCCCATTTGGCGTACCCGGTGCCGCGCGGCAGGGGGTAATTGACGTTGAACCCGTCGCCGGCGCCTTGGCCGGTTTCGTCTGCATAACCGAGGAAATAGGGGAATTCCTGGCGCGGGTCGCCATGGATGGACACGAAAAGCACATCGTCGCGGGCATAGAAGATGTCCTGGGTGCCGTTGCCGTGGTGGAAGTCGATATCGAGGATCGCCACCCTGCTCGCGCCGCGATCGAGCGCGCGCTGGGCGGCGATGGCGGCATTGTTGAAGAAGCAGTAGCCGCCGTACTGGTCCACGGCCGCGTGATGGCCCGGCGGCCGGCAGAGCCCGAACGCCGGTTCGCCGGTATCGACGACATGATCGAGCGCGGATAGCGCAATATCCTTGCTCGCCTGGGCCGCGGCAAACGTGCCGGCGCACAGCGATGTTTCGGCGGCCAGGGCGTAGTAGCCCACTTCGCCGCCGATATGGTCGGGGACCCTATCGCCGCGCATGCGGCGCGCCGGCCAGATGGACGGTATGGGTTCGCCTGCCAGCCCGGCGGCTACCCAGTCGTCCCAGGCGCGTTCGAGAAAACGCACATAGGCAGCGTCGTGAACCGCCAGCACGGGATCGAGGCCGTATGCCGCGGGTGTCGACACCGCGCCGAGGCCACTTTCGCGCACACGTTCGATGATCATGTCCACGCGTTCGGGGCATTCATAGGGCGTGACCAGCCGGCCGCCGTCCAGCTCGGTCAGCGCCCGGCGTTGCTTGGTGTGCTCCGAATGAAAGGTTTGCATCGGTGTATCGTCGGCAAGCCAGGCATGGAGTCTCGCACGCCGTTGCCTATTTTCGGCGTATGGGCCGCCTGCGGGTTTTCGGGTGCCGGCGAACGCGCGCCGGCGCCGTATCAACCGATCGCCGACAAGACGGCCGCGCTGCCGAGCGCGTTGCGGTTGCACGGGGTGTCAGACTTGCGGCGTGATTCATGCCGATATCGGCTCATCTGGAGGTCATCGTGGACGAACAGACGCGTATCGAATCCGAGGCCGCTGCCTTTCGCGGCCTGATCAAACACCTGCAGCAGCGCACCGACGTACAGAACATCGATCTGATGAATCTGGCGGGTTTCTGCCGGAACTGTCTCGCCAAGTGGTATCGCGCCGAGGCCGAACATCGCGGTGAATCGATGGACTACGAACAGGCGCGCGAGCATGTGTATGGCATGCCCTACGCCGAATGGAAGCAGCGCTACCAGGCCGAAGCCAGTCCCGAGCAGACAGCGCGCTTCGAAGAAACCCGATCGGCGCATGCCGATACGCGGGCCGGTAACTAGTCGGCCACGCTGTCCGCGCGCTGCGGCACGGACGACTTGCGACGCCTAAAGTATGCGAGCCCGGCCGCGGCAGCCGGGCCGCCACCGGGCCAGGCTCGCAGTTCTCTAGGCTTCCCGTGAACGCAGGATGTACAGGAAGTGCAGGTGGTTTTCGTACTGGTCGAGCACGTCGGCGATCAGCTGTTGCTGGTTATAGCTGATCACGTTGTAGCGCTGGCCGCCCTCGCGCAGATAGACCTCGGCGCGATAGTGGTTGTCGTCGCCCTTGTGGGCGCGGCTGCTCATGCCGGACAGCGCGAACGCGGGCGGCACGAAACGCCGGGCGCGAATGCCGTAGACGAAGTCGATCTCGGCGCCGTGGTCCACTTCCAGCCGGCAGCGGCCTTCCTCGACTCGAATCTGTGACGACATCGAGCGGGCCTCGAAGTGTTTGGCCACTTCGCGCAGCGCGGGTTCGGCGACGCCGTTCAGGAATTCCTGCACGTGATCGGACTTGGGCGAGCTGACCAGCGCATCCAGGCGCGTCTTCCACGTGCGGCCTTCGCCGACGGTCGGCGGCACGCCCACGGGGTAGCGCAGCGTGTCCTGCTTGATGGCTTCCACGCGCAGCGAGCGGTACAGGCAGTACATCATCACCAGGATGATCAGCGAGAAGGGCAGCGCGGACGCGAGCGTGGCCGAGCGCAGCGCACCCATGCCGCCGGCCAGCAGCAGCACCGAGGCGACCACGCCCTCGAGCACGGCCCAGAATACGCGCTGCCAGACTGGCGGCTCGGCGCCGCTCTTGGCGGTGAGAATATCGATGACCAGCGAGCCGGAGTCCGACGAGGTCACGAAAAAGGTGATTACCAGGACCGTCGCCAGCAGCGACGTGACGCCACTGAGCGGGAAGTAGTCGAGAAAGTGGAACAGCGCGGTTGAGGCGTTGTCGCTGACCTGGCCGAGCAGGTCGCTTGCGCCCTGGGCCATGATCAGGTGCAGGGCCGTGTCGCCGAACACGGTGAACCAGACAAAGGTCGCGAACGTGGGCACCAGCAGCACGCCCAGCACGAATTCCCGCACCGTGCGGCCGCGCGAGACGCGGGCCACGAACATGCCCACGAACGGCGACCAGGACACCCACCAGGCCCAGTAGAACAGCTTCCAGTCGACCAGGAAGTCGTTCTCCTGGCTGCCGCCGACATAGCGATACCCCGTCATCGAGATTTCGGGCAGCGTGACCAGGTAATAGCTGATGTTTTCCACCAGCATGTTGCATAGATAAAGCGTCGGCCCGGCAACCGCCACGAACAGCAGAAGGATCACGGCCAGACCGATATTGAATTCGGACAGGCGCCGGATGCCGGCATCCAGACCGAGCACGACCGACAGCGTGGCCATGGCGGTGATGATGGCGATCAGCCCGAGCTGCACGAAGGTGCTGTCGGGCACGCCGAACAGCAGGTTGAGGCCGGAGTTGACCTGCTGGGAACCGTAGCCGAGCGAGACCGCCACACCGAATAGCGTGCCGAACACGGCCACCACGTCCACGGTGTTGCCGATCGGCCCGCTCACGCGGCGCCCGAGCAGCGGATACAGCGCCGAGCTGATACGCAACGGCAGATTCTGTCGGAACCCGAAGTAGGCCAGGCACAGCCCCACCACGGCATAGACGCCCCAGCCGTGCAGCCCCCACATGAACATCGTGTCGCGCATGGCGTCGCGCGCGGCCGCGGCGGTTTCGGGCTCCACCGTCGACGGCGTGGCGTAATGCAGCACCGGCTCGGCCACGCCGTAGAACATCAGGCCGATGCCCATGCCGGCCGAAAACAGCATCGCGAACCACGAGGGATAGGAGAAATCCGGCTCGCTGTGATCCGGGCCCAGCTTCACCTGGCCGTGACGAGACAGCGCCAGCGCGATCGCGAACACCAGAAAGGCCGTGACACAGAACAGGTAGAACCAGCCGAACGTCTCGACCAGCCAGGATTGCATCGCCGAGAAAAAGGCGCCGGCAGCGTCCGGGAAGAGGGCGCCGAATACAACCAGCAAGCCGATCAGCACTACGGCGGGGTAGAAAACGGGCGGGTTGATGCCCGGCTGGACTTCCTTGGCTTGCGGCATTTTTTCGAGCGTCTCCCTGGATAAGCTGCGCAACGCAAGGGACAACGCCACGATTGCGATACGAACGTGGTTCGCATCGCCTCAAAGCATGGATGGGTGCCCCGCGTCAGAACGAAACTATCGCCCTATACCGGCCGCGGTACAAATGCTGTGTGTGCCATCCGTCGTTTCTCCGAGCGCGGCCCGGCAGCGCCTGACTGCGCTCGATGCGCCGCGCCGGCCATATCGCCGGCCTCGCAGACGGTGTGGCGATCAGGCGGCGCGAATGCGGTTCCGGCCCTCGCGCTTGGCGAGATACAGCGCCCGGTCCGCCTGGTCGATGAGCTGATAGATGCCGGCATCCCGGGCATCGGGCGCGTGGGACACGCCGATGCTCACGGTCACGTGCAGGGCCGTGGCCGCCCCCGCATCGATCGGGGTGCGCTCGACGTGGCGGCGAATCTGTTCCGCGAGCGTGCGCGGGTCGGCGGCGTCGCTGCCGCGTATCAGGGCCGCGAATTCCTCACCACCGTAGCGACAGAGCGTGTCCGTATCCTGAAGCTGGCTCGCCAGTGCCTGCGTGACCTGGCGCAGGATCTCGTCGCCAGTCTGATGGCCGTAGGTGTCGTTGACCCGCTTGAAGTGGTCGATATCGATAAACAGCAGGGCGACCGGCTGTGCGTGCGCAACGGGTTCGGCTGCCGCTTCCATGAGGGCGCGCCGGTTCGGCAGATCGGTGAGTTCGTCGGTACGGGCCAGACGGTAGAGTTCGTCTTCGGTCTCGTCCAGGCGGCGAATCAGCGACAGCAGCCCGGCCACGATGGCCGGCATGATCGTCACCGAGCAGGTGAAGGCGATCATGTAGCCCAGCGGTCGATGTTCGAGCCCGGCAACCTCCATCGCCACGCCGGTAATCGCGAACGCGATGAGCGTGCTGGCCGTGGTGAACAGCAGCACGCCGCGCCAGACGCCCATGCGGCGCACGAAATGGCGCAGACGGCCGGGGGTGGCGCGGCACACGCAGGCTCGATCAGGGCGCTTGTTGGGCATGTCGATTGTCGGATTGCGGGTGCGGTTGTCGGCCGGCGCTTCGACGGTGGCGGATCGCACCTGCTCGGCGGTTTCGGTGGGTGAAGGGTGGGTTGCGCCGGGCGCCGTAGAAGCCATTCGTGGTTATCGAGCCGGAAACCCGATTTGTATTTCAAGGTGTTATCGGCTTTATGGTCGCGAACCTTAAAATATTCTTATTGAAACGACGTTTCGAAAATAAATTGGAGATGTCGTGGTGTTTTCATCGATCTGCCGGCAATCATCCCGTGCGGGGAGGGGATACCGAACGCGTCGCCGGGGCAGGCAAATCGGGCCTTTGAATGGCCGCGGCCTTTTTGATTGCTGCACTGCGGTCGTGCTAACTCTGTTATAAACCAACCGGTCAGTTAACTGTCATGCCACCTTCTCGATGGTTCGCGGCGTCGTTCGCGCTCGTCTTTTGCCTGATGCTGGTGAGCGAGGTCGCCCGGCCCGACGCGGCGTCGGTGCCGCGAACCAGCCTGCCGCAGGAGCGCGAAGGTTTTGGCGAGCCGCTCCCGGATCTCACCGATGAACAGCGGGCGCGTTTCGAGGCAGGCAAGCAGGCGTTCGAGCGTGTGTTCACGCCGCGTACGGGCCTGGGGGCCGTATTCAATGCCCAGAGCTGTGCCGAGTGTCATGCGCAGCCGGCCACCGGCGGTGCGCACGAAACCATCACGATCACCCGATTTCGCACACCGCTGTCGCTCAACTTCGCGGCCGGTCTGGTGACCCAGGCCAGCGGCAGCCCGCATATTCAGCGCCGCTCGGTGGCCGACGAATTTCCCGCGCAGGTGCCCGGCTGCGACATCGCGCCGGAGACCGTGCCGGAAAACGCTTTGGCCAAAACCGTGCGCGCCACGCCGCCGTTGTTCGGGCTCGGCCTGATCGAGGCAATCCCGGATTCGACCCTGATCGAGAACGGCCATGCGTCGGCCGATCGGCATCCCGGCGTGAACGGTCGCGGCGCGGACCCGAGTGTGACCGGGCGCGCGGGCCTGCTTTTCCCCGGCGGTATCAATGATCTCGGCAGCCTCGGCCGGCTGGTGGGGCGGTTCGGTGCGCGCGGTTTCGTTGCCGATATCCCGAGCTTCACGCAGGGCGCCTACCGCACCGAAATGGGTATCGCCACACCGCACCCGCTGTTTTTCCTGCCGGTACGCCCGCAGGGTACGTTCGCGCCCAGCGAATGCACGCCGTTCAGCGGAACGGCGGTCTCGCTGGCTGAGGTGCGCCGGGTTGTCGACTACATGCGTTTTCTCGCGCCGCCGCCACGGGGTCCGATCACGTCCGCGGTAAAACGCGGCGAGACGGTGTTTTCGGACATCGGCTGCGACGGCTGCCACACGCCCACGCTGGAGACCGACGGCAACACCGTTGCTGCGCTGTCCTATCGTGACGTACCGCTCTATTCGGACCTGCTGCTGCACGACATGGGCGAGGCGCTCGCCGACGGCGCGCCCGAAGGGCTGGGTACGAATCGCGAGTGGAGAACCACGCCGCTCTGGGGGATCGGCGGCATCGCCAAGCCGTTGATGCACGATGGCCGCGCCGGCCGGGACTTCGTCCGCGCCATCGAACTGCACGGCGGCGAGGCAGCCGGTACGCGTTCCCGGTTCGACCGTCTGCCGGCGGCCGACAGGCGTGCCCTCGTGCGTTTTCTCGAGTCGCTGTGATCGCGCTTTTAGGGGCGTGGCGATAGCGAACGGGCACGGCCCGCAACAAGGCCGTGCCCGTCGCGGGCGGGCTAGACCTTGAGCACGAGCTTGCCGAAGTTGCTGCCTTCGAACAGCTTCAGCAGCGTGTCGGGGAAGGTCTCGAAGCCCTCGACGATGTCTTCGCGGTGCTTGATCTTGCCCTCGGAAAGCCAGCCGGCCATTGCCTGGGCGCCTTCGCCGTAGCGCTTGGCGTAGTCGAAGACCACGAAGCCCTCCATGCGCGCCCGGTTCACGAGCAGCGACATGTAGTTCTTGGGCGCGTATATGCCGTCGGTGGCGTTGTACTGCGAGATCGCCCCGCAGATCACCACCCGACCCTTGAACGCCAGGTTGGCGAGTGCCGAGTCGAGGATCTCGCCGCCGACGTTGTCGAAGAACACGTCGATACCCTTGGGGCAGTGCCGCTTCATGCCCTTGTAGACGCTTTCGTTCTTGTAATCGATAGCGGCATCGAAACCGAGCTCGTCGGTGACATAGGCGCATTTTTCGGCGCCGCCGGCGATGCCCACCACGTGGCAGCCCTTGAGTTTGGCGATCTGGCCGACGAGCGCGCCGACCGCGCCGGAGGCCGCAGACACGACGACCGTATCGCCGTCATTCACGCCGCCGACATCGAGCAGGCCGAAGTAGGCCGTCATGCCCGGCATGCCGAGTACGCCGAGATATGCCGGGAGTTCGGCGATGCCCGTGTCCACCTTTCTGGCGTCCTTGCCGGCGACCACCGCGTGGGTCTGGACGCCGAAGTTGCCGCTCACCTTGTCGCCCTCGGCGAAGTCCGGGTGGTTGGATGCGAGCACCGTGCCCGCGGTGCCCGCGCGCATGACTTCGCCGATTTCCACGGGCTTGATATACGAACGCCCGGCGTTCATCCAGCCGCGCATGGCCGGGTCCAGCGAGATGTATTCGATGCCCACGAGGATTTCGTCGCTACCCGGTTGCGGGATGTCTTCGGTGACGAACTCCCAGTCGGTCTTTTTCGGAAGGCCTTCCGGGCGTTGGGCGAGCCGGAACTGGCGGTTCTGATCTGATTGGGTCATGGCGGTTTTCGCTTGTCGGGACGTTGTTTCGTGCAGGCACCATAGAAGCTCCCCGCAGTGGCGGCAAGCGAAATCGAACGAGCGTTCACCGCCTGCTGGGCGGTCCTGCGGTGCACGCACAGCGATACCGGACTAGGCTGGCACGCACGGGGCAGCACGGCACCGCGGTTGGTGTGGCGCCGGTCTCGCGCCCGTCATCTGCGTTTTCAGGACATGCCATCAATGCCTTATGCCGCGCTCGCCGATGCCGTGCTGATATTGCATCTGGGCTTCATCCTGCTCGTGGCCTGTGGCGGTGTGCTCGTGCTCTTTCGGCCGTGGTTCGCGCTCGTGCATCTGCCGGCCGTCTGCTGGGGGGCTACGTGTCGCTCGCCGGCCAGATCTGTCCGCTTACGCCGATCGAGCAGCAGTGGCGTATCGCGGCCGGCCAGCATGGATATGACGGCGGGTTCATCGATCATTACCTCATGGCCGTGATCTATCCCGCCGGGCTCACACGTGAGGTGCAGATCGCGATCGGTATCGCGGTGATCGGTTTCAACATCGTGCTCTACGGCCTCGCCGCCGCCCGGCGTCGCCGTGCCGGATCACCGCGACGCTGACACGCGGTCGTTTCAGCGCGCGCGGATCAGCAGATTCTGATGCGCCATGCCGATGCGGCCCTGACTGTCGTAGAGCGTCGAGGTGCTCAGGCCGACCCCGTTCGGCTGGGCAATGGTTTCGGCATCGAGGCCGATCCATTCGCCGACCGGCGCGCGGTGCAGATACATCGTCAGGTCGGTGTTGGTGAACAGGTACTCGTCGAACGGCAGTATCCAGCTCAGGCCGTTGCCGAAATCCGAGGCCGCGGCGGCGCGCATGGTCGGGGTTGTTTCGACGCCGTCGATCAGCGGATAACGCAGCCGAAACCAGGCCGCCGCGCGTCCCGGCGCATGGGTGCTGCCGTGCGCGACGCGAATATCCATGGTTTCGTGGTGGAAGTATTCGCCGCTGGGCATGCCCGGCGTGGCGAAGCGCTCGGTGCAGGCCGTCGGCCCGGGTTCGAGCCGCATCTCTCGGGCGTCGGGTACTGCCACGGTCTGTTCGCGCAACAGGAGCGCGATCGCGCGCCCGACCGGCGCCCCGTCGTGCTCGAGCGTGAGGTGAACCCGCCGCGCACTGCGACCACGACTCGGTTCGGCAACGACGTTCAGTGCCGCGATCGGGACCGGCCGCGACAGTTCGAAGGTGAGCCGGGCCAGAAAGAACTCGGGGCCGGCTGCCTGTGCGGCGACGTGGGCCAGCAGGGCCGCCGGTGCGCCCCCGTGCTGGGCTCGGTCATCCCACGGCCCGCGCGACAGGCCGGTTGGCACAAAGGTGTCGTTGTCGCGAATGAATACGCTCTGTGCCGTGGTCGTTGTCATGCGGCTGCTCCTGTTGCTCGCGTACCGGGTGATTTGCTGCGCATCCTGCCACGGTTCGACGCGGCCGGGCGCTGCCGGCGCCGCTGCTCATGCCGCACTGGCGACGATGAACGATCGTTCGATTTTGCGCTTCATGTGCTTGACGCCGCTTGCGCTCGCCAAAGATACTCGCCGGCGAAACGCTGTTTCATGCAATAACAAATACGCAGGTGCTTCATGAGCGATTTGGAGGAGTTCCGGGCCGAAGTCCGAGCCTGGTTGGAAGACAACTGCCCGGAGGAGATGCGCCAGCCGCTGGCCTCGGACGCCGAGCACGTCTGGGGCGGGCGCCGCTGGCAGTTTTCGTCCGAGGCCCAGCGTGTCTGGTTCGAGCGCATGGTCGCCAAGGGCTGGACCGCGCCGGCCTGGCCGGTGGAATACGGCGGTGGCGGCATGAGCGCCGGCGAGCACGATGTGTTCAAGGCCGAGATGAAGCGTATCAACGCGCGCAGCCCGGTCAGCAACTTCGGTTTCTGGATGCTGGGGCCGGCGCTGCTCAAGTTCGGTTCCGAGGAACAGAAACGCGAACACCTGCCCGAAATCGCGCGCGGCGAGATCCGCTGGTGCCAGGGTTATTCCGAGCCCAACGCCGGTTCCGATCTGGCCAGCCTCAAGACCTCGGCCGAGATCGACGGCGATCATTTCGTGGTTAACGGCCGCAAGATCTGGACGTCCTATGCGGACCGCGCCGACAAAATGTTCTGCCTCGTGCGCACCGACCCGGATGCGAAGAAGCAGGCCGGCATTTCGTTCATCTTGCTCGACATGGATACGCCCGGGGTATCCACCCGGCCGATTCAGCTCATTTCCGGCGAATCGCCATTCTGCGAAACGTTCTTCGACGACGTGCGCGTACCGCGCGCCAACCTCGTGGGGGAAATGAATCAGGGCTGGACGATCGCGAAGTACCTGCTCACTCACGAGCGCGACAATATCGGCGGCGAGCCGCCGGGTCTGCTCAAGGGGCGCGATCTGGCGCAGATGGCGCTGCAAGCAGTCGGTGCCGATGACCAGGGCCGGCTCGATGATCCGATGCTGCGCTCGGATATCGCGCGTCTGGAGATCGATGCCATGGCATTCCGCGCGCTGGTCGAGCAGACCCGGGCGAAGGCGGAAGCCGGCGAGGGCGTGGGTGCGCGTTCGGCGATGCTCAAGTACTACGGCACCGAGCTGAACAAGCGCCGCTACAACCTGATGATGGATGCCATGGGCGGGCTCGGCCTGGAATGGGAGAGCGAACAGACCGGCGGCGGGCGCTATGCCCGCGAATGGTTGCGTTCCAAAGGCAACTCTATCGAAGGCGGCACCTCGGAGATCATGCTCGGCATCATCTCCTCCGCCGTGCTCGAACTCCCCAAAGGTTAGCGAGGCATCCCGATGATTTTGGACGAAGAACAGCAGATGCTCGCGGACCTTTCCGAGCGTCTATTCGCCGACAAGGCCAGTGTCGATACCCTGCGCGCCATCCGCGGCGGCAGTCACGGTGCGGACTACGACACCGATCTCTGGCAGGCGATGGTCGAGTCCGGCCTGACCGGCATTCTCGTGCCGGAGGCGCATGGCGGCATGGACTTCGGGCTCGTCAGCGCGGGGCTGGTTGCGCGCGAGACGGGCCGGCGTCTGGCCCTCACCCCGTTTCTGTCGACCGCCGTGCTCGGCGCGATCGCCATTGGCCGCGCCGGCAACGCCGAGCAGCAAAAGCAGTGGCTCGGTCCGATCGCCGAGGGGGCGCTCATCGTGGCCCTGGCGGTCGACGAGAGCGGCAAGCACCGGCCCGAGCGTATCGCCGCCCGAGCAACGGCCAAAGGCGACGCGTTCGTCCTTGGTGGCGAGAAGACGCTCGTCCTGGATGGGCCGAATGCCGATCTTTTCGTGGTCAGCGCCCTGCATGACGGCAAGCCGGCGCTTTTCGCCGTCGATGCCGCGGATGCTGGCGTAACGGCCGAGGCCGTCACTTCCGTGGATACCCGCAGCATGGCCAATGTGCGATTCGACAACGCCAGCGCACAACGGCTCGACGCCGAGGACGACGCGCTGGACGATGTGCTGAACGCGGGCCGCGCGATGCTGGCCATGGAACTGGTGGGGCTGTCGCGCGCGGTGTTCGAACGCACGCTGGCCTATCTCAGCGAGCGCAAGCAGTTCGGCATGCGCATCGGTGCCTTCCAGGCGTTACAGCATCGCGCTGCGCATCTGTCGGTCGAGATCGAGATCAGCGAGGCGATGGCCTTTCAGGCGCTGGCAGCCTTCGATGCCGGTGTTGCCGATGCCTCGCAGCAGATCCTGGCGGCCAAGGCCCGCGCTGCCGACACCGCGCGACTGGCGGCGGCTGAGGGCGTGCAGATGCACGGCGGCATGGGGATGACCGACGAGTTCGATATCGGGTTCTTCATGAAGCGCGCCCGCCTGGCGAGCGAATTGCTCGGTGACGCGAACTTCTGTGCCGAGCGTTTCGCCCGAGCGCGGGGGTACTGACCGCGCGTCGTTTCACACCGTGCGGGCGACCACGATCACGCGGGCTTTAGAGGGCCCGCGTGATTCGGCCCGATCGACGGCAGGGCGTTCGCGGGTTACTTGCGTGACGGGTTCGGCTGCAGCTTGCCTTTCGCATCGGCGCCGGTGCCCTTGACCCGTTCCATCGTGCCGTCCGGATAGACGAGATAGGTTTCGCCGCCGGACACGGGCGGGCCGATCGCGCCGCTGCGCGCGGCGGCTTGCATGCCGGCTTCGAACTGCTCGAGCGTGATGCCGCCGGCGCGCGCGTTGGTCGCGCTGTCCTCGATCGTGTTGGTCGTATCGAAGGATTCGTAGGCTGCACCCACGGTTGGGTCGGCCTCGGCTTCGGCCGCGCTGAGCAGGCCGTTTCGATCGGTATCGAGCTCGGCGAACTTGTCCGCCAGCGATGTCACCACGTCGGCCTCGGCGGTCGTCGGGCCGCTGGCCTGCGTCGATGCCCCGGCTTCGGCCGCGCCCGCGGCGGTGTCCTGCGCCAACGCGACGCCTGCGACGCCGGCGAGCAGCGCGACGCTAACCACGGGCATGATTCGGAATAAAGACATCATCGGACTCCACGCCAACCTGTGGGTTGTCGGTTCAATCTACGCCGGCACGGCCGGTACCGCCAGTCGCCCTGCATAGCGCGCCCGCCGGGCATGCAGCGAGTCTCCATGCGCTGCCGACGTCGCGGCGTTTTATTTGAGTGACCGTTCAGGTATTGTCGATTGGCATTTTTTCTGCCCGATCAGTTGAAAGGGCCCAGTCGGAGTACGACATGATCAAGTTCTATTACCACCCGTCACCCAATCCCGCGAAGATCGCGCTGTTCCTGGAGGAGTCCGGGCTCGACTACGAGCTGATGCCGGTCGATACGCGCAAGGGCGAACAATTCGATCCGGCGTATCTCGAGATCAACCCCAACGCGAAGACCCCCGCGATCGTGGATACCGATACCGGCGCGACCGTGTTCGACAGCACCGCGATCCTGCTCTATCTGGCCGACAAGACCGGCCAGTTCCTGCCCGGGGACAGCCCGGCGGTACGCGGAGAGATGCTGTCCTGGCTGATGCTCGTGGCGACCGGCATCGGCCCGTATGCAGGCCAAGCCGTGCACTTCAAGCACTTCGCGCCCGAGAAACTGGACTATGCGATCAACCGCTATGACTTCGAGGCGCGTCGCCACTGGGGCCTGATCGACGCGCATCTGGCCGACCGTAAGTACATGTGTGGCGACACCTACACGATTGTCGACATGGCCGTCTGGGGCTGGGCCGGGCCGGTGCCGTTCGTGATGGGCGAGAACGCCTGGGACGAATTCCCGAACGCCAAGCGCCTGTTCGACGAAATCAGCGCCCGCCCGGCCGCCCAGCGCGCCGGCGAGCTCAAGCAGAAGCATGCGTTCAAGACCGAAATGGACGAGGACGCACGCCGCCACATGTTTCCGCAGAACAAGACCGCCTGATCCACGATCGGGCCGCGGCGCATGCCGGCGTCGCGGACCGGTCGCGTTTGCGCGAATGCGGCCTATTGCCGACGCGGGTCGGTCACGTGCTCCGGATTGTAAGGACCCAGCGGCAGCCCGGTCGTCGTGTCGCCGACCATGTTGAAGTTGGCCTGACGGGCGACCTGGTGGGTGCGATCGCCCGTGGTGTCCACGATCTGCTCGACAAGGGCGACGATCACCATGGCCAGCAAGCCGCCCTGGCCGCTGTTCGAGCCTTCCACAGCCTCGGCCGAACCATTCCAGAGTAGAACGCCGGTATCGGTATCGACCAGCCGTGCCTTGACTTGGACGGTCGTATCCGAGGAGAGCACATGGTACTTCTGCCCCCATTGCTCGATGGTCGTGTAGAGCACCGCATCCGGGCCGATCACGTCGTCGATCTTGTCCAGCGGCACGGACTGCATGTCGGCCGGGTCGGGCATGCCGTTCTCTTTCATGAAGGCATCGACGACCGCGACCGGATAGACGTAATAGCCGGCCTCGGCCAGCGGCCGGGTTACGGTCGAGATATACACATAGGGCGCGCCAACCTTCACCGTGTTGTTGATCGGCGGCAGCACCAGGATCGAGCGCGGCGGGTCGGCGCGATAGGCGGTGTAGTCGTAGCTTGGCGCGGTGGCGCAGCCGCCGGCGAGCAGCACGCCGGCCAGCAGCACTACGCGTATGGCCAGGGTTCGATAGCGCATGCTCAGCTCCCGGTTTTCAGGCGTTCGATGAAGGTATCCATGAAGGTCGCCGATTCCGGATAGAGCCGGCGTTCGATCGCGAACTCTTCCACGGCCTGGCTTTCATTCCCCTGCAGGAACTGCATATAGCCAAGCTGGGCATGCACGCCGGGCGGCACCCGCTTGCCTTCGGCCTGGGTGCGTTCGATATCCGCGGAGAGCTTCTGAACCTGGAGACCGGGTTCGGCTTCGCCGGGTTTCGCGTACATCTTGTAGACGAGGCTTTCGTACTCGCCCCAGCGATACAGCGGTTGGGCCTGCTGGGTCGCGCAGCCGGCCAGCAGGGCGAGAACCAGTAGCGCCGCGATGCCGGCGCTGCGTGCCGGGTGGATGGATACGCCCATGATCAGCGCGCCGGCGACCAGGCGCCGTTCTCCATGCCCTGGGTGAGCTTGTTCACGGCTTCCGTGATCGCGAAGTTGAGCACCTTGCCGTTGAGCGTGGCGTCATAGCCGGCCGTGCCGCCAAAGCCGGCCACTTGGCGATTGCTCAGCTGATACTCGCCGGCCCCTTGCACCGAGTAGATGATCTCGGAGGTATTCACGTCGACCACGTTGAGCGCGACCTTGGCGTAGGCCACCTGCGTCTTGCCGGCGCCGAGGATGCCGAACAGCTGCATGTCGCCGGTGGTCTTGCGGCCGAACTCGGTCACGTCGCCGCTGATCGCGACCTCCGCGCCTTTCAGGCTCTGTTTCTGGCCGCGGATCGCGGCTTCCTGGGCGATCTGCTGCATATTGTCCCGATCCACGACAGAAAAGCGATTGGTCTGCTGCAGATGGGTCTTGAGAATCGTCTTGGCCTGGCTCCCCAGGCGGTCGGTACCGTCGCTGAACAGGCCCTGGCGATAGGTCGAACGATTTTGAAAGTTGCCGACCACCAGCACGTAGCGCGGGCCGTTGTAGGCGGTGCCGTAGCTGCTGACCGTTTCGGCCTGCACGCTGCGATGCGACTCGGTCGCGCATCCGGCCAGCAACAGCAGGCACACCCCGAACAAAAGACAGGCGCGCATGGTCCGCGCCGAAATCGACTGATTCATTTTTTGACCTGTAGCGGTATGGCGGCGGTGCCGGATGAGATGCTCGTGTGGCGTGCGAGCCGGGCCGCCTGTGTTCTCCCCAGTGTGCAAAAGTGCCGACCCGGCCGGTCGACTGCACATCCCCCGCAAAAATATAAGCACTCCCTGTATGCGCCAGGCAAGCGCCATGCGCCGGCGGTGTGCCCGGCATGTGGCGTATCCATTGCGCGGCAAGTCATGTCGGCAGGCCCGTATTTTTTCGGTTTCGGATCGGGCTGTTGGCGACACGGCGGAAACGCGCGTTACACCATGAAGATCGTGCGCGGGCCGACTTTCGCGAGCCGCCAAGAGCGCGTTGCAGCCGCGCGGCGCCGCCGTGTGCGCGCTGGGTGGATATTTCAGCGCCGGCGCGGTTTCGCGGGTGTCTTTCTCGGCGTGCCGGGCTGTTTGCGGGCACCCCGATCACGTGCCGCCTGGGTAGCGAGCTGGTCGGCAGCGCCGGCGATCTCGTCACGCAGTTTCTTGTAGTTGGCAAAGCGCCCCGGCTCGAGCGTGCCTGTGTCGATGGCGGCGCGCACCGCGCAGCCCGGTTCGCTGTCGTGGCGGCAGTCGCGGAAGCGGCACGCAGTCGCGAGTGCTTCGATGTCGGCGAACCCGTCTTCGGCCAGATCCTCCTCGCCGGTCGGCTTGAGCTCGCGCATTCCGGGCGTGTCGATCAGGCAGGCGCCGGAGGCGAGCGGGATCAGCGCGCGGTGCGTGGTGGTATGGCGCCCGCGCGCATCGCTCGCACGCACGGCGCCGGTTTTCATGCGGTGCACGCCGGACAGGGTATTGGTAAGCGTGGACTTGCCGACGCCGGAGCTGCCGACGAAGACCGCGGTGGTGCCCGGCCCAAGCCAGCGTTCGAGGCCAGCCGTGCTCTCGGGGTTTCTCGCGTCGACCGCGCAGACGTCGACCTGCTGGGCTTCGAGTTCGCCCAGGGTGGAGCCAGCGTCGGCGAGATCGGTCTTGGTCAGTACCACCACCGGGTGGGCACCGCCGCGCACGAGCAGGAGATAGCGCTCGATGCGACGTGGATTGAAGTCGCCGTCGAGGCTGCAGACGATGAACACGACATCGATATTGGCCGCGATGATCTGCTGTCCGTAGTGCTTGCCTGCGCTGCTGCGCTTGATGGTCGTGCGCCGGGGCAGCAGCGCGAGCGCATGGGCGTTGCCACCGGCTTCGCCCGCGACCAGCAACCAGTCGCCCACGGCGGGTCGCCGATCCGCGGGCAGCCGCGGCCGCTGCCAGTCGGGCAGGGACTCGATGGCGTAGCTCGTGTCGATGTCCTCGGCCACGACGTAGCCGCTGCGATGCTGTTCGACCACGCGGGCCGGGCGGCCCCCGGGATATATCGCCATCGACGCCGCCCAGGGGGCGTCCGCGGGTGGCCACCCGTCATGCGGCCAGCCTATGGCCCGCAGCGCGGCGAAATCGGGGATCAAGCTGTAGGCGCTGTGTCGTGCATGCGGTGATTTTACCCGCCACCGGCGATGCCGTGCCGGTGCGTTGCGTTGCCCCGGCAGGCATGATCGTGACGGCAGGAAAACGACAGGCAACGAGGACCGATCATGAAGGCGCTTGCGTACCGCTGCTTTGGCGCCCCCGAGGTGCTGCGCTGGGAAGCGGGTTAGCCGGTGCCCGAGCTGCGGCCGAAGACCGTTCTGGTCGATGTGCATGCCGGCGGCATCAAACCGAAGGATGCCCTGCTGCGCAAGGGACACTTCAGCCGAACCCTGGCCCGCGCGCCGCTGCCGCGGGTATCGGGTCTGGAAATCGCGGGTACGGTAGGAGCGGTCGGGCCCGGTATTACGGATGTGGCGGTCGGGGATGCGGTATTCGGTATGACGAACCGCTTCATCGGTGGCGTTCATGCGCAACAGGCGTGCCTGGCGATCGACGAGATCGCGCCCCGACCGGGTGGTCTGACATTCGTGCAGGCCGCGGCCGTGCCGCTTGCCGCGCAAACCGCGCTTCAGGCGCTACGCGACTGTGCGCAGCTGCGCGCCGGGCAGCGGGTGCTTATCAACGGCGCGACCGGCGGCGTCGGCCATTTTGCGGTCCAGATCGCCAAGGCGATGGACGCGGAAGTCCATGCGGTATGCAGCGGCCGCAACGCCGGGTTCGCCGCAATGCTCGGAGCCGATGCCGTGTACGACTACAACGCCACGCCGGCAGCCGCCATCGATGCGAGCTTCGATGTCGTGTTCGACGTTTTCGGTCGCGACGAGCGCACCGCTTACCGTCGTGCGCTGGGCCGCACGGGCGTGTATGTGAGCACTGTGCCCAAGGCGCCGACCTTGCGGGGCGAATTGATGGCCGCGCTGCGCATCGACCGCCGCAGCCGGCTCGTTCGGGTGCATTCGAATGCCGCGGATCTCGGCCAGCTGGCGGGCTGGATCGAGGACGCCCGGCTATACCCGCATATCGATACGACGTATCCGATCACCCGGGCCGTCGCGGCCCATCGGCATATCGAATCCAAACATGCGACCGGCAAGATCGTGCTCGATATGGCAGTCGCGGAATGACCGGGTTTTTAATCATGTTCCCGTACGCGCGACCTGCGTCTGTTTCGTCGGTTGTCGCCACGCCTTGGCGGCAGATAGGCGTTGGCCCGAGCCGGTATCTCGTCGTGAATCGCGCCGGTTAAATGCGCGCGTGTTGCCCGCATAGGGTTCATCTATAACTGAAAAGATGACTTGTCGGAGTGTCGCAATACGGTTCTAATGACGCCATGTCGGTGTGAGCCGTATGCCGCGCCGCGATATGACAACGAGGGGAGAGGGCGCATGAACCGGTTTCGATGGACGACGTGGGCGTTGCTCGTCGCCGCGCTGCTGGCGCTGTCGGCGTGCAAGGACGACGCCAGCGTGAATCTGGGCGGGGCGAACGGGGCCGACGAACCCCCGGCGAGTACGGTCGATGAAGAAACCGGCGGCGACACGCCGGACACCCCCGACGAATCCGAGACGCCCGATGCGGGCGGCGATGACGCCGAACCGCCGCCGTTGCCCGACCCGGACGGTCAGGGGGCGCCGGGGCCGGCAGAGGGCGAGCAGCGCGCCGGGGTGAGCTACGACGTGACGCTCACCGGCTTCGACGGTGAAACCATCGCTTTTACCGTGCACGAACCGGCAACACTGGTCGGGGGCGAAACCTATCCGCTGCTGTTGTTCGGCCACGGCTTTGGCGCGCAGCGCATCCCCGCGCTGGGGCGCGACACGCCGCTGTCCGATCAGCCCGGGGCGAGCATCGTCGGGCCGCCGCAGGCTTATCTACAGGTCGGCTACGGCGAGATATCCATCGACCAGCGCGGGTTCGGCCAGTCCACCGGCAGCGTGCGCGTGCTCGATCCGGAGATCGAGGGTCGTTATCTGGTCCAGATCGTCGACTGGGCCGAGGCCAATCTCGACTGGCTGGCCTATCGCGACGACAACCTCGTGCTCGGTGCGCGTGGCGGCTCCTACGGGGGCGGTTACCAGCTGCTGCTCAACAATGTCGATCCGCGCAAGCGCCTCGACGCCATCATTCCGCAGATCACCTGGTATGACCTCAACTACAGCCTCAACGTCGGCAACGTGCCCAAATCCGGTTATGCCACCGCGCTGACCGGTCTGTCGGGTACGGGTGGGTCGTTTCTCGACGAACAGTTTGTCAACGCGCTGCTCGAAGGGCTGGCCACCGGCACGATTGGTGATGCCGCACAGCAGGAATTCACCTATCACAGCAATCGTTATTTCTGTGAAAACGTGCAGCAGCCGGACCGCGAAGTGGCGCCGGATTCGCCACCGCCGGTGGACGCACTGTTCCTGCAAGGCTCGTTCGACGTGCTGTTCAACATGAACGAGGGGCTGGCGAACTACCAGTGCATGGAAGACGCCGGCGGCGATGTGCGCCTGTATACGTATCCCGTGGGGCATGTGCTGCCCAGCGGTGGATCGATCCTGCTCACGCCGCCCGATATCCGCGAGGCAGGGTTGTTCCAGTGTGGCTCGCTCGACGAGTTCACCCTGTCGATGAACTGGTTCGATGCCAAGCTCAAGCAGGACCCACAGGCGATCGCGTACGTCGAGAATCTGCCCGAGCACTGCCTGGTGACCGATGGCACCGGTCGCGGGGTAGTGGTCGACGAGATCGCCGTTGGCGGTACGCCGACCCCGGCCTTCGAAATGCTCGTGCCGCAGGGCGCGCTGGCCCTGCCCACGGGTGTGGCGACGACAATCTACACCGCGCAGGAACAGGGCGAGGTGGTCGCCGGCATTCCGACGGCGAACATCACCGTGGAGCCGCCGGTGCTTGGCGATCCCGACGGCGACGCGATCATATTCGTGGCGCTGGCACGCGGCCGCGCCGGCCAGCCCGGCAATCTCGAGATCATCGACGATCAGGTTCGCCCGGTACGCGGCCTCGGCACGTTCGAGATCGAGCTGCACGGTATCGCCGAACGGCTGGATGCCGGCGACGAGATTCAGGTCATCGTGTCCGGCACGTCGCTGCCGCAGTACCCGCTCGAGTTCAGCCGCGATCTGGCAAACGCGACCGTGCGCGTATCCGGCGAAATCGAACTGCCGTTGCTCGGGGTGCTGCCCGAGGCGCCCTGAGCGCAATCGAACCCGCCGCGGCTTGCAAAGCGTTTGGCTTACCGCGTTTCATGTCTTCGGGACAAGACCGAAAAGACAGGCGCGGGCCGTAATCATCGCCCGCGCAGGAGGCGCGACGATGGTGGAGGCCGTGGCACGCGGGGTGGCAACGCCCTCGGGTTACTCGGTGCCCGTGACCTGGTTTGCCGGGCGCGAGGACGCGCCGGTGATCATTGTTATGGCGGCATTGGGCATGGGCAGCCATTTCTATGCACCGCTGGCCCGGGCGATGGCGGCAACCGGCTTCAACGTGGCGCTGGTCGAACAGCGCGGCCAGGGCGAAAGTACGCTGCGCCCGTCGCGCCATGACGACTGGGGTTTTGCAGAAGTGCTGTGCAACGACCTGCCGGCGGTCATCTCCTGGGCGCGGGGCGATCGCGCGGCCGTTTATCTGATGGGGCACAGCCTCGGCGGTCACTATGCGGCCATGGCCGCGGGCCTCTATCCGCAACGTATCGACGGCGTGATCCTGGTGGCCACCGGCAGCCCCTGGCGGGCGGCGTTTTCCGGGGCCATGCGCAACAAGGTCCGTTTTCTCATCGGCGTGATTCCGGTCTGCGATCTGTTGCTCGGCTATTACCCCGGCGCGCGTATCGGCTTCGGCGGCAACGAAGCGCGGTCGGTGATGGACGACTGGCGCGTACTCGCGCGCAGCAATCGATATCGCGCCTCCGGTCTGGACCAGAACCTGGATGCGCGGGTCGCAGGCTATTCCGGCGGGGTGCTCGCGATCCGCCTCGCGGACGACGCCTTCGCGCCGCCGGCGTCCATCGATGCCGTCACGGCCAAGTTCGTGAGTGCGCGCCTGACCGAAAAGACGCTGGACGCCGAGACCATCGGCGACCGTGCCGACCACATGCGCTGGGCGCGCACGCCGGCCGCGGTGACGCAGGCGGTGCGGGACTGGATCGGTTTCTTCGTCTGAACGGGCGCGCCCGTGCTCACCACATCAGGTCGTCGGGCACCTGATAGGCCGCATAGGGGTCGTCCGGGTCCGGGGTGTCGTCTTCGGGCGTGGCCAGCCAGACACGCTCGGGAATCAGCGGCTGCAGGCGCTCGGCGATCGCGGCCGTGACCAGCGCAGCATTGCCCCGGTGGCGCACGATGGCCATCTTGCCGGCCGCGAGGCTGCGGCGCTGGGCATCGCTCACCATGATGCGCTTGATCTTGCCCTTGACGGTGTAGTTGTAGGCCACCGCGTTGTCGCCGTCGCCTTCCGCCTTGATGCGGTTCTGATCGATGATCTGGGCCGCCATCTGCTGTTTTTCCTGCGCCTCGCGCTGGGCCTTGCGCTGTTCGTTGAGGCGCCGGTCGTAGTCGCGCTTGCCCGCGTCCTTGGCGGCGATTTCGCGCGCGAGTGCCGCCTGTTCGTCGGGCGTCTTGCCGTCGCGGCGTGCGGCCTGGGCCTGGCGTGTCTTCTCGCGGCGCGCCTTCTTGGCCTGCTTGGGCTTGGCAATGCCGGACTGAAGCAGTTGTTCCTGTAGCGTTTTCGACATCGAGGTCTCGTGCGCGGGCTGCAATCGTGTTCCCCCATTCTATCGAAGGCTGCCACGGCCGGGCATTATCAGTGGCGACATCATCCGCCCATCGCGGCGCGCACGTAGATTATAGGGACACGCTTCGCCTCGACGCCTTGCGGATTGCCGTAGGCTCGTCATCCACGCTTTTGCGCACAGGTTCGCCATGAGACGACTCGCCATCCTGATAACTGGTCTGCTGGTGCTGGCCAGCGGTGTTCTCCATGCCGCGCCCCGGGGCGAAACGCTCGTCGAAACTGACGCCGGCCCGGCGACGCTGTATCCGATCGCCCACGCCAGTTTTGTGCTCGAATGGAAAGACCGCACGGTCTATGTGGACCCCACGGGCGGCGCCGAAGCCTATGCCGGATTGCCGACCGCCGACGTGATCCTGCTCACCCATTCCCACGGCGATCATCTCGATCGCGACACCCTGGCCGCGCTCGATACCCGAGAGACCATCGTGGTCATGCCGCAGTCGGTGGCCGACGAGATCGGCGAGGCCTACGGGCATACCCGCACCGTGATGGCCAACGGCGAGACCGTGCATACCGATGCCGGCCTCGGTATCGATGCGGTGCCCATGTACAACCTGCCGGAGGGCCCCGAATCGCGCCATCCGAAAGGCTGGGGTAACGGCTATGTGCTTACCTTGGGCGACAAGCGTGTCTATATCTCGGGGGATACGGAAGGTACCCCGGAGATGCGAGCGCTCGAGGATATCGACGTAGCCTTCGTGTGCATGAATCTGCCCTACACCATGGGTGTCGAGCAGGCGGCGGACGCGGTCGCCGAATTCGCGCCGGCGGTGGTCTATCCCTACCACTATCGCGGCCAGGACACGGAAGTCTTCCGCGATCTGCTGGCCGCGAAGAACGTGCCGACCGAAGTGCGGCTGCGCGACTGGTACGCCGAGTAGGGCGCTTTCTCAGGCGTTGACGACCTGGTCCCGACCTTCCCGCTTGGCCGTGTACATGGCCCGATCGGCGCGTGCGATCAGTGACGGCAGTTCCTCGCCGCGTACATACTGGGCCGCGCCGACGCTGATGGTGCAGTCGATCGTCTGATCCGCGGCGCGGATCGTGTGGCCTGCCACGTCCTGCCGGATGCCGTCGGCCACCTTCATGGCGTTTTCGAGCGTGCAGTCGCCGAGCAGGATCAGGAATTCATCCCCGCCCCAGCGGCAGACCGTGTCGTTGTCGCGCAGATGCGCGCGGAAGATATCCGTGAGCGTGAACAGCACCAGGTCGCCGGCCGCATGGCCGTACTGATCGTTGATCTGCTTGAAGCGGTCGACGTCGATGGCCAGCAGTGATAGCGGCACGTCGTTGCGCAGCGCGTTCTTGAGCGCCTGGGTGAAGATCGCCTCGAACACCCGGCGCGTGGTGCATCCGGTCAGGGTGTCGGTACCGGCCATGGCTTCCAGTCCGGCCTGGTAGTTGCGCACGGAAAACCAGCCGATCGCGGTCACCACGGCGGCGATCGCCAGGGCGACGGCTATGTTGATCAGCAGCGCGCCGAGTACGCGCGTCTCCGCCGAAGACTGGGCCTGCTGGACGATGAGGTACCAGTCGAACTCCGGAATCAGCCGGCTGTTCACGTACACCCGCCGCCCATCGCGCCCTTCATAGCTTACCGAGGCGCTGGGCGTCGCCAGAATGGTGGTCGCGATCTGGCCCATGCCGTGACGCTCGCGCAGTCGTTGCGAGCCCTCGAAACCGGGCCCGCGCAGGGTGACGTTGCCTTCGCGATCGGTGAGGTAGATCTCGCGGCCATAACGGTTCTGATAACTCGCGATCAGGGCGGCGACCGAATGCACCGACAGGCCGATGCCGGTCACGCCGATGAAGCGGTCCCGATAGTCGGTCACGCGGTAGTTCACGAAGATGGTCAGACGGCTCGGATCGGCGGTGTCGGTATCGACGTTGATCTCGTAGGGCGCATTCATGGCGCGCGTGCGGAAGTACCAGTCGTCCTGCGGGTCCTCGCTCGATACCTGCTTGAGCACGCCGCTGGCGTGATAGTAGTTGCGCGTCTTTTCGGATACGTAGAACGCGGTGGTGGTGTCGTACTTCTGCTGTATCTCCCTGAGATAACGCACCATTTGCTCGGCGTTGATTTCGCCGTCCAGCGTCCAGTCGCGCAGGAGCGTGTCGTGCGCCATCAGGGATGAAATCAGCACCGAGCGCAGCAGATCCTGCTCGATCTCGGAATAGATGTTGTCGCTGGTCAGCGGCAGCGTCTCTTCGGCGATATGGTCGCTGACCGACTCCTGTGCCAGAAAATAGCTGATCACGCTGGTCGCGATGAAGCCGAACACGAGCACGCCGGCGAGCGCGATCGCCGAATAGAGTTTCTTTTGAGCCAGCATGGATTGGTTTTTTCCGAATTCGGTCGGATGGCCGCAGGCCACCGGCATGGCCGGTCGCCGTTTCGCCCCACGGATCCCCCGCTCAGAGAGTAATCGTTCGATCACGCCTTGGGTAGAGCACGCTGCGTGTCGCGTTCGGCACCGTCTGGCGATACCGTGCTGCGAAACGCATCGATCAATCGAGACACAACCATGGCCCGTTATTCGTGGCAGCGACCGGTACGACACACGGTTGCCGCGCTTGCTCTGGCATTCGCGCTACTGCTGGGCGGCTGTTCGGGGGCGCCGGACGCCGGCGATCTTCAGCCGCTGCTGCAGACCCAGTTGCGCGCGAATCTGGAAAGCGCGCAGTCGGCGATGCAGGCGCTGGGCGGCGATCAGGGGGTGGCGTTCATGCGTGCGCTCGGCGCGCCCTATCCCGCACAGATCCGCGTCGAGAACGTCGAGATATTCGCGTCGCGCGAACTCGACAACGGCGACTACGAAGTCCGCCTGCGCTACGACATTGTCGCCGGCGACCGGCGCGACATACAGACCCGGACCGTAGTCGCGGACAAGGCGGACAGCGGCTGGCGATTGCTGCCAGACTGACCGGCCGACGCCGCGCGGCGGCAGTCGCGGCGGACGCCGGATCGATTACCGTGTCTTGCGTGCCTTCGGCGGCGTGTCCTCGAGATCGGTGTCGGTACGGCCGTAGAACAGGATCGACGACCGGTCGTAGTGCGAGTAGCCGTAGAGGGGCATGCCGCCGCTCTGCAGCGTGCCGGTCTCGGCGTCGTAGAAGCTCAGCAGCACCTTGGCGATGCCGGTACGGCGCTTGCTTTTCCACAGCGCGACCTCGGGCGTGGTCGCGTCACCGGCCAGCGGAATCGGAATGTCGGCGCTGGGGATCCCGAACAGTTTTTCGGTCCGGTCGATCGACAGCGCGCCGTTGCTCACATCGAGAATGGTGTCGGCGTTGCCGATGTCACGTGTCAGCCCGTATCCCTGACGCAGCAGCGCGGCCTTGATCGCGCTGATCAGATACTGGCTGCGGTATTCGCCTTCCGAGCCGAAGTTCGTGGTGTCGACATAGATCCGGGTGCCCGCCGGCAGATTCGGCGCGATCCGCGCGCTGACGTCATCCGCGGCGTTGCTCAGCAGCAGTTGATGCCGCGCCGTCTGGCCGGGTTCGGTTTCGCGAATGGTGGTGCAGCCGGCCACGGCGATCATCAGAGGTAGGAGCAACGGGAGAACGCGGTTCATCGACAAGCTCGGAGTGAAAGAGGGTAATCACGCTAACAGACCGGCCGTCGGGCTGCCTCCGGCTTTCGTCTTACGTGTTATCCCGGTTTCACGGTCGGCCTGGCGGCTGCGAAACCGGCGCGCTGTCACGGCGTAGGTTGCGCAGAAAGTCCGGTTTTTCGCGTTTTGGGGCGTTTGTTTCGATACCGGCCGATGCCGCGCCAAGGCCCGTGGGCGTATGGCTGCGCCGCGACAGGCATCACAGACACCACGTGAGCAGATGCGGCTATACGGATGACAACATGATAATAATTGATACCGAACACATCGGCGTTTCGTGATATTCGCCGGCATGGAGGAATCGATGACGAACACGCAGACGTTTCCCGCACGCGGGGCCTGGATCGCCGGGCTCGCCATGGTTTTCGGTGTGATGGGATGCGCCAGCGAAGAGGCGGACAGCGCGGTCGCCTGGGAAACGATGGAGGTCACGGCGACGTCCTTCACCCTCGCCGAAGAGGAGACTAAGCGCGGCAACGTCGGCCTGACCGCGTTCGGCGACCAGCTCGAACCCGGCGACAAGGCGATCGCCGTGTCGCGCGATCTCATCCGCATGGGCCTGACGCACGGCACCAAAGTGCGCGTCGAGGGCCTGCCGGGCACCTACACGGTGCAGGACAAGATGAACAAACGCTGGAAAAACAAGATCGACATCCTGTTCAAGAAGCGTTCGCGGGCGCTCGAGTGGGGCCGTCAGAATATCGAGATCGAGTACCAGGTCGCCGACGCCTCATGACTTGAGGCGGTAGCCGGTCTTGAATATCCACGCCACGATGACGAGACAGGCCGCCAGAAACACGCCGATCATCAACAGGCTGATGCCGACGTTCACGTCGGCCACGTCGTAGAAACTCCAGCGAAAGCCCGACACCAGATAGACCACCGGGTTGAGCAGGGTGATCTTTTGCCAGATCGCCGGTAGCATGTCGATTGAATAGAACGTGCCGCCGAGAAAGGTCAGCGGCGTGACGATCAGCAGCGGCACGATCTGCAGCTTTTCGAAATTGTCGGCCCAGATGCCGATGATGAAGCCGAACAGACTGAACGTGATCGCCGTCAGCGCCAGAAACAGCAGCATCATGAACGGGTGCGCGATACTGATATCCACGAAGAAGAACGACGTACCGAGGATGATCAGCCCGAGCGCGGCGGACTTGGTCGCCGCGGCCCCCACATAGCTGATTACGATCTCCACGTAGGAGATCGGCGCCGAGAGCAGCTCGTAGACGGTGCCGATGAACTTTGGGAAGTAGATCGCGAACGACGCGTTGGAGATGCTCTGGGTCATCAGCGACAGCATGATCAGGCCGGGCACGATGAAGGCGCCGTAGCTCACCCCCTGCACCTCGTCGATCCGTGAACCGATCGCGGAACCGAACACCACGAAATACAGCGACGTGGAAATCACCGGCGACACCACGCTCTGGAACAGCGTGCGCCAGGTACGCGCCATTTCGAACTTGTAGATGGCCGCGATGGCGTGGAAATTCATGCGTTGTCCTTGGCCGTGGCCTGCGCGTCGGCGGCCGGCTCGGGGGTGGGTGTCTTGACCAGATCCACGAAGATCTCTTCCAGCGAACTCTGTTTGGTATCGACATCGCGCAGGCGAATTCCGGCGCTGTCGAGGTCGCGGAACAGCGAGTTGACGCCGGTACGCTTGTCGTTCGCGTTGTAGGTATAGAGCAGGGCGTGGCCGTTATCGACCAGATCGAGTTCGTGGCGCGCCAGCGTGTCGGGCACGGTGTCGATGCTGTCCTGCAGATGAAGGGTAAGGCGTTTCTCGCCGAGCTTCTGCATGAGTTCGTTCTTTTCCTCGACCAGGATGATCTCGCCGGCGTTGATCACGCCGATGCGGTCGGCCATCTGCTCGGCTTCTTCGAGGTAATGGGTGGTGAGGATGATGGTCACGCCGTGCGCGCGCAGCGAGCGCACCACCTCCCACATGCTGCGGCGCAGTTCCACGTCGACGCCCGCCGTGGGTTCGTCGAGAAAAAGAATCCTGGGCTCGTGCGAGAGCGCCTTGGCGATCATCACGCGCCGCTTCATGCCGCCGGACAGCGTCATGAGCATGTCGTTGCGCTTGTCCCACAGCGACAGATCCCTGAGCACCTTTTCGATATGGGCCGGGTTCTTGGGCTTGCCGAACAGCCCGCGCGAGAAGCTCACCGTGGCCCAGACCGTTTCGAAGGCGTCGGTGGTCAGCTCCTGGGGCACCAGACCGATCAGTTCGCGTGCGCCGCGATAGTCGGCAATGATCTCGTGGCCGTCGACGCGCACCTCGCCGTCGCTGGGGTTGACGATGCCGCAGATCACGCTGATCAGCGTCGTCTTGCCGGCGCCGTTGGGGCCGAGCAGGGCGAAGATGTCGCCGTCGGCGATATCCAGATTCACGTTTTTCAATGCGTGGAAGCCGGAGTCGTAACGCTTGTTGAGGCCCCGGATCGAGATAATCGGCTGCACCGCGTCGTCCTTGTCACTGAATGGCGGGCCCGCCGGCAAGCGACGGGCGTCCGGCCGGGTCGGCCGAAAGGGCGTAGGTTACGGCGGTACGTGTCGAAGTGAAACGCGGGATTCAGCCGCGGCGCGTCCAGCGGGCGAATAGGCCGGGGCGATAGGTGCTCGCGTGCCCGTTACGGCGCTGGTGTACGCTCAGCGCTCGACAACAAAGAGGAGAGGCCGATGATCGGCTATGTAACCATTGGCGTGAGCGACATGACGCGCGCGAAAAGCTTCTACGAATCCCTGCTTGCGGACATGAACGCGCGCGTGCTGCTGGACATGGGGCGCATCTGTTTCATCGGCGAGAAGATGAGCCAACCGATGCTGGCCGTGTGCATCCCCTACGACGAGCAGCCGAACCATCCCGGCAACGGCAACATGCTGGCCCTGCAACCCGGTTCCAAGGCCGCGGTCGACACGTTCTACCACAAGGCCATCGAGCTCGGTGCCACCTGCGACGGCGAGCCGGGCCAGCGCATACCCGATCAGTTCTACGGCGCCTATATCCGCGACCCCGACGGCAACAAGATCGCCTTCTTCCACTTCGGCTGATCGGTCGCGCCGCCGGGCCCGGCGGCGCGCGCCCTGCAACCATGTACCACGCGCATGGCGTAGCCTGAAGGAAACGGCGAATCGCCGGACCGGGAGGAAACGCATGCCAAAGCAATCCGTCTCATCCTTTCACCCGCTGGCCAAGGGTTTTCACTGGATCGTCGCGGTGCTGGTGTTCGCCGTCTGGCCGCTGGGCGCGGTGATCGGGTTCATTAAGGACGACGCCAAGACGTCGTTCTATCTCTGGCACGAGTCGCTGGGCTTTCTGGTGCTCTGGCTCATGCTGGCGCGGTTGTGCGTGCGGTTTCTCAAGACGCCACCGCCACGCCCGGCCATGCCGGCGGCCCAGGCGCGTCTTTCGGATACCGTCCAGTGGGCGCTTTATATCGCGCTGATCGCGATGCCGATCAGCGGTTTTCTGGCCACCAACGCGCACGGTTTTCCCCTGCAGTGGTTCGGCCTGATTCCGGTCTGGAGCCCGATCGGCAAATCGCCCGATATCGCGCCCGTGATATCGGCGGTGCACTACTGGCTGAGCTGGACGATTCTCACCCTCGTGGTCCTGCATGTCGCCGGTGCGCTCTATCACCGCGTGATCCGGCGCGACGACACGCTCGAACGCATGCTCTAGCGTTCGCCGGTATTAATGCGGATAGTCGGCTGCCTGCAACCGTTGCATATTGAACCTATACGGCCTGCGAAGGTCGGTATGTAAGGGGCATTCCGCCGCCGTATGCGCCGTGCATTCCTGCCCCGGAAAGTCTGGCCGGCGTATCCGTGAACCCAGCGTCGAACGCTGCAGGAGTCGCGTCGACATCACACGGAGTCATTCCATGGTTGATGAACATCGCAAGAAAGGCACTGCCGAGCGCGTCAAGGGCGCCGTGAAAGAAGGTATCGGCAAGGTTACCGGCGACGAGCAAAAGGAAGCCGAGGGCAAGGCCCAGCGCAAGAAAGGAAAGCTTCAGGACAAATACGGCGAGGCCAAGGACAAGGTGCGCGACAAGCTGTAGATCGCGGCCGAGAACGCACTACAGAACGGCGCGCCGGGGTCATTCCCGGCGCGTTTTTTTGTCCGCCGCCAATCGATGTCGATGCGAGGTCGATTAAGGGAGACTCTTAAGGCTCGACCACCTCTTTCTGCTCTGCAGCCGTTTCCGGCAGCAGATCGGTTTCGGTCCAGCCGAGCATCAGGATCTTGCGACGGTTCAGATGCGAGAAACCGTAGACGGGGCCGACCGTGTCCTGCAGTTCGCCGGTCTGCGCGTCGTAGAAGCTCAGGCCGAATTTCGCCACGCCCGTGCGGTCGATGGTACGGAACAGATCCAGACCGGGCGTTTCCAGCGGCCCGGCCAGGGGTACCGGCACGGTGATGGTCGGAATGCCGAGCCAGAGCTGGCTTTCCTTGTTGATCGACAGGGCGCCGGAGCGAATGGCAACGATTGTATCCGCCTCGCTGCGGGACGGCACCAGCCGGTAGCCGCGTTCCAGCAGTCGGTCGTTGATGGCGCTGATCGCGTAGTGGCGATCGGATTCGGTCTTGAAATCGGCCTCGTCGACGAAGACGTTGGCGTCGCTGGCCACGGTCGGGTCGATCTGCTGCGTCGCCTCGTCGACGGCCTTGGACAGCAGCAGTTCCTCGTTCGCCGTGCGCGGCGGCTGGGTCTCGCGCATCGACGCGCAGCCGCCGAGCAAAACGGCCGCGGTCAGTAACGTGATCAGCGTAATCCGGCGCATGGACTCCTTCGGACGGACTCGGGACGTGTCGCTGTGACAGGCGGTCCGGGCGAAAGTTTTATCCGCCGCCATGCGCGCGCATGGCGATCAGGCATGTCCGCGGTGGAAACGCGGCGTGTGGTGTCGGTCAGTTACCGCTTTCGAACGCCTTGCGACGCTGTTCGATGGTGTCGCTGAGCGGTCGGGAATCGCTCTTGAACCGTTCGCGTCGCTCGATCACGGCGCCGCTGCTGCCACTCGAGCCGTTCAGGGTCGATCCACTGCTGCCGGTGTCGGGCGCGCTGCGCAGCCGCGCGGGTGCGGATTCGCGCTGCTGTGTCGGCGGGGTAATGGCGCGCCCGCCGTTGGACGTTTCCGGCTGTATGGCGCGCTGGCCCGAGGCGGCGCCGTCGATGGCGTCGGCCGCGAACGTGGTCCCGGGCAGCGCGAAAAGACCGGCGATACAGACAATCAGGGCAGGCCGCAGGGTCATGGTGTACTCCGTGTTGCGTGGCGCGCGTGAAAGGCGCCCCGCGCATGAACGATCATGGGGTTATCAGACGCCCACGCCGCGCGGATGTAAAGCCGGGGCCGGGTGACTCATGTTGCTGTCGCGGCTTTTCGTGTCACCGCCACGCCCCAGATCGCCAGGCCACCCAGAGCCAGCGCACTGCCCACGATGCCGGTCGACGGCAGGCCGTAGCCCGCGGCGAGGGCCAGCCCGGCCAGCCACGGGCCGAGCGCGTTCGCGGCATTGAAGGCGACATGATTGAGCGCAGCGGCCAGATTCTGGGCATCGCCGGCCACGTCCATCAGCCGGGTCTGCAGCACCGTGCCGAGCGCGCCACCGATGCCGATACAGAACACGTCGATGGTGATGCCCACGGGGCTGTGCGCGACCAGCGGGAACACCGCCAGCGACAGCGCGCTCCACACCAGCAGGCCGCCGGCCGTGGGCATGAGCGCCCGGTCCGCAAGGCGGGGCAGCACGATATTGCCGAGCGTCATGCCGATGCCGAACACGGCCAGGACCAGCGGCATCCAGTAGGCGTTCATGCCGGTGACTTCATCCAGCGTGGACGTGAGATAGGTATAGACCGCGAACAGGCCGCCGAAACCGATGGCGCCGATCGCCAGCGTGAGCCACACCGAGGCACGCGCCAGTGCGCCCAGCTCGCGCAGCGGGCTTGCCGTTGACGAGGCCCGGTCGCGCGGCGCGAACAGCGCGATGAGCGTGGCGGCCAGCAAGGCGAGCGCGGCGATGACCCAGTAGCCCGAACGCCAGCCGGCGAGATTGCCCAGCCAGGTGGCCAGCGGTACGCCGACCACCGTGGCCACGGTCAACCCGAGCATGACGTAGCCCACGGCCTGGGTGCGCTTGCCGGGATCGACCACCGACGCGGCCACCAGCGAGGCGAGGCCGAAATAGGCGCCGTGCGGTACACCGCTGAGAAAGCGAAACACCATCAGCCAGCCATAGCTGGGCGCGAGCGCGCTCAATGTATTGCCGAGCGCGAATACGGCCATGAGGACGATCAGCAGCGGCTTGCGTGCCACACGCGCGGCCAGCACGGTGATGACCGGCGCGCCGAATACCACGCCCAGCGCGTAGGCGCTGATGATATGACCGGCCGTGGACGGATCGAGATCGAAACCGCGCTGGATGAACGGCAACAGGCTCATGGTGGCGAATTCGGTGGTGCCGATCGCAAAACCGCCGGTGGCGAGCGCGATCAGAACAGGCAGGGCACGGGTCGAGCTCGGCATGGGGCTCCGGATGGTGATACAGAACGTGGGTAGATCGTTTCTGTATGCAGCAATTTCAAGGCCAGGCCGGCAATCGGTTCAAAAGGCCGGCGACGCCGAGGGTGGCGTGGCTTGCGTGACGCCGTGATGACGCGGGCACGCCAGGCTGGCGGCCGGCCTGCCGGATAGGGCTAGTCCCAGGCGCGCGCGGCGGCGAGCTCGGGCTCCAGCTGTTCGGCGCCGCGTACCTCGGCGAGCAACCACGGGTCCAGCGTGTCGCCGCGGCAGAGCACCGAACAGTCGCCGGTGGTCTCGAAAACCACGGCGAGCACCTGTCGTCGGTCGGTCACCCCAGCCATGCGCAGTTTCGAGCGCAAGTCGTCTTCCGTGACCCGAGCGACGCGTAGATTGGCTTCCAGAACCCGTTCGCCGGCCATGAGCAGCAGCGGTTCGTTGTCGACCAGACGCTGGATGCGCGGACTGACATGGCGTGCCCGCGACACCGTATATTGCAGGCCATAGAGCACCGCGAGCCCGAAGGCCGCACTCGCCAGCGGCGGGTTTTTCGACAGCAGTGTCGACGCGATTATCGAGCCGAACGCGACCGTGGTGGCGAAATCGAAGCTCGACATCTTGGAAAAGCTGCGTAGTCCCGTCAGCCGGGTCAGGGCGAGCAGGGCGACATAAATGCCGATGCCGGAGACGAGCACCATCGCCAGCGTGGTGCCGGTGGCGGTAATCCATTGCCAGTTCATGCGGGGTGTGTCCTGTTCATTCGGCTTCGGGCGGCGCCATTCGGCGCCGGCATGGACGAAAGTCGCGTGGGGCAGGCCGCGCGTGCCTGCTAGCGTCAGGCCCACGATAAAGCACGAGGAGATGGGTATGGCGCGTTTCGATACATGCCGCGCGCGAACGGCGACGATCACGGCGACCGTGATGATGGCGCTGCTGGTGTTACCGGCCTGGGCCGGTGCCGCGGCCGAGTCACACCGCGTACAGAGCACGACCGATGAAAACATCGCGCTTCACGTGGTCGAGCGCAGGCCGGATGACGCCAGCGACCGCGATGCCGCGGTGCTGTTCGTGCACGGTGCGACCTATCCGGGGGTTACGTTCGACACGCCGCTGAGCGATGGTCCGAGCTGGCTGCAGCGCACCGCCGAAGACGGGTATCACGCCTTCGCCATGGACGTGCGCGGCTATGGTCGTTCCACGCGCCCTGCAGCCATAGCCGCGCCCGCCGAGGAGAACGCGCCGTTCGCGCGCGCCGAGACCGTGATCCACGATATCGACGACGTGGTCGAGTTCATCCGCGAACGCACCGGCGTCGACAAGGTCAATCTCGTCGGCTGGTCCTGGGGCACGGTGACCACCGGCATGTATACCGCCCGTCATGGCGACAAGGTCGAGCGGCTGGTGCTCTACGCGCCGGTCTACAGCGACCGCAACGAAGCCTGGACCGCCAAGCTGGCCGACCCCGACAACCCGGAGCAGCTGGCCGATGTCGGCGCCTATCGCACGGTCACGCGCGAGCAGGCCGACGAGCGCTGGGCCAGCCAGATCGATGCCGACGACAGCACCGAATGGCGCGATCCCGCCGTGTTCGACGACTGGTTCAGCGCCATGCTGCGCATGGAACCCGGCGATGACGTGACCCAGGTCAAGGCGCCCAACGGCGTGCTGGTGGATATCTGGGAGATCTTTCACGAACGCCCGGTCTACGATGCGGCGAAGATCGACGTGCCCACGCTGGTTATCCGCGGCGACGACGATCCGACCTCGACCGACGCGGACGCCCGCGGGCTCTACGCCGCGTTGTCCTCGGCGACCAAGCGCTATGTCGTCATCGGCGACGGCACGCATTTCGTGTGCATGGAAAAGAACGCGCCGCAGCTGTTTGCGGAAACGGCGCTGTTCCTCGACGGCGCCGAGTAGCCGATACGGGCCGACGCGCCGCCCGGCGTCGCCGGGTCAGGCGCGTTCGCGCTTGGGTGTCACCCACATGGTGATCACGGCACGGAATACGGTCGTGCCCCGGGTATCGGTCACATCGACGTGGACGGGGTAGTCCTGGCCCTCGGGTGCGTCCGGCACATCGCCCGCCGAGGCGGTCGCGAGCAGGTCGGTCTCGGCCTTGGCCAGATACTCGACGGTCATGCCCTTGGGTATCCACCGATGGGTCGAAGGCACGGTCACGTCCGTCATCACGCCGCCGGCCAGTTCAGCCATGTTGCACATCGCGATCGCATGCACCGTGCCGATATGGTTGTGCACCGCGCGGCGCTTGCCCATGCGTACGCTGGCGCGGCCGGGTTCGAGCGTGTCGAACGTCGGGCGAATGGTCGCGAAGTAGGGCGCGCGCAGGCAGATCAGGCGAGTGAACAGCCATTTGCCGCCCGGTTTGGCGGCCATGCGATGCCAGAGATCGAGTACACGGTTGGAAGTGCGGGTCATGCCAGTGGGCGGCCGGGGAATGGGTGGGTGCATGATAAGCACAAACCGGCGCCGACTTTTGCACACCGGCGCTGAACAGTGCTGTGGATAAACCGTGAAAGACAGCCGCAGATGCCTGCAGAAGCGCGCTTCGCCCGTTGCTGGTCAGATATTGACCAGCATGCCGTCGTGCTGCCGCCCGACGTTTCGCCGACGGACGGCTTCATCTCTGAGTGCTAGCGCCGCGCCGGTTCGCACCGCGGCTAGTGGCGGCGTGCGAATGCCGGGTCGTAGGCCGCGAACGTGCGGCGATAGCACAGGATGTAGGCGCTGAAGAAGCCGGCCGCGATATAGAACGGTGCGGCGAGCATGCCGCTGCCGAACATCAACCCCGCGAACAGGGGGCCGGCCACGCGCGGCAGCTGGATCGCCACGCTGCCGGTACTGACCGCCGTGCCCCGACGATGTGCACGCACCAGGCTCACCGTGAGCGCCTGGCGCGCGCCCGCGGTGCCGCGATTGAACGCCGAGCGCACCACGTGCAGCGTCGCGGCCATCCAGAAAGTGGGCACCAGCGGCATGGCCACGAGAATGAGCACGCCCACGGCACGCATCCACACCACCGCGCGAATCACGCCGATGCGTTCCACCAGCCGGCCCGCGCCGACCGACGACAGGGCGGTGGCCGCATAGGCGCTCGCCATGACCGGCCCGATATCGGCCGGCCCCTGGCCGAAGCGCACCGCGAACCAGTAGGCCATGAGCGGCCCGACCAGGCCGATACCCACGCCGTTGAGCGCGTTGATACCGAACAGGCGCAGCAGCAGGCCGTTCTCCTGTTGGCGCTTGGCGTCGTCGTCTGCATCGGCACGTTCATCGGCTGTCGGTGCATGCGTGGGCGTGATGTCGTCCGGGGTGCAGGCCAGCAGCATGAAACACGTCAGCGAGCCGCCGAGCGAGAGCGCGAACAGTGGCCGGTAGGCCAGTGCGCCGGCGAGTACGTCGTCGAACAGGGCGGGCAGGCCGCCGAGCAGGGCGCCGCAGGCCATGCCGCCGAACCCCACCGCCATATTGAGGCTGAACACCGGCCCGCGCGACGGCGCCGGCAGCGCCTGGGTGAGCCACGACAGCTCCACGGGCGCGAACGGGCCGCTGCCGCCGTTCGCACCGCGCCCGAAACCACCCACCACGGCGGCTGCGGCGAGCGCGATCGGCGCGCTGGTGCTCAGCGCCACGATGGCCGCGGTGGCCTGGGCCGCTTCATAGACGAGCAGAAAACGCTTGCGGCCCACGCGATCGCTCAACGGGCCGAGCAGGGTGATCAGCGTGGCGTCGATCAGCAGCCCAGTGGTGAACAGCGCGCCGATGGCCGGTGCCGACCAGTCCAGCGCACGCAGATACAGCGCAAAGGTCACGATCAGCGCGCCCTGGCCCACGCTGCGCGCCGCGCGTGCGCCCAGCAGCAGGCGCGTGGCACGGGGCAGCCGGGACCAGGTGTCGAACATGGCGTGGAGCACGCGGGGCGAAGGCGGTCGAGCCTAGAGCCTGTGGCCGTTTCGTGCGAGCGCCGCGTGATCGGCCGCCACGCGTGTTCCGGCATGCGCGAGTCGCCGCGCCACGGCCCGTCGCGATCAGGAGCTGAGATGCGGCATGCCGCGTACCGTCTCGTTTGCCCGACCCACGCAACCGGCGACGGCAAGCCAGCGTTACCGCCTGTTCGCGCCGAATGACAGCGCAACGCGCGCAACGACTCGCGTTACCCACCGGGTGATTTTTCCAGTCGTGTCTGCAACGGCCCAATGCAACGGCCCACCGCGGCGGCCAAGCCTCCTAGGCAGGCATTGCGACGCAGCGTGCCAGGGCGCAGGTCGGGTATCGTGGCGGTATGGGGATCGCGTCGAACATGCCATGAGCGAGGCACTGAAGCCGCTGCGCCCGGTCATGGCCACTTTCGCTGTGCTCGGCCTGCTCTGGTGGGGCTTCGATGCGCTGCTCGAGCGCCGCGCGCACCCCAACGCCGGCATTGTCACGGGGCCCGGCGGCGACCGGCGCCTGACCCTGGAAGCCGGGCCGGGCGGGCACTATCTCGTGCCCGGCGAGATCAACGGCGCGACCGTGGACTTTCTCGTCGATACCGGCGCGAGCCATGTGGCGGTGCCGGCGCACATGGCCGAGCGGCTGGGGCTGACGCGCGGGCGGCGCATGCAGGTCAACACCGCCGCCGGACGCGCCGTGGCCTGGGACACCACCATCGACGAGATTGCCGTGGGCGGGCTTCGCGCACGCGACATCCGGGGCTCGATCAATCCGAACATGGACAGCGACTTCGTGCTGCTGGGCATGACCTTCCTGCGCCATGTCGATCTGCGCCAGCGCGGCGGCCGGCTGATTCTGAGCGCCGACGACGATGCGCGCTGAGGGCCGGGCAGTATAGCCATGACCGGCCCGGATATCGCCACGGCCGATATCGACACGCTGCTGCAGGCGCTGACCGCACGCACACTCAGCGCGCGTGACCTGGTGGATGCCACGCTCGCGCGCATCGCCGCCCTGGATACCGCGGGCCCGGCGCTGCGGGCGATCACGCATATCGGCGCGACGGATGCCTATCGCGATGCCGCCGCCAGCGACGCGCGTCGTGCGCGCGGCGTGCGGCCGCGGTTGCTCGAAGGCATTCCGGTGCTGGTCAAGGACAATATCGAAGTGGCCGGCTGGCCGACCCGTGCCGGCTCGCGTGCGCTCGACGGTTTGGTGGCAGCCACCGATGCCGCGATCGTGACGCGGCTGCGCGCCGCCGGCGCGATCGTGGTGGGCAAGACTGCCATGCACGAACTGGCGTGCGGCATCACCGGCGCTTCATCGCTCACCGGCTTCGCCCGCAACCCCCATGCGCTCGATCGCTCGCCCGGTGGTTCCAGCAGCGGTGCCGGCGTGGCGGTGGCCGCCGGCTATGTCGCGTTCGCGATCGGCACGGATACCGCCGGCTCGGTGCAGATTCCCGCGGCCTTCAACGGCTTGTACGGGCTGCGGGACACCCGCGGCGCGCTGCCGCGTGACGGCATCGTGCCGTTATCGCCCACGCAGGACGTGCCCGGGCCGATCACGCGCCATGCCGCCGATCTCGAGCGCGCGTTCGCCGCATTGACCGCGCGGACGCTGACGCCCGGCATGGCCGGCGCGCCGCTGGCCATCGGCCGTCTGGTCAGCGCCTTTGAGTCGGACGGCGCCGGCGTCAGCGATGCCTGCGATCAGGCGCTGGCACGCCTGGCGGCGGCTGGTGCCTTTTGGCGCAACGTCGCGCTCGACGGCCTGCATGAGCAGCTCGAGCGCGCGAATGTGATCGCCTACGAGTTCGACGCGGCGCTGCGCCGCTTTCTCGCTGCCCGGCCCACGAGCCCCTGCGCCAGCCTGGCCGCGATTCGCGCGAGCGGATGCGTTCATCCGCAGCTCGCGCCTGTGCTGGCGAAACGCGATGGTCATCCGGGCACGGACAGCCCCGGCTATCGACAGGCGCTGGCCACCCAGGCCGCGCTGCGATGTCGCCTCGACGCCGTTCTTAACGACCACGGGCTCGACGTGCTGGCCTATCCCACCGTCCGGCAGCCGCCGGTCGAGCGCGGCGGACTGCAAACCGGCAGCAATGGCCTGATCGCCCCGGTGGCGGGCCTGCCGGGGTTGAACCTGCCCGCAGGGCGGGATGCCGACGGCCTGCCCGTGGGCCTGCACCTGCTGGCGCGTGCCGATGACGAAGCCACGCTGTTGCGCGCCGCCCGGCAATGGTCGATGCACGGGCATGGCTGGCAGCCACCGGCAGCAATCGCCGCGGCGCTCGCGCCGACCCGCACGGGCCCAAACGGCGAGGGACCGGCCGGTTGAAACATGCCACGCCATGGGTAATGCTGATCGTTCAACCCTGACGGGAGCACAGCATGGCAACCGGTTGGGCGCGCGAGGGCGCGGTACAGGAACAGATCGACAGCACGGTGGCCGAAGGCGTGGAGCTGGCCCGCGCCCGCCTGGGGCAGGCCGGCGAGAGCCTGGAACACTGCGAGGAATGCGGCGACCCCATACCGCCGCGCCGCCGCGAGGCGATACCGGGTGTGCGTCTTTGCGTGGCGTGTCAGGAGGAAGTCGATCGCGATCATCGGCACAATGCCGCGTTCAATCGCCGGGGCAGCAAGGACAGTCAGCTGCGCTGACCGGCCGCCCGGCCCAGACAGGATCGCGCCATGTTCGACCCGAACCAATCCTTGAGTCCGTCGCCCTCGCGCTTCGTATGCGAGATCGGGGGTGAGGAATATCTGATCGACGCCGACACGTTCGAGGCCGCCGCGCAGCAAGCCGCACAACGCCACGCCGCCGAACGAGATATTGAACAAGGCACGTTCACGGTCAATGTCGCGGAAGCGAACGAGGCCGACTTCCCGCTCATCGCCGGCAACGACTACACCGTCACCCTGCCGGCCTGACGCCGCGCCGCCGCCGCGAGCGGATCCGTGGACCCGCCCGCCCGGCACGCGCCGGAACAGGGCGAGCGATCTCGCAATCATGCGGGCGAAGCGCGCCGCCTGTGGCAGGATGCGCGGGAGTCCTGATCACATGAAAGAGAAGCCCGCATGGCCGACGCCAACCCGTTCGAAAGCCTGCCGCAGAACGCGGCGAACTATGCCGCGCTGTCGCCGACCAGCTTTCTGGCCTGGTCCGGCGAGGTCTATCCCGAGCGCACCGCGCTGATCCACGGCGAACTGCGCCAGAGCTGGGGCGAGACCTACCGTCGCTGCCGCCAGCTGGCCAGCGCGCTCGACAAGCGGGGCATCGGCGCGGGCGACACCGTGGCCGTGATGGCGCCGAACATTCCGGCCGCCTACGAGATGCATTTTGCGCCGGCGATGGTCGGGGCGGTGCTCAACGCGCTCAATATCCGCCTGGATGCGGCCACGCTCGCGTTCATGCTGGAGTTCGGCGAGGCGAAGATGGTGTTCGTGGATCGCGCCTTCGCGCCGGTGATGGCCGAGGCGATCGGCCAGATGGACAACCCGCCCACCGTCGTCGATATCGATGACCTGGTCTACGACGGCGACGAGGCGCCGATCGGTGAGATCGAGTACGAAGCGTTTCTCGCCGAAGGCGATGCCGATTTCGACTGGCGCCTGCCGGACGACGAATGGAACGCGATCTCGCTGAACTTCACCTCGGGCACCACGGGTAATCCGAAGGGCGTGGTGTATCACCACCGCGGCGCCTATCTGAACGCCATGACCAATGCCATGGCCTGGGATATGCCCACCCATGCGGTCTATCTGTGGACGCTACCGATGTTCCACTGCAACGGCTGGTGTTTCGCGTGGACACTGGCGGCCAAGGCCGGCACCAACGTCTGCCTGCGCCAGGTCGCCGCGGACCCGATCATCGATGCCATGACGGAGCACGGCGTCACCCATTACTGCGGCGCGCCGATCGTGCATTCCATGCTCATCAACGCCGACGAGCAGAAGCTGGCCGGCATCAAGCAGACAGTCTACGGCCTGGTCGCCGGTGCGGCGCCACCGGCCGCGATGATCGAGGGCATGGAACGTATCGGCTTCAAGCTCACCCATGTCTATGGCCTGACCGAAACCTACGGCCCGGCCGCGCTCTGTGCCAAGCATGAAGCCTGGGACAACGTCAGCCTGGAGGAGCGCGTGCGTCTGAACGGCCGCCAGGGCGTGCGCTACCCGACTCAGAGCGCGCTTACCGTGATCGATCAGGAGACCGGCGAACCCGTGCCCCACGACGGCGAGACGCTGGGGGAACTGGTGTTCGCCGGCAATATCGTGATGAAGGGCTATCTCAAGAACCCGTCGGCCACCGAGGAAGCGTTCGCCGACGGCTGGTATCACACTGGCGATCTGGGGTACGTGGAGCCCGATGGCTATATCAAGATCGCAGACCGCGCCAAGGACGTGATCATCTCCGGCGGCGAGAATATCTCCTCGCTGGAAATCGAGAGCGTGCTCTCGCGGCACCCGGCGATCGCGGCTTCGGCCGTGGTCGCGAGGCCGGACGAGAAATGGGGCGAAACGCCCTGTGCCTTCATCGAGCTGCGGTCCGGTGAAGAAGCCACGGAAGACGAGATCATCGCCTACTGCCGCGAGCGGTTGGCGAAGTTCAAATGCCCGAAAACCGTGGTATTCGGCCCGCTGCCGACGACCTCGACCGGCAAGGTGCAGAAGTACGAACTGCGCTCCAGCGCCGAGCATCTGGACGACTGAGCCCGGTCGGGGCACGCCGGCGGGCCAGCGACGGCGGCCGGCCGGCGTGCGCGCCGTTGGAAAGGCGGATCAGCTTTTGAGCCGCCAGTTGTAGACGGTCTCGTCGAGTTCGCCCTCGCTCTTGCCCACGAGCACCGTGACCATGAGATCCCCGGCGACGTTCACGCTGGTACGCGCCATGTCGAGGATACGGTCGATCCCGGCCACCAGGCCCACCGCTTCCAGCGGCAGGCCGACCTGGGTGAGCACGATCGATGGCATCACCAGCCCCGAGCCGGGCACGCCGGCCGTGCCGATAGAGGCGAGCGTGCCGGTGAGGATGATCATGCCGTAGTCGGCCCAGGACAGATCGATGCGCACGAACTGGGCCACGAATAATGCGACCACGCCCTGATAGAGCGCGGTGCCGTCCATGTTGATGGTCGCGCCCACCGGCAGCACGAAACCAGACACCCCGCGCGATACGCCCAGATTGTCCTGCGCGCAGCGCAGCGATACCGGCAGCGTGCCCGACGAGGAGGCCGAGGAATAGGCGACCACCAGCGCGTCGATGCCACCGCGAAAATAACGCACGGGATTGAGCCGGCCGAGCAGGGCGATCAGCCCGCTGTAGACCACCAGCACGTGCACCACGCAGGCGAGATAGGCCACCCCGATCACCTTGGCCAGCGGCAGCAGCACGTCGAGACCGTACTGGCCGGCGACGTTGGCGATCAGCCCGAATACGCCGAACGGCGCAAAGGCCATGACGATCTCGGTCAGCTTGTACATCGCCTCGGCGAAGCTTTCGAACACGCGGTTCATCGGCGCGCCGCGCTCGCCGATCAGCAGCAGCGAGATGCCCAGCCCGATCGCGAAGACGATGATCTGCAGAATGTTGCCGTTGGCCAACGCATCGATCGGGTTCTGCGGGACCAGGCCGACCAGGATCTCGACCAGCGAGGGCGCTTCCTTGGCGTCGACAGAAGAATCGTAAGCGAGATCCAGCCCCGCGCCCGGCTGGAAGATGGTCGATGCCAGCAGGCCGATCGCGATCGCGAACGCCGTGGTCAACAGATACAGCGCGATCGTACGCAGGCCGATCCGGCCCATCTTCTGGGGATCGCCCATGCCGGTGATGCCGACGACCAGCGTGGAAAACACCAGCGGCACGATCAACATCTTGATCGCGCTGATGAAGATATCGCCGAGCGGCTTGAGCACCGTTGCGTTGTCGCCCAGCAGCGCGCCGGCGATCGCGCCGAGCTAGGGTCTGTCGACGTTTCATCCGAGCGCCGCGTTGGAGACCGCAAATCGTGCCCTGCAAGGCGCGAGTCGCCTGTCGTGGCGTGCCACGATCAAGACTTGCAACGCCGCAGGGCGCGATTTGCGGCCCAACCCTTCGGGACAAGCGCTGTTTTACGGCAATCCAGCGTTCTAGCACGCTTGCGCAGAATGACTGCGCGGCGCGCACTACGCCTCGTCTTGACGCCAAACAGCGGTTGGCGCGGGCTCGTATGAAACGTCGACAGGCCCTGGGCCGGCCAGAATCTGGGCCCAGAGCGGCACGCCCGGGATGAAGCTCATGGGCGTTTTCTTGTCGGTATCGCTCATGTTCGAAACGTGTCGGTTGGAGGCCGAGTCACGATTGTGCGCGCCGCCCGGTTATCACGAAAACTGATCGCTATCCGACCTCGAACAGACGTGAACGCTTACGCCCAGGGCAGGCGCTGCAGATCGACATTGCCGCCGGTCAGGATCACGCCGATTCGTTTGCCGGCGAATACATCGCGATGGCGCAGAATCGCGGCCAGCGGTACCGCGCAGGAGGGTTCGATGATGATCTTCATGCGCTGCCAGGTCAGGCGCATGGCTTCGATGATCTCGTCTTCCTCGGCGAGCAGGATGTCGTCGATCTCGCGGGACACGAACTGCCAGGTCAGCTCGCCGAGCGACGCCTTGAGACCGTCGGCGATCGTGTTCGGTGCGTCCTCGACAAGGCGCTCGCCGGCGATCAACGAACGTTTTGCGTCGTCGGCGTTGGCCGGCTCCGCGGCGATCACGCGCGTGGCCGGCGACAACGCGCGTACGCTCAGTGCCGTGCCGCTGATAAGCCCGCCGCCGCCGACCGGGGCGATGACGATATCCAGATCGGGCACGTCCTCCAGCAGTTCCTTGGCGCAGCTGCCCTGGCCGGCGATCACGCGGGCGTCGTCGTAGGGCGGTACAAAGTTCGCGCCGCTTTCCGCGATCACGGCATCCAGCGCCTGCTGGCGCGCCGCGTTGCGGGGTTCGCAGAATACGATCTCACCGCCGTAGCCGCGTACCGCGTCGATCTTGGCCTGCGGGGCGGTTTCGGGCATGACCACCGTGCAGACAATGCCGCGACAGGCCGCGGCGCGTGCCAGCGCCATACCGTGGTTGCCGCTAGAGTGCGTGGCCACGCCGCGTCGGGCCTCGGCCTCGCTCAGGCCGAACACGGCATTCACCGCGCCGCGCGACTTGAAGGCACCGGCCTTCTGGAAGTTCTCGCATTTGAACAACAGCTGCGCGCCGGTCATGTGGTCGAACGTGGCGCTGGTGAGCACCGGCGTGCGATGTATCCAGGGCGCGATACGTGCCTGCGCACGGCAGACGTCGTCGAAGGTCGGTAGCGACATGGCGGGCTCGGATGAGATCACCGGCCGCATTCTGCCCGAGCGCTCGAACACAAGGAAAAACGGTGCGATCCGCAAAACGCTCGCGCCGGCGGGCCACGCCTTGGTTGTACGCGATCACATGGCGCTTGAATTGCTGCCGGTCGCCGCTCTAATAATGCGGTATCGCCCATATGCCGGCAGGCCGCCGCCCGAGGAATTCATGAACGACGCATCAACGGCGCAGCCGCCGCGCGAGGATATCGATGGCCAGGCGCCGGCCGATGCGGCGCGCACGCTCAGCGCTCTGCCGCCGGACGAGATCCAGGCTTTGTTGGCCCAGATGCCCCACGACGAAGCCCTGGCCGTGGCCGCGCAGCTGTCGGGTGCCGCCACGGCGCAGGCCCACGATGCGAATGCCGCCGCGGCTGCCGCCGATATCGATGCCCGCATCGACGAGCTGATCATGCCCGCGCCGGCAATCCTCGCGTCGACGCAGACGGCGGCCGAGGCTGTCGCGTTTCTGGTTCACAGCGAGGCGGTCGCCGAGATCACCTATATCTTCGTGGTCGACGATGAAAAGCTGGTGGGCGTGGTCGGCATGCGTGATCTCGTGCTGGCCAAGCCCGGGCAGCGGCTGGCCGAAATCATGGTGGCAGAGCCGTTCGCTTTCGAAAGCGGTACCGGCATCGACGCGGCGGTACGCGCGGCGCTCGCCCGACATTATCCGGTCTACCCCGTGATCGACGACGAGGGCCGGCTGCTCGGCAGCGTGCGCGGCTGGCAGCTGTTCCAGCGCGTGGTGGTCGAAGTCACCGGTCAGGCCGGCGCCCAGGTCGGTGTGTCGCGCGAAGAGCAGGTCACCACGCCCATTCTCGGCGCGTTTCGCATGCGTCACCCCTGGCTACAGGTGAACCTGCTAACAGCGTTTGCGGCGGCGTTCGTGGTCGGCCTGTTCGAAGACACGATCACCCAGATCGTGGCGCTGGCCGCGTTCCTGCCGGTGCTGGCCGGTCAGAGTGGCAATACCGGCTGCCAGGCGCTGGCGATCACGCTACGTGGGCTGACTCTCGGCCAGCTCGACGAATACCCGGTGCGCAAGCTGCTGCGCAAGGAGATTCTGCTCGGCGCGCTCAATGGCTTCGTGGTCGGCATCGTCGCGGGCATCGCCATGTGGCTGTATGCCTCGATGTCGGGCGAGGCGAACGCGATGATGCTCGGCGTGGTGATACTGGTCGCCATGCTGGGCGCCTGCACGGGCAGCGGCATCTTCGGCGTGGTCGTACCGCTCACGCTCAAACGTCTGGGCGCCGATCCGGCGATGGCGAGCAGCATCTTCCTGACCACGTTCACCGATATCCTCGGCATGGGCCTGATGCTGTTTCTGGCCAGTTCGATCCTGTTGTGAGTCGCACCGGCCCGCACGACGAGGATACTTTCGGCTGGCACTATCGCGGCGGCGAGCGCCCGCCGTTCGCGATCGCGCCGCGGCCCGGTCAGGAGTCGGTGTGGGACTATCCGCGCCCGCCGGCAATCGTGTCCAGCGAGCGGCGCGTCGAGGTGCGGCTCGACAGCCGCGTCATTGCCAGTACGCGCAACGCCTTTCGTGTCCTCGAGACCGCGGGCGCGCCGACCTGGTATCTGCCGCCGGAGGCGATCGACTTCGATGCGCTGGTCGCGGTCGAGTCGGCCAGCTTCTGCGAATGGAAAGGCGTGGCGCAATACTGGGATGTGACCGACGGACGTCGGCGCGTGGCGCGCGCGGCGTGGGGCTATCCCGAGGCTGGCGGACGCTTTGCCGCGCTCGCCGGCTGTGTCGCCTTCTACTGCGATCGGCTCGATTGTCGTGTCGACGGGCGTCGCGCCTTCGCCCAGCCGGGCGGGTTCTATGGCGGCTGGGTCACGCCGGACGTGGTCGGCCCGTTCAAGGGCGAACCCGGTACCGAGGGCTGGTAGCGGCATGTCGCCGCGCCGAATGGCCAGGGCGCTTCAGGCCTCGCCCCGTGCCGCGCGATCGCGCTAGCCGCGCAACCGGTCGATGAATGCCGCGATACCGGCGCCGATTGCCTCCGGTGAATCTTCCTGGATGAAGTGCAGGCCCGGCACGGTGATTTCCTGCTGGTTCGGCCAGCTGCGGCAGAACTCGCGCTGCGCGCCGATGAGCACGATGCCGGGGTCTGCGTTGATGAAAAGCTTGGGCGGGCTGCCGTCGCCCGCCAGCCAGCCGGCGTAATCGGCCATGAGTGCATGCACCGCCGCCGGCTCGCCGTCGAAGGGGATCTGGCGGGGCCACGACAGCGTCGGCCGGCGGCGTTCGCCGGGTTCGGCAAAGGGGCGCCGGTATTCGGCCATCTCGGCGTCGCTGAGTTCGCGCAGTATTGAGCTGGGGAGGATTCTTTCCACGAACACGTTCTTGTCGAGACAGATCGCCTCGCCGGCATCGCTGCGCATGGCCGCGAAGATATCGGACGCGTTGGGTGACCATTCGGACCAGGCCAGCGGGCGCACGAACGCCTCCATGTAGACGATGCCCTGCACGCACTCGCGGTGGCGGTTGGCCCAGTCGAAGCCCAGCCCCGAACCCCAGTCGTGTAGCACGAGGATCACGTTTTCGGTTGCGCCGAGCGCGTCGAGCAGGCCGTCCAGATAGTCGCGGTGCTCGAAGAAGTTGTAGGCGTCGGGGCCGGTGGAACCGCTGGCCTCGGAATCGCCCATGCCGATCAGATCGGGTGCGATGCATCGGCCGTATGGTTCGGCATAGGGGATGATGTTGTGCCAGAGATACGACGACGTCGGGTTGCCGTGCAGAAACACGATCGGATCGCCGGTGCCGGTCTCCACACAAGCCATACGGCAACCGTCGACCGTCACATGGCGCTTTTCGTAGGGCATGGCTTCGTCGCTCATCGACCGTCTACCGTTGGGATGACGAAATTCACCCTAGCAGAGCTGGCGTCGGCCCTACGGCGCTTATTTCAGCACACACCGTCGCTTAGTTTGGGCACGCCGAGGCCGAACAGCGGCCGCAGTTTCAGGCCGAGCATGGTGCCGCCGAGCGCGACCACGCCCCAGAGCCAGCCGTGCAGGCTGAAGGATGCGATGCCGCCGAAATAGGCGCCGATATTGCAGCCGAAGGCGATACGGGCGCCATAGCCCATCAGCACGCCGCCGATAAGTCGGGCGATCACGGTGCGCCAGGGAATATGGCTGGCGATGGAAAAACGCCCGCCGATACTCGCGGCCGTCATCGCGCCGAGGATGATGCCGAAATCCATCACGCTCGTGCGGTCGGCAAGCACGGGCTTGTCGAGCACGCCGGCGTGCAGTTCGGACCAGTAGAACCATTGGCCGACATCGGCACCGGTCGCGGCAACGGCCTTCGAGCCCCAGAGCGCGAAGGCGCTGGTGATGCCCCAGGGTTTGCCGCTGGTCCATAGCGTGAGCGCATTGAGTACGGCAAGTGCGATGGCGCCCGCCCACAGCGGCCACGCGCCGCGCAGTATCCGCGCCCAGCCGTGGGCGTGTGGCGGCGCCTGTCGACGCGGCGGGCGCAGCCGTTTTTCGATGGCGTAAGTGGCGGCAGCGATCACCGCGAAAACGCCCAGCTGCATCAAGATCGCGCCCGGATAGCCCCAGTTCGTATCGGCCAGCGATACCGTGCGCCACTGCAGGGACGGCTGCATCCAGAACGCGAAATCATGGGCAGCCCATACCGAGCCGACGATGAAGCCGGCCAGGGTGATCACGATCGAACTCTGGCCCGAGCCGACCGTATACAGCGAGCCCGAGGCACAGGAGCCGCCGAGCTGCATGCCGACACCGAACATGAAGCCGCCAACCGCTACGCCAAGACTGATCGGAAACACATAGCCCTGCAGATCGCCGCCGAACAGGGTGCTGCCGTACGCCAGCAGCGGGGCGAACAGAATGCAGGCGACGGTGAGCATGAGCAGATGCGCGCGCAGCGTCGTGCCCTGGCCGACAGCCATGAGCTGGCGAAACGCCGAAGTGAAACCGAAGCGCGCGTGATAAAGCGACACGCCCAGGCCGATGCCAATCAGAAAGAACAGGCCCTGTTCGATGCCGTGCATGGCGAACAGCCAGGCGCCGAGCAGCGCGCTTGCGCCAAGGCCGACCGTGGTCGCGCCGATCTGAGGTGCCGGCAGGTTGTGGTCCGGCGAAAGCGTTGTCTGGCTCATGGCGTTCTGCGACTGGATTACTGGAATCGAGCATAGCGCGAGACAAAACGCGCACCGTCCATGCCTCGACCCTGAAATGACGAATGCGCCGTACCGCGAAAACGATACGACGCATTCGGGTGACCGTTATCGATAGCCGATCAGGCGATGCTGTCGACTACGCCGCCGTCGACGCGCAGGGCCGCGCCGGTGGTTGCCGAGGCCTGCTCGGAGACCGCATAGACCACCATGTTGGCGACTTCCTCGACCGTGGCCGCGCGCTGGATGATGGAACTCGGACGTGCCTGCTGCACGAACTCGGCGGCGACGTCTTCCATGGGTTTGCCGCTTTCGGCCTGCTTGTCGGCGAGCATGGACTGCACGCCTTCGGAGAGCGTCGGGCCGGGCAGCACTGCGTTGACGGTCACGCCGGTGCCGGCCAGACGCTTGGCCAGACCGCGCGAGACCGACAGATTGGCGGTCTTGGTCATGCCGTACTGGATCATTTCGTCGGGGATGTTGAGCCCGGACTCCGACGACATGAAGATCACGCGGCCCCAGCCGGCCTCGACCATGGCCGGCGTATAGGCACGCGACAGGCGCACGCCGGACATGACGTTCACGTCGAAGAACTGCTGCCATTCGTCGTCCGGGATCTCGTAGAAATCCTTGGGCCCGAAGATGCCCAGGTTGTTGACGAGAACATCCACCCGCGGCTCGGCCTCGACCACCGTGTTGCAGCCTTCGGCGGTGCCGAGATCGGCCGCAATGCCGCGTGCATCCGTGCCCGGCACCGCCTCGCGCAGTTTGTCCAGTGCCGTATCGACGCGATCCGGCTTGCGGCCGTTGAGGATGACGGTCGCACCGGCGCGCGCCAGGCCGGTGGCAATGGCGAAGCCGATACCGTGCGTCGAGCCGGTGACCAGCGCCGTTTTGCCGTTGAGTTCGATCTGCATGGTTGTGTCCTGAAGTATTGAAAGCGTTGTGGGTTGGAAAATGCGTTGGGTCGCGGGCCGATCAAGTCCTGCTGCGGCGCTCGACCAGTTCGATACGAATCCCCGTGGGCGATTCCACGAACAGCCGTCGCTCGGCGAGCTCGTCGATACGGCTTGTCGCGTAGCGATAGCCCCCGGCCTGCGCGCGCCGCCGCGCGGCCTCGATATCCGCAACCGCAAAAGCGACGTGGTCGATCGTTTCTGCAGGTGCATGCTGGTGATCGCCGGCGGTACCGCCGGGGATCAGATGCACCAGCGGCGTATCGCCCGCGTAAAGCCAGTCGCCGGGAAAGCCGAAATCCGGTCGATAGCCGGGCCGCAAGCCCAGCAGATGCCGGAAGAACTGTCGGTGGCCGGCGAGATCCCCGGTGCGTAGCGTCGCGTGGTCGAGCGTGACGGCCACCGCAGTTGCCGCCGGCGACGTCTCGTGGTTTGCGCTATCGCTCATGTGCGTAGTTTGGGCTTTGTTAGCGGCGGCGAGAACGGGCGTAATCGCCAAGGGTTTATTGTGCTTTGTGCAATAATCGCGGCCTTGCCGATGCCTGCCGCGTGCGGCAGGCCGCGACGCGGGCCAAACGGGAGTGCACAAGTCGATGGCGGACCAACTCATTCAGATGCGTGTCTTCGTGCAGGTGATCGACGCCGGCAGCCTGTCGGCCGCGGCCCGTGAGCTCGGACTGTCGCCGGCGGTGGTGAGCCGGCGTCTGGCTGCGCTGGAAAAACGCCTTGGCGTGCGCCTGATCAATCGCACCACGCGCAGCCTCTCGCTCACCGACGAGGGCGCGGATTTTCAGGCGCGGTGTCTGCGTATCCTGGCCGAGATCGAGGACGCCGAGGCCCAGGCCGCAATCGGCGCACGGGCGGCCAGCGGCGAGTTGCGGGTGACCACCTCGGTTGCGTTTGCCCGTCGCCTCGCGCCGCTGCTGCAGGATTTCCAGCGCATCCACGACGGCCTGCGCGTGCGCCTGCATGCCAGCGACGCGGTGGTGAACATCGTCGATGGCGGCTTCGACCTGGCCGTGCGTTTCGGCGCGCTTGCCGATTCCAGCCTGATCGCTCGCGAGGTCGCGCCGAACCGGCGTGTGCTCTGTGCCGCGCCGTCCTATCTGGATCAGCGCGGGCGCCCGGCCAGTCCGGACGAACTCGTGCACCACGACTGCGTGCTGATGGGGGACCCGCCGCCGACGACCTGGCAGTTCGCGGACGGCACCAGCGTGCGCGTGGGCGGCCGCTTTACCACGAACGACGGCGAAATCGCCCATCTCTGGGCGCTGCAGGGGGCCGGGCTGGTGCTCAAATCGATCTGGGACGTGCAGGCGGATCTCGCGAGCGGGCGTCTGGAAACGGTGCTCGATGCGCATCCGTTGCCCTGTGCGGCCATCCACGCCATGTATCCGCATCGTCGATTCGTCGCACCCAAGGTGCGTCTGTGTGTGGACTATCTGCGCGAGCGCCTGGCCGAGCAGGCGGCGGCGTTGCCCGATATGACAGCGATTCCGGCCTGAACGGGCGGTCTCGCGCGGGCGCCGGCGGCTTCTGGCGCGCTCCTTGCGTTTATTCCGGCCTCGGCTAGACTCGATTCATGGCCGCTTCGCGCTCGCGAGGGCCGATTCAACATAAACACAGGGGGCCGCCACCATCATGTTTTCCCGCATTCTCAAGACGCTCGTCGTCGCCACGCTGGTCTTTGGCTGTGCGCAGCTCGCCAGCGCGCGTACGTTTATCACTATCGGCTCCGGCTCGACCACCGGCCTCTACTACCCGACCGCCGTCGGCATGGCCAAGATCGTGAACGAGGCCGGCATCGATATTCGTGCCAACGCGCGCTCCACCGGCGGCTCGGTGTTCAACGACCGCGCGGTCGGCGCCGGCCAGCTGCAGATGGGTATTAGCCAGAACAACGTCGCCTATTACGCCTATAACGGTTCCGGCGTCGAGGCGTTCAAGGACAAGCCGATCGAGAACCTGCGCGGCGTGGCGGTGCTGTATCCGGAAACCATCCAGGTGCTGGCGCGCAAGGATGCGGATATCGACAGCCTCGACGACATGAAGGGCAAGCGGGTCTATGTCGGCGATATCGGCTCGGGCACGGAACAGGACGTGAAGAACCTGTTCGGCGCCTTCGACATGAGCATCGACGACCTGAAGGCGCCGGTGCGCGGCAGCGCCGGCAGCGCCGTGGGCCTGCTGCGCGACGGCCAGATCGACGCCATGTTCTACACCGTCGGTCTGGGCGCCTCGGCGATTACCGAGGCCGCACAGACCGCGCCGATCGAACTGGTATCGATCGCGCCCGAAAAGATCGAGGCGCTCAACGCCAAGTATCCGTTCTACACGCAGATCGACATTCCCGAAGGCACCTATCCCGACATGGGCGCAGCCACGGCCGTCACGCTCAAGGCCATGCTCGTGACCTCGTCCGAGCTGCCCGAGGAGGCGATCTATCAATTCATGAACACCGTCTTCAACGAGAATAAGGACGCCTTCTACAACGATATCCAGAACCCAAACCTGAAGAAGTACTTCACTCTCGACAGCGCGCTGGAGGGCATGTCCATCCCGCTGCACAAGGGCGCGGTGAAGTTCTTCAAGGAACAGGGCATCGAGATCAAGGATAGCCAGATGCCGCCGTCCTGATCGGTCCATAGAGACCGGATGGACGAAACCCGAACCCCGGTCGTTGCGGCCGGGGTTCTTGCGTTGCGGCGCGTGGGTGCAACCACCCGACAGCGACGACCAGGATCAGTGCAGGGATGATCGATGATTGAACACGTGAAGCCGGAAGCCGAGGACATCGTCAAGGCCAGCGAATATGGTGGCCGCGAACCGGCGATCGCATGGCAGCGCTGGCTGCTGGTCACGATTGCCGTGGGGTGGAGCCTGTTCCAGCTCTATGCGAGTTATTTCGGCACCCTCAACCCGCAGAAGATCGGCTCGATTCATCTGGCCTTCGGCTTCGCGCTCGCGTTTCTGGCCTATCCGCGCAAGGGCGGGGCGGTCGACCGTATCCCCTGGTACGACTGGCTGCTCGCGGCGGCCAGCGTGGCCAGCGCGCTGTATATCCTGTTCAACTACTACAACATCGTGGTGGTGCAGGGCGGGCTGCCCGAGCCGCGCGATATCTGGGTCGGTACCGCGCTGCTGGCGTTTCTGGCCATTGCGGCGACGCGGCTGCTCGGCCTTGCGCTGCCGATCATCGCCGCTTTGGTGGTCATTTACGGGATCACCGGGCCGGCCGGCCTCATCCCGCTCACGCCGCCGGACGTGATCTATCTGCACAACGGCTACGACTGGCCGCAGATCATCCAGCAGCTCTATATCACCACCGAGGGCATCTGGGGCACGCCGATTCAGGTGTCGGCGACTTTCGTGTTCCTGTTCGTGCTGTTCGGCGCGCTGCTGGACAAGGCCGGGGCGGGCCAGTATTTCGTCGATCTCGCCTATAGCGGGCTGGGGACGTTTCGCGGCGGGCCGGCCAAGGCCTCGGTGGTGGCGAGTCTGCTCACCGGCGTGATCTCCGGTTCGTCGACCGCGAATACGGTCACCACCGGCACCTTCACGATCCCGCTGATGAAAAAGATCGGCTACCCGCCGGTCAAGGCGGGGGCGACCGAGGTGGCCGCCTCGGTCAACGGCCAGCTGATGCCGCCGATCATGGGCGCGGCGGCGTTCATCATGGCCACCTTCATCGACATGCCGTACTCGCAGCTGATCATCCACGCCTTGGTGCCGGCGGTGCTCACCTATCTCGGGCTGCTCTACGTGGTGCATCTGGAAGCGCTCAAGCTCGGGCTGCAGGGGCTGCCGCGTTCCGAACTGCCGCCGTTCGGCAAGACCTTTATTCGTGGTGTGCACTACCTGATCCCGGTTGCCTTTCTGCTCTACGAGCTGATGTGGGCCAACCTCACTCCCGAGCGCAGTGCGCTGAACGCCACGGTGGTGCTCGCGGCGCTGATTCTGGTGCAGGAAGTGGTCAAGGGGGTGCGTAGCGGCAATCTTGTTGCCGGGTTGTGGCAGGGCCTGCGCCTGATCGTGTCGGGGCTGGAAACCGGCGCGCGCAACATGACCACGATCGCGATCGCCACGGGTGCCGCCGGCATCATCGTCGGCATGGTCACCATGACCAATCTCGGCTACGGCCTGACCCAGGTGCTGGACGTGCTCTCGGGCGGCAATATCTGGATCGTGCTGCTGCTGAGTGCCATTACCTCGCTGATTCTCGGCATTGGCCTGCCGACCACGGCGAACTATATCGTCATGGCCGCGCTGGTGGCGCCGGTGATCGTGAATCTGTCCGGCGAGGCGGGCCTGGTCGTGCCGCTGGTGGCCATTCATCTGTTCGTGTTCTATTTCGGCATTCTCGCCGACGATACGCCGCCGGTCGGGCTGGCCGCCTATGCCGCCTCGGCGATCTCGCGGGCCGACCCCATCGCCACCGGCGTACAGGGCTTCATCTACGACCTGCGCACGGCGATCCTCCCGTTCATGTTCTTCTTCAATCCGGAACTGCTGCTGATCAATGTTGGCAGCTGGTATTACGCGGGCTGGGTGATCCTCACCGCGCTGGTCGGCATGCTCGGCTTCGTGGCCGCGACCCAAGGTTATCTGAAGATCCGCATGTACTGGTACGAGCGCCTGCTCATGCTCGTCGGTGCGCTGCTGTTGCTCAAGCCGGGCAGCTGGACCGATCTGGTCGGCATCGGCTTACTGGCCGCGGTGGTGTTCTGGCACCGCCATCGCGCCGGGGCGCCGCTGGTGCCCACGACGGGGTGATGACCGTCGCAGTGGCCGGCGTGCCGCGCCGTGCGGCCCGTCGCGGTATCCTCTCGTCGCCATGAACACGGTCACGCCGAATATCAGCTCCAGCGCCAGCGAAGCCGATCGGCGCTGGATGCAGCACGCGCTGGCGCTGGCGCGCCGTGCCGAGGCCGCGGGCGAAGTGCCCGTGGGCGCGGTGGTGGTACGCGACGATCGACTGCTCGGCGAGGGCTGGAATTGCCCGATTGCCGAACACGACGCTACCGCCCATGCCGAGATTCGTGCGTTGCGGGCCGCCTGTGCCGCGGTCGGCAACTACCGGCTGCCCGGCGCCACGCTTTACGCCACGCTGGAGCCCTGTGCGATGTGTGCGGGCGCGATCGGCCATGCCCGTATCGAGCGGGTCGTCTACGGTGCGGACGATTTTCGCGCCGGGGCGGTCCATTCCATCTTTTCGGTGTTGGACGAAGCACGCCTGAACCACCGCGTGGCCCATGTCGGCGGCGTGTTGGCCGAGGAGAGTGCGGCGCTTCTGCGAGCCTTTTTCCGCGCCCGCCGCGAAGCGCGCTGAGACGGTCGTAAAAAAGGCCTGCGCAGGGCGCGACGACAGTGATAGCCTGCCGCCCATGAACAAGCAAAAGACATGGCGCGTCGCGGTTCTGCCCGGCGACGGTATCGGCCCCGAGGTCATGGCTCAGGCCACGCGTGCGCTCGAGGCGCTCTGTGAGAAGGAGCCGGACCTTTCCATCGAATGCGAGACCTTCGAATGGCCGTCGCATGCCTGGCACGAAAAGCACGGCGAAAGTGCGCCGGCGGATTATCTCGACCAGCTGGCCGCTTTCGATGCGATTCTGCTGGGTGCGCTCGGCGACCCCGGCCCGATCGACGACCCCAACCGTTATCTGCTTTCGGATGCCGTGTCGCTCGGGCCGCTGCTGCAGATTCGCAAGCACTTCGACCAGTGGGCCTGTGAGCGCCCCTGTCGGCCGTTGCCGGGCGCGCCGCAGTTCCTGGCGGACCCGCGGGCGAAGGATATCGACATGCTCGTCATTCGCGAGAACAGCGAGGGCGAGTACGTGAACCAGGGCGGGCGACAGGCGGTGGGCACGCCCAACGAGATCGCCACCCAATTGGCGCTGTTCACGCATCGTGCGACCGATCGCATCATTCGTCACGCCTTCGAGCAGGCGCGGATGCGCGCAGAGGAGCGCAAGGCCGAGGGCCGGACCCGCCGCTTCGGCCGCGACGAACGCGAAAGCCAGGTCTGCGTGATCACCAAGCGCAATGCCCAGGCGCACTGGGGCGACATGTATACCGAGATCTTCGCGCGCATCGCCACGGAGTATCCGGACGTTGCCACCCACCACGAGCTGGTGGACGCGGCCTGCATGAAGTTCGTCAGTCATCCGTGGATGTTCGACGTGGTGGTGGCTTCGAACCTGCATGGCGACATCCTCACCGACCTTGCGGCCGTGCTCAACGGCGGCATGGGCGTATCGCCGTCGTGCAACGTCAATCCGGCGGATCGCTCGCGCCCGCCGATGTTCGAGCCGACCCACGGCAGCGCGCCGGATATTGCCGGCAAGAACATGGCCGGTCCCACCGCCATGCTGCTGACCACGGCCATGATGCTGGACTGGATGGGCGTGGAAGATCCGAGCGCCGCGCGGGCGGCCAACCGACTGCGCGACGCCGCATCGGCGGATCTGCTCGCCCACGGCCAGGAGCGCCGGGCGACCGACGCCATCGGCACGGCGATCATCGAAGGCTTCTGAAGCCGCGGGCGGGGTGGTCGCCCAGCGTGTCGCTGCGCGATCGGCCCGTCTGCGCGCGGTGCTTTAGCACGCAAGGCCTGACGGGCAATCGACGGGGTGTTCACGCAGTGATTGAATCCCCCGTTCATCAGGTCTAGTCTCGCGCGAAGCGCCATCACGAACACCATCTGGAGAACCGCCATGACGGCAAACCGCCCCGGCCACCTGTCCCCGCTGCTCAAGCAGGCCACCCGCGTCGAAGTCGAACGCGGTGAAGGCTGCTATCTGTACGCGAAGGACGGCCAGCGCTATCTGGACTTCACCGCCGGTATCGGCGTGACCAGTACCGGCCATTGCCATCCCAAGGTCGTGGCGGCCGCCCAGGAACAGGTCGGCAAGCTGATCCACGGTCAGTACACCACGATCATGCATCAGCCGATTCAGGATCTGTCCGCGCGCCTGGGCGAGAAGATGCCCGGCGATATCGACGCGGTGTTCTATGCCAGTGCCGGCACCGAAGCGGCCGAGTCGGCCATGCGCCTGATGCGTCACGCCACGGGTCGCCCGAATATCGTGGTTTTCCACGGCGGTTTTCATGGCCGCACGATGGGTTCGGCCTCGATGACCACCTCCGGCACGGCCTACACCGCCGGCCTGCAGCCGATCATGGGCGGCGTGGTCGTGGCGCCGTTCCCGAACAGCTATCGCTATGGCTGGTCCGAGGAAGAGGCCACCGATTTCTGCCTGCGCGAACTGGACTACATCCTGCAGACGATCAGCGCGCCGGGCGATACCGCCGGCATGCTCATCGAGCCGATCCAGGGCGAGGGCGGTTTCATTCCGGCCAATACCCGGTTCATGCAGGGTCTGCGCGAGCGCTGTGACCACCACGGCATGCTGCTGGGCATGGACGAAGTCCAGGCCGGCTATGGCCGTTCCGGCAAGTTCTGGTGCCATAGCCATTTCGACGTGCAGCCGGATATCGTGGTTACGGCCAAGGGCCTCGCGAGCGGCTTTCCGCTGTCGGCCTGTGCCGCGCCGCAGGCGATCATGGAAAAGGGCTGGCCCGGTTCGCAGGGGGGCACCTACGGCGGCAACGCCGTGGCCTGTGCCGCCGCACTGGCCACTCTCGACGTGATCGAGGGCGAAGGCCTGGTCGACAACGCCGCCGCCCAGGGCGCCCATCTGGGCGAACGCCTGAACGCGATCAAGGACAAGGATGCCGGCATCGGCGACGTGCGCGGCAAGGGCCTGATGGTAGGCGTCGAGTTCACCAAGGACGGCAAGCCCGACGGCGACCGCGCCGGCGCGGTCGCGGCCGCCTGCGAAGAGCACGGCCTGCTGCTGCTGCGCTGCGGGCCCGGCAAGCAGGTGGTGCGCTTCTTGCCGCCGCTGGTGGTCAGCCGCGAACAGATCGACGAAGGTGCCGACATCTTCGCCAAGGCGGTGGAGGCCACGGCATAGCCGCGCGAGCGCTTGAATGCTCAAAAGCCGCCATCCCTGGATGGCGGCTTTTTTTATGGTTGGCGCATGGCCGCCTGTACCCGAACCCCAAGGACGGTGCGCAATTAAACGCTAATGCGCGCAAATTACCGGCGTTTGCCGATGTATCGCTCGATCGCTGCTGCAATCTGCAACCGGGCCCGTAGCCTTAGGTCGACCCCGTCGAGCTATCGCACGCAACCGTGCAAGGGCCGCCTCAGGAGCCAAGGCGCGTGTTCAGTAGCCGTACAAGACCGGTAACCTGCACGTGATGCATTGCGCGAATAGTTCACGGGCGTGCTTACGTGAGCTTAACGCGCCTGTGTCGGGTTATCCGATTCACGCCAGCCGTTGGTTGGCGTAGCCGGCTTGGGCAGCAGGAGAAACCCTGGACCGATCACCGTTAGCACAAGCCATGAACGCCTCGGCGACGTCTGTCGGTGCGCGCGTCGCCAGACTGACGCAGACAAAGATCACGGTACTCATGGGCAGTCCCCACACCCCGCTGGGCAAGCCGAAGAAGTCGACGCCGCTGACCTCGCTGACGAGCACGCCGAGGCCGGTGATCACCACACTGGCAAGCACGCCGGTCGCCGTGCCGCGGCGCCAGAAAAACGCGCCGATGATGGCAGGCACGACCACCACCAGCCCGGCCGAAGCCGCAACCGAGAGCACCACGATCAGATCGAGCCTGAGCTGGGCAAACACGAACGCGGCCAGCGCGATTACCGGGATCACCCACTGACCGACCTTGAGCTGAGCGCGCTCGGAAACGTCGGCCCGGCGGTTGGCGTACACGTCGCGCGCCAGCATCGAGGACAGCGTCAGCATGATCGAGTCGATGGTCGATACCGCCGCGGCGAGAATACCCACCATCACGATCACGGCCAGCACCGGCGGCACGAAGTCCGAGCCGAGCAGCGTCGGGGTCGCCTGGTCCGGATTGGCAAGCGCCGGGAACGCCACGATTGCGGCCAAGCCCCAGATCACCGCGACCAGCGTGTAGATCAGGCCGAAGACCATGAAACCGAGAATCAGGCGTCGCATCGCCGTCAACGAGGCCGGCATGAACAGCCGCTGGCTGACCTGCGGGTTCGACAGGCTGAAGAAGAACCACGGCATGGTCAGCCCGACAAACGTCAACAGAGTGAACCGGCCGCTGCCGGGCACCGCCAGCGCTTGCGGATGATCGCGCGCCAGCGTGGCAAACAGGGCGCCGAATCCACCCAGCGCTTCGACCACGACGATCGCGACCAGCGTGGCCGCCACGATCATGAACGCCGCCTGCAGCGCATCGGTCCACATCACCGAACGGATGCCGGAAATCCAGGTGAACACCACCGCCAGCGCGGTCGCGACCACAGTACCGGTGGTAAACGAAATCGCGCCGTCGGTCATGCCGGATAGCAGATAGCCGACGCCCGCGAGCTGTACCGCGGCGTAGGGGATGAGAAACAGGCAGCTCGTGAGCGTGACCACCACTGACACCGCCCGGCTTTGATACCGGTGGCCCAGCATCTCACTGGGCGTAACGAAGCCGTAGCGGCGGCCGGCCGCCCAGAAACGCGGCCCGAATACCGAAATCAGCGACACGCCGGCGAAATAGACGATCTCGAAGCCGAATGCGCCGATGCCGCCGGCGTAGGTGAGTCCGGCCAGGCCGACGAGCATGAAAGCGCTGTAGGTGGTCGCGCTGTAGCTGAGCGCGGAAACCATGCCGCCCATGCGCCGGCCACCCAGAAAATAGGCGCTCATATCGCTCGCCGCACCGGAGCGCGAGGCCCAGGCGGTGGCCAGCGCGATCACCAGATAGACGCCGATGGCGAGCCAGATCAGGCCACTACTCATCGCGTTCTCGATCGTCGTTAAAATCGCGCGTGATCAATACGTTGACGGCCAATACGGCGATTCCGACCAGGGTCCAGACCAGAAAACTGCCATACCACGCATGAACGTCGCGAAGCGGCCCGTAGGGCAATACAAAGGCTACGACAACCAGGGCCCAGACGGCCCATATCCAGCGGCTTGTTCGCATTGCACCCTCGTGCGTTGCACGTCCAGCGGCCCACCATACAGGCACGACAAGCCAGCGACCGCTTTGCCGGGCAGGCTGCCGAAATTCCCCGCTATCGAGTAGTCCGCTTGACCGCGATATTCGCGAGCCGAGTCGAGAGTCAGGCACTTCGTTGTGCGCGACTATCGACACACGGCCGCACAGCCATCCTCTGCGTGTTCGTTGCCCTGCCCGAACCAGAACAGACCGGCGGCCAGCCCGATGCCGGCAAAGATCAGTACGGCCATTTGCAACGAGGCGATGCTGATCAACAGACCAAACACGGGCGCGCCGGCCGTTTGCCCGACGGCGATGGTCAGAAAACCGACCATCAAACCGGTGCCCGGCCGGTTCGGCAATGCCGAGGTGCCCCAGATCAGATAGACGCCGGTGAGCATGACATAGGCGATGCCGAACAAGGCGCCGCCAATCAACGTTAGCACGGGCGTGGTGAAACTCAGCCCGGCCATCGCGATGCCGACGCTCAACACTCCAAGGAACAACCGGTGGACGACGTTGAGACCAAGCCGAGCGACCAGCCAGCCGGCTGCTGCGCCGCCGACACCGGCTGCGCCGATCGCGATCCAGAGCAGGCCGATGCCGCGGGTGGACCAGTCCAGCCGGGCCGTGGCGATTTCACCGCCGAATGACCAGAGCGCGGTGCTTGCCGCGCCCATGAGGAAAGACGCGCCGACCAGGCGCAGGAGATTGGCATGCAGCGGCGGTAACCCGCTGCGCTCGCCGGGCCGCGCCCGCGCCGTGTTGGCCGGCAGCGAAACCATGGCCACTACGGCCAACAGGAAAGCGGTGGCCGCAAAGGCCGCGAAAACGGTCCGCCAGTTCTGGCCCATGACCAGCGCGACCGGTCCTGACAGGGCAACGCCGGCGCTCGTGCCGGCGTTGATCAGAGTGTTGGTTGCGTCCTGCCGCGCGTCGGCGACGGCATGGGCAACCGCATCCGCCATTGGTGGAGATGCCAGGCCCGTGCTCGCGCCGGCCAGTATCACGAAGACCGCGAGCCACGCCGACGACGAGGCCGCGGCGATGCCGAGCATGCCCGTCCCGGCGACGAGCGCGGCCGCCACCGCGACGGCGCGAGCGCCAACACGCTCGGACATGCGTGCCGACATGACGATGGCCAGACAGTACGCGAAGAACGCGCCGCCGGAGATAACCCCGGCCAGGGTCGAGGACAGCGCCAGATCGCCGCGGATCTGGGGCAGGAACAGGCCAAAGGCGAAGCGCGCAAAGCCGTAACAGACCGCGATAAGCCCGAAACCGGTAGCGCCTACGCGCACCGCAGGGGTCATTGCTGTTTCCTTGCGGCGATGAGCTGTCGGGCACAGACGCGGGCGGACTCGATCACCTCTGTACCGCGATAGGTCGCTGCCGTGGTCGCGCCCTCGAAAAGCGCCAGAATCTGGTCGGTAAGCGCCTCGTCGACCACGCCGGTTTCGAGCGTGACGAGGTCAGAAATCGCGGTATGCAATCGCGCGTGATAACCGGCGACGCAGCGCTCGATTTCTGGCGTCTTGCCTCCGGTCTCGGCGTAGGCACGAAAAAAAAGGCAGCCGCGCGCGCCTTCCTGCTCGGCCCAAGCGGTCAGCGAAGCGAACAGCGCGTCGGTGCTGGAAAAATCGACGTGTGCGAAGAATCGCCGCCCGCGCTCGGCGAGCACCGTGGCCATGAGCACGCTCTTGCTGGTCGCATGTTTGTAGACCGTACGGCTCGATAGCCCGGTCTCCTTGATCAGGCGCCCCATGCCGGTGGCGTTGAAGCCGTTACGGTCGAAAAGACGTTCGGCGGCGACGAGTAGTCGTGTATCGATATCCATGCTGCCAATGTAAAACGGTCGTTTTACATATTCAACACGCGCTCGTACTACCCGCCTCGAACCGGCTGATCGCCTGCCGACAGGTTCGCTGGCTCGAGCAGCCTGCCCATGGCATCGAAGATCGCCGTCATCGATGCGGGTTCGCGGCCGGGACCGCCGGCGCAGTGCCCCCAGTCAGAGGCCAGAACGCGGCATTCGGCATTGTGGATGCCGGCCGCGTCGGTGGCGGCGTCCTCGGCAGTGAAATACAGGTCGGTGCGCGACGGCATGAGGATCGCACGGGCGCGAATGGCGGCGAGCGCGGCGCGGGTGTCGCCGGCGAACGCGGGCATGGCGGCGATATCGCCACGTTGCCAGGTATCGAGCATGGCGAGCAGATCGAACGCGTTCTGGGCCAGATGATCGGCCTCCCAGTGATCGAGCAGGGCGTCCACGCTGTCGAAGCCGAGCGCGCGATAGAGACCGTCGCGAAAGAAACGCTGTGAATAGGCCCAGCCGGCATAGACCCGCGCGAAGGCACGCAGCCCGCGCGTGGGCGTTTCGCCGTGCTCGATGGCCGGGTCCGCCCTCACCGCGGCTTTGACGCCCTCGAGAAACAGCGCGTTATGCGGATAGCAGTGCGCCGTTGCGCAGACCGCCAGTATGGCGTCCACGTGCTGTGGATACAGCGCCGCCCATTGCAGCGCCTGCATCCCGCCCATGGACCAGCCCGCGACCAGGCGCGGTGGGGCGTCGGCGAAGCGTGCGGCGATGAGCTGTTTTTGGGCCCGCACGTTGTCGGCGAGCGTGATCGCGGGAAAGGCGCCATCGCGCTGCGCGGCGTCGGCATTGCTCGGCGAAGTCGATTCGCCGTTGCCGAACAGGGCCGGGACGACGAGGCAGTAATCGCCGTCCGCGAGTGGGCTGGCCTCATGCTCGCCCCAGGTGCGATTGCTGGCCATCGCACCGCCGTAGTGCGTGGGCAGCACCACGAGGTTGTCCCGGTTCGCGTTCAACGTGCCGCGTGCGAGATAGGCCAGCCGGGCGTCGTGCATAACCGCGCCGCTGTCGAGCGCGAAGTCGCCGAGCTCGAAATAGTCTTCAACCCATTGTTCATCCGTCATTTTTAGTCTCGCTGGCTGTTCTGTCTCTGAGCGGTTATCGGCATTAAATATACAGGCTGGCATGTATATTGTAAGTCCTGGTGCGGTACGCGGCGTGGCTGCGTTCGAGGTGCGGGGCGATGCCGCTCTGCCGTTGCATACCGAAACCAAGGATCGAGTCGATGGGAAATGTCGTGGATACCGCTTCGCTGCAGGCGAGTCTTGCAGAACAGGGCGTGAAATACGCGATGGCCAGCTACGTGGATATCCACGGCTGTGTGAAGGGCAAGTTCGTGCCGCTGGATCATCTGGACAACATGTTCGCAGGCAGCGAGCTGTATACCGGCGCCGCGCTGGACGGCGTGCCGCAGGATATTTCCGACAACGAGGTCGCGGCCATGCCGGATGCCGCCACCGCCACCGTCTGCCCCTGGGATAACCGGCTGGCCTGGTTCGCGGGCGACCTGCATCTGGACGGGGCGCCGTTCGAGGCCTGCTCCCGCACCATTCTCAAGCGCCAGCTCGAACGCGCGAAGGCGTTGGGTTTCACTTTCAATCTCGGTATCGAGACCGAGTTCTTCCTGTTTCGCGAGACTGAAGACAGCGGCTTCGCGCCGCTCAGCGAACGCGATTCGCTGGCCAAGCCCTGCTACGACCCGCGCGGGCTGATGGACAACCTGCCGGTCATCGACGAGCTGGTGGAGGCCATGAACGGCCTGGGCTGGGATGTCTATTCCTTCGACCACGAGGACGCCAACGGCCAGTTCGAGACCGATTTCAAGTTCGCCGACGCACTGACCATGTCGGACCGTTTCGTGTTCTTTCGCATGATGGCCAACGAGATCGCCCGCAAGCACGGCGCCTTCGCGAGCTTCATGCCCAAGCCGTATTCGGACAAGACCGGCAGCGGCGCCCACTACAACATGTCGCTGGCCGACGCCGAGACCGGCGAGAACCTGTTCGCGCCCGACGCCGGGGACCCCTTTGGCTGTGGCGTCTCCGAGCTGGGCTACCAGTTCATCGCCGGCGTGCTCAAGCATGCGCGGGCGATCAGTGCGGTGATCGCCCCGACCGTGAACAGCTACAAGCGCCTGGTCCGCCAGGGCAGCATGTCCGGCTCCACCTGGGCGCCGGTGTTCGCCTGCTACGGCAACAACAACCGCACCAACATGATCCGCATTCCCGGCGTGGGCTCGCGCGTGGAATGCCGTGCGGCGGATATTGCATGTAATCCCTATCTGGGCGCGGCGCTGGTGCTAGCGGCCGGTCTCGAAGGCATCGAGAACGCCATGGATGCCGGCGAGCCGCACCGCGAAAACATGTACCGCTACAGCGATGCCGAGATCGACGAAATGGGCGTAACCATGCTGCCGCGCACGCTGGGCGAGGCGATCACCGATTTCGCTGCCGACCCGCTGGCCCGCGAGGTCTTCGGCGAGGCCATGTTCGGCGCCTATGTCGATTTCAAGCAGGCCGAGTGGGAGAGCTATCACACCGCCGTGTCGCGCTGGGAAATCGAACGCTATCTCAAGTTTTTTTGAACCGTTTTTGTCGAGGCCACTGAATCATGAACCGGGAGAAGATACCGATGCACCTGAAGAAACGCCTGATGATCGCCTGCGTGGCGATCACACTCACCGCCCTGAGCCTGGGCAGCGCCCAGGCCGCCGAAAAACGCGATTCGTTCCGGATCGCCTGGACGATCTATGCCGGCTGGATTCCCTGGGACTATGTGAAGACGTCCGGGATCATGGATAAATGGGCCGACAAGTACGATATCGATGTCGAAATCGTGCAGATCAACGACTACATCGAATCCATCAACCAGTACACCACCGGCCAGTTCGACGGCGTGGTAGCCACCAGCATGGATGCGCTCTCGATTCCCGCCGCTTCCGGTGTGGATACCACGGCATTGATCGTCGGCGACTACTCCAACGGTAATGACGGCATCGTCTCCAAGGACGCCGAATCGGTGGCCGATCTCGAGGGCGAGACGATCAACCTGGTGCAGCTGTCGGTGTCGCACTACCTGCTGGCCCGTGCGCTGGAAGAAAACGGCCTGTCCGAACCGGACGTCAACCTGGTGAACACGTCGGACGCCGATATCGTCGCCGCTTTTCAGGGCAACACTGTGCGTACGGTCGTCACCTGGAACCCGCTGCTGAGCACGGTCGCGGAAACGCCGGGCGCGCATGAAATCTTCGATTCCAGCCAGATTCCGGGCCATATCAAGGATCTGACCTTGGTGAACACCGAAACGCTGGAAGCCAACCCGGCGCTCGGCAAGGCGCTGGTCGGTGCCTGGTACGAAATGATGGCCGATCTCGGCGCCGATACCGACAAGGGCCGCGAGATCCGTACCTATCTGGGCGAGGCCTCCGGTACCGACCGCGAAGGTTATGAAGCGCAGCTCGACGGCATGAAGATGTTCTGGACGCCGGATGCGGCGATCGAATTCATCTCCAGCGACGAAGCGTTCGATGCCATGGACAGCGTGCGCCAGTTCTCCTTCGAGAAGGGCCTGCTGGGCGAAGGCGCGCGCAGCGCGGACTTCGTGGGCATTGAATTCCCCAACGATCGGATGCTCGGCGACGAGAACAACGTCAATCTGCGCTTCGATACCACCTATATGCAGATGGCCGCCGACGGCGCGCTCTAGTCCACGGCGTGCATGACCCGCGGGCGGTCTGCACGAATGCCGGCCGCCCGTCTTGCGTGCAAGCGCCGCCCTTGTCGATGATGACGCCATGAGACGCACCCCCGAACAGGCCGAACAGACCCGGCTCAAGGTCATCGATGCCGGCCTGCGGCTGTTCAGCCAGTCCGGCTATTCCGGCACCACGCTGGCCATGATCGCCAAAGAGACGGGCATGAGCCGCGGCCCGATCTACTGGCATTTCCAGAACAAGGACGAACTCTTCGAGGCGGTGATCGCCTATTCGCAGACGCCGTTACAGCGGCTCGTGACCGCCGCGAGCGCGAACACGCCCGACCCGGTCGCGCGCATGAGCGCCTTCATCGAAGGCTGGTTCGATCTGCTGGTGCGCGACAAGCGCCACCGCCAGTCGTTCGAGATCCTCATGAACAAGACCGAGCTCACCCAGCGCATGGCGCGTACCGTGCGCCGTGAGCGTCAGCTCACCCGTTCGATCATCGAACTGTTCGAAACGCTCGTCGACGATGCGCGGGCACAGGGGCTGTTACCCGAGGGCGATCCCGCCGACCTGCTGGCGCTGCAGACCTATACCTATCTCATGGGCGTGACCCAGACCTGGCTGTTCTCGCCGCGGCTGTTCTCACTGCGCGAGCGCAAGGATTATTTCCACCGCAAATGCCTGGCCACGCTGTTCGACAGCGCAGCCACCGCGGCCAAGCCGGAACAGACCGCCAGCGGCTGACGGCCCCACGCTGGCCAGCCCGGTGTTCGCGCTGTCATCGTCCGTTGATGCCGGGGACCGCAACCTGTCATGTGGCGCCGGCAGGGTAAGCGAATCCGAACACGCACGGGGGATTCCATGGGACGCTCTTTCCAGGCGACGCGCGCGCTTTGCCTGCTCGCCACGGCGCTTTTTTGCTGTTTCGCGACCGGCGCCCATGCGCAGTCGTCCATTCTCATCAACGAACTGGATGCCGATACGCCCGGCACCGATAGCGCCGAGTTCGTCGAACTCAGCGACGGCGGAGCGGGCAATACCCCGCTGGATGGCCTCGTGCTGGTCTTCTACAACGGGAGCAACGACGAAAGCTACGCGGCCTTCGATCTCGATGGCGCGGTGACATCCGACAACGGTTACTACCTGCTCGGCAATGCCGGGGTGGCGGGCGTGACCACGACCTTCGGCGGCAACGGCCTGCAGAACGGGCAGGACGCGATTGCACTCTATATGGGCGACGCGGACGATTTCCCCAGCGGTACCGCGGTGACGACCGACAATCTCGTCGATGCCGTGGTCTATGGCACCAGCGACAGCGACGATCCCGAACTGGCGGTTCTGCTCGCCGAGGGCGCGCCGCAGCTCGACGAGGCCGCCAACGGCGACAAGGACAACGAATCCCTGCAGCGCATGCCCGATGGCAGCGGCACGGGCCGCGACACCACCACTTTCATGGCCGCGCCGGCTACGCCGAACGCCGAAAACGGCAGTGGCGGCGGGGCTGGCACGCCGGGCGACGATGACGGCATACTCGATGATGCCGTCACCGGGCTGCGGATCTACGATATCCAGGGCGCCGCGCATGTTTCGCCACAGGCTGGCAACGCCGTGGCCGGCGTGCCCGGCGTGGTGACCGCCGTGACCGGCAACAGCTTCTATTTTCAGGATCCGGCGGGCGATGGCGACGACGCCACCAGCGATGCGGTGCTCGTATTCACCGGCGGCACGCCAACGCGCTTCGACGGCTCGCCGGTGGCTGTGGGCGACGTGGTCGAAGTGGCCGGCACCGTCACGGAGTTCTATCCCGGCGGCGACGAAACCAACCTGCCGACCACCGAAATCGTGACCGGCAGCGACGGCAGCACGCGCCTGATCGCCGATCCGGGCGCGGTATTCGACGCCACCGAGATCACGCCGGTGACGATCGGCCAGGGCGGCCGCCCGGCGCCGAACGCGATCATCGACAACGACACCGACGGCAACGTAACCGACGACGCCGACACAGTCTTCGACCCGGCCGAGGACGGCCTCGATTTCTATGAAAGCCTCGAGGCCATGCGCGTGCGCGTCGCCCAGGGCATGGCCGTCGGCCCGACCAGCGATTTCGGCGAGATATTCCTGGTGCCGGATGCCGGCGCGAACGCAACCGGCATCAATGCCCGCGGTGGCATCACGCTGGTCGAGCGCGGCGAAGGCGTCGACTACAACCCCGAGCGCATCCAGATCGACGACACGCTGCTCGACGACGCGATGCCGGCCGTGAATGCCGGCGCGCTGTTCAGCGAGGTGGTCGGCGTTCTCGGCTACGGTTTCGGCAATTTCGAGATCCTGCCCGACACCCTGGTCGAGCCGCAGCCGTCCGCGCTGTCGCGCAGCGATATCGGCGTGCTGGCCCGCGGCGACACGCTGAGCGTGGCCGGCTACAACGTCGAGAATCTCGACCCCAACGACGACGATGGCGATACCGACGTGGCCGACGGCAAGTTCGAGGCGATCGCCGCACAGATCGTGGAACGCCTCGGTGCGCCGGACATCGTGGCCCTGCAGGAAGTCCAGGACAACGACGGCTCGGCCGGCAGCGCCATTCCCGAGGGCGGTTCGGCCGCCGATCTCGTGGTCGACGGCGACGAGACCCTGGCGCGGCTCGCGGATGCGATCGTCGATGGAGGCGGGCCACGCTACGACTATGCTGAAGTGGCCCCCGAAGCACTGGCCGACGGCGGTCAACCGGGCGGCAATATCCGCGTCGCCTATCTCTATGACGCGAGCCGCGTGACCCTGGTCGAGGGCAGCAACGGCGCTGGCGACGCCACCACCGCAACGGCGGTGTCCGCCGACGCCGACGCCCGGCTGGCGCTCACGCTCAACCCCGGGCGCGTCGCGCCGACCGATCCCGCTTTCGACAACAGCCGCAAGCCTGTGGCGGCGCTGTTCGCTTTCCGCGGCCAGCGCGTGCTGCTGGTCAACAATCACTTTTCGTCGAAGGGCGGCAGCTCGCCGCCGTTTGGCACACTACAGCCGTACGTCAACGGCTCCGAAGACGAGCGCATGGCCCAGGCCGCAGTGGTCAACGCGTTCGTGGACGACGCGCTCGCGGCGGTGCCCGAAGCGCGCATCGGGCTGGTCGGCGACTTCAACGAGTTCGGTTTCCTGCCGCCGCTGAAAACGCTGACCGGCGCCGACGACGGCGCGCCGGTCGTCTCCGATCTGCTCGATACGCTGGATGCGACCGCGCGCTATACCTATGTCTTCGAAGGCAATTCCCAGGCGCTTGATCACTTCTTCGTCAGCCCCGCCTTGGCGGCCGCGGCCACGGTGCAGGTCGCGCATGTGAACGCCGAGTTCGCCGGTGAGGTCAGCGATCACGATCCGATCGTGGCGAGCTTCGGTCTGTCGACGGGCGATGCGGGCGATGCGGGCGATGCGGGCGATGCGGGCGACGAGGGTGACATCGCTGACGACGACAGCGACGGTGGCTCGGGCGGCTGCACGCTGGGCAATGGACGCGACGCCAGCCTCGCGCTCTTGCTGTGCGCCGCGATCGTCACGCTCGGCTGGCGTCGTCGCCGTCGCGTGCCGGCACACGACGCCTTCTGAGAGCGTACCGCAGCGGCTCAATCGCGCCGCGCCGAGCGGTGCATGTCGCGGTCGCGGTGACGGCGGGCGTGCGCGCGTCGCGCCTCGCGGCTGTCGTGGCGCCCATGCGTGGCGTGCCGCGCCCGATGGTCATAGCCGTGATGATCGCGGTGACCGCGTTTGGCGCGACGGGCTTCATGCGCACGCCGCACGGCTTTGGCGTGCTGTCGGGCGCGGCGCTCCCGATAGAGGTCGCGGCGCACGGCCTCGCGGTGGTGCCGGTCGTAACGCGAATCGTGACGATAGACGGGACGCGGGTCGTAGCGGCGATCATGGTGGTAGTCGTTGTGCACGACATGGCCCACGCGGTAGCCGTTCGCATAGCGCCCCTGTCCGTCGTAGGCGCAGCCGGCGAGATAGACGACGAGCAGCAGGCAGAGCATTTTCTTGAGCATGGCGAGTCTCGGTGACGGGCTTTGTCACGAGCGTCGCCGCGCATGCCTGAACGGCGCGTGAAAGCGGCGCGGGTCGGGTAGTGCACAACGCCTTTCGGGCCGCCAAGCGGTTGAGAATGCTTGGGCCGGGTTTGTCTCTGCGCGCTGCTACGGTCATCATACGTGCCCATTCACGGTCGAGTGGCACGCCCGCGGTGCGCGCCCACGATCCATACGCTCCCTGGTCTCTGCCGAGGAAAGACGCACCATGAATCGAGCCTGTGCTTCGCGAACGGCGTTCGACGCCCTGCGGATATTCGTTCTTTTCGTCACCATCGCGCTTGCGGTCGCAGCCCCCCAGGCTCTGGCCCAGCAACAGGGCGAGGCGCCCAGCGGCGACAACGCCAGCGAAGTGCTCCCGCTGAGCCAGCTCGCGGATCTGTTGGAAAACGACGAGACCCGCGGGCAGATTGTCGATCAGCTGCGCCAGGCCGCAGAAGGTCAGCAGGCCCAGGCGGATACTGCCTTGCCGGCGCCACCGGAAGAGGGCAGCGACCCTGCGCTCGCGCAGGCTCCCGCCGACGACGCGAGTGCGGCCACCGTCGAACAGGCGGCCGCCAGTCAGCAGCGCGTGTCGTTCGCGCGCCGCTTCGCCCAGACCACGGCCGAGTGGGCCGAGGTCATCGGCGAGCGCCTGTCGGCCACCTGGGCGATGCTGACCTCGCTCAACCAGGATCGCGGGCCGGGGCCCGAGTTCAACGCCGGTCTTTTCTTTGCCGCGGTGACCACCTTTGCTCTGGTGGCGGTTTCCACGGTGGTTGCATTCTTCGTGCTGCGCTTTCTGGCCGGCACGCTGTTCTCGGCCATCGGCCGCTTCTCGCAGCGTGCGGAAACCGGCGCCGGCGTGCTGATTCGTCGCGGCACCGCGATCCTCATGGGCATCATCGTGGACGTGGCCGTGGTGCTGCTTGCCTGCGGTGCCGGTTACATGGCCGGTCTCTACGTCTTCGGTGAGTCGGGCAGCATGGGCACGCGCGAGTCGCTGTTCATCAACGCCTTCGCCCTGATCGAGCTCACCAAGGTGGCGATCCGTGCGCTGTTCGCGGCGCGCTACGACAGCCTGCGCATACTCAACATCCCGGCCTCCATCGCGGGCTGGTGGAGCGTGCGCCTGCGCTGGTTCGTCGGCGTGATCGGTTACGGCCTGCTTGTGGTCGTGCCGATCGTGAACGTGCAGCTGTCGTTCTTTGTCGGCGCGATCGTGAGCTTTCTGCTCATGGGCGGCGCCTATCTCTACGCGCTGACCGTGATCTTCAAGCACCGCCAGCTTTTCAACGAGCGGCTCAAGCGCATGGCCGACAATGCATCGGTCGGCTTCTTCGGCGTGCTGTTCAAGCTCGCCTCCAAGCTGTGGGTGCTGCTGGCGGTGGCCTACTTCACCACGCTGTTCGTCTCCAGCCAGATCGATCCGACGGATGCCTTGCCGTTCATGCTCAATGCGACGATGCAGACGCTGGTCGCGGCGGCCGTTGGCTTCGGTATCTCCGGCATGCTTTCCAAGGCGATCGGCAAGCGAGTGACCTTCTCGGACAGCGTTCGCGAGAAGCTGCCGATGCTCGAAGCGCGGGTGAACGCCTACGTGCCGAATGCGCTCAAGGTCATCCGCGTGGTGATTCTGGTGGCCTTCGCACTGGTCGTGGCCAACGCCTGGCATCTGTTCGATCTGGGCGCATGGCTGGCGTCCGACGCCGGTTTGACCGTGGTGTCGAACCTGACACGCGTGGCGCTGGTGCTTGTGGCGGCGGCCCTGCTGTGGCTGATCGCGGCAAGCATCATCGAGCATCGCCTGAACCCGAATACCGGTGGCGGCAAGCCGACCGCACGTCAGGAAACGTTGCTGGAGCTGTTCCGTAACGCGCTGGCGATCCTGATCATCACCATGACGCTGATGATCGCGCTCTCGCAGATCGGCGTGGACATTGGCCCGCTGATTGCCGGCGCCGGCGTGCTCGGCCTGGCCATCGGTTTCGGTGCCCAGAAGCTGGTGCAGGACATCATTACCGGCGTGTTCATCCAGCTAGAGAACGCCATGAACACGGGCGACGTCGTCACCGTGGGCGGCGTGACCGGCACGGCCGAACGCCTGACCATCCGCTCGGTGTCGATCCGCGATCTGGACGGTGCGTATCACATCGTGCCGTTCTCCTCGGCGGATACGGTCACGAACTACATGCGCGAGTTCGCCTTCTTCCGCACCGAGTACGGCATCGCCTACCGCGAGGACATCGACAACGCGATCTACCACCTGCGCGAGGCGTTCGCCGAGCTCAAGGACGATCCGGTCGCGGGCGCGAACATTCTCGAAGACATCACCGTCCCGGGCGTGACCGCGCTGGCCGACAGCTCGATCAACATCCGCATCATGATCAAGACCAAGCCCGGCACCCAGTGGGGCGTCGGCCGTGCCTTCAACCGGCTGGTCAAGATGCATTTCGATCGCGCCGGCATCGAGATTCCGTTCCCGCACCAGACGCTCTACTTCGGCGAGGATCGCGACGGCAAGGCGCCGCCGGCGAACCTGCGCATCATCGAAGGCACGACCGAGGGCGGCGAGAGTGCGCCCGAGAAGGCGCGTCGCAAGGGCGACGACGCGGCGCCGGAGGAAACCGGCGACGCCCCGGCCGATACCTGATCGGCGGGCGCCACCCGGCAGATGACCCGCGGTCCTTCGGGACCGCGGGTTTTTTATGCCCGTGCGCCGTGCAGGCGGGGTCGGAAAAATTTCACGCTCCCGCGTGCCAGGAAGGCATGGGCGCGGGATGTGCGCGCGGCAGGCGTCCCGCGGGGCCCTATTGGACAGAAATTCGCCGCGGGTGTGACAGCCCTGTCACGATCGGCGTTACCGCTCTTTGTGCGCCGGTTGTCCACAGTGTTATCCCGAGGGTGTGTGCACAACAGAACGGTCTTGTGCCGCTGATGTCCGGACCCGGCAAACCGCCGGCCGTCAAGGGCTGCAGAAGACTGGTCAATATCTGATCAGCGATGGGCCAAGCCCCGTCGACAAAGCCTTCGGGCGGCTTGCCGACGGGTTTTCCACAGGCTTGTCCCACGGCGCTGTGAAAACAGTTCAGGCGGGCTGGGCTTCGGTTTCGCTCCAGTCCTTGGCCCAGCCTTCATCGGGGCGAAACATTTCATCGCCAGCATGCTGGGTGAACTCGATCGCCATGTGATCGCGGGGCAGTTCCAGATGTTCGGACACCAGATCCAGCAGGGCGACGGCGAGCTGTTCGCGCCATTCGGTCGGGCGTCCACGTCGGATGTCGCACATCAGCACCACGCCCGGCACGGGCTCTGCGTCGGCACAGCGCCACAGGCTGCCGTTGGTGAGTTCACGAAACCCGACGCTCACGCGCCGTGGGTGGTCTGCATGAGTTGTGCGTAGGTTGCCCCCCAGTTTGCCCGCCAACGCCTTCTTGGTGGCTTCGGGATATTCGGCGGGCACGTCGAGTTGCAGATAGGGCATGTCGATTCCGTTTCAAATGGTGATTTGTTCATCATCCATCGCATAGCGGCACCGGTGGTTGCAACGCATGCAGGCGTGCCCGCCCGCGGATTTGACCTGCGTCCGATCGGTCTGCGCGGCTGGCCGTTGTAAGTTCGGTGTGCCCCTGCCTTCTGGACAGAAAATAACCACATCAGGTGCAGCGCCCGTTCTGCGGGCATTACGAGTCTTCGTGCGCCGTCTATCCACAAGGTTGCCCAGAGGTCTTGGGTAAAACATGCGCGGGCCCGGCGCCGCGATTCGGCGCGCGGGCCTGGCTTTCGCATCGGTCACCCGTGGTCGCGTCGCTTGGGGTGCGCGATCGCTGCGCGCGGATACGGCACGACCAAAACCGGCGATATGACAACCGGCCGTGCCAAGCCGTCGTGATAGAATAACGATATACGTTAAAGTTATATCGGCGCGCTACAGAAGCGATCGCCGTGGTTTACCGAGGCCCTGATGTCGCAGCATTCCCCCGAAGTCGTTGGTTTTTATGACGAGCCGACGGGCAGCGTCCAGTACGTGGTGATCGACACCGCAACGAATCGCTGCGCCATCATCGATCCGGTGCTGGACTTCGACCCGGCGGCCGCGACGACCGGCACCGAGCGGGCCGACGAGATCGCAGCCTTCATACGGGCTCGGTCGCTCGAGGTTGAGTGGATTCTCGACACCCATCCACATGCGGACCACCTCTCGGCCGCCTGCTACCTGCAGACCCTGTTCGACGCCCCGCGTGCGATCGGCCGCCGGGTCACGGAGGTGCAGGCGCTGTGGAAGGACATCTACAACTTCGGCGCGGATTTCCATACCGACGGGCGGCAATGGGATCACCTGTTCGCGGCGGGCGAACGCTTTCGGATCGGCACATTGCCGGCCTACGTGATGTTTTCACCGGGCCATACGCTGGCGTCGATCACCTATGTCGTGGGTGACGCCGCGTTTGTGCACGACACCCTGTTCATGCCGGATTTCGGCACGGCACGTGCGGACTTCCCGGGTGCGGATGCGCGCGCGCTCTATCGTTCGATCGGCGAGATTCTGAGTCTGCCCGATGAGACCCGGCTCTTTACCGGCCACGACTACCGACCGGGCGGCCGGGAACCACGCTGGATGGCGACCGTCGCCGAGCAGAAGCGCTACAACGAGCACCTGCAGGACATGAACGAGGACCGCTTCGTTGCCATGCGCGAGCGTCGCGACGTCGAACTGCCGCTGCCCGATCGCATGCTTGCCGCGCTACAAATCAACACCCGGGGCGGCGCAATGCCGCCGGCCGAATCGAACGGGCAGCGGTATCTGAAGATTCCGCTCGATCGATTCTAGAGTCGGGCCGGGCCCGTCTCGTCGCACGCGGTTCGCAACTGGTTAATTGCTAACCAATTCGCCCGCAGCGCCCGCTGTAGAAGGGCTGGCGGCGCTCGCCAACGCCTTATCCACAGGCTTGTCAAAAGCCGGCGTGCAAAACAGTATGAAGTGATGCGCCGGATGGTGTGGATGTCGATCATGGGGGAATTCCGCCATCGACATGGTCATGCAGGGCGCGGGTGATTTCGGCGACCAGGCGATGAACAATCCGGCCTCGTCGATCTACCTATTTTTGCAGCAGCTGCCGTGGGCCGGGTTGACCACGATCGTGGCGACCGTTCTGGCGATCGTGTTCTTCGTGACCTCTGGGGATTCGGGCGCACTGGTGCTGTCGAACTTCACCTACCGGCTCGAGAACGTGAACAACGACGCGCCCGCCTGGATGCGCACGCTCTGGGCGGTGATCATCGGCGCCCTCACACTCGCCTTGCTGATGGCGGGCGGTCTGGACGCATTGCAGAGCGCGGTGGTGGTCACCGGCCTGCCGTTCTCGATCGTGCTGTTCTTCATGATGTTCGGCCTGTTCCGATCGCTGCGAACGGAAGGTTTCAAGGAGCGCAGCCATATCGCGGCGATGTCCGGTGATCTGTCGGGCCGCATTTCCGACGGCGGCGCCGAGCCCGGCGCCTGGCGCAAGCGTCTTTCGCGCGCGATGCGCTTTCCCGACCAGGCCGAAGCCGAGCGTTTCCTGGCCGAAACCGGGCGGCGCGCGATGGCCGAGGTGCGTGACGCACTGGCCGGCCAGGGGGTTGCCGCGGAGATCGAAACCGATGTCGGCGCCGAGAACGGGCTGGCGCTGCGTGCCGCGATGGCGGACGAGCAGGACTTCGTCTACGGCATCTGGCCGACCCCGGCCATCCGGCCGGCCTTCCGGCCTTTGCGACCCGGCCACAGTCGGCCAACACCGAGTACTTCCGCCTGGAAGTGCACCTGATCGACGGCAGCCAGGGCTACGATCTGATGCACTACAGTCAGGCCCAGATCATCGATGACATCCTCGACCAGTACGAACGCCATCTGACCTTCCTGCACATGCGGCGTCACGCCTTAGGCGGGGTCAAGCCGATCGCGGGCGAATGATGCGGGCGGTCGAAGCCTGTGCTCCGGCCCGTCCTCGCGGCGGGGCGGACGCGGTGTGTCAGACAGGCCAGACCCACGGCACGAGCGTGAGCGTGATCACGCCGACGAGCAGCGTGAGCGGCGCGCCCAGACGCAGGAAGTCGGTGAAACGATAGCCGCCCGGGCCGTAGACCATGAGATTGGTCTGATAGCCGATCGGGGTCAGAAAACTCGCCGAGGCCGCGATCAGGACCACGATCGCGTAGGGCATGGGCGACTGGGACGCGCCCTGGGCCAGCGATACCGCAAGGGGAAACATGATCACGGCGGCCGCATTGTTGGTCACCATGGAGCTGATCAGTACCGTGGTCACGAACAGCGCGGTCAGCGCCGCATAGGTCGACGACCCGGCCAGGCCGATGAACCCGCCGGCCAGCGCGGCCGCCAGCCCGGTCTGCTCCACGGCCGCGCCGATGCCGATAGCCGCGCCGATGGCGACCAGCAACGGCCAGTCCAGCGTCTTGCGCGCCGAGCCCAGTGTGCAGCAGCGCGCCAGCAGCATCAGCGCGGCGGCGCCGAGCGCGGCGTGCAGGATATCCGTGAGCCCCACGGTAACGCTGGCGACCAGCCCGACCACGATCGTGATTGCGGCATAGGCGCGGTGGTGCTGGGGCGGCTGGGAGTCCTCGATCTGGCTCACGAGAAAGAAATCGCGCGAATGCCGCTGCTGGGTGACGAACGACGGCCGCGCCTCGAGCAGCAGCGTATCGCCGGGCTGGAGCACGATGTCGCCGATCTTGCGCTGGATGCGCGCGCCGTCTCGGGCGACCGCGAGCACCACGGCGTTGTACTGGCCGCGAAAGCCGCCCTCGCGAATGGTCGTCCCCACGAGCGGGCAGCTGTGCGAAACCACGGCCTCGATGAGCACCCGCGCGCGGCGCGGCGTGTCGAGCTTGAAGATCTGTTCGGTGGCCGGCACCAGCCCGCGCGTCTTCTGCAAGTCGACGACCGAATCGACGATGCCTACGAACACCAGCCGGTCCTCGCCCTGCAGCGGTTCGCGCGGTGAAACGGCCGGCAGGATATGGCCGTCGCGTTCGATTTCGGCCAGATACATGCCCGGCAGCTGGCGCAGGCCGGCGCCCTCGATCGTCTGGCCTTCCAGCGGACCGCCGGCGGCGACCATCATTTCCACGCTGTACTCGCGCGGATTGTCCATGCGGCCGAGCGCGGGCGTGCGATCCGGCAGCAGCCAGCGGCTGGCGCCGATCATCAGCGCGATGCCCAGCAGGGCGACGGGCAGGCCGACCCAGGCCAGCTCGAACATGCCCAGCCCGTCGTCGATGCCCTGTTGAACGAGCAGGCTGTTGACCAGCAGATTGGTGCTGGTGCCGATGAGCGTGCAGGTCCCGCCGAGAATGGCGGCGAAGCTCAGCGGCATCATCAGCTGAGACACCGACAGGCCGTGCTTGCGACACCAGTCCGAGACGGCGGGAATGAGCGCGGCGACTACCGGCGTGTTGTTGAGAAACGCGCTCAGCAGAGCGGTCGGCAGCACGAGTTGCGCCTGCGCGTGGGCGACGGAACGGGGTCGGCGCAATACGCGCGTGGCCAGCATCTGGGTGGCGCCGGTATCGCGCAGGCCGGCCACCACGATATACAGCGCGGCAATGGTCACCAGGCCCGGGTTGGAGAAACCGGCAAACGCCGCTTCGGCATTCACGACACCGCTGAGCAGGAGCACGATCAGCCCGCCGACCAGCACCGCGTCGACGGCGATGCGGGTCATGGTGAGCACGGCGAACACGCCGACGAGCACGGCGAGGGTGAGCAGGGCGTCTAGGGTCATGGTGTCGTCGAGAGGCGCGGCGCAGTGCCGGCCCGCGCGGCGGAATGGGCGGACATTTCGCTATCGGATCAATGCGGTGACTGAATGATAGCGCGCCGCACGGCGTTGTCCGCGAACGGGGTCAGTCGTGGCTGACGTCGCCGATCTCGTTGCGCCAGCGCTCGAAGCCGCCGGCCATGTCGGCCACGTCCTCGAGGCCCATGTCGTTGAGCGTCGCGGCCGCCAGCGCCGAGCGCCAGCCCTTGTTGCAGTAAAGGATCAGCGACTCCGCGCGCGCCAGCTCCGGCTTGTGGTACGGGCTGCCCGGGTCGACCCAGAACTCGAGCATGCCGCGCGGCACGTGCAGCGAGCCGGGCACGAAACCCTCGCGCTTGCGCTCGCGCACGTCACGCAAGTCGACGAGCAGTACGCCGGGCAGGTCGCGCTGGGTGGCCACTTCCTGCGGCGTAAGCGAGACGATGCGTTCACGGGCGGAATCGACGAGTTGCTGAGCGGATTGGGTGACGGGCATGGCGTTGCGGCACATCGAATTGGGCCTTTCATATAGCACGCCCGACCGCCTAGGCGAAACGCGACGCGGGCGCGGCGACGCCGTGTGCGGCCCGCGCCGGCGCGCAGGCGTTATGCTGTGCGCGTTTGAATTCCAACCTGCCGACCACCCGATGACCCAGGACGCCAAGCGACCGCTCTATATCCCGTATGCCGGCCCGACGCTGCTCGAGATGCCGTTGCTCAACAAGGGCAACGCCTTCGATGCCGACGAGCGCGTGGCGTTCAATCTGGTGGGCTTGCTGCCGCAGAACGTGGAAACCATCGACGAGCAGGTCGAACGCGCGTACCAGCAGTACCAGACCTGTACCAACGACCTCGACAAGCACATCTATCTGCGCGGCATTCAGGACGATAACGAGACGATGTTCTTCCGCCTGCTGGAAGACCATCTCGAGGAAATGCTGCCGATCATCTATACGCCCACCGTCGGGCGTGCCTGCGAGAAGTTCTCCGAGATATATCGCAATCACCGCGGCATTTTCGTGTCCTATCCGGATCGGCATCGCATTGACGACATCATCCGCAGCGCCACCAAGGACAACGTCAAGGTGATCGTGGTCACCGACGGCGAGCGCATTCTCGGGCTGGGCGACCAGGGCATCGGCGGCATGGGCATTCCCATCGGCAAGCTGTCGCTGTACACCGCCTGCGGCGGGATCAGCCCGGCATACACGCTGCCGGTGGTGCTGGACGTGGGCACGAACAACCAGCAGCTGCTCGACGACCCCATGTACATGGGCTGGCGTCACGAGCGTATTTCCGATGCCGAATACGCCGAATTCGTGGACCTGTTCGTGCAGGCGATCCGGCGTCGCTGGCCGAACGTGCTGCTGCAGTTCGAGGACTTTGCCCAGCGCAACGCCATGCCGCTGCTCGCGCGCTACCGCGACCAGATGTGCTGCTTCAACGACGATATCCAGGGTACCGCCGCGGTCGTCGTCGGGTCGCTGCTGGCGGCCTGCAAGGCCAAGCAAGAGTCGATCGCCGACCAGCGCATCGCCTTCGTTGGCGCAGGCTCGGCGGGCTGCGGCATCGCCGAGCAGATCGTGGTCGCCATGACCGATGCGGGCCTGAGCGAGCGCGAGGCGCGGGCGCGTATCTACATGATCGACCGCGACGGCCTGGTCACCGACGCGATGAGCGGTCTCTATGATTTCCAGCGCCGGCTGGCCCAGCCTAGGTCGGTCGTCGACGACTGGCCATCCTCGACCGGCGATGACCCCCTGCTGACCGTGATCGACAACGCCCGGCCGAGCGTGCTGATCGGCGTGTCCGGACAGCGCGGGCTGTTCTCGCAGCAGGTAATCGAGACGATGCATGCGCACTGTGCGCATCCGCTGGTCATGCCGCTGTCGAACCCGACCTGGAAGGTGGAGGCCACGCCGCAGGAGATTCTGGACTGGACGAACGGCGACGCGCTGGTTGCCACCGGCAGCCCGTTCGATCCGGCGACGGTCGGCGATGAGCAGCGCCCGATCGCCCAGTGCAACAACGCCTATATCTTTCCCGGCATCGGCCTTGGCGTCATCGCCGCACGTGCCTCGCGCGTGACCGACGAAATGCTCATGGCCGCTTCGCGGGCACTGGCCGAGAACTCGCCGCTGGCCATGCACGGCGAGGGCGCGCTGCTGCCCCCGCTCGAGGCGGTACGCGAACTCAGCCAGGCCATTGCCGTAGCGGTGGCCCGTCAGGCGCAGGCCGAAGGCGTGGCGCTGAAATCCAGCGACGATGCGATCCGCGAAAGCGTCGCCCGGCATTTCTGGTATCCGCGCTATCGGCGCTATCGTCGGGCTGCCTTCTAGCGAGACCTCAGCGCGGCGTGCGCGCCAGCGCGCACCGGGCGCTCGAAGGCCCGTACACGGCGCGCTGCGACCAAAGTCGACAGGTGGCGCCGGCGACGGCGTGAACGCGTCAATGCAGCCATCGCCGCGCGCCGGTCAAGCCGTTTGGCGGGCACACGACTGTGATCGCTTGTCTTTCCCGGCCGTTGTTGCGGTAATCGAACCACAACAACAGCAGCGGCAAAGCGGCTGCGACGGCGGGCATCGACGGATGCCGGAGGAGCGACAACATGCGCACGGCCAAGCCGAGCTATACCCACGGCGCGCACCCCACGCCCCTGCAGGGCGAGACCATCGGGCAGGCGTTCGACCGTGCGGCCGAACAGTGGCCCGACAACCTGGCACTGGTCAGCTGTCACCAGTCGATACGCTGGCGCTACGCCGAACTCAAGCAGCAGGTCGATCGCTACGCGGCCGCTTTCGTGGCGCTGGGGCTCGCACCGGGCGAGCGGATCGGTATCTGGTCGCATAACTGCGCGGAGTGGCTGATCACCCAGTACGCCAGCGCCAAGGCGGGGCTCATTCTGGTCAACATCAACCCCGCGTCTCGGCGCGCCGAGGTGGAGTACGCGCTCAACAAGGTCGGCTGCCGTGCGCTGGTCGTCATGCCCCGCCACTCCGCCAGCGACTATATCGAGATCCTGCAATCGCTCGCCCCGGAGCTGGCCGACTGCGCCCCCGGCGCGCTCGAGAGCGCGGCGCTGCCGACGCTCGACATGATCATCCGCCTCGGCGCCGAGCGCACGCCCGGCATGCTCAGCTTCGACGAGCTGCCCGAACGCGTTGCCGACGTGCACGTCGCGCGGGTCGAGGAACTCGCGGGTCTGCTGCAGGCCGACGAGCCGATCAACATCCAATTCACCAGCGGCACGACCGGCCGGCCGAAGGGCGCGACGCTGTCGCATCACAACATTCTCAACAACGGCCTGTTCGTGGGCCAGGGCATGGGCCTGACCGATACCGATCGTATCGCCGTGCCGGTACCGCTGTATCACTGCTTCGGCATGGTGATGGGCAATCTCGGCGCGCTCACCCACGGCGCGGCGGTGATCTATCCGGCGGCGTCCTTCGAGCCGGTGGCCACGCTCGAAGCGGTGGCGGGCGAACGCTGTACCGCGCTTTACGGCGTGCCGACCATGTTCATCGCCGAAATGGGCCAGCCCGATTTCGCCGACTACGATCTGTCCAGCCTGCGGACCGGCATCATGGCCGGCTCACCGTGCCCGCAGGCCGTCATGCAGCGGGTGATCGACGAGATGCATATGGATGAGGTGACGATCTGCTACGGCATGACCGAAACCTCGCCGGTGAGCTGCCAGACCGCCGTCGACGATGTCATGGAAGCGCGGGTGTCTACGGTCGGGCGTGTGCATCCCCATCTGGAGATCAAGATCGTGGACGTCGAGGGCCGGGTGGTGCCGCGCGGCGAGCCGGGTGAATACTGCACCCGCGGTTACAGCGTCATGCTGGGCTATTGGGACGACGACGCCCGCACCGCCGAATCCATCGATGCCGCGCTCTGGATGCATACCGGCGATCTCGCCGTCATGGACGACGCCGGGTATTGCCGGATCGTCGGCCGGCTCAAGGACATGGTCATCCGCGGCGGTGAGAATATCTATCCGCGTGAGATCGAGGAGTATCTCTATCGCCACCCGGCGGTCGCCGACGTGCAGGTGATCGGCGTGCCGGACGAACGCTTCGGCGAAGAGATCTGTGCCTGGGTGCAGCTGGCGGCCGGCGAATCGCTCGACGAGGCCGGCCTGCGCGCCTTCTGCGAAGGCGAGATCGCCCACTACAAGATCCCGCGCTACGTGCGCTTCGTCGAAGGCTTTCCGCTGACCGTCACCGGCAAGGTGCAGAAATACCGCATGCGCGAGCAGATGATCGACGAACTCGACCTCGCGCGCAGCTGAGCGGCTATCGGCATCGGGAGGCGCACGCCGCCAGAGCGATCGTTCGCCCGGGTTGTGATCAGAGCGGCGGCGCGCGCCTAGACTCCCAGGCGGGCCCGGGGGTTGAACGGCATGGCTTCGGCCATGCGCTCATAGACGGCGCGGGCCTCGTCGCCGGCGTCGCCGTTGTCGATCGGCGGCAGGGTGATGGCCAGTACCACGTAGAGATCGCCGGGCGTCTTGCCGGGCATGCCGCGGCCCTTGAGCCGCAGCCGTTTGCCGCTGTTGGAATTCGGCGGGATGCGAAGATCCACCGGGCCGGCGGGGGTCGGTGTCTTCACCGTGGCGCCCAGCGCGGCCTCCCAGGGCGCGACCGGCAGGTCGAGCACGAGGTCGGCGCCGTCGAGCCGAAAATAGGGGTGCGCGCGAAACGCGATCTCCAGATACAGATCGCCCGCGGCGCCGCCGTGCGTGCCCGGCATGCCCTGGCCGGATAGCCGTAGCTGCTGACCGGCGCGTACGCCCTTGGGCACGTTGATCTTCAGCGAGCGCTCGCGTTCGACCATGCGGCCGCGCTCGTCGCGCGTCGGCGCACGCAGGCGAATCGTGCGGCTGCCGCCGGTGAAGGCATCCTCGAGATCGAGTTCGACGCGCGAGACATGGTCCTGGCCGCGGGTCGCCGCGCTGCCGCGCGGCGCGCCGGCGCTCGCACCGGCATGGCCGAAGCCGCCAAAGCCGCGGCCGAACAGCGATTCGAAGAAGTCGCTGAAGCCCGAGGTGTCGGCGCCGGACGCGCCGGCACCGCGAAATTCGTATCCCGGGTTCCAGCCGTGCGGCGGTTCGAAGCCCTGGCGCGAGCGGGCGCGGGTCGGGTCGATCTGATCGTAGGCGGCTCGCTTTTTCGGATCCTTGAGCACCTCGTAGGCTTCGTTGGCTTCCTTGAAACGGGTGTCGGCGTCCGTTTCGGCACTCACGTCCGGGTGGTATTTGCGCGCGAGCTTGCGGTAGGCGCGCTTGATGTCGTCTGCCGAAGCATCGCGGGCCACGCCCAGAATCTTGTAGTAATCCTTGTATTCCAAGCCTTCTCTCCGTGCGGCGCAAGCGGCCGCCCCTGACCCATGCCCTCAATATGGCGACTGGTGCGGCGATTCCAATCATCGTGATTCGACGCGTGAATCACGCCAAGCCGGCCGCGGTCGGCGGCCGCGCTGCGGTAGTGTCGGTGGTGGTCGGTTAGCCGTGGCCCGCGCGTTTCGGGCCGCGCCTGGGCTTGCGCCGGACATAGAGCTGCTTGCGCACGCGGGCGACCACGGTTCCGTCGGCGGTGACGATGTCGTTCTCGAACCAGCGCAGGTGCTTCTTGCCCGTCGCCGTGGCTTCGCGCATCTCGTCGCAGGTGGCCTCGTCGAGGACGAATTCGGTATGCACCGTTTCGCGACCCGGCGCGACAAAGTCGATCTCGCCGGCCGCATCCCAGACGATGTATTCGCGCCCCATGCGTTGCAGCGCCATGATCGCCCAGAACGGGTCGCACATCTTGAACAGATGGCCGCCGAACTGGGTGCCCATATAGTTGCGGTTCCAGGGCCGCAGCCGCAGTTCGACCCGCACCCGCGACCAGTCGGAAGCCATATGCGTGACATGGATGCCGCTGGCGGCGAAGGGCGGCCAGACGTTCATCATCCGGCGAAGTACGGCAGGGTGCATGGCGGTTTTTCTCAAAAGACTGTCGCGCCATTCTAGCCGCAGGCGCGGCTATGCCCCAGTCGGCTCGCGGTCTGTCGCGCCGCGGCATCCCGGCGGCCTGTAGATGCGTAGGGTGCGCTGACAGACAGTGGCATGCGGTGGCTGTCCAATACCGGGTAAACACCGTATCGTGACGAAGCTCCCGTGCCCATGGAACGCAGCGACGGCGCGTCGCTATCCACAACCAGCCTGCGTGCGATGATCGACTACCTCAGTGGCATAGCCGAAGCCCATGCCGTGGACCCGCTGCTCTTCGTGCTCATCTATCTGGTGAGCACGGGGCCGTTTCTTATCGTGAGCGGCTGGCTGTTCCACCATATCCGCAAGCAGCGGCCGCTCGCGTTGCTGATCTTTGTCTGGGCGCTGTGTTATACCGCGCCGTATCTCTACGTGCTGGCGGTCGGGCGAGATCTGCCGTTCTGGGTGTATGCGATGGTCGCGCTGCTGATCGTCGGCGGTCTGACGCTTGCCGCGCGGGGGCTGATGCGCCGCCTGCGTCGTTACGAGGAAACGCCGGACTAGCCGCGCTCACCGATCGCGCGTGATGCGGTAGACGTGTTCGCTGGCGTTCTTTACGCGCCGGTTGTGCAGCATGCCCTGACCGGCGCGGCCATGATCGCTGTCGATGTTTTCGACGGTGGCCGCGGCGAAATGCCGGCGCACCTCGTTTTCGGGTACGGCAAAGGGCGGCCCTTTCATTTCGTTCTGGTCATAGTCGAGCGTGATCAGCAGCCCGCGCGCCGCGGTTTCGAGCAGGCCGTGCAGATGCGTCACGTAATCGCCGCGCATCGCCGGCGGCAGGGCGATGAGGGCCGCGCGGTCGTAAAAACATTCGAACCGACCGAGCAGCCGTGTATCGGCGGCGAAGAAGTCGCCCACCCAGATTTCGATGCCGGACGCGCGGTAGCGCGTGAATGCCCCGATCTGCTCGATTTGTGGCTCGAGCTGTTGAGTCGCAAAGAAATCGGCGGCCGCAACCGCGCTGAGTTCGATACCCACAACACCATGCCCGCGACGTGCAAGCCAGGCCATGTCCGGCGTCTTGCCGCATAGCGGCACGAGCACACGCGCGGTCGGCGCGAGATCGAGCCCGGGCCAGTGGCGGGCGAGCATGGGATGCCCGTCGGGCTGGTGAAAGCCGATCTGCTGCTGCGCCCAGCGCTCGTGCCAGAACTCGTGTTCCATCTCGGTATCCCCGGGTGCGGCGCTCAGGCCTTCAGATCCAGTTCCGGATAGTGCCGGAATATGCCGTCGTTGTTGAACGCCATGCGCCGCGGCGATTTCAGGTAGGTAGCCAGACGCTCGCGCGCTGCAACGGCGGCGGCCAGTCGACGCAGGCGGGGTATCGCCTCGGCGTGCGCGCGCATCGCGTTCGGAAAGGCGTAGTCGAGCCCGGCGAGAATCTGAAAGAGGGTGAGATCGGCGGTGGTGCAGGCGTTGCCAACCAGCCAGTGTTCGCCTGCGGGGTTATGCGCCAGCACCGCTTCGAAGTAGTCGAGAAATCTGGGCAAGCGCGTGTCGACAAAGGCGCCCGCGCGCCGTACCGCTTCGGACTTCTGATCCGCGTAGTGAAGGCCGGAAGCGATGGGGTGGTGGGTGTCGTGGATTTCGGCGGTGAAGTCGGCCAGCGTGAGCTGCAAGCCGTGCCACCACAGCCGATCGGCCTCGGTTTCCGGCGCGAGATTCAGCCGCGGCCCGAGGAAGGCGAGAATATTGGCCACATGCGACACCTCGATATCGCCGGCGCGCAGAAAGGGCGGGGCGAAGGGCGCACGCGACGACGCATCGAAATCCAGACCACGGCCGACGGCGTCCAGTCCATCGGGCTGTTCAGCTGCGATATCCACATACGCTGCGCCGGCGTCTTCCAGCGCAAGGCGCACGAATTCACCGCGCCCGGAAATGCCGGGCCAGTAGTAGAGCGCGTAGCGCATCGTCACTCCTCGATCTGCTGGGGCGATACGGCATCGCAGCAAACGCCCCGGCCGGGGTCAAACGCGCGACGCAGCGTCTAGATGAGACTGGGCTGTACGGCTTCCTCGCGACCGTCCACGAAGCCGGACAGGCCGACCCCCACCAGCCGGTAGCGGGTGTGGTCGCCGTCGTCGACCCGGTCGCGCAACGCGCAGGCGATCTGCGCGACTTCGGCGGCAGAGGTGGGTCGGCTCGGCGGCGTGAAGCTGCGGGTGAGTATCCGAAAATCGGTGGTCTTGAGCTTGAGCACCACCGTGCGTGCCACGCGCGGCTGCTTGCGCTCGTGGTTGGCCCAGGTCTTTTCCGCGAGCCGTTCGATATGCGGTGTGAGATCGGCCAGGCGCAGATCCTCGCGCAGCGTGTCCTCGCTGGAGACCTGCGCGGCATCGCGCCTGGGCTGTACCGGGCGGTCGTCGATACCGCGGGCCAGCTCATAGAGCCGCCGGCCCCAACGGCCATAGCGCTGCACCAGATCCTCGCGCTCGAACGCGCGCAGATCGCCGACCGTGTGGACATCGAGCGCGGCGAGCTTCTGCTTCATTTTCGGCCCCACGCCCGGCACCTTGCCGATCGGCAGCGGCACCAAGAAGGCTTCGACGCGCTTCGGCGTGATCACGAACTGGCCGTCCGGCTTGCGCCAGTCCGAGGCGATCTTGGCCAGAAACTTGTTCGGCGCGATGCCGGCCGAGGCGGTCAGCCCGGTTGCCGCCTTGATCTCGGCGCGGATCACCCGTGCGGCCTCCGTGGCGGACGGCATGTGGGTGTGCGTGATCGTAACGTCGAGATAGGCCTCGTCCAGCGATAGCGGCTCGACCAGGCCGGTATGGCGCAGAAAGATCGCGCGAATCTGGCGCGAGACGGCCTTGTAGCGATCGAAGTGCGGATCGACAAAGATCGCCTGCGGGCACAGCCGCTCGGCGCGCACCGCCGGCATGGCCGAACGCACGCCGAATACGCGCGCCTCATAGCTCGCCGCGGTGACCACCGAGCGCAGCCCGCGCTTGGCCACCACCACGGGTTTGCCGACCAGCGTGGGATCGTCGCGCTGCTCCACGGACGCATAGAAGGCGTCCATATCCACATGCACGATCTTGCGCAGCGTCGCGCTCATGGCGCGCGCGTGGCGGCAGAACAGCGGCCGATGCCGAAATTGCACCGCGGTCGCGCTACCATAGCCGGCTTTGCAGCGGGCACGTCGCACGGCTGCCCTGCGTTCATGTCAACGGTTTCATCCATGGATCGTCCGCGTCATTTTACCCTGCGTTTCTCCTGCCCGGACCGGGTCGGCATCGTCTCCCGCGTGTCCGGTTTCTTTGCCGACAACGGCGGCTGGATTCTGCGTTCCAGCCAGCATTCCGACGAGGATAGCCAGCGTTTTTTCATGCGCGTGGAGGTCCGCGCGGATTCGCTCGCCTTTCATCTCAGCGAACTGCGGCGGCGTTTCGAGCCGATCGCGCGCGAACTCGACATGGACTGGCAGATCAGCGACAGCGCGGTAAAAAAGCGGGTCGTGATTCTGGTATCGAAGCAGATGCACTGTCTCTACGATCTGCTCGAACGCTGGCAGTCGCGCGAGCTGGATATCGAGATTCCCTGCGTGATTTCAAACCATGCCGACGCGCGCGGGCTGGTCGAATGGCACGGCATTCGTTTTCATCATGTGCCCGTGACCAAGGACAACAAGCCCGAGGCCTGGGCCGAGATCGAGCGGCTGTTCGTGGAGTCCGGCGGCGAGACCATGGTGCTCGCGCGCTTCATGCAGATCCTGCCCGCCGATCTCTGCGATCGCTTTCCCGGGCGCATCCTCAATATCCACCACAGTTTCCTGCCCAGCTTCGTCGGCGCCCAGCCCTATCTGCAGGCCTACCAGCGCGGCGTGAAGCAGGTGGGGGCGACCTGTCACTACGTCACCCCGGAACTCGACCAGGGCCCGATCATCGACCAGGACGTGACCCGTGTGGATCACGGCGACACGGTTCGCGATCTCGTGCGCTACGGCAAGGACATCGAGAAGGCCGTGCTCGCCCGCGGCTTGCGCCATCATCTGGAAGACCGCGTGCTGATCAGCGGCCGGCGCACCGTGGTCCTCTAGCGCAGCGCTAGAGCGACTGCCCGCCGGTCAGCTCGATACGCTGGCCGTTGAGCCAGGCGAAATCGCGCGACAGCAGCCCGGCCACCGCCGCGCCGATATCCTCGGGCTTGGCGGTACGCCCTAGCGGCGTGATCGAGGCGAAATGCTCGTTGAGCTCCGGGTTGTCGCGTACCGCGCCGCCGGCGAAGTCGGTTTCCACGGCACCCGGCGCGATCGCGTTCACGGTGATCTGGCGATCGCCGAGTTCCTTGGCCATATAGCGGGTGGTGACCTCGAGCGCGCTTTTCATTGCCGAATAGGCGCAGTGGTTTTCGAGCACGAACCGGGTTGCCGCGGTGGACACGTTCAGGATGCGCCCGCCGCGCGCGATCAGCGGCAGCAGCGCCTGGCTGAGTAGATACGGCCCCTTGAAATGCACGCGATAGAGCGCGTCGAGATCGTCTTCGGTCGTTTCCTCGTAGGGCGCGAGGATGCCGTTCCCGGCGTTGTGGATCACGAAATCCAGTTCGGTGCGGCCGAAACGGCGCTGCAAGGTGTCCTGCAACGTCTGTTTCAGCGTGTCGAAAGCACGGGTGTCGCCCACGTCGAGTGCCAGCATCGCGGCGGTTCCGCCGGCCGCCTCGATTTCGCGGGCCACCGCCTGCGCGTCGTCCTCGTGACTGCGGTAGGTGCCGATCACATCGATGCCGGCCGCTGCGAGATGCAGCGCCATGCTACGGCCCAGCCCGCGGCTCGCGCCGGTGATGAAAGCGATCTGTCTCGACATGTGCTGCTCCTGCTAGCGAACGGGGCGCCGCATGCCGTCGAACATGCGGCGTATACCGCATCCCTGCGGGCGCGGCTCGCCAGATCAAGCGGTTCTTGACCGGTGGGCGGTGTCAGGTCGAACGTTCGCGGTCCAGCAGGGCACGCTTTCGTGCCACGCCCCAGCGATAACCGGAGAGGCTGCCGTCCTGGCGCACCACGCGATGGCAGGGAATGGCGAGTGCCAGCGTGTTGGCGGCGCAGGCGCCCGCGACCGCGCGGCTTGATGTCGGCGCGCCGATGCGCGCGGCGATCGCCGTGTAGCTCGCGGTCTCGCCGCACGGAATCTCGCGCAGCGCCTGCCAGACGCGCCGCTGGAAGGCGGTGCCGCGAATATCCAGCGGCAGGTCGAGCCCGACGCCCGGCCGCTCGACGAACGCAACCACACGCGCGACATGCGCCTGAAAATCGGCGTCGTCGCCGATCAGTTGGGCATTCGTGAAACGATCCTGAAGAGCCTGCACCAGCGGTTCCGGCGCGTCGCCGAGCCTGATGTCGCAGACGCCGCGCGCCGTGCCCGCGACCAGTACGCTGCCGAGCGCGCATTCGCCGACCGCGAAACGTATCGTCGCGCCTCTGCCGCCGTCGCGGTAGCGGCTTGGCGTCATGCCGAGCGACGCATCGGTGCCGGCATAGAACTGGCCGCTCGACGCGAACCCGGCGTCGAGCATGGCCCTGGTGACGGTCTGGTCTGTCGACAGGTTGGCCTGCAGACGTCGATCGCGAACGGCTGCGGCATATTGATGCGGCGTCAGCCCGGTCTGGCGCTTGAACAGACGATGAAAATGATAGGCGCTGACCCCGACATGGTCTGCCAGTTCGTCGAGCGTGGGGGCTTCGAGCCGCGTTTCGATCAGCCGGCAGGCGCGGGCGATACGTGTGATATGCGGCGCCGCAGCCGTGGGGCGATCCGGCGTACAGCGTTTGCAGGGGCGATAACCGGCCGCTTTTGCGGCCTCGCCGTCGTCGTGAAACGTGACGTTTTCGCGCCGCGGCAGGCGCGACCGGCAGCTCGGCCGACAATAGATTCCGGTCGTACGCACCGCATACACGAATACCCCGTCGGCGCGTGCATCGTTGCGGGCGATAGCGGCCCAGCGCGCGTTATCGGTGGAATAGGGCGCAGGGCGTAGCTGTGGCTTGGTCTCGCACATCGCGGTTTCCAGAGCGACTCATGCCATCAGAGTAGGGCGTTGCCCGGCAGCGCGCACTCGTGAACTTGCGGTTCAATTCGTCGTCGCGGGCAAACCGTGATGCCGCCTCTAGTCGCGACCGTAACCCTCGGGGTTTTGCGATTGCCAGCGCCAGGCGTCGGCCATGATGTCATCGAGGCTGCGGCGGCAGCGCCAGTTCAGATCGGTTTCGGCCTTCTGTGGGTTGGCCCAGCACTGGGCGAGATCGCCGGGGCGGCGGTCGACGATGCGATAGGGCACTTCGCGGCCGCTGACGCGCTCGAAGGCGCGTACCGCGTCGAGCACGGAATGGCCGGTGCCGGCCCCGAGGTTCCAGGTGTACACGCCCGGCTGGCCTCGGATCGCATCCGCGGCCTTCAGATGACCTTCGGCCAGATCCATGACGTGGATATAGTCGCGCACGCCGGTACCGTCGGGGGTGGGGTAATCGCTTCCGTAGATGGACAGCTGCGGCAGGCGCCCGATGGCAACCTGGGAGACGTAGGGCAGCAAGTTGTTGGGGATGCCGTTCGGGTCCTCGCCAATCTCGCCGCTGTCGTGGGCGCCGGCGGGGTTGAAATAGCGCAGAATCGCGATCGACCAGTGCGGCTGCGCGGCCTGCAGGTCGCGCAGAATCCACTCGATCATCAACTTGGAGCTGCCGTAGGGGTTGGTCGGCCGGCCCGTGGGCGCGGTCTCGGCCAGCGGCATGTCGTCGGAGGCGGCATAGACGGTCGCCGACGAACTGAACACCAGGGTATGCACGCCGGCAGCGGTCATCGCCTCGCATAGCGACAGCGTGCCGCCGACATTGTTTTCGTAATAGGCCAGCGGTTTTTCCGTGCTTTCGCCCACGGCCTTGAGGCCGGCGAAATGGATGACCGCATCGACCGCGTGGTCGGTAAGCGCCTTTTGGAGACGGGCGGTATCGCGTATATCAGCCTCGATGAAGGTCAGCGTGCGTCCCGTGAGCCGCTCCACGCGCCGCAGCGATTCACGCGAGGCATTGGAGAGGTTGTCGTAAACGACCACCTCGTACCCGGCCTCGAGCAGCACGAGCGCGGTATGCGAGCCGATATAGCCGGCACCACCGGTCAGAAGCGTCACCATCGTCGAACTCCTTTCACGCACCGGCCTGCGAGCCGGGCGTTCTCACGACGCGCCTGGCGTCATCATACGACAACGGTGTCGCGCGCCCTGCGCGACACCGCGTTCTGCCTATCGGTCGAGCAGGCCGGTGAAGAACTGGCGCGCGTTTTCTTCCAGGCTGTCGATGTCGTAGCCGCCTTCCTGAATCACGCAGACCGGCATGTCCAGACCGGCCATGGCCCGGCCGATACGCGCGAAGCCTTCGCTGGTGACGGCGACCTTGGCCTGCGGGTCGTCCTTGTAAATATCGAAGCCCAGCGGCAGTACCAGCACGTCGGCGCTGAAAAGCCGGATTGCAGCGACGGCTTCGTCGAGTTTTTCGAAGAAGGTTTCTTCCGGCGAACCGTGCGGCATCGGCAGGTTGATGTTGTAGCCGTAACCCTGGCCGGCGCCACGTTCTTCTTCATGCCCGGTAACCACCGGGTAAAAGTTGGTCGAGTCGCCGTGGATGGAGATATAGAGCACGTCGTCGCGCTCGTAGAAGATCTCCTGAATGCCCTGGCCGTGGTGCATGTCCGGGTCGAGAATCGCCACGCGCTCGAATTTCGTGCGTAGCGCCTCGGCGGCGATCGCGGCGTTGTTGAGATAGCAGAAGCCGCCGGCGCCGTCGCGGCGGGCGTGGTGGCCCGGCGGGCGGCACAGGCCGTAGGCGTAGCGCTCGCCGGCGAGAATGTCGTCGGCCGCGGTCAGCGCGGTCTGGGCGGAGGCATAGGCGGCCTTCCAGGTGCCTTCGCCGATTGGGCAGCTGCCGTCGGCCTGATAGCGGGCCGATTCGGCGAGGATGCCCTTCAACGGGTTCGGCGAGCGCACGAAGATATTGGACATCACCTCGTTGCCCCAGTCGTCGGGGATCTCCATCCAGCGCCGGTGCGCGGACTCGAGAAAGCGCAGATAGCCCAGATCGTGCACTTGGGAGATCACGTCCATGCCGTGATCCACCGGTTTGCCGATTTCGATGTTCAGCCCTTCCAGGGCAGTGACCAGCGGCGGTGTGCGGGCCGGAGTTTCCTGCGGCGCGCGCATCTGACCACGGGTCAGATAGCTGCGGGGCACATGCTCGTTCTGGATCGGATCGAAATAGGCTTTCACGGCGACGGTTTTCCGGTTGTTCGACAAGTGGATCGGCCGGCAAACGTAACGGCCCGGCCGCCTCGCAACATACGCCCGCATCGCTTGTCGCTGCAATGCTTTTCACGGGATAGCCGAAAGATCGTGCGCATGAAAAAGGCCGGCGGGTACACCCGCCGGCCCGAATACGCCCGTGATGCGCGATGGCGTTACTTGCCGCGCGGTACGGTCTGGGGCTCGACGAACTCCATGATGCCGTCGTCGCCGCCTTCACGGCCGATGCCCGACTGCTTCATGCCGCCGAACGGCGCATGGGGCGCGGGGCCGGTGCCGGTGTTCCAGCCGCAATGGCCGAAGTGCAGGCCGCGAATGGTCTTCTGCGCGCGTTTGTCGTCCTTGGTGAACACATAGGCGGCAAGACCGAACTCGGTGGTGTTGCCCAGTTCCACCACCTCGTCTTCGTTCTCGAATTCGATCATCGGCACCAGCGGGCCGAAGGTTTCTTCCTTGCAGCAGGCCATGTCGTGGGTCACGCCGGTGATCACGGTCGGGGTGTAGAACAGGTTCTTGTCGGCGTCGAGTTCGTCCGGGTGCTTGCCGGCAACCAGCTTGGCGCCCTTTGAAAGTGCATCGGCAACATGGTTCTGGACCTTTTCGAAGCCGCCCTTGTTGATCAGCGGGCCGACGTCGATGTCCTCGTCCATGCCGTCGCCGACCTTTAGCGCCTTGACCTTTTCCACCAGCTTGTCGGTGAATTCCTTGTAGACGCCCGACTGGACGTAGATGCGGTTGGCGCAGACGCAGGTCTGGCCGCCGCCACGGAATTTGTTGCCCACCAGCTGTGTGGTCGCATGGTCGATATCGGCATCGTCGAAGACGATGAACGGCGCGTTGCCGCCCAGTTCCAGGCCCAGCTTCTTGACCTGGTCGGTGCTCTGTTCCATGAGCAGCTTGCCGACCTCGGTGGAGCCGGTGAACGACAGCATGGGCACGTCCGGCGAACTGGTCAGCTCGCCGCCGATCTCGCTGGAGGAGCCCATCACCAGGTTCACATAGCCCTTGGGCAGTTCCAGGCGCTCGTGGAAGAGCTGGAACATGGCGATCATGGTCAGCGGCGTTTCGGTGGCCGGCTTGATGACGCTCGGGCAGTCGGCGGCGATCGCCGGGGCGATCTTCTTGGCGATCATGCCGATCGGGAAGTTCCACGGCGTGATCAGGCCGACCACGCCGATCGGACGATGATGGATCGTCCAGGTGCAGTCCTTGGCTTTTTCCTCGAGCTCGTGCGGCTTGAGGATGTCGATGTTCTTGGCGCAGTAGTCGAAGAAGCCGGCGGCGTATTCGACTTCGCCCTGGGCTTCCTTCCACGGCTTGCCGTGTTCGAGACAGAGGATGCGGCCAATCTCTTCCTTCTCGTCGATGAGCGCATCCCGAATGTCCTCGAGCCACTCGCGGCGGGTTTCGAGATCGTTCGGCTCGGCCAGCGCGCCCTTGGCGGCCTCGATGGCGCGCCGGGTTTCTGCCTTACCCATCTTCGGAATGGCGGCGAGTGTCTTGCCGTTGGCCGGGTTGAACACATCGACGGTGTCACCCGAGTCGGCCTCCACCCACTGGCCGTCTATGTAACCGGAAATGTTCTTGAGCAGATAGGATTCGATCATGAGTGTCCTCGGTCCTGTCGTGACGACGAATTGGGCGGCGCAATGCTGCGTGCGGCGGCCACCGGCAGTGCCACACGCAGCCATGCGTCATGCATGAGTGATCGGGGCGAAACGCCCGGTTTAAAGACCGGCGGCATGGATACGGTCGTCATTGACGACCGGGCGCGTAACCGTGGGCCTTGCTGACCTGGTTGAAAAGCGCCGCACCGCTGCGCCAGTTGTCCAGATTGGCCAGAAACTGATCGATGAGGGCGTCGCGCCAGCCGATGAAGTCGCCGGCCATGTGTGCCGACATCAGCACGTTGTCCAGGCCCCATAGCGGGTGGTCCGCCGGCAGGGGTTCCTGTTCGAACACGTCCAGTGCGGCACCGGCGATCTGTTCGTTGACCAGCGCATCGACCAGATCGTCGGTGACCACGATCGGCCCGCGGCCAATGTTGATGAACCGCGCGTGCGGCGCCATCGCGGCGAAGCGCTGCTTGTCGAACCAGCCTTCCGTGGCTTCGGTCAGGGGCGCGGCGACCACCACGTAATCGGCATCGGGCAGGTGGGCGTCGATGTCGTCGGCAGCGTGCACCGCCGAGAATACGTCGTCCGCGGCGCGCGCGCGGCGGGCAATGCCGGTCACGTCCATGCCCACCGCCTTGCACAGGCGGCCGATCTCGCGGCCGATCGAGCCCGCGCCGGCGACAAGTACACGTTCGCCGTGGATGGATTCGGTGTCGCGATGCACCCAGCGGCGTTCCTGCTGGTAACGGATGTTGCTGCGCGTGTCCTTGGCGAACATGAGGATGGCGCCGAGCACGTATTCCGCGATCGAGCGGTCGAAGATGCCCTGGGCGTTGGTGACCGGGATGTCGGATTCGATCAGCGCGTCGAACATCAGCTGATCGACGCCCGCACTCGCCGCGTGAACCCAGCGCAGCGAGTCGGCCGCCGGCCAGGCCGCTTCCAGGGCTTCGGTGCGGAAATCGGTGACCAGCAGAATATCGCTACCGGGTAGCGCCTCGCGCAGGCTGGCCTCGTCGTGCGCCAGTCGGATATCGCCGTGCGCGTGCAGGCGTTGAACCGAGGCGGGGCCCTCCGGGCTGTCGCTCAGGACGGTGATCCGGGGTCGGGGCTCGTCGCTTTCGGCCGCGCCGTCAGGGGCGGAATGGTCGAAGGTCTCGTGGCTCATGAACGCTCCGGCGCGCCGGCATGCATGAACCGCGCAGTGTTGATGATCATGCCGCACGGTACCCAGACCCCGACGCAAGCGTCAATAGGCGTCGCAAAGCCTGCACACGCCTTGTGTTGACCGCGATTGCAAGACCTGACTACGCTCGGCGCAATAGCCCCGTCGGGGGCCGTCCTCATCTTGTGTCTAGGGGCAGTCATGGTCGCGAATCTGAGCAACAAAAACGAGCTTCTGTCGTCGGATCCCGACGAGCGCTATGTCCGCGACCGACTGGTCTGGAACCCGGCGATGCACGCGATACCGATTTCGGGCATCCGGCGCATGGTCAATCGCGCCGCCGAGCTCGACGACGTGGTGCATCTGTCGATCGGCCAGCCGGACTTTCCGACCCCGCGGCATATCATCGACGCGCACATCCACGCCCTGGAGGCGGGGCAGACCGGCTACACCATGGATGCGGGCCTGCCCGAGCTGCTGACCGCGCTCAAGGACTACTACAACGAGAAGTACCGCAGCACGCTGTCGGAAGACAATTTCCTGATCACCACCGGTGCCACGGAAGGCATCTACCTTATGATTACGGCGATGGCCGCGCCGGGGCGCGAGTTCATCATCGCCGATCCGACGTTCCTGCTGTATGCGCCGCTCATTCGCATGAACGGCGGGCAGGTGCGCACGGTGCCGACCAAGGCCAGCGAAGGCCATCAGATCGACCCCGAGCGCATCATCAACATGATCGGGCCGAACACGCACGCGATCATCCTCAATTCGCCGAGCAACCCCACGGGAACCGTATACCCGCGCGAGACCATCGAATGGCTCTGTCAGGAAGCGGCCTATCGCGGTGTGGAAATCCTGTCGGACGAGGTGTACGACAATCTGATTCTCGACGACATCGAATACCCGAGCGTGCTCTCCTGCGCGATCGACCTCGACGGCGTGGCCGTGGTGTCGAGTTTTTCGAAGACCTATGCCATGCCGGGGCTGCGCGTGGGCTGGATCGTGGCCGACCAGAACACCATCCGCACGCTGCGGCGCTACCACATGTTCACCACCACGGTGGCGAGCACGCCGGCACAGTGGGCGGGTGTCGCGGCGCTACTCGGCGATCAGAGCTGCGTGGACGACATGGTGCGCGAATACTCGCGGCGTCGGGACCGGGTGGTGGACCTGGTCGCCGACACGCCCGGGCTGACCGGCTACTGGCCGCAGGGCGCGTTCTATATCGCGCCGTCGCTGCCCAACGGTGTCGATGCCGGCAAGCTGTGCATGCGCATGCTGGAAGAGACCGGTGTCTGCGTGATTCCGGGCGATGCCTTTGGCGAGGCATCGAACAGCCTGATGCGCATCAGTTACTCGACCTCGATGGAAAACATCGAGGAGGCCTTCCAGCGGCTGCAGCCGTGGATGGCGCGCCAGCCCGAACTGGACGGGCACAGCTAGACGTCGGTCACGCGCCAACGGCTCCGGGAGGTTCCCGGAAAAAAGCCCGGCCGCCTCACCAGGCGCCGGGCTTTTTCATGGCCGCCGGTTTGGTGTAGCGCGAGTTTCAGCCGTCGGTCGAGCCGCATTCGGCGGCTGGCGCGCCGGCCTGGCGGGCGACGTCGGGCATCTCGCTGGCGTAGGTCACGCGCACGGGATAGACCTCGCCCGCGTCGTTGTGCATGTTGCCGATGCCGCGGTATTCGAGCAGGCGCTTGCTGTCGGGGTCGTACGTAAGCTTCAGCGAGTCGACGAAGAAGTTGACCAGGAACATGTCCAGCTCGGCATCGAAGACCACTGCCTGTCGGCCTTCGAATTCGGTCGTGCCGGTCTGGCTGGCGAGCAGCTTGATCACGGCCTGACGCCCGGCCGCCGCGAAATTGAAGGGCACGGTTTCACCGGCGGCGAGTCGGTCGAAGTTCTCGCGGACCAGCATGTCGAAGCCGGAATCGGCAGCCATTGGCGCCTTGATGCTGAAGGATTTGGTCTTTTCCGGGGCGTCGGCGCTGTCGCGGCGAAACATGACCCACTGCTCGCCTTCGCGGCGTATGCCTTCACGATAACCGTTGGCCGGTATTTCCAGTGTGTAGGTGGGCACGGTATCGCTGGCGTTGAAATCCATGTGCTTGTGGGCGATGGGCTCGCCATTCGTGCCGATATAGTCCACGTCCCAGGTCGTGATCCTGCCGTTGCTGCGTTGCTGTTCGTGGTGCTCGGTGTAGCGATAATTGTCGCCCTGCAGGGTATAGGCATAGCCATTGAAGCAACGCGCGCCATCGGCCGGTGCGGCGAGTGCGGCCGGTGCCGTGAAACCGAGCGCCAGCAGGGCGCCTGTCCAGGTCAGTGCAGAACGGATTGTCATGCGAGGGCTCCGGGTCAGGACGATTGGGTGCGACGGGGCAAAAACACATAGTGGGCGATGCCCCACTCGTTGCCGTCGGCATAGCCGAACAGCTCCGCGACGGCCATGAAGAACATGCGCCAGCGCTGGAACCAGCGTTCGGCGTCGGCGCCGTAGGTGTCGCGAAAGATCGTCATGATGGGCGCCTGGGCTGCGTCCATTCGGTCGAGCCAGGCGTTGGACGTGTCGCGGTAATGATTGCCCGACAACCACCAGTGGTTGTGCAGCACGAGGTCGTTCTGGAAGTGGGCGAACAGATGCTCGCTTGGCATCACGCCGCCGGTGAAGAAATGCCGCGCCATCCAGTCGTATTCGCCGTCGTCCTGGAACGCGTAGGCCAGCAGCTTGTGCGCGAACACATGCACGAACAGGCGGCCGTCGTCGGCCAGCCAACGGTTGATACGCGCGAACAGCTCACGGTAATTGCGCATGTGTTCGAACATCTCGACCGAGACGATCCGGTCGAATTGGCGCTCGCCCGGATCGAAGCTGTTGATGTCGCAGGTCTCGACGGTGAGATTCTCAAGCCCGCGTTCGCTGGCCATGCGCTCGATGGCGGCGCGCTGGGCGCTGGAATTCGATACCGCGAGAATGGTCGCGCTCGGATAACGCTTGGCCGCCCAGAGCGCAAACGAGCCCCAGCCGCAACCCAAGTCCAGAATACGCTGGCCGTCGTGCAGTCGCGCGCGCTCGGCGTAAAGCGCGAGCATGGCGTGCTCGGCCTGATCCAGCGATTCGATGCCCGGCTCGAACAGGCAGCCGCTGTATTTGCGGTGCGCGCCGAGCACGTGTTCGAAGAACGACGGCGGCAGTTCGTAGTGCTGGGCGTTGGCGTCGTCGGTGTGCTGGGCGATCGGTCCGGTCGATGCGCGTTCGATGAAACGGCGCATCTGCTTGCTGCGCCATTCCGGTTCCAGCGCTTCGCGGCTGGTCAGACGTGTGGCGATCAGGCGGCGCATGCCGGCACGGGCGATCGGGTCGGGGATCATGCCCCGTTCGCACATTTCTATCGGCAGGCTATCCAAGTGCGCTGTCCTCTTCGTCGTGGAATTCAGTCTTTCGGCGGCCAGGGAATGAAGGCGCTGGTTCGACGCATGTATTCGTCGTGACCGTGGCGCCTTTCCGAAGCCTGTTTGTTTTCGATCGTCGGTATGCCCGACACCCGGAGCAACAGCCACGCCATGATCACCGGGCTGGCCAGCGTGGCCCACCAGTACGGCGCGCCGATCGCCAGAACAACATAGGTTACCCAGTGCAGCGACTCGAAGAAATAGTTGGGATGTCGCGAATAGCGCCAGAGCCCTTCGGCGCAGACGTAACCCTTGTTCTCCGGCTTCTGCTTGAAGCGATGCAGCTGGGCATCGGCCGTGCCTTCGCCGACCACCGACACGAACCACACGGCGATCGCAATCAGGGCGACGCCGAGCGAGGGTGCCTCCGGCATGTAGGCGATGACCAGGAACGGGATCGACAGAATCGACGCGATCAGCGCCTGGAACAGAAAGAAGCCGAACATGTACAGATCGGCCTTCGCGCCCCAGGATTCGCGGGCGGCCGCATAGCGCGAATCTTCCGGGGCACCGCGCATGCGTCTGGCCAGATAACCGGCCAGCCGGAAGGACCACGCCAGCGCGAGTGCGGCGAGCAGGATGCGCGCGCCGGCCGGCGCATCGCCGAGCAGCGCGTATTCGGCGGCGATGATGCCCACCGCCGCCGACCACACGACATCGACCAGCCCGGCGTTGCGGGTGAACAGCTGAATGACCCAGACGATGGTCAGCAGAACGGCGGTCGTGGTCAGGCCCACACCGAAGGCGGCGAGCGGGGTCATGGAGATTCCTTGCGAGAGCGCGAATCAGCCTACCATCGCTGGCAGGCGCCGATCGCTCAGCTTACGTCGTATATCGGCAGCGCGATGCGTCCGCGCACGGCGATGCGCCCGGGGATGGCCGAGAAGCTGGCCAGATATTGGGGATGATAGCCATAGACCATCAGGCCCAATTCGTCACCCGCGTGCAGCCGGTGGCTCACCCCGTTGAGTTCGAGGCTGCGCCGGCCCGCGCCGCGGATCGGCCGCACCTGCTTGTTGAGCAGAATCGTGGCGCCGCCGGCGCTGCGCCGGACGCCGATGCCCACGAAGGCGATCGGCGTGGCGTCGTCGCCGCTGACTTCGATGTCGGCATGCGGCACGCCGGCGATCGCCTGATCGTCGCGCTCGATGACGGTCAGCGGGAGAAACGTGCCGCCGCTGGCCAGCTCATCAAGGTGATCCGAGGGCAGGGCGTTGACCAGCCGCGCGATCAGCGCCGTATCGTCGCCGCTGGCCGGTTTGTCGCTGTCGAATACGCGCTTGATCGCGTGCAGCGCGTTGGCGGCGGTGCCGGTCACCAGCGACCACAGTCGCGACACGCTCTGGCGGCGCAGGATGCCGAGCAGCAGGTCGAGCCCGCCGGTGGTGGCCTCGCCCGCGAATTCGACCGTTGGCCCATGGTCGCCGGTGCCGATCGGCAGCTCGTCGAACATCAGGCTGGTTTCGTCGTCGAGGATGATCGTATGCCGCGGTATCGACCGTTCCGGCGTGCGGCCCTTGAGTTTCCAGTCCAGCCAGGCGAGTTCCAGTGCCGCGGTTTCGTAGGTCTCGCCGTCGATATGCAGCGCGGCGTCGGTCTGGTAAGCGATACGATCGATGTCCTGCAGAAACGGGAGGCTGTGGCCGTACTGCATGGCGATCACCTGCACATCGTTGCCTGCCGCCCGCAGGGCTTCGGCGTTGTGCAGCGCTTCGTTTAGGTTGAACAGCGTATCGCCCACGCCCTGTAGCAGCAGCGCATCGACCGCGGGCGTGCGCCGTGTTGGATCGGCCACGCGCTCGCCGTCGCGGGCGACCTCGCCGTCGTAGAACGAGACCGGGCTGCTGTTATAGAGCCGGTCGGTGATCGCCTGCGACAGGCCACGGCCGGTCAACGGCGAGATCAAACCCTCGAGCAGCGCGCGATAGAGCATCGGGTCCAGACGCACGCCGGAGGTGGGCACGCCCAGCGCGACCAGGGCCGCGCCCCAGGCGGTCTTGACCACGTTGTCCGGGGCCAGGCTGTAGCGCAGATCGTGCCAGGTGGCGGTCGGCACGATGGCATCGAAGCGCGGATCCACGCAGGCACCGATGAGTTGGAAACCGCCGCCGTAGGACAGCCCCAGGCCGCCGACCCGCGGGTCGCCGTCGTCGCAGGCCAGCCGTTCGCGCTCGGGCATCTCCTGCATCGCCCAGTCGAGGATCGCGCTGATATCCGCGCCCTCGACGGCCGGATCCATGATCTCAACGCGGCCGCCGGAATCGCCGAAGCCGCGTTGGTCGAAGCTGATCACGAAATAGCCGGCATCGGCGGCGCGGCGCGCGGCTTCGGTGGACGGCAGGATGCCGCCCGACAGGGTTTCGTATACGGAGCGCTCGTAGCGGTTGGGCAGGCGCGCCCCGCCAAAACCATGACCGTGCAGGATCAACGGCGCGGACTCGCCGGCGGCCAGTTCCGGCTGCATCACGGTCAGCGCGATCTCGACGCCGTCGTCGGGATTGATGGCGGTCGCGCGATAATCGCGCGCAGACAGGGCGGCGGCGCTCACGTCGGGCTAGACCCGATCCGAGTCGACACGCGAGATGGCCGCGAGCGCGTCGCGCAGGGGATCGGGGATCGGCGCGGCGCGGTTGCTTGCCCGATCGACGAACACATGCACGAAATCGCCGTGCGCGGCGGCGGCATCCTCGCCGGCCTTGAAGATGCCGATGCCGTAAGTCGTCGAGCGGTTGCCCAGATGCTTGACCACCAGCCCGGCCTCGAGTTTTTCCGGAAAGGCGACCGGGGCGTGGTACTGGCAGCGCGATTCGACCACGAACCCGACCACCGGCGCGTTGTGAATATCCAGACCGCCGACCTCGATCAGATAGCGGTTGGCGACGGTGTCGAAATAGGAGTAATAGGTCACGTTGTTCACGTGGCCATAGACATCGTTATCCATCCAGCGGGTCGGCATGTCGCAGAACCAGAGGTAGTCGTTGCGGACAGGGCAATCTCGGGACATGGCGTGCGTTCTCCTGGCGGGCAAAAAGAAGCCGGGCTGGGCCTGTTGCCGCTTCACTCGGCTCCGCGTTGCACCCCAAAACCACGTCAGGCAAGGCGCAGGGCGCCGGCCTTGGTCATTCCAAGGCCAAGGCCTGCAACGCCGAATGACGGGGTTTTGGGCCGCAACCCTTCGGGTCGAGGGCCATTTTTCCGCAATGCGGCGTTGCAGCTCGCTCGTGTAACGCGGTTACACGGCGCTCCCTGCGCCTTGTCTTGCGAAAAAATGGCTCTCGGCGCGGCGTCGTGTGAAACGGCAACAGGCCCCGGCCCGGCTCGTTGCGGTCGTCGTGTCGGCTTCTAGGACTGGACCTTCCAGGTGCCGTCGGACTGACGACAGGCCGTGCCGGTGACCTTGTCGGGCTTACCGTTCACGTTGGCGTTCATCGTGAACTCGCGACACGGCTGGCTGCCGTTGTTGTAGGTGTTCGTCGGCGTGACCGAGTAGTTGTCGTTGGTGTCCGGATTGGTCCAGCTCGACGTGCTGCCGGTCTGGTTCGTCTCCAGGGCGCTGCCGAACTGCTGGCGATCGCGCTGGCCGAAGTTATCGCCGATACGGCGACCGAGCGCCGCGCCGGCCAAGGTGCCGACCACGGTCGCGATGGTGGTACCGCTACCGCTGCCGATCTGTGAACCGGCCGCGCCGCCGGCAATGCCGCCGATCACGGTGCCGGTATCGCCGGAATTCCAGTTCGCACAGCCGCCGAGCAGGCCGACGGAAAGTGCCAGGGCGCTGATGAAACTCAGGTTCTTCGTCATGGTGTGCTCCCGATATCGCAGGTCGTCGAAACCTGTCCGCTATCAATAGATGTTCGTTTCAAGTGTAACCAAAATCATGGCTCTCGGCTGAACGGACCCCTCGCGGGCGCGCTAGCGTCCGACGCCGGCGCGGCGTAGCCTTTCCGGTCGCGTTGCGCTTTGGAGAACCCCATGTCGGGTTGGTGGCTACTCGCCATTGCGGTCACGCTGGAAGTTGCCGGCACGACCTGCATGAAGCTTTCGGACGGTTTCACCCGGCTGTGGCCTTCGGTGGGCATCGTCGTGTTCTATCTGGCGTCGTTCGCGTGCCTGACGCTCGCGCTCAAGCGCATCGACGTGAGCATTGCCTACGCGGTCTGGGCCGGCGCCGGCATCGTGCTCATCTCGCTGATCGGCGTGTTTTATTTTCACGAACCGATGACGCTCTGGCGCACCGGCTGCATTGCGCTGGTGCTCATCGGCGTGATCGGGCTGAACCTCGCCCACGGCTGATCCGTTCCGGCGTCTTGCCAGCCGGTATTGCGCGGGGCGAGGATGCCCGTCTTTCCAGAAATTGACGGAGACATGTATGCGAGCTTGGCTGGTCGAAAACCCGGGGGCGCCCGAAGCGCTGGAACTCAAGACGGTCGACACGCCCGAGCCCGGGCCGGACGAGATTCGGGTCGACGTGCGTGCCGTGGGCATCAACCAGGCCGACGTGCTGCAGCGCAAGGGCGGTTATCCGCCGCCCCACGGTTTCGACGTGCGCCGCCCCGGCCTTGAATATGCCGGCACCGTGGCCGCGGTGGGCGAGCGCGTGAAGAGCCGCGCGGTCGGCGACCGCGTGATGGGCCTGATCGGCGGGGGCTCCTATGCCGAGCAGCTCGTGGTGCACGAACACGAGGCGCTGACCATCCCTGCGCACTACGACTTCGAGCAGGCCGCGGCCATGCCGGAAGCGTTTCTCACCGCCTATCGCGCACTGTTTCTGGTCGGCGAACTCGCCGCGGGTCAGTGGGCGCTGGTACGCGGCGCGACGTCGGGCGTCGGCCAGGCCGGTCTGCAGCTGATCGGCGCGCTGGGCGCACGCAGTATTGCGACCAGCCGCAAGCAGGCACGTCTCGACGAACTGGACAAACGCTTCAAAGCGCTCGGTTTCGACCGGGCCTTCGATATTGGCCTGGAAGACGGCGAGAACGGTGTGGCCAAGGCGGTACGAGAACAGACCGGCGGCGCGCACGTAATCATGGATTTCGTCGGCGGCCCCGCGCTGGACGACAACATGAGCGCGCTGCGCGACGAGGGCCGCCAGGTCCAGGTCGGCCTGATCGGCGGGCGCAAGAGCGAGATCGACATGGGCAAGCTGCTCATGCGCCGGCTCAGCGTCAACGCCATGACCATGCGCAGCCTGCCGCTGGAGCGCAAGATCATGCTCGCCAAGATGTTCGACGACCGCCTGCTGCCGCTGTTCGAGGCCGGCAAGCTCAAGCCGATGGTCGACCAGGCCTTTGCGTTCGATCAGGCCGTCGAAGCGCATCGCCTGATGGAATCCGGCGAGCACGCCGGCAAGCTGGTGCTGGTACGCGACTAGCCTCCCTGCACGCCCACCGCCCGGTCGTAGAGCGCGCGGCCGGGCGGTCATTGCCGGCGCGATAGAGCGCGGCGGGCCCGGCTTCGGACGTGTCGCCCGGCCTCGCGATCCCGGGGCGAAACCATCCCGCCAAGGCGCATGACGCCGGGCAATGGCGGGCTTCTTGCTTGATCAAATGACGTTCTTCCTCGATTCGGAGATCGTCATTTCGCAACCGAGCTTCTACCGCATCGCAGCCGCTGGCCGTACCGGCGCGAGTGGACGTCGGGCCTGTTCGCGTCTGCGCGTCGGTCCGCGCCGCGGGAGCAGCGCGCGTGGCTGAGTTCGTTCCGGTCGATCCCTTCGATCTGCTCATCTTCGGCGGCACCGGCGATCTGGCCCGGCGCAAGCTGTTGCCCGCGCTTTTTCATCGGGATCGCGATGAACAGTTCAGCGCCGACAGCCGCATCGTGGCCATATCGCGCGGCGACATGGACGACGCGGGCTATGCCGAATGGGTTCACGACGCGCTCAAGGCACAGCTCACCGAGAAGGAACTCGAGCCCGCGGTCTGGGCGCGTTTTTCAGCGCGCCTGTGTCATTACAGCCTCGACATGCAGGGCGACAGCGGCTGGTCCGGGCTGGGCGACAGGCTCGACGACACCCACAGCCGCAACCGCGTGTTCTATCTGGCCACCGCGCCGTCGCTGTTCGGCACCATCGCCGCACAGATCGCGCAGGCGGGGCTGGCCGACACGCGCTCGCGCATCGTGCTGGAGAAGCCGGTCGGCCACGATTTCGATTCCGCGCGCGAGATCAACGACGCGGTCGGTGCAGTGTTCGCCGAATCGCAGATCTATCGGATCGATCATTACCTCGGCAAGGAAACCGTGCAGAACGTGCTCGCGCTGCGTTTCGGTAACTCGCTGTTCGAGCCGCTGTGGGCGCGCGGCGCGGTCGATCACGTCCAGATCACGGTGGCCGAGAATCTCGGCGTCGGCCAGCGCTTCGATTTCTACAACCGCACCGGCGCGCTGCGCGACATGGTGCAGAACCACATGCTGCAGCTGTTGTGCATGATCGCCATGGAGCCGCCGGCGAGCATGGACCACGACGATATCCGCAACGAAAAGATCAAGGTGCTGCGCGCGCTCAAGCCGATCACGGCCGACGTGGTGGACCGCGTGACGGTGCGCGGGCGCTATACCGCCGGCATCGTGGCGGGCGAGCCGGTACCGGGCTACCGTGAGGAGGGCGACAGCACCGACACCACGACCACCGAACAGGACACCGAAACCTTCGTGTCGATCAAGGCCGAGATCGACAACTGGCGCTGGAACGGCACCCCGTTCTATCTGCGCACCGGCAAGCGCATGGCACGCAAGCTCTCCGAGATCGTGTTCCAGTTCAAGCCGGTGCCGCATTCCATCTTCGGCGACCAGCCGCTCACGCCCAATCGGCTCGTGCTCAGCCTGCAGCCGGAGGAGGGCGTACAGCTCACGCTGATGACCAAGGAGCCGGGGCCGGGCGGCTTTCGCATGCGCTCGCTGCCGCTGAACCTGAATTTCCCGGACGCGTTTTCCGTCACTTATCCCGACGCCTACGAGCGGCTGCTCATGGAAGTGCTGCGCGGCAACCCGGCGCTGTTCATGCGTCGCGACGAGATCGAATCCGCCTGGCGCTGGATCGATCGCATCATCGACAGCTGGCACACGCGCGGCGTGCGCACCCACGAATACATGGCCGGCAGCTGGGGGCCGACCGATTCCTTCGTGCTGCTCGACCGCGACGATCGCCGCTGGGCGCAGCCGGAGTGACCATGCCCGAACTGCACGAATTCACGGACCGCGGCCGCTGTGCCGACGCACTCGCCGAGGCGCTGGCAGAAAAACTGCGCGAGGGCATTGCGGCCAATGGTCGGGCCACGCTCGTACTCAGTGGCGGTTCCTCGCCCATCGACCTGTTCGAACGCCTCGCGCTGATCGAGCTCGACTGGTCGCGGGTGACCGTGTTGCCTAGCGATGAACGCTGGGTAGCGCCCGACCACGCCGACAGCAACGAGGCCGCGCTGCGCCGGCATCTGCTGTACGGGCCGGGAAACGCCGCGCGGTTGTTCGGTTTGTACCGGCGAACCGCCACGCCGGCCGAAGCGCGGGACGAACTCGACGCAGACCTTTCGACGCTGCCGCGGCCGTTCGACGCCGTGGTGCTCGGCATGGGCGAGGACGGGCATACCGCTTCGCTGTTTCCCGACGCTGCGAATATCGAAGCCTGTCTGGCCAGCGATGATGCGTGCGTGGTGCCCGACCGGCAGAACGACGATGGCCCGGCCCGTATCAGCCTGAGCCTGACACGGCTCAAGCAAAGCCGCGCGCTGTTTCTGCTGTTCTTCGGCGAAGCCAAGCGGCGGGTCTATGAGGCGGCCTGTCGCCCGGGCACGGCGCGTGAATTTCCCGTGCGGGGCGTGATCCAACAGAACGACGTGCCCGTCGACGTGTACTGGTCCGACTAGACGCGGGCGCTTTAGCCTGCTGGAGCGAGGAATCATGAGCCTGCATCCCGTCATCGCCGAAGTGACCGGGCGTATCGTCGCCCGCAGTCGCGATACGCGTGCGCAGTATCTGGCCAGGATCGACCACGCGAAAAGCGTTGGCCCGCACCGCGGCAGGCTGTCCTGCGGCAATCTCGCCCATGGCTTCGCTGTCGAGGACGCGCCGGGCAAGAACGCGCTCGCCGGCGCGCATCGGCCGAATGTGGCGATCGTGTCGGCCTATAACGACATGCTGTCGGCACACCAGCCGCTCGGCGATTTCCCGCCGATCATCAAACAGGCAGCCTGGGCGGCTGGTGGCGTGGCCCAGTTTGCCGGCGGCGTGCCCGCCATGTGCGACGGCGTGACCCAGGGCCAGCCGGGCATGGAGCTGTCGCTGTTCTCGCGCGACACCATCGCCATGGCCACGGCCGTAGCACTCACCCACAACATGTTCGACGCCGCACTCTGTCTGGGCGTGTGCGACAAGATCGTGCCGGGGCTGATGATCGGTGCGCTGTCGTTCGGTCATCTGCCGGTGATCTTCGTGCCCGGCGGGCCGATGACTTCGGGGCTGCCGAACAAGATCAAGTCGCAGGTGCGCCAGCGTTTCGCGGCCGGCGAGATCGGCCGCGACGAGCTGCTCAAGGCCGAGTCCATGTCCTACCACTCGCCGGGCACCTGCACGTTTTACGGCACGGCGAATTCCAACCAGCTGCTCATGGAGTTCATGGGCCTGCACCTGCCCGGGACGTCGTTCGTGAATCCCAACACGCCGCTGCGCGATGCGCTCACGCGGGCCGCGGCCGAACGCGTGGTCGGCATCACCGAATTGTCCGACGACTATCGGCCGATCGGGCGAATCGTGGACGAGAAAGCCGTGGTCAACGGCATCGTCGGCCTGCTGGCTTCGGGCGGCTCGACCAACCACACCATGCATATCGTGGCCATGGCACGCGCCGCCGGGATAAAGATCGACTGGACCGATTTCGCCGACATCTCAGCTGTGGTGCCGCTCATGGCGCGGGTCTATCCCAACGGCGTGGCCGACGTGAACCACTTCGCCGCTGCCGGCGGTATCCAGTTCATGATCCACGAACTGCTCGCCGCTGGGCTGGTGCACGATGATGTCGCCACTGTGGTCGGCGACGGCCTGCATCGCTATACGCAGGAGCCGTTTCTCGACGGTGATGAGCTGGTCTGGCGCGAGGGCGCGAGGGAAAGCCACGATACCGACGTGCTGCGCGGCGTGGCCGAGCCGTTTGCCGCCACCGGCGGTCTGCGCGTGCTCACCGGCAACCTCGGCCGCGGTATCATCAAGATCTCGGCGGTCGAGACACAACACCGCTGCATTCATGCGCCGGCCAGGGTCTTTCCCAGCCAGGAGCATGTCCTCGAGGCCTACCAGGCGGGCGAGCTGGAGCGCGATACCGCCATCGTCGTCATCAACCAGGGCCCGCGCGGCAACGGCATGCCGGAGCTGCACAAGCTCACGCCTTCGCTCGGCGTGTTGCAGGACAAGGGCTATCAGGTCGCTTTGATCACCGACGGGCGCATGTCCGGCGCCTCCGGCAAGATTCCGGCCGCGATCCAGATCACGCCGGAAGCATGCCTCGGCGGTCCGATCGGCCGGATTCGTGATGGCGACATGATCGCCCTGGACGCCGACGCCGGCGAGTTGCGTGTCGAAGTCGACGACGCCGAACTCGAAGCCCGCGAGCCGACCACCTTCGACGACAAGCCGGAAACCGAATTCGGCTTCGGGCGAGAATTGTTCGCCGTGTTTCGCCGCAACGTCGGCTCCGCCGAGGAGGGCGCCTGTGCGCTGCTCGATGCGCAGCCCGACACGGCCGATACCGGCGGCACGGTCGCCGCCGAACAGGAACCCGCCGAATGAAGTACGACGAAACGCGGCAAGTCATGGCGATCGCGCCGGTGATCCCGGTGGTGGTCGTGCCGGATGCGGCCGCTGGCGTCGAGATCGCGCGGGCCCTGGTGGCCGGCGGTATCGGCGTGATCGAAGTCACGCTGCGTACCGAGGCGGGGCTGGCCGCGATCGAGGCGATCGTCAATGAAGTGGACGATATCTGTGTCGGGGCCGGCACGGTCTGGACCGCGGCCCAGGCCACGCAGGCGATCGATGCCGGCGCCGAGTTCCTGGTGTCGCCCGGTATTGCCGACGAGGTGAACGGCGTGGCTAAAACCCGCGACATCGCTTATCTGCCGGGCGCGCAGACGGTGAGCGAGATTGCACATCTCAAGCGTCAGGGTGTCAGTGCGACGAAGCTGTTTCCGGCTTCCGTTGTTGGCGGGCCGGCTGCGATCAAGGCGTTCGCCAGCGTGTTTCCCGATCTGGTGTTTTGCCCGACCGGGGGTATCAAGGAAGACACCGCCGGTGAGTATCTGGCGCTTGGGTGTGTGTCGTGTGTTGGGGGCAGTTGGCTGGTTTCGGCGGATGCCGTAGCAGCTGGTGACTGGGGTTCCATTCGCGGCGCTGCGGAGCGGGCTTCGGCTTTGGCTAGAGGTTAAGGGTAGGGGCTAGCGAGCGTTTAGGTCGACGCGGGTTCGAAGTCGCGAGTGTATGGATCAACGGTAATGGCTTGATCGAATTGGGGTTTCGCGCTGCTGCGCGAGTGTCTTTTATTTGCTCGTCCAAATAAAAGTCACCAAAACAAAAGACACCCTGTCTTACGCCGATGCTTCGCATCGGTGCCCTCCCATCGCGATCCGCAAGCGGGGCGGCCGGAAACTCGCTGCGCTCAAACATCCGGCCGCCTTGATCCGCTTGCGGCCCGCGCTGCTCGGCGCTGCGCCCAAGGGCACCCAATACAGACAAAGACCGGCTCGCTGTCGCTTCGCCATGAAGATCGCTAAGCGATCTTTGTCGAACAACGCCGGAGGCGAGTCCGACCGGAACGCAGCCAAATACCGCAATTTCGGCGTGGCAATTGTTTCAACTCCGTGGCTGGGCAAGCCGCGCCTGTATTGGGCCCCGTGTGGCGCGACGAGAAGCGCAGGGCCGGAGGGTGTCCGGCGCATGCGCCGGTGCGGACAGCTGTTTGAGCGTCGCCAAAAGCGACGCGAGTTCTGGCCGCATCCCTTCGGACCGAGCATCGCAGTGCACCGGCGCGCTTCGCGCCGGCGCGTAAGTCGGGTGTCTTTTTCCTTTGGTTACTTTCTTTTGGACAAGCAAAAGAAAGTGACTCGCACAGCAGTGCGAAACATAAGAACCGACAAACTCGTGAGCGCGGAAAGGCAGGGTGCTGAGCACTACGGCTTTTGAATTCGAGATATACGCGAATCCGTCTCGTATTTCGCGCCGGCAGACAGTTCAGTCGTCGACCTCCAAAGCCCGCCACATAAACCAACTCCCCACCGACCGATAAGGCCGCCAGATCTCGCATTCGCGTTCCAGCTGCTTCGGCTTGGGCAGTTCGTCACGCCCGTAGGTGATCGCATACCCCTTGCGCACACCCAGATCATGAATGGGCATCACATCGGGCCGGCCGAGGTGGAACAGTAGAAGCATTTCCACCGTCCAGCGGCCAATGCCGCGGATCGCGGAATAGCGTTCGATCAGCTCGGCGTCGTCGTAATCGTCGAGCCGTGATTCGTCCGGCAGTTCGCCGGCCAGCTGCGCGGCGGCGAGTGCCTGCAGGCTGAGCATCTTGTTCTGCGACAGCCCGGCGCCGCGCAGCGTGGCGTCGTCGGCCGCGGCGATGCGTTCTGCACCCGGTGTATCGCCCCCGCCAAGCGCAGTGAGCACGCGCCGGTGAATCGTGCCCGCGGCCTTGCCGGAGAGCTGCTGGTAGACGATGGCCCGCATCAGCGCATGAAACGCATCGGGCGCGGCGACCGTCTGCGGCGCATAGGGGCCGACGCGGGCGATCAGCGAACCGAGCACTGGATCGGCAGCGGCCAGCTCGCGCACGGCTTTGCCGGCGTCGAAACGCAGCGGCGTGGCACGGCCCGTGGTATAGGCCGTGCCGACATCCTCGTTGGAAGCGTCCGCCATCAGATTCCCCGCAGTGCCTTCTCGATCGGCGTGTCGCCGGCGAGCATTTCGTAGTGCTGGCCGATGGTGTTCGGCGAATCCAGCGTAAGCAGCAGGGCGTGGGCGACGTCTTCGCGGGCCACTTCGCCGTAGCGGTTCAGATCCTTGGCGATGTCGGCGGTGCCGGTGGCTTCCTCGTCGGTCAGCTTGCCGGGGCGCACGATCGTGTATTCCAGATCGGAGGCGCGCAGATGATCGTCGGCTGCCTTCTTGGCCTCGAAATAGTGGCGCATCTTCTCGGGGCCTTTCTCGGGGGTGTCGGCATTCATGGACGACACCAGCACGAAGCGGCGCACGCCCGCGCGCCTGGCCTGATCGATGATCGAGATCGCGCCGTGGCGATCCACGTCCTCGGTCTTCTCCGGGCCCGTGTGCGCGCCGGAACCGGCGGTGAACACCACCGCATCGCAGCCGGCGAGGGCATCACGCACGTCGCCCTCGAGATCGGCGACCACAACCTCTGCGGCGCCGAGTGCGCGCATCTCGTCACGCTGCGACTCATCGCGAATCATGGCGCGTGCCGTGTGTGCGCTTTTGGCCATCTGGCGCACCAGACGCTGGCCGATATTGCCGTGCGATCCAACGATCAATACGTTCATGTCAGACCTTCCTAGCGTGCTTTGCTTGCATGTTCGGCCCGCGGCATCAGCGCGGGCGGTTGAAATTATCCCTGCGTCATACAAGGTTAGGTTCGGTAAACGATTTGCAACCGACCGTCTCGTAACGGCCAAGGACAATCAATGATCGATCTCTATACCTGGACAACGCCCAACGGGCACAAGATCCACATCATGCTCGAGGAAGTCGGGCTGGAATATAAAGCGCACCCGATCAACATCGGCAAGGGTGACCAGTTCGGCGAGGATTTCCTCAAGATCAGCCCGAACAACAAGATTCCGGCCATGGTCGATCACGACGGCCCGAACGGAAAGCCGTATTCGCTGTTCGAATCCGGCGCCATGCTCATCTACCTGGCCGAGAAGACCGGCCGACTGCTGCCGAGCGATACGGTCAAGCGCAACGACGTCATGCAGTGGCTTATGTTCCAGATGGCCAGCATCGGCCCGATGCTCGGCCAGGCGCACCACTTCAACAAGTACGCGCCGGAGAAGATCGACTACGCCGTGAAGCGTTACGAGAGCGAAGCCAACCGCCTTTATGGCGTGATGGATCGGCGTCTCGCGGACTTCAAGTTCCTCGCCGGCAACGACTATTCCATTGCCGATATCGCGACGTGGCCGTGGCTGCGCAGCGCCGAAACCCAGGGCGTGAACATCGACGACTACCCGAACGTTCGTCGTTGGTTCGAGATGATCGGCGATCGGGAGAACGTGAAGAAGGGCTTGCAGGTGCTGGCGGATCACCACACCGATCTCAGCAAGGACAAGGATGCCTTGGAGAATATGTTTGGGAGTAAGCAGTACGAGAAGCGATGATTTCTGGTACTAGCCGGGCAGTTTGATCCGCCTGGCTTATGGACTTGCTAGAGGTTTTTCTCTGCTCGGTTGATCCGGCCGGGTAGACGAGTGGTCAATTTGAAGCCGGTTGACGCTTGTTGGGAGCCGGCTTTTTTGTGTTGAGAGTTAGTCGTTTTACTCGCGTTAATTCGCAATTTGGGCTGTAGGTGGCGTCGCGCTTACGAGTTTCACGTTGCTTTTGTTTCGCGCTGCTGCGCGACTTACTTTCGTTTGCTTGTCCAAACAAAAGTAAGCAAAGGAAAGGACACCCGGGCACAGCGCCGGCTGCGCCGGTTCACTCCGACACGAAGCGACGACGGGATGCGGCCAGAACTCGCGTCGCTTTGGCGACGCTCAAACAGCTGGCCGCACCGGCGCATGCGCCGGACACCCGTCGCCACTCCGTGTCTCCGTCGCCGTGCAACGGGCTGGAATACAGAAACAAAGCGCAGCAAGAGTCACCTAACTCTGCTGGCGGCCACTCAGCGTCCGACTCCGTTCTTACCGAATTAGGCGAACGCCTAATTCGACATAAATAATCACGACCTTGAGCGAGCGACAGCGAGCTTGCCTGTACGGGGTCCCCTTGGGCGCAGCGCCGAGCAGTGGAGGTCGCAAGCGGATAAGACAGCCGGATGTCTGAGCGCAGCGAGTTTCCGGCTGGCCCGCTTGCGGCCGGAGCCGCGCAGGGCATCGGCGCAAAGCGCCGACGCAAGACAGGGTGTCTTTTGTTTTGGTGACTTTTATTTGGACAAGCAAATAAAAGACACTCGCACAACAGTGCGAAACCCCAAGTTGAATTTTCTTAAATCGCTCGTTCAACGCGCAGTAGTTTTGAATGAATGGCCTAACTCAGCGTTGGTGCCTGCCAGATAGCACACCGGAACGGGGTTTGATAGAAAGCACTCACAACGTCTGGTTTACGTAGATGAAACACTTCGCCCTGTCCCCGGCGAGGAGATGCACGTGCGTGTTTTTCGTAGCGCGGTCAGACCGACGGTGCGAAGCCGCAGCTCTCGATACTTTGGTGGTGTATGTTACTCGGTCGCTGAACCAGTTAATGCGATTCAAACTTCCGTCTCGCACCGCGAAGGCGACGCGAATATCTAGCTAGCGTTTAAATGCAAAAATCTCATTAGCGTTGTCGAAACTTGATGCGCACGCGACTTCAGCACGCTGAATGTCGTATCGGGTTTCACCGCTTTGACATGGTTTATGCGCTCGTTGAGGGCGCGAGCCCGACTTAAACCTTTGTCTGCGATGTGGTAAAGGCTATCCCACATTGATTGTTTGAGGTCGCCTTCGGTGCTTGGCGATAAAAGCATCTCCGCGTAGCTCAAACTGACCTTAAGAAACGACCTTGCATCGTTAACTTCCGAGATAGTCTCGCGCTTTAACTCTGCCGCAAAATCAAACCCCCTAGTGGTGATCTGGGTTACATCATACCCAAGCGTTCTCCACGAGATTCTTGCTACTTCCAAGGCGCGCTCTGTCCGTTCGCCCGCCGCCTTGTGGAGCAGGCTAAGAAGAGTCTCAAGCTCAGCAGCCTCGTGATGAAGAGCGATCACAGCTACTCGTTGCTGCCGATTGGAGCGAGCCTCCTCCCTGCAGCTTTGGAAAAGGAGAATAAAAAGTGGCAACGCGATAGAGGCCACGGCCTGTGTCCACGCGGCCCATTGAGCCGCGGTCAAGCCACTCCTCCCCAACGGGATGACAAAAGAACACTGAAAATCGCAGGCAATTTCAAACTCGATTCATGGCTTCAACTTATGGGTCAGCTCACGACCGATCGCGATCGCCTCCTCACGAGTCTTCGGTGTGCCTTCCATGTACTTGACGACATCGCCTGGTTCATTACCGGTGACTTCGACTACCCATCCATTTTCATCGAGACGCCCCCAAATTTTATAGGGCGCTCCTCTATCCCACTCCAGCACTTCCCAATTACGCATCATTTATTTTCAGCAGTTGATCGAAAGCTTTTTCTAGCACGACATGCCTCGGGCTATCTATGGGTGTCTCCGAACCACGTAGGCAAGATCAACTTGCAAAGGTCCATGTCGCAAAAAGATCTGTGCCTTGATGATCCCACCTATCGCCAGATCGTCTGGACCGGCGCGTGCGTGCGCTCGGCGAAATTGGCGCCGATACGGTGATCGAACATTCCAGGTCGCTTGGCGAGAAGGACGAGGTCAGGCCTTGCATGGTGCTTTTTTTGATGGGGTAGAAGTCCTCTCTCGAAGCAATAACCATCAAGCGCTTACCAAGGCTTTCTAAGCTGATGCTACGTCGCCCAATGCATGTGTGCGGCGTCCTTCTTACGGGCTCGGTACCATGACTCCTTCCGAGCGCCTTTAAAACTCCAATGACTGTAGAAAACCAACGCGACCTAGACGGCATCCTCGCCATAGGCCGAATCGTCGCCGAAATCCGCGACGCCATGCTGGCCGCGATCGAGCCAGGAATGACAACCGCCGAGCTCGATGCAATCGGCGGCCAGATGCTGTCGCGCCTGGGCGCGACATCGGCGCCGATGTCCTGCTACGACTTTCCGGGTTTTACCTGCATCAGCGTGAACGAAGAGGCCGCCCACGGCGTGCCGGGTACGCGGGTGATCGGCGAGGGCGATCTCGTGAACGTCGATGTGTCCGCCGAGCGCGACGGTTATTTCGCGGATACGGGCGGTACGACGGTCGTCGCGCCGGTGGCAGAGGCGAAAGCGGCGTTATGTGCGGCTACGCAGTTGGCGCTCGACCGCGCACTGGCCGAGGTGCGGGCGGGCGCGCGCATCAACAGGATCGGCAAGGCCATCGAGCGCGCGGCGAAATCGCACAGGCTCAAGGTGATCGAGAACCTTGCCGGGCATGGCCTCGGCCGCTCGTTGCACGAGGAGCCGGAAGCTATTGTCGGTTTCTATGATCGCAGGGATCGCCGCCGGCTTGAGTACGGGCAGGTGATCGCCGTCGAGCCGTTCCTGTCGACCCGAAGCACGTTCGTGTCGGAAACGGGAGACGGCTGGACGCTGGTGGGCGATCCCGAGAGCCGGTCGGCGCAATTCGAGCACACGGTGATCGTGACCGATGGCGCGCCGATCGTGGCCACCCGTTCCCGGGTGGCCGCCCCGGCGTAATTGGCGCGGGCCGCGGTCTCGAGCCGCGACAGACGGCGACTGTTTCTACCGCAACAGCGAAAGCGTTAGCGATTGTCCGCTGCTTCCGCGTTTCGAAGCACGCGCCGACTGGTTCGGGCGACGGTCCAGCCGATGAGTACGACGACAACAATCGTCGCCACCAGCCCGCCGCCGTAGAGCAGCCATTCATTGGCGCCCCATTCGGAGGGTTTGGTTGCGCCCAGCAGGTGCTGACCGCTGGCGCCAAGCCAGATCAGAAACAGCTTGATCGGCAACATGCCGAGCACGGAAGCGGCGATGAACGTGGTCCAGCGGATCGTGCTCGCGCCCAACACATAGCTGGTGAGGTTGAACGGCACGGCGGGCGACAGGCGAATCAACACGGTGATCCAGAAGCCACGCTGTTCCACGGCGGCTTCGATCTGCTCCGCAAGGCGTTTGTCGTCCAGCTTCTTCGTTACCCAGTCGCGCGCCAGCCAGCGTCCGCAAACGAAGCCGATATTGGCCGCCAGCAGGGCGCCCGCGAGAACCGCGGCACTGCCCGTCCAGAAGCCGAAGATCGCGCCCGCGATCAGTTCGACCAGACCGGTCGGCGCGGCGAGCGCGCCCAGCGCGCCGTAGATCAGGGCGAACAGTACCGGGCCGCCCCAGCCCAGAGACTCGAATTGGCTGCGCGTGTCCTTGAACAACTCGCCGATGTCGAAAACGGTCGAGCCGAGCACGAAGATGAGTAGGGCCACGGCAAGCAGGGCCAACCGGAGCAGGGTCTTGTTCGACAAACGGTGTTCCTCGCAGCGGGGCGCGCAGCGCTTGCACATCGAAACGCGGGCGGGTGGGTATACGCGGCACGTGCAGTACGCGGCCGAGCGAGAGTATGCCGTTGTAGCGCTTGTGGGTCAGCAGGCGCCGGCCGCGGATCGCTATATCGACGCGCCCAGAATCACCAGCAGCGTGAGGCTGAACGGAATCAGCACGGCGACGACGAAAATGTCCGCGTAGCTCTGGCGATGGGTCAGCCCCGTGATGGCCAGCAGGGTGATGACCGCGCCGTTGTGCGGCAGCGCGTCGAAGCCGCCGGAGGACAGGGCGACCACGCGGTGCATGATTTCGGGGTCGATGCCGGCGGCCTGGGCGCGGCTCATGAACTCGCTGCCCAGCGTTTCCAGCGCGAACGACATGCCGCCGGAGGCGGAGCCGGTAATGCCGGCCAGGACGTTGGTCGCCACCGCCGACGACAGCAGCGGGTTGCTGGAGATGCCCAGCACCGCATCGCGTACCACCATGAAAGCCGGCAGCGAGGCGATCACCGCGCCGTAGCCGACTTCGGATGCGGTATTGAATACCGGCAGCAGCGAACCGAGCGTGCCGCGGTTGAAGCTCTGCTTGAGGTCGTCGAAGCGTGGCCAGTTCAGCGCCGTGACCAGGGCGATCGCGATCACCAGCGAGGCGATAATTGCCCAGATGCCGCGCACGTCGCCGATGTCGGCGCCGCCGTAGTCCTCCTGGCTGAGATAGCTCGTATCCATCCAGGGAATGACGAGATAGGTGAACAGCGCGTTTAGGGCGATCACGGCCACGACCGGCAATAATGCGCGCCAGATGGGCGGCAGTGTGGCGGGCCGGGTCTGGGCGTCGGAATCGGTGGGTTCGTGCTCGCCGTAGCCTTCGCCGTTGGCCGCGGCACGCGCACGGCGGCGATTCAGCCAGAGCGTGCCGAAGATCAGCATGCCCAGCCCGGCCAGCGTGCCGAAGATCGGCGCGGCGAACGGCGTGGTGTTGAAATAGGGCATGGGGATCGCGTTCTGGATCGCCGGCGTGCCGGGGAACGCGGTCATCGTGAAAGTGAAGGAGCCGAGCGCGAGCGCCGCCGGCAGCAGGCGCTTGGGCGTTTCGGCGCGCCGGAACAGCTCGTTGCCGATCGGGTACACGGCGAAGGCCACCACGAACAGCGACACGCCGCCGTAGGTGAGGACGCCGCAGGCGAACACCACGGCCGCGATAGCGTGCCTGGCGCCCATCTTCTCGGTGAACCACTCGGCAATCGTGCGCGCGGACCCCGAGTCTGCCATGAGCTTGCCGAAGATGGCGCCGAGCAGGAACAGCGGGAAGAATTTCACCAGATAGTCGCCCAGCGCCGGCATGAAGACCTGGGTGTAGGTCGCCAGTACCGGCAGCCCGCCGGCGAACAACGTCGCGAGCAGGGCGAGCAGCGGCGCGAGAATCAGTACGCTGATCCCGCGGTAGGCGAGAAACATCAGCAGCGCGAGCGAGAGAAAGATGCCGATCAGGCCCATGGTGTATTTTCCTGTGTCCGGTGCGGCCGGCGTTGGAGGTTGTGATTAGCCAGTACGGCGCCGAGGGCGGCGCCGCGTTGGCGATCGCATTCCGGTGCCGGGGCTGGCTGCCCGGATACGATCCGGGCGCAAGAGCCTGCAAGAATGGGTGGCGTCGTGTCTTGCGTTTGCGACTAGAGTCGGAGTCGTCAATCGGCAACAGCCGATACGCCGCGCCCTGCGAACACCCGACCCGATGCACAAGGAGAAGCAGTCCGCTGCCATGAGCAATCTTTCCAAACTTGCCGCCGTTGCCGGCGGCCTCGTGCTGTTGATCGCGCTCGGCGTGATCGGCTATGTCGTCGCGCCGTACTTCGTCGGCGAGTCGGCCGCGAGTCGTACCGAGTTTCTCGACAAGGTTTCGGCGCAGATCAACACCGATCTACCCACGAAAGTCGACGAAAGCACGCGCCTGGACAACACCACGGTCGACGGCGAGACCCTGCAGTTCAACTACACGCTGCTGCCCCAGCTCGCCGATACGCTCGATGCCGACACGTTCATGTCGCGCTACGAAGCCGGGATCCAGGAAACCATCTGCGCGCGAGGGCGGCTGCGGCGCATGTTGCAAAAGGAATTTCAGATCGCCTATCGCTACAAGCGTGACGACGGCACGGTGCTGGGCGATATCGAGGTCACGCGTGCGGACTGCGGTATCTGAGACTGCCGCAGGACAAAAGGGCGACTACTGATGGCCATACACACTCCGCCGCATCCGGGTGAGTTCATTCGGACGGTCTATATGGAGCCGTTCGGGATTACAGGGCGCATGCTGTCCGGAAAGCTCGGCGTATCGCCTTCAACCCTGAACCGGGTCCTCAAGGGCGCGAGCGGCTTGAGTTCGGAAATGGCGCTGCGTCTTTCCAAGACGCTCGGTCGCTCGCCTGAAAGCTGGCTGGCGATGCAGGACAACTATGCGCTCTGGCAGGCGCGGCAGACGGTGAATCTCGACGCGGTCGAGAAGATCGAATTCGACGCGGCGTAAGACGGGCGCTAGAGCCCCGGTTGCTGGCACAAAAAAGGCGGGACCGAGTGGCCCCGCCTTTTGGTATCCGGCGCTATCCGAACGATGCGCTAGAACATCTCCGAAGCGCCGATCTCGCGCTCGCCGCCGGAGGGGTCGTAGCGGTTGTTGATGTGATCGCCGGTGATCATTTCCTTGTAGCTCTTGCCGGGCCCGACCATCGGGTACACGCCGGCATCCGGGTCGACCATGACTTCCAGGAACGCCGGGCCGCGGAACTCGAGGAATTCCTTGACCACGCGTTCCATGTCGGCCGGGTCGCGCAGGCGCTCGGCGTACTCGAAGCCGTCGGCCTCGGCAGCCTTGATAAAGTCCTTCTTGTGCAGCGACTTGTCGGAAGCCGACAGGCGGCCCTTGAAGAACAGCTTCTGCCACTGCTTCACCATGCCGTCGCCGTTGTTGTTGAGCACGACAACCTTCACCGGCAAGTTGTAGGTGGTCACGGTTTCCAGCTCGCCGATGTTCATGCGAATCGACGCGTCGCCGTCGATATCGATAACCAGCTTGTCGCGCCGCGCGAAGGCGGCACCGATGGCCGCGGGCAGGCCGAAACCCATGGTGCCCATGGAACCGGAGGTCAGCCACAGCCGCGGCTCGCAGAAATCGAAGTACTGGGCGGCCCACATCTGATGCTGGCCCACGCCGGTCGCGATCACGGCCTTGCCGCCGGTATGGCGGTTGATCTCCTCGATCACCGCATAGGGCTGGATCATTGCCGTATCGCGCGCATAGTTCATCGCGTAGTCGCGCTTGAGCGTTTTCACATGCTCATGCCAGGCCGAGTAGTCGGCGGAAAAGCCCTGTTCGCGGCCATAGGCCAGCACGCGCGACAGACTCGGCGAGAACAGCCCCACGTGGTGCCAGTCCACCGCCTTGACCTTGTTGATCTCGGAGGCGTCGGCATCGAAATGCACCAGCGATTTCGCATTGGGCGCGAACTTGTCGGGCACGCCGGCCACACGATCGTCGAAGCGCGCACCGACCGCGATCAGCATGTCGCAGTCCTCGACCGCGTAGTTGGCGAAGGCCGTGCCGTGCATGCCGAGCATGTGCAGCGACAGGGCGTCGGTGGTGTCGAAGGCGCCGATGCCCATCAGCGTGGTCACCACCGGAATGCCGAACGCCTGGGCGAAGGCCGCCAGCTCACGCGCGGCGTCGGCGTTGATCACACCGCCGCCGGCATAGATGAGCGGGCGTTCGCTGTTGGCAAGCAGCTCGAACAGCAGCGCGCACTTGTCGTCGGTGAGCTCGTTCTCGCGCAGGCTGCGCATGCGCTGGCGATAGCCGGGTACGGGCAGCACGCCGGAGCCCTGGAAACGGCCTTCCCAGTTCTGCACGTCCTTGGGCACATCGATCACGACCGGGCCGGGGCGCCCGGAGCGCGCGATCTCGAACGCGGTGCGCACGGTGGCCTCCAGCTTGTCCGGATCGGTGACCATAAACACGTGCTTGGCCGCACTGCTCATGATGTTGGAGACCGGCGCCTCCTGGAACGCGTCGGTGCCGACCGCGGCACGCGCGACCTGGCCGCAGATGAGCACGATCGGCACGGAATCGGCCATGCAGTCGCGCACGGGCGTAACACAGTTGGTCGCGCCCGGTCCGGACGTCACCATGGCCACGCCGACCTTGCCCGAGGCGCGCGCGTAACCCGCGGCCATGAAGCCTGCACCCTGCTCGTTGGCGGGCACGATCAGCGGCATGCGGTCGTGGTTGTCCTCGTTGTAGCGGAAGATCGCGTCGTAGGTCGGCAGGATGGCGCCGCCGGAATAGCCGAAGATGGTGTCGACGCCTTCATCGGCCAGTACCTGTACGATCGTGTCCGCGCCAGAAAGCACGGTTCCGCTGAGCGGATGGGGATCGGTCGAGGCGGCGGACTGGGCGTTGCGCATGATTGCACCGGAGTTTACGGCGTGGAAAACGGCGAATTATAGCGCACAAGAATCGCGCACCGGGGCGCTTGTCGGACATTCGGTCGCGAGTCGGTTGCTTCGCCCGTGCATTGGGCGTATTTTGCGCGGTTTGCACGCGCCGGCAGGCAGTTTTCAAGGCTCTTTCAAGGCATGCGACACGTCATATCCGTTCTGATGGCCAATGAGGCGGGCGCGCTCGTTCGCGTGGCCGGCATGTTCTCGCAGCGCGGCTTCAATATCGAAAGCCTCAACGTGGCGCCGACCGAGGACAGCGCGGTATCGCGCCTGACGCTGGCCACCAGCGGCACCGAGGACGTGGTCGAGCAGATCAACCGCCAGCTGCTCAAGCTGGTCGACGTGATCGATGTCATCGACATGACCGGCGACGAACACCTCGAACTCGAACTTGCCCTGATCAAGGTCCGCATCGAAGAGGACGGCACGTCCATCGACGCGCTGGCCGACCCTTACGACGTGGCCGAAATCAGCCGTCACGGCGATCTCGCCACGCTGCGCTATCTAGGCGAGGGCGATGACCTCAACACCTTCATCGCCACGCTCGAGCAGGCCGGCGTACTGGTCGAACTCGCACGCAGCGGCGCGGTGACGATGACGCCGGGCGCCGAAGGCCTGCACTATCACGATCCCAACGGCGAAGCCCTGGCTCGCTTCTAACTTCCAGTCAAGACGTCGCGGCACGCACGGGGCGTGTCCTTACCTATAAAGCAGGAGAAAGACCTTGAGCATGAACGTGTACTACGACAAGGACGGCGATCTGTCCCTGATCCAGAGTAAGAAAGTGGCCGTGATCGGCTACGGCTCGCAGGGCCACGCCCATGCCAACAACCTCAAGGACTCCGGCGTCGATGTGGTTGTCGGCCTGCGTGAAGGCTCCTCCTCGGCCAAGAAGGCCGAAGCCGCCGGCCTGAAGGTCGCCAGCATCGAAGACGCGACGGCCAGCGCCGACGTGGTCATGATCCTGACCCCAGACGAGCACCAGGTCGCGCTCTACAACGAGCAGATCGAGCCGAACATCAAGCAGGGCGCGGCACTCGGGTTTGCGCATGGCTTCAACGTGCATTTCGAACTCATCGAGCCGCGGGCCGATCTCGACGTGATCATGATCGCGCCGAAGGGCCCGGGTCATCTCGTGCGTACCACCTACGAGAAGGGCGGCGGCGTGCCGAGCCTGATCGCGGTCAAGCAGGATGCCTCCGGTCAGGCCAAGGACGTGGCCCTGGCCTATGCCGTGGCCAACGGCGGCGGCCGTGCCGGCGTCATCGAAACCACCTTCCGTGCCGAGACCGAAACCGATCTGTTCGGCGAGCAGGCAGTGCTGTGTGGCGGCACCATCTCGCTCATCCAGGCCGGTTTCGAGACCCTGGTGGAAGCGGGCTACGAGCCGGAAATGGCTTATTTCGAGTGCCTGCACGAGGTCAAGCTCATCGTGGACCTGATCTACGAGGGCGGCATCGCCAACATGCGCTACTCGATCTCGAACACGGCCGAGTATGGCGACATCACCCGCGGTCCGCGTCTGATCACGGACGAGACCAAGGCCGAGATGCGCAAGATCCTGTCCGAGATCCAGACCGGCAAGTTCGCGCGCGAGTTCATCGGCGAGCACCAGGCCGGTAACCCGACGCTCAAGGCGAGCCGTCGTCTGGCCGCCGAGCACGAGATCGAGCAGGTGGGCGACAAGCTGCGCGGCATGATGCCGTGGATCGCCAAGGACAAGATCGTCGACAAGTCGCGCAACTAGTCGACGCCCCGGTCTGACAGAACGGATTCCGCCGCATGCGGCGCAAGACGCTCTTCCATCTCGTACCCGAAGGCTGGGCGGTGCTCATCGGGCTGACCGTGGCGTTCTTCATCGTGAACGCCGCGGTCAGTTTCTGGGCCGCCAGCCCGTTGCTGGTGCTGGTCGTCGCCGGTGGCCTGTACTTTCGGGACGCGCCGCGCAACGTGCCGGCCGAGCCGCTGGCGATCATTGCGCCGGTGGACGGCCGGGTGGTGCATCGGCGTGAATGCTACGACCCGTTTCTCGACCGCGAGGCGATCAAGCTGTCGCTGCAGGTCGACGTGTTCGGCAACTACCTGATCCGTTCGCCGGTCGAGGGTACGGTGCTCGAGCTCACCGGCGAGGCCATCGAACAGCTCGATGGCTGCGCCTCACGCATCAAGACCGACGAAGGCGACGACCTCGTCATCGTCATCCGCGAAGGCAGCCTGTTCGGGCTGCGCCCCTGTCGCAGCAACTACGGCGAGCGCGTCGGCCAGGGCCGCTGCTGCGGCATGCGACGCCTCGCACGCCGGGTGGAGCTGTACCTGCCCGTCAACTCGCGGGTGGAAGTCGAACTCGGCGACCGCGTGCGTGGCGGCGCCTGCGTACTTGCCAAGCTGGTGCACAAGAGCGAAAACGGTCGCGGCGACAATCCCGAGGCGGCATAAAGCCCCGCGGCCTGTCCCTGCCGCGCGAACTGCGATAGGTCTCGCGGCCACTCTGCTTTAGACTCTGGGCCATGAACGATACCGAGACCGTGCGGGAAAGCCGCCGCAAGCGTGGCATCTACCTGCTGCCCAACCTGTTTACGACCGGCACGCTGTTTGCCGGTTTCTATTCGATCATCGCGGCGACCCAGGGGCGATTCGTGGTCGCGGCCGTGGCTATCTTCGTGGCCATGCTCACCGACATGCTCGATGGGCGCGTTGCCCGGCTGACGCATACCGAAAGCGATTTCGGTATCCAGTACGACAGCCTCGCGGACCTGGTCTCCTTCGGGCTGGCCTCCGGGCTGCTGGCCTATCTCTACAGCCTGGAAAGCCTGGCGTACTACAGCGACGTGGCGGGCAAGCTGGGCTGGCTGGCCGCGTTCTTCTATGCAGCCTCCGCGGCCCTGCGCCTGGCGCGGTTCAACATCACCCGGGGTGGTGCCACCGAGAAGAAGATTTTTCTCGGTCTGCCGAGCCCGGCAGCCGCCGGCCTGCTGGTCGGCTTTGTCTGGGTGGGCGCCGACTTCGGCATTCAGGGCAGCAACCTCGTCGTGTTCGTGTTTGCGCTCACCGTGATCGCCGGCGTGCTCATGGTCTCGAACGTGCGCTACGACAGCTTCAAGGATCTCAACTTCGGCGAGCGGGTGCCGTTTCGCTACATCCTGTTCATGCTGATCGTGTTTGTGGCGATCGTCATCGACCCGCCGCGCGTGCTGTTCCTCGGGTTTCTCGTCTACGCGCTCTCGGGCCCGGTACAGGCACTGCGCCGTCGGCGGCGTCGCCAGCCCCGGGCCTGACACGTTCGAGGCGTCGTCATGGCTGGCAAACGCACGGCGAGCGGGTAGTCTGTCGGCATGACGCTCGACGAACGCAAGCGAATGCTCTCGGCGCTCGGCCTCGTGGACTGGCAACCGCGTGTCGACGGCGCCCTCGCGCCAACCTCGCCGCGCGTGCCGACGCCGGTCGCCGCGGTCGAAGCACAAACGACAGCGGCGCCGACAGACGTCGAGACGAGCGCCGAAACGCGCCCGGCCGCCGCGGCTTCGCATTCGGTAGCGGAGGAGTCGGCGCCGGTGCCCGCGCCCGCGGCCGCGCCGGAACCGGACGAGACTTCTCAGTCCGCGCCCACCAGCGCGCCCGGCGATGAATTCGGCCCCGTTTCGTCGATGGACTGGCAGGCGCTGGAAGCGTGGCTTGCCACGCGCGACCATCGCGGCGCCTCGCGGCCGGTGTTCGGCATCGGCGCGCGTGATGCGGATGTGCTCATCGTCGGCGAAGCGCCCGGTGCCAACGAGGACGCCCAGGGCGTGCCGTTTGTCGGCCGTGCCGGCAAGCTGCTCGACCGCATGCTCTTCGCCATTGGCTGCTCGCGTGAAACCAACGTCTACATCACCAACATCTGCAAGTTTCGCCCGCCCAACAATCGGGATCCGAACCCGGACGAGGTGGCCGCGGACTGGCCGGTTCTGGAGCGCCAGATCGAGCTGATGGATCCCAAACTGGTGGTGGCGGTCGGGCGCGTCGCCGCCCAGACGCTGCTCGACAGCAAGGCCAGTCTGGGCAAGCTGCGGGGCAGCCTGCATCGATACCCGCGTCGCGAGCTCGACGTGCTGGTGACCTACCACCCGGCGTTCTTGTTGCGCAGCCCCGGCCAGAAGGCCAAGGCCTGGGACGATCTCAAGCAGATCGCGCGGCGGATCGCGGCCGCATGAGCGTCGAACCACGCCAGCTCATCGGGGTGCGCGGCATGCGCTCGCGCGATGTGCCGGCGGTGCTCGAGATCGAGCAGGTGTCCTATGGTTATCCCTGGAGCGAACGCATCTTCCGCGACTGTCTGCGCGTTGGCTATCACGCCTGGGTGGCGACCGATCTCGACGAACAGGTGATCGGCTATGCACTGCTGTCGGTCGCGGTCGGCGAGGCGCATGTGCTCAATCTGTGCGTGGCCCCCGACGCGCGCGGCCACGGCGTGGCGGATCGGCTGCTCGAGGCGCTGATCGGCCAGGCACAGGCCGAGCGCGCCGAGCGCGTGCTGCTCGAGGTACGCCCGTCGAACAAGTCGGCCCGGCGGTTGTACAAGCGTTGCGGCTTCGAGCGTATTGCCACGCGGCCGGGCTACTATCCGGCGCCGGACGGGCGCGAGGACGCACTGCTGCTCGCGCTGGATCTGATTTAAGGGCGGTCAACACGAATGTGGAATCGCCGTGTTGCCGCCCGAAATCGTGCCGGACAAGCCACGCAGCGCCGTATGGCGCTGCTGATTATTCACGTGGGCGCGCAACGGTTCGGGAAGCGGGCCGCCCGAACCATATTCGAGCTTGCGCGATTTCGCGTCGCAGTACGCCCATACAACCCAGCGACACGGCGCCCGGTCTCGTACGAAAACGGCCCGCTACGCCGCGATTTCATGAGCGTTAACAGGCCCTAGGACATCTCCATGAGCGACTCCCGCAACCGCCGGGCCCAGTTCGGCTGGGCTTTTTACGACTGGGCCAACTCGGCGTTCTCGACCACGGTGGTGGCGGGTTTCTTCCCGATCTTCTTCAAGACCTACTGGAGTTCGGGGCATCCGGCCGAGACCAGCACGCTGCAGCTCGGGGTCGGCAGCGCGCTGGCGAGCCTGATCGTGCTGTTTCTTGCGCCGCTGCTGGGTGCGATCGCCGATCGCAGCCGGCGCAAGAAGCCCTGGCTGGCGGCAGCGACAGGTGTTGCCGTTGTCGCTACGGCCGGCTTGTTCTTCGTCGGCGAAGGCCAGTGGCTGTCGGCCTTGTCGCTGTTCGTGGTGGCCTCCACGGCGTTTTTTCTCGCCATGGTGTTCTACGACAGCCTGATCGTGGATGTCTGCACGCCGGCCGACTACGATCGCGTCTCCGCGCTCGGTTACGGTCTGGGCTATCTCGGCGGCGGCCTGCTGCTGGCGGTCAACGTCGCGATGACGCTGTGGCCGGAGCTGTTCGCTCTGGCGGATCGCGCCGCCGCCGTGCGTTGGTCGTTTCTGAGTGTCGCGGTCTGGTGGGGTCTGTTCTCGCTGCCCGTATTCCTGTGGGTGGACGAGGGCCGCCCGGCCGATGCACCCGGCGCGGGCCAGGCCATGCGGGATGGCCTCGCGGAGCTGCGGCGTACCGCGCGGCGCATCTTCAGCGAAAAGCCGGTGCTCGTGTTTCTGATCGCCTACTGGCTGTATATCGACGGCGTGCACACCATCATCCGCATGGCCGTCGATTTCGGCCTCAATCTCGGCTTCGGCGAGACGAGTCTGATCACCGCGCTCCTGCTCGTGCAGTTCATCGGTTTCCCGGCAGCGGTCGCCTTCGGCTGGCTGGCCTCGAAATGGGAGACCAAGAAGGCGATCTATGTCGGTCTTGCCGTCTACGCGGGCGTGACGACCTGGGGCTATTTCCTCGCCTACCAGTGGCAGTTCTATGTGATGGCGGCGGTGATCGGTCTGGTGCAGGGCGGCGTGCAGTCGCTGTCGCGCTCCTATTTCGCGCGGCTCATCCCGGACGGGCGCGCCGGCGAGTATTTCGGCATCTACAACATGATGGGCAAGTTCGCGGCCGTGATCGGCCCGCTGCTGGTCGGCGTCACCGCCGCCATGACGGGCAGCGCCCGCCTGTCGATCCTGTCCGTGCTGGTGCTGTTCGTCGCCGGTGGCTGGCTGCTCACGCGGGTCGACGCGCGCGAGGCACCCGGCGCAGGCTAGCCGCTGATCCGGCTGTCGTCCTTTGGCGGCGCTTTCATCCACTGCTGCACTGCTTCGGGCAGTTCGCGGGGTTGCGGATCAAACCCCTGGGTACGCAGCCAGTCGCGTACCGCAAGACCCGTGCCGCCGGGCCAGTATTCGGCTTTGGATTTCTCGACATGGAAATAGTCGACCAGCTCCGGGTCGAGGGTGATCTCGCCTTCGCCAACCAGATGATAGGCGAGCAGCAGCTGGTTCTTGCGGGCAAAGCCGTAGGCGCCGACGAAGGTGGTGATACGGGTTTCGATGCCCAGTTCCTCGGCGACTTCTCGCACGATGCCGTCCTCTGGGGTTTCCCGCGGCTCCAGAAAGCCGGTGACCAGGCCGTACATGCCTTCGGGCCAGAGAGCGTTGCGGGCGAACACGAGCTTGCCTTCGTGCTCGACTATGCCTGCGACCACTGGGATCGGGTTGTCCCAGAACACGAAGCCGCAATCCGACTCGGAGCAGGCGGGGCGTTCGAAGCCGTTGATCTCGCGCTGTTCGAGCGCGCTGGCGCAGAGAGGGCAGAAACGGCGGGGGTCGTCGGTCATGGTCTACTCCGGGGCGTGCCTGGCCCGTGTTCGGCGCGTGCGCGTCGGCGCGCACGAAAGGCCCGGGCGCGGGCGATGAATGCCTGGCGCCGGTCGCGCGCATCGTCGGTGTCGTGCCCATAGCGTAACCGCACATAGCGACGGGCCAGGTCGTCGATCGAATCCGCGAGGTCGGGGCGTAGTGCGGCGATGCGTTCGGCGTAGGCGCGCGGGCCTTCGCTGGCGGCGCGTGGATAGCCGATGGCGCCCAGGCGCGCGCAGATCTGGCGCCAGGCGCGCACGACCGGGTCGGCATCCGCGATCTGGCGCAGACGCCAGGCGATGCCGACCGAAACCAGCGCCAGCAACGCAACCACGCCCGCGGTCAGGGCCAGCAACGCCTTGCCCCAGCCGCCCCCCAGGCCGAGCATGTCGAGCACGCGTTGTTGCAGCCCGGGGCCGTAGGCGAGAAACCAGCGATTCCAGCCGGCGTTGATGCCGTCCCAGAGCATCTGGATGCGATACCAGGCATCGCCGCCGCCGCGCGCCATATAGGGCAGGGCATTACGATCGGCGATCGATGCCGCCACGCCGGATTCGATCCGCCCCGGCGCGACCGCGGCGGTCGGATCGACTCGTACCCAGCCTCGACCTTCGAGCCAGACCTCGGCCCAGGCGTGGGCGTCGGAATTGCGCACCACCCAGTAGTCGCCCACCGTGGCCTGTTCAGCGCCCTGATAGCCGGTCACCACCCGCGCCGGTACGCCGGCGGCGCGCATGAGGAACGTGAACGCGCCCGCGTAGTGTTCGCAAAAACCTGCCAGCGACTCGAAGAGGAAGTCGTCCACACTGTTGTCGCGGCTCGTTGCCGGTGGCGTAAGCGTGTAGCTGTACGGCTGGCGGCGAAAACGCAGCAGCGCGGCATCGACGATCTCGGCGGGCGCCAGGCCCTGGGCGCGCCAGCGGCGTGCCAGCGCCCGCGACCGGTCGTTGCCCTCGACCGGCAGCAGCAGGGCGCGACGACGCGTGGTGGCCGCGAGGTCGCCGTCGAGCACGCCGCCACTGATCGAAGTGGCGAGGTAGCGGATGCGCTGATCGATGTCGTCGTCGGCGGTGAGTGTCGCCCCCGCGCTGCGCGTGGTCGGTCGGTCGGCACCGACCGGCACATCGAGGGCGATCAGCCAGTCGTGGCGGGTCGGCTCGAGGGTGATATCCACCTGCCAGCGCTGGCCGGCGGCGATCGCGAGATCGGCCGCCGGCAGGCGCTCGTTGGCCTGATTGCGCGACCAGGTGCGGCCGTCGAAATCCCAGAGCACCGGGCCGCGCCAGTAGCGGGCGGCGGGTGGCGGCACATCGGCGTCGAAGCGCGCACGCAGCGCCACACCGCCCGACAGCGCGAGATTGGTGATGCTGCCCGGGGACATGCTTTCGGACAGCCCGCTCGTGGCCTGTGCACCGGCGTCCGAGGGCAGCCCCCATAGCGGGCCCGGAATACGTGGGAACAGCACGAAGAGCAGGGCCGCGATCGGCAGCGCCTGGGCGAGCAGACGCGCGCTTTCGGCGAGCGCGGCCCGCGGTGGCCCGCCGCTGCCGATATCCACGAAGGCGGCTATGATCACCCAGGTGCCCACGACCAGATAGACCGCCATCGCGAGGCTTTGCGAAAACAGGAACTGGGTGACGAGCAAAAAACAGGTCAGCGACAGGAAGACCATCGCATCGCGATGGCTGCGGATCTCGCAGAGCTTGAGCGCGAGCATGAGCACGAGCAGCGATACGCCGGCCTCCTGGCCGTTGACGCGCCCGAAGCCTACAAAGACGGCGCCGAAGGCCGCGGCCGCGAGCGCGAATCGCACCAGCCGGCCGGGCAGGGGCCAACCTCGCGAGGCGGCGATGAATTGCCAGATGATGATCGGCACCGCGAGGCCGAGCACCCACAGCGGCAGGTGCAGGGCATGCGGGATCGCGATCAGGCTCAGGCAGACGACGAGACGCAGGCGCTGGGCCGCGTCCGGCGCTTCCAGCCTGCCCCTGCGTGCCGCGGTGCTCATGCCAGCGCTCATGCCAGCGCCAAAGCCCGCAGGCAGGCCTGCCGGTGCGCGGGGCCCGCGTCGGGGCCGATGCGCTCGTTGTTCACCTGCAGCCCGTAGGCCAGGCCCGCGCGATCGGCGAGCAGCACCCAGCGGGCGAGCTGCGACAGCCGCGCCTCGCGATCGCCCGCCCCGGCAAGCGCTTCGTCCAGCCAGAGGGTTTCGCTGCGGCGCTCGGCGTACTCGCGCACGAGCAGATCGTCGCTGCGCGCGCTGGCCTTCCAGTCGATACGGCGCGGTGAGTCACCGGCCACATAGGGGCGATGGCCAAGGAAATCGTCGTGGCCGCGGGCGGTGAGCTGCTGTGCCGGCTGTTCGCCGCCAGCGCGGGCGGGCAGGCGATCGCGTCCGGCATTACGTGGATAGACCAACGCCCGGGCATCCGGCTGCAGCCATGTCCAGGCGCGAAACAGGCCGATGGGGTAGACGCTTTCGATCCGCAGCCGCGGACAGCGCAGCCGGCCGCGGTGCGCGGCTGGCACCGCGATGGTGACGGTCCGGGTATCGCCGGGTTCGATATCGATCCGGGTGCTCGCCTCGGCGTCGTCGGCGCTGATCCGCAACGCCCGGCGCGCTCGTCCGGTGTCGTGATTGAGGCTGATCTCGAACCGCGCCGCATCGCCCGCGAACACCGGCGCGGCGCTCACGGTGATGATCTGCACGCCGAGCAGATTGCCGTGGGCGTGGTGCATGGAGACGAGCGTAATCGCGCCGAGCCAGAACGTGAGCGCGAAGGCCAGGCTGTTCTCGTAATTGGTCGCACCCAGCAGCATGACCGTGAGCAAAACGGCAAACAGGGCGCCGCTGCGTGTGGGCAGGATATACAGGCGGCGCCGCGACACGGCGAGCGGCAGCGCGCGAACCGGCGTGCGTCGATCGATGAAGCGCGCACGGGCATCGCGGGCGCGCCCGCGCAGGCTCATGAACGGCACGACGCGGCGCGCGGGGCGTGTTTTTCGCGGATGTAGTGTTGCGAGTTGCGCAAGACATTCCCTCGATCGCGCATTCGCGCGGTCATTGCGGCCGAGTCACCGATGCCGGAACGATGCCGGGTGCCGGCAAGCGTCTAGATCACGCCGACCTGTTCACGAAGCAGCGCCGAGGCGCGGCTGTCGCCGGCATCGCGCCGTGTCAGGCGATGATCGACCACAGCCGGCAGTACGGCCTGCACATCTTCGGGCATGACGAAATCGCGCCCGTCGATCAATGCCCAGGCCTGGGCCGCCCGACGCAGGGCCAGGCCCGCACGTGGCGACAGCCCCTGTTCGAACACGCCGCTACGACGCGTGAACCCGACGAGCTGCAGCAGGTAGTCGATCACGGCGTCGCGTGTATGCACGGCCGCAGCGGCCTGCTGCCAACGCAGCAGCGCCGCTGTATCGGCGACCGGCGCGAGTGGCGGTGGGCGGCGGCTGCCTTCGGCCAACAGCCGGCGTTCCGCGCTATCCGGCGGGTAGCCGAGATCGATACGCATGAGAAAACGATCCAGCTGGCTGTCAGGCAGCGCGAACGTGCCGCTGTGATCGACCGGATTCTGGGTCGCGATCACCGCGAACGGCGTGCCGAGCGCGCGGGTGCGCCCTTCGATGGTGACCTGGCGCTCGGCCATCGCCTCGAGCAGCGCGCTCTGGGTGCGCGGGCTGGCGCGATTGACCTCGTCGGCGAGCACCAGCTGGGCAAAGATCGGCCCGGCGTTGAAATGAAACGCTGCCGCGTTGCGGTCATAGACCGACACCCCGAGGATGTCGCTGGGCATCAGGTCGCTGGTGAACTGGATACGCGAAAAAGTCAGCCCCAGGGCCTGCGCCAGGCTGTGCGCGAGCGTGGTCTTGCCCACGCCGGGCACATCCTCGATCAGCAGGTGGCCATCGGCCAGCAGGCAGGCGAGTGCGAGGCGGATGCGTTCGGCCTTGCCGAACACGCGGCTTGCCACGGCACGCTGGACATCGGCGAGTTCCGCGCCGATCGCGGTGTCGGCAGCGCGCGCAGCGGGGCTGCCGGCAGAAGCACTGGGCGTCATGGGCGGGTATCACGGGTCGGGCGAGTCATGCTGTCTGCCAGATTACCGAATGCGGGCCCGCGTTGACATGCCGGGGTTCACCGCTAGTATGAAAATCGAGATTTCCTAAAAAGAAATGTGGATCGGGCGCGGTTCGCGAGGAGCGGGATGATGGCGGTGATGCGCGTTGTGTGGCGGCTGACGGCCGTGATCGTTTTATGCGCCACGGGTGCGGGCGTGGCCGCGGCGGCCGATACGCCGCCTACGACGATGGCGGCTGTTCTGGATGGCGTAACCGAAGCGCCGGGCCCGGCGCTCGGTGTGGACCACGAGCTGCTTGCCGAAGCGCTCGTCTGTGGCGATGCCGGTAGCCGCGATGGCGCAGTGCTGCTCGTGCACGGCACCGGCCTGACCGCCAGCGAAAGCTGGGACCGAACCTATGTGCCGGTGCTCACCGCGGATGGCTACAGCGTGTGCACTGTGCGCCTGCCGATGCGCGCGCTGGCCGATGCCCAGGTGTCGAGCGAATATGTCGTATATGCGGTGCGCGCGCTCTATGAACGTTTCGGGGGCGCGGTGGACGTGATCACGCACAGCCAGGGCGCGCTGGAAGCACGCTGGGCGATCCGTTTCTGGCCCGACATCGGCGATAAGATGGACGATCTGATCATGCTGTCCGGCTCCAGCCACGGCACGATCGCTGCCGATGCGGTCTGCCTGCAGCAGCTCAAGGGCTGTACCGAGTCGGTCGCGCAGCAGCGCCCGGGCTCGCTGTTTCTGAGCGCGTTGAACAACGGCGACGAGACACCGGCCGGGCCGGATTACACCAGCATCTACAGTTTCACCGACGAGATCGTGGTCACCAGTGCGCTCAACCCGTCGCCCGCGATTGCCGGCGCGACCAACGTGGCGGTGCAGCAGGTCTGCCCGTTCCGCCCCGTCATGCATATTCCGATGATCACCGATGCGGTAGCCTATGCGCTGGCGCGAGATGCCCTGGACAACGACGGCGCAGCGGACGTCGACCGTATCGATCGCGGGGCGGCCTGCGCGCGACTGGTTGCAGCGGGCATGACCCCGGTCGACGCGCTGATCAATGCCGCGACCTATCTGCCCGCCGCCGCGTCCATCTTTCTTACCCGCGCCATGGACGAGCCGGCGCTGATGCCCTATGCGCGCTCGGCGTTGCCGGGCGACGTTCAGACGCCGTCGTCGCGGCCGCTGCGTTCGCTTGTGTCGTCGGCTTTCGGGCTCGCCGGGCCGCGCTTGTCGGTGCCTTGATCGCGGCGTTCGTAATCGCCTTCGATCACGGCGTTCGGGTCCGGTCGCGAATGCTGGCCCCGGCCGGCATAGCGCTCGTTCACGCCGCCGGCCGGCTGCATGATCACCACCCGCGACAACAGTCGACGGGCGATCTTCTGACGCAGGCCGGGCACCAGCAACACGAAGCCCAGCGCATCGGAAAGAAAGCCCGGGGTAAGCAGCATGAAACCGGCCAGCAGCAGGGCGGCGCCGTCGAGCATCGGCAGCGCCGGCATTTCGCCGCGGGCCTGCGATTCGCGAATGCGTGAGAGCACCGTCAACCCCTGACGGCGCACCAGCTGGCTGCCGATCACCGCGGTAAGAATCACCAGCGCGATGGTCGGCAAAAAGCCGATCACACCGCCGATCTTGATGAGCAGAAACAGCTCGATGATCGGCAGGGCGATGAACAGGATCAGCAGTCGTAGGGCCATGGTGTTCTACCTTCGATCGTCTCGATTAGGTCTTTTGCTCAGTACATGCCGGAGTTGGCAGATACCGAGAGCGGTATGAAGCAGGCCTCACGCCAGGGTGCGCAGGCGCTAAGCCAGGTCAAGTTTGCGCATCGCTGGTCGGCATTCATTCGTCGCGTCATTGTGCCTTCACGTGAAACTTTTTCGCGCCGGCGCCGGATTAACAAAGGAGTTCACCGTGCAGCCTGAACTCGGTACATGTTCAGGTCGCCCGTCATTCATAAGGCCGCGATCCGCTGGCGTTGTTCCGCGAGTTCCGCGGCTTCGCGTTCGACGCTGGCCTGCTGTTCGCGGGCCTTGTCGACCACATCCGCCGGCGCCTTGGCCACGAACGATTCGTTGGAAAGCCGCCCGCGAATGCCGGCCAGATCCTTTTCTAGCTTGGCCAGGCGCTTGTCCAGGCGCGCCAGTTCGGCTTCCTGGTCGATGAGCCCGGCCAGCGGCACGCGCAGTTGCATGTCGCCCACCAGTGCGGTGGCGGCCTCGGGCGCGTCGTCGGCCGCGATCTCGTCGACGGATTCGACACGGGCGAGAAAATCGATCGCCGCGCGGTGGGTGGCGAGCCGTTCGCGATCGCTGGCGCTGGCATTGGCGACCATGACCGGAATGGTCTGGCTCGGGGCGATATCCATCTCGCCGCGGATCGTGCGCAGGCCGGCGATCACGTCGCGCAGCCAGTCGATTTCGGCCTCGGCCGCCTCGTCGATACGCGATTCATCGGGGCGCGGGAACGCCTGAGTGGAGATGCTTTCGCCGCCTTCGGCCAGGGCTTCGCCGCGCGCGAGCGGCGCGACGCGCTGCCAGATTTCCTCGGTGATGAAGGGCATGAGCGGATGCGCGATGCGCAGCGTGGTTTCCAGCACGCGCAGCAGGGTGCGCCGGGTGCCGGCCTTCTGCGCGTCGCTGGACGTGCCGGAGAGCACCGGCTTGATCAGCTCCAGATACCAGTCGCAGAAGTAGTGCCAGATGAAGTCGTGGATCGCCTTCGAGGCAAGATCGAAGCGATAGCTGTCGAACTGCTTCGTGACTTCTGCCTCGAGACGCTGCAGGCGCGACACGATCCAGCGATCCGCCTGCGACAGTTCGACCGCGTCGTCGGCCGCCGGCACGTAGTCGTCGCCGATCTGCATGAGCGTGAACCGCGCGGCGTTCCAGAGCTTGTTGCAGAAGTTGCGATAGCCCTCGACACGGCCCAGGTCGAAACGGATATCGCGCCCGGGCGAGGCAAGTGCGGCGAAGGTGAAGCGCAGTGCGTCGGTGCCGTGGGCGGCGATACCGTCGGGGAAGGCCTTGCGCGTGGTCTTCTCGATTGCCTTCGCCTTTTGCGGCTGCATCATGTTGGCGGTGCGCTTGGCGACCAGCGATTCCAGGTCGATGCCGTCGATCAGGTCGATCGGGTCCAGCACATTGCCCTTGGACTTGGACATCTTGGCGCCGTCCGAGTCGCGCACGAGGCCATGGACATAGACCTCGCGAAACGGCACGTCGTCCATGAATTCCAGGCCCATCATGATCATCCGGGCGACCCAGAAGAAGATGATGTCGAAGCCGGTGACCAGCACCGACGTCGGGTAGAAGGTCTTGAGCGCGCGCGTATTCTCGGGCCAGCCGAGCGTGGAGAAGGCCCACAGGCCCGACGAGTACCAGGTGTCGAGTACGTCCTCGTCCTGCGTCAGCGTGACGTCGTCGGCGAGGTCGTTGCGCGCCCGGGCGTCGGCCTCGTTCTTGCCGACGTAGATGTTGCCGGCGTCGTCGTACCAGGCCGGAATCCGGTGGCCCCACCAGAGCTGGCGCGAGATGCACCAGTCCTGGATGTTGCGCATCCATTCGAAATAGGTCTTGTCCCAGTTGCCGGGCACGAACTTGATACGCCCGTCCTCGACCGCCTCGATCGCCGGTTTGGCAAGCGTCTTGGCGTCCACGAACCACTGGTTGGTGAGCATCGGCTCGATCACGTCGCCCGAGCGGTCGCCGTAGGGCTGCATGATCGCCTTGTCTTCGACGGTGATCATCAGGCCGTCGGCGTCGATGGCCGCGACGATCTGTCGGCGGGCCTCGAATCGCTCCAGACCGCGGTACGCGTCCGGCACTAGGTTGATCGCGTCCACGTCGGCCGCGCTCGGCGTGGTGCCGGAGGCCACGATCTCGGCCGCGCGCACGGCGGCGCGCTCGTAGGGTTCGCCGTCATCGCGCAGGTGCGCGGTGCTGTCCATGAGGCGATACATGGGGATGTCGTTGCGCCGGGCGACTTCATAGTCGTTGAAGTCGTGCGCGCCGGTGATCTTCACCGCGCCCGAGCCGAATTCCGGGTCCGGGTATTCGTCGGTGATGATCGGGATCAGCCGGCGTTGTGCCTTGGGGCCGACCGGAATCTCGCAGCGCTTGCCGACGATCGGCGCATAGCGCGCGTCGTCCGGATGCACCGCGATCGCGCCGTCGCCGAGCATTGTTTCCGGACGCGTGGTGGCGATCGAGATGTAATCGCGGGTTTCGCGAAAGGTCTCGTTGCCGTCCTCGTCGGTCTCGATGTATTCGTAGGTCTCGTCGTCTTCCAGCGGATACTTAAAGTGCCACATGTGGCCGGCGACTTCGGCGTTTTCGACCTCGAGATCGGAGACCGCCGTGTTGAGTACCGGATCCCAGTTGACCAGCCGCTGGCCACGATAGATCAGGCCCTTGTCGTAGAGGGCCACGAAGGTATCGCGCACGGCTTCCGACAGGCCGTCGTCCATGGTGAAACGCTCGCGCGACCAGTCCACCGAGGTGCCCATGCGTCGCATCTGGCGCGTGATGTGCCCACCGGATTCGGCCTTCCAGTCCCAGATGCGATCGGTGAAGGCATCACGGCCGAGTGAGTGACGCGACTGGCCTTCGGCTTCGACCTTGCGCTCGACCAGCATCTGGGTCGCGATGCCCGCGTGGTCGGTGCCGGGCTGCCAGAGCGTGGGCTGGCCGAGCATCCGGTGGTAGCGCGTGAGCGCGTCCATCAGCGTGTGCTGAAAGGCGTGGCCCATATGCAGGCTGCCAGTGACGTTCGGCGGCGGCAGCATGATGCAGTAAGGGTCGCCCGGGGCATCGTAATCGGGCGCGAAATAGCCGCGCTCCTCCCATACGGGATACCAGCGGGCCTCGATGGTATGGGGGTCGAAGGTCTTGTCCATGTCGGCCATCAAGCGTTGCCTTTCGGCCCGACACTGCGGGCCTGCCTGTCGTTTTGAAAGAGGAGGCCGGCTGAAAACCGCCGTGTTCAGCCGGCCGGGATCTTGTGGGTGGTCAGCGCGTAGCCGCGATCCTTGTAGAAACGATACCGCGAACGGGCGGTATCCACATCGGCCGGCGGCACGACTTCATTGTGGCGCGCGAAACGGGAGAAAAAACCGCCCACATCGCCACCGACGTTGATCAGTACGTCGTCGAAGCCGGCCGGCGGCTCACCCGTGCCGATCACGACCGGGGTGAGGTCGTCGTCCGCAGCCAGGCCGGCCGCGGTGACATGCGGCACGAAACTGCCCTGGCGGAACTGCCAGAGCAGGTTGTCGAGCGCTTCGGCCTGGTGCGCGTCGGCCGCATGCAGATAGACGCGGTGCCCGCCGTCGTGCGCCTTCTCGGTCAGGCGGCAGGCAAAGCGCATGTTCGCATCGGCGGCCGTGTCTTCCAGGATGTAGAAGAAGACTTCGGTCATCGCGACGGAACGGCGCTTCAGTCCTGCTGTGCGCGATCGATCAGATACTGCACCAGCAGCCCGACCGGACGCCCGGTCGCGCCTTTCTCGGCGCCGGACTTCCAGGCCACGCCGGCGATGTCCAGATGCGCCCAGCGCAGCTTGCGTGCGAAGCGGTGCAGAAAGCTCGCCGCGGTGACCGCGCCGGCCTGCTTGCCGCCAACGTTCGCCATGTCGGCGAAGTTGGAATCCAGCTGGGACTGGTATTCCTCCCACAGCGGCATGGGCCAGGCGCGATCGCCCACGTTCTCGCCGGCATCGCGCAGGCCGCGGCGCAACGGGCTGTTGTTGGAGAACAGACCGGCGGCATGCGCGCCGAGTGCGACCACACAGGCGCCGGTGAGGGTGGCCATGTCGACCACGGCGTCCGGCTGGTAGTTGCGCTCGACGTAGGTCAGCGCATCGGCCAGGGCCAGACGGCCCTCGGCGTCGGTGTTCAGGATCTCGATGGTCTGGCCGGACATGCTGGTGAGGATGTCGCCCGGCTTGTAGGCGTTGCCGTCCGGCAGATTCTCGGTGGCCGCGACCACGCCCACGACATTGATCGGCAGGCCCAGTTCGGCCGCGGCCTGGACCGCGCCGAACACGCTGGCGGCACCGCCCATGTCGTACTTCATCTCGTCCATGGCCGCACCCGGCTTGAGGCTGATGCCGCCGGCATCAAACGTCACGCCCTTGCCGACCAGAACGACCGGCTTGGCGTTCTTCGGGCCGTTCATGTATTCCATGGTGATCAGCTTGGCCGGCTGGCGGGAGCCGCGGGATACGCCCAGCAGCGCGCCCATGCCGAGCGCTTCCATGTCGGCTTCCTCGAGCACGCTGGTCTTGACGGTGTTCTGGCGTTCGGAAAGCGACTGCGCCTGCTCGGCGAGGTAGGTGGGCGTGCAGATGTTGCCCGGCATGTTGCCGAGGTCCTTGGCGAACTTCACGCCGTTGGCGGTGGCCACGCCTTCGTCGACACCGCGCTCGGCGGCCGGCAGGTCCGAGCGGCGCGGTACCTGGAAGACAATGCGCGAGAGCTTGCGGCTGTGCTTCTCGTAGGCCGGCCCACGGCAGGCCTCGAAGCGATAGAAGGTGTCCTCGATGGTCAGCAGCGCCTGCTTGACCTGCCAGCCGAAATCGTCGCGGCCCTTGACGTTGAGCTCGGTGAGGTAGATTGCGGCATCGACGCCGCCCATGCCGTCCAGTTGCTTGGCGGCGGCCTGACAAGCGCGACGATAGGCACGCGGGTTGAAATCCCGTTCCTTGCCGCAGCCGACCAGCAGGATACGATCGCAGAACAGATCATCCAGGCCGTGCAGCACGGTCGTCTGACCGAGTTTGCCGTCCATGTCGCCGCGGCGCATGACCGAAGCGATCAGCCCGCCGCTGACGCTGTCCAGGGCTTCAGCTTGCGTTGATGGCTTGCGGCGATCGAAGATACCCACGACCACGCAGCCCACCCGCTGCTTTTCCGGACTGCCACTTTTGACGAGATATTCCATGGAGTGCTCCTGCAAGACTGAATATTTCAGACCGCGTAAAGCGTCGGCAGTTTCAGCCCTTGAAAGGGTTGCGCGCCGTACGTGCCTCTACGCTGATCGACCGAAGGCCGCGCAGTTTACAGAAAAGCGCGAAAAAATCATCCCCGCCGCAGCGACAACCGCCAATAATGAAGTATTCCATTCGAACACGGGCCGGCCGGAAACATGACTAGAGTCATCTTTCGCTATCTGTTTGCCGAGGTCAGCCGCACCTGGCTCGTCGTGGCCGGCGTTTTGCTGTTTCTGACCCTCGGCCTGGGTTTTGCGCGTTTCATCGCCGACGCCGCCGCCGGCGAGTTGCCGGTCAACACGGTTCTGGAACTGGCGGTCTTCAAACTCGTCGAAAATCTGGAAATCGTGCTTCCGGTGTCCATGTTGCTCGGCGTGTTGCTCACGCTCGGTCGGCTGTGTCGCGACAACGAGATGGCCGCTCTCTTTGCAGGTGGTGCGGGTCTGCGTACGGTCTATGCGCCGTTCATCTGCCTCGCGGTGATCGTCGCTGTCGCCGCGGGTGCGATGTCGATTTTTGCCGCCCCCAAGGCCGAACAGGCCATGGAGCGCATCGGCGCCGAAGGCGCGACCACGGTGCTCGAGACCCTTGCGCCCGGGCGTTTTCGAACCTTTCTCGATGGCGATGCGGTGTTCTACGCAGAAAGTCGCGATGGCGATGAAAACCTGCGCAATGTCTTCATCCGCGTGAAGCGCGACAACGAGAAAGGGCAGCCCAGCCAGACCATCGTGACCGCCGATCGCGCCCGTCAGCAGACCGATGACGAGACCGGCCAGGTCACGCTCGTGCTCGACGATGGCTGGCGCTACGAGGGCAACCCCGGCCGCGCGGACTACCGGGTGATCCAGTTCGCCGAGCACGGCGTGCAGCTGGCCGCGCCTCGGGGGCAGGCGAGCAGCGATGTAGGCACGCAAAGCCTGTCGGCGCTATTGGCGAGTGACGATCCCGAAGCGGCGGCGGAGTGGCAGACGCGCGTTTCCGTGCCCATATCCATATTGATTCTCACCTTGCTGGCGCTGCCGCTGGGGCGTGTGCCGCCACGCGCGGGCCGCTATGCGCGGGTCATTGCGGGCATCCTTGTTTATGTGATCTACATCAACGCCGTGCATCTCGCGGCCGTGGCCGTGGAGGACGAGACCCTGCCGGCCGTGCTCGGCGTGTGGTGGGTGCACCTGATCGTGCTGGCCGTGGCGGTTGGCATGGTCATGCGCGAGCAGGGCGTATTCGCGCGTCGCCGCAAGGGAGCCGCGGCATGAACATCATCGATCGCTATATCAGCCGTACGATTCTGATCGCCACGGGCGTGGTTACCCTCGTTGTGGGCGCTCTGGTGGCGTTGTCGGTATTCATCGGCGAGGCGGACAACATCGGCGACGGCAATTTCGGCTTCCTGCAGGTCATCCTGTACGTGCTGCTCAAGCTGCCGAGCAACCTCTATCTCGTGCTGCCGGTGGTCGCCCTGCTGGGGTCGTTGCTCGCGCTCGGGGCGCTGGCGGCGGGTAGCGAGCTGATCGTGGTGCGCGCATCGGGCGTATCCATGCGCCGGCTCGCGGTCTCGGTGTCGATAGCCGGCGTGCTTCTGTCGCTGCTTGCGGTCGGCGTGGGCGAGTATCTGGGTCCGGCCGGGGTTCGCTCGGCCGACGCGATTCGCGACAAGGCCCGCCACGGCGAGGTGGCGGATTCGATCGAAGACGGGCTCTGGTTGCGCCAGGACAACACCGTGGTGCGTATCGACGGCACGTTGCCGGGTGGCCGCATTGCCGGTATCGACGTGTTCCGCATGAACGATGCCGGCCAGATGGAACAGGCGCTGTCGGCCGAGAGCGGCGCGCTGCGCGACAACGGGCTCCAGCTCGACAAGCCGAAGTTCACGCGTATCCAGACCGACCGCACCGAAACCGGCGCACCGGAGACGCTCACGCTGGATGTCGAGATCGACCCGGACGTGCTCGAACTCGCGGTCACCGAACCCAGCGAACTGTCGACGCCCGGTCTATGGCGCTATATCGGTTATCTCGATCGCAACGAGATCAACGCCGAGGATTACCGGCTCGCGCTGTGGCGCAACATCGTCAACCCCATCACCGTCTGGGTGCTGGTGGTGTTCGCGCTGCCGTTTGCCTTCGGCTCGCTGCGCAGCGCCAGCGCCGGTCAACGTCTGTTCATGGGCGGGCTGATCGGTCTCGTGTTCTTTCTGGTCAACGAGATCGTGGCGGCGACCGGCCCGGTTTACGGGGTGGCGCCCTGGCTGGCTGCGAGCCTGCCGACAGCGCTGCTGGCGATTGCCACCTTCGTCTGGATGCGGCGCCTGAACTGAGCAGCAGCGCAGCCCGCGTACGGCGTCAATCGCCGCGCGGGAGCACGACCAGTTCCGTGCGGCTGGCGATGTCCTGCAGGGTGCGTCGCTGGCTGTCGATCAGGCACCAGAGCATGCCCGCGATCGACAGCCAGGAGAACCATGCGGCGATATAGCGGATCACCGCCTGGTGCCACTGCACCGGGCCGCCGTCGTGATTGCGCAGCTGCATCCGCCACGCCTTCATGCCCAGGGTCTGGCCGCCATGCATCCAGAACCACGAGAAGAAAAGATAGGGAATGAACAGGAAATAGAGCCGTACCCATAGGTTCTGGCCGTCCACGGCATGACCGCCGTGAAACGGCAACAGCAGCAGGCCTGACAGCAACCAGAGACCGACGAGCAGAAACAGGTCGTAGACCGCGGCTGCGAGCCGGCGAACGAGGCCGGCCGGGTAGGGCGACAGCGACATGTCAGCCCAGCTCCGGCAGCCGGTCGAACCACGGCGCGGCCTGTTCGAGCTGCGCGCCGAGCTGGAGCAGCAGCAGCTCGCTGCCCGGGCCGCCGACGAACTGGCTGCCCAGCGGCAGGCCGTTGTCGGTCATGTGCAGCGGGACCGACATCGCCGGCACGCCGGTGAGGTTGGCCAACTGGGTGAACGGGACATGTCGCAGGTTCTCGCGGGCGATCTGTTCGACGATGCCGGAACGGATCAGGGCCCGTCCGCTGGGCAGGTGCAACAGCGGGCGCAGCGCCATCAGCTGCCATTTCGGCGTGGCCGATTCGCCGATTCGCGACGGTGGGTTGGCGAGCGTGGGGGTGAGCAGCAGGTCGTATTCGGCATGGAAGTCCGCCAGCGCATGGCGATAGCCCTGCCAGCGGCCGAAGGCCTGCATGTACTCCTGCGCCGAGAACGCACGGCCGACGTGGGCCATCGCGCGGGTATCCATCTCGAACGCGTCGGCCTCGGCACCCGTACGCGCGCGGATATCGTCCACGGCAAGCGTCATCTGGACGAACCACATGGACAGGAAGTCCCGCCCCAGCTGCAGCCCGTCGATGGCCGGGGCGGCGCGTTCGACCCGGTGGCCGAGCGATTCCAGCAGTTTCGTTGTCGTCTTGATCGCGGCGTGGGCTTCGGCGTGCAAGGCAATACCCAGCGGCGATTCGTCGAGCACGCCGATACGCAGCCCGTTCGGCGGCGTGCTCATCCCCTCGAGATAAGACGTTTCGGGCGTGGCCAAGCGGGCGATTGCGCCGTGTTCGTAGCCGGCCACGGCATCGAGCATGGCGGCACTGTCGCGCACCGAGCGCGTGATCACATGATCCACCGATGCGCCGTGCATCATGTCGCTGCGTTCCGGGCCGCCCGGCACACGGGCGCGTCCCGGCTTGAGTCCGAACAGCCCGCAACAGGCGGCCGGGATGCGGATCGAGCCGCCGCCGTCGTTGGCGCCGGCCATCGGCACGATGCCCGCGGCGATCGCCGCCGCCGAGCCGCCCGAGGAGCCGCCCGGGGTGTGTTCGGTATTCCAGGGGTTGCGGGTCACGCCGAAGGCTTCCGGCTCGGTCACGCCCTTGGCACCGAACTCGGGCGTGTTCGTCTTGCCGAAGATGTTGACTCCGCTGGCGATGAAACGACGCGTGATCTCGGCGTGGGCTTCGGGCTTGAAGCCGGCCTGCTTGAGCGCGGCGTTGCCGTAGCTGCTTTCCACGCCGGCATAGTCCTGAAACAGATCCTTGAGCAGAAACGGCACGCCGGCGAAGGCGCCGCCGTTTTCGTCGGTCCGTTTCGCATGTGCTTGGACGAACGCGTCCGCCTGGCTGTCCATGCGGCGGATCACCGCATTCAGCGACGGGTTGACCTGCGCCATCCGCTGGCGGGCGGTGTTCAGGAGTTCGGCAGCGGTGACCTGGCGTTCGGCCACCAGTCGGGCCAGGCCCAGGGCATCGTGTCGGACGTATTCGCGGTATTCCATGCGTTCAGGCAGCCAGGTGAACCAGCCGGCGAGCTTAGCAGCCGCGGCCCAGTCCCGGGCTCATCCGTTGTAAACTACCGCGCAAAACAGACCACCTTTTCAATCGGGGCGATACCATCAACGAGTTACGCGTCATCGAACCGCACGAGCACGGCATCCTGCGCGAGCAGATCAGCCGTGGAGCGCTGGAAACACTCGAAGGCCTGCACGCGGCCGGCTATCGCGCCTGCCTGGTCGGCGGCGCCGTGCGCGACCTGCTGCTGGGTGTGCCGCCCAAGGATTTCGATGTCGCCACCGACGCCGAACCCGAGCAGGTCGTCGAGGTCTTCGGGCGCAAGGCGCGCTTGATCGGCCGGCGTTTTCGTATCGCGCATGTGCGCTTCGGCCGCGAGATCGTGGAGGTTTCGACATTCCGGGCCGATCCGGGCACGTCCGAGCCCGAGGCCGACACGCGCGAGCTCGACGACGCCGGCCGCGTGCTGCGCGACAACGTCTTCGGCTCGATCGCCGAGGATGCGCGCCGGCGCGATTTCGCCATCAACGGTCTGTATTACGACATCGCCGACGACTGCGTGCACGACTTTGTCGGCGGCATGGATGATGTCTCCGCCTGTCGCCTGCGTCTGATCGGCGATGCGGAGGTACGCTATCGCGAAGACCCGGTGCGCATGATTCGCGCGGTGCGTATCGCCGCCAAGCTGGGGCTCACCATCGACGAGCCCGCGCGGCCGCCAAGCGAACTGGTCGGCCTGCTTGCCGACGTGCCGGCGGCGCGCATGTTCGAGGAAGTCCTCAAGCTGCTCATGAATCCGGCCGGCCCGCGCGTGTATCGGATGCTGCGCGATTACGGGCTGTTCACACCGCTGTTCGACCAGACCGCGGCGGTGCTCGACTCGGCCGCCGGGGCCGCCAGCGAAGCGCTGATCGAGCAGGCGATCACCAATACCGCAGCCCGCATCGAGGCGGACAAGCCGGTCACGCCGGCCTTTCTGTTCGCGGCGTTGCTGTGGCCGGCGGTACGCGAGCGCGCCGCCGAACTCGAGCGCGGCGGCATGCCGCCCGCGCCGGCGCTGGCCAGCGCGCAGAGCGATGTGGTCGGCCGCCAGATCCAGCGGGTGGCGATTCCCAAGCGGTTTTCGATACCGATGCGCGAGATCTGGCATTTGCAGCCGCGTTTTCATCGCCGCCGCGGCAAGCAGCCGTCGCGCCTGATCGCGCATCCGCGTTTTCGTGCCGCCTACGATTTTCTGCTGCTGCGGGCCGGTGTGGGCGAAGTGGAGCAGGAACTGGCCGACTGGTGGACGACGGCCCAGAACGACCCGTCGACGCCGGCGCCCGGTTCCGGCGCGTCTGCGCCCGGCAAGGCGCGCAAGCGTCGCCGGGGCGGCCGCCGCCGGCGTACCGAATCGGCTTGATCCGGGGCCGGCCCGAATTAAGGTACGCGCTGCATCTGGCGGTGCCGGCATGACGGCGCGTGCGCACGTCGCCTGGCTCGGCCTCGGCAGCAATCTGGACGGGCCGGCGGCACACGTCTCTGGCGCCGTCGAGGCGCTCGCCGCGACGTCGGGGGTGGAGCTGCTGGCGGTGTCTTCTTTCTATCGCACGGCGCCGGTGGGCGGTCCGGCTGATCAGCCCGCGTTTTGTAATGCCTGTGTCGCCGTGCGGGTGTCTTTTGGTGCGCGCGCGCTGCTGGTCGCGACACAGCGAATCGAGCAGGCGCATGGCCGTGTACGCGATGTGCGCTGGGGCCCGCGTACGCTGGATATCGACATGCTGGCTTTCGACGACCTCATGCGGGACGACCCGGACCTGACGCTGCCGCATCCGCGTGCCGCCGAGCGCGGCTTCGTGCTCGTGCCGCTGGCCGAAATCGCGCCCGCGCTGACGCTGGGCCGCCACGGCCGGGTAGCCGATCTGCTCGACCGCGTCGGCCAGGCCGGCGTCGAACCCTGGACGCAGGTATGGGCGCAGGCATGAAAGCGGGTGCCTATATCGCGATCGAAGGGCCGATCGGTGTCGGCAAGAGCACGTTGTGCCAGCGTCTCGCCGCGACGCTCGGTGCACAGCAGCTGCCCGAAGCGCCGGAGGACAACCCCTTCCTCGCGGCCTTCTACGACAATCCGGCCGCGAATGCGCTGGCGGCCCAGCTGTCGTTTCTGCTGCAGCGGGCGCGCCAGATCGACGCGCTCCGCCAAGCCGATCTGTTCGATGGCGGCTGCGTGGCCGATTTCATGTTCGACAAGGATCCGCTGTTCGCCCGGCTCACGCTCTCGGGCCCGGAGCTGGCGCTCTACGAGGAGATCTACGCGCGTCTGTCGTGGCAGGCGCCGATGCCCGACTGCGTGATCTATCTCGATGCGCCCGTGGACGTGCTCATGCGCCGGATCGCCCAGCGGGACCGGGTGGCGGAGCGCCCGCTCACGCCCGAGTATCTGGCCTCGGTGGTCGCCGCGTACCGCGACTTTTTCGCCGCGTTCGACCGCAGCCGACTGATCACGGTGGACGCCGCGGCGCTGGATCTCGTGGCCGAAGATCGCGACTACGAGGCGCTTCTTACCGCGCTGGAAAGCGATCGGCGGCGGGTGACGCTCGGCGGTGGCGATCCGGTATTAGACTAAATGGTATAGTCGCGCGCCATGAACACCAGTCCCTATCCGCACCTGCAGCAGCGTGACGCCAAGCCCGTCACCATCTCCGATCTGGCCCGCATGAAGGCCGAAGGCGAGAAGATCGCCTGCCTGACCGCCTACGACGCCAGTTTCGCCGCGCTCGAGGACCGCGCCGGCGTGGACGTGGTGCTGGTGGGGGATTCGCTTGGCATGGTGGTACAGGGTGCCTCGACGACCGTGCCGGTCACGGTCAACGACATGGTCTACCACAGCCGTATCACCGCGGCCGGCCTGGATCGGGCGTTTCTGATGACCGATCTGCCGTTTCTGTCCTATGCGACCAAGCACGACGCGCTCGAAACCTCGCGCCGGCTGATGGGCGAGGGCGCGGCCCAGATGGTCAAGTTCGAAGGCGGCGAGATTCAGGCCAACACCATCGAGCATCTGAGCATGCGCGGCGTGCCGGTGTGTGCGCATATCGGCCTGCAGCCGCAGCTGGTGCACAAGATGGGCGGGTTCAAGGTGCAGGGCCGCGGCGATGCTGCCGAGACCATGATCCGCGACGCCAAGCTGCTCGAGGAATCCGGCGCGGACATGATCCTGCTGGAGTGTGTGCCCTCCGAGCTGGGCGCCGAAATCACGGCGAACGCCAAAGTGCCGGTGATTGGCATCGGCGCCGGGCCGGACACGGACGGCCAGATTCTGGTCATTTACGACATCCTTGGCCTGTCGCCCGGGCGCAAGCCGCGGTTCGTCAAAAACTACATGGACGGCGCGGCCACGCTGGATGCCGCCGTGGCGGACTATGTCGCCGAGGTGAAAAGCCGCGCCTATCCGGGCGCCGAACACGCCTTTTCCTGAGTCGGCGCGCCATGCGAACGCTCCACACTGCCGACGATCTGAAAGCCTGGCGCGCACAAGGTGCCGGTACGATCGGCCTGGTGCCGACGATGGGCAATCTCCACGCTGGCCACATGGCGCTGGTGAACGCGGCGCGTGACGCCTGTGATCGTGTCGTGGTCAGCATATTCGTCAACCCTCTGCAGTTTGGCCCCGGCGAGGATCTGGACAGCTACCCCCGCACGCTCGACGCCGACATCGCCGCGCTCGAGAACGCGGGCGTGGACGCGGTGTTTGCCCCCAGTGTCGCGCAGATGTATCCGCATGGCGGTGAAACCGCCACGACGGTGCGGGTGCGGGGCATCACCGACATGCTTTGCGGTAGTCGCCGCCCCGGCCATTTCGAGGGCGTGGCGACGATCGTGACCAAACTGCTCAACCTCGTGTGTCCGGATCGTGCGTTCTTCGGCGAGAAGGACTTCCAGCAGCTGGCGGTGATCCGGCGCATGGTCGAGGATCTGTGCATGGGGGTCCGGATCGTCGGCGTGCCGACCGTGCGTGAAGCGGACGGCCTGGCGCGCTCGTCGCGCAATCAGTACCTGGACGAGGACGCGCGGCGACGTGCGCCCACGCTGGCGGCCGCACTGGCCGACTGCCGTGAGCGCCTCGAGGCCGGCGAGCGGGATTTCGCCGGACTCGAAGCCCGCGGCTGGGCGCGCTTGGCCGATGCCGGCTTCGAGCCGGACTACTTCGAGATTCGCGGGCCGGCGCTCCAGGTGCCCAGCGCCGAGATGACGGAATTCCGCGTGCTGGCGGCTGCATTTCTCGGCAAGGCACGCCTGCTCGACAACGTGCCGGTGCCCGAGCCGCGCACCTGATCGACGCCGAATTCATCAGCGGGCAGTGGTCTCAATGTGCATTTTTGGTTACGCTTGCCCGGAATTTTCCGCTTTGGCTTAACAGGGTCCAGTCATGCAAGTGACGCTTCTCAAAGCAAAATTGCATCGTGCCTGCACGACGCACGCCGAACTCGACTACGAAGGTTCCTGCGCGATCGACTCCGATCTGCTCGACGCGGCCGGCATCTTTGCCTATGAACAGATCGAGATCTACAACGTCACCAACGGCGAACGCTTCTCGACCTACGCGATCAGCGCTGAAAGCGGCTCACGGGTGATTTCGGTCAACGGCGCGGCGGCCCACAAGGCCAGCCCCGGCGACCGTCTGATCATCTGTGCGTATGCGCGCATGCCCGAGGGCGAAGCGCAGGCCCACAAGCCGCGGCTCGTGTATCTCGACGAGAACAACCACGTCACGCATACGCGCAACGCCATCCCGGTGCAGGCGGCCTGACGTCGACGCACACCCCCGGGTGAACCGCAACTCGTGACCGATATTCGCCAGAAGCCCGCCTGGCGCGATCTGGGCCGACTCGCCGCGCAGATGAATCGTGCGCGTGTGGATTCGATGTTCGCGCATGATCCGCAGCGCGCCGAGCGTTTCACGCTCTCGGCGGCGGGCATCACGCTCGACTATTCCAAGCAGCGGGTCGACCAGGCGGTGATGGACGGGCTCGGCCAGCTCGCCGACGCGCAGCAGTTCGATGCCGCACGCGAGGCGCTGTTCGCCGGGGCGCCGATCAACAACAGCGAAGGGCGCGCAGCCTGGCACATGGCGCTGCGCCGGCCGGCCGACGCGCCGCTGCACGACGAAGTGCACGAAGTGCGCGCCGAGATGGCAGCCTTCGTGGACGATGTGCGCCGCGGCCGCTGGGTGGGGTACACCGGCGCGCCGATCAGCGATGTGGTCAATATCGGTATCGGCGGTTCCGATCTGGGGCCGCGCCTGATCTGCGATGCGCTGGCGCAGCTTCGTCAGCGTATCCACTGTCATTTCGTCGCCAACGTCGACCCGGCGGATCTCGACGACACGCTCATCCGAATGGATCCCGAGCGCACCCTGTTCATCGTGACGTCGAAGTCGTTCGGCACCGCGGAAACGCTGGCGAACGCCTCGGTCGCACGTCAGTGGCTGCTGGACAACGGCGCCGCCGAGGCGGACATCTCCAAGCATTTCGTTGCCGTCTCGACGAATCGCGAGGCCGTGCGCGCGTTCGGCATCGAGCGCATGTTCGGTTTCTGGGACTGGGTCGGCGGGCGTTTCTCGCTCTGGTCTGCCGTGGGTATCTCGATCGCGCTCGGGCTCGGCATGGACGTGTTCGAGGACATGCTCGCGGGCGCGCATGCCATGGACGAGCACTTCCAGAATGCGCCCCTCGGCGAGAATTTGCCCGCCGCGCTGGCCTTGATCGGCGTATGGAACAACAACTTCCTCGGCCTGCCCAGCCATGTCGTCGTGCCGTATGCACAACGGCTGGTGGCCTTGCCCGCATTTCTTCAGCAGCTGGAGATGGAGAGCAACGGCAAGTCGGTCACCCGTGACGGGGAGGCGAGCCGCGTCGAGACCGTGCCCACGGTCTGGGGCAGCGTAGGCACCAACGCCCAGCACGCCTTCTTCCAGATGCTCCATCAGGGCGTGCTGGCCGCGGACGTGGATTTTGTCCTGCCGCTGTCCGGCGCCGAGGCGTCGAACGACGAGCGCGAGCGCCAGCGCATTGCCAACTGCATCGCCCAGGCCGAGGCATTGATGACCGGGCGCGACACCAACGCGCTGGTCGACGAACTCACCGCCGAGGGACTCAGCGGATGGGCGCTCGAGCAGCGCCTGGCGGCGCGCCGTTTCGACGGCAATCGCCCGAGTTCGATGATCCTTATGGATCGGCTCGATGCCCACCACCTCGGCGCGCTGTTGGCGGCATACGAGCACAAGGTGTTCGTGCAGGGCGTGGTCTGGAACATCAACAGCTTCGACCAGTGGGGCGTGGAGCTGGGCAAGACCATGGCCGGCCAGCTGCTCGGCGAGCTCGAAGGGCGCGTCGAATCGGTCGAACACGATGCCTCGACCGCCGCCTTGCTGGCGCGGGTGCGCCGCGCCTGGGCGCAGCCCGACGAATAGCTGCCGACGCGGGTCGTTGGGCGTCGCAGGATCGGCGCTGCGCCCCTAGAATGGCGCCATGAGTGAATCCAGCGAATACCTGCCCGAGAAGGTCTACGACGGCGCACAGGTCGCCGCCCTGGACCGGCGCTTCATCGACACGTTCGAGGTCGACGGCTTCGAACTCATGCAGCGCGCCGCGCGTGCCGCATACGCCGAGCTCGCCCACGTCTGGGCGATGCCCGGCACGCTCTGCGTGTTCTGCGGGCCGGGCAACAACGGCGCCGACGGTCTGCTCGTCGCGCGCCTGGCGCAGGAAGGGGGCTGGCGCGTGCGCGTGGTCGGCCTCGTCGATTCCGACAGCTACAGCGGCGACGCGGCCAGGGCGCGCGATCATTTTCTCGATACCGGCGGCAGCATCGCGCCTTTTGAAGACGCCCCGATCGATGCGGACGTGGTCGTCGACGCGCTGCTGGGTACCGGCCTCAATCGGGATGTCGAGGGGCGCTTCGCGCAAGCCATCGCCCGTATCAATGACGCACGCGATCACGGCGCCGGGGTGCTTGCCGTGGATATCGCCTCCGGAATCGACTCCGGTACCGGCCACGTGTGGGCACACGCGGTTCAGGCGGATGCCACGGCCACGTTCATTGGCCTCAAGCTCGGCATGCTGACCGGCCAGGGGCCGGCGCACTGTGGCGATATCGCCTTCAGTACGCTGGACGCGCCCGATGCGTTGTATGCCGATCAGCCCTATGTCGCCCGGCGGCTGACGCACCGCACGCTGCGCAAGGCGTTGCGTCCGCGGTCGCGCAACCAGCACAAGGGCCAGAACGGGCACCTGCTGTGTGTGGGCGGCAATCGCGGTATGGGCGGTGCCATTCGCATGAGCGCAGAAGCCGCGCTGCGCAGTGGCGCCGGCCTGGTCAGCGTGGTCTGTCACGGCGATCATGCCGTAGCCATGAGCCAGGCGCGCCCCGAGCTGATGTGCCGCGCGGCGACCGCTGATGCGGATATCGGCGACATGATCGCGGCCGCCGATGTGATCGCGATCGGCCCGGGTCTGGGCAGCGACAGCTGGGCG
>Ga0310345_10000085_pt1 | contig 196193 bp, 185 predicted proteins | sample HC15DNA20500_MG_FD_204667 | JGI IMG/M metagenome (GOLD analysis project Ga0310345, IMG submission 204667) | Marine microbial communities from station ALOHA, North Pacific Subtropical Gyre - HC15-DNA-20-500_MG | ecosystem: Environmental > Aquatic > Marine > Oceanic | place: Pacific Ocean... | reverse complement strand
GCTCCACTACGCAGCCCATTGCTTCAATCGCGCTTATGCGCAAAACAACCGCCCGGCTCTAATCCCAGCTGGGGGAAAGCTGGGGGTCACGTCACGTTCTTCTCGGTTTTGATATTCGTCGGAAGGAAAACTATTTGTCAGCCTTGTCTGATAAGCGCGCTATTTGCGAAGCTATCGCTGGTCACGGCCTTAGCGTGACGCGTTTTGAGTTAGACAAAATCCAATACCTCGCGGGTCCTTTTGGAACTCTGACTCCATTTTGCTCGATTTCCTTCCGAAAGATGGCTCAAGAATACCGGATCGACTACAACCAGTATCTAACGATTTGGCGCGCCGAAGAGGTGACGCTGGAAGCTCTTGCAGTTCGCATCAGGAACGGGGATTTCCTATGGAAGCACAATGTCTATCCGTCAGGGTTTACTCTTTCTACCATTACTAAGGAAAAGCGTCCGCAGACCGCATTAGTGGAAAGAATTCGGGCTTTTCTACTAGATCACGCGAAACCGGAAGGCGAGGCATTCGCATTTGCACAAGCGGGGGACACCAAATTCCTCAAAGATTGCCGCCGCTTCAAACCAGCTGAATACGAGGAACGCCTTCTCGCTAGGCTCGCTTAGCTCATCGAACCATGCGGGTTGACCGACGCGGCAGCTTTCGATTTCAAGACCTTCCGCCTACCCGATAGCCCGTGATTTCCGCAGCATCTGATACGCCTCCACCACACGGCCCAGTCTCGTCTCGTATTGCCGGTCGCCGCCGTTCCGGTCGGGGTGGTAGCGGCGCACCAGTTCGGAATAGCGCCGCCGCAAGCGCCGCCGGTCGGTGTCGAGGCCCAGCCCCATCGTCTCCAGCGCCTCGGCCTCTTCCTTGGAGAAGCGGCCGTCCATCGCCATTTCGGCCTCGCGCTGCGCCCGGCTCTTGATCCCTGCGGCGCGCGCCGAAATCGCATCGAGCGGGTCGTCGAAATCGGCCCAGCGCGGCATGCCGTCCACGCCTGCGGTCGGGCGGAAGCTCGGGCTTTCGGTGCGCCAGCCCGCGCCCGGTGCCTGCGCGTGATAGATTTCCTCCGCGCTCATGCCCTCGAACCAGTCATAGCCCGCATTGAATTCGCGCACATGGTCGAGGCATAGCCAGCGCCATTCGCCCGGCCCGTCGAAACCGTGCCCGCCGCTGCCGGGCGCGCGGAATTCTCCCGGCTCGTTGCAGGATGGGTGGGCACACACCCTGCCCGTATCTTCATATCGTCCGTGAAACTTTGTGGGGCGCATTCGTTCTAGGATGGGGAGCGAAGTGCGCTAAGGAAACCCCCAACAAGGAGATTCGAACCCGTGGCAGGACCAGTCCAGCAGGAAATGGAGCGCCTTCTGAGCGAGGCCTTCACCCCGACCCGGCTCGAAGTGATCAACGACAGTGCCAAGCATTCGGGCCATGCCGGAGACGACGGCAGCGGGGAATCGCACTTTACCGTCGTGATCGAAGCGCCCGCCTTCGCCGACAAGTCACGCCTCGATCGCCAGCGCATGGTCAACAAGGCGCTGGGTGACATTCCGGGCGAGCGGGTCCACGCCCTCGCCATCCAGGCATCGGCCCCAACCAGCTAGGAGAACCGCACATGGCACTGTTCGAGCAGACGCTGACCCCGGTCACCCACGATCTCGGACAGTTCGAAGTGCGACGGGTGCTGCCGTCCAAGGCGCGCAGCATGGTCGGGCCGTTCATATTCGTCGACCAGTTCGGCCCGGCACAGCTCGATCTCGGCGGCGGCATGGATGTCCGGCCGCATCCGCATATCAATCTCGCCACGGTGACATGGCTGTTCGAAGGCGCGATCGACCATCGCGACAGTATCGGCAGCTTTGCCACCATCCGGCCGGGGCAGGTGAATCTGATGACCGCCGGTAGGGGCATCGTGCATTCGGAACGCTCGCCCGAGGCCGAACGCGGCAGCGGTCCCCGCCTCTATGGCATGCAGACCTGGCTGGCCCTGCCCGACGGGCGCGAGGAGATCGACCCGGCGTTCGAGGCGGTGACCGACCTGCCGGTGATCGAGGACGGCCGCGCCAGGGCCATCGTGATCATGGGCGAGTTGTGGGGCGAACGCGCGCAGACCACGACCCACGCCGAAACGATCTATGCCGAGATCATGCTCGAACCCGGCGGCATGATTCCGCTGGAGGAAGATGCGGACGAACGCGCGGTGATGCTCGTCGGGGGCGAGGCCTCGGTCGATGGGCATGCGCTCGGGCTCTACCAGCTCGCGGTGCTCCAGCCGGGCCGCGAGATGACGCTGGGAAGCAAGACCGGCGCGCGGGTCATGCTGATGGGTGGCGAAGCGTTCGAGAACAGGCGTCACGTCTGGTGGAACTTCGTCAGTTCCAGCCGCGATCGCATCAACCAGGCCAAGGACGACTGGCGCGCGGGCCGCTTTGCCAAGGTGCCGGGCGACGAGGAGGAATTCATTCCCCTGCCCGAAGGCGCGCCGAAAACCGTTAGCTATCCATGACACCATAGACGCGGATCCGCGAGGGGAGAGAGATGAGTTTCGACGGCAAGACCGCCTGGATCACGGGCGCAAGCAGCGGCATCGGCGCGGCACTCGCGCGCGAATGGGCGAGCCGTGGTGCGCATATCGTCCTTTCAGGCCGTGACGAGGGGCGACTGGCCAAAGTGGCCGGTGACCTCCCTACGGAAACGCTGGTCCTCCCATTCGACGTCCGCGACGATGCGGCAATGCGTGCCGCGACCGACAAGGCGATCGGCTGGAAAGGCGTCGATATCTTCGCCGCCAATGCCGGTATCTCGCAGCGCAGCGCCGCCATCGACACCGACATGAAGGTCTATCGCGAGATCATCGATATCGACCTCACCGCGCAGATCGCCGCGACGCAGGCGCTCCTGCCGCATGTGGCCGGGCGCGGCAGCGGGCAGCTGCTGTTCATCAGCTCGGTGGCAGGCAAGGTCGGCGTGCCGATGCGGACCGCCTATTGCGCGGCAAAATTCGGGCTGATCGGCTACGCCGACGCGCTACGCGCCGAACTGTCGCAATCGGGCGTGTCGGTCCATGTCGTGTGCCCCGGATCGGTCACCACCGATGTCAGTCGCAATGCGCTGACGGCAGATGGCAGCAGGCGGGGGCAAAGCGACAAGGCGATCGAGAACGGCATCCCGCCCGCCGAAGCCGCCCGGCGTATCGTCGACGCAGTCGAAGCGAACCAGCGCGAGATCATCATCGCCGAGGGGCTGGAGGAGGCGATCGGCGAATTGCGCCGCACACCGGACCAGCTGCTCGATCAGGTCGCAGGCATGGTTGCGGCGGGCTATATGGAGAAGATGGAGGCGGAGGGCTGACCATGGCACTCGAACAGAAGCGGGTCGTGCTGGGCAACGGGATCGAACTCGACGTGGTCGACGAAGGGCCGCGCGATGCGCCGGTGCTGATCTTCCTGCACGGTTTCCCTGAAAGTCATCGGACATGGCGTCACCAGATCGCGCATTTTGCCGACCGCTTCCGCTGCATCGCGCCCGACCAGCGCGGCTACCGCGGTTCGTCCAAGCCGCAAGATGTATCCGACTACACGCCGGACAAGCTGATCGGTGACATCTTCCTGTTGGTCGCCGCGCTCGACGTGAAGGACTTTACCGTGGTCGGCCATGACTGGGGCGGTGCGATCGCTTGGGGTGTCGCACTGGCCGGGCAGGACACGGGCCGCGTGACACGCGCTATCATCGCCAATGCGCCGCATCCGCAGGTCTTCCAGAAGCTGCTCTACACCAGCAGGGTTCAGCGCGAGGCGAGCCAGTATATGCGCGGCTTCCGCGATCCGGCCAATGACGCATTGGTGCGTGACCATGGGCTTGGCGGGATCCTGATGCAGGAAATCAAATGGGACGCGCCGGACAAGATGGAACCCGAGGAACGCGCCAAGCTGCTCGAAGACTGGCAGGATCGCGACGCCGCCTTCGGCATGCTGAACTGGTACCGCGCCAGCCCGATCGACATTCCACCGATGGATGCGCCATTCGAAACGCCGGAGGGCTGGACCCTGCCTGCCCTGCCCAAGCTCCGTATCCCGACGCTGGTGATCTGGGCGCAGGACGATCTGGCACTACCGCCTGAAAACACCGAGGGCATGGCCGAATTCGTCGAGGATTTTACACTCGTCGAAGTGCCCGATTGCGGCCATTTCGTCCCGTGGGAAGCGCCACTCGCCGTCAATGAAGCAATCGAACGGTTCCTCGATCAAACGACATAGTCACCCGACCCATTCGATCCACGATCCGTGCGGATGCGCGGTCGCCAGCTTGCGACGCATCTCACCGCGGGGCCAGTAGCTTACGGTCAGCTCATGCCGGTGCGTGTCGCGATTGGCCTCGAGGCTGACCCAGGCGAGCGGGGTCCCCTCGCGCGCCCGGTCGCCCGCAGCTTCCATCAGTTCGACTATCCGGTCCTGCTCGTCGCGCGGGATGTATTGCCACACCACCGAATGCATCAGCACGCGGGTGGTCCCTTCCTGCTGCGGTCGCGCGAGGCGATCCCTCAGGAAATCGACCGCGCGCATCCGCTCCACTTCCGGCGCGAACGTATTGGCTGCGGCGACCGCGGCATCCATCCGCGCGAACCGTTCGGTGAATTCGGGCCAGATATAGGCTTTGAGCCGCAGCGCCTGCGCCTCGTCGGTGAGATCGACCGGCGCGACATCGCAGCCCTCCGCCCCGACGATATCGAAGCCCTGCGCGGGCGGCGGGTCGCCGCGCCATTCAGGTGTCAGGTGCATGCGCGAACTCTTTGGACCGACCTTCACTCCGCCGAGGTCGTAACGATAGCGACGCATCATCAGATTGATTCCGGCGCTCGAGCCGATTTCCAGAAGGTCGAACTGGCCGGGCAGACCCTGATCGATCAGCCACAAGAACGCTGCCGCAAAGTTCGACGATCGCCCCGCCTCGTTGGTTTGTGGCGGCCCGTCGAGCCATGGCATCAGATAGGGTTCGTGCCGCTCGATGGCGTCGGCGATCAGCGCAGCGGCATTGTTCGGCCCCAGCCCTTCATAGATCGGCGCAAGGCCCGGCTCCTCGCCGCCGAGATGCAGCGCATGGAGCCCGCCCGCGATCCGCAGCGGCAGCGCATCCGCCAAAGCCGGACCGGCCCATCGCCGCACCCGGCGCATCACCGCGCCCCCGCGCTCGGTATCGAGCAGTTCGCGTAACCCCGCGCAAACCAGCGCGGTGATCGGCGCGCCATTGTCCCGGCAATAGGCGACCTGATTTTCGAAAGCACGCGCCACGGCCTCCGGCCCCGATGCGCCCGGTTCGGTCACGACATATTCCGCCTTGTCGATCGCCATTGCCCTTTGGCCCCCTGCTGCCTATCTGCGCCCGACATGAACGAATGCCTGACCTTCGCCGTTCCCAAGGGCCGCATCCTCGACGAAGCGCTGCCCGTGATGGCGCGCGCCGGCGTAGTGCCCGAAGAGGGTTTCCACGACAAGGCCAACCGCTCGCTGACCTTCGCTACCACGCGCGAGGACATGCGCCTCATCCGTGTGCGTGCCTTCGACGTGGCGACTTTCGTGGCGCATGGTGCGGCGCAGATGGGCATCGTCGGTTCGGACGTGATCGAGGAATTCGACTATGCCGACCTGTATGCCCCGGTCGATCTCGATATCGGGCATTGCCATCTATCGGTTGCCGAGCCGAAGGAGGGCGGGGCCAGCGTCGATGGTGCCAGCCATCTGCGCGTCGCTACCAAATACCCGAACCTCACCCGCCGCCATTTCGAACGGCAGGGCATCCAGGCGGAATGCGTGAAGCTCAACGGGGCGATGGAAATCGCGCCCGCGCTGGGACTCGCTGGCCGGATCGTCGATCTCGTTTCGACCGGGACTACCCTGCGCGAAAACGGTCTGGTCGAAACCAGCCGCATTCTCGATATTTCAGCGCGCCTGATCGTCAACCGCGCCGCCTTGAAGACCGATCCGCGCGTCGCCGAACTGGTCGAGGCCTTCCGCGCCGATGCGGCAAAGCGCGAAGCCGCCTGATGCAGTTCTTGCGCACCAGCGATGCAGACTTCACGAAGAAGTTCGACCGCGTCGTTCGCGACCGACGCGAAAGCGATGTGCAGGTCGGCCGCGATGTGGCGACAATGATCAACGAAGTGCGCGAGCGCGGCGATGGCGCGCTGGTCGAATACACCCAGCGTTTCGATAGCCATCAGTTGAACGATGATGCCGACTGGCGGATTACGCCGGAAGAATGCCAGGCCGCCTACGAGGCGCTCGATACCGAGCTACGCGATGCGCTCGAACTCGCGGCAGCGCGTATCCGGGCCTATCACGAGGGCCAGCTTCCGGAGGATCGCGACTATACCGACGATATCGGCATGCGGCTCGGCGCGCGTTGGCGTGCGGTCGATGCGGCTGGGCTCTATGTTCCCGGCGGCCGCGCGGCCTATCCGTCTTCGCTGCTGATGAACGCGATCCCCGCCAAGGTTGCGGGTGTGAAGCGTCTTGTCGTCACCACGCCAACGCCCAAGGGCGAAGTCAATCAGCTCGTCCTCGCCGCTGCGCATATCGCCGGTGTGGACGAGATTTGGCGCGTGGGCGGGGCACAGGCAGTGGCCGCCCTCGCCTATGGGACGAAGCTTATCGGCAAGGTCGATGTCATCGCAGGGCCGGGCAATGCCTGGGTCGCCGAAGCCAAACGCCAGCTTTATGGCGTGGTCGGCATCGACATGGTCGCGGGGCCGAGCGAAATCCTCGTCATCGCAGACGGCAACAACAATTCCGAATGGATCGCCGCCGACCTCCTCAGCCAGGCCGAGCACGATCCAACCAGCCAGTCGATCCTGATCACCGACAGCGAAAGCCTCGCCCGGCAGGTCGAGGACGCGATCGACATCGCGCTGATGAAACTGTCCACGGCGAAGACCGCCAAGGCCAGCTGGGATGCGCACGGACTGATCGTGCTGGTGGACAATCTCGACGAAGCCCCCGCCCTGTCCGACCGGCTCGCCGCCGAACATGTCGAGCTGATGGTCGATGAGCCGCAAGCCCTGTTCGATGCCATGCGTCATGCGGGCAGTGTTTTCCTCGGCCGCCATACACCCGAAGCCGTGGGCGATTATATCGCCGGACCCAACCACGTCCTTCCAACTGGGCGCCGCGCCCGCTTTGCCAGCGGATTGTCGGTGCTCGATTTCATGAAGCGCACCAGCTTTATCGATGCCTCCCAAGCCGCGCTCGCCGCGATCGGCCCGGCGGCAGTGAAGCTGGCGGAGGCGGAAGGCCTCCCCGCGCATGCCCTGTCGATTTCCACGAGACTGAAATGAGCCAAAATCCCAGATCCCAGGCACGCAGCGCCGCCCGCCTCGGTGCCGTGCAGGCCCTGTACCAGCAGCAGATGGAGGGCACCAAGCTCGCCAAGCTGCTCGACGAATTCCACCAGCATCGCCTCGGTCGCGTGATCGAGGATGAGGAATATGCAGAGGCCGATGTCGATTTCTTCGACGATATCGTGAGCGGCGTCGATGCGCGACGCGCGGAGATCGACGACAAGCTCACCGCCCGCCTCGCCCAAGGCTGGACGCTGGCGCGGCTCGACAAGACCATGCTGCAAATCCTGCGCGCCGGTGCCTACGAATTGCTGGCCCGCCCTGATGTGCCCAAGGCCAGCACGATCAGCGAATATGTCGATGTCGCCAAGGCTTTCTTCGACGACCGCGAGGCGAAATTCGTCAACGGCATCCTCGACGCGGTGGCCAAAGAGGCCGGGCGCTGAACGAAGCCGAGTTCATCACGGCGCTGAAAGCGCTCGCGATCGATCCTGCCGCCCGCGGGCTGGAAGACGATGCAGCGGTCATTGAAGTGGGCGGCGAAAGCCTTGTCCTGACGCACGATACGATGGTCGAGGGCGTTCATGTTCTCGAAGGGCAGGACCCTGCCGATATCGCGTGGAAGCTGGTCGCAGTGAACCTGTCCGACCTTGCCGCAAAGGGTGCGGATCCCGTGGGTGTGCTCATCTCGCACATGCTCGGAAGCGACGACCACCGCTTCGTCAAAGGCCTCGACGACGTACTCGGCACCTATGACGTTCCCCTTCTCGGTGGCGACACCGTGAGAGGCGAAGGCCATGGCGTTTGGGGCTGCACCGCGATCGGGCGCGCTACGCATAACCCGGCGCCCTCGCGTGCCGGAGCGCGGGCCGGTGATAGCATCTATGTCACCGGGGCGCTCGGCGCCGCAATGATCGGCTTCGAAGCTCTTCGCGATGGTGAGGACGTCGACAGCAGCGCCTATCGACGGCCGCGGCCATTGCTGGAAGAGGGCAAGGCACTGGCTCCGCATGTCAGCGCCATGATGGATGTTTCCGACGGCCTGCTGCTTGATTGCTGGCGCATGGCGAGCGCTTCCGGCCGGGTCGCATTCGAACTTCAATCCGCTGCGATCCCGGTCGCCGCGCCCTCGCGTTTCGACGAATGCATCCGCTGGGGCGACGACTACCAGTTGCTTTTCACTGCGCCTGCCGATCTCGATCTACCTGTTGTCGCGACGCGCATCGGCAGCGTCGTTACCGCAGATCACGCGGAACTGCGACTGGACGGCGAAGCCCTCACACCCGAAGACGGTCTCGGCTACCAGCATTGATCGCTTGCGTCGCTGGCGGTCGCTATGCGCCGATTGCTGCGCATTTCGGCCTTGTCACGCAACATAGGCCCCTTATACCCAGCTCCCATATGCTCCGGCGTTTCCCGCGCCGGGTGACATAAACAGATAAAACCAATCGGGAGGGGGAATTTTCAGTGGACCTTGTTCTCATATCAATCGTGCTGGGACTACTCGCCGTCGTGTACGGCTTCGTCACCAGCCGCCAGGTGCTCGGCTCCGGCGCCGGCAACGAAAAGATGCAGGAAATCGCCGCCGCCATCCAGGAAGGCGCGCAGGCCTATCTCAAGCGGCAATACACCACTATCGCCATGGTCGGCGTGGTCGTGGCGGTGCTCGTCTTCGTCTTTCTCGGCATTATCCCGGCCATCGGTTTCGTGATCGGTGCGATCCTGTCGGGCGTGGCGGGCTTTATCGGGATGAACATCTCGGTGCGCTCCAACGTCCGTACGGCAGCCGCAGCGCAAAGCGGGTTGCAGCAGGGTCTGACACTCGCTTTCCGCGCGGGCGCCATCACCGGCATGCTCGTGGCGGGCCTTGCCCTGCTCGCGATCGCGGTGTTCTTCTACTACCTCACCGCCATCGCCGGTCACGCGGCTAATGACCGCGAAGTGATCGACGGGCTTGTCGGCCTCGCCTTCGGCGCCTCGCTGATTTCGATCTTCGCGCGTCTCGGCGGCGGGATCTTCACCAAGGCTGCCGACGTCGGCGCCGACCTGGTCGGCAAGGTCGAAGCGGGCATTCCCGAAGACGATCCGCGCAACCCCGCCGTGATCGCGGACAATGTCGGCGACAATGTTGGCGACTGCGCCGGCATGGCTGCCGACCTGTTCGAAACCTATGTCGTCACTGTCGGTGCGACCATGGTCCTCACCGCACTATTGCTGAAAGGCCTCGGCGATCTGCTGATGCCAATGATGGCGCTGCCGCTTATGATCGGCGGTGCCTGCATCCTGACCAGCATCATCGGGACGTATTTCGTAAAGCTTGGCAAGGGCGGCACGAATGTAATGGGCGCGATGTACAAGGGCTTCCTCGTCACCGCACTGTTGTCGATCCCGCTGATCTGGATCGTCATCAACACCGCGCTGGGCGGGATGGATACGGTCATCGGCGGTGCACCCGTCGGCGTCGATCCGGGCGCTCCGCTGGCCGAGGAAGGCACGGCGGAACAGGTGCGCAGCTTCACCGGCTGGGCGCTGTTCTACTGCTCGCTGATCGGCCTTGCGATTACCGGCCTGATCATCTGGATCACCGAATACTACACTGGCACCAATTATCGCCCGGTGAAGTCGATCGCCAAGGCATCGGAAACGGGCCACGGCACGAACGTGATCCAGGGTCTGGCCATCAGCCTTGAATCGACTGCGTTGCCGACGATCCTGATCGTCGCTGGTATTATCGCCACCTTCCAACTCGCTGGTCTCATGGGCATCGCCTATGCCGCTACCGCCATGCTGGCATTGGCGGGCATGGTCGTGGCGCTCGACGCTTATGGCCCGGTGACCGACAATGCCGGCGGTATCGCGGAAATGGCCGGTCTCGACGACAGCGTGCGCGAGAAGACCGACCTGCTCGACGCGGTGGGCAACACCACCAAGGCGGTGACCAAGGGTTATGCGATCGGGTCGGCCGGCCTTGCCGCGCTGGTGCTGTTCGCCGCCTACACTACCGACCTGGCCGAGTTCTTCCCGAACGCGGACGTCGATTTCAGCCTCGAGAACCCCTATGTCATCGTCGGCCTGCTGCTCGGCGCGCTGCTCCCGTACCTCTTCGGCGCTATGGGCATGACCGCAGTGGGTCGCGCTGCAGGTGACGTGGTCAAGGACGTGCGCGAACAGTTCGCGGGCGATGCAGGCATCATGGCTGGCACCAGCAAGCCGAACTATGCCCGCACGGTGGACCTCGTGACCAAGGCCGCGATCAAGGAAATGATCGTGCCCTCGATGCTGCCAGTGCTCGCGCCGATCGTGGTCTATTACGTGATCACGCTCATCGCGGGGCAGGAGAACGGCTTTGCCGCGCTCGGCGCGCTGCTGCTCGGCGTGATCGTGGGCGGTATCTTCGTCGCGCTGTCCATGACAGCAGGTGGCGGTGCATGGGATAACGCCAAGAAGTATATCGAAGACGGCAATCACGGCGGCAAGGGCAGCGAAGCCCATAAGGCCGCGGTGACCGGCGACACCGTGGGCGATCCTTACAAGGATACTGCGGGCCCGGCCGTCAACCCGATGATCAAGATCACCAATATCGTCGCGCTGCTGCTGCTGGCGGCGCTCGCGGCGGGCTGATCTTCGCATCTCATCGTAGACGGGGCGGCGGCATCTGCGGATGGCGCCGCCCTTTCCTTTTCGGCGCGTTAAGCAAGTATAAGCGGCTGCAACTTATGCTATCGCGCGAAAGGGACGACACCAAGTGACGCGGATCGAAGACCTGACCGGGAATGGCTGGCGCGGTACATCCGCAGTTGCAGCATCGTGCCCTGCGCTGGTCGACGGCTTTCGGGTCCTGCCTTGGGCCGAGTGCGACGCCCCCGAATTCGTCGCCGCCTGGCAAGAGCTGGCCTGCCGGTCGCGCACGCCCAATCCGTTCAACGAGAGCTGGTTTCTTTTTCCCTCGCTAAGGGCATTCGACCGATCTGCCCGCGTTCGTCTGGCGACGTTGGTCCAGGATGGCGAACTGGTCGGCCTGATTCCGCTTTGGCGCAACAGCGACTATCATGGACGTCCGCTGCCGCATCTAGCCAGTTGGACGCATCCTAACAGCTTCTGCGGCGAACCGCTTATTGCCGCAGGCTGCGAGGAAGCATTCTGGTCGGCGATACTCGATTGGTGCGACCGGGATCGGCGACTGAGCGCCTTCCTCCATTTCACGGCGCTTCCGCTCGATGGCGCTGCCCTCACCGCACTCGACGATATCTGCAAACGGGATCGACGCCCGCTGCGAATTGTCCAGCGAACGAGCCGGGCAGCCCTGCATCACGGACTCTCCCCTGAGGATCATCTGGTCCGTACACTCGGCAAGAAGCGGCGCAAGGAACTCTCGCGCAAGCGGCGGCGGCTCGAAGAGATGGGCGAACTGGTGTTCACCCGCATGTCGGAGACCGACGATCTCGATGACTGGATCGACCAGTTCCTCACGCTAGAAAATGCGGGCTGGAAGGGCGAGGCGCATTCTTCGCTGGCCAGCTCGGTACAGACCGCCGATTTCTTTCGGCAGAGCCTGCACGGAGCAGCAAACGCAGGAAGACTGGAACGGCTGGCATTCCATCTCGACGGCAAATCGGTCGCGATGCTGTGCAACTTCATCACACCGCCGCTGGCCCATAGCTTCAAGACCGCTTTCGATGAGAGCCTGTCGAAGCTTTCGCCCGGCATGCTGCTGCAGGTCGAAAACCTTGCCCTGCTGGAACGTGGCGATATCGCCATGACCGATAGCTGTGCAGTCGCCGGTCATCCGATGATCGAGCAGATCTGGGACGACCGGCGCGAGGTGGTTTCGGTTTCGCTACCCATTGGCGGCGGTGTCCGCAGGCGGGTCGGCGATATCCTGACCGCAATAGAGGCACGAAGGCTGGAGAATAGACCATGACCGCCCACGATCCGGCACTCGCCGTGCGTCCGAACCGGATGTTCCCACCTGATTCGCAAGCGGCTTTTGGCCAAAGCTATCCCGAGACGCCGCATGTGCTGCGCCATGGATTGATGCAGCAGGACCAGCTCGCGCTCGACGCTCTCGCAGCGCTAGCCGAAGCGCTACCCGAAAGCTCGGTCGAGTATAATCGCGGCGACCTTCCGGTCGGGGTGGACGGCAAACCCGGATCGAACGGCCTCACTATCGGCGAAACGATCCGCCATATCGCTACCAGCAATAGCTGGGCGGTGCTGAAGAATATCGAGCAAGTGCCCGAATACAGGGCACTGCTGCTCGGTCTGCTGGAGGAGCTTCGTCCCGATATCGAGGCGAAGACCGGCGCGATGCTCACCCCGCAGGGCTTCATCTTCATCTCCAGCCCCAACGCGATCACACCCTACCATTTCGACCCCGAGCACAACATCCTGCTGCAACTGAAGGGCAGCAAGGTCATGACCCAGTTCCCAGCGGGCGATGCCGCTTACGCGCCGGACGAAGTGCATGAAAGCTACCATCTCGGGGGCCCGCGCGAACTGCCATGGAGCGACGATCTGCTTGCGGGCGGTACCGCCTTTGCCATCGAGGCGGGAGAGGCCGTCTATGTGCCGGTCATGGCGCCCCATTTCGTCCGCAACGGATCGGAAAGCTCGATTTCGCTGTCCATCACCTGGCGCAGCGAATGGAGTTACGACGAGGCCGGTGCGCGCTGCTTCAACGGGACGGTCCGCAAGCTCGGCCTGTCGCCGCGCGCGCCGCGCCGCTGGCCCGGCAGCAACCGGCTAAAATGCCTTGGCTGGCGAGCCTATCGCAAACTCGTTCTCGATCGCCGGTAGCCGCTTGGAGGCATCGATATCCCGAACCCGGCCACATGCTGACATGGCGGATTTCGACGCGCTGGCGGAAGCAGGCGACGATCGGCGTCGCTTCCTGCGCGCACAATGGTTTACCGGGTCACAGCGCCATATGCTGCGCGACGACGAAGGCGAACCGCAGGCGGCCTTCGCCCTTACCGAACGCCGCAAAGGACCGTTCCGCCTACGCGAAGTCGGCGGTGCCTATTGGCCGTATCGCGGCGTCGCGATTGCGCCGTGTACATCCTCGGCGCAGCTCGCCCTAACGCTCTCCGCGGCACGATCGCAGCTTGGCCGTGTCTGGCGGCTCGGCCCGATTATCGGCGGCGACAGACAGGTCGCAACGCTCGTCGACGCCGCACGGCAGGCTGGCTGGCGCGTTCTCACCTGCACGATCGGCCAGTCCTTCGTCGTCGACCTCAAGGCACTGAAGAGCCAGGGCAACTGGCCTTCCACCAAGGGCGCGCAGAAAGACCGCTGGCGCGTGCGGCAGATGGCCAAGACCGGACCCGTCGCGATCCGCTGGTTCTCCGGCACGGATTGGACCGTGCAGGACCGCGACGACATTGCCGCGATCGAGGCCAGTTCGTGGGTCGGCCAGCTCGCCAGCGGGGGCGATACCAAGTTCCACGATCCGGCTATGCGGCGCTATTGGGAAACCGTCGCCGGGGATCCAGCCATCGCTGCGATGATCGGTGGCATGATCATGACCGTGGGCGACAGGCCGATCGCCTTCACCTTCGGCCTCGATTGCGGCACCACGCGCTATTGCATCGCGAACAATTTCGACCGCAACTTTTCGAAGCACAGTCCAGGCCGCGTGCTGCTCTATGCCGATTTCGAAGCCGCATGGACGCGCGGGATCGAGCGGATCGACTGGGGCCTGGGCGATGCCGGCTACAAGAGCGAAATGGGCGCCCACCCCGATGCCGACATGCTCGACCTGCTATTCGTGCGCGGCCGCGTGCTCCCCGTCCTGCTGCGTCGATGGTGGGAGCGCACTGCTTGACGTAAGCGTAAGCGGAAAGCAAAGCCGCCGGAGTGAGCGAAACGAAAACACCAGAAGAACTCGTCGCAGGCCTTGTCCGCCTGCTGACCGTGACCCGCCAGGCGGAGGACTCCTTCACCGCCCCGCAACAGCCCGGCGGCGTCGGCCGCGTATTCGGCGGACAGGTCATCGCCCAGGCGCTGCAAGCCGCGCAGGCCACGGCGCCGGAGGGGCTCGAGGCGCATTCCCTCCACGCCTATTTCCTGCGCGGCGGCAAGGAAGGTCTCGATATCGCCTACCGCATTGCGCGCGATTTCGACGGGCGCAGCTTCGCCAATCGCCGGGTGGTAGCCAGCCAGCGGGAAGATGGCGGCGACCAGCGCCCGATCCTGAACCTCACCGCCAGCTTCCAGCGGCCCGAAGACGGCCTGGCACACGACGACGTGACCATGCCCGATGTCGCCCCGCCCGAAGAGGTGTCCAGCGATACCGAGATGCGTCGCAAGATGGTCGAACGCGCGGGCGACCGCATGACCGAACAGCAGCGCGCCCTCATCCTGCGTCCCCGCCCGATCGAGATGCGCACGGTCGACCGGTTGCACTGGATGGACAGCGAACCGCGCGAGCCGCGCGCGCATAGCTGGTTTCGCACCGTCGCGCCGCTGCCGTCGATCGAACAGAACGCAGCCCTGCACCGCGCAGTGATCGCCTATGCCAGCGACTACACGCTGCTCGGCACCAGCGCGCTGCCACATGGGCTGAGCTGGATGCGCGGCGAACTGGTCGGCGCCAGCCTCGACCACGCAATCTGGTTTCACCGCCCGGCCCGCGCCGACGAATGGCTGCTCTACGCCACCGACGCCCCGTGGAGCGGCGGCGGCAGGGGGTTCAACCGCGGCCGCATCTTCAACCGCGAGGGCGAACTGGTCGCCAGCGTCGCGCAAGAGGGAATGATGCGCAAACGAGCGAAGCAGGACGGCTAGCCAGCGTCAAAACGTTCAGCTTTTCAGCTCGCGAACTGACACATGGACCGGGTGTTACACAGTCCAGGGACAAAAACATGACTTCTGCGAGCCAGCCAAAGTTCACGCAAAAATCCACCCGAAGTTCGCCTGCGCCGCATTGCGCCGAGGGTTCCGCAACCGAGCGACAATACAGAAGGCTCGAACGAACCTAGGCGTACAATACGCAAGTAGGAAAGGCCTCCGTGAGCAAAATCCGAGCAGTTAGCAAAAAGGACGGGATGCAGTGCACCCCGCCCTTCCTTCCTGGTCCTTCAGGAATTTGGTGTGCCGGACTTACCAGGAGGCCTGGAAGCCGGCACGTGCCCCCACTTCGCCTGAGTCGAAGCCGACCCCGACGCCCCCGGTGAACACAGTGCTTTCGCTGACCCGCAGGCCGAACGAAGCCGAACCTGCAACACGGTCGTTGTAATAGCCGAAGCCACCGGCCACGCCGAAGCTCTTGCCCGGCATGATGATTGGCGATTCCATGGCCAGAGCCATTGCCACGCCTTCATTTGCCCGTCGTGCCTGGACGCTGTTTTCGGCTGCGAGATCGAACAGCAGGCCGGTCTGGCCTTGCAGATCCAAAATCGCCGCCGAGTTGCTGGCGATGGCCATGCTGTTGGCCTGCACGTCGCTGAAGCTGGCGAGATTGCTCAGCCCTGCCGACGAACTGACGCCCAGCGTACCATTGGCATCGGCAGTGACGACTGCAATCGGACCGGTCTGCGATGAGGAGCTTGCGTCGAGCGACGCAATCACGACCTGACCATCATTGGTCGCACTGGCCCCGTTACCGATTGCCACCGAATTGACGCCGGTCGCACTAGCCATATTGCCGATTGCAATCGAACCGTCGCCACCTGCCGCGGCAGCCTCGCCAACGGCCACCGAGCGAACGCCCGACGCATTAGCCAGATGGCCCAGAGCGGTCGCACGTTCGGCACCTGCCGAGGACTGCCAGCCATAGGCCGTAGCCCCCGGCCCAGTCGCGACACTTTCACCGCCGACAGCTGTGGTCGAATTGCCCATGGCGGAAGCCGTATCGCCAATGGCCAGCGCATCGACCCCGTTGGCGATCGCTTCATTACCGATCGCCGTGCTGAAGTCGGTCTGGGCATCGGCGTTTTCGCCAATGGCGATCGAGCGGACGCCCTGAGCGGTCGCAAGGTGGCCCAGCGCCGTGGCGCGTTCGACCGCACTCGACTGCCAACCATATGTGGTGGCGCCCGGACCGGTCGCGACACTCTCGCCGCCGACCGCTGTGGTCGAGTTGCCCATTGCCATCGCGGTGTCGCCAATAGCTAGCGCATCCACACCATTGGCAATCGATTCATTGCCTATCGCAGTCGAATTGTCGGTCTGCGCATCGGCATTTTCACCGATGGCTACAGAGCGAACGCCCTGCGCGGTAGCAAGGTGACCGAGTGCGGTGGCGCGCTCCACTGCCGAAGACTGCCAACCAAAGGCCGTCGCTCCAGGTCCGGTAGCGACGCTTTCCCCACCAACAGCCGTGGTCGAGTTGCCCATCGCCATCGCGCTGTCACCGATGGCCAAAGCATCGACGCCGTTGGCGATCGATTCATTGCCGATTGCCGTGCTGAAATCGGTCTGCGCATCGGCATTCTCGCCAATCGCGGTGGAGCGGACACCCTGAGCGGTCGCCAGATGTCCCAGAGCGGTTGCCCGTTCGGCCGTTGCCATTGCCCGCCAGCCAAACGCGCTCGCGCCGGGTCCCGTAGCAAGGCTTTCCCCGCCGACTGCGGTGGTAGAGGGGCCACTGGCCGTTGCGGGTGCAGCGCCCGCATCATCGCTGCCGATCGCCACCGCGTCGGTTCCATCCGCGACCGCGCCGGTTCCGACGGCAACGGCGCCATCGCCCGTAGTCACGGCATCTTCGCCGCATTCGGTGGAGTTCGTATTTGCGCTATTGCATTCGGGCGTAGCGTCGGCCTGTGCGGGCGCGGCGAAGGCTAGGCTTGCGGTGCTAGCCAGAAGCGCTGCCGCAAGGCGATTCTCGAATGTCTTGATCATGATGCTTTCTCTTTCCCTTACTGGACCAGAAAGCCGATCGACGCGGGCCATCCCTTCCCACAGCTGGCGGTTGTTCCGCCTTGGGCTGCACAAAGACCTACGGGTCTCGGCTGCCACCTCGATCGAGATGACGCCAGCAGCTACCCGCCTGGGTGCGGATCGGATGCAGCAACGGTTCGGAAAATGCGGAAATAGTTGTCAAGCAACTATTTTCACTGAACTAAATTTTGGAAATTTTATCAGACTTCGGCCAATGGACCTGCCAGCAAGATAGGCATTGTCGGCGTTTCGTGCCGCTGGCCGGTATCGTCTTCGAAAGTGACGGCCAGCGTCGCGCCGGCAACGAGCAGCGCGCTTTCTTCCACCGACAGATCGCGGGAGAAAGCGCCTTCCTGCGGAATGGCACCCAGCGATATCGGGGCACCACCTGCCGGAATCACCCACAGTTCGGGGGTCTTGCCCGGTTCGGCCTGAAGTCCGGCGATAGCCAGTCTGAGTTGCCCGCTTTCGGGATCGATGCGGCTCGTAAGACTGCGATCCGTTTCCTCGTCGCTAAGCTGGGCCACGAGCTGATCGCCAGGTATTGCGGCGATATCCGGCGGAGCGACCGGCGACGTCGCGGGCGTGGACAGGAACAGCACCAGTGCGGCGGCCGCCGCGCCAAGGCCCACGAGCGCGGTGGCGATGCTCCATCCCGCCGGTCCGCGCCGCTCCGCAACGGGCAGCGCGACATTCTCCGTGTCGCCCATCGCTTCGATCCGCGCCTCGATACCCTGCCAGACCGCATCGGAGGGTATGCTACTGCCGACCGCTTCACCCATCGCCCCAAGCCGGGATTCCCACCATTCGACCGCATCCGCAAAAGCCGCATCGACGAGCTGGGTCCGGCGAGCCGCAGCCAGGTCGCCGCCCTCCAGCACGCCGAGGGCAAGTTCACCCGCCGTCAGAAACGGGTCTTCCGGCAGAGGGGTATCGTCGTCAGCCACCCAGACACCCCTTCAGCCCGGCAAGGCCGCGCCTGATCCAGCTCTTCATCGTGCCGAGCGGGACATCGAACTTCCGCGCGAGTTCGGAATAGGAATAGCCTTCGAAGAATGCGAGCCTGATCGAGCGGCGCTGATCGCCCGAAAGTTCCTGCAGGCAGCGCGCCAGCGCCTCGCTTTCTTCCATCGCGCAGAGCCATTCGTCGGCTGGCAATGTGTCGGCATCTTCCACTTCGGGCAGCGCATCGTCGGCCCGTTCGACTTTCCTGCCGTCGCGACGCAGATCGTTGAGCGCGGTATTGCGCGCGATCGTGCACAACCAGGTAATCGGACTGCCCTTGCGGGCATCGAAGCGGCCTGCGCGCCGCCAGACCTTCACGTAAACGTCCTGAAGAATGTCCTCCGCGCGATCGCGCTCCGGCACAATCCTGACGATAGTCCCGAACAGCTTGGCCGACGTTAACTGATAGACCGTCCTGAGCGCGGCCCGATCGCCGCCTGCGACACCGGCCATCGCCCCCGATAATTCCTCACGCGCTGCGAGCATTCAGACCGCCCCCCCGGGGCAGCAATGTTCCGCGACCTAGGGGGCGATGTCAAGACAATGAATTGGCTGCGAAATTCTCGCTCCAGACGGAGCTCACTACCGGGATAGCATCAAGTGGATCAGGCAGTGCCGCACCAGCATGAGCCGGACCCTGCTCTAAACCAATCTGCATGTGCACGGTCGACCGCTTAAATGGGGTGAATAGTGAGCCGTGTGTAAGATCTGCCGGGAAGTTGCATGCACCGCCCGACGATCTCGATTTTTTGCATATAATTCGCACTAGCGATTGACTCGTCTGCGAATGCCTCGCAATAGCGCCCGCGCACATTCACGGAGGCATTCTTGCTCAATAAAACCGAAGCTGCCGCCGGGCAGCGACTGCTCGACACCACCCTGCTCGCTGGCGCTTTCGGTGCCGCGCTGCTGCCCACTGCCGCGCAGGCCGAAACGCAAGCCCAGCCGGAAATCATCGTCATCGGCGAACGCCAGAAGGACGAGAACCCCAATGCCGATCCGGAAGCGCCCTACAAGGTCGACAGATCCGCCAATGGCAAGTTCACCGAGTCGGTGCGCGATACGCCCAAATCGCAGTATATCCTGCCCAAGGAGGTGATCGAGGATATCGGTGCCACCACCTTCCGCGAAGTCGCCCGCGCCACTCCCGGCGTGACGCTCGGCACCGGCGAAGGCGGCAATGCGTTCGGCGACCGTATCTTCATTCGCGGCTTCGAAGCGCGTAACGACATCTATATCGACGGACTGCGCGATCCCGGCGTGGTCAGCCGCGAAATCTTCGCGATCGAGCAGATCGAGATCGTCAAGGGACCCTCGGGCAATTTCGGCGGTCGCGGGACGACCGGTGGCCTCGTGTCATTGCAATCGAAAGCCCCCGCGGCGAACGATTTCGTCGTTGTCGAAGGCGCGCTCGGCACGGAAGATTTCATGCGCACCACGGTCGATGCCAATTACCGGCTCGGCGATCGCGCTGCGATCCGTATCAACGGCCTCTATCACGATCAGGACATTCCCGGTCGCGACTACGTCGATTCGGAACGCTATGGCATTGCCGCGGCGCTCGAATTCGAACTGGCCCCGGGTCTTACCGCCATCGCCGACTATTACCACTTCCGGCTCGACGGAATGTCCGATTACGGCTTCCCCTTCGATAGCTCGACCGACCAGCCCTACGATGTCGATCGCGACAATTTCTACGGCGCGGTAGGCCGCGACTTCCTGAAGAACGGCTCCGACATCGGCACGCTGCGTCTGGCCTGGGAGGCATCCGGTGCGGTCGAGCTGCGCGCCACCGCGCGCTACGGCGAGACCTACAACCGCTATGTCGTGAGCGTGCCGCGCGCGCCGCGTGCAGTATCGAGTGACCCGGCGGAAAATGCGGACGACCTGGCCGCCGGTTTCGAGCCCGGCCAGCTGGTGGTCGACACCGGCTCGCCGCAGCGCAATGCGACGAACGAATATTTCGCAGCGATCACCGATGCGACGTTCCGCTTCGGCACGGGGGCAATCGACCATGCGCTGGTAGTCGGCTTCGAATATGCCAATGAGAAGATCACCAATCGCCGCTACGCCTTCCCCGAACTGGTGGAGGATGCGAATGGCGACCGGATCGACACGCCCGGCGGCTTTACGCGCGATCTGTTCGATCCCGATCCGGTGCTGGGCTTCGACATTCCGGCAATACTCGATCCCGATGCCACGCCGACCATCACCGATGTGAAGAGCTATTCGCTGTTCGCCATCGACACGATCGACCTCACACCCAAGCTCAAGGCGACGCTCGGCCTGCGCTACGACACGTTCGATATCGTCTCGAGCGGCTCGGGAAGAAGTGGCCCGTTCGACCGCAGCGCGGAAACCGATTTTCTCAACTACCAGGCCAGCCTGCTGTACAAGCCGGTCGAGGCGGCATCGATCTATGCCAGCTTCGCCACCTCCTCCAACCCCTCGGGCGAACAGCTCGATTCGACCAGCTCATCCTATGGTGGTTTGGGCGATGGCGAGGAGTTCCTCGAACCCGAGCGCAACACATCCTATGAAATCGGCGCGAAATACGAGCTGAGCAATGTCCTGCTGACCGCGGCGGTCTTCCAGATCGAGAAGACCAATGCGCGCGAACAGGTAGCCCCCGGCGTTTTCGAACTGACTGGCGAGCAGCGGTCGCGCGGTATCGAGCTGGGCATATCGGGCAATATCACGCCGCGACTGGCCGTATTCGGCGGATATACCTATCTCGACGCCGAACTGACCGAAAGCCTATCCGATTCCGATGCGGTGGGCGAGAAACTGGCCAATGTTCCGGAAAACACCGCTTCGCTGCTGGTGAATTACGCCTTGACCAGCCGGTTCGCGTTGGGCGTGCAGGCGACCTATCGCGACAAGATCTTCGGGGGGTCGCTAACTCCGAATGCCGGTTTCGTGGACGATTACGTCCGCTTCGATGCGGTCGCGCGGTATGTCTTAAACGACAACCTGCAGTTCCGGGTGAACGTGCAGAACGTGACCGACGAAACCTATTTCGATGCGATCTATCGCTCCGGCTCGCCTTTCGCCTATATCGCTCCCGGCCGGTCGGCCTATGCGACGGTGGAGTTGAGCTTCTGATACTGCGGATCGACGATATCCTCACATCCGAGCAGGCGGGAGCATTGCGCGCCCGCCTGCTCGATGCCGAGTGGGTGGATGGCAACGCCACCAGCGGAGCGGGAGCCGCCAGCGTCAAACGCAATCGCCAGCTGCCCGAGGACGGCGAGGTTACCCGCGCCGCGCAGGCGCAGGTGAGCGACGCGCTGATGGGCAACGCCACTTTTCTCGGCGCGGCTTTGCCGCACAGCATCTTCCCACCACTGTTCAATCGTTACGGACCGGGGGAAACCTTCGGCTTGCATGTCGACAATGCCATCCGCTTCCACTCCGGCAGCGGCGCCCGCATCCGCACTGATCTCTCGGCGACCCTGTTTCTGACCCCGCCGGAAAACTATGATGGCGGGGAATTGTTGATCGAAGGCAATTCCGGAACGCAGAGCTTCAAGCTCGCTGCCGGATCGATGCTGCTCTACCCCTCAACAACGCTCCACCGGGTGACCGAGGTGACGCGCGGTGAGCGGGTGAGTTGCTTCATGTGGCTGCAGTCTCTGGTGGCCGATCATGCCGAACGGGAAATGCTGTTCGATCTCGATCGCAGCGTGCAGGCGCTCTCCTCGGAGCGGGGCAAGACCGATCCGGAGGTGCTGCGCCTGACGCAGCTCTATCACAATCTCGTGCGCCGCTGGGCGCAGGCCTGACGCAGGTTCAGTCGGCCAGAGCAGCCTCGATCGCGGCCAGCGGGACCAGCTTGAAGTTCTGTGCCTTGCCGCCGTTGATACCGTCCTGCGCGATGAACAGGCCGCCGGGAAAGGCCGGGCCGAAATCGCCGCGCATGGCTTCGATGCCGTCGGTTTCCTCGGTGCTGCCGAACTCGCCCTCGGCGATGCGGAACCGGCCGGCAGGGGTCACGTCCGGCAGGGCATAGCGCATATAGGTGTTGTCGCCCTGGCTCGACACATACAGCCAGCCGCCATCGGTGCCTTCGGGTACCAGTGCCAGCCCTTCGAGGTCGGCCACGAGCTTGCGGCCATCGACTGCGGCGACCAGTTCACCAGTCGTCGCCCCCGGCAGGAAACGCCAAATTCCCGCCGCTTCCTCGCCGATGTACAGGGTGCCGTTGCGGTGATCGACGACGCAGCCTTCGGGTTGCGAGGGCACCTGCATGGTGCGCAATTCGCGTACCGTGGGCGTGTCTCCAAGCGCGATTTCCCACTCGCCGATCCGCCCGCTCTTGGGTGCGGTATAGACGATCAGCGTGTCGCCGCGGCGAGTGCCGCAAATGCCGTAGCCTTCGCCCGGGCCGGTCGCCACGCGGCCCAGCTCCGTCAGCGCGCCGCTGGCGGTGTCGAGACGGTAGAGCACGACCTTCGCATGGGCGAGGTCGCTGCGGTCGCTGGCGAAGACGATCACCCCGGCCTCGCCCATGTCGACGAGATCGACATTGTTGAGCGCGGGATGTTCGCTGAAGCTCTTCACCTTGCCGTCGAGGCCATAGACGTAGAGCCCCGCCTTCTTGTCGGTCGCGACGATCAGGCTGTCTGCGGGCGATGCCGCATTGCGCCAGATCGCCGGATCGTCGGCGGCGTCCTCGTTCGCGGTCACCACCGGTTCGGTTTCCGCCACGGCATAGACCGGTGCGGCCGGATCGCCCGGCATCGGGATCGTCGCGCAGGCGGCGGCGATCCCGAGACTGGCGATGGCGAAAATCTGGAACTCGCCGCGCATCAGAACGTCAGCCTCACGCCGCCCTTCATGGTCCAGTTATATTCCTCGTACTGAAGCAGGTTCCGCTGACCGCCCAGACGGTTGTAGGCATAATACTTGGCGTTGTTGATGTTGACCCATTCGTAAAACAGCTGGACTTGCTTGGTCACGCGAAACTTCGCGCTCAGGTCAAGCTGGAAATGGTCGTCGACATAACGGTCGAAATCGGCTTCGTCGTCGAGTTCGTCCAGATACTTGTCGCGATAGGTACCGGATAGGCGGATATCGATCGGCCCCTTGTCATAGCCGAGAGAGATGTTCGCCGTGTGCTTCGACGTTGCAGGCAAGGGAATCCGGCGAGGATCGCTCACATCGCCATCGGCAAATACCGTCCCCTTGGCATCGGTGTAAGTGTAGTTTGCCTGCACGATGAGGCCGTCGAGCGCGCCGGTCAGGGCCTGCGAGACACCCAGTTCGACACCGAATATCTCGGCACTGTCGCCGTTGATCGGCTGGGCCAACTCGGGATAGGTGATGCCGTTGAAAACCCCGTCGTCCACCACTCGATCGACGATATAGTTCTTCACGTCCTTGTAGAAGACCGCTGCGGTGACCGCGCCGTTGGACGACATGTAATATTCGGCCGAAGCGTCGAAATTCCATGCTTCATAAGGCTTGAGGTCGGGATTGCCGACTTCGATCTCGTCGTCCTCGTTCACCTCGGCCCGTGGGGCAAGTTTCGAAAGCTTAGGACGTACCAGGCTGCGATAACCGGCCAGCCTGAGAACAAGGTCATTCTGTGGCTCCCAGCGGATGTTGAGGCTCGGCAACCACTGGTCATAGTCGTTCCGGAAAGTCTGCACTACGGGATTGAACACATCGTCTTCGAATACGGTGTTGCCCGTCAGATCGGTGCTGGTGTGTTCGTAGCGCACACCACCGATCACCGTCAGTTCGCTGGTATCCCAGCGACCCAGCAGATACCCGGCCAGCACATCTTCTTCCGCCGCGTAGTCTGCCGCGGCGGAATCGTATGCCGAATCTTCGTCCTGGAACTCGAAATCGGCGAAATTCGCATGGAAGTAGTCGGTTGCCCCGGTAAAGCTTGGCACCGGGTCGATATCCGTAAAGCGATAGGTCTGCGCCCCCAGCACATCAGCCAGTGTCAGAGCGTCATTTTCGTAGAATTCGACCGTCTTGTCGTAGGTCTTTTCACGCCAGCGGCCCTTGAAGCCCGCCTGAACGGTGAACTCGCCGCTGTCCAGGGGGATACGGTGCCCCAGATCCAGCTTGGCAGCCCATTCCTCGTCCTGCGCATCCGACAGCGCTGTGTATTCGATGTCGTTCAGTTCATATGCCGATGGATCGTAGAAGCTGCCCGGATCGGCGATCACCGAATAGATCGGAACGCGCGGATCGGAATAATCGAAGCCGACAGTCAGCCCATCGTCGGAGAAGCGCTGGCGAAACTCGGCCGGATCGACGCTGCCATCCTCCTTCTCGGTCGATTTTGCATAGCTGCCCGAATATTCGGCAAAGAAACTGCCGGTATCGGTCTTGCCCCCCAAAGTGATCGAACGGATCCTCTGGCGTTCGAAGCGATCCTTGATGTCGCGCTCGATACCGACGCTGGCGCACATCGTCGCCATCTCCATCCTGGATCGTCGTATCATCGAAAGTAGCGCTGTTTCCGGAAATGCCGGTCGGTCCAAAATCCTCGAAATCGCCCAGATCGAAGGTCAGACGGCGGCGATATTCCTGGTCGTCGAACTGGCTCCACAAGCCTTTGACGTATAGTTCGGTGCTGTCTCCGGCCCGGAAGTCGAAGCCGAGCGTCGCGCTGATGCGTTCCCGTTCGACATCATAGTCGCGGTACTGGACTTCAAGCGGGACGATACCACCTTCATCGATCCAGTCGTCAGCTTCGATATTGTCGGTCTCGAACTTGCGTTTGTAGTAGGAAAGGCCACCCGACACGCCGACATTGTCGCCAAGGCGATAGGCAAAATCGACACTGCCCTTCGGGGTTAAATCACCCGAATAATCATTGTAGCTGCCTTCCAGCTTTACGCTCAGAAGGTTCTTGCGGCGATCAAAAGCGCTGGTGGTTTCGATCTCCACCGATGCACCTATCGTGTCGGCATCCATGTCGGGGGTGAGCGATTTTTTCACCTCGATAGATTCAATGATGTCAGAGGAAATGACATCGAGCGCTACCGAACGAACGTCACTCTCGGGAGACGGCAGGCGCACCCCGTTGACCGAGGTCGAGATCAGTTCCGGATCGAGGCCGCGAACCGACACGAAACGGCCCTCGCCCTGATCGTTGAGGACGTTCACGCCCGGCAGGCGGCGCAGGCTTTCGGCGACGTTCTGGTCGGGAAACTGGCCGATCGCGTCGCGGGTCAGCACGTCGGAAACGCCATCGGCTTCCCGCTTGCGCGACAGGGCGCTGGAAAGATTGGCGGCCTGACCGATGACGAGAATCTCGTTATCGCCGAACCCGGCCAGCGCAACGTCCGCGCGCACCGTCCCGGTAGCGGGTACGCTGACCGGCTGCGTGACGGTTTCCGCACCGACATAGCTGATTTCGAGCGTGTAATCGCCCGCCGGAACGTCCGCGAACAGGAAGGAGCCGTCCCGTTCGGTTGTCGCCACGCGATCGAGTTCGACGATGCGCACCTGTGCACTGCGCAATGCGATCGTATCGCTGGCGTCGGATACCGTACCCGCGACTTCACCGGCCTGCGCGATGGCTGGAAGCGAAAGCGCCGCGATGGCAGCACCGGTGAATAGCGTATTCCTGATTTTCATGATTGCCCTCCGAATTCGCCGTGCGCAGTAGGGAGGGTGTTTGACCGGGTGATTGCCGCGCGAAGGCGGTTTGACGACAAATTTGCAGGCAGAGCCTTCAATTTGTCACAATAATATCTGGCGCTTGGGCGCGCCTATCTCGCAGTTGCAAAATAATGCGGGCCAAATGCGGTATTTACGTGTAGGGCGCTCGCGATCCCGGGCCCTGCCCGCTGCGCGACGAGCCGGCACCCCCCGTCGACGCCCGCGCACAAAAGAAAGAACACAATGTCGTTTTCCCACCTCCCGCCGGTGATCGGCGAGGCATTGAGCGCTCGTGGATATGAAGCGCTTACCCCCGTCCAGCAGGCCGTTACCGAAACCGAAGCCAGCGGCCGCGACCTGATCGTTTCCGCCCAGACCGGCAGCGGCAAGACGGTCGCCTTCGGCCTCGCGCTGGCCGATGAGCTGCTGGGCGAACTGGGCGGCTCGCCGCTCAGCGAAACCCCGCTCGTGCTCGCCATCGCCCCGACGCGCGAACTGGCGCTGCAGGTCAGCCGCGAGCTCGGCTGGCTCTATGCCGGTGCGGGCCTGCGCATCGCAACCTGCGTCGGCGGGATGGATGCGAGCAAGGAACGGCGCAATCTGCGCGGCGGCCCGGCTATCGTCGTCGGCACGCCGGGGCGCCTGCGCGACCATATCGAGCGCGGTGCGCTGGACCTGTCGGGCCTGATCGGCGTGGTGCTCGACGAAGCGGACGAGATGCTCGACATGGGTTTTCGCGAGGACCTCGAGGAAATCCTCGATGCCACGCCCGAAACGCGTCGCACGCTGCTGTTCTCCGCCACCATGCCGCGCCCGATCGAGCGGCTGGCCGAGCGCTATCAGCGCGACGCGCTGCGACTGTCGCTGGTCGGAGAGACACGCGGGCATGGCGATATCGCCTATCAGGCGATCACCGTCGGCCCGTCGGAAATCGAGAATGCGGTGGTAAACCTGCTGCGCTTCCACGAAGCGGAAACGGCGATCTGTTTCTGCGCCACGCGCGAGAGCGTGCGGCGGCTGCACACGACCTTGCAGAACCGCGGCTTCGGTGTGGTCGCGCTGTCGGGCGAACATTCGCAGAGCGAGCGCAATCAGGCCTTGCAGGCCCTGCGCGACCGCCGGGCCCGCGTCTGCGTGGCCACCGATGTCGCTGCGCGCGGGATCGATTTGCCGACGCTCAGCCTTGTGATCCATGTCGAAATTCCGCGCGATGCCGAAACGCTCCAGCACCGTTCGGGTCGCACGGGGCGCGCGGGCAAGAAGGGCATCGCAGCCATCGTCGTGCCCTATAACCGCCGTCGCCGGGTCGAAGGCATGCTGCGCGGCGCGCAGATCGAGGCCGAGTGGATGGACGCGCCCACGCCCGAAGCGATCCGCGGGAAAGACCGCACCCGGCTGATCGAACGGCTGACGGCCCCGCGCGAGGTCGAGGATTACGACCGCGAACTGGCGGCCGACATCATGGCGCGCATGACGCCCGAAGATATCGCCGCCGCGCTGGTTCAGGCGCACCGGGCGAAAATGCCCGAGCCCGAGGAACTGCTCGCCAACACCCCCGAAGCGCGCGAGAAGGCGAAGACCGAGCGCCACCGCCCCGGCTTCGAGGATGTGGTGTGGTTCCGCATGGATATCGGCCGCCGCCACAACGCCGAGCCGCGCTGGATTCTGCCGCTGATCTGCCGCCGCGGGCACATCACCCGTAACGAGATCGGCGCGATTCGCATCGGCCAGCACGAAAGCTGGTTCCAGGTGCCCCGCCCCGTCGCCGCAAAATTTGCCGACGCCGTCCAGCGCACCGCTTCACCCGATGACGAGCAGGACGCCATCGCCATCGTCGAGGCCCCCGAGGGACCGCGCATCGAGGCGCGCGAGAACCGCCGCAAACATGGCGGTGGCGGTGGCAAAGTCCACGCCCGCCCCTTGGGTAAAGGCCCTCGCGAGAGGACCGACAACAAGCCAGGAAGCAAGCCGCCATTCCGCAAAGGCAAGCCAGGTTTCAAGGGCAAGCACAAGCCCGGTGGACCCAAACGCGGTTGAGGTCCGCGCGTGCGCTCAGTGCGTCATTAGTAGCGGAACGCGAACGTCCTCCAGCATGCCGCGTGTTACCCCGCCAAAGACCCGCTCTGCCAGTCGCGTGCGGCCATAGGCGCCCATGACCACCAGACCGCATTTGCGCAGCGCAGCGGCTTCGTTGAGTGCGCCCGCGACGCCGTTGTCGTCCGGCTTGCCGATCTCGACGACTTCGCACGAGATTTCGTGCCGCGCGAGGTAATCGGCGCCGCCAAGGGCGGGCAGGTCACGATCGTCGCGGTCCCGTTCGGCGACGCTGGCGAGAAAAACCTGTCCCGCCTTGCGCAGGAAAGGCACCGCCGAACGCAATGCATGGCAGGATTCTGCAGACCCGTCCCAGGCGACAAGCGCGGGAGCCTGTGCATCGAAGAGTTTGCTCTCCTCAGGTAGCACCAGCACCGGGCATGAAGCCGAAAGCGCGAGTTCGCCGGCAGTCCATGAAGGTGCCTTACCGCAATCGATCGGCTCGCGCTCACCAATGACGATGAGGTCCATGAGCGACGAGTGACGCAACAGGCCGAGCGCTGCGGGCCCGGCGGCTTCGCGCCAGTCCCAGGGGACATCTTCGTTCGCCATGTCGGTCGTTACAGCTTCGCGCATTTCGGTGGCCTGTTCTTTCCACACTGGCGCCATGGCAGCGAAGGCGGCCCCATGGAGATCGGTCATAGTGCCAACCGAATAGGGGAAGGTGTGCAGGATCGTCAGGTGCCCACCGAAAGCACGTGCAAGATCAAGTGCGACGTCGAGCCGCTTGCCGAAACAACCGTCATCATGGGCATGAACCAGTATCGAACGCATGGGATCTCTCCTCTTGGAAAGACCGCGTAAGGCTCCAGGCTTCGCGGCCTTGTTGCGCGATCAATTATATGGCGTGATGCCGTCTGCTTCATTGATGTGGGTCAATAATGCTCACGAAAGGAGCGACGGAGACGCCTGATCATTTCTAAGGAGCTCTGTTTGCAGAACCGCCCTAACCACCCGCGTGATAGAAATCGTAGATCTGCTGCGCCACGCCTTCGCTGATGCCCGGCGCGCGCTGCAAGTCCTCCAGCGCCGCGGCCCTCACCTTCCCCGCTGTGCCGAAATGCAAAAGCAGCGCACGCTTCCTCGCCGGACCAATGCCGGGGATTTCGTCGAGCGGTGAGGCGGTGATCGCGCGGCTGCGTTTCTGGCGGTGGGCGCCGATGACGTAGCGGTGGACCTCGTCGCGCAGGGTCTGGAGGTAGAACAGCAGAGGCGAATTGACCGGCAGCGTCTTTTCGCGCCCGTCGGGGAAGTGGAACACCTCGCGCCCCTCGCGCCCGTGATGCGGGCCCTTGGCGATGGCGATCAGGGGGACGTCCTCGATCCCCATCTCCTCCAGCGTGTCGCGCACCGACGACATCTGGCCCTTGCCACCGTCGATCAGGACGAGGTCGGGCCAGATGGTCTCATGGCCGTTTCTTGACGCTCGCAGAGGCACGGGGGCACGGAGGGGTTGATCCGACGGCGAAGCCGTTTGTGCATTCTCGGCCACCCCGCTTGTCGAACTGTTGGAAGTTGGAGTGCCTGCGGCGCCATTATCGTCGCTCTGCGCCTCTGCGCCTCTGTGAGCGAAATCCTCCGCCGCCAGTGCCTTGAACCGCCGCTCCATCACTTCGCGCATCATGCCGAAATCGTCGTTAGTCTGCGCGGTCTTGATGTTGAATTTGCGGTACTGGCCTTTCTCGAAGCCCTCTGGCGAAGCCACGACCATTGCACCCACGGCCTTCGCGCCCTGGATATGGCTGTTGTCATAAACCTCGATGCGCTGCGGCACCTCGTCCAGTTCAAGGAATTCGGCGAGTTCACGCAGGATCTTCGCCTTGGTCCCGCTTTCGGCCAGCCGCCGGTCGAGTGCTTCCACCGCATTGCGCTGCGCCTGCTCCATCAGCTTGCGCCGCGTGCCGCGCTGCGGGATCGAGATGGCGACCGCGTGGCCCGCCTTTTCGGCCAGCGCTTCGGCCACCAGTTCCTGTTCGGGCAGTTCGCGGTCGACGAGGATGGTGCGCGGCGGCGGGACCTCCTCGTAGAATTGCAGGAGGACGTCGTACAGCACCTCGTCCATATCGAGATCGCCGGTGTTGCGCGGGTAGAAGGTGCGGTGCCCCCAGTTCTGCCCGCCGCGGATGAAGAAGGCCTGCACACCCACCTGCCCGCCCTTGGCGGCCAGCGCGAAGACATCGGCATCGCCCACACCCTGCGCATTGATCGCCTGGCTGCCCTGGATGAAGGTCGCCGCGCGCAGCCGGTCGCGCAGGATGGCGGCGGTTTCGAAGTCGAGATCTTCCGCCGCCTTGGCCATCTGCTTTTCGATCTGCGCCTGCACAGCGCCGGACTTGCCGCCGAGAAAATCCTTCGCCTCGCGCACGAGGCTCGCATAGCCCGCCTCGTCGATCCGCCCGACGCAGGGGGCCGAACAGCGCTTGATCTGGTAGAGCAGACAAGGCCGGTCGCGATTGTTGAAGAAACTGTCGGTACAGCTCCGCAGAAGGAACAGTTTCTGCAACGCATTCAGCGTCTTGTTGACCGAACCGGCACTGGCGAAGGGGCCGTAATAATTGCCCTTGGCCTTGCGCGCGCCGCGATGCTTCTGGATGCGCGGGAAGGCGTGATCGGCGCGCAGCAGGATGAAAGGAAAGCTCTTGTCGTCGCGCAGATGCACGTTGAAGGGCGGGCGGTAGCGCTTGACCAGCTGCGCTTCGAGCAGCAGCGCCTCCGCCTCGCTGTTCGTGGTGACGATTTCCATAGCGCGGGTCTGGCTGATCATCCGCAGCGTGCGCTGGGTCAGCCCCTTCACCTGCGTGTAATTCGCCACCCTTGCCTTGAGGCTGCGCGCCTTGCCTACATACAGCACGTCGCCACGCGTATCGAGCATACGATAGACGCCCGGCTTGGGCTTGAGGGTCTTCACCGTATCGCGGATCGCAGCGATCCCGGCCTCGAGATCGGGTTGCGCACTGGCCACGGTCTTGGTGGCGCGTTCCTCGTTGAAACGCTCCTTGCCTCTGGGATCGGGGGGAGAACCTGCCTTGGTGCGCGACATGGGGGTGGAGATAGTGCGCGCGCGCTGCTTGTGCAAAGCCGCGTTTGCCGTCATCCACGTACTCATGGACGGGACCAAGATCGCACCGCCGCGCACAGTCGGCTTCTGGGGCACATCGCTCTTTCCCCTGAACGGGATGATCGGGGCGGGGATCTTCGCCCTGCCCGCGGTGCTGGTCGCGGCGGTGGGCAATTTCGCGCCGTGGATGATGCTGATCGGCGGCATCCTCTTCCTGCCGCTGGCGCTGTGTTACGCGTGGATCGCCAGCCGGTTCGAACATAGTGGCGGGTCGGTCCTCTATGGAGAGGCTGCCTTCGGGCGTTTCGTCGGCTTCCAGGCAGGCTGGGCGCGCTATGCCAGCGCGATCGTGACCGCGGCGGCGAACATGCATGTGATGGTCGCCTATCTCGCGGCGCTGTTTCCCGGGCTCGACGGGCCGGTGGCCGCGCCGATAGCGGTGGCAATCGGGCTCGCCGCCATCACCATCATCAATCTTTACGGCATGCGCGCATCGGTGGGCACGCTGGGCGTGATGACCGCCATCAAGCTGGTGCCACTGGCCGCGCTGGTGATCTCCGCCTTCTTCGCAGGCGGCGAGATGGGCGAAGTGGCCCTGCCGCAGTTCAGCGAGGTCGAGACGGTGATCCTGCTCACCTTCTACGCCTTCATCGGGTTCGAAGGCGTGGTCGAGGCCGCCGGGGAGTTCAAAAACCCCAAACGCGACGTGCCGCTGTCCATCGTCACCATGGTGAGCGGAGTGACGCTGCTCTACATGGGGATCATCTGGGCCTTCAGCGCCATCGGACCGCAGTTCGCGGGCGAGAACAATGCGCTGGCAGGCGTGGCGGGAGCATCGCTGGGCCAGCTGGGCTCGCTCGCTATCGTGGTCGCGGCCAGCTTCTCGATCGGGGCGAACAATTTCGCCAGTGGCGTTGCGCAGCCGCGGCTGATGTACGGCATGGCGGAGCGCGGCATGCTCCCGCGCTGGTTCGAATATGTCCACCCTCGCTTTCTCACTCCCTTCAACGCGATCCTGTTCTACGGCGTGGTCGCGATCCTGTTCGGCCTGTGGGAAGGCTTCGAGGTACTGGCTGTGGCCGGTACTCTGGTGCGCTTGGTGACCTATATCGTCACCAGCCTCGCCCTGCCCGTGCTCGAAAAGCGCGAGGGCCGGATCGTGCCCTTCCACCTGTTCTGCGTCGTCTTCGCTATCGGCAGTTCGCTGTTCATAGCCGCGCAGGCGCAGGCACAAGCGTGGATCGTGCTGGGCGGCTTTATCGCCGCAGGGACGCTGCTCTATTTCGTGGCAGCACGGCAAAAGCCCGAATATCCGCTCAAAGAGGCATAAATGTCCGACAGCTTCGATGCGATCGTGCTCGGCGCAGGGGCCGCCGGGCTCATGTGTGCGGCGCGGGCCGGGCTGCGTGGACGGCGCGTGCTGGTGCTCGAACGCAGCGAGAAGCCGGGGAAGAAGATCCTGATTTCCGGCGGCGGGCGGTGCAATTTCACCAATATCGGTGCCGGGCCTGCAAACTACCTGTCTTCGAACCCGCATTTCGCCAAGAGCGCCCTTGCGCGCTACACTTCGCGCGATTTCCTCGATCTCGTCGAAAGCCATGGGATTGCGTGGCACGAAAAGACGCTCGGCCAGCTATTCTGCGATGGTTCGGCTAGGCAGATCGTCGACATGCTGCTGGAGGAATGCGCGCGTTCTCGCGAAAACGCGGGCGAGGTGAGCGTGCGCTGCGGCGAGGAGATCGCCTCGGTCGAGCATGGCGATGGTTTCACCGTGACCACGCAGAACGGCACATATACCGCGCCCAACCTCGTCATAGCGACCGGTGGCCCCTCGATCCCCAAGATGGGCGCGACCGGTTTCGCCTATGACCTCGCGCGGCAGTTCGGCCTCAAGGTCGTCGAGCCGCGCCCGGCCCTCGTCCCGTTGACGCTAGGCGGCGAGGAGGTGTTGTTTCGAGATATTTCGGGTATTTCCGCCCCCGTCGTGGCAACCGCAAACAAGGCCAGCTTTGCCGAAGCCGCCCTGTTCACCCATCGCGGGTTGTCGGGCCCCGCGATCCTGCAAGCGAGCTCCTATTGGCGTCCGGGCGAGCCGCTATTCGTGGATTTTGTGCCCGATCATGGCGCGGAATGGCTCCTTGAAGCCAAGCGCGAGGACCCGCGCGGTGGCGTCAAAGCCTTGCTTCGCGATGCCCTGCCAACGCGCCTTGCCGATATTCTTGCCGAAAAACTCGGACTAGATGGCGATCTGGGCAATTTGCCCGACAAGGCGCTTCGCATTGCCGGGGAGCGGCTGAAGCGCTGGCAGTTCCACCCCAACGGCACCGAGGGCTTTGCCAAGGCGGAGGTCACCGTCGGCGGCATCTCCACTGCCGAACTGTCCTCCAAAACCATGAAAACAAAGCGAATTCCCGGCCTCTATGCCATCGGCGAGGCCGTCGATGTGACGGGCTGGCTCGGCGGCTACAATTTCCAGTGGGCCTGGGCGAGCGCGGTCGCGGCAGGCGAGGCCTTGTGACAGCTCGCCGTTAGGGAAGGTATTGACGGGGGCGGCAAGTTGACGCGGAACCGTCACATGATAGCTTCTCCTTTCGCACTCGCAAAAGCGGGGCGTTCTTGGGAGACGGTATCGCGCGCTCAAACAGCGGAGCGGTAGCGCGGAAAGGAACACATGCAGCAGCTCCAGGGCATGGATGCGAGTTTCGTCGCGCTCGAAACGCGCAATTCGCCGATGCATATCGGCTCCATCCTGATCTACAACCCGGCCACCGCCCCCGGCGGCTTCGTGCGGTTCAAGGACATCCTCGCCTTTTTCGAAAGCCGCCTCCAGCTGTCCAAGACCATGCGCCAGCGCATGGTGCGCGTGCCCTTCGACCTCGACTATCCCTACTGGATCGAGGACCCGGATTTCGATCTCGAATACCATGTCCGCCACGTCGCGCTGCCCGCGCCGGGCGACTGGCGGCAGCTCTACATTCAGGCGGCGCGGATCTTCGCCCGCCCGCTCGATCTCGATCGCCCACCCTGGGAATTCACCGTGGTCGAAGGGCTCGACAATCTCGAAGGCGTGCCCAAGGGCTGCTACGCCTATATCACCAAGGTCCATCACGCCGCGATCGACGGGATGAGCGGGATCGATATGATGGAGGCGACGCACACGCTCGCGCCCGACGAACCGCCTCCCGCCGGATCGGACGAGTGGAAACCAGAAAAGGTGCCCAACCCGGTCGAATTGCTCGGCAAGAGCTATTTCAATGCGATCACCAATCCGCTGAAGCAGATCGAGGTCGCCGCCAAGGCCGCCCCGGGGCTCGCCAAGGCGCTCAAGGGGCTGGTTGCGAAGGATTTCGACGTTTCGAGCGAGATGATCCCGCCCAAGACGCGCTTCAATCGCAAGATAAGCCCGCATCGCGTGTGCGAAGGCATCAGCGTTCCGTTGGCCGACATCAAGGCCATCCGCGCGCTGGTCGATGGAGCCAAGGTCAACGATGTGTTCCTGACGATCATCGGCGGGGGCCTGCGGCGCTATCTCGATCATCATGGCGAACTGCCGAGGAAGACGCTGACCGCCATGGCGCCGATCTCGGTCCGCGCCAAGGACGAGAAGAATGCAATGGGCAACCAGGTCGCGGCGATGGTCGCGCCGCTGGGCACCCACATCGCCGATCCGATCGAGCGGATGCGCTGGGTCCATGATCGCACGACCAATTCGAAAGCGATGACCGAGGCCATCGGCGCGCGCAACATGACCGAAATGAGCAAGGTCAGCCCGGCCTTGTGGATGAGCCTCGGCGCGCAGCTCTACACCCGCCTCAGCCTCGCCAATCGCGGAATGGCGCCGATGTTCTCGACCGTGGTGACCAATGTGCCGGGTCCGCCGGTGCCGATCTATTCGGCCGGTGCGCGGCTGGAAAGCATGATGGGGCTGATCTGCCTGACCGACGGGATGGGGCTCGCCCACACCGTCCAATCCTATCACAAGGAAGCGACGATTACCTTCACCGCCGACCGCGAGATGATGCCCGATCCGGAATTCTACGCGCAGTGTATCCGCGACAGCTTCGAGTTGCTGCGCGATGCCGCATCCGGCAAGGCCGCGCCCGCAGCGAAGAACGCGGCGCCGAAGAAGAGTCCAACCAAAAATACGGTCAAGAAACCCGCCGCAAGAAAGCGGGCTGTACCCAAGAAAAAGCCTTCGGAACCCGCGAAAGGGGGCACCAAGACCACCTCGCCACGTTCCCGGCCCAAGGCTGCCCAACCCCTGAAAGGTCCGACCAGCGAATGAGCACCATGACTACCGACGCCCGCCCACCCAACCGCCTGCTGATGCTTGCCGAACCCGGACGGGCCATGGGCGAACTGGCCAGCTTCTACGCCCTGCGCCCGTTGCTTTCGATGCTGCCGCGCGGCGACGGGCACGGCGTGCTGGTCCTGCCCGGCTTCATGGCTTCGGATTATTCGACCGGACCGCTGCGTTCGCTCCTGGCCGACCTCGGCTATGATGCGGTCGGCTGGAACCTCGGCCGCAATGTCCGCGTCGACAATGCCCGGATCGAAGCGATGATGGGCTGTGTCGAGGAATTGCACGAGCGCACCGGAGGCAAGATCAGCATTGTCGGCTGGAGCCTGGGCGGTGTGTTTGCGCGCGAACTGGCGAAGATGGCGCCCGAGAAGGTGCGCGGCGTCATCACGCTGGGTTCTCCGATCAGCGACGATCGCAACCATACCAACGCCACGCGGCTGTTCGAATATCTGAACGGCAAGGAACCCGAGCCGATGCAGGGCGGTAATTTCCGTGCGCTGGCGGAGGCTCCACCGGTGCCCACCACCTCGATCCTGACGCGGACCGACGGCGTGGTGCACTGGCGCGGTTCGATCCAATGCGTCGACCACGAGGAATGCGAGAATATCGAGGTCCATGCGAGCCATTGCGGCCTCGGGGTGAACCCCGCCGCAGTCTATGCCATCGCCGACCGGCTGGCGCAGGCTGAAGGCACGTGGAAGCCGTTTCGCGCGTCCGGACTGGCGGGGCTGTTCTTTCCCCGCCGTGCGCTGAACTGAACCGTCAGAAGACTTTCCGGAACTCGATCTCGAAAGTGCGGCCCAGCGGATCGACCAGATCCGGCTGGTAGCTGAGCGGCACGATACCGGCCTCGTCGGTCACGCGCTGGTGCGCGTCGAACAGATTGTCGACCCGCAGCGAGAGCCGCGCTCCCTTGAAGAAGCCCGGCGTCTCGCCGATCAGCCACTTCTGCTCCTCGAGATTCATGAACAGCCGTGCGTCGAAGGTCGCGAGATCATGGAAAGTCAGCGTATCGACCCGCGACCCGCTGGCGTAATTGCCCGACAGGCGCAGGCCCATGCTCTTGTAGAACAGGCCTCCTTCCATGCTGACCGTGTGCCGGTTCACGCCAGACCCGCTCAGCGCATCGCCATCGAGCAGATCGAGTTCGGGGATTCCGGGCGCGATCAGCGCCGAGTTTTCGATTTCGATAGTGTGGTAGAGCGACAAGTTCCACCGCCCCTGCCCATCGCCGCCGCGACCAAAGCCGCCTGACCCACCACCGCGACCGCCACCGCCGCCACTCCGGCGACCACCACCACGATTGCCCGGAGCCGCCTGATCGCCATCGTTTTGTGCCGCAGCTTCAGGCGCGGCGCAGACCCGGCTGCGCAACTGGTTCACGCGTGCCTGGTCGATCTGGCCATCGGGGCCGGTCAGGCGCTGGCGGAAACGCTCCGGAAGCGCGGAGAGATCGGGCGGGGTCGAGGCGGACGGATCGGCGGCATTCCAGCCCGTGCAGAGCGTCTGGCGCATGGCGGCCATGCGTTGCGGATCGGGTGCACCATCGGCGGTGCAAATCCTCTCACGCATCTGCGCGACGCGCGCCGGATCGATCTGGCCGCTTTCGTCGCGCAGCCGCTGCTGCATCCGCTCGGGAAACTGCGCAATATCGGGCTCCGTACCTTCCTGGCAGAATTGCGCACGGATCTGGGCGAAGCGTTCCGTATCGAAGCCGCCCCTTCCCTGCCCGTTTCCAGCTTGACCCGGCGTCGATGCCTGTCCCGCCGCAGCGCCCACGCGCGCCATCAAGCCGCCGCGCCGTCCGCCACCTTCGCTCTGGGGCGCAGGCCTACCGACCTTGCCGAAGAAATTGAACCCGTACTGGATGCGCGAGGAATTGCGTTCGGCGAAAGTCACCGGACGCCGGTCAAGCTCGACCAGCTGGCCATTGACGCGCGTAACCCGGTCGGGAAACGCCGCCTCGATTGCGGGGGTAAGCACCGGGAAGCTCTCGGTCACGTCCTCCGAACGGTTGCGGACATATTCGACGCGGAAATTCGACCGGTCGAACAGGTCGAAATTGTACGACGCCGACAGCCTGATATCGCGCTGCGTTTCGGCCAGCAGGTCGGGATTCCCACCCGTTACGACATTCGCCAGCACCGTATCGCCGGTCGTGATATCGAAGACGGGTACGTTGACATCGACGATCTGCGGCGCGCCAAGCTGCGTCAGGCTGGGGGCAGCCTCGCGCACGGTATAGCTCGCCTGCAGCGACAGGCTCTGCGACGGCCGCCAGTTGAGGCCCGCATTCCAGTTGGTGAGCGTGCCGAAATCCGACAGATGCTCGATGCCGCCGCCCAGATCGAGGCCAAGTTCGCCCAGCGGGGCAAGGAAATCCTCGCGTGCGCTGGCCAGCGGAATGCCGAGATTGAGCCCGGCTTCGGCGCGACGGCGGTTCAGCGAGGTTTCCGGTCCCTCGTTGCGCGTATCCGTGCTCTCGATACCGTTGAGCTTGTATCCCGCCTTGGCTGTGACATTGACCTCGCCGCTCGGCAGCAGGATCGGCTGGCCGGTCAGGGTCGCGAGCGTATCGATCGTGTAGGTCTTGCTGCTCGCCTCGTCGAAACCGGCATCCGGCACGCCCCCGAGATCGCCCGTGATATCGAGCTCGCCCGCAGCGGCAGCGGTGACCAGCGCCGAAGTATCACGCTTCCGATCGATCTGCGATGTGCTCCAGCTACGGGCCGCATCAAGCGTCAGGGCGAGATTCCAGTCCCCGACCGGCGCATTGAAAGAACTGCCGAGCGATGCGGTCGTGCTCGACGTACGGCGCGTGATGGGATCGGCATCGAGGACCCGCAATTCGCTGTTCCCGTCGGGATCGGTCAGCAGGACGGTATCGAGCCCGGACAGCGAGCGACTGAAGCTACGGTCGAGATTGCCGTTGATCGAGAGCGCGGGAGCACGCGCGCCTTCGCCGAAGCTGGTGTTCCAGGTTGTCTCGAGCTCGAATCCCTCGCTGTCGGAAGCAAGGCTGCGATATTCCGCCGGGTCGGGGTCACTGGCGATGGTCGGAATGCTGTCCTCGGTCTGGACGATCCCGCGCTCCGCCTCGGTCAGCATGGACGAGCTGTTGAATTCCGCGCCCAGCAGAAGACGGTCCCCGCCATTGATGGTGAGCTGCGAATATTCCAGCTCACCGCTCGACCGGCCACCCGCAGTGGGCTGACCGTATTCGACCTCGACCTCGCGGCTGGCGAAGTTGTCCTTGAGGATGAAATTCACCACGCGCTGATCGGCGGGATAGCCGTATTGCAGCGCCACTTCTTCCGGGAACACCTCGACCTTGACGATGGCTTCCGGCGGATAGCGGCGGAACTCGCGGAAGCTCGATACGCGGCGACCGTTCACCAAGAACACCGGCCGCCCGCTGCCGCGACCGCTTGCTGAGCCGGTCTGCGGGGCAAGCTGTTCGATCAGATCCGCCAGCGAGTCCGCGCCATAGGCGGCGATATCCGCTTCATCGAGTTCGACCACCGGCGGGACATCGGTCTGTACCTGACCGCGCACCCGCTCGCCGGTAACGATAATCGCATCGTCCGGAAATTCTTCGTCGTCGGGAGCCTGTTGGTCGGTCGCTGGAGCTTGCGCGACATCCTGGGCCCATGCGGGCGTGGCGAGCGCAATGGTCAGCGCAAGAGCGGAGATGCGGGTAAGAACTTGCATTGGAAACTGCGATCCTGTCTCGGTTCTCGTTCTTCCCCTTCCATCATCGCTGGACGAGGTCGGGCAGGCGGGCAAGAAGTGTTGAGTATCAAAGTGTCGCGCCAGCCTTGCGCTTCGCTTAACGGCCGAGACTTCCCTTTTCCCCCTACTGCCGCTATGGGCGCGCGACACAAATCGACGAACGACACGTATCAAGGAACTACATGGCAAAAGAAGAACTTCTCGAAATGCGCGGCAGGGTAGTGGAACTGCTGCCCAATGCGATGTTCCGCGTCGAGCTCGAGAACGGCCATGAAGTGCTCGGCCACACGGCCGGCAAGATGCGCAAGAACCGCATTCGCGTGCTGGTCGGCGACGAGGTCCTGTGCGAGCTGACGCCTTACGACCTGACCAAGGCGCGCATCACCTACCGCTTCATGCCCGGTCGCGGCGGCCCCGGCCCGCAATAATCGGCATGCCCGCTCATCCTGAGGAGCGATCGGGGCCGCAGGCTGCGAGCGCGTCTCGAAGGACCCTAATTCTAGCATCGGCCAGTCCCCGCAGGCGCGAACTTCTCGCGCGCCTCGGCGTGACGCCTGCTGCAATCGCTCCCGCCGATATCGACGAGACGCCCGCAAAAGCCGAGCTGCCGCGCGACTATGCGAAGCGGATGGCCCGCGAGAAAGCCGAGGCTGCGACATCGGACGATGGCTTCGTTCTTGCGGGCGATACGGTGGTCGCCGCCGGACGACGCATCCTGCCCAAGGCCGAGGACGAAGCGACCGCGCGCAAATGCCTCGAACTTCTTTCCGGACGCCGCCATCGCGTGCTGTCGGCCATTGCCCTGCGTGCACCCGACGGCAGCTTGCGCGAACGGCTGAGCGAGACGATGGTCATGTTCAAACGCCTCTCGCCAGCCGAGATCGATGCCTACATCGCCAGCGGCGAATGGGAGGGGAAGGCCGGGGGCTATGCGATACAGGGCATTGCAGAAGGCCTGATCAGCCGCATTCACGGCAGCCATTCGGGTGTCGTCGGCCTGCCGCTCTATGAAACGCGCGCGCTGCTCAAGGCGGCAGGGTTCGACATTGCCTGAATGGGTCGTCGAGGAGGGTATCGGCGAAAGCCGCGCCCTGCTGATGGATGGCGACACTCCGATTGCCGCCAGGCTGCGCTGGCCGGGTGAATTGCAGGCGGGTGAAGAGTTCAAAGGCAAGCTGGTGCGCAAGACCGGCTCGCGTGGGGCAGCCCTGCATCCTTCGAGCCGCGAGGTCCTGGTCGACAAGCTGCCGCGCGATGCGAGCGAAGGCGCGACCGTCCGTTTCGCTGTCACCCGGGCGGCCATGACCGAACGCGGCCGGTTCAAGCTCCCGGCAGCACGTCCGGTCGAAAGTGCAGGCAGGCCCGCGGGCGATGTGTTCGCAAATAGCACATCCATACGCCGGTTACCGGCCGGAGCGTGGGAGGATATCTGGCATACGGCATCCTCCGGCGAGGTCGATTTTGCCGGGGGCTCGCTCCTCTTCGCCGTTACACCGGCCATGACGTTGATCGACATCGACGGCGACCTGTCCCCCCGCGAGCTGGCGCTGGCCGCCGTCCCTGCAATCGCGCGCTGGCTCCCGCTGTTCGACCTTGGCGGTTCGATCGGCGTGGATTTCCCCACCTTACAGGCCAAAGCCGATCGCAAGGTGGTGGACGAGGCGCTGGAAGATGCCCTGTCGGCTTTCCCCCATGAACGCACCGCGATGAACGGTTTCGGCTTCGTCCAGATCGTTGCGCGGCTTGACGGACCATCCCTTCTGCACCGCTTCGCCACCTCGCGCGTCGGCATGGCCGCCCGCATGGCCCTGCGGCGCGCGGAAATGGCCGATGGGCCAGGGGTTACACTCCTCACCGTCCACCCGGCGCTCAAGGCCAAACTCAAGCCCGAATGGCTGGCCGAACTCGAACGCCGGACCGCACGGCAAGTGCGGATAGAGACCGATCCCGGGCTTGCGATCGAAGCCGCCACTGCCCAAGTCATAACCCATGACAGCTAAGTCCCGTCCCTGCCCGATCTGCAAGAAGCCGCGCTCCGAGGAATACGCGCCCTTCTGCTCCAGCCGCTGCCGTGACCGCGACCTGTCGCAGTGGTTCGGAGATGGCTATGCGGTGCCGGGACGCCCCGCCCTGCCGGAAGAAATCGCGGCAGAAGTCACCGGGGGCAGGGAAGAGTAGAAATTCCCCCCTTGCCAAGGCGGGCCAGCTTCGCCATAGGCGCGCTCTCATTGCTCGCGGGGCTGTGCAAGCCCCCTCGCCGAAGCAGTGTGCCCGGGTAGCTCAGTGGTAGAGCAGACGATTGAAAATCGTCGTGTCGGTGGTTCGACTCCGCCCCTGGGCACCACTTCGCTACCCCGGCCAATCCGGCAAATTTCCTAGTCGCCCGGCTCGCCCAGACGCGAGCCTAGTCCGCTGCGATATCCTCTGCCGCAGCCCCGATTTCGGCCCAGATTCGCGCCAGATCGGCATCCTCGATGCAATAGGGCGGCATGACATAGACGGTGTTGCCCAGCGGGCGCAGCAGCAGGTCCGCTTCGCGAAACCGGCGCAGCAGCTTCGGGCCGAGATCGGACAGATAGCTTCCCCCCGGTTCGCCCAATTCGAGCGCCGCTACCGTACCGCAGCGTCGTGCATTGCTGACCATGGGATGATCCGCCAGCATATCGAGATGCGCCTGCTGGCTGCTGCCCAGCGCCGCAATGCGATCGAGCACAGGCTCCTCGCGCCATATTGCCAGATTGGCATTGGCCGCCGCGCAGGCCAGCGGATTGGCGGTATAGCTCGACGAATGGTAGAAAGTCCGCGTCCGGTCGGTCGAATAATGTGCCTCCCAGATCGGTTCGCTCGCCATGGTCACGGCGAGCGGCACTGCTCCGCCCGTCAGTCCTTTCGACAGGCACATGATATCCGGCACCACATCGGCCTGCTCGCAAGCGGTGAGCGTGCCGGTTCGCCCCCAGGCTGTCATCACTTCATCGGCAATGAACAGAGTGCCATGCCGCGCGCAGACCGCACGCATTTCGGCCAGCACGGCAGGCGGATACATCAGCATGCCACCCGCCCCCAGCACCAGCGGCTCGACGATGAAGGCTGCCGCACCGGCGGCGCATTCCGTCTCGAGCGCATCGAGTGTCGCCTGCGGACCATCGCCGGGAAAGGGTACGCGACCGACATCGAACAATAGCGGCGCATAGGCCGCGTTGAACACGCCGCGCGCACCGACCGACATCGCGCCGATCGTGTCGCCGTGATAGGAATGCTCCATCACCACGACGCGGCTGCGCGTCTCGCCGCGATGCGTCCAGTATCCGAGCGCCATCTTGAGCGCGACCTCGACCGCAGTCGAGCCGCTGTCGGAGAAAAACACGCGCGTCAGTTCGTCGGGCAGGATGCGGCACAATTCGCGCGCAAGGTCTTCGGCGGGCTGATGCGTCCAGCCGGCGAAGATCATCTGGTCGAGTTGCTGCGCCTGCGCGGCGATCGCCGCCATGATGCGCGGGTGGCAATGACCATTCGTGGTCACCCACCAGCTCGAAATCGCATCGATCACGCGGCGCCCATCGGCAGTGTGCAGCACCGCGCCTTCGGTATGCGTTACCAGTGGGACAGGATCGCCCAGCCCGTGCTGCGTGAAGGGGTGCCAGACGGGGGAATGCGTCATCGAAAATCCGCCAGATTGAAATTATCGACGAAGGCCGCCGCCAGCGTGTCTGGCCCGAGCGTGTCGAGCAAGGGCAATCGGCCCAGCCGCCGAGCATTGCCGAGGCGGCAGATGGTCGCCTCGCTATCTTCCACTGCATCGCCGACGAACGCCACGCCGTGAACCTCCGCGCCGCGCACACGCAATGCCTCGATCGTCAGCAATGAATGGTTGATCGTGCCCAGTGCAGTGCGCGCTACCACGATGGTCGGCAGACCCCAGCGTGCGAAAAGGTCGGCATAGAGCAGGTCCCCGCCCAGCGGCACCAGCGCCCCGCCTGCGCCCTCGACCACGAGCGGGCGTGGGTCGGGAAGCGACAGGCGCTTTGGATCGATCGTCACCCCGTCGATCTCCGCAGCGCGATGCGGCGAACAGGGCGTTGTCAGCCGATAGGCTTCCGGTAGCACCCGATCTCCGGCAAGTCCCGCCAGCCGCGCCACTTCAGCGCGATCGCCGCCGCTCTCGAGCCCTGCCTGTACGGGTTTCCAGTAAAAGGCGTCGAGCGCGCCCGTCAGCGCCGCAGCAAAGACGGTCTTGCCGATATCGGTGTCGGTTCCGGTGACGACGAAAGCGGTCATCCCATAACCTCCGCCAGCATCTCGGCCAGCGCATCGATCTGCGGCTTGCCGATATTGAGCGTGAGCGAGATGCGCAGGCGACTGGTACCTGCGGGCACGGTCGGCGGGCGAATCCCGCGAATGTCGAAGCCCGCATCGCGCAGGCGCTGCGCGATCTGCATGGTGCGCGCATCGTCGCCAATGACCAGCGGCATGATCTGCGATCCGCTGCGCGTCACGCCGAACGGGGCCAGCCTGTCCCCGGCATAGGCGAACAGATCGACCAGCTCTGCCCGACGCTCGGGCTCTTCTTCAACGATCTTCAACGCCTCGCGCACGCAGGCCGCAATCAGCGGCGACGGCGCGGTCGAGAAAATGAAGCCGCGCGCGCGGTTGACCAGATGATCGCACATGACGCGCGGCCCGCATAGCAACGCGCCTTCGCTACCCAGAGCCTTGCCACAGGTGCGTAGCACGATCACGTTGGGCCGCCCGTCGAGGCCTTCTGCCAGCCCACGCCCGCCCTTGCCGAACACACCGGTAGCATGCGCTTCATCGGCCAGCAGGATTGCGCCATACCGATCCGCCAGATCGGCAAGCTCGCGCAGCGGCGCACGGTCGCCGTCCATGCTGTAGAGCGTTTCCACCGCGATCCACGCAGTGCCCTGCGCATTCCCCTCCCGCCAGCGCGCCAGCACATTCGTGAAAGCATCGAGATCATTGTGCGGCACCGCGGTGTGCTCGGCACGCGACAGGCGCATGCCTTCATCGGCGCTCGCGTGGATCAGCGTGTCGTGGAAAATCATATCGCCGCGCTGTGGCAGCGTCGCCAGCAGCGCGCTGTTGGCGGTGTAGCCATTGGCGAGGAACAGCGCGCTCTCGCTGCCCGCGAAACGCGCCGCTTCCGCTTCGAGAAGCTCGTGTTCCTCGTGATTGCCGCGCAGCAGCCGCGACCCGCCCGCGCCGACCGGCACGCCGCGATCCAACGCCGCTTCGATCGCCCGCCTGAGCCGTGGATCGCCAGCCAGTGCGAGATAGTCGTTGGAGGAGAAATCGGCGCCCTCCGCTGGCGTGAGGCTACGCTTTCGCGACTGGCGGGCGAGTGCGGCCAGATCGTCCTGCTGCGCGGTAAAGGGGCGAGGATAGCGAGCGGGGGAATGCATGGCGGGCCGTGCTACCTATCGTGCCGCGTGGCTGCAATTGCTTTCACCCTTCCGCTTCTGTATGGGCTGACCGCTCGCCCCGGCAGTCGCAATCGCCAGTCGATTGAGTCGCCGGGGCGCATGTCTTTTACGCGCGAAGGAATGCATACCCATGGCACGTCGCCGCCAGATCTACGAAGGCAAGGCCAAGATCCTCTACGAAGGCCCCGAGCCCGGCACAATCATCCAGTATTTCAAGGATGACGCGACTGCTTTCAACGCGGAAAAGAAGGGCACGATCAATGGCAAGGGCGTAATCAACAATCGCATCAGCGAATATGTGTTCACCCGCCTTTCGCATATCGGCATCCCGACGCATTTCATCCGCCGTCTCAACATGCGCGAACAGCTCGTCCGGCAGGTCGAGATCATTCCGCTCGAAGTAGTGGTGCGCAACGTCGCTGCCGGGTCGCTGTCGAAGCGCCTGGGTATCGAGGAGGGCGAGCTTCTGCCGCACACGCTGATCGAATACTGCCTCAAGGACGATGCGCTGGGCGATCCCAAGGTTTCCGAAGAGGAAATCGCCTGCTTCAACTGGTGCACCCATGAAGAGCTGCAGGACATGTCCAGCATGGCGATCCGCATCAACGACTTCATGTGCGGCATGTTCGCGGCGATCGACATTCGCCTGGTCGACTTCAAGCTGGAATTCGGCCGGATCTGGGACGGCGACTATAGCCGTGTGATCCTCGCCGACGAGATCAGCCCGGACGGCTGCCGCCTGTGGGACATCAATACCGGCGAAAAGCTCGACAAGGATCGCTTCCGCCGCGACATGGGCGGCGAAAGCGAAGCCTATCAGGAAGTCGCCCGCCGTCTCGGACTGCTTCAGAACGACGATAGCGGCCCGGGCGAAGTGCTCGACATGAATGCCCATCGCGGGCGGCTCAGGTCCCCGGCGAAACCAAAAAAATAGAACCGGCACGGCCGCGCGGCCGGAAAGCTTGGATTCAGGGCTCGTCACGCATAGCGTGGACTTTGATCCGGCCTTTGGCCGCAACCTGACAGGTGTCCGTGTCCGTTTCCCATGCCCGCCGCATTCTCGCGGCGCTCCCGCTTCTCGCTCTCGCTCTCGCTCACCCGCTGGTTGCGCAGGATGTACCTGCCTCTCCACCCGCCGAAGCTGCGCAGGCGACCACCGGATGGGGCCACCCGATCTACGATATCGCGCCCGATCCGGCAGTGCGCTTCGGCGTGCTCGACAACGGTTTGCGCTACGCCATCCTGCATAACGGCACGCCCGAAGACACGGCGGTGATCCGCTTCGGTTTCGACGTCGGCTGGATCGACGAGACCGAAGAAGAACTCGGTCTAGCGCATATGATCGAGCACATGGCTTTCAACGGCTCGAAGAATGTGCCCGAGGGGGAGATGATCAAGCTCCTCGAACGGCTGGGTCTTGCCTTCGGTGCGGATACCAACGCCTCGACCGGGTTCGAGGACACCATCTACAAGCTGGATCTGCCGCGTACCGATCCCGAGATGTTCAATACGGCCCTGATGCTGATGCGCGAAACGGCCAGTGAGCTCACCATTGCCGACGATGCGGTCGATCGGGAACGCGGGATCATCCAGTCGGAAACGCGCACGCGCAACAGTTACGCGATCCGCCGCTTCAAACACTACTTCGAGTTCGTTGCACCCGACACGCGTTATGCCACGCGTTTCCGCGCCGACGGGACCGAGGAAATCATCGATACCGCGCCGGGGCAGACGCTGCGCGATCTCTATGCGCGGTTCTATCGGCCCAACAATGCTGCGTTGGTGATCGTGGGCGATCTCGATCCCGATGAGATTGAAGACAAAATCATATCGCGGTTTGCCGACTGGCAGATCCCGGCAACGCCCAGGACCGAGATCGACAAAGGCGCGGTCGACCTTGCGCGAGGCCCGGCCGCGGCGAATTTCGTCGATCCCGATGTGCAGCATGTGGTCGTTATCGATCGCTTCGCGCCCTATCAGGACCGCAGGCCGACAATTGCCGAAACCGAGCGGTCGCGGCTGCTCAGTCTCGGCACCGCGATCCTCAACCGTCGTTTGCAGAAGATCGCCAATGCCGCGGACGCGCCGATCATCAGCGGCGATGCCTCCGCCTCCGACTTCTTCGATATCCAGCGTCAGGCGCAGGTCCAGCTGCAGGCGCGCGAGGGCGAGTGGCAGCGTGCACTGGAAGTGGGCGAGCAGGAGTGGCGGCGCGCCGTCGAACACGGTTTCACCGCAGCCGAACTTGCGGAACAGCTTGCCAATTTCGAGCAGCGTTACCGCGATTCAGCCGCCCAGCAGGATACACGGCGCAACAGCCAGCTAGCCGATGCGATCCTGTCGACCGCCCGACGCGAGCGGATTTTCGTCAGTCCGCAAACGACTTACGAACTGTTCCTCGCCCAGAAACCGACCATCACTGCCGAAGCAGTCTCGCGGGCCTTTGCGCGGCACTATGCGCTGTCAGACCCGCTGATCCACGTCTCGACCAAGCAGGCCATCCCCGATTCCGAGGCGACGATACTGGATGTCTGGCGCGCGTCGGAAGCGCAGGCGGTCGAAGCGCCGCAAGATGCGAGCGGGCTGGCGTTTGGCTATACGGATTTCGGCGCAGCTTCGGCGATAGCCGACGACGCGATGATCGCAGACCTCGGTGTCCGCACGATCCGCTTCGACAATAATGTCCGGCTCAATCTCAAGCCGACGGCCTTCGAGAAAGGCCGTCTGCGGTTCGCAATCCGCGTCGGCTCGGGCCAACTGGCGATGCCCGAAGAAGAAATGGCCCAAGCCGTATTCCTCTCGACCGTCAGTGCACTCGGCGGGCTGGGGAAGCATGGCTACGACGAGCTACGCCAGATTCTTGCCGGTCGCCGCGTAACCTATGGGTTCGATTCAGGCGAGGACATGTTCACGGTCCGCGGCAGCGGCACCATGGCCGACCTTCCCCTGCAGATGCAGCTAAGCGCAGCCTATTTCAGCGATCCCGGTCTGAGGCCCGAAATGCTGACACGCTGGCAGGCGATCGTGCCGCCGTACATCGCCCAGCTCGACGCCACTCCGCAGGCTGTCGCCCGGTCGCAAGTGGCGCAGATCGTTTCCAACGGCAACCCGCGCTTCGGCATTCCGCCGGAGGAGAAACTGCTTGGCGTGACGCTGGCGGATACGCAGCAACTCGTCAGCAAGCAGTTCGCTTCCGCTCCGATAGAAATCTCGGTTGTGGGCGATTTCGACAGCGAAGCGGTCATAGACGCGGTCGCGTCCAGCTTCGGTGCCCTGCCCCCACGTGCTGCATCGCTGGACAGCCTGGAAAGCGAACGAGTGGCCCAGTTCACCGGCGACCGGAGCGAACGTGTGCTTACCCACGCCGGCGCGCCGGATCAGGCATTGGCCATGACCTACTGGCCAACCACGGACGACGACGATGCGCAGGAAGAAGCGACGATGCAGCTGCTCGCCATCGTCATGCGCCTCGAAATGCTCGATCGCATAAGGGAGGAACTCGGGGCTTCCTATTCACCCGCCGCGGTTTCGAGCATGTCGCATATCTATCGCGATTTCGGCACCTTTTCGACTTCGGTCGTGGTCGAACCCGGTCAGGCGGACGAGGTATTCGCAGTGGTCGACGCCATTGCGGAAGAGTTTCGTAGCGCGCCCGTGGATGCCGATCTCCTGAATCGCGCCCGAACGCCGTTACTCGAAAAAATAGCACTCAGCCGCCGCGAGAACGGGTGGTGGCTCGGGATCATCGACGAAGCGCAACTGCATCCCGAACGCCTCGATCGTGTACGCAGCTATGAAGATCGCATCCGCAACGTCACGGCCGAGATGCTCCAGCAGGCCGCGCAGCTCTATCTCGACCCGGCAGAGGCGCTGCGCATTCGCATCGTTCACGAAAGCCTCGCACCTACGCAATAAAAAAGGGCCGGAAGGATCGCTCCTTCCGGCCCTCTTTCGATCGGCTAATGCGGCTTAGTAGCTGACGCGAGCCGAAATACCGAACACGCGCGGATCGTTGACGAAAGCGGTGTTGTTGTTGAAGTCGATGCCGCCCTTCACATTGTCGGCATTGGTGATGTTGCGCACGAAAGCGGCCACTTCGAACGAACCGTCGGTCTTGGCATAACCGATACGCAGCCCGCCTTCGATCTGGTTGTTCGAATTGAACTCCTCGCTTTCATAGAGGAAGAAATTGGTTTCTCCCTGATATGCCCAGTCGGTGAAGGCAAATATTTCACCCGCATTGCCGACCGGCACCGCATAGCGCGCAGTCACGTCTGCGATCCATTCCGGAGCGTTGGGGAACGGGTTGCCATCGACCAGTGCGCGGGTCGTTCCCGACAGCACGACGGTCGGATCGGTCACGGTGCATTGCGCACAGATACCGACAGCGAGCGTATCGTCCTGGATCTTGGTGTTGTTCCAGCTCACGCCTGCAGTGACGAGGAAGTCCGACGTCAACTGGAATGCGCTGTCAAGTTCGAAGCCGTAACCGCGACCCTTGTCCGCGTTGACCAACTGCACGAGGTTGCCCGCACCGCCGACAGCCGAGAACTGCGGGTCTTCGATGGTGTAGTAATAGACCGCACCGTTCAGACGGACACGACGGCCTGCCAGTTCCGACTTGAAGCCCGCTTCATAGCTCATGATCTTTTCCGACGTCGCGACGGATGGCGGCGAGAAGAACGCCACGTCGCGGCCCTGGATGGTCGGCGCGCGGAAGCCGCTGGCGACGCGTGCATAGACGCTGGCATCGGCGCTGACGTCATAGAACGCGGCGAGATCCCAGCTCAGCCGCTCATCCGAAACCGAAGTGGGCTGTGGGGCTGCACCCGAAACGACGACGAAGTCCTTGTCGTCTTCGGTGTAGCGCAGGCCTGCGGTCAGCTTGAGCGCATCGCCAAGACGCGAACTGACCTGACCGAACACCGCCCAGCTTTCGTTCGTGTGGTTTACGGTCACCGGCGGCGGGAAGTCGAAGCCGACGGTGGTGACGTCGAAATCGCTGTCGAAGTAGAAACCACCGATCTGCCATTCGACCGGACCGGTCGAATTGGACGCCAGACGCACTTCCTGCGTAAACTGTTCGAGATCAATCGAATCCTGCGTGTCGCTGGGGAACGGTATAAAGCCCGGGCCAGTGACAAGATTACCACCGTCGATGTCGCCGCGGCTGCGGCCTTCGCTATCGGCCCAGCTGGTGATGCTGGTGAAGGTCGCGAAATCGGCTTCGTAATCGACCTTGGCGGTCGCGATCTGCGCCTTGTAGGAGGCTTCGTTGTCGCCGCCTGCATCGTAGAACACGGTGTCGCGGTCGTAATTGTCGTTCAGCTCGTTGTCGCCCGGGCCGAGAATATTGGCGCGGAACAGGGTCGACTGGCCATCGAGGTCGCGCACGGCGTAGCTGCCGAGGATCGACAGGCGATCGGTGGGCGTGATGAGCAGTTGGGCACGACCCGCCACTTCGCTATAGGCGCCGTAGGCGTCTTCTTCGCCGGTAAAGCCGTTGTCGACCCAGTTGTCGCGCTGCTGCCACAGGCCGGACAGGCGAAGCGAAACCACACCCGGCATGAGCGGCACGGTCACGCCGCCATCGATGGATACGCTGTTGAAGCTGCCATAGCTGACGGCACCGTCGACTGCGAATTCATCGCCCGGCTTCACCGTGTCGATCTTGACGATACCGGCGGGCGTGTTGCGACCGAACAGCGTGCCTTGCGGGCCGCGCAGGACTTCGATGCGCTCGACGTCGAAGATCGGGAAGGATTTCAGCGTGACGTTTTCCATCACGACGTCGTCCATCACCACCGAAACGGGCTGCGATGCGGCGAGGTCGAAATCGGTATTGCCGAGGCCGCGAATGTAGAACCGCGGTGCTGCGCGACCGTTGGAGCTTTCGACGAACAGGCCCGGCACACGCGCGGCGAGCGCCGTCACTTCCGCACCGGCATCGAAGATCGTCCTGACGGTGCTGGCATCGAGAGTCGCAGCCGAAACGGCGACGTCCTGGAGGTTTTCTTCGCGGCGGTTGGCCGTCACGATGATGGTGTTGAGCTGGCCGTCGGCGGCTTCTTCGGCACCGGTGGCACCGGCGTCCTGCGCCAGGGCGGGTTGTGCGGCGAAGGCTGCGACGGCGAGAGTGCTTGCCCCAAGGAAACGGGCAGCGGTGGAGCGGATAGTCATAATGGAGAGAGTTCCTGCTTGAGCACGCAATCGGATAGGCGGGCATTTGGAGGGTGCGGCTGGTTGCGCCGTGGAGCCGCAATAGCAGGTTGCCCGATGAAATGGAGTTTCGCGCGGCCTCTTGCGGCAGAATCATTACAATTGTTGCAGTCGCGCTACAGCCGTCTCGAATATGTCACTCGTATGACCATCCCTCCACCTTCTTTGCGAGGTGCTTGAATGCGCGAGGGCACTGCGCCATAGGCGCGCCAACACGAAAGGCCTGCCCGATGAAGATCCGCGTCCATGTCTCGCTCAAGCCCGGTGTCCTAGATCCGCAGGGCCGCGCCGTCCACCATGCGCTCGAAGGGCTCGGCTTCGCCGGGGTCGAAGATGTACGCGTCGGTCGGCTGATCGAACTCGACGTGGCCGACGATACCGAAGACGCGGCGCTTACCGAAATGTGCGAAAAGCTGCTCGCCAATACGGTGATCGAGAATTACCGTATCGAGAAGGTGGGCTGATGGCTTTCCGCGCCGCCGTCATCACTTTCCCCGGATCCAATTGCGACCGCGATATGGCGGTGGCGATCGAACGGGTTTCGGGCAACGCGCCGATCCGTGTCTGGCATGGCGATGCCCATTTGCCCGACGACCTCGACTTCATCGCTCTGCCCGGCGGCTTCTCCTACGGCGACTATCTGCGCTCCGGCGCGATGGCGGCGAACAGCCCGATCATGCGCAGCGTCACCCGGCGTGCCGAGCGCGGCGTTCCGGTGCTGGGTGTATGCAACGGTTTCCAAGTCCTCACGGAGGCGGGCCTTCTGCCCGGCGCGCTGATGCGTAATGCCAGCCAGAACTTCATCTGCCGTACCGTGGCGCTGCAGGTCGAGAACAGCCAGTCGCTCTTCACAACCGGCTATGAGAGCGGACAGACGATCCACATTCCCGTCGCCCATCACGACGGCAATTATTTCGCCGACGAGGATACGCTCGATCGTCTGGAAGGCGAAGGCCGTGTGGCCTTCCGCTATGCCGAGAATTGCAACGGCTCGCGCCGCGACATTGCCGGTGTGCTGAATGCCGCGGGCAATGTCCTCGGCATGATGCCGCACCCCGAACGCGCGGTCGATGCGGCGCATGGCGGCACCGATGGCCTCGCGCTGTTCGAAAATGCAGTGAAAGCGCTCGCTTCCGCGTGATCAGGCGCTTTTGACGAGATCATCCGTATTGGGGCGGCCCACTATTCGGCGCACGTCGTCCGACGGCATCGGGCGACCGAAGTGATAGCCCTGGATCTTGGTGCAGCCAAGGCGGCGAATCAGCGCCGCTTCCTCCCCGCTTTCCACGCCTTCCGCAGTCGTGGTCATTCCCAGGCTGTCGGCCATGGCGACAACGGCGCGAATGATCGCGAGTGATTCCGGGCTCTGCTGCGCCGCGCCCTGAACGAAGCTGCGATCGACCTTGATGGTCGAGAATTTCAGTTTCCGCAGATAACCGAGCGATGAATAGCCGGTGCCGAAGTCGTCGAGCGCGATCGAGCAGCCGAGCGCCATGCACTGTTCGAGCGCCTTGCGAGCGATAGCTGCGTCGCGCATGAAGATGCTCTCCGTCACCTCGATCTCGAGCCGTTTCGGATCGAGCCCGCTATGCGACAATGCCCGTACCACCGTGGCAGCGAAATCGGGCTCCAGCAGCTGCTCCGGCGAGACGTTGACATTGACCTTCACGTGCCTCGGCCAGTGCGCAGCGGCTTCCCCGCAGGCTTCCTGCATGACCCATGTACCGATGGGCACGATCAGGCGAGTGTCCTCGGCCAGCGGAATGAATTTGGCCGGGCTCACGAACCCATGCTCTGTGCTGTTCCAGCGGATCAGCGCCTCGAAGCTGACGACTTCCTCGGAGTTGGCATCCACCACGGGTTGATAGTGGAGCTGCATTTCGTTGCGTTCGAGCGCATGGCGCAGTGAATGTTCGAGTTGCCGCTTCTCTTCGGCATTCGCATGCAGTGACGGCTCATATTCGCAATGTATGCCGCCGCCATCGTCCTTGGCGCGATAAAGCGCCAGATCGGCATTGCGCAGCAGTTCCTCGACCGTGCGCCCATCCCGCGGACCAAGCGCCGAACCGACACTGGCACCCACGTACAGGATCTGGTTCTCGATTTCGTACGGTTCCGACAAGCGCGCGATGATGGCTTGCGACAGGCGTTCGATACGCCCCCTCTCGGATGCATCGCGGATAACCACCGCGAACTCGTCTCCGCCAAGGCGTCCACAGACTTCGCCTTCGCGGATCAGCGGCTTCAGGCGGGAGGCGACTTCGGCGAGCATCTGGTCGCCGACAAGGTGACCAAGCGAGTCGTTGACCGCCTTGAAACGGTCGAGATCGATCATGAGACACGCACAGCGTGATCGCCAGGCGGCGGAATATTCCAGCGCCTCGCCCAACGCCTCGTTCAGCATGCGGCGATTGGGCAGATGGGTAAGCGTATCGTAGCGGGCGAGATATTCGATTTTTTCGGAAGACTCGCGCTGCTCCGTGACGTCCGAGCCGACGCCGCGGAAACCCTGGTAATTGCCAAGGTCGTCCACGATCGGCGTGCCGGACAGTTCCCACCAGCGATCCCGGCCTTCGATCGACACCCTGACGGTGAGGTTGGAGAAATTCTCCTTGCTCTTAAGCTTGTCAGCGAGATCGTGGAGGCTTTCGGGAAATTGCCCTGTCTTCCACCCGCTGCCCGAAATTAGCTGCAGGAACGACTGGCCCTCGATCTGCCCCGGCTCCTTGCCAAGCGCAAACGCAAAGCGCGGCGAAACGGCCCTGAGGCGGCGGCGCGTATCGATCTGCCATAACCAGTCCGCCTGACCTTCCTCGAACTCGCGCAGCAGCATCGAGACGACCTCGCTTTTCTCCTGCATCTCCGATTCGGCAAGGCGCGCGGCTACGGCGACGCGGGCGCTTTCGATCACGCCGAAACTCGCCAGCAGTGTCGAAATCACGACGATCGCTGCCAGCGTAAACTGAAATGTGATGAGGCTGGCGATCAGGCCTCCGACGCCCGCTGCTATAGTGAAGGTGATCGAACTGAGAGGGACGCTGTACCGGCTCGCCGTGTTTCCGAGTATCAGCATTGCAGCCACGCCCCAGACGATGTCGGTCGAAACGGGATCAGCAGCGAAGGCGCAGGCGATCATGCCGAACGACCAAGCTGCCCCCTTACCGGCTGTCGTGACGGCATGAGCCTTTATTTCAGCGACGGAAATGTGACGGTTTTCGGCATCGGCCAACCGGAGGTCGGCGCGCGCAGATTGGACCACGGCGGCAAATAGACCGATACCCCAGACAATAAGCAAAGCCGAGGGAACCGATTCGAACAGTGCAATTGCGATCAGCAGGAAGCCGACAAGGTGGAGACCGACGCGAACTTTTACCCGCTCCCTCAGCAGCGCGTACTGCCTGCCGTGGACGATGGCCCAATCGCTACCCACAGGCGATTCGAGCCCGATCACCTGCCGGATGGACAGCGCTGTCGCGTTCGTTTCCTGTCTGTTTGACTGCTCGCTCACACGAGCACGGCTAACCGCAAATCCTTAATTTCCCGGTAAAAACCGCAAGCGATCGACAGACCCTGCCCGGCGGACCGCACAGAGGGAATAAGTTACTCTACTGTAACGGATTTTGCCAGATTGCGCGGCTGATCCACATCGGTGCCTTTGACGCAGGCGACGTGGTAGGCAAGCAACTGCACCGGTATCGCGTAAACCAGTGGAGCGATCAGGGGGTGGACGCGCGGCATCTCAATGGTGGCAAGGCAGCCTTCGCCGGCCTGTTCCAGCCCCTCCGCATCGGAGATGAGCACGATCTGCCCGCCGCGCGCACGAACCTCTTCCATGTTGGAGACGGTCTTTTCGAACAGCGGCCCGGACGGTGCCAAGACAATGACCGGCACATCATCGTCGATAAGCGCGATAGGACCATGCTTCATTTCGCCGCTGGCATATCCTTCGGCATGGATATAGCTGATTTCCTTGAGTTTCAGCGCACCTTCGAGCGCAAGGGGAAAATCCGGGCCGCGCCCGAGATAGAGGACGTCGCGGGCAGGAGCTATGACGTGGGCCATGCTGGCGATATCATCGTCATGGTCGAGCGCGGCGTTGAGCGCGGCAGGCGCTTCCAGCAGATGGCCCACAACCTCTTGCTCCTCCGCCCGGCTCATCAGACCTTTCCTGACCGCCATATGTGCGGCCAGCGCAGCAAGCACGGCCAGTTGGCAGCTGAATGCCTTGGTCGAGGCGACCCCGATTTCCGGACCGGCATGGGTCGGCAACAGGAGATCGGCCTCTCGCGCCATCGAACTGGTAGGGACGTTGACGATCACGCCGATTGTCTGACCGTTTTCCTTGCAATGACGCAGCGCCGCCAGCGTGTCGGCCGTCTCGCCGCTCTGCGATATGAACAGCGCCAGGCCGCCCTCTTCGAACACCGGCTCGCGGTAGCGGAATTCGGAGGCCACATCGATATCGACCGGAACGCGGGCAAATTGCTCGAACCAGTATTTCGCTACCATCCCTGCATAGAATGAAGTGCCGCAGGCCACTATCGTGACGCGCTTGATGCTCGATATATCGAAGTCGAACTGCGGCAGGGCAACCGAATTGTCGGACTGGCGAAGATATGATCCGAGCGTCTGGGCAACCACCGTCGGTTGCTCGAAAATCTCCTTCTGCATGAAGTGGCGATAATTGTCCTTTTCTACCGCAGCAGCCGAAGCACCGGAGTTCTGGACTGGACGCACGACCTCGGCATTGTCCGCATCGTAAATCGTCGCACCCTCGCGCGAAACAACAACCCAATCGCCTTCCTCGAGATAGCTGATCTGTTGGGTGAGCGGGGCCAGAGCGAGTGCATCGGAACCGATATAGGTCTCTCCTGCACCGTAGCCGACAACCAGTGGCGAGCCCCGTCGTGCCGCGATCAGAAGGTCGGGATGATCGCGGAAAGCGATCGCCAGCGCAAAGGCTCCGCGCAGGCGCGGCAGAACACTCGCCACTGCTTCCTGCGGTGTGCGGCCCTCCTCCACCAGCATCGACACAAGATGGGCCACGACTTCGCTGTCGGTATCGCTTTCGAGGTTACGCCCGGCTTCGCGCAATTCGGCGCGCAACTCCTTGAAATTTTCGATGATGCCATTGTGAACCAGAGCCACATGGTCGGTAGCATGCGGGTGGGCATTCTTGGCGGTGGGCGCGCCGTGCGTGGCCCAGCGCGTATGGGCAATACCGATCTCACCGGGGGCCGCATGGTTCGCCAGTTCCACGACCAGGTTGTTGAGTTTCCCCTCAGCCCGACGACGGACCAGCTTGCCGTCTTGAATCGTGCAGATGCCGGCGCTGTCGTAGCCGCGGTATTCCATCCGGCGCAGCCCGTCGACAAGACGCTCCGCAACGGGCTGGTTGCCGACAATACCGATAATTCCGCACATGGATCGCACTCTCCAAATAGCTATGCGTCAGGAGCCTTAGCGGTTCTCGCCCAGCAATCAATCGGCGCGGCGAATTGCAGCGCCACGCTGCGTTCCAACCTGCTGCCGACCACATGGTAAACATGCAGTCCGAGCACCTACTCATTAGGGAAAAATCAAGGTTTCCTTTTTATTCACCACGCTTCGAGAGACGGGTTTTGCCGCGATTGGGCAGAGCTGCGCTGAGCGAATCAAGAGTTACCTCGGGGGTTACCGACAATGAGCGCATTCGGACGGAAAAACGGACCGGCAGGAATGGGTGCCGGTGCACGTCCGCAATTCGGTGTTGCGAAGCCCATGCGGGGCGGAACGCCTACGCCCGCGCAGGCGAAGGACAATGGCGACAAAGGTGGCGAACAATTCCCGCCGCTGCCCGAAAACGCCGTCTCGGCTCCCGCCAGTCCGGTCGGCAGCAGCGATGCGATGTCGCGCCTCGACGAGCGCATGAACACCACCCATTCGGGTGAAAGCCAAGTCGGCGGGTTCGAAGCCAGCGTTCACAGGATCAAGGAGCAGGTACTCCCTCGCCTGCTCGAACGCGTCGATCCCGAAGCGGCGGCGACGCTGACGAAGGACGAACTGTCCGAAGAGTTCCGCCCGATCATCATGGAAGTGCTGGCCGAACTGAAGGTCACACTGAACCGCCGCGAACAGTTCGCGCTCGAGAAAGTTCTGGTCGACGAACTGCTCGGCTTCGGCCCGCTCGAAGAGCTGCTGAACGATCCCGACGTGTCCGACATCATGGTCAACGGCCCCGACCAGACCTATATCGAAAAGAAGGGCAAGCTGGTCATCGCGCCGATCAAGTTCCGCGACGAGACCCACCTCTTCCAGATCGCCCAGCGCATCGTGAACCAGGTCGGCCGCCGCGTCGACCAGACCACGCCGCTCGCAGACGCCCGTCTCAAGGACGGCAGCCGTGTGAACGTCATCGTGCCACCCCTCTCGCTGCGCGGCACCGCGATCTCGATTCGTAAATTCTCCGAGAAGCCGATCACGCTCGACATGCTCAAGGACTTCGGTTCGATGAGCGAGAAGATGTGTACCGCGCTGAAGATCGCGGGTGCGTGCCGGATGAACATCGTCATCTCGGGAGGTACGGGTTCGGGTAAGACCACCATGCTCAACGCCCTGTCGAAGATGATCGACCCGGGCGAGCGTGTGCTGACCATCGAAGACGCGGCCGAACTTCGCCTGCAGCAGCCACACTGGCTGCCGCTCGAAACGCGTCCGCCGAACCTCGAAGGCCAGGGCGCCATCACCATCGGCGACCTCGTAAAGAATGCCCTGCGTATGCGTCCTGACCGCATCATCCTGGGCGAAATTCGTGGCGCGGAATGTTTCGACCTTCTCGCCGCCATGAACACCGGCCACGACGGCTCCATGTGTACGCTGCACGCCAACAGCCCGCGCGAATGCCTGGGCCGTATGGAAAACATGATCCTGATGGGCGACATCAAGATCCCGAAGGAAGCCATCAGCCGCCAGATCGCGGAATCGGTCGATTTGATCGTACAGGTGAAGCGCCTTCGCGACGGTTCGCGCCGCACCACCAACATCACCGAGGTTATCGGGATGGAAGGCGACGTGATCGTCACGCAGGAACTGTTCAAGTTCGAATACCTTGACGAGAGCGAGGACGGCAAGATCATGGGCGAGTTCCGCTCGTCGGGTCTGCGGCCCTATACGCTTGAAAAGGCACGCCAGTTCGGCTTCGACCAAGCCTATCTCGAAGCCTGCCTCTAACTGCCGGGCTCCGGAATGTTCAACGGGCACTAGGCCCGAACGATTGCAGGAATAGCGACGGCCAGCAGCCCGCCGCCGATCACCGCAAAAATAAGGAACAGTCCAGTCCAGGGCATCCAGCCGATGCGATTGATCTCCGTGCGCCTGGTGCGCCGTCGCTCCATCAGCATGCACACGAGCGCCGCAAGGAGGCAGGCTCCTCCCCAATATGCGGCCAGCTCAGCATCGCTAGCAAATAGCAGGAAATCGGGTTCATTCACGGCGGCCATATGGGCAGGCCGTGCCCCGGCTTCAATCTCGCGCTTGCACTGAGCGGCACCTCCGCTAACCGAAGGCAACAATGCAGCCCGAAAGCGATCATCCCGATCAGCGCCCCCTGTTGGCGCTGGGTCTTCGGCTCGCCGCTGCATTCGTTCTCGTTGGGTTGCTTGCTTGCGTGAAGCTGGCGAGCGACAAGGGCATTCACCTTGCCGAGATCATGTTCTGGCGTCAGCTGCCGACCATACCGATCCTCTTCGCCTGGTTCGCGCTTCGCGGAAAGCTCGATATTTTCAAGACCCGACGTACCGGATCGCATTTGCGCCGTTCCGGCTTCGGTCTGGTCGGCATGGCGATGAACTTCGGTGCGGCTACATTGCTCCCGCTCGCCGTGGCGACCACGCTCAACTACAGCTCGGCGATCTTTGCGGTGGTGCTGTCCGCGCTGGTGCTGCGCGAGCCGACCGGCGTGTGGCGCTGGAGCGCGGTGGCGATGGGCTTTGTCGGCGTCGTGCTGATCGCACAGCCTTGGGGCAAAGAACTGCCGCTACTCGGCGCGGCGATTGCGCTGGGGGCGGCGCTGATGATCGCTTTGATCTCGGTACAATTGCGCGATCTCGGGCGGACCGAGGATCCCTTCACGATCGTGTTCTACTTCTCGCTCTTCTCCGTGCCCGTCCTCGCGCTGGCGATGCCTTTCGTCGGCCAGGCACACGATCCCGGCGAATGGCTGTTGCTGCTGGCCTGCGGGGTTGTCGGCCTGCTCGGACAGGTGCTCCTGACCGCGGCGCTGCGCTACGGTACGGTCGCGAATGTCATCGTGATGGATTATTCGGGCCTTGTCTGGGCCACACTGTTCGGATGGCTGGTGTTCGACAATCTCCCGCCTTCCTCTACCTGGTTGGGTGCGCCTATGGTCATCGGTGCGGGCCTGCTGATCGCATGGCGCGAACGGCAGCTTGGCTTGGCACGCAGGGCGCTTGAGGAACCGAAATAGATGTAACCCGTTGACCCAGCGGAACCCAAACAGGGAGCCCTTTGGGAAGGAAAAGAAATGATCAAGAAAATCCTGCTCGCTTTCGGTATCACCTCGATGACCCTGACCGCAGCCGCTTGCAACACGGTTCGCGGCGCCGGGGACGACCTTCAGTCCGCCGCTAACGCGGTCGACGAAGAAACCTGAGGGTTTCCGAAATCACTTTGAAAACGCCCGCTCCACCGGCGGGCGTTTTCATTTGGAAGCCCCGCCGATCCGCCGGTAAACTAGCGTGAGATTATTCGCGGGCATGAGATAGCGCGCGCTGCGAGATAAGCCGCTAGAGCGGGCGAGACCATCCAGATCGGCAATATCCCGCAATCCCCAGTCTGGATTGCGCTCTTTAAGACTCCTGTCGAAAGCGAGATTCGATTGTGCCGTCTCGACATCCGGTTCGGTGAATGGCCCGTACAGTACCAATGGCGCTCCTGACGGCAATATCCGGCCCGCCGCCGCGAACAGGCCGACCGTAGCCTCCCACGGACTGATATGGACCATGTTGACGCATAATATCGCGTCCACGCTGTCGATCGGCCATTTGTCGCGCGTAGCATCGAGTTCGATTGCGGGACGCAGATTGACGAGGCCGGCATCTTCCGCCCAGGCATCCACCGAAGCCAAGGCACCCGTATCGAGGTCGCTAGGTTGCCATATGAGCGCCGGAAATCGCCGCGCCATGAAGACTGCATGCTCACCCGTGCCGCTGGCAATTTCCAGAACCAGCCCCTTGTCGGGCAGTTCCTGCCTAAGCACGTCTGCAAGCGGCCCCGAATTGCGAGCCGTGGCGGGAGCATGCCGTTTCAATTGACCTGCCTCTCGCGGCCTTGCCAATAAGGCGCACGCAGTTCGCGGCGCAGGATCTTGCCACTGGCATTGCGCGGCATTTCCGGAATGACGTCGACGGTTTTCGGCACCTTGAATCCAGCCAGCCTTTCGCGCGTGAAGGCAATGATATCGTCGGGGTCGAAATCGATGCCGGGCTTAGGCACGACGCAGGCCTTGACCGCCTCGCCCCAGATTTCGTCCGGCACGCCGATTACCGCCACCTCACCAACTGCCGGATGGCCGTAAATCGCGCTTTCCACCTGCGCCGGATAGACGTTTTCACCGCCTGATATGATCATGTCCTTCATGCGGTCCTGGATATAAACGTATCCGTCCTCATCCATGAAGGCAGCATCACCCGTAAACATCCACCCATCCTTGAGCGCGCCTTCCGTGGCCTCGGGCAGGTTCCAGTAGCCCATCATGTTCGAAGGGCTCTTGCAGGCAAGTTCGCCCACCTCGCCGCGCGGAAGTTCTGCGCCATTCTCGCCCACGACCTTCAGTTCGGCGCCCGGCACGGCCTTGCCCGCCGATTTCATCCGCTGATTGCCTTCCAGACAATGATCCTCGGGCGGCAATATCGCGATGGTGCCAGTCGTTTCGGTCATGCCATAGCATTGGAGGAAGCCCGCCTCGGGTATGGTCTGCACCGCTTCCCGCAACAGGTCGAGCGGGATCGGCGCCGCGCCGTACATAACGTATTTCACCCCCGACATATCGGTAGTCTTTGCTCGCTGGTGGTGGACGACCATCTGCAACGCGGCAGGGACTATGAAAAGGCGCGTAATACCCTGCTCGAATCCGTCGAGCACACCGTCGGGTGTGAATTCGGCCTGCACTATCCCGCGAATGCCCGCCGCCAGCGCCATGATACCCAACCCCGTTCCGCCGATATGCGCGCAGGGCATGCAGATGAGAATCGCCTCGTCCTCATCCCATTGCGACCATGGCTGGGCGGCTTCCTCCGCAGGCTGGCGCAGCGAGAACAGGTTGGCATTGGTAAGGACTGCACCCTTGGGGTTGCCCGTAGTGCCGGAGGTATAGAGCTGGAGAACGGCATCGTCGGGCCCGGCTCCTTCGAAATGGTAGGCGGGCGCGGAGGCAATCTCGGCTTGCGCAGCCAAGGTCCCGATCACCTCGGGCGGGTTGTCCATCTCACCACAGGCTCTGGCCGCCAATTCGTCGAAACCCTGATCGATAAACAGAACCTTCGCCCCGGTATCACCAAGAATATAGGCGATTTCCGGAGCCGCGAGGCGCCAGCCGATCGGGACCATGACAACGCCTATGCGAGCGGCGGAATAGAAGAGTTCGAAGTAATGCCGGGCGTTCTTGCCGAGCCACGCGATCCTGTCGCCTTTCATCAGCCCGTGCGCATGAAGCACCGCCGCGATTTGTCGCGACCGTTCCTCAAGCTGGGCGAAGGTCAAAGCGTCGCCATCCTGCTCAAGCGCCACCTGATCGGGTTTTTCTATGGCCCAATGGCGAATGAGCTCATCGAAAGTGAGCTTCTGCGCTCCAGTCATGCCGCCTCTCCGCTGTTATCAGCTTTGGAAACATCATGACATGCCGGTTGCGCCATGCAACCCGTTTCGCCTTACCTCCAGCGGCCTAGGGCCCTCGCCCGTTTCTCGCGGATCGCCAGCCACAGGAACAGACCGACCGGCCCGGCCATGAAGGTAGCCAGCAGGATCGGCGCCTGCACCAGCCGCGAGAAATCCTTGGCATCGGCATCTCGGGCGATCCACAGGCCGACGAACAGGTCGAAGGCCAGGTAGTGGATCCAGCCTATTGTCACCCCGCCATCGCTGGCGAAAATCGCGCGTACACCTTCGATAGTCGAAAAATCAGCTGAACCGCCGGGACCGACCGGATCGAAGCCACCCGAGAGAATGCCGATAATTCCCACCGAATACGCCAGGCATAACAAGCCGACGCCAGCATAGAGCAAAGCTGCCAGCAATGCCGGCCATCGCGGCAGAAAGATCAGTGCGCCCCACATGACCATGGCAAGCAAATTCGCGGAGCCGAATACCGTGTGCCACATTCGCAATCTCCCAGCGGTCTAGCCCGCCTCATCTCCAATCTGCGGCAAGGTCTTTGCCGCACGCTGGATCGCATCATTGTCATGGACGAAACGCCCCCGTGCCGCCCGCTTGGCCAGGGCCAACGCCGCTTGCGCCACCACTTCCGCCTTGATCCCCCGATACTGGCGGTACTTGCCGTGGAGGAACATATTCGCGATCGGAGCGGCCACTATGCCGAGCCGTTCGGCCGGGCGGCGATCATCCTCGCGCTTCCCCCGCAGCAGGCCGGGCCGGAGGATATCGAGCCGCCCGAAACGGATCTTGGTCAGTTCGCGCTCCACCTCGCCTTTCACCTTGAGGTAGAATGTACCGGACATCGGGTCCGCACCGGCCGAGCTGACATGAACGAACCGTTCCACACCCAGCTCCTTGGCGGCGCGCGCAGTCTCGAGCACAAGGTCCTGATCGACCGCGCGAAAAGCCGCCTCGTCCTCGCCAGCCTTTTTCCACGTCGTACCCAGTGCGCAGATCAGCGCCTTGGGCCGGATCGCCTCAATGACCTCGCCCCATTTGGACGGCTCGGCGACGAACAGCTCCATGCGAATGCCGCGCGGTAGTTTTGCCTCACGCCGCGAAATACCGGTCAACCGCACATCCTCGCGACCGATACATTGCTCGATGATCGTCGTGCCAATCAGTCCCGTGGCGCCAACCAGCCCGATGCGGATTGCATCAGACATTGCTCAGCCCCTCGGGCGCGCGACCATATATGCGGCGGCACTGGTCGATCGCGTAGCGATCGGTCATTCCGGCGATGAAATCGGCTATATGACGACTACGCTCGGGTTCCTGTTTGGGGAGCGTGGCAAGCCATGCATCCGGTAAGGTCGTTTCATCCTGCTGATAGGCCGCGAAGAGTCGCGCGATGACGTCGCGGGCATGTTCGGCCGTCGCGATCTGCTCTTCGTGATAATAGAGCCGATCGTACATGAACCGCTTTAGCCTGCGCTCCTGCTCGCGCATCGCGGGCGAGAAGGCGGCCAGTTGACGCCCGGCCCCGCGCACCTCGTCGGCACTGCCCATCCCTTTCACCTGTTCGCGCGTATGCGTGAGCAAGTCGTTGACCATCAACCCGATCTGCGTGCGGACAAGCTCGCGCAATTGCCTGTCACGAGGGGCGTGCGGGAAGCGCCGCTCCACCTCACGCCACTGGTCCGCCAACCAGTCGAGCGTGAGGAGGTCGTCGAGCAGGAGAAAACCCGCGCGCAGGCCATCGTCGATATCGTGGTTGTCATAGGCGATGTCGTCCGCCACCGCCGCGACCTGCGCTTCGAGCGAAGGCCAGGTCGAAAGGTCGAGCGAAAACGCCCGGTCGATTTCCGCCAGCGCCCAATTGGGCGCGGCCACCGGGCCATTGTGCTTGGCCAGACCCTCCAGCGTTTCCCAGGTGAGGTTCAGACCCTCGTGATCGCAGTAGGGACTCTCTAGCCGTGCCAACGTGCGCAATCCGTGCGCGTTGTGGTCGTAGCCCCCGGCATGAGCCATTGCCTGCTCCAGCGCCTTTTCACCGGCATGACCGAACGGCGGATGGCCGATATCGTGGCCGAGGCAGAGCGCTTCGGTCAGGTCTTCATCCAGTCCCAGCTCGCGCGCGAGTACGCGGCCAATCTGGGCCACCTCGATGCTGTGTGTCAGGCGCGTGCGGTAGTGATCGCCATCGGGTGCAATGAAAACCTGAGTCTTGGACCGCAGGCGACGGAAGGCGATGGAATGGACGATCCGGTCGCGGTCACGCTGGAATTCACTGCGCGGCCCGCGCGAGCCCTCACGCTCCTCGTTGAACTCTCGCCCGCGGCTGGCGGCGGGATCGGATGCGTAGGGTGCTTTGTGCATGCGGGCGCGAGACTTAAGTCAGCGATCGGCATGCGACAACGTGAACGAAAGGCGAACCCGGCGGGTTTTCGGCAGGTTGTGCGCCGCCGGGGCCGAGCCCGTCGGCGCGAGCGTGTCAGCCGAGAATCCAGTCCGCCGCCGCACGGCAATGGATGTCGGTCGAATCGTACACCGGCAGTACGTTCGCGTCGGTATCAACCACGAGTTCGAGTTCGGTACAGGCGAGCACGATGGCTTCCGCACCTTCCTTCTCTTTCATGGTAATGATGGTTTTGAGCGCACGTTCCGCGTCGCGCGTAACTCGACCGAGCATCAGCTCCTTGTAAATGATCCCGTCGACGAGTTCGACATCGCCCGGGTCGGGCGGCAGCAGGTCGACTCCATGCTCGACAAGGCGCTGGCGATAGAAGCTTTCCGTCATGACGAAGCGCGTTCCGAGCAGGGCCGCGTTCTTGCATTCGGCCGCTTGCATCGCTTTGCCCACACTGTCAGCGATATGAAGCACAGGGATCGAAACCGCCTCGGTCAGTCGATCATAGACCTTGTGCATAGCATTGGCCGCGACGACCAGACCCTCCGCCCCACCGGACTCAAGCCTTCTGGCCGATTCCACCAATATCGAAGCGATACTGTCCCAATCATCGGCGTTCTTCGCCGCAGCGATAGGCGCGTAATCGAGGCTTTCGATGAGCAGCGGCGGGCTCGCCATGGGCGGAGCCTTCTTCTGCACGAATTTGTTGATCCGTTCGTAATAGGCGCGGGTCGAGATCCAGCTCATACCCCCGATAATGCCGAGCTTGCGCAAGCTTCCGTCCTTCTTCCGCCCTGTTGTTTATGCGATCGCGGTTTGCCCGCGTATCAGGGGGTTAGAACGGACGTGTTACGAGCAGGTTCCTTCTTTCGCGGCGTCGAAGTTTTTGCGCGGCGGCGACAAACGCTGGCGCGCCGCTGCGCCTGCGCCACTTCACGGTGCCATTTCCGCGATCCAGCGTCGGACAATGTCGAGGCCATCGTCGTCCACGGTGGCCTTACCCAGTTCCGGCATGGCCACGCCGGGTTCGGAACTGGCCATGCGATAGGTCAGGATGGAGGCGTCGGGCGCGCCCGGCACGATATCGAACAGGTGCCCTCCTGCCCCGCGGCCGGCGGCGACCGGTCGTTTGCCGATGCCCAAGGCCTCGGGCGACTTCTGCTCCCAGCGCAGGTCGAGACCGCTGTTCGACGCGGTAGCGCCCGGGCGATGGCAATGCGCGCAATTGACGTCGAGATAGGCGCGCGCCGCGTTTGCCAGAGTGGCACTGTCCCGCTGTTCCCACACGGGCAACTGATCCGCCTCGGCGGGCACGCTATCGAGACGGCCCGCCGCGACCATTTCCCCCAGCCAATCATGCGCAAGGTTGCGAGCCTTGGGACCGATAGGGGTGACTGCGCCATCCAGCCCGTGACATTCCTTGCACTGGTTCTTGTTAGGGACGCGGTAGCTGATCGCCTCGCCCTTGGGCGTCGTCAGATCGACACGCGCGCCTGCGATTGCCAACCGGGCCTCGGTCTGCTCCGCGTTCCACAGATAGGGCAGCGCGAGCCAGCCTTCGGCCCTGTGAAGCAGCACGCGAGTCTCAATCAGGCGGCGATCCGCCCCTTCACCGAAGGCGAAAGTCTTGATCAGTGCCCCGCCCACCGGAATGTCCAGCAGCCCCTCGCCCTGCGCCGTCATGCTGGCGCCCTTGGACAGGTACACGAAACGCAGCTTCTCCGCCCCGTCCGAATAGAGCGGCGTGTTGAGACGATAGGGGGTGACACCCCTCGCCGGTTCTTGCTCGGGTGCGTTTTCGAAGAAGCCGAAGTCCGATAGCAGCCTCGGCATACCTTCCAGAACTGCATGATCGTCTACCGGCTCGGCCACACCGGAGGGCTGAAGGAATTCGGCACGCGCTGCCACCGACGCGGCGAGCGCGAGACTCGCGGCGGCAAGGAGGGCAGTTCCGGCTCTCATCCGCCTAATCGCGCATCAAGCTCGGCAGGTGCGCCGATGCCACTGCGGTCGAACTCGCTCGACGGCGCGGAGACGGTGAGCGGACCGGGTTGAGCGCCATCGAGGCCCTTGCCCTGCTCGGACAGATTAAGGCTCCAGCCAGAGGTACCCTCGACCGCCGCGAGCGAACCCAGCCCGTCCCACAGCACGGGCGGCAATTCGCCGCCAAAGGCACCCAGCAGCATTTCCGCACCCTCGAGCTGCGGATCATAACCACCGCCATCATAGAGGTTCTCGCCTACTACCACATCGCGCGGAAGCGGGTTGTAGCGCTCGTCCTCGAAGCTTTGCGTATAGGCGATCACCATGACCGGCGCGGTGGGATTCTTGGAGAGGATATTGTTCTCGATCAGAACCTTGTCGTTGGCCATGACGAGGATGCCGGTACCGCGGCGCACACCGGCTACGATATTGCCCGGAGGTGCGAAATTGGGCGTGTCGTTGGCGACCACGAGGTTGTTCGCGACGATCACGTTTCCGCCCCCCATCACCGGCAGGGCAGGCAGATCGAACACCAGAATTCCGCCGGTATTGCGCGTGGCGACGTTATGTTCGACCAGTGCGTTGCGGCTGTTCTCGATCTCGATCCCGGCGACATTCGCCTCGGCGATCGAATTGCGCACCGTGATGCCGTTCGACTGGCCGACATAGATGCCCGCGTCCGAGGCACCGGTGACCTTCGCTCCATCCACCAGCACGCCAGTGCTCTCGACCGGATAAATGCCATAGGCGCCGTTCTCGGGATGCGGGCCGCGCGTCCAGGTCACACGGATGCGATAGTAGACGATATTGTCCGCGCCCTTGGACTTGATGCCGTCGCCCTTGGGGTTCTCCAGAGCGAAATCGCGCAGGGTGACATTGTCGCTGGTCACCAGCATGCCCTCGCCCGAACCCTGCTGACTAGTAAAGTCCAGCACAGTGCCGTCCATGCCCGCGCCGCGCACGGTGACATTATCGACATCGAGGCTGAGCCCATCGGTCAGCGTATATCGCCCGGCGGCAAGGACGATCTCGTCGCCCGGCTCAGCGAGGATCAGCGCTTCCTGCAAGGCCTGCTGCGCATCGTCCCCCGGCGCGACGTTGTGCGTGGCCGCAAGGGCCGACGCGGCAGTGGCAAGCAATGCGGCGGCAATCGATAGTCTGGCAATCATGAGTCTCTCCCTTGCAACTCATTGTGCCGCAAGGACGAATGATTGCAAGCGTGTCAGCCGCCTCCGAAGGCGCAGATCGCGGCGGAGCTCGCAGTCACTTCGAGCACCTCAGGATCGTCGACACGCCGCACCCGTTCGAGAAATTCCGCCACGCTGAGCGGGATGTCCGCCTCCCCTTCTTCGGGCCGCAAGTTTTCCAGCTTGCGCAGCTGGTTCACCGAAAGCCGCTCCGCCATGCGGCCCGCCAGGCACTCAGCCATCGGCTGGGACAGCCCCGCAGCGACCATTCTGTCTTCGAGCCGATCCTCGACGGTGCCCTGCAAACCGCCGCCAAAGGTCGCCCAGACGATCAACCCTGCCACGAGCAGGAGCGCGAAGACGAGGGCGATGCGTTTCACGTCAGTCGAGTGCCTTAACGATTTCCTCGACCATTTTTTTGGCGTCTGAGAGGAGCATCATGGTTTGGTCCATGTAGAAGACGTCGTTGTCGACGCCTGCGTAGCCGACGCCGCCCATGGAGCGCTTGATGAAGAAGACCTGCTTGGCCTTGTCGACGTCGAACACGGGCATGCCGTAGATGGGCGAGGACTTGTCGGTCTTGGCCGCCGGATTGACCACGTCGTTCGCGCCGATGATGAAGGCGACATCGGCCTGCGCGAACTCGGAGTTGATGTCTTCCAGTTCGAAGACGTTCTCGTAAGGCACCGAGGCCTCGGCCAGCAGCACGTTCATATGGCCCGGCATGCGCCCGGCGACGGGGTGGATGGCGTATTTCACCTCGACGCCCTTTTCCTCCAGCACATCGGCCATCTCGCGCAAGGCATGCTGCGCCTGCGCCACCGCCATGCCGTAGCCGGGGATGATGATGACCTTCTCCGCCTGTTCGAGCATGAAGGCCGCATCGGCCGCGCTGCCCTGCTTGTAGGGGCGCTGCTCCTTCGCCTCGCCACCACCCGAACCCGCGTCGGCACCGAACCCGCCTGCGATCACCGAAAGGAAGCTGCGGTTCATCGCGCGGCACATGATGTAGCTGAGGATCGCACCCGAGCTGCCGACCAGCGCGCCGGTGATGATCATCGCCGTATTGCCGAGCGTGAAGCCCATCGCGGCGGCTGCCCAGCCCGAATAGCTGTTCAGCATCGAGACCACGACCGGCATGTCCGCCCCGCCGATCGGGATGATCAGCAGGAAGCCGATCACGAAGGCGAGTACGGTCAGCGCCACGATCAGCGGCAGCGTTTCCGCGGGGCCAGCCATGGCAAAGAGCGCCGTCAGCACGATGATCGCCGCCAGTGTACCGAGATTGATGACATGGCGTACAGGCAGCAGGATCGGTGAACCGCTCATCCGCCCCGACAGCTTGGCAAAGGCGATAACCGAGCCGGAAAAGGTGATCGCCCCGATGGCGATGCCGAGACCCATCTCGATCTTGGAGACCGCGCCGATGCTGTCGCCCACGAGCAAGCCGAAAGCGCCGGGATTGAGATAGGCCGCCCAGCCCACCAGCACCGCGGCGAGGCCGACGAGGCTGTGGAAGGCCGCAACCAGCTCGGGCATCGCGGTCATGGCGATGCGGCGCGCGATCAGTAAGCCGACAAGGCCGCCAATGGCGATGGCGATACCGATCTCGACGATATTGGCGACATCATGCGTCACCAGCGTGGTCGCCACCGCGATCAGCATGCCTGCCATGCCGAAGCGATTGCCCGTCCGGCTCGTCGCGGGCGAGGACAACCCGCGCAGCGCAAGGATGAAGAACACGCCCGACACGAGATAGGCCAGCGCGACCCACGGGTTTACCGCTTCGCCGGTCGAAGCATGGGCGGGTTCAGCAAGCGCAGCGAAAGGCGCAGCAAGGAGAAGACGACGCATCACTTCTTCTCCTTCTTCTTGTACATCGCCAGCATGCGCTCGGTGACAGCAAAGCCGCCGAAGATATTGACGCTGGCCAGCACCACACCTGCCAGCCCCAGCCATTTGGCTGCCGGGCTGCCTGCTTCGGCTGCTGCAATCAGCGCACCGACGATGATCACGGAGGAGATCGCATTGGTCACCGCCATCAAAGGCGTGTGCAGCGCAGGCGTGACCGACCAGACGACGTAATAACCGACGAAACACGCCAGCACGAAGATCGACAGGATAGAGATAAAGTCCATTATGCCGCTCCCGTCAGACGTTCATTGACGATCTTGCCGCCTTGCGTCAGCCGCACCGCATCGCCGATCTCCTCGTCGAGCACGGGCTTGCCCGCCTCCTTGTCCCAGAAGGCCGAGAGGAAGTTGTAATGGTTGCGCGCGAACAGCGCCGAGGCGTCCGCCGCGAGATGACCCGCCGTATTCGAATAGCCGACGATCTTCACGCCATGCTTCTCGACTGCCTGGTCCGCTTGCGAACCTTCGACATTCCCGCCTTGCGCCACCGCGAGGTCGAAGATCACGCTGCCCGGCTTCATGCTGGCGATCTGCGCGTCCGAGATCAGCCGCGGCGCGGGTTTGCCCGGGATCAGCGCGGTGGTGATGACGATATCCTGCTTGGCGATATGGCCCGAGACCAGTTCAGCCTGTGCCTTCTGGTACTCCTCGCTCATCTCAGTGGCATAGCCGCCGCTACCCTCACCCTCGATCCCGGCGACATCCTCGACGAAGATCGCCTTCGCACCCAGCGACTGGATCTGCTCTTTCGTAGCCGAGCGCACATCGGTCGCGCTGACCTGCGCGCCGAGCCGCTTGGCCGTGGCGATCGCCTGCAATCCGGCCACGCCCACACCCATCACGAACACCTTGGCCGCCTGCACCGTGCCGGCGGCGGTCATCATCATCGGAAAGGCGCGACCGTATTCGTTGGCGGCAGTAAGCACCGCCTTGTAGCCAGCCAGGTTCGACTGGCTCGACAGCACATCCATGCTCTGCGCACGCGTGATGCGCGGCATGAACTCCATCGCCAGCGCTTCGAGGCCGGCCTTCGCATAGGCTTCGACCAGATCGCCGTTGCGGAACGGATCGAAACTCGCGGCGACCAAAGCCCCCGGCTTCACGCCCGCCAGCAACGCCACATCGGGCGCTTGCACTCCGAGCACGATGTCGGCATCCTTCACCACATCCGCCGCAGCGCCTACCTCGGCGCCCGCATCCCGATAGGCCTCGTCGGTGATCGCAGCGCCGATCCCGGCACCTTCCTCCACCGCGACACTCGCACCCAAAGCAGCAAACTTCTTCGCCGTCTCTGGCGTCAAAGCTACACGCCGTTCACCAACCGCCCGCTCCCGAAATACCGCGATGCGTAGTGCCATGCGGTTATTCCGAAATCAGGATGACGACGAGCAAGGCAAGGATGGCGATCAACGGAACCGACCATTTGAGCATGCCGATGAAAGAGCCATAGGTCTTGCTGTGCGCTTTCATGTCGTTGGCGGAATCCATCTTTATGTCCCTATCTGGAGTTTGATATGGCGGGTGATCTATCGCGGAGGTGCGCGGCGCTCAAGCCTGCTATTGCCCCTTCCCACCTCCGGAACAGCCTTAATTGGCAATTAACCCAAATCGGATAGAGCATTTGCAGGCAGATGTGATGTCATGTCTGCGGACCGAGGGAGCATTGCGTACCACATGGCGACACAGGAAGCGCGCCTGATCATGCTGATCAATGACGAGCCGACCCAAAATCGGCTGGTTTCCGCGCTTGCCGCGCGCGAAGGCTGGCGCGTTGTGATCTGCGCCAGCGGCAAGGAAGCGCTCGATATGCTCGCTTCGCCGGAAGGCGGCGAGGTTCGCGTGATCCTGCTCGACCAGTGGATTGCCGGTGATGCAACCTGCGATCTAGTTCGCGAATTGCGGGGCGTTCGTCCCGAAACGCCGATTCTTATGCTCGCCGCTAGCAATTCTCTGTTGCTCGCCGTCGAAGCATTGCGCGCCGGGGCATCCGATTACCTGATCAAGCCAGTGGATCCCAACCGCCTGCTTCAGGCGCTTGGCAGGGCGACATCCGCCGGACGTCCCGGTGCCGAGCTCCAGCCGCTGTCGGAGAAGCTGCCCCATCCCGTCGATTTCGACGCGATGGTCGGCTCCGCCGCTCTCTTCCGGACCGCGCTTGCCAAAGCGGCGACCGCTGCACGCGGCCATGCGCATGTCCTTGTCGAAGGAGAGCGCGGGACGGGCAAGGACATGCTCACCCGTGCGATGCATGCCGCAAGCACGCGTGCGAAAGCCACTATGCGCGTCGTCCACTGCGCGAGCATGCCGGCAACCACGCTCGAATCGCTGCTGTTCGGCCACGAGAAGGGCGCGTTTGCGGGAGCGTTCGACCGCCAGACAGGTCTGCTCGAACATTGCGACGGCGGCACGCTGATCCTCGACGATATCGATCGCATGCCGACCGAGCAGCAGGAACGGCTCGCGCAAGTGCTCGCCAGCGGCATCGTCCGTCCGACCGGCGCGACGCACGGTTTCAAGATCGACGTGCGAATCATCGCCTCCAGCGATTTCGCGCTCGACGAACTGGTTGCGGAGGGCGAGTTTTCGGCAGACCTTTTCGACCAGATTTCAGCCACGCGTATCCGGATACCGGCCCTGCGCGAACGGCTTGGGGACATTCCCGCCCTTACCCGCTATTTCCTCAGCCTGATCGGCGAACGGCCGGGCCTCAAGCACCATTCGATCGCCGACAGCGCACTCAGCCTGCTCGAAGCCTATGACTGGCCGGGCAACGTCCGGCAGCTCCAGGCCGCGCTGTTCCGCGCCTGCATTTTCGAACAGCGCGAGGCGCTTACCGCGCACAGCTTCCAGCAGCTTGCCGAACTGATCGGCGACAACGCCGATCGCGGCGAGAGCCGGGCCCGCGGCCTGGGTGTCCTGCTCTACACCGAAGACGGCAATGTCCGGCCGCTCGAAGAGATCGAGGCCGATGTCATCCGGCTCGCGATCGGCCATTACCGCGGGCGCATGACCGAAGTGGCCCGCCGCCTCGGCATCGGCCGTTCGACGCTGTACCGCAAGCTGGCGGAACTCGGCATCGACGACGCCGCCTGACCGGCCTTATCCGCTCTAGAACGGCAGGTCCGCAAAGTCGGTCAGCGCCGCATCGCGCAGGCCGCGCCAGACATTGCGCGCCTGCACCGTCTCGGCGACGTCATGGACGCGCAGCAGCTGCGCGCCCGCATCCATCCCCTTCACCGCCAGCGCAATGCTGCCGCCGAGCCGCGCGCCGACCTCGGCCTCGTTGGACAACGCCCCGATCATGCGCTTGCGACTGACGCCGAGCAGCAGCGGAGCCCCAAGCGCGTGGAACATGGGCAGCGCGTTGATCAGCGCCAGATTGTCCGCCAGGCTCTTGCCGAATCCGATGCCCGGATCGATCAGGATGTTGCGGGCCGCAATCCCGGCTTCGAGCGCCGCATCGCGCCGGGCGCGCAGGGCATCGAACACGTCGAACACCACATTGTCGTAATCCGCGCCCTTGTGAAGGTCGTCACCCGCCGCGCCCGGCGCATGCATCAGCACCACTGGGCATCCGACGGCCGCGACCACCTCTGCGGCGCGCGGATCATGCGCGAGGCCGGAGACATCGTTGACGAGATGCGCCCCCGCCGCGAGCGCCGCTTCCATCACCGCCGCCTTGCGGGTGTCTATACTGACGGCGGCCCCCATACCTGCGCAGGCTTCGATAGCGGGCACGACACGCTCGATCTCATCGCCTTCCCACAGGGGCTTCGCGCCGGGGCGCGTGCTTTCGCCGCCCACATCGATGATCGCCGCGCCCGCCTCGACCATGGCCGCGGCATGCTCGCGGCCCGCCTCGCGATCGTCGAGGAAGCGCCCGCCATCGCTGAAGCTGTCGGGCGTGACATTGAGGATGCCCATCACCTGCGGCTGATCGAGCCGTACCGTCCGCGCACCCAGTTCCAGCGGCGGATGCGCGAGCGTGAGATTGGCCCACTGCGCCTCGGCCTCCGCGCCGACATCATCGGGCAACTGGCCCAGTATCCCGGCCATGCTATCGGGCGCGGCGAGCCAGCGTTCCGCGATTGCGCCATCGCGGCGCAGGATCACGGCAAAGCGGCTGGCATAGACCATGCCGCCCGCCAGCCGGATGGCATTGCCATGCTCGCTCTGCGGGCCGGGGACGAAGCCCAGGGGGCGGATATAGATGCTATCGCTCATTCAGGAAACTCGGCTGGAGGCTGAAACATGGACCGGGTGTTACACAGTTCATAGTAAAGAAAGTCGTGGTCGCCGAACCGCGCGTTCGTGACAGCGTGCAGACGAAGAAAGTCGCCGTGTGACGTTCGCGAAGGCCGGATGATGAGGCGTCATGCCGTGCGTGGTAGCGGCGGGGAGCGCTGTAGGACAGTATTCGCTATCATCGGCTCGACCTCCGGGTGCAGGCGGAATGCCCACGCGCTGTCTACCGTTAATTCACGGATCGATTGTGACAATTCAATACAATGGTGTGACAAACCGTTACCCTTTGTTCGTTGAGCCGTCCGCCCCCCTCCAATATTCCAGTGTACCGAGGGGCAGGATGGAGTTTTTTATGACCAACCGGATTGCCCAAGCCAATCACACTACCGATCATGAACATAGCGGACTGGATGCGGACCTCGCGCAGCTGCGGATACTCAATCGGCGCCGCGCACTCGGTATACTGGGCCTGGCATCGACCACCGCCATGCTGGCCGCTTGCGGCGGCGGAAGCGCGCAAGGATCTACCGGCGGCGCAATCGGGAGTGCGACGCCGACACCCACACCCACGCCTACCCCCACTTCTACAGGCACCGCGCCGGGCGGCACCAGCAACTGCGTTGCCTATGCAACGGAAACCAACGGTCCCTATCCTGCGGACGGCACCAACCAGTCGTCGGGACCGATTTCGAACGTCATCACCCAAAGCGATTTCCAGCGCAGCGACATTCGCACATCCGTCGACGGTGCAGGCGAGGCCGAAGGCCTCGAACTGACCTTCACCATCACGCTGGTCGACGTGAATAACGACTGCGCCGCTCTGGAAGGCTATGCCATCTACATCTGGCATTGCGATGCCGAGGGGCGCTATTCGCTTTACGACCTGCCGAACGAGGATTTTCTGCGCGGCATCCAGACAACCGATGCCAACGGTCAGGTGACTTTCACTACGATCGTGCCGGGGACCTATTACGGGCGCTACCCGCATATCCATTTCGAGGTGTTTACGAGCATCGGCAACGCAACGACCGGCCGCTATGCCCAGCTGATCTCGCAATTCGCCGTCCCCAAGGATGTTCTGAATACAATTTACGCGCAGGACTCGACCTACGCCAGCAGTGTCAATGCCTTGAACGCGGCTACGCTTTCCGGCGACAACGTGTTCGGCGACAACAGTTCCGAACAGCTAACGGCGATGACAGTCACGATGTCAGGCAGTGTAGCGGACGGCTACACCGCTAGCGCGACCGTCGGAATTGCGACCTGACGGGAAGGACAACCTATGTCGCAGCGCCCGTCTGCGCCTTCTCCTGCGGCAGGAAGTCCCGCGCCAGAGCGTGGTAGAGTCGCTCGCGGCACACCATGCTGCCTGCCCAATCACCGATCAGCGCGGTGGCGAAAAGCGGGAGGATCGCGTGGCTGCCGGTCGCCTCGCTGAGAATGATCACCGCAGTCAGCGGCGCGCGTACCACGCCGGTGAAATAACCCGCCATGCCCAGCAGGATGATCAGGCCCGCCTGCTCGGGCGGGAAGAGCGGCGTGAGGAACTGCCCCAGCCCCGCCCCGACCGATAGCGATGGCGCGAAGATGCCGCCGGGAATGCCGCTAACGCTGGTGGCCAGCGCAGCGACGAATTTGGCGGGGCCGAACCAGAAGTCCTGCGCTCCGCCCTCCAGCATGGCCGTGGTCGGCTCGTAGCCGGTGCCTGCGACCGTACCGCCGCTTGCGACGATCAGTGCGCCGACCAGCAGCCCGCAGGCGAGCGCCGTTGCCAGCGGATGTCGACCCAGCAGGCCTGACCATCGCCCGTCATACCCGCGCATGGCCAGGACCAGCCGCGAGAATAGCCCGCCCAATATCCCTCCACCGATCCCCGCCAGCGGCGCCGCGATCAGCAAGCTACCGACCGGCAGATTGCCCTTGAGGATGCCGAAATAGACATAGTCGCCTGCCAGACCCTGTGCGGTCAGGCCTGCGATCATCACCGCGCCCATCACCAGCACCGCCACCCGCTGTTCGTAAGCGACCGCCAGTTCCTCGATCGCGAAGGCGATCCCGGCCAGCGGCGTGTTGAAGGCGGCGGCCACACCTGCCGCCCCACCGGCGATGACCACGCCGGAGGAGATGCGCACGCGAAACACCCGGTGGACCGCCACCATTATCGCGCCAGCGAGCTGCACTGTCGGCCCCTCGCGCCCTACCGATGCCCCGCCGAGCAATCCCACCAGAGTCAGCACGGTCTTGGCAGCAGCGGCGCGCAGCGAGAGCAGCGCGCGTGCGACCGGCGTATGCGGATCGCGGCTCGCTGCCATGACCTGCGGAATACCCGAGCCCCGCGCCTCGTTGGCGATGCGGCGAGTCAGCCAGGCAACCGCAAGGAAGGTCAGCGGGGTAAGCACCAGCGGGAGGTAAATGTAGTCGTGCCGGATCGCGCCGAAAACCTCCTGCGCCCGGTCGCCAAGCTTGGCGAACAGTAGCGCCGCCAGCCCGATCAGCACGGCCGAAACCAGCATGGCGATACGGCGATGCCAGTCGTCCGCCCTGACCAGTCCCTGTGGCATCTTGCCGGAGAGGAATTCGGGTCTGCGGGGAAGGAGCGCCATCGCGGCGCTCTCTATGGGCAGGCGGGGGATTCGTCCAGCAATCGAACGCGGGCGAGGTGCACAGCGTCCTCGATCCTTTACGGCGAGCAGGTCCACCGTCGTGCACCTTGGGCGCAGGATAGCTGCGAAGCGGCTCGCACAGGCTATACCGCCCGACAGTCGAACGGCATTGCCATGCTCGCCCGCACCTCCGTGGAAGAGATCGAAGTGTCCTACCATCGCACAACATTTCGATTTAAGGTCTGCAAGTTCCTTGTTTCGTAAATCAGAAAAGAACTCAGGAGACTGCCATGCCCGCAGCCAACGTCACTATTCACTTGGAAGAGAATTTTGACGAATGGACTAATGAGAAAGAGAGTTGGCTGCTAAACAGGATCACCGAAATAGCGGGTTGCTCGGTGGACGACCTCACTGTCCTCCGGCGTCGGCGCGGGTGCGTCATGCTCTATCTCCATCTGCCGGATGAAGCCGCCGCCCGGCTCGAGCGGGACTTCAAGGCAGGGTTGGAGAGCGGAGAATTTACAAGTGAGGCGCTGACAGCCTTGGTGGGTGAGATAATTGGCCGCTTTCAGGTCATTTCAATAAGAGCCGATATCCCAAACGAGGCCGCTTATGTCTCAACCTCCGCGAAGAAAGGCCCGCCCCTGTTCGTCTTGGTGCATGGATGGACCGGCAGCCGGGAAAGCTTTGGTGCTCTCCCAGACATTCTGGAACAGGAACTGGGCGCTCAGATCGAAGTGCCCGAATACAAGTCAGGCTTTCGAAAAGGTGCCGACCCCATCTTCATTTTGGGCGCACAATTATCAACATTCATCAATAACAGAACATACAAGGCCGATCAGGATGTCGCAATCATCGGCCACAGTATGGGGGGCGTCGTGTCGCGAGCTTCGCTGGTAGAATCGTTGCGCGACAGAGAGCGCCATTATGCTCGGTTCGTGAAACTCGTCGTCACGGTTGCATCGCCATTGGGTGGCACATGGCTTGGCTCTTTGGCAGGTCACATTCCAGGCAAATTCAAAGTGATGAAACAGGCTGCAGAGCTGTCTGCCAATTCCAGTACTCTTGCCGAGACAAAGCAGTGGTGGGGGCAATGGGTCAAAGAGAATACCCACTTGGTCGACAATGTTCGGAGCGTATATTCCCTCGATGATAAGGTTGTTCCAATCAACTCGGCCATAGGCGAGGACCGCAATGCGGTGTGCATCGCGGGGGCAAGTCACTCCGATATCGTCAAACCGAAAAGTGCTGACGACGAGATCGCTCGCACCTTGCTGCGCTTTGCTGCCGAAGCTAAAATTGAGTAGGACGGTTTGGGCAGGCCCCTGCGCCTCCATCCTCCACAGTAAGCAGGTATAACTGCCGCGCTGCGTCGATCGGTTTCACCCGGCCGTCGGCCTCATAGTGCCAAAAGGTCAAGCCGTTACAGTTCGGTGCGCCTTTCAGTTCCTGTTCGATCCGCCATGGCGCGACCGCGCGATACCTCTCCTCACTCTCAACCCCCATCCCCCACGCGCCCCTTCTCCGACGCGACCAGGACCGTGTTACGGCCACTTTTCTTCGCCTCGTAAAGCGCATTGTCGGCGCGGCGCAGGGTCAATTCGCTGGTGGCAAGGCTGCCCGCCACTCCGGCAGAGAAAGTGATCGGGTTCATCGGTTCGTCGGTCTCGCGCAGCTTCAGCTTGCGATAGGCCAGCTCATCCTTCGCGGTCTGCACCTTCTCGGCCAGCCTGGCTGGATCGGGCGTTTCGGCGATCACCAGAAATTCCTCCCCGCCCCAGCGGGCGACCGGCCAGGGCGCGAGCGATTCCTCCAGCGCCGTTGCGACCAGCTTCAGCGCGCGGTCGCCGACGGGGTGGCCATAGGTGTCGTTGATCGCCTTGAAATGGTCGATATCGATAATCGCGAGACAATAGCGGACCTTGCGGATTTCGAGGTCCTGGATCGTCGTGCGCGCGGAGCGACGGTTGGGGATGCCGGTCAGTTCGTCGACCAGCGCCTTGTTACGCGCCTCCTCCAGGTCGCGCTGGAGCCGGTCGATCCGGTTGGATGAATTGGCAAGCTCGCGCTCGGCCTGCGCAGCCCGATCGACGATGCGGCGGATCGCGGTCGTGAGATCCTCGCCCTCGGCCCCGTCGCGGATCACCTGGCTTTCCTCCGCGATGTCGCGCCCCATATCACCCGCCTGCCGCTTGGTTTCGCGCGCCAGTTCGCCCGCGGCGCCGAGGAACATCTCGAGCGCCTCGTCGCGCGCGGCGATCCTTTCTGCCGGGTCCTCCGAGAGATTAGCAAATTTGTGCATGATCTCGGCGACCGTTTCCTGCGTCATGCGCATGCCGGCATCGATATAGGTGTCGGTCTCCTCCGCGATCACCTTGCTCGTCCGGGTGAGATAGAGATAGCCGAAACGATAGTTGAACGGGGTGGGATCGAGCAGATTACCCGCGAGGAACGCGAGAACTTTGCTGCCGATAGTGTCCTGTTTCATCTTCCTGCCACTATATTTGCCGAACCGGCCTCCATGAGCCCGGTGGCAGCTATACGTCCTGCTGGTAAATTCTTGGCGAAAATTCGCTACGTAACGTCAATCCTCCACCGCCAGCAGGTATAGCTGCCGCGCTGCGTCGATCGGTTTCACCTCGCCGTCGTTCTCGTAGTGCCAGAAGGTCCAGCCGTTGCAGCTCGGTGCGCCCTGGAGGTCCTTGCCGAGACCGTGGATGCTGCCGGTCTGCTTTTCATAGGCCAGTGACCCATCGGCCCGCACGGTCGCGACCCAGCGGCGTTTCTTGTCGAACACCTCGGTGCCGGGCTTGAGGAAACCACCCTCGACCAGCGCACCGAAGGCGACCTTGGGCGCGGCGCGCCCCGCCTGCATGGTGGTCAGCGCGCTTTCGTCGAGCGGGAGTTCCTTTTCGATCCGCTTCAGCGCCGCCTCGCGGTAATTGCCTTCGCGCTCGCAGCCGATCCATTCGCGGCCCAGGCGCTTGGCCACCGCGCCGGTGGTACCGGTGCCGAAGAACGGGTCGAGCACCACATCGCCGCGCTCGGTCGTCGACAGCAGCACGCGATAGAGCAGTGCTTCGGGCTTCTGCGTCGGGTGGACCTTGTGCCCGCCTTCCTTCAGCCGTTCCGCCCCGTTGCAGATCGGCAGGACCCAGTCGCTGCGCATCTGCAGCTCGTCATTGAGCGTTTTCATCGCGCGGTAGTTGAAGTGGTATTTCGCCTTCTCGCCCTGACTGCACCACAGCAGCGTCTCGTGTGCATTGGTGAAGCGCGTACCGCGGAAATTGGGCATGGGGTTCGACTTGCGCCAGACGATGTCGTTGAGGATCCAGAAGCCGAGGTCCTGCAGGATCGCGCCGACGCGGTAGATATTGTGATAGCTGCCGATCACCCACAGCGCGCCGTCGGGCTTGAGCACCCGCTTGGCCTCGATCAGCCAGTCACGCGTGAACTGATCGTACAGCGCGAAGCTGTCGAACTGGTCCCAGTGATCGGTCACCGCATCGACGTGGCTGCCGTCGGGCCGGTTGAGATCGCCGCCCAGCTGGAGGTTATAGGGAGGATCGGCGAAGACGAGGTCCACGCTCGCATCGGGCAGCGAACGCATCGCTTCCACGCAGTCGCCATCGAGGATGCGGCCGAGTGGCAGCAGCTCCTTTGGAGTTTCAGCAGTCTTTACAACCGCTTTCACGCGGTTCTTCGTGGTCTCGATGACCCCCATAATGTCCGTCCCTGTCCTGGTTATCCACAGGGTGAGTCCAAACGAACCCACGGTCAAGCACGAAAAACCTAGGCCTTTATGGTTAACATCGGGTTTCGCAGAGAGAACAGAAGGTGTCCGCCACAAGATATTGAGTCCGCGCGGAATCTGCCGACTCAATATGGTGGGGTGTGGCGCGCAGGACTCTATCGCCGAAACGATTAATCGTTAGGTGCTCAAGGCAGCCCATGCTAGGCTTTCCACGCTGACGTCGAATTATGCGACGGACTTCGGCTTTTGACGACCGCCGCTTGCTTTCGATAGCCCCGGCGCAAACCAGACGACGACTTCCTTTCATTGGACGATTTTAAGCACGACCACGCCGCATGTCGCGGCGGGGCAACCCATGCGTTCTTGAAAGGAACCATCATGAGCAAGACCGGAACGGTAAAATTCTTCAACACCGACAAGGGCTATGGCTTCATCCAGCCCGACGACGGTTCGGACGACAGCTTCGTCCACATCAGCGCCGTGCAGGCCGCGGGCATGCAGACGCTCGATAAGGACCAGCGCCTCAATTACGAAGTCGAAACCGGCCGCAATGGCAAGGCCAGCGCGGTCAACCTGTCGGCTGCAGACTGATCTATCGGGCCGCGCGTCGTGTCCTCACGGATAGCGGCGCGCGGCACTTCCCGAAGTTTTTCATGGAGCATGCCGATAGTGAGTCAGACATACGAGTTCTACACCGCCCGAGCCCGCGAGGCAGCCGCCGACGCCGAAGCCGCAACACTGGATAATGTGCGCGAACGCGCGCTTCGCTCCGAGAAGACGTGGCAGGTGCTGGCGGATCAGGCCGGTGCCGTTGCCGAACAGCGTCGCAAGATCGAAACCGAGAAAGCCGAGCAGCGCGAAGCCGCGACACCTAGCTAGCCGGGGAAGCGAACATATCGGCCTGCGCCACCGGCGCAAAGCTGCGCCGGTGAAGCGGAGTGGGCCCGTATATGCGGAGCGCTTCCATATGCTCTTTCGAGCCATAGCCTTTGTTGCGCTCCCAGCCATAATGCGGATGCGCCTCGGCAGCTTCGCACATCAGACGGTCGCGGTACTCCTTGGCCAGGATCGAAGCGGCACCGATACACTTTTCCTTGCCGTCGCCGCCGACGATCGGACGGGCATCGGCCCAGCGCCAGTCCGACTGGCGGCCGTGGGGGGTCATGTTTCCATCGATGAGAACCTCGTCGGGCTCGCGCCCCAGCGCCTCGACCACCCGCGACACGGCGAGCGTCATCGCCAGCATCGTCGCCTGAAAGATATTGAGCCGGTCGATCTGCTCCGGCTCCACCACCGCCAGCCCCCAGGCGCAATTTGCAAGAATCTGCGGTTCAAGCGCGGAACGACGCTTGGCCGAAAGCTTTTTGGAATCGTCGAGACCGTCGGGGGCAGGGCTGCACAGAACAACCGCAGCCGCAACCACAGGTCCGGCCAACGGCCCGCGCCCCGCCTCGTCGACACCGACGATCAGCGGGGCAGCACCGAGGCCATTATCGGGAGTCGCATACATCATGAGCAAGTCAGTCCTCGCCGCCACCCTATCCTCGCTCGCCCTGCTCGCAAGCTGCGGCACTGCCGCGACGGGGGATAGCGCGCAGGCGGAATCGACTTCGGCCGAGGGCGACGAGATCGCGATCAGGGGCGACTGGAACCTCAAGAGCGAGGCGTATGGCAGTTTCGATGAACCATGGGCGGCAGCCTTCGCCCCCGGAACCCCGGTGCTATTCATCACCGAGAAGCCCGGCACCATCAAATTCGTCGACACGCGCGCCAGGAAGCTGGGTACGGTCGACGGCGCGCCGGAGGTCGATTACGGCGGACAGGGCGGGCTCGGCGACATCGCTTTCCTGCCATCCGAGACCTCTGAAACCCTCGACACGCGCAGCATCTATCTGAGCTGGGCCGAAGCGGGCGATGGCAGCACGCGCGGCGCAGTCGTCGGACGTGGGACGCTGGTGTGCGAAGAGGCCGATGCCTGCGCGATCGAGGGGCTCCAGGTCATCTGGCGGCAAACGCCCAAGGTCACAGGGCGCGGGCATTATTCACATCGCATCGCCTTCAGCCCGGACGGCAAATACCTGTTCGTGTCCAGCGGCGAGAGGCAGAAGATGCAGCCCGCGCAGGACACGTCGAACAATCTCGGATCGATCGTGCGGCTCAACCTCGACGGTACACCGGCCCCGGGCAATCCTCTGGCGGATAGGGGCGGCGCCAGCGCGGAGCTGTGGTCCTGGGGCCACCGCAACCTGCTCGGCCTCGCTTTCGACGCCCAAGGTCGGCTGTGGGATATCGAGCACGGACCTGCAGGCGGCGACGAGATCAACCTGATCCGAAAGGGTAGCAATTACGGCTGGCCGATAGTGTCGGAAGGCAGGCACTATGGCGGCAGGGCCATTCCTCCGCACTCCGAACGTCCCGAATTCGCCGCCCCGGCGATCAGCTGGAATCCGGTCATCGCGCCGGGCGACTTCATCATCTATTCGGCCGACCTGTTCGCCGACTGGAAGGGGCAGGCAGTCATTGCCGCGATGAAGCCCGCCGGACTGGTGCGGGTGGCCTTCGAAGGAGAGGCCGCAAGGGAAGTCGGCCGGATGAGCTTCGACAGGCGTTTGCGCGAAGTCGTGCAAGGGCCCGACGGCGCGATCTGGGTGCTGGAGGACAAGGCGGGCGGACGACTGCTCAAGCTAACACCGGGCTAAGCGGAATTTGATCGACTTGCCGCGCGCGCCGCCCTAATCGGCGCGCCCTTATGGCGACGCTCGTCCCCCTTTCCGCGATCGACCCGCAACTGGTCGAAGAACTGCTCGATGCGTCGTTCGGTGAAGGCCGCCACGCGCGCACGGCCTATCGCATCCGCGAGGGGATGGAGTGGCTGGATGCCCTGAGCTTTGCCGCGCTGGACGACGAAGACTATCTCGCGGGGACCATCCAGCTATGGCCGGTCGCCCTGACCGACCCGCAGGGCCGCGCGCATCCGATGATCATGGTCGGACCGGTCGCGGTGATGCCCGGACGGCAGGGAGAAGGCTTCGGCAAGGCGCTGATGGCCGCCAGTCTCGGCGCGATCGATGCGGGCTTCGACGACGGGGCTGCCCCGCTGCCGCAGGTCATGATCGGCGATCCGGACTATTACGACCGCTGGGATTTCACCGCCACCCATACCGGCGGCTGGCACTGCCCCGGCCCGTTCGAGAAGCACCGCCTGCTCGCACGCACGGGAAATCCGGCGATACTCCCCTCCGACGGTATGCTCGGCCCGTGGATGGGCTAGGAACGAACCAATAGGATCGTCATCCCTGCGAAGGCAGGGATCCAGACAACTTGCCCACTACTGCCATGGTCGACGGTATCTGGGCCCCTGCCTGCGCAGGGGCGACGCGGTATTGAGCGCCGTGCGGTCTTCTGCCATCGCTCCATCCGTGCCTTATACCCCACCTCCCGAACTTGCCGGAATGTCGCTCGCCCAGATCGCGGAGGCGGTTGCGGAGCGTAAGCTGCCGCCGGTCGAGCAATGGTCGCCCGACAATGTCGACGACAGCCATATGCGCATCGCAGCGGACGGGACGTGGTATCACGAAGGCTCGCCGATCAAACGGCCCGGCATGGTCCGCGCCTTTGCCGGGCTGCTGAACCGCGAAGAAGACGGCAGCTACTGGCTCGTCGTGCCCTACCAGAAGCTGTCGATCGAGGTGGAGGATGCCTGCTTCATCGCCACCGATGTCAGCGAGACGGAAGGCGACCTCGCTTTCCGGCTGAATACCGACGAACTGGTGGTGGCCGGACCCGACAACCCGATCCGCGCCGCAGGCGATGGCGATAGCCCTGCCCTCTACATCCATGTGCGTCGCGGCTGCGAGGCACGGCTGAATCGCTCGACCTACGAACAGCTTGCGCGCATCGCGCTCGAACACGGCGACGACTGGACCGTGACCAGCGGCGGCGAGACATTCTCGCTCCTTCCCGCATGAGCGCCATCTTCGACCGCCTTACGCAGCTGTTCGAACACGGCCATGCGCGCGACGTGGGCGAACTCATGTCGGACAGCCGCTTCGCCGATTTGGACCGCACTGCCGACGCGGCCGTGCTGATCGCGGTCACCGAGCAGCCGGAACCGACCGTCCTTCTCACCCAGCGCCCGCGCACCATGCGCGATCATCCGGGACAGGTCGCCTTCCCCGGCGGCAAGCTCGACCATGGCGAGGATGCCGTGGAGGCTGCACTGCGCGAGGCGTGGGAGGAGCTGCATATCGAGCCCGAACAGGTGCGCATTATCGGCACGACCGACCGCTACCAGACCGGCACCGGGTTCGACATCACGCCCGTGCTCGCCACGGTGCCGCACGATCTGCCCATCCGCCCCGACCCGCGCGAGGTCGAAAGCTGGTTCGAATGCCCGCTCGACAAGCTGATGGATGCATCGCAATGGAGCCGCAACGAGGTCTTCTGGAAAGGGGCGATGCGCGAATATCTCGAGATGGATCACAAAGGCTACCGGATCTGGGGAGTTACGGCGGCGATCTGCTGGAACCTTTCGCGCCGGATCGCATGGCTGGAGGCGCGCGGATGACCGAACGCCTGCCCGACGTCGAATGGACGCAGCGTGAAAGCCTCGCGAAACTGGTCGCGGCGCTGGGGGTGGAGGATATCCGCTGGGTCGGCGGCTGCGTACGCGACACGCTACTGGGCTATCCGGCGAGCGACATCGATGCGGCGACGCGGCACCTGCCTGCCACCGTGATCGACCGTTGCAGGGAAGCGGGCATTCGCACCGTCCCCACGGGAATCGATCACGGCACGGTCACCGCGATCCTCGACGATGGCAATGTCGAGGTCACCACCCTGCGCCGCGATGTCGCGACCGACGGCAGGCGCGCGACCATCGCCTTCAGCGAGGAGTGGAAGGACGATGCGGCGCGGCGCGATTTCACTATCAACGCGCTTTATGCCCATCCCGATACGCTCGAGATCAGCGACTATTTCGGCGGGCTCGACGATCTGGCAGCGCAGCGTGTGCGCTTCATCGGCAATGCGGAAACGCGAATCCAGGAAGATCACCTGCGCATCCTGCGCTATTTCCGCTTCGCCACACGCTTCGGCGATGCGTGGGACGAGGAGGCGAGCAAGGCCTGCAGCGCCCTTGCCCCGACATTGAAGGGCCTGAGCCGCGAACGGGTGGGCTGGGAGTTGCAGAACCTGCTTGCCCTGCCCGATCCTTCGGCGACCGTCGCGAAAATGCGCGAGCTCGGCGTGTTGCAGGAAGTCCTGCCCGAATGCGGCAAGCGCGAGGTCGAACAGCTTGCACGCCTGATCGAGGCCGAGAGTGCCGCCCATGTCGCACCCGATGCCATGCGCCGTATGGCCGCTCTCCTTCCCGCCATCCCGCCGGTTGCCGAAACCGTATCGGCGCGCCTGCGGCTGTCGCGCAGCCAACGCGACCGGCTGATGTGCGTTGCCAGGCGGGACGCGCGCGACGGCGAACATCCGCGCGGCCTCGCTTACGAGGTCGGGCAGGACTGCGCGATCGATCGCCTGCTCATTACCGGCAGCGATCCTGCTCCGGTGATTGGCTGGGACGCGCCGGATTTCCCGCTGAAGGGTGGCGAGATCGTCGCCCGCGGCGTCGGCAAGGGTCCGGAAGTCGCACGCATATTGCAACGTATCGAAAATCGCTGGGTGGAAGAGCAATTCCCGCCGCGCGCCCGCGTGGAGGAATTGCTCGACGAGGAACTGGCCGCACGCTGAACGATGGCCCGGTCCGACCTTCAGCTTCGCTTAAGGTGCGTTGCAGCATAAAGGCCTCGCGGTTGCAAAAAAACGCAATCCGTGAAATAGAGTTCCCGTTCTCCCATGGGGGACTTGCGGGTGGCGCAGACTACCACTCTCGCCCGCTCTTTCCAGTTTGGTCGGCTCGATCACGCGTTTCGCGTGTGGGGGAGCCGCGTGTTTCGAATAACAAGTCTTGGAGTTGCAATATGAAAATCGCGAAGCTGGCTCTTGCCGCCGTCGCCCTCACCACCACTGCCGCCGTCGCCCCGGGCGTCGCCGTCGCGCAGGAAGCTTCCGCTTCCGTAGCCGCAGGCGCCACCGTGTATGGCAATGACGGCGCCGAAATCGGTACGGTCGAATCCGTTCAGGGCGAAACCGTGATCCTAGTCGTCGACGACATGAAGGCTCCGGTTCCGGCCAATGCTTTCGGCAGCACTGAAAAGGGCACTTCGCTCAACGCGACCAAGGCACAGATTGTCGGCATGTTGCAGGCTGCCCGTCAGGAAGCCATTGCCAAGCGCGACGCCGCGCTGGTCGTCGGCGCCGATGCCGTCACCGCCAAGAACGCGCCGCTCGGCACCGTTCTCGAAATCAATGGCGACAACGTCATCATCGCCCGTGGCGGCGACGAGATGTCGAAGGTCACCCTGCTGCGCGAACATTTCGCTGCAGGCCCGAACGGCGAACTGATGGCGCTGCTCACCAACGCCCAGATCGATGCCGCCATGGCTGCTTCGACCCCGGCGACGGAAAGCGCCGGCGGATAATCCGCTTACCCTTGGACGGGATATGACAAAGCCGGAGGCGAGCGATCGTCTCCGGCTTTTTCGTTGGCTGGACTAGCGGCAGCTTGTGGCTGCTGCACCGTCCCGCTCCCCTAGAACTTGTTGTCCCGCGGGAAGCCCTGCGGCGGCATGCGGCCTGCCCCGCCCCGCGCGACCTTCCATTGCCACATCTCGCCTTCGGTACGGGTGCGACCTTCCTTGCCCCCCATGGTCCAGCTCAGCCCCTCTGCCAGCGTGAAGGTGGTGGCATCGGCAAGACCGCCATCGCGATAGCGTTGCAGCGTCACGCCCTGCCCGCGCGCGAGTTCGGGCAGTTCCTCCAGGTTGAAGACCACCAGCTTGCGGTTGTCGCCCACGCAGGCGACGTGGTCGTGCTCTTCCTCGATCGCGCGCGCGACGATCATCTTCGCATCACCCTTGAGGTTGACCACTTGCCGCCCCTTGCGGGTTTCGGCCAGAAGATCGTCGGTCGTCGCCCCGAAGCCCTTGCCCGTATCGGCCGCCAGCAGCAGGCGCTGCTTCGGCTTGTGCACGATCACCGCCACGATCTGCGCGCTCGCATCGATGTCCAGCGTATTACGCACCGGCTCACCGAAGCCGCGCGCACCGGGCAGCTTGTCCGCCCCCAGCGTGAAGAACCGGCCCTTGTCGGTCGCCAGCAGCAGTTTGTCGGTGGTCTGCGCGTGAAGGACGAAACCGGGACCGTCGCCTTCCTTGTACTTGAAGTCCTGGTCCAGCGGCAGGTGGCCCTTCGCACCGCGAATCCAGCCCTTCTGCGAGAGGATCACCGTCACCGGTTCTTTCTCGATCATCGCATCCATGCTGAATTCGACCGCAGGCGCGGCTTCCGCGATACTCGTGCGGCGTGCGCCAAGCGCGGTGTCCTCGCCATATTCCTTGCGCAGCGCGTTGAGATCGCGCTTCAGCCGCGTGCGCTGGCGGGCGGGCGAGCCGAGCAGCTTTTCCAGCTCGTCCTGTTCCTTGAGCAGGTCGTCCTTTTCCTGGCGAAGCTGCATTTCCTCCAGCTTGCGCAAGGACCGCAGGCGCATGTTGAGGATCGCCTCGACCTGCCGGTCGGTCAGCTTGAATTCCTCCATCATCACCGCTTTCGGGTCGTCCTCGGTACGGATGATCTCGATCACACGGTCGAGATTGAGGAAGGCGATGATGTAGCCTTCGACCAGCTCCAGCCGCCGCGCGATCTGGTCGAGCCTATGGCGGCTGCGGCGCTGGAGGATGTCGATCTGGCTGGCGATCCAGTTGTTGAGCAGTTCTTTCAGCCCCATCACCATCGGTGTGCGGCTGGCATCGAGCACGTTGAGGTTAAGCCCGAACCGCGTCTCCAGATCGGTCAGCTTGTAAAGGCTTTCCTTGAGCAGTTCGGGGTCGACATTGCGGCTGCGCGGTACCAGTACGATGCGGATCTGCTCGTCGCTCTCGTCGCGCACATCCTCCAGGATCGGCAGTTTCCGGTCGGCGATCGCCTGCGCGATCTGTTCGATCAGCTTGCCCTTGGCCACCTGATAGGGGATTTCGCTGATGACGAGCTGCCACTGCCCGCCACCGAGCCGCTCGATCCCCGCCTCGCGATCCTCAGCCTTATCGGCTTCGGCGGCATGGAAGCGGCCGCGCACGCGGAAACTGCCCCGCCCCGTTTCGTAGGCGGCGGCAACTGTCTCGGCGCTTTCGGCAACGATGCCGCCGGTGGCGAAATCGGGGCCCTTGAACAGTTCCATCAGTCGCGCATGCTCGACATGCGGATTGTCGATCACCTCCAGCGTCGCATCGACGATCTCGGCGACATTGTGGCTCGGGATATTGGTGGCCATGCCCACCGCGATGCCGCTGGCGCCATTGGCGAGCAGGTTGGGAAACAGGCCGGGGAAGATTTCCGGCTCTTGCTCTTCGCCATTATAGGTCGGGACGAAATCGACCGTGCCTTCGTCCAGCCCTTCCATCAGGCGCAAGGCGGTTTTGGTCAGACGCGCTTCGGTGTAACGATAGGCGGCGGCATTATCGCCGTCGATATTGCCGAAATTCCCCTGCCCTTCGACCAGCGGGTAACGCAGCGCGAAATCCTGCGCGAGGCGGACCATGGCGTCGTAAACGCTGGCATCGCCATGCGGGTGATATTTGCCGATCACGTCGCCGACGACGCGGGCCGATTTCTTGAAGGCGGAGGACGGATCGAGCTTGAGCTGCCGCATCGCCCACAGCAGGCGGCGATGCACAGGCTTCAAGCCATCGCGCAGATCGGGCAGTGAGCGCGCGGTAATCGTGGAGAGCGCATAGACGAGATACCGTTCCGACAGGGCACTGTCGAAAGGGGCATCGACGATCGCATCGAACGGGTCTTTTTCGTCTTCGAGAGTCGTGTCGTTGGCGGCCATGCATTCCGCCCTACCACCGCCACGCCTCGCCTAGAAGAACGGAACGGCGCGCTTTCCCCACGCGTTGCAAGGGTAACACGAAATCAAGGAGTTACCCCATGACAAAGCGCGTAATGATCCTCGCCACCGATGGCTTCGAACAGTCCGAACTGGAGAAGCCCAAGGCCAATCTGGAAAAGGCCGGTATCGAAACGGAGATCGTCAGTCTCGAAGACGGCATGATCCGCGGCTGGAAGGACAAGGACTGGGGCGATGCCATCAAGGTCGATAAGACTGTCGACAGCATCGCAAACTGCGACGGCTATGATGCCCTGTTGCTGCCGGGCGGCCAGATGAACCCCGATATCCTGCGCATGAACGAGCGTGCGATCGCCATCGTTCGCGAATTCGGTATGGCTGGCAAACCGGTCGCTGCGATCTGCCACGCACCATGGCTGCTTGCAGAGGCAGGCCTGATCGATGGCAAGACGGTAACCGGCTGGCCCTCGATCCGTACCGACCTGAAGAATGCAGGTGCCATTGTAGTGGACCAGGAAGTCGCGCAGGATGGCAACCTCATCACCAGCCGCAATCCCGACGACATTCCCGCTTTCAGCAAGGCGCTGATCGAAAAGCTGGGTGAGACAGTGGAAGAGCGCAAACTCGAAGCCGCCTAACCGAGTAACGACAAGTTACAGCGAGGGCCCTGCCGCAGCGATGCGGCGGGGCTTTTCGTATGCGTTATCCCAGCGGCCTTGCACATAAAGTGTTATGTTGTAACATCAATAAAGAATTGTGTTTTGATTGTGTTCATATTGTGGCGAAAATAAGGCGCGATTGAGGCGGGAAAGGTGAGAGGAGTTCGAGATGAAGAAAGTTTTGCTGGCGGGAGCCGTTTCGACGCTGGTCCTTACAGGGTGCAGCGGGGCCGAAAATGAAACGACCGAGGCCATGACGACAATGGATATTGCCGAAGCTCCGCCGTCATATTCCATAGCCGAGGAGGCGATGGAGGCTCCTCCGCCTCCGCCGCCCATATCCACGTCGCGCAGCCAGACCGATGCCGAAGCCATTTCGGGCGCTGGCGAGATCCCCGTCGGCATGCCGCAGGTCGCCTATCGCTATGCCTATGGCTTCCGCTTGCCATCCGATGCGATCAGACCTTTGCAGGAACGCCATGCCGATATGTGCGAAGCGAAGGGTCCCGATGTCTGCCGGATCATCTCGATGGATCAGGCAGAGAACGAGGGCGACTATGCCTATGGCAACCTCACGCTCGCCGTACGCGCCCGCGATGCGCGCACTTTCGGCAAAGAACTCGCCAATGCGAGCGGCAAGGTCGATGGCGAACTGGTATCCTCCTCGATCGAGGGCGAAGACCTGTCCAAGCGCATCGTCGATACCGAGGCGCGGCTGCGGGCTCGCACCGTGCTGCGCGACCGGCTGATGGACGTTCTACGCAACCGCCGCGGCACCGTTGCCGAACTCGTCGCCGCCGAACGCGGCGTGGCGCAGGTCAACGAGGAGATCGACCAGGCGCAGAGCTGGCTCACCGAAATGCGCGGCCGCGTCGCCTATTCGAATATGACCGTGACCTATGAAAGCGGCAAACCCGCCACCGGCGGCTTCGCCGAGCCGATCCGCAGCGCATGGAACTCGCTGGGCGGCATCTTCGGCACGATGATCAGTGTGCTGATCGTGCTGCTGGCCGTGCTGGTTCCGTTGGGCCTGCTCGGATGGGCTGCGTACCGGTTGTGGCGTAGCCTGCAATCGCCGCGGCACGAAGAGGCGGCGGCCACCCCGGCCGAGTAAGCCTTGGGCTTCGAGTAGCGGGTAATACTGTTCAAGCCCCGCAAATCGACGTATATCGCTGCGCGCCGGCCCCCGGATCTTCCGGACCGGCGCCAGGGGGTCGCTTACTTGCTCGGGGGAGGGCATTATGGCGACCACTGCAAATGATATTCCCATTGCATCCACAATGGCGGCAACACCGGATATGGAGCCGGCCAAACCGACCAGCGATCGCATCCTCGCGCTCGATTTCGTGCGCGGCGCGGCGCTGTTCGGAATCCTCCTGATGAACATTACCGGCTTCGGCCTGCCGCATGCCTATGGCAATCCCACCAACTGGGGCGGTGCCGAAGGCGCAAATCTGACGGCGTGGGTCATCATCCAGATGGGGTTCGAGGGCACCCAGCGCGGATTGTTTTCCATGCTGTTCGGGGCCGGCATCATCCTCTTCACCGCGCGGCTGGAAGCGAAAGGGCGCACGGATGCGGCGGATATCTTCTTGCGACGGAATATGTGGCTGATCGCCTTCGGCCTGCTCAACGGCTTCGTTCTGCTGTGGAGCGGCGACATCCTGTATTATTACGGGCTGACGGCGTTGCTGCTGTTTGTCTTCCGCAAGCTGGCGGCGCGCACGCTGCTGATCATCGGCATTGCCGGGATGCTGCTGAATGCGGCCTGGAACGCGAAGGACAATGCCGACCTGATGGCCAGTTATGAAGCCTATCAGGCGACGCAGGTGGAAGGGGCAGTCCCGACGGCCGAGCAGAAAGCGCTCGCTTCCGACTGGGACAGCGCCATCAAGCGCCATCACCCGACGAAGGAAGAACAGGAAGCCTATATCGAAACGCGCACCGCCAGCTACGGCAGCGCCTTCGGGCAGGTCGCCGAAGAAACAATGCGTTACGAAAGCTGGTGGTTCTACCGCTATTTCTTCGACATCTTCAGCATGATGATCATCGGCATGGCACTGTTCAAGATGGGCGTCTTCACGCTTGAGCGGCCGGTCGGCTTCTACCTCACGCTGGTCGTTGTGGGATACGGCATCGGCCTGAGCGTGAACGCATACGAAACCCGGACGATCGTCGACAGCGATTTCAGCCTGCTCGCCTATAGCCGGACGGACATCACTTACGATCTGGGGCGCCTCGCGATGACCGCAGGCCATCTCGGCCTGCTGCTGCTGTTCGTGCGGTCGGGGATCATTCCGGTCTTTCGCAATGCTCTGGCTGCAGTGGGCCGCATGGCGTTCACCAACTACCTCACCCACTCGCTGGTCTGCGCGATCTTCTTTGTCGGTTTCGGCTATTTCGGGGAGCTCGAACGGCACCAGCTCTACTACGTGGTGCTGGCGATCTGCGCCACGCAGCTGGTCGTCAGCCCGCTATGGCTGAAGCATCATGCGATGGGGCCGATGGAATGGGTATGGCGTTACCTGACATATGGCAGCGCACCGAGAATGCGCCGGGCGATGGCCGTGGCCTGAGTTCAGAACCGCCGCATATCGTGGCTCTCGGCGGGGATGGTGACGACCAGCCCGTCGAGCGCCTCGGTCAGGTCGATCTGGCATGAAAGGCGGCTGGTTCGCACGGCACCGGCGGCGAGGTCGAGCATATCCTCTTCCTCCTCGCTCGCTTCCTCCAGCCGATCGAACCATTCGGGCGCGACGATCACGTGGCAGGTGGAGCAGGCCATCTGGCCCTCGCACGTCCCCTCCAACGGCAGGCCCGCCGCCTGCGCCACGCGCAACAGATTGTCGCCCGGTTCCGCTTCTGCGCTGACCGTGTTGCCCTTCGATGTAACGAATTCGACCTTCACAATCCCTGCGCCTCCGCACCCGCGTTGATCCTGGCCGCGGCTTCCTCGATTTCCTCCAGCGTGGTGTAGCGCCCGAAGCCGAGCCGAATAGAGCTTTTCGCCTGTTTGTCGCTGAGGCCGATGGCCTTGAGCACATGGCTGGGGCGGCCCGACCCGCTGGCGCAAGCGCTACCGGCAGAGAACATCACGTCGCGCACGTCGCTCATCAGGCGGGCGACATCCAGACCCTTGCGACGGATATTGAGATTGCCATGCCAGCGCGCTTCCTCGCTGCCGTTTACCGTCCAGTCGGCGAACAGTTCGCGCGCCCGCGACCAGAGCTTTTCGATATGCTCGCGATCCTGCTCCATCCGGTCCTTCGCCTCGGCCGCAGCCGCGCCCATCCCGGCGATCAATGCCGGCGAGAGCGTGCCAGAGCGCAGCCCGAATTCCTGACCGCCGCCGGTCTGGACTTCTGCCAAGTCGAGCCCGTCGCGCACCCACAACGCGCCGATGCCTTTGGGGCCGTGAAACTTGTGCGCCGAAATCGCGATCATGTCCGCGCCTGTGAGTTCGATCCTGCCATAAGCCTGCACCGCATCGCACAGGAACAAGGCGTTGTTTTCCTTGGCCTTGCGATGCCATTCGATCGTCGGCTGGATAGTCCCGATCTCGTTATTGACCTGCATCACGCAGACCAGCCGCGTGTCGTTCGGCAGGTCCTGCTTCGTGTTGCACTGGCCATCCTTGGCGACGTTGAGCACATGGCTCTTGCCCGCAGCCTGCGCGGTATCGCCGACCGCCGAATGCTCGATGGCCGAATAGGACACCGTACCGCCCTGCCCCGATCCCCGGATGGCAAGGTTGAGCGCCTCGGTCGCGCCACTGGTGAAGATCACTTTCCCGCCTGCGGGGAACAGGGCGGCGACCTGATCGCGTGCCAGCTCGATAGCGGCCCTCGCCTGCCGTCCCATCCGATGCGCGCTATGCGGATTGCCGAAGCCAGTGCCGCCCGGCCCGTCGAGCCAGCGCATCATCGCATCGCGCGCTTCGGGGGCAAGCGGGGTGGTGGCTTGGTAGTCGAGATAAATCACTTGCGGGATGCCATATCTATCCAGACTTCGCAGAAGCGTTCCACTTCGGCACGGGTCGTGTTCCAGCCAACCGACACGCGGATCGTGTTGGCGGCGATTTCGGGCTCGACCTGCATCGCTTCGAGCACGCGGCTGGTTTTCATCGTCCCGCTCGAACAGGCCGAGCCTTGCGAGACGGCGATCCCGGCCATGTCGAACCGCATGACCTGCGCAGTGGCGCTCATCTTCGGCATGGCGATAGCGCGGATATAGGGCGTCGGGTCGGAGAGTCGGTCGGATAGCCAGGTGCCGCCGAGCCTGCGACATTCCTCGGCCAGCGTATCGAGCGGTTCGAGCACTTGGGGCGCAACATAAGGATCGCCGCAAGCTTCGAGCGCTGCCGCCATGCCGAGCACACCGGGCAAGTTCTCGGTACCGCGCCGATAACCGCGCTCCTGCCCGCCCGATGGATTGAGCATGGCGTAGTCCTTAACCAGAAGGGCGCCAACGCCGATGGGTCCCCCGAATTTGTGCGCTGAGATGATCGCGAGGTCAGCTTCTTGCGGGATGGCATATTTGCCGACACTTTGAGCGCAATCAACTATAAGCCGGTCATCAACTACCGGTATGGCCGCCTTCACTTCTTTCAAGTTTTGCCGGTTGCCCGTCTCGGAATTGACTTGCTGTACAGCCACATCGAGGACCCCGATATCCAAAGCGTTTGGAAAAAGAGACCGATTATCGACTGCCTTCCGCAACGCAAACAGATCAACCGAACCATTTGGTAGAACAGGCAACTTGCGGTTCTCAAATGCTGCCAAGTTGATCGCGGCTTGTTCGACTTCACTTACGAAGCCGAACTCCGTTGACTGACTGCCATTGAAGGCAACTTCCGCCGCCTCGCTCGCGCCCGAGGTAAAAATCACCTCGCCCTCCCAGCCCAGCGCCACCTTCATCCTTTCGCGCGCGTCCTCCAAAAGGCTGCGAGCCTTGCGGCCTTCGGCATGCGGACTGCTCGGATTGGCCCACAGCGCAAAGCCTTCCGCCATCGCCGCGCGCGCCTCCGGGCGCAGCGGGGTGGTGGCGGCATGGTCGAGATAGATGCGTTCCGGGATGATACGTGCTCGAAATGATTGCGATTTGGGCGACAAACCCTATATAGCGCGCCACTTCGCGCAAAGCCCTGTCCGGTGCAAGCGCTTCGACTTTTGCTTAGGGTACACCTCCCATGCCGACCGTGATCTTTCCCGGCCCCGAAGGCCGCCTCGAAGGCCGTTTCTCACCCGCCCCGCGCCCGCGCGCGCCCGTGGCGATGATCCTCCACCCGCACCCGCAGGGCGGCGGCACGATGAACGAGCAGATCACGCAGCGGCTCTATAAAACCTTCGTCAATCGCGGCTTCGCCACGCTGCGTTTCAATTTCCGCGGCGTCGGCCGCAGCCAGGGAAGCTTCGACAATGGCGTCGGCGAACTGTCCGATGCGGCCAGCGCGCTCGACTGGGTGCAGCAGGTCCATCCCGAAGCACAGGTGACCTGGATTGCCGGCGTCAGCTTCGGCGCACTGATCGGCATGCAGCTGCTGATGCGACGCCCCGAAATCCGCGGCTGGATTTCCATCGGCGCACCCGCGAGCATGTACGACTTCTCCTTCCTCGCCCCCTGCCCGGCCAGCGGTATCTTCATCCATGGCGCGCAGGACACGGTCGTCCAGCCGAATGCAGTGACCAAGCTGGTCGAAAAGCTGCGCACGCAGAAGCACATCACCGTGCATCACGAGGAAATCCCGCGCGCCAATCACTTCTTCGAAAACGAGCAGGAAGAGCTAATGAAGTCGGTCGACAACTATCTCGACTTCCGCCTCGACCCAAGCTGCCCGATCACCTGATGTGACGGGCCGCTCGGCCCACTCGACACTTCGACTTCCGGACGGTTGCTATCTGCAACGCGAAACCGCTTGCCCTTAAATTGTTATGTTGTAACATTGCCAATAGAGGAGTCGCATGATCGCCTCCCGCAATGGAAGAGGAGCAAGTCCCATGTCCTTTGTCGACCAGTCCCGCAGACCTTCGCCCGCTAGCATGGCGGCCGTGATCGGTGTTCACGCGGCAATCGGAATGGCCCTTGTCGCAGGGCTGACGGTAAGCGGTGCGATGCCGGAAATCGTAAACAAAATCGGCGCGACAAACATACCGATCGATCCGCCGCCACCGCCGAAACCCGCCGAGCCGGTCGAACCGAGCGCAAGCGAAACCAAGCCCGCCATCGTCCACACCCCGCCGACCAAGTTCGACCTCGATCCTATAGAGACTACGTTCGAGACGACGCCGCTCATCATTCCAACCCTGCCCACCCCACAACCGGGATTGGGCATGGAGTTGCCCAGGCCGACGCCGAAGCCGAGCTTCGATCCCGTGGGGGCCAAACCGCGCAACGATCCCGCACGCTGGTTGACCGACAACGACTATCGTTCAAGCTGGGCGCGGCGCGAACTGACCGGCACCGCCCGGTTCCGGCTGGAAATCGCGGCCAGCGGCAAGGTCACCGATTGCACCGTGACCGGCTCGACCGGCCATTCGGAGCTTGACGCCGCTACCTGCGCGCTGGTCACCAAGCGCGCGCGGTTCGAACCGGCGCGTGGCTCCAACGGGGAGCCCGTCGTCGGCACCTATTCCAGTGCGGTGAAATGGGAGCTCCCGGACTAAGCCTGGTTCACCCGGCGCCCTGCTCGAGCTTGTCGAGCGGGGCCTCACCGCCCGCATCGGGCAGCGTCCAGATCGCGACATTGATCAGCGCAATGGCAGCCAGCACCACCATCAGCAGCGCGTTCTTCACATTCCCCGTGCGCCGCCACATGAAGAAGGCACCGACGACCAGCAGGATCGCGGCAAGGACGGTGATGGAAAGTACTGCGTCGAGCATGGCCTTGCCATAATCGGCTGGCCTGTAGCTGCAAGTCATCAAAGCGGAACGCCGCAATACTTCGCCCGTTCAGACAAGCGAAGGAGACGGCAGTATGAGCATTTTCGGCAAGATCAAGGACGCGATTTTCGGCAAGAAGACCGAAGCGCAGGAGGCGCCGCAGCCGGTGCCCAAGCCGCAGCCCACCGGCAATGCCTGGGCCGATGCACCGGTGGTCGAGCAGAAGGCGAAGCCGGTCGTAGATATCGAAAACAATCTCGACAACATGCCCGGTGCAGATAGCCTGAACTGGCGCACCTCGATCGTCGACCTGATGAAACTGATCGGCGTCGATTCCGACTATGAGAGCCGCAAGGCACTCGCGGTCGAAATGGGTCGCGAGAATTATTCCGGCAGCGCCGAAGACAATATCTGGCTGCACAGGCGCGTTATGAACGAACTGGCGGCGAATGGCGGCAGGGTTCCGGCAGAATTCCTCGATTGATTTGACAGGCTTGCGCGCGGGCCGCACACCCGTGCGCATGACCCAGACCAGCTTCGAACTCACCCGCCGCCAGACCCTCGCAGGGCTTGGCGCGACGTCTGCCCTTGCACTGACCGGATGCGCCGCCACCGCCCGTCCGGAAGCGGTCGCAAAGGCGCAGTCGATCGGGGCCGAACGCCTGCTCGAGGTCGTCGGGTACAATCTCCTCGAACACGAGCCGGAAAGGGCGACCTCGCTCGGGGTCGATACCGGTCGATATTACCACCTACGCGGCAAGCTCGAAGATCAGTCGCCCGAGGGGCAAAACGCCTACGCTGCCACCCTGCGGCAGGATCTCGAGCGTATTCGCGCCTTCCCGCGCGACGGTCTCGACAGCGAAAGCCTGACCAATCTCGAAGTGGTAGAGAGCGCCTATGAAGTCGCGCTCGACGGCTTCGCCCTGCCCTATGGCGATACCCCGGTCGGCAACTGGCGCACCGCCCCCTATGTCGTCATCCAGAATGTCGGCCAGTATCTCGCTTTGCCGCGTTTCATGCAGTCCGACCACAAGGTCGAGAATGGCGACGATGCCGACGCCTATATCGAACGCATGGAGCAGATGCCGGCGGTGTTCGATGGCGAACTTGCCCGAATCAAGGCGGCTCGTGGCATGGGCGTCGTCCCGCCTGCTTTCCTGCTCGACAAGGCGATCGGACAGATGGAGCAGACCATTGCGAGCGCCGGAAAAGGCGAACTGTTCGCGGATGACCTGCGCACGAAACTCTCCGCCATGGGCATGCCCGATAGCCATGCGAACCGAGCGAAAATCCTCGAAAGCGGCCCGATCGCCAAAGCGCTGGCACGCCAGCTCGAGGAACTTCGCGCCGAGCGTGCGGTCGCCACCGACGATCCGGGAATTTCCGCCCGTCCGCATGGCGAGGAGTTCTATGCCTGGGCGCTGCGATCGAGCACGACGACCCGCCTGACGCCGGACCAGGTCCACCAGCAAGGCCTCGAGGAACTTGAAACCCTCCACGCCCGCATGGACCCGATCCTGCACGAGATCGGCTATACCAGTGGCTCGGTCGGCGAGCGCATGCAGGCGCTGTCGAAAGATCCGCGTTACAAATTCGCGGAAGGCGATCCGGGCCGCGCCGAGATCATGGATTTCATCGCCGACCGCGTCGAGTGGATCAAAGCGCAGATGCCCCGCGCATTCCACACGCTGGTCGATCCCAACATGGAAGTGAAGCGCATCCCACCCGCCGAGGAAGCGGGCGCGCCGGGTGCCTATGGCGGCGCGGGCAGCAAGGATGGCACCATCCCGGGCCGGTTCTGGATCAATCTGCGCAGTACCGACCTGCACCGCAAATACGATCTCGCCGATCTCACCTTTCACGAAACGATCCCGGGCCACGTCTGGGAAGGCGAATATTCGAACCGCCTGCCGCTGATCCGCTCGATCCTCGCCTTCAATCCGTTCAGCGAAGGCTGGGCCCTTTACGGCGAGCAGCTGGCCGACGAACTGGGTGCCTATGACGAATTTGCCGTCGGGCGGCTCGGCTATCTCCAGAGCCTCGCCTTCCGTGCCTGCCGCATGGTTGTCGACACCGGCCTCCACACGAAGGGCTGGAGCCGCGCGCAGGCGGTCAACTTCTTCGTCGAGCGCAATGGCAGCAAGCCGGCCGAAGTCGAAAGCGAGGTCGATCGCTATTGCAGCTGGCCAGGCCAGGCGACCGGTTACAAGCTCGGCCACAGCCGCATCACCGACCAGCGCGCGCGGGCCGAAGCAGCGCTGGGGACGTCGTACGACTTCGAGGCATTCAACGATGCCGTCGTGCTGGGCGGCAATGTCCCCATGGACGTACTGGAAAAGAACGTGGATCGCTACATTGCGGCGGCTGCCGGATAAGTCCGCTTTTCGACTTCATCTGTTAACCTGCGCGTGCAATAGTCGGACTCGCTGAATACAGGGGGTCGTCTTCATGCGTTTCATTTTGGGTTTACTTGCTGCCGCATCACTGTCCGCTCCGGCGCATGCCGATTGGCACGTCGCCGAATCCGACAATTTCGTCGTTTATGCGGACGACCGCTGGCAGGACTTGCAGGAATTCGGCGAAGCGCTCGAACGCTATCATGCCGGGCTGAACGTGCTGAACAACCGCAAGGCAACCAAGCCCAGCCCGTCGAATCGCGTGACGATCTTCGTCGTGGGCAGCGAAGGCAAGATCCGCAAGCTTGCCGGAGACAAGTCCGGCAACATTGCCGGTTTCTACGTCCCGCGCGCCGGGGCATCGCGTGCCTTCGTACCGGACATCCGCATGGGCGGACGCGAAACCGATTGGTCGGTCACCATCCTGCTGCACGAATATGCGCATCACTACCTTATCTCGAACACTGCCTTCGCCATGCCGCGCTGGGTCGGTGAAGGCGCGGCCGAATTCTTCGCTTCCGCCAAGTTCGAGAAGGATGGCAGCCTGGCCATCGGGCGTCCCGCCTATCATCGGGCTACCGAGCTCAACTATGCGCGCGACGTCAGCGTGCGGGAACTGATCGACCCCGAGCTTTACGAGCAGAACAAGGGCAGGCGATACGATGCCTTCTACGGTCGGTCCTGGGCGCTTTACCACTTCCTCTATTTCTCGGAAGAACGCCGCGGGCAACTGAGCCAGTATTTGCAGGGAATCGCCCGGGGGACCGACCAGATCGAGGCGGCCCAGCAGGCCTTCGGCGATCTGGACGAACTGCAAAAGGATCTCGACCGCTATCTCGACCAGCGCCGGATGAAGGTGTGGAACCTCCCTGCCGACATGCTGACGGCCAATCCGGTAAAGGTACGCAAGCTGTCGGAGGGAGAGGCCGCAATCATGCCGCTGCGCATCCGGTCACAGCGTGGCGTAACCCGTGAAGAGGCGCTCGAACTGCTGCCCGATGTGCGCGAAGTCGCTGCCGAATTCCCCGGCGATGCAGCAGTGCTCGCCGCGCTTGCCGAAGCCGAACACGATGCGGGCAATTACGACGAGGCCATCGCCGCCGCGGATGCCGCGCTGGCGATCGATCCGACGGTCAAGAACGCGCTGGTGCAGAAAGGCTTTGCGCTGTTTGCCAAGGCCGAAGAGGCCGATGATCAGGACGCTGCCTATGCCGCGGCGATGGCACCCTTCTCCGCACTCAACCGGCTCGAGCAGGACCATCCCCTCCCACTCATGTTTTACTACCGCAGCTTCGTAGAGCGCGGAGCCGAGCCCGACGAGACCGCCCGTCACGCACTGGAGCGAGCTGCACAGCTCTCGCCCTTCGACCGCGCCCTCGCAATGAATGCCGGACTGATGCAGGCCCGCGAAGGCAAGATCGCGCTCGCCCGCCACACACTCGGCCCGGTGGCCGCCAATCCCCATGGCGGGGCCATGGCGCAAAGCGCCAAGCGCTTCATCGAGGAAATGGCCCAGGCCGAAGAAGGCACCGCCTGGCGCCCCGATACAGAGAATGCGCTTGCCGCGATCGCGGGAGAGGCGACGGATGAGGACGAAAACGCGGGCGAGTAATCCGCCGCCCCGTGGATAGAATTGCGTTTCGAAGCGTATGCCTTTCGTGCCCGTCCGGGCAATTGAAGGAACAGACCATGGAAGCGCTGGGCGAAAATCTGGAGACGATGCCGCGCGTACCTCTGGCCGACAGCCATGTCGCCGAACTGCACAAACTGGGTAGCGAATGCAGCTACTCTGCAGGCGAGATGGTCGCCGAGGCCGGCGATCCGATGGACCGTTTCGTCTATGTGCTCGAAGGCGAGATCGAGGTGGTCGATCCATGGTCGGGCGCGCGCCTGTCGGAAAGTTCGCTCGGCCCGACCCAGTTCATGGGCGAGATCGGCTTTCTCAACGCCGGGGCCAATTTCCTCCCTATGCGCGCTGCGAAACCCACTCGCACGCTCGAAGTGCCGCGCGTGGCCATGCTCGATCTGATGGCGCGGGTGCCCGAACTGTCCGATCACGTCATCCGCGTATTCTCCGCCCGCCGCCGCAACCAGTTCGAGATGAGCAACAGTGCCATCAAGCTGATCGGCGCCGATCGCGATGCGAAGGTGCAGAAGGTCGAGCAGTTCCTCAGCCGCAACCGTATTCCCTTCGAGAGTATCGACATGGACGGGGACGACAGCGAGACGATCGCCGCCTGCGCCATCGCCGATCACAAGCCGAGCGTAATCCTCGGCAAGGATCGCGTGCTCGATGATCCCTCGCCGCGCGCGGTCGCGCAATATCTCAACCTCGATTTGGATGTCTGCCGCGAGACGCTCTACGACCTGCTGATCGTCGGCGGCGGTCCGGCCGGTGTTGCTGCGGCGGTCTATGCCGGCAGCGAGGGGCTGTGCGCGCTGGCGATCGAGGACACGGCCATCGGCGGGCAGGCTGGGACGAGCAGCCGGATCGAGAATTACATGGGCTTTCCCACGGGTATCAGCGGCGCCGACCTCGTCTATCGCGGACAGATCCAGGCGATGAAGTTCGGCACGCGTTTCGCCATGCCGCGCACCGTTCTGGGCCTGACGCGGCGCGAGGACGGAGCTTTCTGCGCGCAGCTCGACCACGGCGACGAGGTCTGCGCGAAGTCGGTGCTGGTGGCGACCGGTGTGCAGTACCGCCGCCTGCCGTTCGATCGGCTGGAGGATTTCGAAGGTGCGGGCGTGTTTTACGCGGCAACCGACATGGAGGCGCGTTTCTGCCACAACACCGAGGCGGTGGTGATCGGGGGTGGTAACTCCTCCGGACAGGCGGCAATGTATCTCAGCCGCAGTGCCCGGCACGTCCATGTCGTGGTGCGCGATGGCAGTCTGGCGGCGTCCATGTCGAGCTATCTGACCGAGCGGCTGGAGGCCGATCCAGCCGTGACCATCCATTACAATACGGAAGTCACCGCACTGCATGGCGAAGACCATCTGGAGGGCGTGACCTTCACCACCGCCGACGGCGAGCAGCACATCGATACGCGCGCATTGTTCATCATGATCGGGGCAGCACCGAATACTGACTGGCTATCGGGCCTGGTCGAGACCGACGAGAAAGGCTTCGTCAAAACCGGTGCCGAGGTCGGTCGCGAGACATCGTTCGAAACCGGCACCGACGGCATTTTCGCCGTCGGCGACGTACGATCGGGTTCGGTCAAGCGCGTCGCCAGCGCCGTGGGTGAGGGATCGGTCGTGGTCAGCCGGATCTGGGACTATGTCTACCGGCAACCTGCGCCAGCCAGCACGGTCTGAAGTCGGCTATTTCTTTCCGAAAAAGCCGCTCGCCATATCGGCGATGTCGTCCAGCGGGCTTCCGTCACCATCGCGGTCGAGCATGCTGGCGAACTTGGCCAGCGAACCTTCGCCGCCGATGGCATCGCGGATTTGCTCAAGCATCTGCGCATCCATGCCGGTCTTGGCAGAGGCCACTTCGATCGTATCGCCCGGATCCTGATGCGCTTCGCCAAGCGCGGCGACGGCCTTGGCCGCAAGATCGGGATCGATGCCGAACTTCTCGGCCATGTTGGTAACGGTCGGGTTGCCGCCGACCTGGCTGAGGATGCTGTCGAAAAGGCCCATTGCACGAATCTCCTGCGGCAAGATGCCGCAAGATGACACTCCGTCACCGCATAATAAAGCCCCCGGTCCGCGCTGCCGCGGCCGGGGGTCTCCTCTCCAACTGGGGCACCCCTTGCGGGGCGTATCGGGTCAGGCGGCGACCGAGCGGTTCGGTGCCGCGTCGCGCACGCCCTGATCGACATGCGCTGCGAAGGGTTCGAAATTGTCGACGAACAGCTGCACCAGCTTCTGCGCGGTGCGGTCGTATTCTTCCTTGTCCGCCCAGGTCGAACGCGGGTCGAGAATCTGGCTGTCGACGCCATCAACGCTGACCGGCACTTCGAAGCCGAAATTCGGATCCTTGCGGAACTCCGCATTGCCCAGCGTACCGTCGAGAGCGGCGTTGAGGAGCGCGCGCGTGGCCTTGATCGGCATGCGGTTGCCGGTGCCGTACTTGCCGCCGGTCCAGCCGGTGTTGACCAGCCAGCAGGCGACCTCACCCTTGGCGATACGCTCCTTCAGGAGGTTGCCGTAAACGCTCGGGTGGCGCGGCATGAAGGGGGCGCCGAAGCAGGTGCTGAAGGTCGCTTCCGGCTCGGTCACGCCGATTTCGGTACCGGCGACCTTGGCGGTGTAGCCCGACAGGAAGTGGTACATCGCCTGATCCGGCGTGAGACGCGCGATCGGAGGCAGCACGCCGAAGGCATCGGCCGTCAGCATGATCACGTTCGACGGCGGCGGCCCCATATTCTCTTCCGAAGTATTCGGAATCGAGGACAGCGGATAGGCACCGCGGGTGTTCTCGGCGAGGCTGTTGTCGTCGAGATCGATTTCGCCCGCATCGTTCATCACGACGTTTTCGAGCACGGTGCCTTCCATCTTGGTGGTGGCGTAGATTTCCGGCTCGGCCTCGGGGTTGAGACGGATCATCTTGGCGTAACAGCCGCCTTCGAAGTTGAAGACCGCCGTATCCGACCAGCCGTGCTCGTCATCGCCGATCAGCGTACGGCTGGCGTCTGCGGAAAGCGTGGTCTTGCCGGTGCCCGACAGACCGAAGAACACCGCACTCTTGCCGTCCGGGCCGATATTGGCCGAACAGTGCATCGGCATGACGCCCTTGACCGGCAGCAGGTAGTTGAGGATGCCGAAGACGCTTTTCTTCATTTCACCGGCATATCTGGTGCCGCCGATGAGGATCAGCTTTTCGGACAGATTGACCGCGATCACGGTTTCGCTGCGCGTGCCGTGGCGTTCCGGATCGGCCCGGAACGTCGGCAGGTCGATGATCGTGTATTCGGGAACGAAGCCGTCGAGTTCGGCTTCGGTCGGGCGCACCAGCAGCGTGCGGATGAACTGGTTGTGCCAGGCGAGTTCGTTGATGACGCGCACATTGACGCGATATTCGGGCTGCGAGCCGCCGAACAGGTCGGCGACGTAGAGATCACTCTTTTCGCCCACCGCCTTGAGGAAATCTTCCTTGAGCGCGGCGAAATGCGCGGGCGTCATCGCGGCGTTGTTGTCCCACCACACGGTGTCTTCGGTCTCGCCATCGCGGACGATGAACTTGTCCTTCGCGCTGCGACCGGTGTGCTTGCCCGTTTCGACCACCAGCGGGCCGTGCTTGGCGCGGCGGCCTTCGCCGTTTTCCAGCGCAGCGGCCGTCAGTTCTTCAGACGTCAGATTGGAATGGATGGTGGCGGTAGTCTCGATGCCCTGCGCGGCAAGCGAGTGGGAAAGCGAAAGGGTCACTGAATTCTCCAGCGCATGTGCGGGTTCTTTACCGGAATTGTCTGCGCATACGAATGCGCGACATTTGTTACGCCCATAATCCGGCGTTGTCCCTGCGTCAAACCGAAGCCGGACAATATGTCTCGGAGCGAGACATGGCTGCGTTGTTTTGCTGCAGCAATGCGTCTAGTCACCTTGTGATGGAGAGCACGAGCGCAGAACCCGCCTCTGGGAATAAGGACAACCGCACGGTCATCGCGCTGGTCGACGACGATCGCAACATCCTGACCACCGTGTCGATCGCATTGCAGGCGGAAGGCTTCGCTACGCGTGTCTATTCGGATGGCGAGGCGGCGCTGGGCGCGCTGCTGTCGAACCCGCCCGACCTTGCCATTTTCGACATCAAGATGCCGAAGATGGACGGAATGGAACTGCTGCGCCGCCTGCGCGAAAAATCGCCGTTGCCGGTTATCTTTCTGACCAGCAAGGACGACGAGACCGACGAGGAAGCCGGTTTCGAAATGGGCGCTGACGATTACATCGCCAAGCCCTTCAGCCTGCGTCTGCTGCTGGCGCGTATCCGCGCCATCCTGCGGCGCAGCGGCAGCGATCATCCGCTGATCCTGTCCGAACAGTTCGACGACAAGCCGGGCGAAGTGCTGGAGCGCGGGCGGCTCTACATGGACCCGGCGCGCCACCACGTGACATGGAACGGACAGCCCATATCGCTGACCGTTACCGAGTTCCTGCTGCTCGAAGCGCTTGCCGCGCGCCCCGGCGTCATCAAGAGCCGCAACCAGCTGATGGATGCGGCCTATCCCGACGACGTCTTCGTCGACGATCGTACGGTCGACAGTCACATCAAGCGCATGCGGCGCAAGTTCCGCAGCGCCGACCAGACCTTTTCCGCCATCGAAACGCTCTATGGCGCAGGCTACAGTTTCAACGAAGGCTGATGTCGGAAACCGGTAGCGTCCTCAAAGGCGATCCGCGGCTGGAAAAGCTGCGCTGGTCGCGGCGGCTCTCGCTCACCAGCCGCATCCTGTTCGTCAACATCCTGCCGCTGGTGCTGCTTGGTGGGGGGGTCATCTACGTCGATGCCTATCGCAAGCAGCTGCTCGACGAACGCTTCAAGCTCGCGCTCGTCGAAGCGCAGATCACGGCCGAAGCGCTCGCCGGGGCGACGCCGCAGCGTCAGGAAGCGCTGCTGATCCAGATCGGCAAGGAACAGCGCCTGCGGCTCAGGGTGTACAGCCCCGACGGGAAGCTCGAATCCGACAGTTTCAAGCTCGCTCCACCCAGCTTCACCCTGCCACGCAAGGAGGATGTCGACCAGAATGCCTTCGCATTGCGACTGGACCGCTGGTTCGACCGGGTCGTCGGTGCGCCCGCCGTTCCCGACTATAGCGAGCCGGAAACCGACGACGTCAGCGACTGGCCCGAACTGCAGCGCGCCCGCGAAGACAGCCTGACGCAGATCGTGCTGCGCGATGCTCCCGACGGCACTCATGTGATCAACGCGGCAGCCCCGGTCGGGCTCGACGGCGATACGCTGCTGCTCACCCGCAATCCGGTCGACATCACCGAAAGCGTACGCGAGGCGCGCTCCACCGTGGCGCTGGTCGTCCTGCTCGCGCTGGTCATCTCGACCTTGCTGTCGCTGTTCCTCGCCCAGACCATAGTGCGCCCGCTGCGCGAACTGGTGCAGGCGGCGATCCGCGTGCGGCAGGGGCGCGACCGGCAGGTCGAGGTACCGCGCCTCCCCCAGCGCCGCGACGAGATCGGCATGCTCGCCCGCTCGATTTCCGACATGACCGCGGCATTGCGCCAGCGGATCGACGCGGTCGAGCATTTCGCCGCAGACGTGGCCCACGAGATCAAGAATCCGCTCGCCTCGCTGCGCAGCGCAACCGAGTCGCTTGCCCGGGTCGAGGATCCGGAACTGCGCGCGCAACTGCTCGATATCGCCACCCATGACGTACGCCGCATCGATCGGCTGGTAACCGAAATTTCCGACGCCAGCCGCATCGACGCCGAGATGTCGCGCACCGAGTTCGAACTGGTGGACCTTGCCGAACTGCTCTGCACGATCGTCGAAAACCGTGAGGCCCGCGACGAGAATGACGGGCGAACGGTGGCCATCGCCGGGACCGAAAAGCCGGTGCGCATAATGGGCGTGCCCGCCCGTCTGGAACGGGTGATCCAGAACCTGCTCGATAATGCAGTGTCCTTTTCGCCGCCGGGCGGCAGGATCTCCGCCGAGATCGCGCGCCGCGACGGCCGGGTCACCCTGTCGATATGCGACCACGGACCCGGCATTCCGGAAGAGAAGCGCGAAAGAGTCTTCCAGCGGTTCCATTCCGACCGGCCGGAAGAGGAGGATTTCGGCAACCATTCGGGGCTGGGCCTCGCCATCGCGCGCACGATTGCCGAAGCGCATGACGGCACGCTCGTCGCCACCTCCCGCGCGGATGGCGAGAACGGGGCGTGCCTCGAACTCGCCCTGCCGGCAAAGCGATGACCGTCCTCGCCAATGTCACCGGGGTAGTGATCGCCGGTCGCGCATTGCTGATCGAAGGACCGCCCGGCGCGGGAAAGTCCTCCCTCGCCCTCACACTGATCGACCGCGGTGCGATACTGGTGGGAGACGATGCGGTGAGCGTCGCGCGCGAGGGTGACGCGCTGGTCGCCTCGCCGCCGCCCAACACGGCGGGGCTGATCGAATTGCGCAATATCGGGATCGCCGAACTGCCCGTGGCAAGCGGACCTGTCACGCTCATCCTGAAGCTGGATCCCGCGGCGCCGCGTTTCCCGATGGAGATCGCCACGCAAGTGATCGAAGGCATCGACGTGCCGGTCCTTTCCTTTGCCGCTGGCGACGCGGTGCAGGCCCTGCGCGCGGAATATGCACTGGCCAGGCACGGCCTCCCCCTCCCCAAGTTCGGCGAAAACGCATAGTCACTCCCGGGATGGCTCACGATTCGTCCCCTTCGCAGCGCATCCTGCTCGTCACCGGTCTGTCGGGTGCAGGCAAGTCGACAGCGCTTCAGGTGCTGGAAGATCTCGGCTGGGAAGCGATCGACAACTTCCCGATCCGCCTCCTGGGCGGACTGGTCGGCAGCGGCGGTGACGCCGCCCCGATGGCCATTGGATTCGATTCCCGCACACGCGGCTTCGTCCCCGCCGAGATCATCGAATTGTGCAAACAGTTCGAGACGCGCGACGATATCGAGCTGACGACGCTGTTCATCGATTGCGCCAGTTCCGAACTGGAGCGCCGCTACAACGAAACCCGTCGCCCCCACCCGATGGCACGCGGCCGACCGGCGCTGGACGGCATCAAGGCGGAACGCGAACTGCTCGAACCGCTGCGGCGCTGGGCCGATATCGTCATCGACACGACCAGTTATGCAACCAACCAGTTGCAACAGGTTGTCCGCGAACGTTTCGCCGAGCATGCCGAACGGAAGATGACCATCACGATTTCCAGCTTCGGTTTCGCCCGGGGCATGCCGCCGCTGGCCGATCTGCTGTTCGACATGCGCTTCCTCGACAATCCGCACTGGGTAGAGGGGCTGCGCGAACTGACCGGGCTCGATGCGCCCGTCGGCGACCATATCGCCGCCGACCCCGCTTTCGCCCCCGCTTTCGACCGCATTATCGATCTGCTGCGCGAAGTCATGCCGCGCTATGCCGCCCAGGGGCGCAGCTATCTCAATATTGCTTTCGGTTGTACCGGAGGGAGACACCGCTCAGTTTACAGTGCCGAACGGGCGGCCCAGGTCTTGCGCGAGGCCGGGTTTTCGCCCACGGTTCTGCATCGCAACCTAGGATCGCGCCCCGCCGACCCGCTTGAGCGCCGCTAGACCCGGGGGCAAGGAATGGTTAAGCGCCACGCAATCATAATCATCGGGCATCGCAACGGAACTATAGCTGCATGATCGGCATGATCCTCGTCACCCACGGCAAACTGGCCGAACATTTCATCGATGCGATGGAGCATGTGGTCGGTAAACAGGAAAACGTGGCAACCATCTGTATCGGACCCAACGACGATATGGAACGGCGCCGCGCCGACATCGCCGATGCGATCAAAAAGGTCGACACCGGCAGTGGCGCCATCATCCTGACCGACCTGTTCGGCGGCACACCGTCCAACCTCGCCATCTCGCTGCTCGACACCGGCCATGTCGAAGTCATTGCCGGGATCAACCTGCCCATGCTCATCCGCCTCGCAGGCGCCCGGAAGAGCATGAACGTGGTCGACGCGGTCAATGCCGCGCAGACTGCCGGACGCAATTACATCACGGTTGCCAGCGAGTTCCTTGGTCAGGATCTCGAAAGCGCGCGGAAAGCCTCTTGAGCGAGCTGCGCAGGACCATCGAAGTCGTCAACCAGCGCGGCCTGCATGCACGGGCGAGCGCCAAGTTCGTCAACGCCGTGTCCGAACTGCCCAATGGCTGCACAGTTCGAGTCGCCAAGGGTGAGAACGAAGCCGCCGGCGGCTCGATCCTGGGCCTCATGATGCTCGGCGCTGCCAAGGGCGACACGATCGACATCATCGTGGCCGGGGACAATGCCGATGCGGTGATGGCCGAACTGTCCGCCATGGTCGAGGACGGCTTCGGGGAGCCGTAGGATTATGGCCCCAAGCGCGCCCACTCGCCGTCACATCACCGGTTTTTCCAATCCCACCGTCAAGGCTTTGCGCGCCCTGCGCGAGAAGAAACATCGCAAGGCTTCCGGCAAATTCCTTGCCGAGGGTTTGCGCCTACTGACCGACGCACGGGAATGCGGCCATGTGCCCGAAGTGCTGGTGCTGGCCGACCGGCGTGACGCTCATCCGTTGCTCAGCGCGCTGGAAGAGGCGGTCGAGGCGAGTGGCGGCGAAGTGATCGAAACCACGCCCGACATACTTTCCAAGATCACCGGGAAGGACAATCCGCAGGCGGTGGCGGGCGTCTTCGCGGAATTCGACACTTCTCTTGCAGCGCTCGACAGGTCGGCCGGGGATATCTGGCTGGTCGCGCAGGCGCTGCGCGATCCGGGCAATCTCGGCACCATGCTGCGCACCGGCGACGCCATCGGCGCAGGCGGCCTCATCCTGATCGACGATTGCGCCGACCCTTTTAGCGTCGAGGCGGTGCGCGCCAGTATGGGAGCGGTGTTCACGCAGACAATCGCGCAGGCGCGATGGAGCGAATTCGAACCGTGGCTGCGGTCGGGACCGGGCCAGTTGGTTGCCGCCAGCCTGCGCGATGCCCAGCCCTATCGCGGGGTGCCTTATGCCGCTCCCTGTTTCGTGATGGTCGGCAATGAAAGCCGCGGCCTGCCCGAGGAATACGAACTGACCTGCGACCTGCGCGTCACCATGCCGATGAAGGGCCGCGCCGACAGCCTTAACGCGGCCGTGGCGGCGGCAGTGCTGGGTTACGAGGTCCTTGCCGGGCTGGACACCTAGCAGGCCTCACCGGCAATCAGGCTGGCTCGAACTGGCCGTTGAGCCCAAACAATCGCGAAACGACGTCGTCGGCCCCGCTTGGCTTGGCGAGGATGGGAGCTTCCAGATCGCGCAGTGCTTCCCCCGCCCGGTCGAGATCGCCGGTGTGGAGCAGGAATGGAATATCCCTCCTCCTCAGTTCGAGCGCGACGGGTTCGCAGGTTTCGCCCTTGCCCAGATTTACGTCGAGCACGGCACCTTCGAAATCGGTATGCCCGATCGCCTCCAGGGCGTCCTCGCAGCACACCGTCACGACCGCATCGGCCCCCGCATCCTCGAATGCGAGTTGCAGGTCCATAGCGATAAGCGGCTCATCTTCGAGAATAAGGATGCGCTTCATGATTTGAGCGGCAACGAGATCCTGGCCCGCAACCCGTCTTCCTCCCATGTCCGGTCAAGCGTGCCGCGCGAATAGGCCAGTAGCCGTTCGGCAATGTCGAAGCCGGTGCCGGTAATTTCCGGTTCCTCCTCGATGCGCGGCCCGCCACTCTCTTTCCAGTCGATCACCAGCGACTGACGCTCGTGGCGATCTTGCTCATGGTGCCAGGACACGGTGATCGTGCCGTCGCCATTGGACAAAGCACCGTATTTCGAAGCATTGGTGGCCAGTTCGTGCAGCGTCAGCCCCATTGCCGACACCGCATTTGGCTCGGTCCGGGCACCGTTTCCGTCGAACCTGATACGATTGCCTTCCGGATCGTAAGGATTGAGCACCGAGCGGATCGCCTGCCCGACCTCGATCGTGCCGAGCGCAGCGTCGTCGAGCGTCGGCTCGTATGCGCGGCCCAGTGCCTGGATCCGTTCGTTGATCTTGGTGGTGACGGACCGCGCATCCATCGCGCGACCGGTAATATTCACGATGCCGCCGATGACCGCGAAGACGTTTTTCAACCGGTGCGAAACTTCGCGTGCCATCGCCTTGGCGTGTTTTTCCTCGGCGCGGGCAAGGTGGATGTCGCTGACGTCCCACTGGCTGCCGAAGAAATATCGCAGCTTGCCTTCCTCATCGTAGATCGGGCCGAGGTGGAGCGCGTTCCAGAAGGTCGATCCGTCCTTGCGATAGTTCAGCAGTTCGACCACCAGCACCTCTTCGGTGCGGATCGCTTCGCGAATCTTGGCGACCTGATCCTGATCGGTCTTGGGACCTTGGAGGAAGCGGCAATTGCGGCCGACGATGTCTTCCTGCTTGTAACCGGTAAGCTTTTCGAACGCCTTGTTGCAGAAGACGATCGGATCGTTTTCCAGCCGCGGATCGGTCAGGCACACGGCCATGCGGGTCTGGGCCATGGCCTGTTCGAACAGCAGGCCGGACGCACCGGAGAAATTGTCTTTCTCGGCATTGAACGGCCGCCCGGTCTGCTGGGCCTGCTCGAATGTATCGCGCGTTCCATCGCCATCACCGCGATGCATGACAAAACTTCCCGCTACTGCGTTCCTGATCGATCACTCCGTATTCGGAGCGATCTGGTTGCGGTAGCAACGCGAATATTCCGGCTAAGGTTCCGGTTTTTCTCCGCTACTTATTCGGCGGCCTCGCGCCCTTGCCCTCTGGCGTCCTCGATTTGCGCGGCGTCTTCGGCATTGTAGCGCGGGGTCGCCTCGACCTTGGGCACTTCCTCGATCTCGCGCTTGCCGATCTCGATGCCTTTTTCGTGGAGACGCCGACCGGCGGAAAGGACATTGCGCTCGAAACTGCCGACGAATTTGTTGTAATTGTTGACCGCGGTTTCCAATCCGCCGCCCACGCGCTTCATGTGTTCGGCAGCCACCGCCAGCCGGTCGTAGAGTTCCGCCCCAGCCTTCCCGATCTCCACCGCCTCGCGCGCGATCGTATCCTGCCGCCAGACCTGCGCCACGGTCCTCGCAATGGCGACGAGGTTGGTCGGCGTCGCCAGCAGCACCTTGTTGTGGAAGGCGAAATCCCACAGGTCGGGATCGGCTTCCAGCGCGGCGGCTACAAAATGTTCGCCCGGCACGAACATCACCACATAATCGGGCGCTTCGTCGAACTGGCTCTGGTAGCTTTTGGTGCCGAGCGTCTGGACATGGCCGCGCATCGATTTTGCGTGCAGCGCGAGCTGCTGGCGCTTCACCTCGCCATCTTCTGCCTCGAACGCGGCCTGATAGGCATTGAGCGAGACCTTGGCGTCGATAACCAGCTTCTTCTGGCCGGGCACGTTGACGATGGCATCAGGGCGCAGTCGCCCTTCGTCCGTGTCGAGCGAATGTTCGAGGATGAAATCGGTGTGCTCGGCCAACCCTGCCTGTTCGAGCACATTCTGCAAGGCCCGCTCGCCCCAGCGCCCGCGCGCCTTCGGGGCATTGGTTAGCGAATTGCCGAGCCGCTGTGCCTCGCGCCGGACCTCTTCCTGCCCGCGCTGCATCTCGGTGATCTGCTGATACAGCCGCCCGAAGGCATCGGTGCGCTTTTCTTCGAGTTCGGCGACCTGTTTCTCATACTTGGCCAGCCGTTCGCCTACCGGGTCCAAAAGCGCCCTGAGCTTCTCCTCACTGGTCTTTTCGGAGTGCCCCAACCGCTCGTTCGCGCGCTCCAGAAATCTCTCCTGCGCCGCGCCGAGCACTTTCGCACCCGTGTTCTCGAATTCCTTGAGCAGGTTCGCACGCGATTCCTCAAGCAGACGCTTCTGCTCGTCGAACCCTGCGCGTTCAGCCTTCAGCGCCGCCAGTTCCTCGCGCGCCTTGTCGAGCGCCGTGGCCAGCCCGTCCGCCCGCGCCGCGCGTTCGGACATGGTCGCCAGTTCGGGCACCATGCGGGAGAGCTTTTCCTCCGCCGCCTTGGCCTCGCCCTCGCGCTCGGCATGACGCGCCTTCCAGTCGGCCACAGGACGCGAACCGAAAAACCAGCCTGCGACCCCTCCGACGAGGAGGCCTCCGAGTAAGGCGAGAATAAAGAATAGCATAGGATCCATAGGCTTGAGATTAGGCGGAACACATGCGGAACACCACCCCCTTTCCTACAGCAATCCCCGGAGTTAGCTTCACATCGGTTCTTTCCAATCGTCAGGCACCGCAAAACGCCCGTCCCCATGGAAAAAGGGGCGGAGGCGAATGTACTTGTTCAACTTGCACACCAAAAAGGCGACCCGCTGGTGCGAATCGCCTCTTCGAAACCTTCGATTTTGTAGGAGCGGCTAAGCCGCTTCGCGCAGCTTCTTGAGCTTTTTCAAAGCCATGTTGCGCTTCAGGCGGCTGAGGTGGTCGATGAAGAGAATGCCTTCGAGATGGTCCATCTCGTGCTGGATGCAGGTGGCCATCAGGCCGTCCAGATCCTCTTCATGCGTTTCGCCTTCGAGGTCCTGGTAACGCACGCGGCAGGTCGCAGGGCGATCGACATCGGCGAAGATGTCGGGAACCGAGAGGCAGCCTTCCTGATAGGTGGCAAGATCTTCCGCCGGATCGAGGATTTCGGGGTTCACGAAGACCCGCGGTTCCTTCTTGGTCGGATAGTGGACGTGTTCGTGCCCGTTGTGATTGCAGACCTCGCCTTCGGCTTCTTCGTCCTCCGGCTGGAGATCGATCACCAGCACGCGCTTGGGCACGCCGACCTGAATCGCCGCGAGGCCGATACCGGGCGCGGCATACATGGTTTCGAACATGTCGGAGACGAGGGTCTTCAACTCGTCGTCGAACTCGGTCACCGGTTCGGACACGGTCTTGAGCCGGGGATCCGGCACTTCGAGAATCTGTCTTATCGCCATAGGCTCAAGATATGCGCGCTGAGCCGTTTATTCAATGTGAATAGGGCGCACAGAGTAATCGGTCAGCCCACCGGCCGCCGGGCCCTGAGCGCCTGTGCGAGCGTGCCCTCGTCGAGATAGTCGAGTTCGCCGCCCACCGGCAGACCATGCGCCAACTGGGTGATGCGAACCGGGTATTCCTCCAGCCTCTCCGCTAGGTAATGCGCAGTGGTCTGGCCTTCGAGCGTGGCGTTCATAGCGAGGACGATCTCATCCACCCCGCCCTCTTCGACCCGGGACAGGAGGCTGGCAATGTTGAGGTCTTCGGGCCGCACGCCGTCGAGCGCGGACAGCTTGCCGCCGAGCACATGATACCTGCCGGTAAACAGTTTCGCCCGGTCGAGTGCCCAAAGGTCGGCCACGTCCTCGACCACGCACAGCGATTTCATATCGCGGCGCGGGTCGGCGCAGATGCCGCAGGGATCGGTTGTGTCCACATTCCCGCAGGTCTGGCATTCGACCAGTGCCTCGCCCACCGTCGCCAGCGCTTCGAGTAGCGCGGGCAGCGCGCTTTCCCGGCGCTTGACCAGCCACAGCACCGCCCGTCGCGCCGAGCGCGGGCCGAGTCCGGGGAGGCGGGCCAGCGCGGCGGCCAGCGTCTCGATCTCTTGCGATGCCATGGGGCGACAGATAGGGGCCTCAGCAGAACAGAGAAAGACCCTTAGACGGGCTCAGGGCATACAGGACTCTAATTGTGCGCATAATTTTCATGGGAACGCCGGAATTCGCAGTGCCGACGCTGCAGGCGCTGGTCGACGCGGCGCATGAGGTGGTCTGCGTCTATACCCAGCCGCCGCGCCCCGGCGGTCGGCGCGGGCGCGAACTGACGCCAACCCCGGTACACCAGCGGGCGAGCGATCTCGGGATCGAGGTGCGGCATCCTAAATCGCTGAAATCTGCGGAAGAGCAGGAGGCATTCGCGGCGCTCGATGCCGATATCGCGGTGGTCGCGGCCTATGGTCTGATCCTGCCCCAGGCGATCCTCGACGCGCCGAAAAACGGGTGCCTCAACGTGCATGCCTCGATCCTGCCGCACTGGCGCGGGGCTGCTCCGATCCACCGTGCCGTCATGGCCGGCGATCCGGTGACCGGGGTCACGATCATGCGGATGGAGGCCGGTCTGGATACCGGCCCGATGATTACCTTCGCCCGCACGCCGATCGAGGACAAGACGACCGGCGAGTTGACCGAGGAACTGGCCGAGATAGGCGCGCAGCTGATGGTCGGCACTCTGATCGACCTGAAGGCACTCCACCCGCTGGAGCAGGATGACGAGGAAGCAACCTACGCCGCCAAGATCGACAAGGCCGAGGCGCGGATCGACTGGAACCGCCCGGCGGAGGAGGTGGTCCGGCATGTGCACGGCCTTTCGCCCTTCCCCGGGGCCTGGTTCGAGCTCGACGGCAATCGCGTAAAGCTGCTGCGCGCCGAAGTGATCGAGGGGTCGGGCAAAGCATGCGAGGTGATCGACGAACGCCTTGCCATTGCCTGCGGCGACGGCGCCATCCGCCCGATCGAATTGCAGCGCGCGGGCAAGCCGAAGATGGGCCTTGAGAACTTCCTGCGTGGCAACGCGGTTACGAAAGGCACTGTCATCGCGTGACCCGCTTCGCGCTCACCCTCGAATTCGACGGCACGCCTTTTTTTGGCCTCCAGCGGCAGAAGGACGGGCCAAGCGTGCAGCAGGCAGTCGAGGAAGCCGCCTTTCGCGTGCTGGGCGAAGAGGTGCGGCTGCACAGCGCGGGTCGGACCGATACCGGCGTCCATGCGCTGGCCATGCGCAGCCACATCGATATTGCAAAAGACATCAAGCCTTTCCGCCTGATGGAGGCGCTCAATGCGCACCTACGTCCGGCTCCAGTCGCCGTCACCCATTGCGAACTGGTGCCCGAGGATTGGCATGCACGCTTTTCCTGTATCGGGCGCGCCTATGTCTATCGCATTGCCAACCGCCGCGCGCCGCTGACGCTCGACAAGGATCGCGTGTGGCTGGTGCCGCAAGAGCTCGACCACGAGGCCATGCACCGCGCGGCGCAGGCGCTAGTGGGCCGGCATGATTTCACGACCTTCCGCTCGGTTCACTGCCAGTCTGACAGCCCGGTCAGGACGCTCGACCGGCTCGATGTGGAGCGGGAGGGCGACGAGGTGCGCATCCATGCCGAGGCGCGCAGTTTCCTGCATCATCAGGTCCGCAGTATGGTCGGCTGCCTTGCGCTGGTCGGCATGGGCAGATGGCGCGAAGAGCAGGTTGCCGAAGCGCTGGAGGCACGCGACCGGCAGGCGCTCGGCCTCAACGCTCCGCCCAATGGGCTCTATTTCGTGCGGGCGGTATATCCCGACGATACTTGACCTAACGTCACCCTAGCCAAGCCGGAATTCGCGGCGTAGCGAGGCCCACAAAGAGTTTCGTATCGCAACGAAAGGGACGAGGATGACCACGACTGGCAAGCAGCTTTTCACCACACTCGAAAGTGACGGCACGCTGACCGTCGAAATTGCGAGCAGGGAGTTTCCCGATCCCACCGGCAATCAGGTGCTGGTCAAGATGGAAGCGGCGCCGATCAACCCGTCGGACCTTGCGATCCTGACCGGCGCGGCCGATTTCGAGAATGCAGACTATTCGCCCGGGAAGGTCGTCGCCAAGATGTCCGAACCGTTCAACACCGGCCAGAAGGCGCGCCACGGCCAGCGCCTGCCAGCAGGTAACGAGGGCGCGGGAACCGTCGTCGCTACCGGCGATTCCGACATGGCCAAGGCGCTGATGGGGCAGCGGGTCGCCTGCGTGCCAGGCAATGCCTATTCCGAATATGCCATCGCCGATGCCACCATGTGCCTGCCGCTGGGCGATCATAGCGCCGAAGCCGGAGCGTCGAGCTTCGTCAATCCGATGACTGCACTTGGCTTCGCCGAAAACGCCAAGAAGGATGGCCAGAAGGCAATCCTTCACACGGTGGGGGCGTCGAACCTCGGGCAGATGCTTGTCAAGATTTGCCAGGAAGACGATCTCGCACTGGTCAATATCGTGCGCAAGCAGGATCAGATCGACCTCCTGAAAGGTCTCGGCGCGACGCATGTCGTCAATTCTTCCGATGCCGACTTCATGGACAATCTCAAAGCCGCGATCGACGAGACCGACGCCTATTACGGCTTCGATCCTATCGGTGGCGGGCAGATGGTCGACACCTGTTTCAAGACGATGGAGCAGGTCGCCGCGTCGAAGATGACCGAATATTCGCGTTACGGCACCGACCAGCAGAAGCGCATGTTCATCTATGGCCGCCTCGATTTCGGACCGACCGTTCTGACGCCAAGTTACGGATTCGGGTGGACGCTGTCGGGCTGGCTGCTGACCCCGTTCCTGCAGAATGCCGGGATGGAGACGGTGATGCGGATGCGCAAGCGCGTGCTCGACAACCTCACCACCACCTTCGCGAGTAACTACAAGACCAGGGTCGATCTCGAAGGCATGCTGACCAAAGATGCGATACTCGACTATCGCCGGATGAAGACCGGCGAGAAGTATCTGGTCGTTCCGAACGGCTGAGGGTTAGCGCCCGTCGAAAGCACGCTGGATGGCCGCGGGATCGGTCTCGCCGCCAGCCAGCAGCAATTGCAGCAGGATGCGCGCCTTCTGCGGATTGAGCGCGCGGGCGGCAACGAAACCGTTGGCATCGTCTTCCGGCTCGCGATCGACGAGCCCCTCGTCGGCGCGGCTTGCTCGCACCACAGGCACACCCCGCCGTGCAAGCTTTACCAGCTCCCGACGCGCGCTTTCAGGCATGTTGCCCTCTCCCACGCCAGCCACGACTACGCCGCGCGTGGTTTCTGCGACCTGCCTCGCGACGCCCGCGTCGTCGAAACCGGCATAGGCATAGAGTATCACTACCTCGGGCAGAATTTCCGGCCAGCCGAACGCGGCATCGGTCCCACTGCACCATGGCGCACCGAACCATTCGAGCGAGACGGGCGTGACCAGTCCAACTGATTCGCGCGGGAAGCCGCGGAATGCCTCGGTCCCGCGGGTGCGAACCTTGTAAACATCGCGGGCGGCGAAAACACGGTCGCCCATCACCACCAACGCACCGCGCCCCGCAGCGTTTGAGTCACTCGCCACGCGGACGGCATTGGCGAAGTTCCTCAGGCCGTCATACCCAACTGCATCGGCAGGCCGCATGGCGCCTACCACCACTACCGGCTTGGTCGCAGGCAGCGTCTGGTCGAGCAGGAAAGCGGTTTCCTCTAGCGTATCGGTGCCATGGGTTACGATAATGCCATGGCATTCCTCGTCGGCCAGAGCGGCCATCGCGGCGGCGTGGAGCAGGTGCCAGACATCCGGTCCGATATCCGCCGAATCGATATTGGCGATCTGCGTACCGGAAAGCTCGGCCTCCAGCCCGAGGCCACCGACCTTTTCGAGATATTCCTCGATCCCGATTTCGCCCGAACGGTAATCATGTGCGATGGCGCTACCGGCGATCCCGGCGATCGTGCCTCCGGTGGCGAGAACGGTCAGCTTGGTGGTCATGCGCCGCCGCCTAGCGTCGCCCATGCAATCTCGGCAATTGATTTTGAAGATTTGGGCGCTATGTGCAGCACACCGCCGCAACGGCGGTTCCCGTGGTTGGGGCGATTAGCTCAGTTGGTAGAGCATCTCGTTTACACCGAGAGGGTCGGCAGTTCGAGCCTGTCATCGCCCACCATTTCTTGCTGGATCGGCTTGGTTCACTCGATTTTCGTCGAGCGTCTGGAGCCACCGGCACCAGGCGCCGGTCATCTTCCATATCGCCAGCATCCCGATACCGCTGACCAGGCCATCCGTTGCGTAGTGCCAGCCAAGGTGAATGGATCCGACATAGATGATCGCAACATAAGCAACCCCGGCCGCCCGGAAGCGCGGGAAATAATCGTTCACCACGAGCAGAATGAGCACCGCAATACCCACATGCAAAGAGGGCATGGCCGAAATGCCCCCACCGACGGCTAGCTGGCCCTGAACCGAAAGTAAGTATTCCATCGCGTTGGTCGCGAGCAGCCCTTCATAGGACTGGAGCCGCTCCATCAGAGGCGCGAATCGATCCCATGCGTAGAAATCGTCTACGAAACAAGGGCCTACCGATGCCATCGCTACGGCCAGTCCCGCACCCATTAGCAACCATGCCAGTTGCAAACTCAGCGTGACATGAATCTTGAAGACGTGATCCCGCGCGAAGATCAACAGTATGGTGAAGACGATCTGGACGAGCAGCCAGCCGGCATAGACATAGTCGATGATCCGCGTACCGCGCTCGCCCAGGAGTGCATGGGTGATTTGCCAGGGATCATGGCCAAAGAATAGAAAATGATCGAGCCGGATAAGGGCTGGGTCGGCGTAGAATGGTTGAATAAGCTCGATGCTCTGTTTGATTCTGGTCGTGGCATCGAACAGCAATGGCAGGGCCACCAGGACTACGGCCGCACTCGCCATCCAACCCGCATTGTTTACGACATCATCGCGAAGTTGCAGGATCGGTGATGGATGCAGCCGAAAAACGAGCATCACTGGGCGAAGTACAGCCACGAATGCGACGATGGCGAGCGAGAAGGTAACGAAGGGCGGTGCCTCGAGTACCAGCGGACCGGCGACGGCAAGCGCGCTGGCCACTGCGACAAACGTCACTGCCAGAATCGAAATATACCCGTAAACAATCGAACGTTTGGCCCCCATGGAAGCGGTATTCCGAGTTTCCCGGAGCAGGGCAAGATTTCGGGACAAGGTGTCACCGATGGAGACATTTCCTCTAGGGACTAATCAGCGATCGCCGCATCGATGGCAGCGCGAGCTTCTTCGCCCGACCAGTCATAGTCGCCCTGAATACGCCAGACTTCCTGCCCGGCAGCATCGTACAGCACGGTCGTCGGCATCACGCCGCCGCCGATCGCGAAGCTGAGCTCGTTGTCCGGGTCCATCCACGGTTCGAGCATGGCGAAACCGCCTTGGGCAAAGAATGGAGCGACTTTTTCCGCCCCCTGCATATCCTGGCTGACGGTAAGGACCCTGAGACGCCCCTCATATTCGCTCGCGAGCGTATCCAGCAGCGGCATTTCCTTGACGCAGGGCGCGCACCATGTCGCCCACAGATTGAGCAGCACTGGTGTGCCCTGCAATGCTCCGAGGTTGAGCGTGCGGCCTTCGGGATCGGTCACATTCAATGCCGGCATCAATGCGCCTGCCTCGCTCAGGTCGATCTCGCCGGTTGGCGCTGATGAAGCGGTGCTTTCTTGCGCGTCCTCCGACGCATCTCTATCGCAGCCCGCGACAGCAAGACCGAGGATTATGGCAAGCGTGAACGACAAGCGGGACACGAAAAACTCCAACAGCATGTGGGGCGGCAGATTCGCCGAAGGGCCTAGCGCGATCATGCGCGAAATCAATGCCTCGATCCCGTTCGACAAGGCCCTCTGGCGCGAGGATATCGCGGGTAGCCGCGCTCATGTCGCCATGCTGGCGAAACAGGGCATCGTCTCTGTCGAGGACGCGCACGCCATCGATGATGGGTTGCAGCAGGTCGCCGCCGAGTATGAGCGCGATGGCGTGCCAGAGGACTGGGATCTGGAAGACATCCACATGACGGTGGAAGCACGGCTGACCGAGATCGTCGGTCCCGCCGCAGGCCGCCTCCACACCGCACGCAGCCGCAACGATCAGGTGGCGACCGATTTTCGAATGTGGACCCGAGGTGCGATGCAGCGCGCCATCGCGGGAATCGAGGCGGTACTTGGCGCGCTGGTCGAACGTGCCGAGGAGCATGCCGACAGCATCATGCCGGGTTTCACCCATTTGCAGACCGCGCAGCCGGTTACGCTCGGCCATCACCTGCTTGCCTATTTCGAAATGCTGATGCGCGACCGGTCGCGCTTTGCCGACGCGCTGGCGCGGATGGACGAATGCCCGCTGGGCTCGGCGGCCCTGGCAGGGACCGGTTTCGATCTCGACCGCAACATGACGGCACAGGCGCTCGGCTTCGCGCGCCCGACACGCAACAGCCTAGATGCGGTATCCGACCGCGATTTCGCGCTCGATTACCTTATGGCAGCGAGCCAGTGCTCGCTCCACCTCAGCCGGTTGGCAGAAGAATTCATCATCTGGGCGAGCCAGCCCTTCGGTTTCGTGAAACTGCCCGACACGCTTTCGACCGGCAGTTCGATCATGCCGCAAAAGCGCAATCCCGACGCCGCCGAACTCGTGCGCGGACATGCCGGTCGCGTCATTGGCTGCGCAACCAGCCTCATGGTCACGATAAAAGGCCTGCCACTCGCCTATTCGAAGGACATGCAGGACGACAAGCCGCCGGTATTCGAGGCGGTAGGCCTGCTCGATCTCAGCCTTGCGGCGATGGCAGGCATGGTTGCCGATAGCGGATTCGACACAGGCCGTATGCGCAAGGCGGCCGAAGCCGGGCATGCCACCGCCACCGACCTTGCGGACTGGCTGGTGCGGCAGGCGGACATACCCTTCCGCGAGGCGCACCACATTACCGGCGCCGCAGTAAAGCTGGCCGACGAGAAGGGAGTCGCTCTCGATGGCCTGTCCATCGACGACCTGAAGGGCATCGATGCCCGGATCGACGAGCGCGTATTCGATGCGCTCTCGGTCGATGCCTCGGTTGCGGCGCGCGCTTCCTATGGCGGGACCGCACCGGTTCGCGTAAGAGAGCAGGTGGCCGCGGCGAAACAGCGCCTCGGCACGGAGGAATGATGCGTAACTGGGTCGCCCTTGCCGCTATCGCGATGCTCGGTGCCTGCGGGCAGAAGGCCGCGCTGGAACCGGTGGAAGGCGCCTCCCTCCCACCAGCACCCTATGGCGCGGAAGTCCAGCCAAGCGCCGACGAACTGCTGGAACTACCTTCTGAAGCCGCACCCGATCGCAGCGTGGAACTGCGCACCCGGTCAGAAGAGCGCGAAGACGACCCCTTCGACCTTCCTCCCGAGTAATTTCAGCGTCTGAAGCAAGGCTTGCTCGACAGCGGCGCAAGCTTTCGGCAGAGGCGTCAGCCATGGACCATTTCCAGTTTATAAACGGCGTACTCCATGCCGAGGACGTCCCCCTGCCGCGTATTGCGGATGAGGTCGGTACACCGGTTTACGTCTATTCGCGCGCCACGCTCGAGCGGCACGCCCGCGTGTTCCGCGAGGCATTATCCGGAGTGAAAAACCCGCACATCGCCTTTGCGGTGAAGGCCAATCCCAATCTTGCAGTGCTCAAGGTGCTGGCGAACGAGGGCTATGGCGCGGATGTGGTGTCTGGCGGAGAGCTCGCCCGGGCACTGGCTGCGGGAATGAAGCCCGAGGACATTGTCTTCTCCGGCGTCGGTAAAACCCATGCCGAACTGTTGCAGGGGCTTGAGGCGGGGATCGGCCAGTTCAATATCGAGAGCGAGGAAGAGGGTTACGAACTCTCTGCGGTGGCAGAACGGCACGGTTACCGGGCCGCCTGCGCGCTGCGCGTCAATCCCGATGTCGATGCGCGCACGCATGAGAAGATTTCGACCGGCAAGCGCGAGAACAAGTTCGGCGTACCGCTCGACCGGGCGGCAGAAATCTATGCCCGCCTGTCAGGCGAAAACGGGCTCGATATGCGCGGCGTTGCGGTTCATATCGGCAGCCAGCTTTCGACGCTGGAGCCGCTGGAGACAGCCTTTGGCAAAGTCGGTGCGCTCATCGCCGAACTGCGCGCCAATGGGTGCGATGTCACCCATGCCGATCTTGGTGGCGGTCTGGGCGTACCTTACAAGGCGGGCGAACGGATGCCCGCACCTGCCGAATACGGCGCGATGGTTGCAGGCGTGACCAAGGATTGGGGCGTGCGGCTGATGTTCGAGCCCGGGCGCGTGATCGCGGGCAATGCCGGCGTCTTGCTGACCCGCGTGATCCGGTCGAAGCGCAGCGGCAATGGACCGCCCTTCGTGGTCGTCGATGCCGCAATGAACGACCTCGCACGGCCTGCCATGTATGGCGCCTGGCACGATTTCGATGCAGTGACGCCCACTGGTGAGCGCATGACCGCGCATATCGTCGGCCCGATCTGCGAAACCGGCGATACGTTTGCGATGGACCGTGAATGCGACGCGCTGGTCGCGGGCGATCTGGCCGTGTTCCGCACCGCAGGCGCTTATGGCGCGACCATGGCATCATCCTACAATTCACGCGGCTTCGTTGCAGAGACGCTAGTCGATGGGGATCGGTACGCCGTCGTTGCGGATCGCATTGCGGCGGCTGCGATCATGGATGCAGAGCGCGTGCCGGAATGGCTCGGCTGATGCGCCGGAAACATGCATAGCCTACCGCTCTTTCACTGCATCGCTGGACAGCGCGTGGTGGTGGTGGGCAGCGGCGACATGGCCGATGCGAAGGCGCGGCTGGTCGAGCGGGCAGGCGGTATCCCCTGCCCCGAAACCGAAGCCCATCATGCAAAGATCGCCTTCGTGGCCATACCGGACGGCCGGGCTGCGGAGGCCGCGGCACGGCGTCTCAAGCGCGCGGGCCTGCTGGTGAACGTCGCCGACCGGCCCGAGCTGTGCGATTTCACGCTGCCCAGCATGCTGGATCGCCATCCCGTGCTGGTGGCGGTAAGCACTGGGGGAGCATCCGCAGGGCTTGCCAAACATCTTCGCCTGAGGCTTGAGGCCATTCTGCCACAAACGCTCGGTCCGCTAGCTACGGCGCTATCCGCCGCGCGAGAGCGTATTCGCGCGCGCTTTCCCGATAGCAGTGCGCGCAGACGAGCAATCGATGCGGCGCTGGAGGAAGGCGGCGCACTCGATCCGTTCGAGCTATCGAGCGCCGCGGCGGTCGATAGCTGGCTGGAGGGCGAGGCAATCACGGAAAATCGCCGCGTCGAGGAATTCGAGATTTCAAGCGACGACCCAGACGATCTGACACTGCGTCAGGCGCGTGCTCTGGGAAAGGCCGATACCGTACTGCACGATGCCGAGGTTCCGGACGCCATCCTTGCTCGCGCCCGCGCCGATGCGACACGCGAACTGCTTCCGGCAACACCGCCAGCCAGCGGTTTCACCGTCATCCTGCGTCGCGCCTAGACGACCGCGAGTTCACCGACTCCTGCCTCCGCAAAATACCGCGCCATGGCATCGGCCGTTCTGTCGGCAAGCGCAATATAGGCGCGGCGCCGGTCGTGCGGATCGGAGACACGCACCAGCAATTCGGAATCGACCATCTGACCGATCCAGCGCAGCGCAGTGGTGGCAGGAACACCCGCTGCGATGCAAAGCGAAGTAACGCTGACCCGGCGACGTTCCGTCCTTGCTGCGGCGAGATCGAGCAGTATGTCCCAGGCCGGATCGGCAAACAGCTCCGCATCGAAATAGCGAGCGCGCAGTTGCCGCGCCTTGATCAGCTTGCGGATGACCGATGAATCCGGAAGACGAGGTCGATCTTCCCCTCTTCGACCAGCCCCGTAGTCCTCCTCCTGGCTGCGCCATGCAGAGCCCGGGGATTCAAAACGAAACGCACCACCGCCAGCACGCTGGCCCGGCGCGAGCTTTTCCAGTCGCTCTGCAATGCGTCCAACCTGCTCGGTCAGGCGCAGCAGCATAAGCCGGTCTTCTTCGCCCATTTCGCGCAGCCGCAGGTTCGGCACGCGCGCGAGCACGCCGCCAATGGCAATAACACGTTCCGCCCGGCCCGGATCGACAAGGATCTGCGCAGAAGACATGGAAAAGCAGCCGAAGACGCTGTCGAGCGCCGCCATGGTGGTGGAGACGACAAGCTGCGTTCCCGCCTTACCGCCGCGCATGTCCAGCCGCGAGAGCAGCGCCATGGCATCGGCAGTCGCTTCCGCGCAATCGACCAGCACGAGATCGCCCAGCGTCGCCAGCGGTCCCTGCGCATACTCCTCGAGACTGCAGGATTCGAGGATACGGAACCCCGCCGCCGAAGCATCCTGGCTCATTTCGGCGCGCACATGATCGCGGTCGGCCAGCACGGTAACAGTCAACTGGCACCCAGCGGCGTCACACACCGGCTCGTAGAGGAAATCCTCCTGCATCGAATCGCACTCCTCGCTAAACAACTTGGAACATAGTGAGAACAAATGGGGCCATGTCAAGAAAATCGGTAAAAGTCACCCGCGGGATTGAACCTTTCGCGCCGCTGCTGCGACTATCGGGATATGACAGGTGCCAAGGCCTCTTCGCCACTGAGCGGGCGTCTCTACGATGAGTTGCTCGTCACGCTTGTCCAGTCGGGCGACCGACACGCTGGCGAAAGGTTAGCAGCACGCTGGCAACCGCGATTGGCTAGGACGGCCCGACGCCTCCTCGCCGATGAAGAAGCAGCGCTGGCAGCGGTTCAGGAGGCCTGGCTGTCGATACTCCGGGGCGTGCGAAGCCTTCGCGATCCGTCACGCTTCGCCCCCTGGGCTTTCGGCATACTGAGGCGTCGCTGCGCCGACCATATCCGCCGAGCGCAATCGGATCGGGCGCGGGTCGGCGAACTCGATGAAGAACCCGCCATACCTGCCTCGACGGACGAGGCACTCGCCATCAGGCAGGCCTTCTCTGCCCTGCCGCCCGACCAGCGGTTCGCCGCACAACTCTATTTCGTCGAGGGCCTTACCCTCGCCGAAATCGCCGAGGTGCAGGAAGTGCCCGTGGGCACTGCCAAGACGCGCCTTTTCCATGCCCGCCGCAAACTGAAGGCGGCACTTACTGGAGACGACACATGACCGATATCGACGACCGTATCCGCGGTGCGCTCGACGCGGACGACAAGGCTTTCCTTGCCCGCCTCGACGAAGGGCGCGGAATGTTCAGCCAGATGGGCGATGTCCTCGCCGGACCGCTCGGCGGCTGGGCGAAGCTGATATTCGCCTTCGCCATCCCGATCGGAATAGGCGTGGTCTATTGCGGCTATCGCTTCTTCACCGCTGGAAATGCCGACGATGCAATCTGGTGGGGCATGGTGACACTCGGCCTGCTGATCATGCAGGGCTTCATCAAGGAATGGTTCTATTCGCGGATGAATCTGCTCAGCACGCTGCGCGAGATAAAGCGCCTGCAACTACAGGTCGCTATGCTGGCTGAAGAACGCGGCTAGGGGCGAATCTCGATCGGCGTGCCGTCAGGGACCAGACTCCACAGCTCGGCGATTTCCTCATTGGACATGGCGATACAGCCATCGGTCCAGTCGCCCGGTACGCGGGCATCGAAGGGCAGGCCGTTGGGCTGGCCATGGATAAAGATCAACCCGCCGGGCGAACGCCCGCGCGCACGAGCATAGGCCCTGTCCTGCGCGTTCGGGTAGTCGATGTGCAGGCTGAGATAATAGCTCGACTGCTCGTTTCCGTAGCTGATCGTGTAGCGGCCCTCCGGCGTACGCTCATCGCCTTGAAAGCGTTTATGGCCCACGGGCGCATCGCCATATTGCAGCCCCGAATAGGTGCGGATCACCCTGCCGTCCTGATAGAGCCACAGCTTGCGGTCCGACTTGTCGACCAACACGAAATCCGCCCGCTCGCCAGCCTGCGCCTGCTGCGCGCGCGCTTCCGGTATCGGCTGCGAGCAGGCAGCAACAGCAAGGGCTACCGAGATGGCGAGAATGCGCATGGCAAAGGCCATCATAGCGCACTCGCGACATCAATCCATGAACGGATCGCGCATCAGGATCGTATCGTCGCGCTGCGGGCTGGTGGAGACGAGCGCCACGGGCGTCTCGATCAGTTCCTGCACGCGCTGGATATACTTCACGGCATTGGCCGGGAGGTCGGCGAAGCTGCGCGCACCGGCGGTCGATTCCTTCCAGCCGTCCATGCTTTCGTAGATCGGCTCGACCGCAGCCTGATCGGCTGCATGGCTAGGGAAGTAGTCGTAAACATTGTTGCGCAGGCGGTAGCCGGTGCAAATCTTCACCTCGTCCAGCCCGTCGAGCACGTCGATCTTGGTCAGCGCAATGCCAGTCACGCCGCTGATCGCACAGCTCTGGCGGACGAGAACCGCATCGAACCAGCCCACGCGGCGCTGGCGGCCGGTAACGGTGCCGAATTCGTGGCCGCGCTCGCCGATGCCTTGCCCGATTTCATCTTCGAGCTCGGTCGGGAAAGGCCCGCTGCCGACGCGCGTGGTGTACGCCTTCACGATACCGAGCACATAACCGGTCGCGTTCGGCCCCAGCCCGCTGCCCGCCGCGGCAGTGCCGCTGACGGTGTTGGAACTGGTCACGAAGGGGTAGGTGCCATGGTCGATATCGAGCAGCACGCCCTGCGCGCCTTCGAACAGGATCTTGGCGCCTGCCTTGCGCACTTTCTTCAGCCGCTTCCAAACCGGCTGGGCGAACTGCAGGACGAACGGGGCGATCTCGCGCAGTTGGGCAAGCAGCTCCTCGCGGTCGATCGGCGGCTGGTCGAAGCCGGCGCGCAGCGCATCGTGGTGCGCACAGAGCCTATCGAGCTGCGGTTCGAGATGGTCGAGATGCGCGAGATCGCAGACCCGGATCGCGCGGCGACCGACCTTGTCTTCATAGGCCGGTCCGATACCCCGCCCGGTAGTCCCGATCTTGCCCGAACCGGCCGCCGTTTCGCGCAGACCGTCGAGGTCCCGGTGGATCGGCAGGATCAGCGGGCAATTGTCGGCGATGGCGAAATTGTCGGGGTTGATCTCGACGCCCTGCCCTTCGAGCTTCTCGACCTCGCTCTTGAGGTGCCATGGATCGAGGACAACGCCATTGCCCACGATGCTGAGCGTGCCGGTAACGATGCCACTCGGCAGCAGGGACAGCTTGTAGGTCGTGTCCCCGACGACGAGAGTGTGACCGGCGTTATGGCCGCCCTGGAACCGGACCACAGCATCGGCGCGGCTGGCCAGCCAGTCGACGATCTTGCCTTTGCCCTCATCGCCCCATTGGGCGCCGATCACGGTTACGTTGGCCATTCGGTACTTTCTCGCAAATGTCGGGTAATCAAACGCCGCGGGCGTTAGGCGCATCTCGCCCCTGGGGCAAGGCGAGTTGCGCACCGGGGGTGCCAAGCAAAAGCATCGCTGCTATCGGCCCCGTGTGACCGGAACCTGCCCTATCCCGCATATCCGCATTGCCGCGCTCTACCAGTTCGCGCGGTTCGAAGATCCCACTGCGATTCGCGGGCCGCTGCTGGCCGTGTGCGAGCAACACGGCGTACGCGGTACACTGCTGCTCGCACGCGAGGGGATCAACGGGACGATTGCCGGAGCAGGCACGGGGATCGAAGCGGTACTTGCCCATATTCGCACCCTACCGGACTGCGGGGATATAGAGATCAAGGAATCGCGTGCGGTCGCCATGCCTTTCAACCGCACAAAAGTCCGGCTGAAGAAAGAGATCGTGACCATGGGCCAGCCGGATCTGGACCCGCTGGCGGACGTCGGCACTTATGTCGCACCCGAGGACTGGAACGCGCTGATTTCCGATCCCGAGACCATCCTGATCGACACGCGCAATGATTACGAAGTCCAGATCGGAACTTTCGAGGGGGCGATCGACCCAGAAACCAAGAGCTTCCGCGAATTTCCCGAATGGTTCCGCGCGCAGCGCGCAGCGATCGAAGCAGAGGGACGCACGCCTAGGATCGCGATGTTCTGCACCGGAGGTATCCGCTGTGAGAAATCGACCGCCTTTGCCCGCGCCGAGGGAGTCAAGGAAGTGTACCACCTCAAGGGCGGTATCCTGAATTATCTCGAGCATGTTCCCGAAGCGGACAGCCTATGGCGCGGCGAGTGCTTCGTGTTCGACGAACGTGTGAGCGTCCGTCACGGCCTTGAAGTGGGGGAGCATTCGCTGTGTCGCGCCTGCCGCCGCCCGCTGAGCGAAACCGACATGGCGCATGAGCAATATGTCGAAGGCGTGTCCTGCCATCGTTGCCACGGCGAACGCAGCGAAGAACAGCGCGCACGCTATGCCGAACGGCACCGGCAGGCACAGCTCGCGGACAAGCGCGGGCGGGACCATATCGGCCGCAAGAAAGATTCCAAGGCCGATGGCTGAACCGATCCTCTACAGCTTCCGTCGCTGTCCCTATGCCATGCGCGCCCGCATGGCCCTGAGCATGAGCGGAACCGAATACGAGCACCGCGAAGTAGTGCTACGCGACAAGCCTCCGCAAATGCTGGAAGTTTCGCCAAAGGGCACCGTACCGGTGCTGGTAACCGAGGACGACCTCGTGATCGAGGAAAGTCTCGACATCATGCGCTGGACTTTGGCACAGAGCGATCCCGAAGGCTGGCTCGACCGCGACGATGCCGCGCTGATCGAGATCAACGACGGTTCGTTCAAGCACCATCTGGACCGCTACAAATACGCTACGCGCTACGAGGATGCGCAGCCTGACGAACACCGCGCCGCAGCGCTTGAAATTCTCGAGCAACTAGAGCGACGCCTTGAACGGAGGGCCTATCTTTGCGGCGACACGCGCGGCTTCGCGGACATCGCCATCTTCCCCTTCATCCGCCAGTTCGCGAATACGGACAAGGCATGGTTTGCAGCGCAGGATCTGCCCCGGGTGCAGGCCTGGCTCGAAGGTCTCGTGAATTCCGATCTCTTCGCCGCAATCATGACGAAGCGTCCACAATGGAAGGCCGCCTTCTAAAGCGGCTGCGGCTCCTTGCCTTCCAACCGGTGCGTGCAACCAAGCGCCCGCGCATCGTCGGCTTTCCCGATCGCAGCAACGGTGCGCCAGCCGATGGCCCGCAACCTCGACGCCGATTCGGGATCGTGCCCAAGCGGCAGGAACAGAGTCTGCCGTGCCTCACCGCCACGCTTGCCGAGCGCTTCCAGGATCGGTTCCATATAGAGCGAGAAGCCGGTAGCAGCCTCTTCGCTCCCGCGAATGGTATAGGTCCCGCCGCGTCCCAATGCGCCGCGCGCGCCGCCGCCGTAAAGGGTGAAGCCGAACCAGCTCTGGTATTCGAAACCATGGCGCTCGGTCGGATCTAGCGTGATGCGGGCCCGGTTGCCGATAGCGGCGGAGACAGAACGTAATCCCTCTATGCGGCTGGCAAGTACCCCGCCGGTATCTAGATCGGCCAGCTTGCCGATCGCATCGCCGAACGGTCCGGTGGCAAACAGGAGCGGCAGATAATCTTCACCGCCTGCCGCGCGAAGCCCCCCCGCGTCTTTGGTATCGAGTTCGCGCCGCACCGCCTCGCGGCGCTCCGCATCCAGAGGCAGCGCCTCGTCCGCGAGAGTGTCGACCAGATCGGGGAGTGTGAAATCGACCGAGATATCACCGATACCCGCACCTTTGAGTGCGTCGATTGCGACACCAACAAGTTCGCTAGCAGCCGAAACGCTGTCGCTGCCGATCAGCTCAGCTCCGAGCTGGAGACGCTGACGTGACGGGTCGAGCTGGTCCGCCTTGAGCAGCGCGATATCGCCCGCATAGCATAGCCGCAGCGGCCGTGGCGCCGAGGCCATACCGGTTGCGGCGATCCTCCCTACCTGCACGGTCATATCGCTGCGCAGGGCCAGCGTACGCAGGCTCTCCGGATCGGTAAAACGGATCATTCGGCGCGTCGCCACACCTTCCATCCGCCCTGCGAGCGATTGTTCGAACTCCATCAGTGGCGGGCGCACGCGGTCGTAACCATGCGCATCCATCGCATCGAGCACTGCGCGCATGGCCACGGTGATCGCATGTGCACGTGCCGGCAGCGCATCTTCTAGGCCGACGGGCAGGAGGTCGTCTTGGCTGTTCATTGCGCGGCGCCCCCTGCCCTATCGAGCGTCAAAACGCCAGCGGCATGACCACCTTCACGCCCTGAAGCGCGCAGGCCGCCTTTACCACTTCCTGCGGGATGGGCGCATCGACGCTGAGCAGCAGCACTGCTTCCCCGCCCGCCTGGCGACGGCCGAGGTGGAATGTACCGATATTGATGCCGTTTTCGCCCAGCAGAGTACCAATCCGGCCAATGAAGCCCGGTGCGTCCTCGTTCACGATATAGAGCATGTTGCCCAGCAACTCGGCTTCGATCCCCACACCGAACATCTCGACCAGACGCGGGGCGTCGGCGCCGAACAGCGTACCGGCGACCGAACGGTCGCCCTGCTCGGTTCCCACGGTCACGCGGATGAGCGTGTTGTAGGTGCCTTCCTTCTCATGCCTTATCGAGCGAATATCGAGGCCGCGCTCCTTGGCGAGGAAGGGCGCGTTGACCATATTCACCGTGTCCGAATACTGACGCATCAGGCCGGCAAGGACAGCGCCTTCGATCGGCTTGCCCGACAGATCGGCTGCAGCGCCTTCGCGCTCGATGCTGATCTTGGTGAGATTGCCGTGTGCGAGCTGCCCAACAAGGCTGCCAAGGTACTCGGCAAGCTTCATATAGGGCTTCAGCTTGGGCGCTTCCTCTGCGCTCAGCGAAGGCATGTTGAGAGCGTTGGTGACACCCCCGTTGACGAGGTAATCGGCCATCTGCTCGGCCACCTGCAGCGCGACATTGACCTGCGCCTCGGTGGTGCTCGCGCCGAGATGCGGGGTGCAGATGAAATTGGGCTTGCCGAATAGCGGGCTTTCCTTGGCCGGCTCGGTCTGGAACACGTCGAGTGCTGCGCCCGCCACCTGCCCGCTATCGAGCGCGTCGGCCAATGCCGCCTCGTCGATCAGGCCGCCACGCGCACAGTTGACGATACGCACGCCTTTCTTGGTCTTGGCAAGATTTTCGGCCGAAAGAATGTTGCGCGTCTCGTCAGTCAGCGGCGTGTGCAGCGTGATGAAGTCGGCCTTGGCCAGCAGCGTATCGAGATCCGCCTTTTCGACCCCGATTTCCACTGCACGCTCTTCGGTCAGGAAGGGATCGTAGGCGACGACTTTCATCCTCAGCCCCAATGCGCGCGCAGCGACGATCGAACCGATATTGCCCGCGCCGATGAGACCCAGCGTCTTGCCGGTGACTTCGACGCCCATGAAATCGTTTTTCGGCCATTCGCCGGCCTGCGTGCGGACATTTGCCGCGGGAATCTGGCGCGCAAGCGCGAACATCATCGCGATGGCGTGCTCTGCCGTGGTGATCGAATTGCCGAACGGCGTGTTCATCACCACCACGCCCTTGGCGCTGGCGGCGGGGATGTCGACATTATCGACGCCGATGCCAGCACGGCCGACGACCTTGAGGTTCTCGGCAGCCTCGAGGATCTCGCTGGTAACCTTGGTTGCCGAACGGATGGCGAGGCCATCATATTGGCCGATCACGGCCTTAAGTTCGTCGGGCGTCATGCCCGGCTTCACGTCGACGTCACAGCCGCGCTCTTCAAAGATGCGTGCGGCGTTAGGGTCCATTTTGTCGCTGATAAGGACTTTGGGTTTGGTCATGATTTTTCTCTCGTCATCCCAGCGGTTACGAAAGTAGGCAGAAGGCCAACGCCGGGATCGCTGTCGGTATTGTCGGAGCGTGCGGAAGCTGCCCCGGTTTTCGCCGGGACGACGCCGTTTATCCCGCCTTCACTTGCTCGTAGGCCCATTCGATCCAGGGCAGGAGACGCTTCAGATCTTCCCGCTCGACCGTACCGCCGCACCAGATGCGCAGCGACGGCGGAGCGTCGCGGTAGCCGTTGAAGTCGTAGCCGACGTCGCGCTCCTCAAGGAGTTTGACGATCTTCTTGGGCACGCCCGCCTTATCTTCGTCGGACAGGCTGTCGTACCACTCGCCCTGGAAGACGAAACACACGCCCGTATTGGTTTGCTTTGCAGGGTCTGAGACCATGTTGCGCAACCACGGGGTTGCCTCGATCCAGTCCTTGACCAGCTTGGCATTGGCATCGGCGCGTTCGAACATCGCCTTGCGGCCACCAAGAGCCTGCGCCCATTCGAGCGCATCGATATAGTCTTCGGTCGCCAGCATCGAGGGCGTGTTGATCGTCGCGCCTTCGAAGATGCCGGTGTTGATCTTGCCGCCCTTCTTGAGGCGGAAGAGTTTGGGCAGCGGCCATTCGGGATCGTATTCCTCGATCCGCTGGACTGCCTTCGGCGACAGGATCAGCACGCCGTGCTGGGCTTCCGAACCCATCACCTTCTGCCAGCTATAGGTCGTGGCATCGAGCTTCGCCCAATCCATCTCCATGGCGAAAACGGCGCTGGTGGCGTCGTTGATCGTCACACCTTCGCGACCCGGGGCGAGCCAGTCGGTGTTCGGAATCTTCGCGCCTGAAGTCGTGCCATTCCAAGTGAAGACGACGTCGCTGTCCTGCGGGATCGACGCGAGGTCGGGAATCTCGCCATAGTCGGCGTCGAGCGTGGTCAACTGGGGCAGCTTGAGCTGCTTGACCGCATCCTGGATCCAAACATTGCCAAAGCTTTCCCATGCCGCGACGGTCGCCGGGCGGTCGGGACGCAGCATCGTCCACATCGCGCATTCGAGCGCACCGGTGTCCGAGGCGGGCATGATGCCGACGAGGTAGTCCTCGGGCACACCGAGCATCTCCTTCGACAGGTCGATGGCATATTTCAGCCGCGACTTGCCGAGGGCGCTGCGATGCGAGCGTCCGAGCGATTCGGTTTTGAGATTGGCGGCAGACCAGCCTTTATGCTTGGCGGTCGGACCGGACGAAAAGAAAGGGCGCTCAGGCTTGAGCGTCGGTTCGGCAGTCATGTATTCTCTCCTTGCAGAGAGCACGCGCGGCGTTGGGACCGCGTGGCCCGGCAGTCGAACTAAAGTTGCGCGGCAACAAGTCAATACGAAATAGCTATGCAGCGATGAAGCGCGGCTGCGATACGACCGGCTCCCCCCTCGCCAAACCGCGTGGTCGGCCCTATGGGCCGCGCGATGGATGTGACCGATCTCCGCATCGCACTGTTTAGCGGGAACTACAATTACACCCGCGACGGATGCAACCAGGCGCTCAACCGCCTTGCCGACTACCTGCTGCGGCAAGGCGCAGCCTTACGCGTCTATTCACCCGTCGTCGCAGAGCCCGATTTCGAACCGACCGGCGATCTGATCGACGTCCCGAACATGCGCATGCCGATAAAGAACCGCGGGGAATACCGACTCGGCCTGCCGCTCGACACGGAGGCGCGCACCGATCTGGAAGCCTTCAAGCCCAACACGATTCATCTGTCGGCTCCGGATTTCACCGGGCACTCTGCCTTGAACTGGGCGGAGAAACGCGACCTGCCGGTCCTCGCCTCGGTTCACACCCGCTTCGAGACCTACCCGCGTTATTACAAGATGGGCTTTCTCGAACCCGCCGTAGAGGCGCTTTTGCGTCGCTTTTACCAGCGGTGCGACGCGCTTGTTGCCCCCTCGCAGAGCCAGATCGACGAGCTCAAGGCGCAGAAGATGCACGACGACATCTCGATCTGGTCGCGGGGTGTGGATCGAACCGTCTTCGATCCCTCCAAGCGCGACCTCGAATGGCGCCGTGCGCATGGACTGGCCGACGACGATGTTGCGATCGTATTACTCGGGCGACTGGTGATGGAAAAGGGTCTCGACGTCTTCGCCGAGACGATCGTCCAGCTTCGCAAACGGCAGGTGCCGCACAAGGTGCTGGTAATCGGCGACGGCCCGGCGCGGGGATGGTTCGAAAAGGCGCTGCCGGGCGGAACTTTCGCCGGGTTCATGACCGGTGGCGTCCTTGGCCGCGCGCTGGCGAGCGGGGACATCTTCTTCAATCCGTCGATTACCGAGACCTTCGGCAACGTCACGCTGGAGGCTATGGCCTGCGGCCTGCCGGTCGTTGCGGCAGGAGCGACAGGGGCCGCAAGTCTGGTAACGGATGGCGAGACGGGTAGTCTCGTCCCTCCGGCAAAACCGGACGCTTTCGCGCAGGCCTGTGCCGAGGCACTCGCACCTTACTGCACGGACGATGCGCTGCGCCTGCGGCACGGCGCGAACGGCGAAAAGGCCGCCCGCGCCTATTCCTGGGATGCGATCAACCAGGCCGTGGTCGATACCTATCTGCGACTGCACGCGCAGCGCGGAACGTAAGGTTCAGCGCAGCACGCCTGCCGCCGTCTGTCGACGCGAATACCACCATTGCAGGATCACCAGCACGATGATCACCAGCGGCATCACTCTGGCCATGCTGCTTTCGGCCATCGCAGCCGGCATCTCCATGCTGAACTGATAGGCGAAGCTGCCCAGCGCCCCGATCAGCGAAACCAGGAATGCAGTCACCGCATGGCGCGAGCGGATCAGCAGCAGAATGGCTCCCGCGAGCGATCCCCAGACCCCGAGCGCCCACAGCGCGCTGGCGAAGGCCGGAAAAGAATCAAAAAAGGCCATCGATTCTTCATAGGTAAGACCCATCGGCGCCATCGTGGCCTCGATATAGGCTCGGTCGCGCAATTGGGTCATGGTGTAATCGTAACACCCGAACGCGTTCCATAGCAGTGACAGAATGCCGACCAGCCAAAGGTGCCACGGCGCCTTTTCTATGCTTGTGTTCATGACAACTCCCCTCTCTCGCGACCCCGCCACGCAGACTAGCGCTGCGCAGGCGGAGTGCAAGCGGGTGGCAAGTCAGAGCCGCTCGATCTTCTTGGCCAGATCGTCGACGAGGTCGACAATATCCTGCACCGTCTGTTCATCCAGCTTGCCCGAACGCGCGCGGTTCTTGAGCACACCAGCCAGATTGCCGAGCGCACGAAACATTTCCGGCGTTGCGTAAGCGCGGCGATGTTCGCCATGGCCCGAAAGACGCTCGAACAGCGCTTCCACTTCTTCAGCCCGTTCCTCCAACTCGCCGCGCCCGGCCTCGGTCGCTTCATAAGCTTTGCGTGTCTCGTCGCCAGATGCCTGAGCTATCGCGCCTTCATCTTCAAGCAGCGACAGGGTGGGATAGATTGTCCCCGGGCTCGGCGCATAGGCACCCTCGGTCAGTTCCTCGATCGCCTTGATAAGTTCGTAGCCATGGCGCGGTTCATCCGCGACCAGCTTGAGCAGAACGAGGCGCAGTTCGCCCGGGCCGAACATCCGTCTGCAACGACGACCGCCCCCGCGAGGGCCGAAGTCGAAGCTCCAGCCCGGCCCGCCAAAGCGCGCCGAAGCGCCCATTCCATCGCGGCAGTCCGCCTCGGCCATCATTGCCGCCACGAATGGCCAGCCGCCCATCCTGCGCATCTTGCGCCATTTATGTGCCTTGTGCATCCAAGCTTCCTTTGCATTGTCTTCGATAGGTCTAAGATATATCTTAAAAGTGTAGTTACAAGAGGACACTGCAAATCCTCAGCGAACGCCCTATGTCAGCCGACCAATGGCCGATCTGTTTCCCGACGAAGTGCCCCAGGCACAATCACCTGATACGCCGCGTGAAGATGCGCCGCTCGCCGACAGGCTTCGCCCGGCGAATCTCGGCGAAGTCATCGGACAGGGCCATCTGACCGGCGCCGAGGGCGCTATCGGGCGGATGGTCGCCGCGGGCCGCCTGTCCAGCATGATCCTGTGGGGGCCGCCCGGCACCGGCAAAACAACCATCGCGCGCCTGCTAGCCGACAGTGTGGGCATGCGCTTCGAAAGCGTCAGTGCGGTCTTCAGCGGCGTTGCTGACCTCAAGAAGGCGTTCGCCGCAGCCGACAAGGCCGCCGAAGCCGGTCAACGCACATTGCTGTTCGTGGACGAAATCCACCGTTTCAATCGCGCACAGCAGGACGGATTCCTGCCCTTCGTCGAACGGGGGACGGTGACACTGGTCGGAGCCACAACCGAAAACCCCAGCTTCGCGCTCAACGCTGCGCTACTCAGCCGCGCACAGGTACTGATCCTCCAGCGGCTCGACCGCGAGGCGCTGGGGCAGCTGCTCGACCGCGCAGAAGCGCTCGAAGGTCCCCTCCCGCTGACACCGGAAGCGCGCGATGCACTGGTAGCGAGTGCCGATGGCGACGGGCGTTTCCTGCTCAATCAGGCCGAAACGCTCTACAATGCGAAGATAGCAGAACCACTCGATCCAGCAGCATTGGGCAGCTTCCTCCAGCGCCGCGTGGCGGTTTACGACAAGGACCGCGAGGAACATTACAACCTCATTTCCGCCCTGCACAAATCGGTGCGCGGCAGCGACGTACAGGCGAGCCTCTATTACCTCGCACGCATGCTCACGGCCGGAGAGGAACCGCGCTTCCTTGCCCGCCGCCTGATCCGCATGGCGGTGGAAGATATCGGCATGGCCGACCCGCAGGCGCTGGTACAGTGCATGGCGGCCAAGGACGCCTACGAATTCCTCGGTAGTCCCGAGGGCGAGCTCGCGCTGGTGCAGGCCTGCACCTATCTCGCCACAGCGCCGAAATCGAATGCCGTTTACAAGGCGCAGAAAGCCTCGTTCAAATCGGCGAAAGAGACCGGTAGTCTGATGCCGCCACAGAACATCCTCAACGCCCCGACGAAGCTGATGAAGGATATCGGCTACGGCTCGGGTTACACCTACGACCACGACGCCGATGAAGGCTTTTCGGGCGACAGCTACTGGCCCGAGGAAATGGAACCGCAAAGCTATTACGAGCCGGTCGAGCGCGGCTTCGAGCGCGAGGTGAAGAAGCGTCTGGACTATTGGGAAAAGCTGCGGCGCGAGCGTGGCGAGATTTAGCCATTTCCTCGCGATCGACTGGTCGGGTGCCAAGGGGCCGATTCAGAAAGGTATCGCACTCGCTTTGAGCCATGCCGATGGTGGTCCACCGGTTCTGGTCGAACCCGGAAGGGGATGGTCGCGCGAGGATGTGCTCACGCTGCTGCGCGATGATTTGCCGGATGACACGCTGGTCGGTCTTGATCTGGGTATCGCGCTGCCCTTCACCGATTGCGGTGCCTATTTTCCGGAGCGCGAGGTGCTCCTACCGGATGCACCGTCACTCTGGGCCCTGATCGACGATATATGCGCGAACGATCCCAACCTCGGTGCGCAGAGTTTCGTCGACCATCCCGAGTTCCGGCCTTACTTTCGCGATGGCGCCGATACGGGCATGCATTTCGGCTGCGATGGCGCAGCGCATGGCAAGGGCCGCTTTCGCGTCACGGAGCACGCGCAGGCGGCAATGGGGTGCAAACCCTATTCTAACTTCAATCTCGTCGGCGCCGCTCAGGTCGGCAAGTCGAGCCTCACCGGCATGCGTATGCTGCACCATCTGCGCGAACATCTGCCTGTATGGCCTATCGATCCCCTCCCCTCGGCCGGTTCGGTCGTGGTCGAAATCTATACCAGCCTCGCCGCGCTCGAGGCCGGGCGCAGTGCGGCGAAGGCAAAGATGCGCAGCTTCGAGGCGCTGAATGACGGATTGCGCTTCCTCGGCTGCGCTCCAGTCGTGGGGAGCGGGCCGATCGACGACCATTCCTCCGACGCCCTGCTGACGGCAGCATGGCTGCGCGCGGTGGCGAGTGATGAGTCACGCTGGAAACCCTGCAGCCTCACGCAAACCATTGTGCGCACAGAAGGCTGGACCTTCGGTGCGGTCTGAAAGGCGTAACGGAATATCCTGGTGGAGCCGAGCGGGATCGAACCGCTGACCTCGTCATTGCGAACGACGCGCTCTCCCAACTGAGCTACGGCCCCGTTCCAGGTTTGCGACACTGCGGATATTGGCAGTGCGAGGCGCGCCGTTTAGCGAATGGCGGCGCGCCTGAAAAGCACCAATGCGGTCAGTTCTGCGGTGTGTCATCCTCACCAGCGTCATTGGGAATCGGTTGCACGATTGGCACCGATGCACGCGTCTCATCCACGGGTGCAACCGGGATCTGCGCCCCGGTGTCGGGATCGATCACCCGGGTTTCCTGCAAAGGCGCTGCACTGAGTGTAGAGGGGTCCGCACCCGGCTGCGGTGTCTGGAACGCCCTTGCGTTCTTGACCGCCACATATCCCGGCTGCGAGGCGCCATAACGCTCGCCATACCGCGCATCCCAGGCCGCGGATTCGCGCTGATATTGCTCATAGGCGACGAAGAAGCGTTCGAACGGTCCCTCGAGCGCGGAGAAATTCGCCAGCGCGAAGGCGACCGGATCGACCTTTTCAGACGCGATATACTGCTGCGATATGCCCAGCGCCGTGCGGCAGAAATCCGACCGGGCGGGCGGCAGGGCGAAGTAATTATAGACCATCGTCATCTGGCTCTCACGCGCCTGGATGGCTGAACGCCCCTTGCCGTATTCCTTGCGGTAATCGGCATCGATACGATCGTTCACCTGCTTCAGGGGCCGGGCATAATCCTTGATGTAGCTGCTGTAGCCATCGAGGATCGGCTGGTATTGCGGATCGAGACAGTTGAGCGCGGCGACATTCCACGCAGAGCGGAAATGCCAAACCTTCTCGTCTTCCGAAATGCCGAGATTGACGGTCTCGCGAACGCCCATCGAATTCGTCTGCGGAATATCCATCACATAGGACGCCTGGCCGGGCGGAAGTGGCCTGACCGGTACAGCTTCTACGGGCGGGGGCGGGGGCGGGGGCGGCGGCGGAGCGGGCGTTGTACACGCACCAAGCGTTGCGATACCGGCGGCAATTGCCGCCATGCGAATAGTGATGTTTGAACCGCAGCTCATGGCGCGTGGACCCTCCTCGATAATCTTTGCTTCATTCTGCGCCATCGTCCCTTGACGGCGGATGAAGCCCCTCTGCCTACTGCCTGCTGATGGCAAAGAAAATGCCCGGGGTGGTGGTTACACCCCGGGCACGTTCAACCGATTCGTGTGTGCGACGAGCGGTGAAGTTCTAGTCGCGACTGCCCATGAACTGCAGCAGGAACATGAACATATTGATGAAGTCGAGATACAGGCTCAGCGCGCCCATGATGATCGCCTTGCCAGCGAACTCCGTACCGCGCAGATACTGATATTCCATCTTAAGGCGCTGCGTATCGTAGGCCGTCAGACCGGCGAAGATCAGTACGCCGATGAAGCTGATGGCGAGCGCCATCGTGCTCGACTGCAGGAAGATATTAATCACCATCGCGATCAGCAGGCCGATGACACCCATCACGAGGAAAGTGCCGAAGCCCTGCAAATTTTTCTTCGTGGTGTAACCGAACAGGCTGAGGCCCGCGAAGGCGCCTGCGGTCGCGAAGAAGGTCGCGGCGATCGATTCACCCGTGAAGCGCAGAAAGATCGTCGACATCGAGAGGCCCATCACGGTCGCGAAGGACCAGAACAGTATCTGCAGCGTGCCCTTGCTCATCTTGTTGAGGCCGAAGCTCATCGCGAGGATGAAGCCGAGCGGCGCCAGTGCAACGATCCACATGAGCGGACCACTGGCGAATGTCAGCGCCAGCCCGCTCCGTGCCGTCAGCAGCGCGACAATGCCGGTAAGCAGCACGCCCGATGTCATGTAATTGTAGATCGACAGCATGTGCTTGCGCAGCCCGGCGTCGAAGGTTTCCTGCCTGGCAACGGCGTCGCCAGCGCGTGGCACGGACCCGAAGCCCTGCCTCTGGTCGGTGTCGTTCCAATTGGCCATCAGTTTGCAACTCCTCTTGGCAGTGCGGAAATACGCTCTGCTCCTGAATGGGAATATCGGCATTTCGGCCCCGGATTTCAAGCGAAACCGGAAAGAACAGCCCTAATGCGGATTAACCGAATTCAATGCGCTTTCAGGCTTCGCCCGCCGCATCGACCATCGCGGCGTCCAAAGCTTCTGCGGGCGTTCGTCCGCCCCACAAGATGAACTGGAACGCGGGATAGAAACGGTCGCATTCATCGACCGCGATTTCGACCAGGGCCTGCGCCTGACCGAGGCTCAGCAGCCCGTCGTCGCCAAGCATCGTGCCGTTGCGATAGAGCAGCACACCGCCGTTCGACCAGATGTCGAAATGGCCGAGCCACATCTGTTCATTGACGAGCGAGACGAGCTCATGCGCCTGCGCCAGCTTGTCCGTGCCAATGCGGATGTCCGGCAAGCACAGGATCTGCAGCACCATGTCTTCGGGCCGCCATATCCCGCGCAACTGGTATTTGGTCCAGCTGCCCTGGATCTCGCCGCTCATCTCGGTCGGCGTCGATTCGCACGGCCAGCCACGCGCTTCGAAGAGGGCGATGAGCATGTCGAGCGGGGCCGCGCCCTCATCGACTTCGTAGCGGTCTTCCGACGGTCTCAACGAAACTGTTCCATGCACGTCATGGTTCGCTGGATGCAGAAACCATGGGGCGCTTGGCAATGGAAGCAGGCTTCGGCGCTGGGGAGAACCGCTAAGGCCTGTGCAAAGCTTGTGAACAATTCGCTTCGCGGCCATCGCCGCAGCATATCGTCAGAGCTTTTCTATCGCTTCGCCTGCGGCGCTGGTGAAGGGAAAGGAATCTATTCCCAATTCCTTGAGTTCATTGACCATTTCACGCGCCTTGGTGGCACTGTCGTATGGCCCGGACAACAACCGGTTGGCCTCACCCCAAGGCGTCACGAAGGGGCCTTTGCCGTCGAGCTTACCTTCCGCCTTGCGCGAAATTCTCCGCCAATCGAAACCGAGCGCATCCGTGTCCTTGCCGGTCGCCACCTGTACCCAATGGCGCGACGGGTGGGCCGGCGGCGGCGGAGGTTTGGGTTCTTCGCGTTCGCGCGGAATTTCGATCCGGGTGATGTCCACGGCACCGCTCGAAGCAGACGTCGAAGTTCCCGGTTGCAGCGTGAAGCTGCTGAAAGCGTCGGCAACGGAGACGGGGTCCGGTTCGGGCGCCTGGGACGGCGTCGGTGCTGGCGAGGGCGGCGGCGTAGATGCAACGGTCTGGGGAGCTGGTATCGAGACTGGCGATTGCTGTGCCTGCGCTACGACGACCGGCTCTTCCTTGCGCGGTGGCGCGGTGTCAGGCCCGGTAAGCGTCGTTGCAAGCGAAGGCTTTTGATCCGTCGCCTGCGTCGATGGTGCCGGTGACGGAGACGCGATCGTCGCAGAAGGCTTCAGACGCTCCGGTTGCGGCTCATTTCGCGCGACCTGCACCGGCCCACCAGTATAGCCCGTAATTCCCGCATCGTCCTGCCCGATAGCGGCGGTGCGGGGAAATATGCCAAGATTACCAGCAGCGGCCTGCTGCGCGTTGGTCAGCTGCGGCATATAGTTGAAATAGGCCGCCATCCGCGAGCCAGTACCCGCCGGCAGCATGGTGTTGGCGATACCCTTGGCTTCCTCCGCCTTACCGAGGATCGCGAGACCGAAAGCGCGCGTGCGGAAGGCTGCAACATCGCGCCGCTTGAGAAGAGGCAGGAGGGTCGCCTCGAACGCCTTGCTATCGCCTGAAATCGCCTGACTGAGCGCAAGACGACGCGTTGTTTCGTCGCCTGCCCCATTTGCCAGCGCGAGCCGGTAAAGCTGCTGCGCACTCGCCGCATCGCCAACAAGATCGAATGCCAGCCCGCGATCCTCCGCCATGCGGGCATTCGGCACACCGGCCTGCTCTGCCTCAGCGAACAACCGCAGCGCCTCTACCGGTCGCCGGGAACGGGTATAAGCTTTGGCGAGCCCGAGCTTCGTGCGTGCATTGCCGGGCGAAAGCTCGTTGGCGCGCCCCAGGAAACCGATTGCGGCCCCGATATCTCCCAGTTCCAGCGAGGCCTCACCAGCGTCCAGCAATGCCGAGACATCGGCCGCGTTGCGCGCCAATCGCGAGAGTGCATCGCTCAATTCGGTTTCGGCAGCGGCAGGCAGTGGCTGCACGATCTCCCGCTGGGCAGAGACGCGCTCCGCCTGCGCTGCCAGAGCCAGCAGCACGACGGCAGCAGCAAGTCGCCCTTTCGAAATCATGTCCTGTCCCTCGCAGCCCAGGCGTTAACCAGCGCTGACGTGGCCCAAATTACTGGTTGTTCTGACGCCCGAGAAAACGCGGGATGTTGAGTCCGGCACCGCTGCCACCATCCTCATCGTCCTCGTCATCCTCTTCTTCAGAGCGGCTTGCTCCACGCGACAGATTCGCCATGCGCTCGAACAAAGTGTTGCCGGGCAGCGAACTGCCGCCACCGCCGCCAGCCGAACCGGAACCGCCGCCACCGGCATCGCCCGAGCCACCTTCGACACTTCCTTCGGATTCGCCGGGCACCAGCGGACGCCTGCGCCCAGGCTTGGTTGCAAGCGGACTTTCGCTGGCGACATGCTCGTCGCCAAGCGCGAATTCATCCTGCGACCCGCCAGCGGGTTCCGAAAGGTCAAGCGGCGGCCGATCGTCACCCCATCCGTCTTCGGTCGGTGCACCGCCGAATTCGCTGTCGTCGGCCGGAGGAGGCACCGCGTCGTCCTGGTCCGCATCGAAGCGCTCGGTCTGTTCGTTGCGCAGGCCGGCCAGCGGATCGACGATGTCATCGACGTCGTCGTAATCTTCCTCTTCTTCGTCGTCGGAAGAGCCCGATGTGGCTGGCGAGAGACCGAAAGGCTGATCCACCTCATCGTATTCGGCTTCATCGGTCAGGTCGAACGTATCGGATTCTGCCTCGGCAGGCTCGGGCTCGGCGGAGAGACCTTCGTTAAGTTCGAAAGGTTCTTCCTCGGTCTCACTCTCGCTCGGCAGGTCGAGAACCGGGCGCTTCGGCGCAGTACTTTCGCGCAACGAGAACGAACGCGGCGAGGAGGCAGGCATTGCCGATCCGTCATGCTCGATCCCGGTCGCCACGACCGAAACGCGTATTTTCCCGTCCAGATCGGGGTTGAACGCCGACCCCCAGATGATGTTGGCATCTTCGTCGACCAGTTCACGAATGTGGTTCGCCGCTTCGTCGACCTCGAGCAGCTTCATGTCCTCGCCGCCGATGATGGAGATAATAACACCCTTGGCGCCGGCCATGCTGACACCATCGAGCAGCGGGTTGGCGATGGCCCGTTCGGCAGCTTCGAGCGCACGGTTGTCGCCCTCGCCCTCGCCGGTGCCCATCATGGCCTTGCCCATTTCGCTCATCACCGAACGCACATCGGCGAAGTCGAGATTGATGAGGCCCGGCATTACCATCAGGTCGGTGATCGAGCGGACGCCCTGCTGCAGCACCTCGTCGGCGAGCATGAACGCTTCCTTGAAAGTCGTTTCCGCTTTGGCGACCAGGAACAGGTTCTGGTTGGGAATAACGATCAGCGTGTCGACATGCTTCTGCAGCTCGTCGATGCCCGCTTCTGCCGCGCGCATGCGGCGCGTGCCTTCGAACAGGAATGGCTTGGTCACGACACCGACGGTCAACACGCCCTTCTTGCGCGCCGCCTCGGCGATCACCGGGGCCGCACCGGTTCCCGTGCCACCACCCATGCCGGCAGCGATGAAAACCATGTTAACGCCCGCCAGCGCGTCTTCGATTTCCTCGACCGTTTCTTCCGCCGCGGCCTTGCCCACTTCGGGACGGGCGCCTGCACCGAGGCCACCGGTGATGTCCGGACCAAGCTGGATGCGCTTTTCAGAGGGCGAACTGCTGAGTGCCTGCGCATCGGTATTGGCGACGATAAAGTCGACGCCCTCGATTTCAGCCTGCATCATGTTGGCAATGGCGTTACCGCCCGCGCCGCCGACTCCGACGACCATGATCTTGGGACGAAGATCGTCGTCCGATGCTGGTCCGATATTGATGCTCATTGAAGAGTCCCCGTAGAATTCAAATGTCGCCCGCGGGCTTTATGTCACAACTCTGGTACAAAGCGAATCGCAGGTGAAGGCAATCATCGCCTTATCCACAAGGGCTAATGCCGTACTGCAGCGCCGATTCAACCCTTAGAAATACTCGCGCGCCGCTTGAAAGACACGGTTCAGCAGACCCATGCCCCGATAGCGCTTGGTCGGCTGATAGCGCGGCCCCACGGAACGGATATCCGCCGGATCGTCCGCCGCATAAAGGCACAGGCCCGCCAGCGTGGCAAATCCTGGCGTGGCATGCGCTTCGGGAAGGCCCTGCAACGCCGGAGGTTTGCCGATCCGCACCGGCAGTCCGAGCGCTCCCTGCATGAATTCGGCAACGCCGTGCAACTCCGCTCCCCCGCCTGCAAGAACCACCTGGCCACCCTGGCCACCGGAGAACCCCATCGATTTCAGCGCTTTGCCGATCTCCGTCGTTACGATTCCCAGCCGGTCCGTGACGATCGAAACAAGTTCAGCCCGGGCGATACGATTGTGCTCGTCCGCGCCGCGCGCCAAACGCCCGCCCGGTTCCTCACCCGGGGCGTTGACCGGGATCATTTCGCGATGGTCGGTCGGCGTCGCGATCGCCGAACCGGCAACGCATTTCAGCCGCTCGGCCTGGCTGCGGCGGATACCGAGCGACGATGCAATGGCATCGGTAATGTCGTTCGACCCGATCGGGATAGACTTGAGGCCCAGCAACATTCCTGCCGCATGGACCGAGACATTGGTCACCTGCGCGCCGATTTCGACGAGTGCCACGCCCAGATCGCGTTCCTCCGGGGTAAGGCAGGCATATGCCGCCGCCAGCGGACTGGCGACGACGCCCTCGACGTCGAGATGCGCAGTCTGCACTGCTTCGATCAGGTTGCGCACCGGGGCGCCTTCGGCCAGCGTTACATGCACATCGACGCCCAGTCCCTCGGCATGCAGACCCTTGGGGTTCGCCACGCCATGCGCCCCGTCGAGCGTATAATGCGCAGGCTGCGCGTGCAGCACCATGCGTCCGTCGGGATTCAGATGGTCGCGTGCGGCATAGAGGAGATGTTCGATATCGTCCTCTTCGATACGTCGCCCGCCAATGGCGATCTCCACGCTGCAGATCTTGCTCGACAGCCCCGCACCCGCGCAGCCGATCCACACGCTCTGAACCGAGGTGTTGGCATTGGCCTCCGCCTTCTCGACGGCGGTCCGGATCGCGTGGCTGGCCGCACGCATATCGGTAACGTAGCCGCGCTTGATACCTTCGCTCGCGCGGTGGCTCGAGCCGAGGACGACCATCTCGCCGCCCTCTGCCTGACCCATGATCATGGCGGAGACGCGGAAAGAACCGATATTTATCGCACCGAAGACGCGGGTAATGCGGGGCTGCTGCGTGGCCACTAGTCACCCTTCCCGTTCAGCGCCATCTGCTTCGGGCATGGCCCACCCTGGCAGCGCAGATAGGCACGGTCGGGCACACGCATATCGATTGCAATGGGTTTGCCGCCGATCAGGCGATGCATCCCGTCGAGCTGGGCGAATTTGACCAGCGCGGGCGCACCAAGATCGCCTTCGGGAAGCGCAAGCAGCTGCCCGGTCTTGAAGGTAAGGTTCCAGCGGCGATTGCCGACCCATTCGGCCGAAGCGATCTGCGGCTTCAACGCAGGCGCGGCGTCGAGCAGCTTGCCCAGTTCCTGCACCTGCCGCGCAGCACCTGGACCTTCGATAAGCAGCTTGCCTTTTGCATCCTTCGCGCTGATCGGCTCAAGCTCGTTGCCTTGCGGATCGATCAGCATCAGCCGGTCGGGCTTGCGCAACACAGCATGCGGTACGCGCTCGACGATATCGATCTTGAGCGTATCTGGCAGCTGGCGCGAAACGCGTGCATCGGCCACCCAGGGAAGGTCTAGCAGGCGCTCGCGCACGTCGTCGAGTTCGACCAGGGGCATCGGGCGGTCCTGCTCCGCTAGGACACGTTCGTAGACCAGCTGCTCGTTCATCCTTTCGACGCCCGAGACACGCACCCTGCTGACTTCAAAGCCCGAGCGCGAGGCGGATTTGGCCAGCTCCGCCTTCGCCAGTTCAGGCACACCGGCATAGTTGCCGATCGTCAGAGCGATCCCCGCCCCGGCAGCAACGATCACGAACAGGAAGAATTTGTGCCACTGTTCCTCGGTAAAGGGCAGTGCTGCCATGGCGCGGTCGAGCAGGCCGCTCGTATGCCGCTTGGCAGCGCGGGCCTTCTGGCTGCGATTGCGTGCGGCTGCCGAGCGACGCACCCCGGTGGGCTTGCGCGTGACCTTAGCCATCGCCGCCCCCGGATCTCGCCGCATGGTGGCGTAATGCGGCAGCGACGACCAGTTCGCACAGTTCACCGTATTCGATCCCGACGTGCTTTGCCTGCTCCGGGACGAGGCTCAGCGGCGTCATACCGGGCTGGGTATTGGTTTCGAGGATAAAGAGGCCGTCCTCACCCTGCTCCTCGTCCCAGCGGAAATCGGTGCGGCTTGTCCCGCGACAGCCGAGTACCTTGTGCGCCCTCAGCGCATATTCTAGGCACAGATCGGCAATATGCTGCGGAATATCGGCGGGGCAGACATGGTCGGTCATGCCATCGGTATATTTTGCATCGAAATCGTAGAAGCCGCTCTTGGGCTTGAGTTCGGTTACGGCAAGCGCGCGCGGCCCGTCCTCGAAATCGACGACTGCCGCAGTCATCTCGCGGCCCTTGATATAGGGTTCTGCAAGGAGTTCGGCAAATTCCTGCCAAGGCCCCTTCGCATCGCGCGAGATCGGATTGCCGTAATTGCCTTCGGCGGTGACGATGGCCACCCCAACCGAACTGCCCTCATTGACCGGTTTCAGCACATACGGACGCGGCATGGGATCGCGTTCGTACAGGTCCGCGCTCCTGACGATCCGCCCGCCGGGCATGGGGATGCCGTGCGGCACGAGCGCCTGCTTGGTCAGTTGCTTGTCGATCGCGATGACCGAAGTGGCGAGGCCCGAATGCGTATAGGGCACGCCCATCAAGTCGAGCATGCCCTGCACGCTGCCATCCTCGCCCGGCACGCCATGGAGTGCATTGAAAACGACATCCGGCGCGGTTTCGGCAATGCGCGCCGCGACCTGCCGATCCATGTCGATCCGTGTGACTGTGTGGCCACGCCCTTCGAGCGCCTTGGCCACGCCCTCACCCGACATGAGGCTGACGGGCCGCTCATTGGCCCAGCCACCCATAAGGACGGCGATATGGAGTTTGGGGAGATCGGTCATTTCAAGCCCTTACGGTCGCCCCACACGCTGGATTTCCCATTCGAGCATCACGCCCGAATGCTTGTAGACGCGGCGCTTCACTTCCTCGCCCAGCCCCTCGATGTCGGAGCTGGTCGCATTGTCGACGTTGAGCAGGAAGTTGGTGTGCTTTTCGCTCACCTGAGCGCCGCCCATTCGCAGGCCACGGCACCCAGCAGCATCGACCAGTTCCCACGCCTTCTTGCCCGGCGGGTTCTTGAACGTCGAGCCGCCAGTCTTGGTGCGCAGCGGCTGCGAATTCTCGCGTGCCTCGCCGATTTCGTCCATCTTCGCACCGATGATTTCGGGATCGCCCGGCTCGCCCTGGAAACGCGCGCGCACCACCACCGCACCTTCCGGCAACGCCGAATGGCGATAAGTGTATTGTAGGTCGCAGGCGGGTAACGTGATGCACTGTCCGCCCGGCATCACAACGTCGCAATCGATCAGCACATCGCTGACCTCGCGATCGTAGGCTCCGCCGTTCATGCGTACGAAGCCGCCGACCGTTCCGGGAATGCCGCGCATGAATTCGACGCCCGCAATTCCGGCGTCGCGCGCCGTCGAAGCGACGAGGATACCATGCGCCCCCGCACCGCAGGTCAGCGTATGATCCGCACCGACCTCGATCCCTGCAAAAAACTTGCCGAGCTTGATGACCACACCTGGAACACCGCCATCGCGCACGATCATGTTCGAACCTAGACCAAGCGCCATTACCGGTAGATCACCGCCGAGCCGCTCTAGAAAGAGCCTGAGATCCTCTAGATCTGCCGGCTCGAACAGCCAGTCGGCATTACCGCCCGCCTTGAACCAGACCAGCTTGGCGAGCGGTGCATCGGCGGTAAGCCTGCCGCGCAATCCCTGCATGTCGATGGGCGCGGCAATACTGCCTTCGACTTCGCAGTCGGGGGCCATGCCGCTGTCCCAGTTCCACACGTCGTCGGGTTGCTCCATCTCGCTCACGCCTTGCTGGCCTTGGCGATGTCATTGGACAGGCCTGCGGCCCATTGGGTGATATCGCCTGCACCGAGGCAGACGACGAAGTCGCCTGCGCGCAGGTCTTCGGCCAGTTGCTCGGCAAGATCGGCTTCGTCCGTGACGGTGCGCGCGGCGCGGTGGCCCCGAGCCTTGAGACCGGCAACCAGGGCATCGGCATCGACGCCTTCGATCGGGTCCTCGCCAGCAGCGTAGACCGGCGTCACATAGACCTCGTCCGCGGCGTTGAAGCAGCTCTGGAAGTCATCCATCAGATCGCGCAGCCGCGTATAGCGATGCGGCTGGACGACGGCGATGACCCGGCCTTCCCCCGCGCTTTCGCGTGCTGCACCCAATACCGCTTTTATTTCGACCGGGTGATGGCCGTAATCGTCGATGATCGTTGCGACGCCACCGCCGCTGGGCACCTCGCCGACCTTCGTGAAACGCCGCCGGACACCGCCGAAGGCGGAAAATCCGTTGCAGATGACCTCGTCGGGACAGCCCATTTCGATCGATACAGCAATGGCAGCGAGCGCGTTCTGGACATTGTGACGGCCCGGCATCGGCAGGCGCACGCCTTCGATCCGGCGATCCTCCTGCCCGCGGCGGCGAACGATCACGTCGAACACATTGCCGCCCGCATCGGGACGGACATTCACGCCGCAGATGTCGGCCTGCAGGTTGAAGCCATAGGTCACGACATTGCGATCGCGCACCTTGCCGATCACCGCCTGCACTTCCTCGTGGTCGATGCACAGGATCGCCGCGCCATAGAAAGGCACATTGTGAATGAACTCGACGAAGGCATCTTTGACCCCGTCGAAATCGCCGTAGTGATCAAGGTGTTCGGGATCGATATTGGTGACCACCGCGATCGTCCCGTCCAGCCGCAGGAAGCTGCCATCGCTTTCGTCGGCTTCGACCACCATCCACTCGCTGTCGCCAAGCCGGGCGTTGGAACCATATTGCTCGATGATCCCGCCATTGATGACGGTCGGGTCGATCTTGCCCGCATCGAGCAGCGCGGCGATCATGCTGGTGGTCGTGGTCTTGCCATGCGTACCGGCCACCGCGACCGTCGACTTCAACCGCATGAGTTCGGCCAGCATTTCGGCGCGGCGAACCACGGGAATACGGTTTTCGAGCGCGTAGGCGACTTCGGGATTGGTGCGCTTGACCGCGGTCGAGGTGACGACGACAGCGGCACCTTCGACATTCTCCGGCGCATGGCCGATCGCGATTTTCACACCGCGCTTGCGCAACCGTTCGACCGTCGCGCTCTCCTTCATGTCGGAGCCCTGCACGGTGTAGCCGAGGTTATCCATCACCTCGGCTATGCCCGACATGCCGATGCCGCCGATGCCGACGAAATGGATCGTGCCGATATCTGTCGGAACGCCCCTCATTCCGCCATCTCCCGCGCCGCCCGCTCACCCTGAGCCTGCCGCATGGCCTGGCCGACGGCGACACCTTGTGAGGCACCGCGCGCAGTGTTTCCGCCCACGCGAATCACATCCATCATGTCCACGCCGCCGAAGCTCTCGACCAGATCGGCCAGATCTTCGACCGCCTTGGGCCGCCCGCAATTCCATGCGGCGTGCGCGGCATTGGCCAGTCCCTGAGGACTATCGGCGATTGCCTTTATCTGGCGGGTCAATTCCTTCGCCAGACGTTGTATAGCGTCGGACTGTTCACGTCGCTTACGATTATCGCTGTCCTCGGCGCCGACAATCTCACCGACTATCGCCTTAGGCTGACGGATCATTCTCGCTCCGCCAGCTTTGACGATCTCGCGGGTATTTGCGGCCTGGTGATCGTCGGTCGCGATGGGCAGCGGAATGAGAATCGCGGGGCGGCCAACGGCGGTCAGTTCAGCAATGGTCGAGGCACCCGCGCGCCCGATGAACAGATGCGCATCCGCCAGCCGCGACGCCATGTCCTCGAAATAGGTGGCGAGTTCCGCCGGGATGCCGTGCGAACGGTAGCGTTCGCGCACCGCGTCGAGGTCTTCGGGGCGGCACTGCTGCGTAACTTGCAGGCGCTGGCGCAAAGCGGGCGGGAGCATGGAAAGGCCATCGGGCACGACTTCGGAAAGCACCCGTGCACCCTGGCTGCCGCCGGTCACCAGCACGCGCAGCAGGCCATCCTCGCTGAATGGCGGGAACGGCTCTTCACGCAGCGACAGGACCCCTGCACGAACGGGGTTGCCGACGAGGTGGACCTTTTCCGCATGCTTGGCATCGAGCCGCTCGACTTCCGGGTAAGCCGTGGCGATGGCCTGCACGCGGCCTGCGAACAGGCGGTTCACCCGGCCCAGCACGGCGTTCTGCTCATGCACCACGGTCGGTACGCCCGCGCTGGTCGCGGCGAGGATCGTGGGCAGCGAGGGATAACCGCCGAAACCGACCACCGCGCTCGGCTCGAAACTCTCGAACAGGCGCAGCGCCATGCGGCGCCCTTCCATCACCGCCTTTACACCGCCGAACCAGCTCAGCGGGTTCTTGCCGAAGCGCCCTGCCGGAATGACATGCGCAGGCATGAAATCGGGCTTGCCGGGAATGTCCGCCCCGCGCGCATCGGTGATCAGTGCGACATGATGGCCACGCCGTTCGAGCTCGGTCGCCAGCGCAAAGGCCGGTAGCAGATGTCCGCCGGTGCCACCGGCGGCAAGGACGTAATGGCGGCTGGCACCGGTCATGGATGAATCTCCCGGCGCAGGGTACCCGTGTTATCTTTCATCGGGGCGGTCTGCCCGATGCCAAGCCTGTCGCCAAGTCCCCTGGTCCGGCTTTTCAGGAACGGATTTCGCCGGGTGATGGCAAGCATCAGCCCGATATTGAGACAGATGGCGATGGTCGACGACCCGCCATAGCTCACCAGCGGCAGCGTCATCCCCTTCGACGGGAACAGTTGCAGGTTGACGAGGATGTTGATGAAGGCCTGCCCGCCCAGCAGCGCGATCAGGCCGGCACCGGCCAGCAGCGCGAACAGATCCTCCTCGTCGATCAGCCGCATCAGCACGCGGATGACGATGGCGAGGTAGAGCAGCACGATCAGGGCGCAGGCGATCAGGCCGAATTCCTCCCCGATGACGCTGAAAATATAGTCGGTATGCGCCTCGGGCAGGCTCATCTTGCGGATGCCGAGACCATAGCCCGCGCCCGTCCAGCCGCCTGCCGTGAGCGTCCGCGCGCCGAGATCGACCTGATCATAGGCGGTCCCGCCGCCAATGAAGCTGTCGATGCGATGGCGCGCATTGTCATAGAGGAAATAGGTCGCCGTCAGGCCTACGAGGATTCCGCCGATCACCCCGCCCAGGCGCTTCACATCTATCCCCGCGAGGATCATCGCCACGAACCAGACACCGGCGAACAGGATAGTACCGCCGAAATCGGGCTGCATCATCATCAGGGCCGCGATCAGCGCGACATAGCCGGTCGCAATGCCAGCGACCGGCATGTTCGGGTCGCGCATGCGCCAGCTAAGGATCCAGGCCATGGCGATGGCGAAACCGGGTTTGAGGAATTCGGATGGCTGGAACTGCATGCCGAGGTTGATCCAGCGCCGCGCGCCGTTGATCTCCGCCCCGACGAACGGCAGCAGGAAGAGCAGACCGGTCATACCCGCCGCGAGCAGCAGCCCGAAGCGCCGCGCATTCTCGCGGGTCAGCATCGAGATGCCGAGCATCGTGCTAATCGCCAGCACCTGCCAGGCAAGGTGGCGATAGAAGAAGTAGAGCGGATCAAGCGTCTGGCTGGAGGTCGACAGCCGATCCGCGCTGGCCGGACTGGCTGCGGCTACGGCAATGGTGCCGAGGCTCATCAGCAACAGCACGAGCAACAGCAGCACGCGGTCGATCTCGCGCCACCAGATCTTGAGTTCGGACCAGCGCGACAGCTTGCCCTTGGGCATATGCGCAGGCTGGCGTTTGCCGGGGACATAGGGCTGCATGGTGTTCATTTCAGCGCCTCCACCAGCTCATGGAAATGATCGCCCCGTGCTTCGAAATCGCGATATTGGTCGAAACTGGCGCAGGCGGGTGAGAGGAGGACGGTGTCGCCCACTTCGGCCTTGGCGGCGGCGAAAGTCACCGCGCGGTCGAGCGTTTCGCATTGCTCCACCGGCACGCGACCTTCGAGCAGTGCGGCGAAGTCCGGCCCGGCCTTGCCGATGGTGTAGGCGGCCTTCACATGGCCCAGCTCGGCCTCGCACTCGCCCAGCCCCGGCTCCTTGGCCAGCCCGCCGAGGATCCAGTGGATGTTGTCGAACGCCGCCAGCGCAGGCGCGGAAGCGGCGGTGTTGGTGCCCTTGCTGTCGTTGATATAGGCGACGCCGGAAATTTCCGCGGCACGCTCCATGCGGTGCGGGAGGCCGGGATAGGTGCGGAGTCCTTCACGAATTTGGGACCCCGAACGCCCCAGAATATCGCAAATCTCGATCGCCGCTGCCGCGTTCTCGCGGTTATGCGGTCCCTGAAGCGAAGGCCATTCCGATTGCTCGCCCGGCGCAATGTCCCGGTTGTCGAAAACATCCTCGAGAATGCTCGCGATCGAACCTTCAGCGAATTTGCCCAAGAGCCGCGCGTCGGTAAACCGCGCAATCGAATTGTGGCCGCGCGTTTGCATGGCGAGCAGGCGAAACTTGCTCGCAGCATAGGCTTCGAAGCTCTCATACCGATCCAGATGATCCGGCGTCACATTCAGTAGCACCGCGACATCGCAATCGAGCGAGTAGGTCAGGTCGATCTGGTAACTCGACAGCTCCAGCACATAGACCCCGCCCTCGGGCAGCGGCTCCTGCTCGAGGATCGGCAGGCCGATATTGCCGCCCATGGTGGTCGGCACGCCCGCGGTCTTGAGGATGTGATGGGTCAGAGCGGTGGTGGTCGACTTGCCATTGGTCCCGGTGATGCCGACGACCTTGTGCGGCGGCAATTCGGCCCGTGCCTGCGCAAAGAGTTCGATATCCCCGATCACCGGCACCCCGAAGCTGTCGGCATGCGGCTTGATCGGGTGCGTGTTGAGCGGAACGCCGGGACTGACGACGACACCTGCGTAGCCGGTCAGGTCCGCCTCCAGCGGGTCGGCCACGGCACAGCGCCCGGCATAGGGCTCGCGCGCTTCGGCGCGGTCGTCCCACACCAATACGTCGGCCCCGCTCGCGAGCAGCGCCTCGACCGTGGCCCGGCCGGAACGCGCCAGTCCGAGAACGGCGTATTTTGTGTCCTTCCAGGCGGATGAAGCGATCATCTGAGTTTGAGCGTCGCAAGCCCCATGAGTGCGAGCACGATGGCGACAATCCAGAAGCGGATCACGACCTTGCTCTCCGACCAGCCGAGCTGTTCGAAATGGTGGTGGATCGGGGCCATGCGGAAGACGCGCTTGCCGGTGCGCTTGAACCAGAAGACCTGGATGATGACGCTCAATGCCTCGAACACGAACAGCCCGCCGACGATGGCCAAGACGACCTCGTGATGCGTCGCCACGGCAATCGCGCCGAGTGCGCCGCCAAGCGCCAGCGAACCGGTGTCACCCATGAACACGGCGGCAGGCGGCGCGTTGAACCACAGGAAGGCGAGCCCCGCCCCCATGATCGCCGCGCAGAAAATCGCCAGTTCGCCTGCGCCGGGCACATGCGGAATGCCGAGATAGCTGGAAAAGTCGACGCGGCCGACGAGATAGGCGATCAGCGCGAAAGTCCCGGCAGCGATGATGACCGGCATGGTCGCCAGCCCGTCGAGCCCGTCGGTCAGGTTCACGGCATTGCCCGCGCCGACGATCACGATCGCGGCAAAGACATAGTAGAAAATCCCGAGTTCGAAGCCGAGATAGTTGAAAAACGGCACGTAGAGGAACGTGTTGATCTGGCTGACGGTGAGGTAGCTGGCGACACCGGCAACCGCGAATTCCATCAGCAGGCGCACCCGCGCCGAAACGCCCTTGTGGCTGGCCTTCGACACCTTGTCGTAATCGTCGAGAAAGCCGATCAGGCCGAAACCCAGCGTCACCGCCAGCACCGCCCAGATGAAGGGGTTGCGCAGGTCCATCCAGATCAGCACCGAAAGCGAAAGGCTGATCAGGATCATCAGCCCGCCCATGGTCGGTGTGCCGCGCTTGGCGAGGTGGGTCTGCGGGCCGTCCTCGCGGATCGGCTGTCCTTTGCCCTGCCGCACGCGCAGCATGTCGATGAACCGGGGACCGATGACGAGGCCGATGACGAGCGCCGTCATCAGTGTCGCCCCGGCGCGGAACGTCTGGTAGCGCACCAGGTTGAAGATACCTTCGAAATTCAACCATTCGGCGAGGAGGTAAAGCAATTCGGCCTCTCGTCGCGCCTAGCGGGCGCGGGTGAAGTGATCCACGAGCCGGCCCAGGCCGACCGAGTTTGAGCCCTTGACCAGCACGGCATCGCCCGCGACGACACCGAAGTCTTCGAGCAGCTCGATCGCCTCGTCGGCGGTACGGCAATGCGCCCAGGCAATCGGCTTGCCAAGCACGGAACTCTCCGGTTTCCCCAGTTCACGCGCCAGAGCGGCCATCTCGTCGCCAACGAGCAACGCATAGTCGACATCGGCGGCGAGTACCGGTTCGGACAGCGCGGCATGGAACTGCGGGCCGAAGTCGCCCAGTTCCTTCATCGCACCGAGCACGGCGATGCGGCGTCCCGAAGGCGTCTGGCCCAGCTGGGCGAGCGTGGCGCGCATGCTGGCGGGGTTGGCGTTGTAGCTTTCGTCGATCAGCAGCGCCTTGCCGCCCGGCACCTCGATCCCGTGACGCGCGCCGCGGCCCTTGAGACCGCCCATCTCTGCCAGGGCAAGCCCTGCCGCTGCCATGTCGCCGCCGGCAGCGCGCACCGCCGCCATCACGGCGAGCGAGTTCACGACCCAGTGATCGCCGGGTTCGGCGACGGTGTAGCAAAGCCGTCCTTCGGGGAATTCGCAAGTCACGAGGCTGCCGCCGTTGGCGCTGGGAATCGCGTCGAGCAAGCGGACGTCGGCGAAGCGTGCCCTGCCGAAGCTGACGACCTTCGCACCTGCGCGCAGGGCGGCCATCTTGAGGCGGTCGTAATGCCCGCTGTCGGCCGGGATCACCGCCGTGCCGCCGGGCTCGATGCCCTGGAATATCTCGGCCTTGGCATCGGCAATCGCCTCCATGCTGCCAAGGTTTTCGATATGCGCGGGCGCAATCGTGGTGATCACCGCAACATGCGGCCGGACCTGCGTGGTCAGCCCTGCGATCTCGCCGGCATGGTTCATCCCCATCTCGAACACGCCGAAACGGCTGCGCGCGGGCATGCGGGCGAGGCTCAGCGGCACGCCGACATGGTTGTTGTAGCTGCGGGTCGAACGATGGGCCGCGCCGCGGCTGGCCCGCTCGAGGCTGGCGAAGATGGCTTCCTTGACGCCGGTTTTCCCAACCGAGCCGGTTACGCCGATGATTTTCGCGTCGCCCCGGTTGCGTGCGGCACGTGCCAGCGCTTTCAACGCCTCGGTCGTGTCCTCGACCAAGATATGCGGCCAGTCGACCGGGCGATCGACGATCGCCCCCGCCGCACCGTTAGTGAAAGCCTTTTCCAGGAAGCGATGACCATCCATCGCCTCACCCTTGAGGGCGACGAAGAGGTCGCCATTGACCACGTCGCGGCTGTCCATTTCGACACCGGCGACCTGGAAATCATGACTGGCCGTACCATTCACCGCGGCGGCAATGGTTTTCGCGTCCCACAGCGTCAGAGGCAGCCGGTCGCGCGGATCGGCGGGCCATTCGACATAGGCCGGATGGCGCAGGATGGCGGCGCTCACGCGTCGGCTCCGGCAATCTGACCCGCGCATTCGCGCGCAACCTCGACGTCGTCGAAGGGCAACACCCGCATGTTTTCTCCCGATCCGATGATCTGACCCGTTTCATGTCCCTTGCCGGCGACGAGGACGATATCGTCCGCACCTGCTTCCGTGATGGCGGCAAAAATGGCTTCGCGACGATCGCCTATTTCGCGTGCGTGAGGCGCTCCCTCAAGCACCTGACGGCGGATATCCGCAGGATCTTCGCCACGCGGATTGTCGTCGGTGACGATGACGAGGTCGCTGGCCTTTGCCGCTGCCTCGCCCATCGGCGCGCGCTTGCCATGATCGCGGTCGCCGCCCGCGCCGAACACGGTGATCAGTCGCCCCGAAACATGCGGATGAAGCGCTTCAATCGCGGCTTCGAGCGCATCGGGCGTGTGTGCATAGTCCACATAGACCGGCGCTCCAGACGGCGCGATGACCGCGCGCTCCAGGCGGCCGCGCACGGGCTGAAGCCGTGCGACAGCATCCCATACGAGCCCGGCATCGACACCGGTTGCGAGCGCGAGACCGGCAGCCGTAAGCGCGTTGGATACCTGATAGGCCCCGATCAGCGGCAGGTTGATCGTGCGGCTCTTTCCGTCATGCTCGACCGTCAGGGACTGGCCGAGCTGGGTGGGTTCGCGCCGGGTCAGGCGGATCGCCTCCCCCTGCTCCCCGACCGTCATCACTTTCAGGCCACGTCGCTCGGCATGTTCGACCGCGCGCGCATTCCAGCCGCTATCGCCCGAGCCCATCCAGATCACCGCCGTTGCACCGTCGGCGACGACTTCGTCGAACAGCCGCATCTTGGCGGCGAAATAGTCTTCCATGTCCGCGTGGTAATCGAGATGGTCGCGGCTGAAATTGGTGAAGCCCGCAGCTTCGACCGGCACGCCTTCGTTACGGAACTGCGAGAGGCCGTGGCTCGATGCCTCGTAGGCGACATGGGTCACCCCTTCGCGCGCAAGCCCGCTGAGATTGGACAGGAATGTAACGATATCGGGCGTCGTGAGCCCGGTCGAAACACTGCCGTCCGGTGTGGTGACGCCGAGCGTGCCGATGCTCGCCGCGCGTTCACCGGCCATGCGCCATATCTGCCGGGCCATCTCGACCGTGGAGGTCTTGCCGTTGGTTCCGGTGACCGCGACGATATGCTCCGGCACCGGCGTAAAATATTGCGCTGCCAATGCGGCAAAGGCGCGGCGCGGGGTGTCGTCGGCGATATGGACTGCACCGTCGACCTTGGCTTCAGGCCTTGCCACCACCGCGACCGCGCCGCTTTCGATCGCAGCGGGAATGAAATCCTCGCCATTCACCTGCGCGCCCTGAAACGCGCCGAAGACGGTGCCGGGGGCAACCTTGCGGTTATCGATAGCAAAGCCGGTCACATTGACCTCGGCATTGCAGGCGACCCCGGCCGCCGCACAGAGCCTGGCAAGTTTCACTTGTTCGCCTCGGGGATCAGCGGCTTGATATCGGAAATGTCGACATCGCGCGTATCGTCCGGCCGGACGCCGATCAGCGGGCCGATCCGGGGGACCAGGCGGCCAACGATCGGCGCAGCGTTCCAGGCGGCGGTGCGCTGGTAGGAGCTGGCCAATGTCCCACGCGGTTCGTCGAGCATGGCGATAACCACATAGCGGGGGCGGTCCATCGGAAACGCCGCCGCAAAGGTCGAGACCAGCGCAGTCCTGCGATAACCTGCCGTGCCTCCGGGCTTTTCCGCCGAGCCGGTCTTGCCCCCGACCCGGTATCCGGGTGCGTTGGCGTTGCGCCCCGTACCGTAGACCGCGACGGCGCGCAGTAGCTGGCGCATCCGGCTCGACGTCGATGCCTTGAAGACGCGGCGGCCCTTTGGCGCTTCACCGGGTTGCAGCTTCTTCAGCGTCGCCGGGCGCCAGATGCCGCCGTTCACCATTGCCGCATAGGCGCTTGCAAGGTGCAACGGCGTAACCGCGATGCCGTGTCCATAGCCGACGGTCATCGCGCGCAATCGCGGCCAGTTCTCGCCGGGCCAGATCGGAAAGCCCTTGGCCGGCAGTTCGATATAGGGCCGCTCGTTCATGCCCATATCGATCATGTAGCGCCGCATCTGCTCCGGACCGAGTTCATCGACCACCCGGGCCGTCACCGTGTTCGAGGAATGGATCAGTGTCTCGACCACATTGAGCGTCGCGCCCATATCGTGACCATCCCTGATGCTGAAGCGACCGACCTTGACCGGAGTAGCGTCCCAGCGGCGACCCAGGTCGCGCACCACGCCCGCATCGATCGCTGCCGCGACAGTGAGCGGCTTGAAGGTCGAGCCAAGCTCATAAACCTGATTGGTCACGCGGTTGAACATCAGCTTTTCGCCGCGCGCATCAATCTTGTTGGGATCGAATTCGGGCAACGACGCCAGAGCCAGCACTTCGCCCGTGTTCACGTCGAGCACGATGCCAGCGCCGCCCTGCGCCTGAACCAGTTTCATGCCGCGGCGCAATTCGTCTTCGAGAGCGCCCTGGACGCGGGAATCTATCGAAAGAGCGATCGGGGTGCCGCGCGTCGCCGGGTTCGACAGATGCTCGTCGAACACCTGCTCCATGCCGACGCGGCCTTTGCCATCGGCCGCGACATAGCCGAGAACATGTGCAGCCATCGCGCCTTGCGGATAATGCCGATCGTTCTCCATCGGCATTTCAAGTGCGAGTTCGCCGATTTCCTGCACACGGTTCGCTTCTTCGGGCAGAACGCGCCGACGGATATAGCCCTGCTTGCCCGCCTTGAACTGCGCGGCGATGGCTTTTTCATCGAGATCCGGGAAGATGGCTTTGAGTTTTGCGGCGACCACATTCGGTTCGCGAACCAGCGGCGTCCCGTCGGTACCCAGCGCTTCTGGATTGAACCACAGAGCGTATGCAGGAAAGGCCCGCGCAAGCGGCACGCCGTTGCGGTCGGTGATTTCCCCTCGCGGCGGAAGCAATGCTTCTTCGAGCGAGGTTCCGCGCAGGCCACTATCCGACATGCCCAGATAGGCGATGCGCACCAGCGCCAGCAGCGCGATGAAAGCGAAGCCCAGCGCGATCCACAGCACACGCCAGCGCGCCAGCGTCAGCGAACGCTGGCGGATATTGACCAGCTGGACCCGGCCCGACGCCACCGCCATGCTAACCGCGCCATGCCCGCTTTTGCCTGCGGCAATGGCTGGGCCAAAGCCGGAAAAGGCGTTCACTGGTTCACCTCCGCTACCGCCGCCATGCTGACGGCGGGGCTGGCAAGGCGCTCGGCGAGCCCCCCGGCAGCGACGGCAGCGAGTTCGCGGCGTTCGGGACGCTTCGCTACGGCGGTTTCATCGCCATCTTCGGTCCAGTCGGCAAAGAAGCCCTCCTCTTGCGGCGCTGGCCGGTTGAGGGCGACCCGGACAGGTGCAGGAGCATCGATACCGCGCGGCGTGCCGAGCACGGCGAGCTGGCGTTCGCTTTCCAGATACTGGTCGGCACGCGGGGCGGAATAGCCAAATTCGACCGCGTTCCAGTCCGACAGCTGCTGCTGGCTGGCGCGGGTTTCGAATTCGGTTTCCAGCATCAGCTTCGCCTGCTGCGCGGCGATGATCTTGCGTTCCGCCAGCCGCACGTCGCTTTTCACCGCATTGACCTTGAAAGTCAGCGCGAGGAGCAGCGCGAAGCATACGCCGAGAACCAGGGCCCAGCCGATCTGCCGGATGCGCGATCCGCCAACCATCACGCAGCCTCCCGCGCAGGGGTTGCGGTGCGTACGGCGTAGCGCAGCACGGAGGAGCGGGCGCGCGGATTGCGTTCGATTTCAGCCTCGCCCGGCTTGATCGCCTTGCTGACTTTCGAAAAAACCGGATCGTCCTGCGCGACCATAGGGACATGACGCGAGCCGCTCGGGGTTGATGACGCCTCGCGCAGGAAGCGCTTGACGATCCGGTCTTCGAGGCTGTGGAAGCTGACCACCGCAAGGCGGCCCCCTTCGCGCAGCAAGTGCTCGGCGGCCGACAGGCCTTGGGACAGTTCGTCGAGCTCGCCGTTCACGTGGATTCTGATGGCCTGAAAGGTCCGGGTGGCCGGATCCTTCTTGTCATGGGGCTTGTGGCCGAGGGCCTTACGCACGACACGCGCCAACTCGCCGGTCGTCTCCAGCGGACGCGCGGCGACAATCGCCCGCGCGACGCGGCGCGACTGGCGCTCCTCGCCATAGGTGTAAAGGATGTCGGCGATCGCCTTTTCGTCGGCCGAATTCAGGAAATCGGCGGCACTCTCACCATCCTGGCTCATGCGCATGTCGAGCGGGCCGTCCGCCGAGAACGCAAAGCCGCGATGCGCCTGATCGAGCTGCATCGAGGACACGCCGATATCCATAACCACACCATCGACTCGCGCGACGCCCGCTGACGTCATGACGTCGAGCATTTCGGAGAAACGGTGCGGATGGAGAATGAGGCGCGGCGGGTTTTCCCCCGTCTCGCGCCAGGTGCGACCCGCGGCAATGGCATCGGGATCCCGATCGAAGGCATGGACGATCGCACCGCGCTCCAGCAGCGCGCGGGTGTAGCCGCCCGCACCGAAGGTCGCGTCGATAACGACGTCGCCCGGCCGGGGGTCGAGCGCCTCGACCACTTCGTCGAGGAGGACGGGAATGTGCGGAGCGCCGGTCATTTGCCCTTCGCCTTCGCGTCAGCCAGGAAGCTTTCGCAGGCCGCTTTCGCGCCTGCCCAATCGTCGCCCATCTCGGCCAGTTCGCCGGGGTTCCACAGTGTAAAAAAGCGGCCGCCGCCCTGGAAATAGAGTCCGTCCTCGATCCCGCCTAGGGTGCGCAGGTGATCGGGCATGACGAAGCGGCCGCTGTCGTCGAAGGGTAGCTCGACGAAGCCGAAAAGCTGGCTGGACCGCGTGTCGCGATCGAATTCCTTGCCGAGCCGGACCGCCATTTCCTCTTCGCGGTCGAGCTGGGCATCGAGTTCCGGCTTGCGGGAGAGGCCGAAGCCGACGAGGCACTTCCAGGTCGGGTGCTTCATCAGGCAAAGCACGCGTCCGTCGCTGCTTTCCTTCACGGCCTTGCGGAACAGGGGCGGAAGCACAAAGCGGCCCTTGTCGCCCGCGGGCGAATAGGCCTGACCGCTGTACCCTCCGAAAGACACTGTCCCCAAACCCCGAATACGGTTCCGAATTACCTCCTCATCGGGCAGCACTTCCCCCTCTCGCCAACGCAGGTGGGCGAGCCGCTCAGCCCGCGGGCCGAGCGCGCATAGACAGTGCTTGTCCGATGTGGGTTTGGTTTATCGCGGGTCAGCTAGGGATGAAAGGGAAAATTGCGGGATTTTACGGGATAAACCTGTATATATATGTTTTTAAACGTTATTTTTCCGCGGCAGCGCTTCGAATACGTTACCGTTTCCTTAACGAAGATTCTGGAAATGCTCACATTTCCGCGGATTCGCGGGTGGTTTTCCGGGAATGCCCGATTCCCTCCCGCAAAATCCCGTGTCAGTAATCCAGGGCGGTGCCGAGCAGCGAATCCAGCGACGAACGACGCTGCGAAGGATCGCCCCCCGATGCGTCGCCGTCCAGAATAGCGGCGTCGGCCATCAGCGTGACGCGCCCCTTACCGATTTCACACCGGGCGATAAGTCCGGTGTCCGAGACGAGGCACCCGGACCCTTCGAGCGGGACGAAGTGACCTGCGAGATTCACCGGGTAATCACCGTCGAATGCGGATACCTGGCGCTCTCCGCCGGGCTGGTCTTCATCGAAACGAAGCTCGAGACCCCAGCGAGCAAGAATGGGAGAGATCAGCACGACATCCTGCGGACGCCGCTTGTCTCCCAGCGCGAAGTCGCTGTGGCGGGTGAGCAGCGGGTCGGCGAATATCAGCAGCCTTCCGCCATCACGCAGCCAGTCGTCCAGCGCCACGTTTTCGGAGGGCGCCAATGGACGCGGCTGGGCCATGATCACGCGCTCGACATTGCCGACGGCTTCAGCCTCCACCGTATCGAGCGGTTCGATCTCGAAGCGCGTTTCGATGAGCGCTCGTACCCAGTCCTTGCGATCCGAACCATCGAGTATCGCGGACAGGCCACCCTCGCCCCAGTAGATCGGCAGGCTCGTAAAAAGGCCGACGCGCGGCTTTTCCAGCGCCTCTTCGCCCGCCTGGCTCTGGGAGCAGGCAGCAAGCAGCAAAGTCATCGATGTCAGGAAAATACTAGTTGGCAGCAGGCGGAGCATCGGTTTCGACCTGTGGCCCCGTGGTCGGCGCGGCATTGGGAGCCGCCGTCGGTTCGGTCGGAAGGTCGGGAACCACACCCGCTTCGACCAGCGGATCGTTGCGTGGAGCGGCCTGCGTCGGTTCCGTCGTGGGCGCGGCGTCGGGAACAGTCGTGGCGTCGGTTTCGGCAGCGCGGTTCTGGATGATGCTCGCCAGCCCGACGAGCAGGATCATCATCACGATCCCGGTGATGCCGATCTGGAGGCGCTGAACGGTACGCTCCCGCCGGGCGTTCATGCTTGGCACGTCGGGGAGTTCGCCGACCGGCGGCTTGCGGCTCATGTCGAAAAATTGCTGCACGCGCATTAGCCTAGGCACCCTGCCTCGTCAGTCAATCGCCCGATTGCAACCAATCGAACACCGGCAGCCCCTTCGATGCCAGCCATTCAGCGTTATAAAGCGTCGAAAGGTAGCGGAAGCCGGTGTCGCACAGGATGGTGGCCACGCGCGGATTTTCGCGCCCCTCGGCGACCATCTGCTTGCCTAGCGCAATCGCACCGGCGACATTGATCCCGCTCGACAGGCCCAGGCACAGCCCTTCCTCGCGCAGCAGGCGCGCGACCCAGGCCAGCCCTTCTTCGTCCGAGATACGGAATTGCGTGTCGATCGGCGCACCTTCGAGATTGCCGGTAATGCGACCCTGCCCGATGCCTTCGGCTACCGAGGTGCCTTCCGCCTTGAGTTCGCCATTTGCGAAATAGCTGTAGAGCGCCGCCCCATGGGGATCGGTGAGCGCAATGACGATATTCTCGTCGAATTCCTTGAGGCCCATGCCAACGCCGGCGATGGTGCCACCGGTTCCGGCCGCGCAGGTAAAGCCGTCGATCCGGCCGTCCATCTGCTGCCAAAGTTCTTTCGCCGTGGTTTCGATATGGGCCTTGCGGTTGGCGGTATTGTCGAACTGGCCGGCCCAGATGGCACCGTCGATTTCTTCCGCCATGCGGCGTGAAACGTGCTGGAAGTGGTTGCAATCGGCATATTTGGTCGGCGGAACGGTGACCAGCTCCGCGCCCAAGGCGCGAATGGTCTGCATCTTTTCCTTCGACTGGTTGTCGGGCATCACGATGATGGTGCGGTAGCCGAGCGCATTGGCCACCAGCGCGATCCCGATTCCGGTATTGCCGGCCGTACCCTCGACGACCGTGCCGCCGGGTTTGAGTTCGCCCCGTTCTTCCGCATCGCGGATGATATAGAGCGCCGCGCGGTCCTTTACCGAGGCGCCGGGATTGGCGAATTCGCACTTGCCATAGATGTCGCAGCCGGCTTCCGCGCTCGGCCCTTCAAGGCGGACGAGCGGCGTATTGCCGATGAGATCGAGCGTCTGCTCGCGTACTGGAATTGAAGTCATGGTATGCGAGTTAGGCGCGCTGACCTTGACCCGCAAACAACATCAATCTTCAGCCGCGATAGTAACCTTCAGTCCGTCGAGTTCGGCCGTAAGCGGGATCTGGCAGGACAGACGCGACGTATCCGTGCGATGGTCGGTCGATTCAAGCAGATCGTCTTCGTCCTCGCTCATTTCCGGCAGCTTGTCGGCAAAGGCCGCATCGACATGGACATGACAGGTGGCGCAGGAGCAGCAGCCACCGCACAGCGCGAGAAGTTCGTCGAAACCGTTGTCGCGGATCGCTTCCATCACGGTCAGGCCGTCTGCGACGTCGATTTCGCTGGTGTCGCCTTCACGGTTGGTGACGATCAGTTTCGGCATCTGCATCTATCCTCGGTTGCAAAGGGCCACTGGCCCGACCTATGCGTCGCGCTGCTATTCAATTGGGACGGGGAAGGCAAGCATACTCGCCATGGGGCTGACAAACGCACAATTGCGCGAGCATCTCGATGCCGTGGCTGCGAACCATGAGGTAGTGGCCGCAGCCATCGAGCGTTGCGGCTATCCCGAAGAACGCATTCGCCCAACCGGCTACAAAACCTTGCTGCGTACTATCGTGGGTCAGCAGGTCAGCGTGGCGGCAGCTGCATCGGTGTGGAACAAGCTGGAGGCGGAGCTGGGCGAAGAGATGCATGCCCACGAGCTGCTTGCGCGCGATTTCGACACGCTGCGCGCCTGCGGACTCTCGCGCCAGAAGCAGGGCTATGCTCGGTCGCTGTGCGAGTTGGTCGCGAGCGGCGAATTGCAATTCGACAGCCTGCCGGAGGATGACGAGGACGCCATTGCGGAACTGACGCGCATCAAGGGCATCGGGCGCTGGTCGGCGGAAATCTACCTGCTCTTCGCCGAAGGCAGACAGGACATCTGGCCCGCCGGCGACCTTGCCGTGCAGGAAGCGGTCGGGCGCCTGCTCGATCTGCCCGCGCGACCGAGCGAAAAGGAAGCGCGCGCGCTGGGCGACCAATGGCGGCCCTATCGCGGTGCGATGGCGATCTTCACCTGGCATACTTACAACAACGCCGCGCTCTAGGCGCGCATCGGAGAGAAGGCATGAGCGAGCGCAAGGCGATTTTCATATCCGGGGGCGGTTCGGGCATCGGGCGGGCGGTCGCGATCTATTTCAGCCAGCGTGACTGGTTCGTCGGCCTGGGCGATATCGACAAGACCGGAATGCGCGTAACCGAAGAAATGATCGGCAACGGCTTCGTCTATTCGCATGTGCTCGATGTACGCGACCGCGGCGCCTGGGACGAAGCGCTTGACGCCTTTTCGGTCGCGACAGGTGGCCGGATCGATGTTGTGTTCAGCAATGCCGGTATCCCGCTCGGCGGCTCGCTGCTCGAAAACAGCACCGAGGAAATCGAGCGCTGCCTCGACATCAATCTGAAGGGTGTACTGTTCGGTGCACAGGCCGCACATCCGCATCTGAAGAAAACCGCGCCGGGGTCCTGCCTCCTCAACACCGCAAGCGCTGCAGGCATCTATGGCACGCCCGGTGCCAGCGTTTATTCGGCCACCAAGTTCGGCGTACGCGCAGTAACCGAGAGCCTCGATGGCGAATGGGCCGAAGATGGCATCAACGTTCGCTCGCTCATGCCGAGCTTTATCGATACGCCACTGCTCGATCACAATCCCAACGCGCGTTCGAACGAAGACATCCGCCGACGCGTGACCGAAGCGGGACTGGAGATAACACCAGTAGAAGAAGTCGCTGCCGCGGCCTGGGCTGCCGTCCATGGCGACAAACTGCACACCACCGTAGGGAAGACTGCCAAAAGCATGGCCTTTGCCGCGCGCTGGCTGCCGGGCCGCGTTCGCAAGCAAACGCGTTCCTCTTTCCGCCCCCTGGGTCGGTAACCCTTTTCAGGAGTCGCAGACATGCTGAAAGCATCCGCCATCGGAGCCGCGCTGGCATTGGCCTTTGCAGCGCCCGCCGCCGCTGAGCTGACGGGTGGCGAACCGCTGGTGGTCGCCACCACATACACGGTGAAGACCGCGATCCTTGAAGGCGAGAGCCGCAAGGTCACCATCAGGCTGCCGAGCGGATATGACGAGGAGCCCGAGCGCAGATATCCCGTCGTTTACGTTCTCGACGGGGGACCGGAGCAGGATTTCGAACATATTGCCGGTATCGTGCAAAGCCGCGACATGAACTGGTCTTTCGAGCCCTTTATCCTGGTCGGGATCGAGAGCGTAAACCGCCGGCACGAGCTCGCCCCACCGGTAGTCGATCCTGCGCCCTACGAGGAAGCAATGCAGGCGATACCTGGCGGTTCGCCTGATTACCGCCGCTTCCTTCGCGACGAGCTGAAACCGCTGATCGAGGCGAATTTTCGCACCGATGGTCACGACGCGATCATGGGCGAATCGCTTGCCGGCCTGTTTGTCGTGGAAACATTGCTCGAAGAACCGACGCTGTTCGACGATTATATCGCCATCTCACCCAGTATGTGGTGGGAGCAGATGAAATACGGCAAAGAGGCGGCGCGCTATTTCTCGAACCATCCGGCCGGCGATCGCCGACTCTATCTGACCAGCGCAAACGAGGGCGACTGGCATCGCGAAGGAACCGAGCGCCTGATCGACGCGCTGCGGACATCCGCGCCCGATGGCCTCAAGTGGGCCTTTGTCGAAGCGGGCGAAAGCGAAACCCATGGAACGCTTTATCACCCGATGGCGCTTGACGCTTTCCGCATGCTCTACGGGACGCCGACCCGCGAGTATAAAAGCTACCCGCTTATCGGTGGACCGGAAGTGGCCGACCGGACAAAGGAGGAGCAGGCCCTGCTCGATACGGAATGCACTCGCAAGAATAGCATCCCGATGACGCCCGGCACTGCCGAACGTGCCCGCGAAAGCCTTTACTACCGATGCCTGCTGCTGGACCTGGGCCCGCGTCCTCGGGAAGGAACCCTAGGACAGTAGCGCGTTGATCTTGCGCGCCATCTTGACGTCGCGCAGGCTCAAACCGCCAGCGTCATGGGTGGTGAGTGTGATTTCGACCCGGTTGTAGACGTTGAACCATTCGGGATGGTGGTCGCGCTTTTCCGCAATCATCGCCACGCGGGTCATGAACGCGAAGGCTTCGGAAAAATCGGCGAATTCGAACTTGCGTTCTATGGCATCGCCATCGCGGCAAGGGGACCATTCGGGCAGCGCCCTCAGCCAGCTCTTGCGTTCTTCCTCGCTCAGCTGCTCGACGGTCATGGTGCGCGAATCTCCTCTTGCTTGTCGCGTGGGCGCCTTTTGCCTATCGACCCCGCCCATGCAAGCTCGCCTCGTCGCAAAGGATATTGCCTGCCGTCGCGGCGAGCGGCTGCTGTTCCGTGGCCTGTCGCTGGCATGCGAGGCAGGCGACGCGGTCCATGTTACCGGCGCCAACGGAATCGGCAAATCGAGCCTCATCCGCATTCTCGCAGGACTGCTGCGACCGTTCGCGGGAGCGGTGGAGCGCGAGGGTGAAATGGGGTTGGTCGATGAACGGCTGGCGCTCGACGTCAACCTGCCGCTGGGCGAGGCGCTGGCCTTCTGGGAACGGCTCGACGGAGGCGCCAATCCGGCCCGCGCAATGAACGCGATGCAACTTGATACGCTGGTCGAGGTGCCGGTAAGATACCTGTCGACCGGCCAGAAAAAGCGCGCGGCCCTGGCTCGTCTGCTCAACCGCGACTGTCCGATCTGGCTGCTCGACGAGCCGCTAAACGGCCTCGACGGCGAGGCGCAGAAGGCCTTCGAGAAGCTCGTCGCGTCGCATTGCGATGACGGCGGCATCGCCATAGTTGCGTCGCATCAGCCGATTGCCCTGCCCTCCCCGCAAATCGTGCACCTAGCGGAATACCTGGCATGATCGGTACGCTGCTCAAGCGCGATCTCGGCCTGCTGCTGCCGGGCGGGCGCGGCGGCGCGGGGGTGCTGCCGCTGCTGTTCTTCCTTGCGGTGGCCATGCTCTATCCCTTCGCCGTCGGACCCGACGCACAACTCCTTGCGCGCACCGGCGGCGGCGTGATCTGGGTCGCCGCGCTCCTCGCGGCGATCCTGCCGCTGGAGAAACTGGTGACCGGGGATCTGGAAACTGGCGTGTTCGACCAGCTTCATCTTCGCGGAATAAGCGAAGAGTTGTCGATGACGGTGCGCCTGCTGGCCCACTGGCTGGCCTTCGCACCGCTGCTGCTGCTGGCGACGCTCCCCGCAGCGGCTCTACTCGGCCTTTCGGGAGAAACCACGCGAACGGTCCTTTTGGGCCTGCTCGCGGGCACTCCCGGCCTCGCCGCGGTTGGCCTCACCGTCGCCGCCCTCACCGCAAGCCTGCGCGGCGGTGCAGCGCTTGCGGGGCTGATGGTCATCCCGCTCGCGGTCCCGATCCTGATCTTCGGCGCGGGAGCTCTTGCACGCCCGGATCCCGGAGCATTGCTGCTGACCGGCGCGATCAGCCTGGGGCTGTGCGCCGTTGCACCCTTCGCAGCCGGGGCGGCCCTCAAAGCAGCGCGCGAATCCTAATAAGGCGGCTTATGCAGCCCTTTCGGGCTTTCGGTGAATATCTCCACCCCGTCCTCGGTGATACCGATGGAATGTTCGAACTGCGCCGAGAGCGACTTGTCGCGGGTTACGGCGGTCCAGCCGTCGTGCAAGATCTTGGCATGCGGGCGACCGGCATTGATCATCGGTTCGATGGTGAAGAACATGCCAGGCTTGAGCTCGGGACCGGTTCCGGCGCGCGCTGCGTGGATGACTTCGGGCGCGTCGTGGAACAGGCGGCCTAGGCCGTGGCCGCAGAACTCCTGCACCACGCCATAGCGGAACTGGCGGGCATGCGCCTCGATCGCCGCGCCGATATCGCCCAGCCGTGCACCGGGTTTCGATGCTGCTTCGATCCCCAGCATCAGGCATTCGTAAGTCACATCGACCAGCTTGCGCGCCTTCAGGGCGGGTTCGCCTGCGAAATACATGCGGCTGGTATCGCCGTGCCAGCCGTCGAGCAGCGGGGTCACGTCGATATTGACGATGTCGCCTTCCTTCAGCGCCTTGTCCGACGGAATGCCGTGGCAGATCACATGATTGATCGAGGTGCAGCAGCTATGCGCATAGCCGCGATACCCCATGGTCGCAGGTACTGCGCCTGCATCTAGCGTCATCTTGCGAACCAGATCGTCGATCTCGCCCGTCGTCACGCCCGGCTGCACGAAAGTCGTCAGCTCGTCGAGGATTTCGGCGGCCAGACGGCCAGCCTTGCGCATGCCCTCGAACCCTTCCGGTCTGTGGAGTTTGATCGTGCCGTCGCGATAGACGGTCTCGTCCGCCTCGATTACCTGATATTCGGTCATGCCATCCACATAGTGCGTTTGGGCACCAATTGCGAGATGCCTAACTGCGCACGCTGAATGCGCTCGCATATTCGGGCTTCACGGCATCGAGCACGCTGGCCGTGACGTTGAAGTCGAGTTCGTAATCCCCCTCGGCATAGGCGCCTGCGACATAGGGTCCGAAATAGACCGTGATACGGTCGAACGTCTTGCCATTGGACGAGCCGATGAGCACGCTCGCCTCGTCGAGGCCCGGGCATTTGTCGAACATGTCGTCGCTGCCCTCTTCGACCTCCATGCCCCGCCGTTCTTCGCGCTCCGTGTTGAGCGCGTCGCACAGTCTTTTGCCGAGCCCCTGCTCCAGCGCGACCGGCGAGTTGAACAGTTCGATCCCTTTCATGGCCTTGCCCACCTGGCGATCCCACACCAGCGATTGCACGCCGTACATGCCGTGCGCTCCGCCAGAATAGGTCGCGAGGTGGCCCGACAGGCTGAGATAGCCGGGAATGTCGGCCACCACTTTCCATTCCTCCGAGGCGCTGTGCTGGCGCGGGGTCCACTCCTGTCCCTCGGCACCGTTCCAGTCTTCATCGGCGTCCTTCTCGAGCCCTGCACGCATGGCATCGGCCTTGTCACGCAGATAGTCGGCAAGCCCTGGTTCGGCAGCCGCTTCGGCAGGCCAGGAATAGGCGAACTGGAAGCGCTCGGTTTCCTGCTCGGCGGAATAGGCCTGAGCATCGGGCACAGCGGTAGCAGCGGCCGTTGCGCTTGCAGTCTCCTCGACACCGGCTTTCTCGGCATACTCGGCTCCATCCGAGCAAGCCGCACTCGACAGGGCGAGCGAAATCAGGAACAGGGGCGCACGCATTGCGGTTTCCTTTGCGAAGACGAAAGACAGAGGCACGTTTCGAATATGGCCGACAAGCAGCCGCTTATCCAGCCCGACCGGGGACAGGATGCGATTTCCGTCCACCTCGTCAACCGCGACGGATATCCCGACTGGGTCAAGAAACTCTCCGCCAGCCAGCGCGCCGCGCTTGATGGCCAGAAGTTCGATGGCGGCGGCTACCAGGTCGGCATCGTGCCCGATGGCGATGGCTGGTTCGCAGTCGGCGGCGTAGCCGATCCTGAGGACCTATCGAGCTGGTGCATGGCCAAGCTTGCCGAGAGTCTACCCGAAGGTACCTACCGTCTTGCCGAAGGAGAACCGGGCCCGGCACTCCACGGCTGGCAAACCGCGCAATACGTGTTCGACCGCTACAAGAAGCCCGAGCGCCCGGTCGGCCCGCGTGTGCTTCTGACGAAGAAGGTCAAAGCGATCGACCCTGCGATTGCCGAGGCACAGGCGGTGTGTCTGGTACGCGACCTTGTCAACACACCCGCCGAGGACATGGGGCCGGCGGCGCTTGAGGAACAGTGCGAAAAGCTCGCCAAGGCCCAGTCGGCCAAGCTTAGCGTGACCAAAGGCGATGCACTCGAACAGGAATACCCCATGGTCCACGCCGTGGGCCGCGCGGCCACGCGCCATCATGCACCGCGGATCATGCATCTGACCTGGGGCAAGGAAAGCGATCCGGTCCTCGCCATCGTCGGCAAGGGCGTCTGTTTCGACAGCGGCGGGCTCGACGTGAAGAGCTCCGCCGGAATGCTGCTGATGAAGAAGGATATGGGCGGGGCGGCCCATGCCATCGCGCTCGCCGGGCTCGTGATGGGCGCGGGCCTGCCCGTGCGCCTGCATCTCCTTATCCCTGCGGTCGAAAATGCGATCAGCTCGAACAGCTTCCGTCCCGGCGACGTGCTCAGGACACGCAAGGGCCTGACGGTGGAAATCGGCAATACGGATGCCGAAGGTCGGCTTATTCTTGGCGATGCATTGCAACGGGCGAGTGAAGAGAAGCCGCAGCTGATCATCGACTTCGCTACGTTGACCGGCGCGGCGCGCGTGGCGCTCGGCCCCGATTATCCTGCGCTGATGACGCGTGAGGATGCGACCGCCGACGCTCTGATCGCGGCGGGCAAGGCGCATGACGACGAGCCGTGGCGGTTGCCCCTGCCCGACGCCTATCGGGAATGGCTCAATTCCGATATCGCCGACACCAACAATGCCCACGGCAATGCCTTTGCCGGAGCGAGTGTAGCGGGCCTGTTCCTCGACAAGTTCGTCGACGAAGGGATCGACTGGGCCCATTTCGATACCTTCGCCTGGCGCCCGCAAGCCAAACCGGGGCGTCCGAAGGGCGGTGATGCCTATGGCCTTCGGGCGGCCTGGCACATGCTGCGCGGCCGTTTCGGTGGAGGCTGAACGCCGCCTCCTTGCTTGAACGGTCGCACGGGGTTAAGCGCCCGCAACGTTCACAACCGGATTCTGCACTCAGCGTGACTGCCCCTGCCAGCTATTCCCTCCCCGAAGGTATTGTCGGACTGAAGGGCCCGGTCGACAAGCCAGCACCGGGCACGCTGCCCCTGCGCGGCGACCTCGCGCATGTCGCTCTGGCGAAGAACTATCTCGCTGCCCACTATGTGATCCCGCAACCGCGCCGCGTCGGCAATGCGCCGGCGACATTGAAACTTGCCATGCGCGACGATGCCGATGAAGGGGCGACGCTCGATGCGGGCCAACAGGTAGAGTTGCTCGATTGCGCGGGCGACTGGGCGTGGATCGCCTGCGGCCCCGAAGGCCCGAGCGGGTATGTCCGGCTCGGCATGCTCGCCTCCGATCAGTGACGCACAAGGTCTTCATCGATGGCGCCGCAGGCACGACCGGCCTCGAGATCGCGGACCGGCTGGAAAAGCGCGCCGAGTTCGAGGTGCTCCGGCTGGACGATACGCAGCGCAAGGATGCGGGTGCCCGGCGCGAGGCGCTGAACGAGGCGGATATCGCCATCCTTTGCCTGCCCGACGACGCCGCGCGCGAGGCAGTCGAACTGATCGATCCAGCGAGCGGGACCCGCGTAATCGACGCCTCCAGCGCCCACCGGACCGCCGCGGGCTGGTGCTACGGCTTTCCGGAGCTGGTCGGTCGCGAGCGAGTTGCGGATGCGCGGCGGGTGAGCAATCCGGGGTGCTATCCGACAGGCTTTCTCGCGCTCGTCGCTCCGCTCGTGCGCGCCGGACTGCTACCGGCCGATTGGCCTTACGCCGTCAACGCCGTCAGCGGCTATTCCGGCGGCGGCAAGGCGCTGATCGAGCGTATGATCGATACGCCGAACATCGCGTTTCGCACCTATGCGCTGGATCTGGCGCACAAACACCTGCCCGAGATGCAGGCCCATGCGGGGCTCGACCACCCGGTGCTGTTCGCGCCATCGGTAGTTTCGGCTTATCGCGGCATGATTGTAGAGGTCCCGCTGCACCTCGGTGCAATGGAAAGCGATCCGCATTCCGGCGACCTGCGCGATGCCCTCGCCGAATTTTACCAAGGGTCGCCGGTCGTCACGGTCCGTGACGATACGCCGATGGGCGAGCTTCTGCTCGAAACCGACGCTGCGCCTTCCGACGGCCTCGAACTGTTCGTCTTCGGCAATGAAGGCGGCTGGAATGCGCGCCTGGTCGCGCGGCTCGACAATCTCGGCAAGGGGGCCAGCGGTGCGGCGGTGCAGAACCTCAATCTCATGTGCGGCTTGCCCGAGACCAGCGGCCTTTACCTGTCCGATGCCCAATAATTAGGCACCCACTGACCGTGACGTGAGCAATTGTGCGCCAATCTCTAATGGCAATTGCGTAGATATTGACCCGACCATCGCAAAAATTGCGCCAAGTACGTTTGGCGCGCACGGATTCTTCGGTTAGGCCTGTCGCCCGACGCCTTGGCACGATTCTTGGATTGAATCGCGCGAAGGATCGAGTGGCAGCATCCGCCGGGGTTCGGAGAAAACGTGAAAAAGATCGAAGCGATCATCAAGCCGTTCAAGCTGGACGAGGTTAAAGAGGCGCTGCACGAAATAGGCGTATCCGGGATCACCGTTACCGAGGCCAAGGGCTTTGGACGCCAGAAGGGCCATACCGAACTCTATCGCGGCGCCGAATATGTCGTCGATTTCCTGCCCAAGGTGAAACTCGAAGTAGTCGTGTCCGACGGCATCGCCGACCGGACCGTGGAAGCCATCGCCGCCGCCGCGCAAACCGGGCGTATCGGCGATGGCAAGATCTTCATCTCGTCGATCGAAGGCGCACTGCGCATCCGCACCGGCGAGCGAGACGAAGACGCAATCTGAGCTAGCGCGGGGCCGTCCCGCAAGACAATATCAGTTCAAACGGAGGCAATACCAATGGCAAGTGCAAGCGACGTCCTGAAACAGATCAAGGACGAAGGCATCGAGTGGGTCGACCTGCGCTTCACCGACCCCAAGGGCAAGTGGCAGCACCTGACCATGGTCGCGGGCGTGCTCGGCGAAGACGAACTCGAGGACGGCCTCATGTTCGACGGTTCGTCGATCGCTGGCTGGAAGGTCATCAACGAAAGCGACATGATCCTCAAGCCCGACCTCGAGCGCGTCTATATCGATCCGTTCAGCGCCGAACCGATGATGATCGTGTTCTGCGACATCGTGGAACCCTCGACCGGCGAATGGTACGCGCGTGACCCGCGCACCACCGCCAAGCGCGCCGAAGCCTTCCTCAAGTCGACCGGCATCGGCGACACGATCTATGTCGGGCCGGAAGCCGAATTCTTCATGTTCGACGATGTCCGCTTCGAAGACGGCTATGCCGGGTCAGGCTATGCGATCGACGATATCGAGCTGCCGACCAACACCGGCAAGGAATACGAAAGCGGCAACCTCGCCCACCGTCCGCGGGCCAAGGGTGGCTATTTCCCCGTCGCGCCCGTCGACAGTGCAGTCGATATCCGCGGCGAAATGGTTTCGACCATGATCGAAATGGGCCTGCCCTGCGACAAGCACCACCACGAAGTCGCCGCGGCGCAGCACGAGCTGGGCCTGACTTTCGGCACACTGGTCGAAACCGCCGACAACATGCAGATCTACAAGTATGTCGTGCACCAGGTCGCGCATATCTACGGCAAGACCGCGACTTTCATGCCCAAGCCGATCAAGGACGATAACGGTTCGGGCATGCACACGCACATGTCGATCTGGGAAGGCGGCAAGCCGACTTTCGCGGGCAACCAGTATGGCGGCCTTTCCGAAAACTGCCTCTATTACATCGGCGGCGTCATCAAGCACGCCAAGGCACTGAACGCCTTCACCAACCCGACCACCAACAGCTACAAGCGCCTGGTGCCGGGCTTCGAAGCTCCGGTGCTGCTCGCCTATTCGGCGCGCAACCGCTCGGCTTCGTGCCGCATCCCCTACGGTGCGGGCGACAAGGCGAAGCGCGTCGAGTTCCGCTTCCCCGACGCGATGGCCAACCCCTACCTCGCCTATGCTGCTCTGCTGATGGCCGGCCTCGATGGGATCCAGAACAAGATCCATCCGGGTGAGGCAATGGACAAGAACCTCTACGACCTGCCGCCGGCAGAACTGGCCGAGGTTCCGACCGTCTGCGGATCCTTGCGTGAAGCGCTCGAAGCGCTCGAAGCGGACCACGAATTCCTGCTCAAGGGCGATGTTTTCACCAAGGACCAGATCGACGCCTATGCCGAACTGAAATGGGAAGACGTCCTGCGGGTCGAAACGACGCCCTGCCCGGCCGAATTCGACATGTATTACAGCGCCTGACCTAAAAGCGCCCAGGCGCGAATTGAATGGGGGGATAGGGCGGCGGGAGCGATCCTGCCGCCCTTGACTTTGGAACATATGAAAAAGTGCGTCCTCGCGGACACAGGCATAAGGTAAACTCGACGCCCCCCCCGAGTCCGAGCCTTCCCTTTTTGCTTTTCCCGGTTCTAGAATATTCCGATGCGCTGCTTGGGCGCGCACATGCGAATCATTTCCGGAGGGGGCTTCCTGATGAAATCTAATTCCACCCGTATCGGCGGACGCCTTTTGGCGGGCGCAGCAACCATCGCCCTGTCGGCGGTTGCACTGAGCACGCCGGCAAATGCGATCGTCCCGAACGACAATGTCGACCCCAATGCAGACCGTTCGGAAGGCGGAGCCCTCGATACCGATGACGAATTCAGCGGCGTCGGCATGTTCTACCGTGCTGACGGTTTCGTCTGCTCGGGAACGCTAATCAATCCGCGAACCGTAATTTTCGCAGCGCACTGCGTAAACGATCGCGACGCGACCGAATACAATGTGAACAACGTTCCGGCGGCATGGTCGTTCAATCCCGACGCGCTGCCAGGCTTCATTAGCTGGATCGGCGGTTTCCAGAGCAATCCGGACCTCGCGGTCTTCAACGTCAACCGCATCTATTACGATCAGCGTTCGCTTGACGATCCTGAAGCCTTTGGCTTCCTCGAAGGCGACGTGGCAATTGCCAGCCTCGACACGCCTGCAGCCAATCTGCCGACCTGGTCGCTGCTGTTCTCTCCGCTCCCGGCTCCGGACGCGATCGACGACACCGATGGCACCGGCTATCACGTCAACATAACCGGCTATGGTCGCTCCGGCAGCGGTACGACCGGTGCTTCGCAGGGTATCGACTGGCGCCGCCGCGCTGCCGAGAACATGATCGGTTCGCTGACCTCGTTCGACGCGCGCAACACATTCCTGTTCGGAGATGCGTTCGGTGACTTGCCGCAGGTCCTCTATCGCCTGGATTTCGACGATCCGAACAAGACCAACCCGTTCGACTTCAACCTCTATAAAGACGAGCCGCGCGAAAACGAAGGTACGACTGCCGGCGGTGACTCGGGCGGCCCGCTGATCCTTGATGCGGCCAACAATCCGATCACTGACGAAGATCTCGTCATCGGCGTTCTCTCGGGCGGTTCCCGCTTCTTCGGAGCGCAGGTTTTCTCGAGCTACGGTACGGAAAGCTTCTACCAGCCGCTATTCCTGTACTGGGACTGGATTTCGGCCAACAACCCTTACCGCTACGCCACCGCGGTTGATGGTGACGGGGACTGGGAAGATGCGAGCCACTGGGTGACCACGCTCGATCCGAACTACCGCATCATCGATTCCAGCGGCAATATCGTGAACGGCATCCCGACCTCACCGGGTGCGGGTACCGAAGGCAGTGCCCCGCAGTGGGGCGAAGTGTGCTTCGATCCCGAAGGCGACAATCTCGGCGACGAGTGCCAGGACCTGTCCAACGGTGAATTCACCCCTCCTGCCCGCAATGTCGGCGGAACGGTCAGTTCCGGTATCGGTGAAGCCGATGCAGACATGCTCGACGCGCTCGGCGGAGGCAATCGTGCCACTCCCGAAACGACCGGTGCAGCGGGCGGCGCGGCAGCAGCTGGCCGCAACGCACTCTCGCGCGACGGCCTGATCAACGCCAGCGAGAGCCAGAACAGCGCTCCGGAATTCTCGCAGGAAACACCCCACGCCAGCGATGGCGGCAGCCCTGAATTCTCGGACGATCCGCTACCCGATCCGACGCTCGATAACGGCTTGCCTGGCGCGACCGACTTCGTGCCCGACAATGTCGACCCGGTAGTCAGCCCCGACCCGACAGTGAATGTCGATCCGCGCTATTTCGACGTGACGCTGGGCAATGCCGGAACGACTACGCTGAGCAGCGCGGTCACCATCGACCGTCTCACCGTGCTGAGCGGTGCCGGTCTGAACGTCACGGCCGATGGCAGCCTGACTTCTCTGATCGATGTCAGCCAGTTCGGCGGCACGGTCACGGTCGACGGCGCGCTGAATTCGGTCGGAGATTACACGATCTTCGGCGGCGCCCTCCAGGGTGCCGGTACGATCGCGGCACCTTTCGTGACCAACATCATGGGCGCGATCTCGCCCGGCACGCTTGGCGGCATCGACACCTTGACCATCGACGGCTCGCTCGTCCTGTCATCGGGCTCGACGCTGATGATCGACATCGGCCCGAACGGCGCTTCGGATCTGGTCGCGGTTACAGGCGAAGCATCGGTCGGCGGCGTCGTGGCTATCGGTGTCGGCAGCGGGGCACCGGTCTATGGCAATGGTCAGCAGTACACGATTCTGACTGCCGATGGCGGCGTGACCGGCACTTTTGTCGACGACGACATCTCTGCCATTCTCAGCCAGTCGTTCACCTATACCGATACCGCCGTGCTGATGGAGATCATCGTTGCCAGCTACAACACGGCGATCGACGGGACCCGTCCGGTACAGCGGGCCTACGCCCAATTGTTCGACCAGAACCGCAGCAATGAGGCGCTGGCCGATATCTATGCGCTCGACTTTGCCGATGCGGACACCATCCAGGCTACGTTCGAGGGTCTGGCTCCGGTCACCGAAACGGCGGTGCAGCAACTGGCGGCACAGTCCTACACCCACTTGCAGTCGTTCAACGCGGCGCGTCTGCGTGAATCCGATCTGGCAAGTTCGGGCGGTACCATCGCCACGCTCGGCAGCCCTATCCAGACCGCCCAGATGACGACCTCTCGCGCCAGCCAGCCGATCGCGACCGGTGCGCTCGGCCTCGACCAGTCGGACGAACCCACGCGCATCCAGCAGGGTGCTATTCGTGAGGACATCGGGATCTACGTCGCCGGCGGGCTTCTCCAGGGCAGCGGTGCATCGATGCCCGGCTACACTACGGACAAGACCGATGTGGACGGCTACTTCTTTGCCGGAGGCATAGAATACTTTCCGAGCGAAAGTTCGATGGTCGGCCTGTCGGCCTACTACTCCGACCTCGATGCCGATGTGGTTCTCGGTCAGGAGGCGGATGCGAAGATGCTTGCGGTATCGCTCTACGGCAGCGTCAAGACCGAGGACGGGTTCGTTCTCGACGGCCAGGTCAGCCTTACCGACGTCGATATCGACACCACCCGGACCGTATCCTTCCTCGGCGACACGCAGACGTTGTCGAGCGAGAGCGGCAATAGCGGCCTCGCTGCGGCAGTGGGCATTTCCTACGATATCGAGGGTGAGTTCGGGACGATCTCGCCAGGTATCGAGCTGCGCTATGCGGACCATTCGTTCGATATCGTCGAGGAAACCGGAGGTCCGCTGGCCCTGCGTATCGAGCGCGAGGATTTCGAAAGCCTCCAGGGTCGCATCGGGCTCGATTACCAGAAGGTAAGCGGTGCGATGCAGATCAACGCCAATGCCGACTGGGTGCATGAGTACAATGACGGTCCGTACGCCGTAGGTGCCCAGTTCGTCGCAGGCACCGGACCGGCCGTACCGTTCCCGGTGGCCAGCATGGACAAGGACTGGGGCGAAATCGGACTGTCGGCGCAGTTCGGAACCGGCGCTGTCCAGTTCGGTCTCGGCGTCGACACGACGATCGCTCGCAAGAACGCCAATGCACAGACCTACCGGGCCATGGCGACTTTCAAGTTCTAGGCGAATTCGGGAACTGATGCTCCAACAGTACGGGCCGCTCGGGAAACCGGGCGGCCCTATTTTTTGCCAGAAACTATTTTCCTACTCACGCAGACCATGCCTACTCAGGCGGCCTCGTTTCATGGAGGCCCCAGATGTACCGCAAACCCCTATTCGACGCCGTCAGGAAGCTGTTGGGCAGAGCGTTCCGCCAATCCGAAGTCGATGCGCTGGACGCGGCAATCGAGGCCATGGACAATTCCCCGCCGGATCGCGTGTCAGGTGCTTCATCGCGTAGTGTCAGCCACTTCGGTATCGAGCTTATCCGCCAATTCGAAGGCTGCGCGCGCCTGCGAGCGGACGGGTTGGTCGAAGCATATCCCGACCCCGGTACTGGCGGCGCGCCCTGGACCATCGGCTGGGGTGCGACGGGGCCTGGCATAGGGCCAGGAACCGTGTGGACGCGGCAACAATGCGACGCGCGCCTCGTTGCCGATATCCAGCGCCACGCGCGCGATGTAGCAGAGGTGCTTGACGGCGCATCGACCAACCAGATGCAGTTCGATGCCCTCGTTAGCTTCCACTACAACACCGGAGCGATCGCACGCTCTACCCTCCTCAAACGCCATCTGGCGGGCGACTACGAAGCCGCGTGCAGGGAATTTGGCCGTTGGAACCGGGCCGCAGGCCGTGTCCTGCCGGGGCTCGTCAGGCGCCGCAAAGCAGAGGCCGATCTTTATCGCTCGAGCTAACAGCCGCGGAATTCCGCCATTCCTTGCACAAAGATTAACCGGAACCGGAAGCTGGTCGCCTCCGTTGGGCCAGCAAAAGGAGTTTGAAACATGCGTATCTTGCTAGCAGGTGCGGCCGCCATCGCGCTGGCCGCAAGCGGTGCCTACGCCGAGCCGGGCAAGGGCAAAGGAAACGACAAGAACGGCAACGACCGCGCCGCCGCCAAGGTCGAGCGCGGCAAACCCGACCGCGGCCCGCAACGCACCGAAAACGGCAATAATCGCGGCCGAGCCGATGTTCGCGTCGAGAAGCGAGTGGATCAGCGGCAGGACGACCGGAGCGACGCCGCGCGCAAAATGGAACGTCGTGTCGAGCGCCCGGTCGAACGACGCATGGACCCTCGCCAGGATCAACGAGAGGCTGCGCGCGCGGCCGAACGGCGCGTCGAACGTCGCGTCGAACAGCGTGTGGACCGCCGGGACGATCGCGGAACCATTCGATACGTCGATCGCGTCCGCTATGACCGCGACCGGGCGTTTCTTACTCGCGATCGGGATCGCAGTCTGATCGAGGGGTGCCCCCCGGGCCTAGCCAAGAAGTATAATGGCTGCATGCCTCCGGGTCAGGCGAAGAAGCGGTACGAGAGTTCTGCCCGCTGGTACGGCTACGACTACCGGCCGAGCCTGTTCGGCCTGACAAACTACAGTTCAGGTCGTTATTACTACGACGATGGCTACCTGCTTCGCCCAGCCAGCAATGGCGGAATTGCAGGATATATCCCTCTGCTCGGTGGCGCCCTGGCAATCGGCAACCCGTGGCCATCGAGCTACAGCAGCTATGCCGTTCCCGACTATTACGTCGACTATTACGATCTCGGGCCGGCTTCTTCCTATCGCTATGCCGATAATGTGATCTACCGGGTCGATCCCGGCGATGCGGCCATCATGTCCGTGGCAGCTTTGCTGACCGGTGACGATTTCACGATCGGGCAACCGATGCCGATGGGTTACGACGTCTACAATGTCCCTTATGCCTATCGCGACAGGTATTACGACACGCCCGACGCCTGGTACCGCTATTCGGACGGCTACGTGTACCAAATCGCCCCCCAAACCCAGCTGATCGCCGCTGCGATCGACCTGCTGGTCTGAGGAGGCAGAAATGACCGCTACATGGAAAACCGGCCTTGCGGCCATCGCTCTCGCCTCGCTGCCGCTGGTTTCGGCCTGCACCAAGGTGGAGGACGAGAATCCCGAGACAGCGACCAAGGACGATGGAACGCTGACACTTGCCGCGGCGCTTGGCTCCAATGAGGAGCTTGGAACGCTGCGCGGAGCGATAGAGCAATCCGAACTTTCTGGCGTGCTTGAAGGCCCCGCGAGCTATACCCTTCTGGCTCCCAGCAATGCAGCATTCGATGCGCTGGGCGAAGAAGGCGCTACACTTCTCGAAGACCAACAGCGCCCCATGCTGGTCGCTCTGCTGCGTGATCATCTGCTGCCGGGGCATTTAACTCCGGAAGCGATCGGCGAAGCCATCGACAGGAAAGGTGGGCCGGTCACGATGGCGACGCTGGGGCAGGCCGAAGTCACGTTTTCCAAGTCAGGCGAAACCGTGAATGTGGTGATGGATGATGGTAGCGATGCAGCATTCGCCGGCACGGCAATCGCCGCGAACAACGGTGTCGTGATTCCGATCAATAAAGTTCTGCTTCCGCCCAAGGGCTGAAACGACGGTTAGTAATCCCGGCTGATTTCGGCGACGACGCTTTCGCGTCCGACCGTCGACACGGCAGCCAGTAGCGACAACCAGCTGGTCACGCGGAACTCGACTTCTGTCGCGCTGTAACCGCGACCGTCGGTGATGATCTCGGCATAGAAACGGCGACCAAAATTCTTGCCGAGGGCCACGCCGGTCCCGCGACCCAGCGCCGGGTCGGCGCTGACGATACGCAGCCGATCGAGCCCGATCGCGGAGCGCAGCTGATTGATCGGATCCATGCCTCCTCCGCCACGGAGGCTGGCAACCGCCGCGCCGAGTTGCAGGGCATCGGTTGCCGACAGGCTGGTCACCGAACCGCCGAACAGCAGGCGGGCAAGCAATTCCTCCTCGGGCAGTGAGGGATTGGAACTGAATGCGATCTCGGGCTGCGTCGCGCTTCCCCGAACGGTTGCCTCGACCGTCAGTCCGTCGCGGTCGGTTTCCGCGCGAATATCAAGCCGCGGATCAATGGGAACATTGGCGTCGAATTCGATTTCGCCGCGCGTAAGCTCGAAACGGGTTCCCGCAAAAGTATAGTCGCCGCGCACCACTTCGGCTCTGCCGCCGATCCGGGGATCATCCGTGGTGCCGCGCAGAACGATGTCGGCAGCCCATTCGCTGTCGAGGCCCATGCCATCGACATCGATCCGGCTGTCAGCCTTCGCATTGATCAGATATCGCCAAGGCCGTGCCGCCGCAATCTGAGGCGCACGGTTGGCCGGCGCGTTGATTTCCCGCGTGGCAATCTGCGGCAGGCGCAGATCGTCCGCTGCCGTCCCCAACGTCCAACTGGCCCTGTCGACACGAACCCTTCCAGCAATCGTACCTCCAAGGCCATCGGAAACGATCCGTAGCGGCCCGGTAATCGTGGCGCTCAGGCCACCATTGTCGAGCAGGCGCGCATTCCGCGCCGAAGCCCGCAGGTCGATGATCGGTCCGCGAATTTCCAGTACCCTTCCCTCGACCGTCTCGCCCAGCGTGCGAAGGTCCACGATGCCGCTACCGTTGACGGTACCGCCATTGACTGCAGTTCCCGAGAAGCGCGTGAGTTGGAGACGCGACCCTTGGAACTGTCCGCGAATGGCGATGTCGCGGATATCGGTGCCCGACAGAGAGCTACGCAGTTCCAGCGCTTCACCGGAGATCGAACCGCGCACGGTCGGAGCTTCCAACGTGCCGGTCGCATCGGCGGCAATCGCGATCGGCCCCGTGATATCGAAGGTATCGAGCGCCGCAAGGCGCCACAGGCTCTCCGCCGCACCGCGGTAACGCAGCTGGCCGAATAGCCGACCGGCACGCAGCCGGTCGAGCAGCAGGCCTTGCGCCGGGAGCGCGGTAATCCGCGCCTGCACACGCCCTCTCTGAATTTCCTCGTTCTGCAGGAGCGCGCGCGCCTCCAACTCGGTCTCGGTCAGCGTCGCGACCAGCGCGACGTCGACGGGGCGCGAGGTCAGCACCAGGCCCGAGCGTGTCAGGTCGTCAATTTTCACTTTCGCTTCGCTGACCGGCACCTTGTTCGCGCCGGTGCGGTAATGGACCGTTCCCGAAATCGTCCCGCCCAGCCCGGTGTCGGGACGAACGACGTCGATCAGCGACAGCGGCATGTGCGCTAGCTTGAAATCGAAATCGAGATCGCCACCACCGAAATTGCCTGCCGCGATCATTCCGCCATCGCCGTAGGAGACCTGCGTCGGAGCGAGGTTCCAACCGCCGTTATCGAGGCTCGTCAGGACCGCGCGCCGGGGCATGGATATGCGGCGGCCGGCGAATTGTCCCTGTGCAGCCACGGCGATCCGCTCGGGCCTGATAGCCGCGTTGAGATCGAGCGCAAAGCGTCCGCTCCGTCGTCCCGCGAGCGAGGCATCCACTCTGCCAACGCCGTTCTCGATCTCACCCCGCGCTGCCAGGCGGGCGATAAACAGCGAGCCATAGGAAAGCCCGACGGCCGTGCCCGAACCGGAAAAACTCGTGCTGCCCTCACGGATGAGGCCCGAGGCATCGATATCGGCGCGCGCAATGCGCAAGGGCGTGTCACCGCCGAAGCGCGCGTTGCGTGCGCGCAGATCGATAGCCAGGCCCTGCCCGCCGCCGCGCGGCGCGAGCGCCACCGTCCCGGTGACACCGCCACCTGCAAAGGCCAGCGTGCCGTCCGCACCGCCCTCTACCAGCGCAATGCTTCCGGTGACATCGGTATCGGAGACGCGCATCTGCTTTACCGCGATGCGGGTCGGCCCGTTCGCGGGCGCGACCAGGCCCAACTGGCCTGCAAAGGGACCGAGGACGGAGTTGCCTTCGGTATCGATCGCGAAGCCGTCTTCGCTGGGGGCGATTGCCACGCGCACATTGTCCAGCCCCGTTGCCGGCTTGGCGAATACCAGCGCGGCGCTGGGTCCCGCATCGGTAACGCTAGCCTCCACGGTGAAGGCACCGTAATCGACATAGGTGCCTTTGCCCGCTACGCGGGTCGTGCCGTTACGCACACTGCCATCCAGTGCCAGTCGTACCTTGCTGGCATCGACACGCAGACGATTGAAATCGAGCGGTGCATTGCCGCCCACCGCGATCCCGCCACGCACACGGATCGGCGTACCTGCGAGGTTCGCCAGCGTCGCATTGGTGACTGGCGCGATCCGCGCATCGAGATCGGCCGAGAGGCGCCACGGTGCGTCTGGTGCCAATGTGAAATCGATTACCGCCGTCCCGCCGGCAGTGCCGACATTGTCCAGTGCCAGCCGATTTGCCCGCACCGGGCCGCGGATTTGATACCGGCCTGCAGCAAGATCTCCGCGTAGGGCCAAGTTTGCAGAAGTACCCGGGAAGACCACACGCAGGTCGTCGGCGAGCAGGGTCGAGCCGCTAAGGACGAGTGTGCCGCGCCCTGTGCCGTCCAGCAGTCGCGGGTCGACCATGGCATTGCCGCTGGTGACCCTTGCGAGCGTTACGGCAAGCGGCAGCGTCCAGCGTGTCCCATCATAGCGTGCAGTGCCCTGCTGCCGCAGCCCGGCGAGCCTGGTGCCGCCAAGGTCGAGTTCACCCACCCGGGCATCGTGAACGATTGCCAGGTCGTCGAAGGCTCCATCCAGCGTGGCATCAAGCCGTGCACCGCGAAGCGCCATGCCCTCACCCAACAGGCCAGGGTCGCGAACGAACGCGGTAAGCTCGAGCCCTTCCGCACGATTTTCGGCAAGATCGACAAGACCTTGGGCGTCGACACTCAGCCCCTGCCCGACAAGGATCGTTCGGCCGTCGAATATACGTTCGTCGATCGCGATATCAGCTTTCAGCGCAACGTCGTCGCCCAAGGCGCGCGCAGGAATTCCAGTCAGGAAATCCGAGGGGTCGAACTTTCCGAGCAGACCGAAACGACCTGCGCGATTTGTGATACGCATCGCCGCAACGCGTTCGTCCTCGCTGCGAACCAGCAGGCTCCCGGTCCACTGCGACCAAGTCCCGTCGCCGCGAATGCGGGCGACATAAGGCGTATCGAGACCGGCCATCCCCGCAATCGGCCCATCCGCCGCGGCCGCCAGATCGAGCGAAAGATCGAAGTCGTCGCCGTCCGGTTCGGCGTCCAGCAGCAGTGCCAGTCGGTCGCGTTTGCCCAGCCGCCCGTCGATATCGACCATGAGGCGCCGGTCGGTTACCTGAGCGCTACCGGTCAGATCGACGCGCTGCGGCCGCTCGCCTGCAATACCGCGCGCGAGGGTAAGGTTGTCGATCTCCAGCTTGTCGATGGAAATATCGAAGCCGGGGAGGATCGGACCTTCATCCTCGCTCGGCAGGAATTCGGGAATGCGGGAAAGCATTGCCCGGCGCGCCGAGAAGCTGTCGATTTCGAGGCGGTTCGAAAGCCATGCCCCCGGGTTCCAGTCCACTTCTGCACGCGGGATGGTGAGGAAGACGCCCTCGGGATCGGACAGGCGCACATCATGCAGCACCGCCGCACCATAGAGATTGCCTTCGATCCGCCCGATCCGGATATTGAGCCCGTTCGGAAAGGTACGTTCCGCAATCCGGCTGGCCAGAAAACGCTCACCAAGCGGCGTGTTGAGGACGACCAGCGCCCCGACCGCCAGCAGAACGAATGCCACGGCAATGCCCAGCAGCCACTTGCCAGCCCGGCCAACGCGCGAACGACGCGGTGCAGGCGCGGGTTCGGTATCCATGAGGGCATCGTCCGCAGCCATCAGAAGGCCTGCCCCAGCGAAATATAGACGCCGACCGCAGAATCGTCGGGATCAGGGTTGAGCGGGATACCAACGTCCAGCCGGATCGGGCCAAAGCCCGTCGCGTATCGCACACCCAGCCCGGCCCCGAATTTGATGAAACGGAAGTCCGGTATCGTATCGATCGATACGCTGCCCGCATCGACGAACGGCACGACCGATAGAGCTCCGTCGAACAGGCCCGTTCCAATTCGCGCTTCCAGCGAGGCTTCGACCAGACTGCGTCCGCCAGTCGGTTCGAGGAAGTCGTTCTTCGGCCCGATAGCCTGATATCCATAGCCGCGCACCGATCCGCCGCCTCCGGCATAAAGCCTTCGCGATGGCGCGATACCGGTGAGCTCGGATCCCTGGATGCTGGCGAAGCGAAGCCTTCCCGCGATCACGGTCTTCTCGCCGATCGACTGATAATAGGACGCATCTACCTGATTGCGCAGGTAGTAATATTGCTGCCCGCCTGTCCGCGAGGTTTCGGGACCGAGGAAACCCGTCAGACGGAAGCCACGCGTGGGGTCGAGCAGCGAATCGCTCGTATCGATGGTCGCGCGCCCGAAAATCGAGGCGATGAAATAGGTCTGGCGGGGACGCGGAACGCCGCCGATTACCCGATTGCGTTCATCCGTAGCGAGGATTTCCGCACCCACACCCCATGCCAGCGGCTTCTGGAACAACAGCGTGGAGGTGCGTTCATACGTGCCGGTCAGCGCAACCGTATCGGCGTCGTAAGCGATCGTATCGACGCTCGAGGCATAGGCATCGGCAGTAAGAACCTTGTCTCTGCCGCCGAAATTGTTCTTGCGGAAAGTTGCGCCGACGAGTTGTTCGCGCGTGCCGAGAATACCGCGCAATCGCAGCGCACCTTCGGACGGGAAGAAATTGCGGTGCTCCCAGCTTGCCTGGACACGGATGCCCTCTTCCGAACCGTAGCCGATCGCACCCGATATTGTGCGAAGCTTGGCTCGTTCCATGGTGACGTCCATCGCGACGACACCCGGCTCGTCCCCACTCGGAGGCACGACTTCGCGCGCTTCGACACCGACGGTCGAAACGAGCCCGGTTGCCGTAATCGCGCGGCGCAGGTCGAATTCCAGGCTGCGTTTGTAGACATCGCCCGGATCGAACCGCGCAATGGTGGCGAGATGGCGGCTCGAAAGGAATTCCTCATCATTGCTGACCACATCCCCGAAGACATATTTGCCGTTCGGCCTGACCGGCATGGTCAGATCGCCTTCGACCCGCTCGTGATCGATCAGCAATTCGGGTTCGTCGATCTCGGCAAAGGCATAGCCGGTCTCGCCCAGCGCACGGTCCAGATCGAAGCGTTCGGTCAGAATCGTATCGGACTGGAGATAGTCGCCGGCCTGGATACCGAAAGATTCACGCAGGATTATCGCGTCAACAGCGGTGTCGAGATCGCCCAGGTCGATGACGCCATAAGCGTAACGCGGCCCCGGAATAACATCGAAGCGCACGCGCGGACGCTGGGCGGCTGTCTCGTCGCCCGCCTCGTGCGTGCCGATCGTGCGAATGATCTCGCCATCGTAATAGCCATAGACCCGCAGCAGGGTGTCGAGGAGTTCCTGATCCTTCTTCGCCCGCGCGGCGAGCTGGGCGACATTCTCGTCGCCGTCGCCGAGTTCCTCGATCGTCGACAACGCCTCGAATCGATCGACGAAATCGCCGCGTTCGCTGAAGGGCGGTTCCTTTTGCGGGAAGCCGAGTACCAGCGTGTCGGACAGCTCCTCGATTTCGGCCTCATCGAAGGCGATCTGCGGCGCATCTTCGAGTAACTGGACGAATTCGATATCCTCTTCGGGCTCGAGCGGCTCCATCGAATCCAGTTCGATATCCTCGGGCCAGGCCACCGACATGCCGGGGATATCGGAAATCGGCGTTTCTGCCTCGAGTTCGGACATGGCATCCGTCGCAGGAGCAACCTCGCCATCTGTGCCCTGTTCCGCCCAGGTATCGGGATTTTCTACAGCGCTGTCGGGTATCAGTTCCTCAATCGAGGAGGGCGTACCACTATCCTGTGCGGTAAGCGGTGTGGCCTCAACCAGTGCAAGGGCGGCGAGGCAGGTAGCGAGCGAAAGCGCCGCTCGATCAATCCGCGATCTTGTATTCCGCAGCAAGCCCGTCCTTGGCTGGCAAGGCCTCTTCGCGACGTCCGGCACGTGGGGCGGTTGCGGCAGCGATGAGCCTTTTCTGCTCGCGCTCGGGCATGCGCTCCCACCCGCCACGGGTAAGCCGTTCGAGTGGACGATAGCGGACCTTGTATTGCATCCGCTCCGCCCCTTCGACCCAATAGCCGAGATATACATAGGGCAGGCCGTTCTGCGCCGCCCTGCGGATGTGGTCGAGAATAATGTAGTTCCCAAGCCCGGCGCGTCCCTCGTGCTCAGGGTCGTAGAAGCTGTAGATCATCGACAGCCCGTCACCCTGGTAGTCCGTGAGGCAAGCTCCAACCAAGCGACCCTGCTCGGCACCGATCCCCGGCTCACGATATTCAATGACATAGCTGGATACGCTGGTGTGTTCCACCATATCTGCAAAATCGGTTTCCTCCATCTGCGTCATGCCGCCACCGGGGTGGCGCGCAGCGAGGTACTTCTGCAGCAGTTCGAACTGTTCCGAGGTCGCCCATGGACGGCATTCGGTTGCGATCAGGTCGTCGTTGGCCTTTAGCGTACGCTTCTGACTGGACGACGCCTTGAACTCGTCCGCCACTACGCGAACCGATACGCAGGCCTGGCAATCGAGACACGAGGGGCGGTAGGCGACCGTCTGGCTGCGACGGAACCCGATGCGGCCCAGCGCCTCGTTCAGTTCGTCGGCATTATCGCCGCGCAGCTCAGTGAACACTTTGCGCTCGCTCTTGCCCGGCAGATACGGACACGGCGCTGGGCTGGTCACGAAAAAGCGGGGGAAGCGAATCGGTGCGGTCACTTTGGGCTGCGTCCTCTAAAAGGTTAAGAAATCCTTACCTGCTAGACGCATCAATGCCAGAGCGGGTCCTTCGTTAAAACCCTCTTAACCATGAAAAGCGCTATCTGCCCGTCGAATAACTCGACCAGAGCGGTGGTTTCCTGCCTGATATGCACGGGCGGGAGCCGTCAGATCAGGCCAGTTCGGCCAGTTCCACGCTATAGCCTTTCGCACGCAGCGACTTTACGAGCCGGTCGATCTGGTCGCCGTCACGTGCCTCGCACTCGATCTCTGCCGTCAGTCCCTTGGCGGGCAAAGTCGTGAAAATGCGCTGGTGATAGATCTCGATGATGTTGACGTTGTGCTCGTTGAATTCGCGCATCACCTTGAACAGCGCGCCAGGCCGGTCCTGCAACACGATCTGCAACCGCGCGAGACGGCCCGAACGGGCAAGGTCGCGCAGGAGGACATTGGCGAGCAGGCGCGTGTCGATATTGCCACCGCACAGGACGAGGCCGATCGTCTTGCCCTTGAACTTTCCGGAGTTCGACAGAACCGCGGCCAGCCCCGCGGCCCCTGCGCCTTCGACCACGGTCTTTTCGATCTGCAGCAGCAGCGAAACCGCTTGTTCGAGCTTCCCCTCTTTCACGAGCAGCACATCGTCGACGAGTTCGGATATGATCTGCCGGGTAAATTCGCCCGGCTCCTTGACTGCGATCCCTTCGGCCAGCGTATCACCGCCGCACGGGCGCTTGTCGCCGGTCACCGCCGAGTACATCGAAGGATAGAGTTCGGCCTGCACGCCAACCATCTCAATCCCGGGCTTGAGCGCCTTGGCAACAGTCGCCATGCCGCTCATCAGGCCGCCACCGCCGATCGGCACGACGAGACAATCGAAATCGTCCTTGTCCTCGAGCATTTCGAGCGCAACGGTCCCCTGGCCGGCCGCCACCAGGGGATCGTCGAAGGGATGCACGAAGGTGAGGCCGCGCTCCTGTTCCAGTTCGCGCGCATGCGCATAAGCTTCGTCGAACGTCTCGCCGAACAGCGTGACATTGCCACCCACGCTCTCCGTCTGCATGACCTTCACGCTCGGCGTAGTCTGCGGCATCACGATTGTTACCGGCACGCCAAGGCGGCGGCCATGATAGCTCAGCCCTTGCGAGTGATTGCCGGCCGACGCCGCGATAACGCCGCGCGCTTTCTGCTCGTCGCTGAGATGCAGCAACGCGTTGAGCGCACCGCGTTCCTTATAGGCGGCCGTGAACTGGTGGTTTTCGAATTTGAGCCAGATATCGGCCCCGGAAATCTCAGATAGCGTCTGCGAGCGCAACATGGGCGTCCTGACCACCGCGCCTTCGATGCGAGCGGCGGCGGCCCGCACATCGTCGAGGGTCAGGAGCTCGGTAGCCTTGGTCGCGGCACGCACGGGAGATGCATCGGTCATGACCCTGCCCCCTACGGATCGAGGGCAGATGGCGCAACGTCCGAAAGGGTTTGCCTCGTTTAAGCTATGCCTTATCGCGGGCACTCGAAATCCAGACGGGATCGCTTGAAATGAAATTCAAATTGCTTGCCGCCGCCTTTGGTATCGCGATCGCCGCGCCGCTCCATGCCGATGTTCTGGTCGACAATGTGGAAGGGATCACGATCGGCGAGGACGGCAAGGTTCAGCGTTTCACAGCCTTGGTGATCGACGATGAAGGCAAAGTAGCGCAGATCCTGACCTCGAGGGACAAGAAGCCGCAGACCGACTTCCGCGAGGACGGCAAGGGTGCGGTTATGATCCCCGGCCTGATCGACGCACACGCCCATGTCATGGGTATCGGGATTGGCGCACTAACGCTCGACTTGTCGGATACCAATTCGCTGCAGGAAGCGCTCGACAAGATCCGCACTTTCGCAGCGGAAAATCCCGACCGTCCCTGGATTCTGGGTCGCGGCTGGAACCAGGAAAAGTGGAACCTCGGTCGGTTTCCGACCGCTGCGGAACTGGACAGCGCGGTAGCCGATCGGCCTGTCTACCTTGCCCGGGTCGACGGGCATGCCGGCTGGGTCAACAGCGTCGCCATGCAGGCCGCCAGCGTCGATGCTTCGAGCAAGGCTCCACAGGGCGGACGGATCGAACGTCTGTCCGACGGCAAAACACCGTCCGGCGTTTTGATCGATAACGCGATGGATCTGATGCAGAATGCCGTCCCCGCACCCCGCCCCAAAGAGCGTGATCTCGCCTTTGCTGAAGCGCAGAAAGTGCTCCATCGCTACGGCATCACCGCGGTGGCCGATATGGGCACGTCCATCGAAGATTGGCAGGCTTTCCGCCGCGCAGGAGATCGCGGCGCTCTCACCCTGCGAGTGATGGCATATGCTGCAGGGGCCGATCAGATGGAACTGATAGCAGGTTCGGGCCCCTCCCCCTGGCTCTACGACGACAAGCTGCGGATGAACGGGATCAAGATCTATCTCGACGGTGCGCTGGGCAGCCGCGGCGCGTGGCTCAAGCAGCCCTATGCCGACGATCCGGGCAATACCGGCCTGCCGCTGACCGGCCCGGCTAAGCTACGCAATATTCTCGTGCGCGCGGTCCAGGGAAATTTCCAGCCCGCGATCCACGCTATTGGGACGGCTGCCAACGAAGATGCGCTGAACGCCATTGCCGAGATCGCGGAAAGCTTCCCCGGCGACCGGCGCTGGCGGATCGAGCATGCGCAGATCGTCGACCCGGTCGACCTGCCGAAATTCGGGCAGAACGGCATCATCGCTTCCATGCAGCCCGTCCACCAGACCAGCGACCGGCTGATGGCGGAAGCCCGCCTTGGGCCGGACCGGCTTGAGGGTGCCTATGCCTGGAATACGATCCTCAAGCTCGGCGGTAGGCTGGCTTTCGGTTCGGATGCCCCCGTCGAATCGCCCGATCCTTTCGCCGGAATTGCCGCTGCGACCACTCGCATGGACGCCGAGGGCCAGCCTTTCGGTGGCTGGCACCCGCAGGAGCGGGTGAACCGCGAACAGGCGCTCGCCAGCTTCACTAGCGAAGCAGCCTATGCGGGCTTTGCGGAAGGCCGCTTCGGCAGGTTGTTGCCGGGCGAACGCGCTGACTTCGTGCTGATCGACCGCGATCCCCTAATCGCAAGCCCGGGCGAACTGCGTGCAACCAAGGTGCTCGAAACCTGGGTCGGCGGTCGCAAGGTCTATGACGCGGACTGAGGCTCTTCAGGCTCGTCGGGGACGTCAGGTCTACTGGCCTCCTTATCGCGTCTTCTGTCGGTGAGGCGCATCAGCAACAGAGACCCTTCGAACAGCAGCAACAGCGGTATCGCCAGTAATAGCTGCGACCCGGGATCCGGCGGCGTGATGATCGCCGCCACGGCCACCACCAGCACGATCACATAGCGTCGCGCTGCAACCAGCTGCTCACGGGTCACAATACCCGCGCGATGAAGCAGCAGCAGCAGCACCGGCAACAGAAAGCTCATCCCGAAGGCGAGGATGAACTGCATTACCAGACCAAGATATTCATTGGCCGTCGGCAGCGCCTGGATTTCAAGCCCGCCTGCCGTGCCCTGAAAGCCCAGGAACCAGCGGAATGCCGTCGGCATGACCACGAAATAGGCGAGCGAAGCCCCCATCAGGAACAGGATCGGTGTTGCCAGGAGGAACGGCAGGAAGGCCTTCTTTTCGCGCGCGTACAGGCCGGGGGCCACGAAGGCCCAAAGCTGATTGGCGATGATCGGGAAGCTGAGACAGAAACCTGCGAACAGCGCCACTTTCAGCTCCACGAAGAACACTTCGTAAAGCTTGGTGAAGATTAGCTGGCCCTGCCCTTCGGGAAAGGCATCCTTGAGCGGCTGGATCAGGAACCCGAGAATCGGATCGGCGAAATAGAGGCAGACGCCAAACGCGATCGTCAGTGCCAGCACGCATCGCACCAATCGCGAACGCAGCTCGATCAGATGGTCGAGCAGCGGTGCCTGACTTTCGTCTATATCCTTGATCACGGCCATCTCAGACGTCCTTGCCCGACCCGGGCGGGTCGAGCGGGAGAGGTGGTTCGTCCGACTGCTCGGGCGCCTTCACTGGCGCGGCGCGCCTGATCGCGGCTTCTGCGGCCGCATCGGCATCGGGCACTTCATCGGCTGAAGCCAAAGGCTCCATCTCGTTCGGCAGCAGGTTCTCCGGCGCGGCTCCGTCCGGCGTCGAGCCGTCGGGATATTTCGCCATGATTTCCTTGTTCCGCGCGGCCCATTTCTCTTCCATTTCCTCGATCTCGGCCTGCCGGACCATCTCGTCGATACCGGACCGGAAATGGCTCGACATACGGCGGAGCTTGCCGATCCAGCGACCGGCGGTGCGCATGGCCTTAGGCATATCCTTGGGGCCAATCACCAGGATCGCCACGATGACGATCACCAGCAGTTCGCTGGCGCCGATATCGAACATCGCCCGTCTCCGTCCGTTAGCGGACTACTTGGTGTCGGTGGTCTGCTTGACCTGATCGGCGGCCAGCCCCTCCTCGGCGGGCTTCGCGTCATGAGAAATCTGCTTCGCGGGCTTGTCTTCCTCGTTCATGCCCTGCTTGAAGCTTTTGATACCCTTGCCGAAATCGCCCATCATTTCGGAGATCCGGCCCCGACCGAACAGGACGAGTATGACAAGTGCGATGATGATGAGCTGCCAGGGACCAAGCGACATGATGAAACCTTTTTCGTAGCGTTACGCCAGTATAGGCGTCCGGAATGCGGAGCGCCAGCTTAGCGTTCGCCGATACCGCTCCGCCCTTCCTCGGTACTAGCCTCGCCCATCAGTTCCTCATACGCGTCTTCTACCGGATCGAGCAGGCCCGTAGCGCGCAATTCCGCGATTCCCGGCAAGTCACGCCTGCTCGACAGGCCGAAATGCTCGAGAAATTCTGGCGTAGTGGCGTAGATCGTTGGGCGTCCGGGCACCTCACGCCGACCGGCGATTTTCACCCAGCCCGCTTCCATCAGAACGTCGAGCGTTCCGCCAGACGTCTGCACGCCGCGAATCGATTCGATTTCCGCACGGCTCACGGGCTCGTGATAGGCTATGATAGCCAGAACCTCCGTCGCGGCGCGGCTGAGGCGGCGGACCTGTTCCTTTTCCCGGCGTAGCAGGTGGGCGAGATCGGGCGCCGTCTCGAAATGCCAGCGCTTGCCCCGCTCGACGAGATGGATGCCACGCTTCTCGTAATTTGCGGCCACGCTGTGCAGGGCTTCGCGCACATCGCCGACTGCGGCATCACCGAGAAAACCGGCCAGTGCCTCCGCCGTCATCGGTTCTTCCGCCGCGAACAGTGCAGCTTCGACGGCGCGGGCAAGCTCGTCCATCAGGCGGGCATCCGCCGCAAGTGGAGCGGCCCGAAGGTATCTTCCTGCTGCAGTTCGGCCTTGCCGAGGCGGGCCAGTTCGAGCGCAGCGACGAAGCTCGAGGCCAGAGCCGAACGCCTTAGACGCGGTTCGGCATGCGGCGGCAGGAAATCGCGCAACTCCATCCAGTCGAGCGTAACACCAAGCATGTTCGATACACGATCGAGTGCCGATTCAAGGGTCATCACCGGGCGCTCGCGCACCATGTGGATCGCCGGAGCCGTGCGGGCCTTCACCCGGCCGTAAGCCTCGATCAGCGCGAACTGGTCGCACTGCCACATGTTCTTGCGGGCGATTTCGAGACCTTCGGGGCTTCCACGCAGGAACACGTCGCGCCCGATCCGGTCGCCACCCATCAGACGCGCTGCCGCGTCACGCATCGCGCCAAGGCGTTGCAGGCGCAATTGAAGTTTGAGCGCGAGTTCTTCGGGGCTCGGATCTTCCTGCTCTTCCTTGGGCAGGAGCATCACCGATTTCAGATAGGCCAGCCACGCCGCCATCACGAGGTAATCGGCGGCCAGTTCGAGCTTCAGCGCCTCGGCCCGGTCGATATAGCCAAGGTATTGGTCGACCAGCGAAAGGATCGATATCGAACGCAGATCAACCTTCTGTCGCCGCGCGAGGTCGAGGAGCAGATCGAGCGGCCCCTCCCATCCATCCAGTTCGAGGTAGAGCGCGTTTTCATCTGCCGCAGCTTCGGCAGCGATCCCGTCCCAATCCTCCTGCGTCTGGGCGGCGACATCGTTGAAGAGCAGGCCGTCGCTGGTCATGCAGCCTGTTCCTCGGCAATCGCCAGCAAGGCATCGCGCTTGGCTAACAAATCAGCGGTTTCCAGCCCACCCTGTGGTTCGCCCATCGCCGCATGGGCTCGTTCGAGGCGTTCCGCTGCCTTGGTGCTCATCGTCGCGCCGCGCTCCGCTATGGCAATCTGGTCTTCCATCCTGGCCCAGCAGTTGAGCACGATGTCGCATCCTGCAGCTAGCGCGCGAATCGAGCGCTCGATGATAGTCCCATCAAGCGCTTCCATATCGATATCGTCCGACAGCAGCAGTCCGTCGAAACCGATCTTGCCGCGTATCACATCGCGGATCACCTTCTCGGAAAGCGTAGCGGGCGACGTGGCATCCCACGCGTCGAAGACGATATGCGCACTCATGCCCAGCGGATGCGACGACAAGGTACGGAACGGCTCGATATCGGCCTCGAGCTCTTCGTCGCTTGCCGTGACGACCGGCAGTTCCTTGTGAGTATCGCAGGTCGCACGGCCATGGCCCGGCATGTGCTTCAAGCAGCCCACGACGCCTGCGCGTCCCATTCCGTCGAGCACCGCGCGGCCAAGCGCGGCTACCTGCATCGGTTCGCTGCCAAGCGCGCGGTCACCGATGACATCGTCGGTTTCCGGACGGCGCACGTCGAAAGGAGCGTGGTAATCGACGGTAATGCCCATTTCAGCCAGCTCGCGGCCCATTGCCTCGGCGTTGACCCGCGCCGCTTCGATCGCGGAAGCCGGAGCGATATCCCACAGTCTGGCGAATGCCTCACCTGCGGGATAGCGCTGCCACACAGGCGGCTTCATCCGCGCGACGCGGCCACCTTCCTGATCGATCGAGACAATCAGCCGCTCGCGGCCGTGGATCGCGCGCAGATCGTCGGTTAGCTTGCGCAGCTGATCCTTGCTCTCGCAATTGCGTGCAAACAGAATGTAGCCCGCCGGATCGGCCTCCGCGAAGAAGGCGCGCTCGTCGGCCGTCAGTTCAAGACCGGATATGCCGAAAATGGCAGGCGTCATTGATGGAAAGTGGGTCTTTCGCCCGAATCCCGCAAGCTTGCAGCCTGCGGGAGGTGTGGAAATCACGCTCGACGGCGCCTATTTGACGAAGCAGGCGAGCCCGTCGGTCTTCAGCGCGGAGCACAACCGGTTAGCGGCTGCACGATCCCCAGCCATCGCCTGCAACCGGAAGACACGCCCAATATCGACCTGCGCCTCGACCACGCGGTGGCTGACGCCGTTCAGCGCTTCGGTCTGCCGCATGAGATTCGACCAGGCTGCCTCGGCATCTTCCCGCCGTGGAAAGGCACCGACCTGAACTGCGGTGCCGGAAGCCTGCGCAGCGCGTGGCTCTTCGCCGATCGTGGACGCGATCGAAGGTCCGGTCGAAGCCGCGGATTCTTTCGGTGGTATCGTCGTCGTTTCCGCCAGCTTGCCTTCGCGGGTCTGCCCTTCGCCCACGGCGAAGCTGGTGTCGCCGGTGCCGACAAAAGTCTTGCCGCCCGGATTTTCGGGCTTCGTCTTGTATGGCCCTTCGGGTGCGGCAATCAGGCTGCCGTCGGGCTCGGGTTCGTCAGAAGCCTGGCTGGTCACAAACCATATCCCGCCAACAACCGCGCCCAGCAGCACCAATGCGAGCACGCCGAGGAGGACGAGGCGCGACATGTCGAATCCGGCTCTCTCCTCCTCGTCCACGCCGGCTTCGAGCCAAGGCAGGCTATCGTCGTCGGCGAGGTCGAGTTCGCCCTCGCCTTCCCAGTCCTCATCCGTATCGTAGGGCGTCGACGCCATGCTTACATCTCCTCGACCGCTTCGACCCCCAGTATGGCGAGGCCGTTGCGAATCACCTGCCCAACCTGCGCCGCGAGGAACAACCGAGCGGCGGTCAGTTCGGGATCGCCCTCCTGGATGATCCGCTTAGAAGGATCGTCATTACCCGCATTCCAGAAGCTGTGGAAGGCTGCGGCGAGATCGCCAAGGAAGAAGGCGATGCGGTGCGGCTCGCGCGCATTGGCAGCAGCCTCGACTACGCGCGGGAAGTGCGCCGCATCGCGCACCAGCGCCAGTTCTTCCGCACCGAGTCGGCTGAGGTTCGCATCGCTCGGCTTCACGCCCGCCTTGCGCAGCGTCGAGTGGATGCGCGCGTGGGCGTACTGGAGGTAGAAGACGGGATTGTCTTTCGACGCTTCGACCACCTTGGCAAAGTCGAATTCCATCTGCGCATCGGGTTTGCGCGTCAGCATGGTGAAACGCACGACATCCTTGCCGACTTCGTTCACGACGTCCGCGAGAGTGACGAAAGTGCCGGACCGTTTTGACATCTTCACCGGCTCGCCGTCGCGCAGCAGCTTGACCATCTGCACCA